>ERZ791895.16-NODE-16-length-192797-cov-8.192086_pt1 | contig 192797 bp, 258 predicted proteins | sample MGYA00510153_ERZ791895 | MGnify/ENA primary metagenome ERZ791895 (study PRJEB30046, sample SAMN00792064) | human gut metagenome | study: EMG produced TPA metagenomics assembly of the A metagenome-wide association study of gut microbiota in type 2... | reverse complement strand
TTTTAGGATTTGCATACCCTAACGCCGTTGCCACATCTTTTCCCACAAACCACGGCTCGTTATTAATTACAATTGTTCTTACCTGTCCAAATTCTTCATTCTCAAAAATTTTTAATTCGTTCATATTTCCTCCAATATTTTTAATTGAAGGTAGAGATAGGAGAGTATTAACCGTCCTACTTTAACTCTTTACCAGATTCTCCATCTGACCAATTGAACATGCAGCGCGGTCGTAGCTTACCCGACACATTCCTTTCACTGATGTTTCTAATTCTTATTCTCTTAACTGAGAACACAAAAATAGATCCGTAAGCTTTGACACCTACGGATCTTTGAAATGTACATATATAACAGAAAATTTATAATCCAAAAATACGAAGTAAATCCATTATATCGTCATGATTAACTCGCTCTGTTGAATAAAATGATACGGAGTGATAACCATAATCATCACTCTTGCTGGCAGAAAATCCATGCATGTCTTTGTTATCTACACAATCATCCAACAAAAAACCACACTCATCATGGTCATCATACTCGTCGCACTCATCACAGAAGATACATCCATCACAATCATATCCCATATCATCTTCATCATTCTCATCATACAAATGTACTTCATATGTATAATCTGCTTCAAATTTAGAGAGGACTTTCGAGTTGCAGCCATCTAATACATATACAATAGAACTATCAGAACCAATATAATCACCGTTACGTTTTGCTGGCTCACAAAAGATTTTATCTTCAATAATCTCAATTAAATATTCATCAGTATATCCAGCAAACTCCGGATCATGTAATTCGCATGAAAAAAGGGAGAAGTCCATTGTACATAATTCCGAAACAATGAGACTTGCCTCATCGTATTTAGCAATAATAGAAACAATATTATTGTCGTAGTTTGATTCTACTACATCATATGTATCGACAACATCTTCACATAATTCATAGATATCATCATATATTTTCTTAATCATTTCTTTTTTCAAATAGACACACCGCCAATCTTAAGCATTTACTTTATCTTTTAATTCTTTTCCTGCTTTAAATTTTACATTTTTAGATGGCTCAATATAAATTTCACTTCCATCCTGTGGATTTCGTCCAGTTCTTCCAGCTCTTTCTCTTACTTCAAAACTTCCAAATCCGACGAACTGGACTTTATCTCCAGCAGTAAGTGCATCTGCAATTGAATCAAGAGTTACAGCAACAATCTCTTTTGCTTTTTCCTGTGTTACTCCGTCTACTTTTTCTGCAATTGTTTTAATTAAATCTGATCTTGTCATTTTTAAAATATCTCCTTTTCTATCAACTAATTTGTAAATTTTTATAATTTATGATATAATTCATTCCGTGGATTTCTCCACATTCTAGGATATCGGTTTTCCAAGATGATGTAGTTTATTTTGGAAGGCAGGTGATACGTATGGCAAGTTTTTATTCTATAGAAACTCCTGTACATATTAGTGCATACGACAGATTCCGCTTTAATAAGTGGGAACATGTACGTGAGCACTGGCGTAGATTACCCCGCAGGTAATCTGTAAATCTGCTTATCCTGAGCCGCGGATTGAACTCTCTCGTTAAAAGTTCTTTCTACACTTCAGATAGCCGATATCCTTTCTTTCTAAATAATTCCAATTTTCTCCATATATTCTGTCTCTAAATCCAGAATTCTCTCAATATCTGTTTTTGGATATTGACTTTCCTCCATGATATAAGAAACAAGTTCTTCGTAATTCAATACTGGCAATTCATCTTTGTATTCCATAGTTATATACCTCATTAATGAAATTTAACATCATATACACAATCTAATCCGTTGTCAGTAATAACAGAAATCAATTGCTCTGGTTTATTCTGCAATCGATTATCCAGACAATAGTTATCTGTTCCAGAAATACAACCTGATTGTAAAATTTTCACATTATAAACAGTAGACATCGCATTTACATGACGATGACCCATATATAAAATATCTGGACGTATTTGTGTCATAAGCGATAGTTTCTGCACAACCGTTTTAGGGTCATCTTTATCTCCGTGCACCGCAAAAATCTTTGTTCCTCTAACAGAAAACATTGCAATTGATTCATCAATTTTATTTTCGTGAAATTCGATATTCTTAAAGTTCTGCAATTTGGCTTGCAAAAATGGAATAGCGAGACAGTCCATGTTCTCACCTTTTAAAGATTCTTCCTTTTTCGCATGCAACCTAGAATGATTTCCAGGACAAACATAAACATGAACTTCATTAAATTTATAACTAAGTTCAGATAAAAATTGTGAAATACAATCCGATACGGATAAGAACTGCTCAATTAGATTTTGATTACTTTCAATACGAAGTGAGTTGTGAATTAATCCTGAAATCAGTTCACTTAGAATTACATGAATATTTTCTGATCCATGTCGCAAATAAACTTCAAAAATTTTGTCCAGATATTGTCTAAATCTGTCATACATAACATCTGTATTGTATTTATTGAACCAATTATCGATTTCAATACCTGCGTGAATATCCGTTACAGAAATCACCAAATCATTATCTGCCTTCAAAATTCCTGTAAATTGTTTTTTCTTATCATAATCTAATGGTTGTCCGTGATATTCTGAAATGGATCTTAAAATCTGTTCTCTATAAGATTCTTTTCGAGCTTCCTCACGAATTAATCTACGATATTCATTTCGTTCATCGCGTGTCTTGACACGTTCCTTTTCCAAAAGAATTCGTTCTTCTTTTAGTTCTTGCAACTGTGCAGCACTGTCTGTAAATTTTGACTGGTTTGCATCAAGAACCTTTTGAAAATACTGAACTTTTTTTCTGTAAGCAGATTCACTATAATTTTGACCAAGAATAGAATTTAGAACTGCGGCTACATCATTCCACGTTCCGATATTTTCTTTATCATTACAGATTCTCAGGATGAGTTCATCATCACTTTCACCATCAAATCTTTTATAGTTATGTACTATAGCGTCCACCTACTCTCTATTCTTCTTCGGAGTCCGATGGTAATTCCACAGTGATTTTAAATCCAACCTGTTCCGTTCCTTCCGGAAGAGCTTCAATAACTTGCTGTGTAATATCACCTGTTTCATCTACAAATTTTAGATCTTTTACATAAATACCATCTAATTGGATATTCTGTTTTGCCGGCGTTAATTTTTCTTTTGTTTTTGTAATTTTAATCATTTCTAATTTTCTCCTTTAAACTAAAAATAGAAGAGCAGTAATCAACTACTCTTCATCATCATAATAATCATCTTCGTTATCTTCTGGCACATAATGGAATCCAATTGCACACGTATCAACTTCTTCAGTCTCTGAATTTGACTGTAACTCTTGTAGTTCTGCATTACCTTTAATAACCAGTTTTCCTGGAAGTATTTTCAGATATTCAATCCAGGAAAGAGTAACATTAACTAATTCTTCTACAATCGGAAGAAATATTACGATTGTACATGCACCTAAAATATATGATAATAATGTTTTATTTTCTTTCATATGCGTTACCTGCAATATAAAATTAAATTGTAATTTTTAGACTCGAATTTGCAATTACAACACGAGTTGATTTACATTTCTTTTCATATTCTTTTTCTAAAGCTTGTTTTAAAATTTCTTTTGCCTTTTTTGAACCATGATGTAGAATTATTTTCTGACAATTTATTTCTGTATAATTCTCAACAAGTTGATTGAACGGAGCATGTCCGCTCATAGATTTCAATGAATACGATGCACATCTACAAGGATATTCTTTTTGATCAATTGTAATTGTTTTTCGTTTATTATCTTTAAGTAAAGAAGCTAAACTTCCATCTGTACTAAATCCTACAAACAGAACAGTTGCATTTGGATCAATTACACATTTTTTTAAATGGTGGCGAATGCGACCGACTTGACACATACCACTCGTTGAGATTATCAGACATGGTTCATTGCTTGCTACAAGTGTTTTGCTATCCACAGGTTCTTTTACAAAATGAAACATTCCACTATGCAGCATTTCATCGAAGTCTTCTTTATCTTTTCCATCCAGACAGTTTTCATAATCCTTAAACAATTTAATTGCTAATGGTGAATCGATGTACACTTTCGGTTTCCAATCACTATCTTTATATAATTGATAAACCATAAGCACAAGTTGAGCACTGCGAGACTGTGCAAAACTTGGTATGATCACACGACCTTTTAAATCATGAATCTGCGTATCGATAATTGATTTAAACTTTTCTAAATCATTTTTTCTTTCTTTTCTACCGGTTTTAATATCTGGTTTATCTCCGTAAGTAGATTCTGCAATAACATAATCAGCATTTTTAACTTGCTTGTATTCTCCAACAAATCGATTTCCAACAATTTTATTTCCTATATCTCCAGTTATTAAAACTGTTTTAGTTACATTGTTAACTGTAAGATAAAGCAAAACTTGGCAACTTCCAAGCAGATGACCACTAGGAATTAGCTCAAATGATAATTCATCATCAATCTTTATTTTTTCTTCCATTGGGAATTCTACAGTATGGTTTATCATATTATGAACATCGTTTAAATCATATAAAGATTCATAATGCTTATCGTGCTGATTATTGATAATTAGTACATCACGCTCGTTTATTTCTGCACAATCTTCAGCCATATCTTTTAAAACTTCTGCAGAACCATCTGCAATAATTACATTTGCTTTACATCCATCTTTAAACAATTTAGGAAGCAACAAACAATGATCTCCATGATTATGAGTGATAAATACATAATCCAATTCTTTTGGTTTGAATTCTTTATATTTGCGATTGTTTACCAAGAAATCCTCATATCTATCATTTGTTTGATAAAGCCCGGCATCTACAATGAATTTATGATTTGGAGTAGATATGAAAATAAGACTTCCCGTCACATCTTCAGATGATGGGGAATCAATAAAAGAAATTTTTATAGAATCTTTTTTCTTTTTGGCGATTGTAAAAACCACCTTTCCTCTAGTTTTAATTCTAGTTATTTTTTACGTTTTTTAATCTGAATTGTTTCTTTAATCGACTGTGATCTAAAATTCTCCAGATCTTGCATCAATCGATAATTTTCTGTTGCATATTTTTTGTTTGCTCCGGATACAGTGCGATGAATATGATCTCGCCATTTCCAGCCTTTGCTTAACAAAAAATTACATTCTTTGTCTGTAATAAGAACTATGATAAAACATTCCTTTCGTTGTATATTTCTCCACAGTGGGAGAGTATTGCAGAGCCTGGGAGTTGAACCCAGTATTTTCAGATTATGGGTCTGACGTGGTAGTCCGTTCCACTCGCCTGCATATAACGCTGCACCTAAGATTTGAACTTAGACACCGCATAAGCGGCTACTATCGATTTTTCAAAATCGCCCCCTTACCACAGAGGATTAATGCAGCTTATTGTTTGCTCGTCCAAAACACCCATCCACAAGGACGACAAAATATATTGTTATGTGAATAGTTACATAGAACATAATAAACCTAGAGCGGCTTTCGTATTAATCTAGTGTCACCCAGATAATAATCAGCAGGTTTTTGTGCGCCACTGATTGACGGTCAGCGCAACACTTAAGGTGAAACAGCCCGTAGTTGATTCGAACAACTGAAATGCAGGAGTCAAAGTCCTGTGCCTTACCGCTTGGCGAACGGGCTAAAATACTCCTAAGATGTTAGCAACAGCACTACCAGAACAGCAATGCTATTACTAACTGAAAAGGAGATTAGAAATCGTCAAGTGCGCGCATAAGCACTTGGTTATAAATACAAATGGAACTTCTTCCTACTCAAATATATCGTCATAATATTCCGCCACTACTTGTAAAGGGCTGAGAATAAGGGAGCTACCCTTAGACTTCCTTTACATCTGATAAACAGCAATTGTAGCCTCGACTGATTACGAGAAACTTTCACCCATGTCATTCAGCGTATTAAAAGAATTCATAATAAGATTTGATTTTTTGTTCTTTATGTATTAATCTCACGTCACTTTGGGCTACTCGTACATTCGACAGATCTTATACTGGGATTTCTCCCGATCAACGACGCAACTGACTTATTTGGATTTCCGCTACTTATCTCTCTGTAACATTCCACCGATACAGGCATCACGATTATTACTCCACTGGAGTCGTCTATTATGTCAGCGATCTGGCAATTGCGTTTTACGGCAATATATTATTGTACATATATTTAGTTTTGACAGTTTCCGTCTTTCTGTTTATGATTCACATCATTCCAGAAGCTGCAGTATAAAACTATCGCATTATACCGTAACTCACTATTCATATATTCTCAGCATGGTGACAAACCAATCTGCACTGAGTTATTTGTATTTATAAGCAAGTGCTTATATTATCTACATATAAAGAAAAACGGGCATGATGCCCAGAAACCCCGTGTTTACAAGGGTTTCAAGGGTTTTCTGAATCGTTACATGTTGTTTTCTCTATACTTTTTCACTCTAATTCTTGTTTTTTCTTTTGTAATTTCTTTTTGACACTCATTACAATAGTTCATATTGTTGCTATTCTTTTTGAATAATTTCCCGCATAGTTTACACCTTTCAAATTTTCCTTCCCCAACAAAATTTAAATACTCATATCCTAATTCACGAAAATCGGTTATTTTTAAAGCAGTTTCACCAGTTTTATTAACAAAATTTACTTTTAGATTCAGGTTGTCATTTTTATTTGAAAAAGAGATTAGTCCCAATTGTTCCAAATCGTTCAAATATAAAAATTTATCATTCCTATGTTTTACATGTACTCTAGAAATTTTATATATTTCTTTTATATCCGTATTAATCCATCCATTATTTGTTTCAGATAATGTGTTGTATAATTTCGCGAAACATAACATTACAAATAAAAGCTTTCTATATTTCGTAGTGTTAACTCTTGAAATTGTGTTTAATTCAGATTGAAATATTTCAATACATTCTATTTCTCTCAATGGATATTTGTGTGCTTTATTTACAGTATTTTCAATAACATCTTCCCATAAAGCAGCATTATAATTTTTATAATGTTTGCCCATAAAATCATTTAATTTACAAATAGTGTCTTGTTTATTTAAATTTACTTTTTGTCTATAATACCTAGATAATAGAAATAGGGTAGAAGTTGGCTTGTTGCCAACCTCCCCTTCAGAAATAAGTCTTTCTGCTTCTTTTGTCTCATTTAGTACAACCATTCATCGTCCTCCTCGTCTTTAATACCCATATCAAATTTAATTTCTGTTGTTTCTAGTGAAAACTTTTTCCCTGCAAAATCAATATCGCCATTTATATCTTGCGTTGGATAAGTAACCTTGTAATTATTCCTTTTAAGAAGATTTGAGATAATCATATCTCCACATATATCCCATGCAAATTGCTTGCTAGATTTACTTTTTGAATAACATAGATCTAAAACAATATCGCATAAATATTCTTCATTGGGGCACTGTTCTAAGCACCGCCGTTTAAAATCTTCTTTTAATGTATATTTTTGAATCTGTCTTTCGTCTGATTTTATTCTTTCAGATTTTGCAAACTGCATATAGTTTGAAAGTTCTTTTTTATAACTTTCATAAATCTTTTTAATTTTATTAAACAACTGCTTAGAATAGACAACATTGCATTTCATAATAGAGTAGTCAAAATCAGAATCATTGACGTATCTTAAATCAGAAAATTTGTTTTCAATAGCCCAACATATTTTGTTAATAGTACAAGGAGACATTCCTAAAGGCATTCTTTTGTAATAACATTGTATAAACTTCTCCTCATCAAGTGTCAAAGTTTCTTTTTCTAAAAGCTCATCAAGTGTGATTCTAAACTTCATAATACATTTTTCATTATTACGCTTAATATACTCTAACATCTTTGTTTTTTCTGCAGGATAAATGTATTGCATAAAATACGGTTTTTTATCCGCAACAAGTTTTCTATTCATCCAGTATTTCTTCTTCTCAGAAGAACTCTTTCCGTTTGAAATTTTATTTGCAATCCAATTATACCACTCGCTCGGCATAGGTTTTGACTCAATGCCCTTGGTTTTGTCGATCGAGTTCTGCTGGTATAATTGTCCACATTTAATACGATAATCTAGAATTCTATATTCACGACTATCTTTTGGGAAATTTGCTTGAACTTCAAACATGGATGTAATTTTATTTGTAACGGCACCAACTGCATTTCCAAAACTATTGATGTTAGACTTCATGATATCGTCTTCTGTGGGAATACATTTTGGTGCTTTCCGCTGCACACATACCACCGCTGGTAATTCTTGTGTTTTTTTAACAAGCAGCGGGAGAGAAGTATTGATTACACAGTCGCCATCCTTATCGAAGCCGTTCATAGCATCTGCACATGTATCCCAACTATTGAATATTGTTGGCGTTGTCATATATTTATAGAACTCGTCCATCTTTTCGTTATGAACCACATTTAGTTTTCTAATATTATTATGAGAGGTCATTGGCGCTCTAAAACTTACAATCTGGTCTATCCCTTTATCAATCCAGTATTTCGAATAAATTTCTCCGGACTTTAACAATCCTGTGACCTTCAATCCAAACATAGATTGACATAATGAGTAAGGGTCTCCGGAAACCAAAGAGTAATTAGCCGGGACATTTAAAACGCCAACTTTTGCATCATCAATTCGTTTTCTAATCATAGAATAAATTTGTGATTTGATAAATGGATCATTTTTCATTTCCGGCTCAATCATCAATGCTGTTGAAAACGAATTGTCTAAATTCTGAACGGTATCACTATTTAATCCAATACCTTTTGTATATAAAATAGTTTTCCTATAATCATCTGACAAAATATCACATATTTCTGAAACAGTGGGTTCAATAAGCTCATCGATTTCTTCCTCATTAAAATCATAACTTTGGAGAAACTGATAATTCATTTTTCTAATATTTTCTAATTCTTTTTCGGAATTCTTTGTAATAGAAAAGCTATAATGATTTTTTTCGCAATTTTCTAAATAATCTTCAATGGATGAATACGAGTCCCACAATTTTAACATTGATTCTGTCAGTATTAGCTCTATATCATTTATATTATGAGTATCCCCCCAAACATCAGTTATCGAATCTATATTATTATCACTGGCGAATTTTTGAAAATCGATAGGAAAAACTGCCCCTTTACAAAATGAATTTCTTATCACGCATCCAGGCAACAAAAAATCTTCTCCAATTTCTTCTCCCCATCTTTTCATGAGCTGCGGCATTGCTAATCCATACCCATCACTGTCATTTAATTCCATTTCTTTATTTTTAATATATTTCATGCTTGGTTCTTCAAGATTTGTATCGTCTAACTCGATAATGTCAGATTTGAAGTGTGTAATACAGTCATGTACAACAACAACACCATTTGGATATGAAACAGGAGTAGAAGAACTGCAGACTAATGCGTTATATGCTTCTAATTTTGCCGGAGAAAACTCTTTAGTTTTATCTCTTCCATTGTCAATTCTTCTTTTTAATTCTGGTAATAATTTTTCGTTTACAAAAACAATTGTATTATTTTTAACTCCACCAGTAGTTCCAAGTAATCGTCTGTATGTAATTTTATTTATTTTAAAACCGTGTTTGTACATTTTGTAATAGTCTTTATTATTATCTATAACAACACATACATAATCTTTTTTAAATTGATAAGTATCTAATTCTTCATACAGTTTTTTAATTTTTGGTCTTGATACAGATAAATTCTTTTCATATTTCAAATTTTTAATTTTAGATTTTATATCTGAAATATGTAATTCAGGATTTGTTATTCCATTCAATTCATCTATAAATCTCATCATTTGACTTTCGCTTAATGCAATTAATTCCTTGTTTTCTCGTGCTTGTTTTATTGATAGCTGCAAATCCCATTTTGCTCTTCTAAGACGAGAAGAATGTATTTTAAAAACGTATCTTTGTGATGTTAAATGTTTACTCAATTATCCAATACCTCCAAAAATCTAATATTTTCACTTGTATATTTCATTAACTGTCTTTTGTTTTCTATCATCATTTCATATAATATTCGCTTCAAATATTCAATATCACGACAACATCTTTTGTATTCACTATAATCCATTTTACTAATCATAATTTTCTTGTATTTCTTATTTCTGAATTTTGTATGGAAATCATATTTATGTATGTTATACGACACCACTGGTTCTGCAAGTATATATTCAAAAGATTTATACTTACTATAATTTGTCATTATATAGAACTTCCAGTTGTTATTAGATAATTGATATAACTTAGTATCTAAATCCCGGTTTAGTTTTTTGTTTTGTAAAAATAAATAATAATCTTGTTCTTTTTTAAATGAAGCATTTTTTCTTATATTTTTTCTATATTCCATTTTTTTAATAACTTCATTAGGTTTCCCAAATTTTTTATTAAATATTTCATAATCAAATGAAAATTCGCCCAGCGAAAGACCATAAAAATAATTATGATTTACTCTCAATTCATTTTTTATCAAACAAGTTCTCCCAAATAAATGATTATGTTCTATTGGGAAAACAATCTGATTTTCAGATGAATAAAAAGCATATGCTACATTTTGCATAAATTTCTTTCTCATATTTTTCTTTGAATATTTCTGTATCCCACAAATCCATATGTCATTTATACCAGCAGCTTCATATAGTTCATGTCTTTCTATATATTCTGTTGAAATAGGAGAACATTGATATTCAATTACATATTGCTTATTTTTATATTCAAACATAATGTCTGGTCGTTGTTTTGTTTCTGGTGTCCAACCTTCCAAAACTGCATTTTTAACGTTTGGCTGTTTTTTAATCCATTCAAATAGATCTCGTTTTCCTTTTAAATGCTCTTCGGTTTCAGGCTCATTATATTGATAATCACACGACATCTTTTCCATATGTCTAAAATATGGTGTTTTGATTTTACCATGACAGTATTCGTATGGTTTATTACAAACAGGACAAAGTAGAATTTTCTTTTCTGCCCATTTTTTAAGCTGTTCCTTATCATGTGTTCCATCATAACAATTGATGATTTCGTTTCCTAATTTACAAGTTAAAATAGTAATGACCTCACTTTCAAATTTATTCTCTATTTTCTTCTGCAAATTTCTTGATGTAATATTTATTGTGCATAGCTTTTGACCAATTGATTGCGTGTGCAATTTTCTTGATTTTCGTTCCACCTTCTGCGCATCCTCCGGTGCTGAAATCACCAATGGTGATATTATCAATCAGATATTTGTGAAATTCATTCCGGCTTGGGATATGAAGATTATGGTTACCTGGTGTTACATATGTACTGTTTCTCATAAATTAAATCTCCTCTGTTTTTAAAAATTATATTTGTCATTTTACTCGCTCCTTTATTTGAAGTGATGACTATTGGTTACATATATTTATTCTCTCTCTTTTGTTATTTGACTATTAACAAATTGCATCATGTCTGCTATAATTACTCTCGATGCATCACTTTGGAACCCGTCAACCAATACCACGACTGACACAAGATCAGGTACGGAAAGGAAGTGGCATCATAGTTTTCGACATCTTTAGGAAGACCTCCTTGGTGTGGTATGATTTTTATACACGAGAGGAGCGTCAATGACACAATTGTTAATAGTCGGTTCTCCAGTTGTCCTAGTAACAGCTATTTATTTTGCTAAGTATGTATTTAGCCAAGTTGTAAGCATGGTTAAATATTTAGTGCAAAAGCACTACGAGGTAAAAGAACTTAAAATGTTACTCGACGCTGGAGTAGACAATGCCGTAGTCGCAAACGACTACATTTCTTTTGGATCAGAGCAGCAGTCTGGAACGTTAGATTCTGACTTGCTGCAATAATCCAAAGCAACCGTGGATGAAACATCCACAAAAAACTTGTGCAGTGGAAGATATTTTCTAGGGATATCTTCGCTGCAATTTTAATGTGATAGAAAATATAATTATGTTTTCATTCACATAACTCCTTTCTTTAAATGAAATTTGGTTTTCAAGTTACAAATTTCTAAATGATGTTTATTGAATGTGGGGACATATTTTAATTCACCATTTAGAAACAAAATACATAAAGTAGGATTACTTATTATTCACCACTTATTTTTTCGTTTTTTATAATTTTAATTGTATTTTCAACATCTTTAATAAAAGAGCTTATCAATTTTGTTTGACCATTATATAAATCAACATATGATAGATATAATTCTTTTTCGGCTCTTGTAATTGCGACATAGAATAACCTACGTTCATCATCAACATTTTCATTCTTATAGTGTGGCAGGATTTCTTCATTGCATCCAATGATAAACACGACAGGATATTCCATACCTTTTGACTTATGAATTGTAAGTAATTTGACTTTATCATTATCTTTATTCTCCATTTCTGTATTTAACTCATCTATGTATGAAACAAATTCTTTAATGGAAGAGTATTTGGAACAAATATTTTCAAAACTGTTAAGGTTGTCGATTTGTTCAATATAACTTCCATCATCTGATTGCTTTCCTTTTGTAACAAATTTATCAATGTCTAATCTGTTTCTCAAAAATCTTACCAAATCTGAAATGTTGGAATTCTGATTGTTTTGTAAATAATTTATTACTTCAATGATTTCATCGATACCTTTTTTGAATCTCCAATTTCTCCTGTCAATCGTGAACATTGAATTGTATAATGATATATTTCTTTTAAAACTGTTATCTGTTACTTCTTTTAAAAATTTTTTATCTAACCATCGATTTGGTTTATTGTATAGATAAGAAAACGATTCATTATCATTTGTGTTTAACGCAAGTTTAAAGTAAGAAATTATCAATTTGATCTCTGGTAATTCTGTAAAAGTTTTACCATCAACAATTTCAAATGCTATATCTTCATCATGCAGCGTTGACTCTAGTTTTTGTAATTGAGCATTTGTTCTGGCGAGGATGGCAATGTCGTTGTAATCGTATCCTTTAAATTTTAATTCTCCTATTTTTGATGCAACCCATAAACATTCTTCATAATCATCAGGGAAATGTCTTAACTCAGGAATTTGAAAATTTTCTTTATTTGAAATACTCTCTACATAATTTTTGTGTTGAGAATCAGGAATACTTAACGCAAGTTTATTTGCTGTAAATACAATATCTTTGCTACATCTATAATTTGTATTTAGATTAATAACTTTTACATCTTTATAATCAGTATCAAAATTTAGAATAAATCTGCTATCACCACCTCTAAATGAATAAATAGCCTGAAGAGGATCTCCGACGATCATTGTGTTTTTTGTGTTTAATTTTCTTAAAAGTAATGCTTGAGAAATTGAAATATCCTGAAATTCATCAACTAATATATACTGAAAAATATTTCGATACTTTTCTAAAGTATAATAATCAGTATCAAAAATTTTATTTGCCATGTTCAAAAAATCATCAAACTCAATAAGTGAATTGATTTCTTTATACTCTTCATAAGTTTTATATATTTGTTTCATATCCTCTTCTTTAAATGGGGGATCCGGAGTGTAAATTAAATCATCATTTGGGGTTTTCATGTTATTTTTCTGCAACGCAATAAACGATGTAATTTCGTTGTATGGGACATTATCAGAATCGCAAAGTAATAAAGAGTCACTACAAATCCATTTTATTGTTTTTTCTTTTTCCCATGGTGTTGTCCATATTTTAAATTTTTTGATTCCATACACAGAGGAGATAATCTTCAAAGCAAATGAATGAAAAGTCTCTACAGATACATTCGATATATTAAGTTCCATTAGTTTTTCGTTTATATTTTCTTTTGCTTTTTTGCTAAAAGTAATTGCCAGGATAGAAGATGGTAATATATTATGTTCTTCAACCATTTTTTTAATTCTATGGGTAAGAACAGTTGTTTTACCGGAACCTGCTGTGGCAATAACCGCCACGTTTCCTTCTATTGTATTAATAGTTTCTTCTTGTTGTTTATTAAAATTCATATGTCTTATTTTCCTTTCCTTGATGATGTGATTTTTAGAGTATAATCATCATTAATTGTTTTTTCTCTTATTCTGTTTCCAAGATATTCTGTATTTTTATCAATTGTTATTTCGCATAAATTTTGAAAACATAAGCTGTAATCATCCTTTTCTGCATAAGAAAAATATTTATCCGGATTTTTATCAAACCTTTTTTCCGCATTTCCAACCAATAAATCTGTAAACTCTTTATTGAATTCACTTATTAAATTATTCATTTTGAATTTACCAAACTGTTTTAATATAAAATTGCATTTGTCAAGATCTACATAATATGCTTCATATGTTTTGAAAACACATTTGATTTTCTTTTTATATAGTTCTTTCTTTAATACTTCTCCAAATAATTTTGATTTTTTACTATAATATCGTTCTCCAGCATTTTCTATTTTTGCTGCTTTATCAGCAATTGAAACACAATGAGAGTAGTAGTTCATTTCATCTTCAGATGCTTGATGACTATCAATAGAAATATCAACGTGTATATTCCCGTTTTCATCAATAATATTTTTGCCGCTTGATATTTCTTCGTTTACTCTATAAACCTCTCTCCAGATAACTAATCCTGCAGATTTTAAATAATCAAGTGCATTTGTTATGTACCATTCAATCATGTCATCAGCTTTGTCATAAAATTCATTTATAGTATCTAAAGAACACTGCGTTTCTTTACTCGTATCTTCTCTGTTGTATTTAACAAGATTATAATTTTTATTTACCATATTAATTTCTCTCGCCCATTTTCCAACTGTTATATCTATTTTGTTATTTTCGTCGTGACCATTAATTAAGTTAGTAAGTAGAAGAGGAACAATATATTGATATAATGATTTTGTCATCTTATTGAAATTTGATGGAAGAGGATAGTCATATACTTTTTTGATTCTATATGTTCTGCCACCTAAATCTTCAATGTTACAATATCGAGACATTTTTGTAAGTAAAGTCTTTTTATAGTTACTTATAAAACGTCCATTTTCTTTATATGATTTTTTCTGCGCATCACTCCCATATAGCTCTACTAATTTTTTTTCTGTAATTTTCCCTTTTTTGATATTTAATTTGTTCACGTGTTTTCTCCTTAAATTAGTTTTTTATCGTTTTTTGCACACCTAAAATGCCAATTTTCCCAGTGTTTATAAGGGTTTAGAGAGATTTCGCATCCTTTCATTTCTCCCTAATATATATATAATATAGGGAGACTTTAAAGGATGTTTTTCGTCAAAAACCCAGTGTTTATAAGGGTTTAGAGAGATTTTAATTGAATTTTTTATCCATTTTATAGTGCGCGAAGGGGGTCTGGGGGAAGTGCAAAAAAGAGCATAATTCATTTAGTCGCACTAGCAGATTGTGAGCCTTGGCGAACAAGGTGCGTAGTAAGACTTATGAATTTGGTCTTCCTTCCCCCAGTTAATAATTCTCTCTTTATAAATAATTTTTTTGATATAAATTCGTAATTCCTTATATATAGAGAGATCTAGGTAATGTTGGATCCACTTCAGAAAGAGCCGCAGGCGACCCTTTCTTCGTGTCTCCGTTTCACTTTGCTTCGCAAAGTCTTTGCTGACGCAAAGATACAATTTAAATTGAAATAGAAAAATTTTTTATAATTTCTTTTATGCTTCTTCATTAAATCCTTATTTTCTTAAATCATTATTTACAATTTGCTCATATCATTTCTCCCTTTATTATTAAAAATATTTGAACGGTTTCTTTGTTTCATACTTTAATTCTCTTAACGATTTAAAAATTTCTATAAAAATTCATAGTATTGTGCTACTATGTAAATATCAAAAGGAATAGGAGAGTAGTACTATGAGTTTTTTGGATGAATTAAATGAAATATCAAAAACACCGGAGGAAGCTGCTACAGAAAAGTATCAAGATGATTATCAATATGGTATGAAGTTTGCTGAATATGATTTCATGGAAGTTAAAAGCGATATAAAAGAAAAGGCAAAAGAGGGTAAGTATATTACAGAAGATGGCAAAAAGATTATTTCTTTCTATGAGGAATGTTATTTAAATAAATTTTCTCGTCCTATTGTAGAGGATTTGTCATTTTCTGAAAACAGAATGATAGAAACAAAAGTACAATTTAAATTTGAAGGAATCGGATATTATGATGGCTATGTTCATCATATAAATAAATTAGCTGAAGAAAATGGAATGTCAATGAAGGTTGTAGGGACTGTACTTAGAGAAACAGATTTAGGAGTGGATCAAGAATTTGATCTTCCTGATCCGCAAATTTTTCATTCAAAAATGTATAAACCATTAAAGATAATGTTGCATTGTAGAATTGAGTTTTAAATATAGCGGTAGTACATTCTAATTAATTTGATGTGTTTTTAGAAAAAAAAAGGGGATTTTGTCGAAATATGTAAAAATATCTTGATAAAAATATGAAAGTATAGTATTATAATTGTAAATTGTAGGTGTTTTAGAGTAGTAATAAATAGTAATTATAATTTATTTTATAGTTGCTAAAAACAGAAAGAGCAGAAGAGTTCATTAGAATTCTAATCTGCTCTTTTTGTTTTATTTGATACAGACACATAACAAAGCAAACATACTTTCGATTTTATATGGATAAATTTTAAATTTTTTGTTATGATACATATAGTAGGAGGTGTGCTGCATGAATAATAAGTCATATATTGCGATTGATCTAAAAAGTTTTTACGCATCAGTAGAGTGTATAGAACGTGGCTTGGATCCAATGGATACGAATTTAGTTGTTGCAGACAACAGTCGTACAGAGAAAACAATTTGTCTTGCAGTAACGCCGTCTTTGAAATCATATGGTATATCTGGAAGACCAAGATTATTTGAGGTTGTGCAGCGGGTGCAAGAAATTAATGCAACAAGATTATATCGATTGAAAAAGAATGAGTTTCCCGGACAGTCATATAGTAAAAAAATTCTTGATACAAATCCGGATTTAAAAGTTGATTATATTGTGGCTCCACCACGTATGGCTTTTTATATGAAATATAGCACAAGGATTTATAATATCTATTTGAAATATGTTGCTCCTGAAGATATCCATGTATATTCTATTGATGAAGTATTTATGGATGTGACTTCTTATTTGAATACGTATGGATTATCCGCAAAAGAACTTGCACAGAAGATGATATTGGATGTCTTGAATACAACTGGAATTACTGCAACCGCAGGAATAGGAACTAATTTGTATCTTTGTAAAATAGCAATGGATATTGTTGCCAAACATATACCTGCAGATGAAAATGGTGTGAGAATTGCAGAATTGGATGAAAAGTCATATCGAGAGAAGCTATGGGAACATAAACCATTGACTGATTTTTGGCGAGTAGGTAGAGGGTATATTAAAAAATTAGAATCTGTAGGACTATATACAATGGGCGATATCGCAAGATGTTCTCTTGGAAAAGAGTCAGATTATTATAATGAAGACTTGCTGCGTAGAATGTTTGGTAAAAATACAGAGCTTTTGATTGACCATGCATGGGGTTATGAACCGGTTACAATTTCAGATATAAAAGCATATAAGCCGGAGAGCAATAGTATTGGAAGCGGACAGGTTTTACACTGTGGAACTGATTTTGATAAAACGAAAATTATTGTGCGTGAAATGACTGAGATGCTGGTCTTAGATTTGGTTAGTAAGAATCTTGTAACGGATCAGATTGTATTAACGATTGGCTACGATAGAGAAAATCTATTAGATTCTTCCAGAATGAGTAAGTATAAGGGAGAGTTCTCTTTTGATCAATATGGGAGAAAAATTCCAAAACATGCTCATGGAACAGCAAATTTAGATAGTTATACGTCTTCTACTAGCGTGATTGTAAGAGCTGTGCTTGATTTATTCAGTAGAATTGTAGACGAAAATTTACTTGTCAGAAGAATCAATATGTCTGCAAATCATGTGATCAGCGAAAAGGAAGCGAAACAGGATAGATATGAACAGCTTAATTTATTTGATATGATTGCTGAAAAGGAAGATGCAGTAGACCAGGGACAACTTAAAAAAGAAAAAGATATTCAGAAAGCTATCTTGGATATCAAGAAAAAATTTGGGAAAAATGCAATTTTAAAAGGCATGAGTCTACAAGAAGGAGCTACTGCAATAGATAGGAATAATCAAATTGGTGGACATAAGGCATAGGAGTGTGTTATGGGTAAATACGATGATATTATTGATCTGCCACATTTTGTCTCTAAAAAATATCCTCAAATGAGTATACGAGATAGAGCTGCTCAATTTTCTCCATTTGCTGCATTAACAGGTTATGATGCAGAAATTAAAGAGACTGCAAGATTAACAGATAAAAGGATTGAATTTGATGAGGATGTTTTGGATAGACTGAATGAGAGATTGAGTATTTTAAGAAAGTGTTTAGATGACGGTGATGTTGATCCAGATGTCAGAATCACATATTTTGAAAAAGATTTAAAGAAAGATGGTGGAAAGTATATTACAATGAGTGGGAGAGTGAAGAAGGTACACGAATACAGAAATGTTGTAATATTTGAAAATGGAACTGAGGTACCGGCTCATGATATTAGTGATATAGATGGGGATATATTTAATAAATATTATTGAATGTATTGGATGATTATAGGGTGATTATAAATAATAGCAGTTGGTTCTTAAGGACTTATCTTAGGAATTGGCTGCTTATTTTTTTGTGTCAGTAATTTTGAAAATATGGTACTTCGGTAGAGAGGTAATTTTGTGTGATGTTTTTATACCGGGGGATGCCAGTATTTATGTGGGTACACTGAGGGATAAGGTGATGTGGTTTTATGGATTTTGATAAGGTGTTTTGTATGTAATTTTTTGGAATATAAGTTGAGTTCGGGAAAATGCAGTAACGGTAAGAGTTTGCTTGGGGTTTGAATGGATATTGTGGTGGATTTTGGTTATTTTTGGACTGTTTAGAATGGTAGAAATGCAGTGTTTATGCTTTGTTGGTCGAGAGAGTTCCCGAAGTATTTTTGGGTAATTTTGGGGATTTTTGAAGTGGGAGATGAAAATTTTGGTATGGAAATCGGAGGTCGAAATTTTGGTAGTGAGGTGTGGATAGAACCCATACCTGCTATATTTGATGCATAACATACGTCAAAAATGTTTAATACCGCCCCTATTATGGAATGGCATAATACTACACTATTATGTTGCTTTGGGGACTTTTGGCACATTGATGAAAAGTGCAAAAGTTTTGATTGTAAAGATCTGAAAACAGGGGGCGGTATATAGAGATTTTATGGACAATCTGTTGATTTTTGTGTGTGTCTTTTACGTAGCAATGAAACATTGCATCAGGTGGGATTTTAGACTCAAATTCATGGATTTCTGGACAAGTTCGGATTTTTGGTGAAAATTTTTAATAATAAAAAAGTTATCCACATTCTGTTGATAACTCAAAATAATATGTGGATAACTTTTTGCCTTAAAACTTACCTCAAAACAAAATTTCCCACCAGACACACAAAATTAAACAAAAACAAACACATATTCCCCACTTGCAATCAAAAACAACCTACAAATGAGTACCACATCACCACTTTTATACCATTTTTTAAAATCAAACTTATCCACATCATGTGTATAACTATGCAATAATTTGTGTATAAATATACATCAAAAAAATACATCAAAACAATACTACACTAATAATAGTAATAATTCCTAGTTTACCTAAACATCCTACACAACAACGTGATGCAGTCCACACAAACACACAACTATACTCACTATTATTACACAAGTATTACATGTGTATCATATAACATACTATAACTATACAGTCATAACACAAGTTAATATACACTAACATACACACTGACACGATAACATACAAAAAATAGCGACGCCATATCAGCACCGCTATCATACTTATGCTACTTGTTTATAATTGTTATAATCGATAATTGACACCTCTTGTAAACATTGTTTAGCCATATTAACAATCTTTTCTATTTCCTGTACAACGTCACCGGTATAAATAATCTCATTGCATTCTGTACATTTATAACATGGTACATTTCTGATAATAACAAGACAGTTTCCTAAATCCGTAACGTCTGTTGTATATCCCTTTTCAGCAACTGCGCCGCATTCAATACATAACATATAATATCACACCTTTCTGGTCTTAAAATCACTTTCCCACTGATCTGTATTAGGATAGTATGCTGTTATCAAATAAATGTAATCACAATCGTGACTAACCACAATATGAATATATTTATTATTTACCGAAAATCCTAGTATCAAACAACTGGGCAAAGGTTTGTCATCTTCATACTGTTTTATGACTTCTCCTGTCTCAATACCATTTATAATGTCCGTGATAGTAATATTTCTTTCTATTAGTCTTTCTTTCGCATGTCTTGTTAAAACTATCTTATTAGGCACATTTAACCTTTTCAAAACTTCGATATCAATCAAATACAATCATCCTTTCTCAATATTGTTGTCATTACTGACTATAATTATAATAACACTAAAATTAGTGCAAAGTCAATCACTAAAATCAGTGTCAAAAAAGTATTTTATCTTTTCTTCTTCCGTCGGTATAATCTCGATAACATCTGACGGTTGACATCTTAAAATAAGACAGATCGTATTGATTGTATCAGTTGTAATACCTTTACCTTGCCGTATGTTTTGCATGGTAGCTTGACTTAATATCTTATCTTTACGTATTTTGGTTGCATTATATCCATGCTCTACGAGTGCTTTTAATATATCTATTTTATAAACAAACATTATATGCAGTAGTCCTTTTTGTTTTATTAAAGATATTATAACATAAGTTGTAAATAAAAGCTACACACTCATAAAACATATTACTTCCTATTATATGCGATTTTGATATTGCAATAAAATTCTGTTTGTAATCACACTAGGTAAATTATAGGTTTTATATGATTGTATATAATATCTGTCTTGTTTCCATTTGTCAGTTGCATCTTTCCAACTTTCTATTTTTTCGCCACGATTGATTAACATAGTTAAATGGTCTGAAATCTGATTGCGTGTCATTATGCCAGACTCCACAAGTGATGCTATGATGATATGTCGTTGTTTAGTTGATAAACTTTTTGACGTTTTAACATTATAGCCATATCTATACAACAGAGATTCATGTTGATCTATTTCTATATCGCTTTCTATACCATCAGTATAAGTAGATGTTTTGTCGATTACCTGGCACATTAAAACACCGTTAATATTATTAAATACATCTTTAGTAATCGTATATCTGTTACAATCTTCACAGTATGAAGCAAGCACAGTAATATTATTTATATCGCCATTTTCATTCAGTACAGGCAAAGCTACAGTTATATCATAAATTTTATGATTCAGATCACAAGCCAATGTATTATTTAATACAATAACATCATATAGACTTAAAACCGGTTCTATTTCATCCGCATAATCATCCCGAAAATCAAGTATATCAAATGAATTTATATATTCTCTAATGCTTTGACTATCTTTCAATAATTCTAATTCTTTTTCTTTATTTTCAATACCTGTATTCTTACCATATGATAATAAGTCATCCATTAAACAATTACTAATAAATTTCAATTCATCCTGTATTCGTTGTATAGCTAAATTTATATTTGATATTTCATTGGCTAACTCACTATGATACTTCTCTAGTATATCGACTATTTTACTATCAATCATATTATACACCTTTACTGTCCAGATCTGCCTTTATAAGTTCTTTTAAATAGGCAGTAATAGTAATGTTTTCTTTTTCCAGGTATTTATTTAACCGTTCATACTCTCCAGATTCTTTGGGAGTATATTTAATCCGCACGATATGGCATTTATCATTGTATTCTTTTTGACTTTTTGCACTGTATGACAAAACAACACCAACTTTCTATACAAAATTATACAATAGGAGCACCTATAATTAACTATAAATTAGCTATATCTTACAAAAACAAATTATTTTAGGAGTACCAATTGAAAAATAGGAGCACCTATGATACCATAAGTACATCAAAAACAAAGCAACGCAATCACGGCAGAGTAAATAAGTCCATGATGCACACCGTAAAGCAGATTCAATAAGTCTACACGGGTTGCCATGTTTTTGTTATAGGGTGTACAGATAAACTGCACGATACATAATCTAAACAACTAAAGTGTAGCATATCTGAAAAACAAAGTCAATTCTGGCTGAGTGATACCCAATTACAAAAGGAATTTGCACCTTGAAAAGTGAATAGTGAAATGTTAGACTAACTTTTGTTTTTATGGTATACTTTCCTTATTATAATAGGAGGTGATCAGAGTGGATATAAATAATAATGCTGAATTAAGACAGGCAGTTGACGAGACAATAAAAGAGTCTGGATATAAAAAAAGTTGGATTGCAGATCAATTAGGAATCAGTAGACAAGGTTTTAGTAACCTTCTAAACAAATCAAATTTTAGTCTTGATGATGCAAACAAGATATTAACTGTTATAAATAAAAAAACAGTAACTAAAATAAATGAAAAATAATTCATCAAAATAGTTGACAAACATAAAAACATATGATATTATATAATCACAAAAGGAAAACAAAAGAGCAGTTGTCACAAGGCTACCAACCAATACAACTGCTCAATACAAACACACTTCTTGCAAAGTGATTATATATATTCTAACATTTTAGTATTCACTTTTCAAGTCGTGTTTCGCAAATTCTTGTGAAAAAATTCCTTTTTAATAAAACTAAATAAAGTGATTTCTCTATCTTATAGGGGAAAAGGTAAAGCGAAATGAAGTGTACCTTGAATCTGTTGTATGAAAAATATAACCGTTGTAATAATTACAATGTCCACAGGTTAGGCAGTTCTGAAAAAGTAGATACCTAAACGCATATAGGATTGGCAAGCGAAACATGATTTTGCATAAGTCAAATTAAAAAAATAATTTTTCACTTCCAACAGAAAGGAGGTGAAAACGTATGTACTATATAACATACGACAATGAAACAGTCGTGTACAATTCAGACCATATGCAACTTGTAAAGTGTCCAACGGAACAAGAAGCAAAAGAATATATACACGACAACTCATAAATTATTGTAACTTGTAAATTAGGACTTGTCAAGTCGGCAAGTCCTTTAAATAACAGGACGGAATAACAAAATTTAAAACCTTGTATAGGCACGACAAGAATAAGTCCTATCAAGTGAAATACTTCTGTTCTTAAGACTTTATCAGAAGCAAAAAAATAAAAACGTGTGACGGTGGCAAGGAGTACACACAAAAATAACTAGGAATTGCAAAAGCATCGGAACGGCTAATACTTCCGAAAGGTTCAAGATCAGCAATGCCTCATAGTTGTGCTGACATGAAGGAGCTTGTATATCTCCTTTTTAAAACAGATTATACACGGTATGAGAACAACCGAAAAAGTTAAAAGCCGTCAGCCTACGTAGAACGGGGTAGAAAATGCAGGCAGGGAGCAAACATAATGAGCGAAACCGGTTCACTTTAAGGAGTGTTAAAAAGCCGGTAACTTCCTAAAGTATTATAAAGAGTACTGAAAACAAATAAGCCGGAACGAGAGAGCCGGAGCAGTGGGAGCGCCAACTAACCCGATGAAAGCGCAACTCTCATTTTTATTTTGACTATGCAAGGCATAGAAAACAAGCAAAGAAAGATATGTTTCGGGCAAAAGCGTAAGACTTGTAGCAGTGAGTAGTAGAAACAACTTTACTTCTAATGTTTTCACACATGGCTTGCGTAGCTGAGAATAAAAGAGAGAATAAACAATCAAATAAGAATGAGAGAGGTAATCAAAATGAGAAGTAAGAAAAGAAACATGAAAACAAAAATCCTCGAAGTTACAACGCTGTTAATGCCGATTGTCTTTACGGTCGGAATGGTTGGTTACTGGTTGGCTTTTGGATATTAAGAAAGAGTGAACATTATGAAAATACCTATGGCATACCACGAATTGTATACTTTTAAGTAGTTAGAGTTTACAGGATAGAGGAAGTAATTGAATAAGCCGGACACCTTCCGACACTGTCAAGAAAAATTAATGTATTGTATTTGATGAATAAGAACAAATATGTTATAATTATTAAAATTGAAGGAGAATATAACATTGAGTGATACGGATGAACTTGTAATCGTTGGAAAATACAATACAAAATTTAATAATATTCTAGGAATCAATCTGCCTGAATTGGAAATATATAGATCAAATGGACTTAAAACGCACATGATAAAAAGAAAACATTTCAAGGCGCTAAAATATATTAACAATATATCTGAAATTATAAATAGTCCTGACTATGTTGGGATTAATCCGAATGAAGAAGGAAAATCATTAGAGCTGATAAAGGTATACAAAGACAATGTAATGATTGGGATTAAATATGATGAAAGAAAAAATTATCTTTATGTTTCTACGATGATGGACATACATCAAAGTAAAATAGATAGACGTTTACATAGTGGAAGATTAAAAAGTTTTTTGTAAAAACATTGACATATTTTTTGTAATATGGTATATTATATGTACAAACTGATATAATTGGTAGTAACATAGATGTTTTTGAGGTCGGAAAAGGTTCCCGACACACTCTGAAAAGAGTACCTGAGATGCTGGATACACCGCCCAGCCAAAAATATCTATGTTTTTTATTGTCTAAAAACAGGAAATCCTTTATAATAATAAGGAAAGGAAGTGGTTAAAGTGACATTACAACAACAAATAGAAATGGCAATTGCATATTCTGGAAGCGTTACAAAAAAAGAAATTGCTGAAAAAATGAATGTTACTCCGTCAGCTTTCGGTCAAAGGCTAAAAACGGGTAAATTCACGAAAGAAGAACTTCAAAAAATTGCTTCTATTTTGGATGCGGAATATATTTCAGTATTCCGATTTAAAGATGGTAAAGAAATTTAAGCAGATATATCTGCTTTTTTCTTTAGAAATAAAATGTAGAAAAACCTACAAAAATATAGAAAAAGCTGTTGACACCTTTGCTAGAAGGTGTTATATTAAAAGCACAAAGATGAAGGAAATCCTACAATATAAACGGATAAACTTAATCTTAAAGCACATTGATAACTTCATATGAAAAGCCGTGAAGGATATTTCAGATCTGCTCCAGATAACGAGTGCGTAGTGGTACAAGGGCAAACTTGAAAGAAAAACGTGGAAGAACTTAGCGAATAAAGCGGAAAGCCACAGGAACGATAACGGCGATCTAGTCTATCGGTATAAGTCCGATACTGACGAGCAAGAGCGAAACTAGAAGAGAATAAGAAAACATATATAAAGAAAGGTTAAAAGGTGGAAATTATGACATTAACAGAGAAGAAAGAAAAATTGAGAAATGAATTAAATAAATTGAAATCGGATGGATTAAGAGTTTTCATAAGTAAATCTGATTATTATGCTTATGGACTTATGACAGACGGAAAAAATATTATTTATGTTCAGTATTCAACATATGGGGAAGGTCTCAAAACGATATTTGAATATATCCCAAGTAGGGGAAACGGTTCAGGATGTGCAACTTTAAAAGAAGGTTATGAATATAAAGAGCTTTCGATGGAAATTTTTTATGAATCAGTACAATGTGGGAAAATACTTGCGGATAATTACAAAGCGAAACGTTATAAAGATATTGAACAGTTTTTCAGAATCAATCACAACATAGATATGTACGTTGAATTATAGTATATTATGGAGGAAAATACAATGTTAGCAAGAACAATAAGACATGAAGAATTAAAAGGCGGTTATACAATGGGAAAGAAAATAATCATTGATGCCTGTGAGATTTTCGGAGAATTTGAAGTTATGGCAATGTACGAAGATGGCGATGAGTTAGAAAGTAAGACTGCAACAACGGAAATCGAAGCTATCAAAGTATTTGATGATCTGTTTATGAAATACGCGGAACCATTACAGAAAGCACTTTATAACAAATTACAGGAAGGAAAAAGATATACACTTGTATATCTGAACGAATTCGGTTTTCCAGTAGCTCAAAAAATTACTTTCCATTCCATGAAAGCAAAAACATATGCACAGTATAGTGATGTTATGGAAATGATTTTTACACCATACCGAAAAAGAACACAATATAGAAAACTCTTCTATAACTGTTCTATGATGATTTTTGAAGGTTGGCAGGATTTAAAAGAAGAGGAAATAAAAGAAACTCTTGAAGATAATAAAAATGTAAAAATTACAAAATCAAAATATGGCTGCTTTGACAGTAGGTATATTGATGATTTAGAGAACTGTTTTAAAAATCCAGTTGTTATCTTTAAGAATTATAAAACAGGTGTAAATGGTAAAATTTACGCATAGTAAGGAGAAATAAACCATGACAAAACAGTTTTTAAAACGTGTTATCACTGAATCGATCGTTGATACAAAGATGCACAGATACATATACAATACAGGAAATGGAAATATTGAACGGCTGCTACTGGAAAAGCTAAATACAACGGACTCAATAACTGATTGGGAAGTAGTCAGAAACGTAAAGGATTTATAGAAAGAGGTTTGAATGATGAAGCGGAAAATATTATATATCGGTACTGTTGCAATTATTTCTTTTACCACATTTATAATAGGAAGAAACACGGTTGAAACCGTACCGAAACAAGCTCAGGGAACAGTCGCAGAAATGCCGGAAACATATGTCGATACAGAAGAAATCGAAAGCGTTACTATAGGAACAGAGGGGCTTGAGTTAAATTTTTCGGACGGAACTGGCTATTATATCGAAATAGACGTTACACCGGATAGCGGATATATCAATATAAATGATATAAAAGGTTGGGAAACCTGGAACGATAATGAAAAAGTATATCTATCTGTAGGTGATTGGATAATCAGCAAAGAGCCATATACATCAAATACGAAAGCGGAAAGAATGGAATAGGAAGAGACATGATGGAAAATTTTTATAACAAGCATCAGATACAGTTGATCAATATTACACAGAGGAAACGCCAGATTGAGCTGATCTCAGTTGAAAGAAGTGGAACGAAGCAAAAGGAAAGGAGCCATGATTATGATAACAGTAGGAAAATCTTTAGCAGATTATACGTTTGATGAATTGGAAGCCTTGGATAAGAATATACTAACGAATGAAGAGTATAAGCAGATTCGGGAGAATCCTCTCGTAACACTGGATATTTTGGGAAGCAGTTCATACAGACGCGGTAGAACATGGATAGATGTTCATATCGAAAATGAAGAACGACAATGCAACATAGATGTATACGTATAGAAAGCACTTGTAATTATACAGGTGCTTTTTATTATAGAAAACTTTACATATTACGTTCTGTGAGTGTCACAGCTTGCAGAATGATTTCAGGAAAATAAAAAATACAACAAATAAACACAACAACAAAAGGGAGAATAAAATAATGAAACTTTTAAACGAATTTACAATTGACGGAAAGAAATATTGTACAGTCAGAACAAAAGGCGGTGTATCAGTGGTGGAAAAATGGGAGTATAACAACGCAGTGAACAGGTATATGAAGAACGGAGGTAGAATGAAATGAACGTGATTGAAACTGTTATGACGGAAAAGGAATGGAAAAAACATAATAAAGAATGGTTAGAAGGATATGTTATAGCTGCTACGAGCCAGAAGTTTAAACGGTGGAAGCGCAGACTGAATTTCCAAAAGTTTTCTGGATTGATTTTGCTTCTGATCGCGTTGTTTATGACAGAAACGGATGCAAAAGTATATATTACTGTATTAGGTGTGGCACTGATCGCATACTGGAAACCGTTTTGTAAGTAAGAATTATTAGAAAGAAAGTAGAGGAAAATATTGTGAATATCGAAGTAAATAAGACAAATGTAAAAGTAGAAGGAAATAACCTGGTGATCGAATTAACGGAAGAACTAAGGAAGTCTTTAGGAATAAGACAGAGCAAACCACTTTATGAATGCAAGGTTGGAAACGTGATTGTAGACAACATTGGAAATGAATGGTATGTGGTAGAACAGGATATTGAGAACAATAGAACCAAAGTTTGGAAAAAAGAGCTTATTGACGGAACTTATAAATTTGACAATGGGTCAAATGACTTTAGAACTTCTGAAATCAAGAATGTACTGAATGATGAAAACGGGAAAATTCTGTCTGATATCTACAAAGGATTTGGGAAAGAAAATGTATTATTAGATACAGTTGATTTACTTTCTATGGATGGGTTGGACACTTACGGAACATGTAATTGTAAAGTACATTTAGGAACTTTTGATGATTACAGAAAAGCAAGAAAAAACGGTATGTTTAGAGAAGAAAATGAAAAATCATTTTTGTTAGATACGCCAGACAGTACAAAAGAAGGGTATTCATCTTCCTATGTTCAGATTGTTCGCAGTCTTGGTCGCGTGTGCTACGGCGATTGCGGTTGGTACGGTTGTGGGGTTCGTCCGTTTTGTTCTTTAGATTCTTCAATCTGTGTATCTGTGAAGCAACGTATTTATGGAAACAAATAATGATTTTATCGGGAGGAAACACAATATGTATAAATTAACAAAACATGGTAAAGAAGTAGTAAAACATTTTATTAAAGAATGTAATGCAAAAAAGAAAGAAATATTAGATGACGAATTAGATAAAGTGGAAGATACAAATATTCCAACAATTGAAGATATTGAAAGTGATATAGATGCCTTTATAGATGAAGATGGAGAATATTATAATTGCTGGGGGATAACAGATAATTATAGTTCATTTCCTTTATGTTTAAAAGATGGAATAGATTTTACTTTACAGAAGTGTTTTGACAGATGAAAAGATAATTTTAAATAGAGGAAATCGGCATGAGGAAAGTAATTTTTAAAATTGATGATAAAGAATATTTCAGAAGAGAATTAGAAAAAGATAATTGTATAGGAAAACAGGCAGATGATATTCTGAAAGGTTTGGGAAATTTTAAAGCAATTTACACATTGTACGGAGAAGGTAATAATGTGGATAGATACGAATTGACAGACTATGACGGAAATAAAATCAGTATCAATGATTTAAACGGATATGAAAAGGGTGTAGTTTTAAATGACTGCTACGCTTATTTCACAGGTGGAAAATATCATAGTAACACAGATAAACCTTGCGGTGTAGTAGAAATTACGGAAGAAAAAAATTAGCAGAACGAAAGCACGATTTGGTACGGAAAGGTGGAAATATGAAAGAATATAGTTGCAAAAATTGTAAAAATAATTATTTTGGCGGTGCTTTAAAGAGAAATAAAAAATGCAAGAAGTGCGTAGTAGATAGTAAAAACATATATGGAAAGCCATCTAATTATGAAGAAAGAGATAAAATGTAATAATAATACAATTGAAAGAACGCTTTCAAACGATAAAGTGAAAAGGGTAGAGAAATAATGGAAATTAGCAGATTAGACGTTGTTATTATGAAGTTACTGAAAAAGAATGAGTGTACTAATTTTATTGAGGGTATGACAATTCAGGAAATTATGAAAATTACAAAAACATCAAGACCAACTACATATAGAAAATTAATAAAACTATGTGAATTAGGATATGTAGATAAAGGATGTAAATCAATTCAAGCAGATACATTTTATCTACTTGATAAAGGAATTAACTTATTAGAAAGAAAAGGTGAGAAAGTATAAAAATGATTATGGAAGAACTAAAGCAGTACAGAGAAAATTCATATTATGACATTGAAGATGTGGCAGAACAGTTGATTGAATTATCTAATCTGGAACGATCAGAAGAATTGAAACAAGAATTGAAAAATGGTTTAGATCTTTTACAAGCAATGGCACAGAAAGAATATAATAAGGATTGCTTCAGAGTGTTATATAATGTGCTGCTTGTGATTACCGGGAATGAATTTTTATAAAATTTACATGATAGGATGGAAAGATTATGAACGAAAATAAGAAAATAGTGACAGTAGGGGAATTAAGAGAATTTATTAAAGATATGTCAGACGATACGCAAGTTTTTGTTTGTTGTGAGGGATATAGTAATTACGATTTTCAAAATGAAAGAATGTATCAAGACAGTGATACAAATGTAAGTATATATAATGGAAAACTTTTCATAGCTGATTCGTGTGCAATAAGCGATTCTAATTGAAATACAGATTTTTAGAGAGGGAAATAACATGGGCACACAGAAAATTGCGAAAATATTATATAATCTGTCTTTAGATATGGATTATGCGGACTCTTTAGAATACAAAGATGAAGAAGTAAAGTGTATCACAGAAGAACTGGAAATTTTAAAACAAAATGAATGTTTCAGTACGCTGCAAATGTTGGAAATGATCGCATTGAAAAATGAAGATATGGAACATTGGAAAGAGGGAAATAGTATGTCATTAAGAGAATATCTAAAAGAACTGAAAATTGATCAGATTGAAGATGATACAGAATTTTGTGACAAGGAATACAATGCGATAATGGACTATTGCACAGAACGGAAATTCTTAATCACAGATGATGATTTAGTATGTATTGTTAATCGTGGTCTGAACGATAGCTTTGAATATAGACGTGCAGAATATATCAAGAATTTGTGGTTAGATTTTGGAGATATTCCAATGAATCCTGAAACAGAATGTATTGATGAAGAGTGGAATGGATTTGCAACAGGAACACACAGAGAGGAAGTCTGGTCGTGGTTTGAAGAAACTTATGGTGTTAGTGTTGCAAAAGATTTGATGGGATTATAGGAGGAAATGATTATGGCAAAAATGAGAGTTATGGTAGTTAAATATGGTTATGCAGTTTTAGAAGCTGATACAGAAAGTGAAGCAATTGAATTAATAAATGATATGGATGACGGAGATTTTGACTGGTCAGATTTCGATGATGCACAAATTGTAGATGATGATTTTGAGTAATTGAAATCGGAAATTCAATCTATTTATAAAGAAAGGAAGGCTGATTATATGAAAAAAGTAAAGGTGATTTTCAGAAAGAATGGTAATGATATACTTGCTTTTCTTCCAGAAATTAGAGTTAATTATGGAAACATTATGTCATATATGCACATAGGACAACACTCAGAAGCAAGTTATGACCTCTATAATGGAACGAAAAGAGCGACAGAAGAGGAATATAAATCGTTATTGGAAGAATTAAAACAGATATATGATGATTGTATATTAGAAGTAAGACAGAGACTTTATTATGATGATTTACTTAAATCATGGCAATAAAACTCGTATTTGTTTTAAAGATTTGAGGAAAAATATTATGGACGAATTAAAATTAGCTTATTTGGCTGGAGTAAAGGTTGGAATAGAATCTTTAGTTGAAGGATTGAAAATAACAGCAGAGAAAAACGGAAATCAGTTACCTATCGAATTTGTCAAATTGGTCGCTGAAAATGCTATCACTGATGTTGAACTAAAACTAACGTCAATGGAGAATGGAAAAGGATTGCTGGATGTGTTAGATAATAAATAGATTGGAGGTACATATTATGGAAAATAAGATAAACAAAGAACAGTTTTGTGGAATTGATTTATATAATTGGAAAGAATGGGATGAAATAGATACTGACAATTTATATTTCTACAATGTAAAATTTCTTATACCGTCAATGAAGAAATATGATAATATGGATGTTTCGAGATTTTTTGATGGCAGTATGGAAATTTATTGTGGAGAAAGTGCAGAAAAAGTTGTTTGGTCTGGTTATGTAACAGATATTCAGGAAGTTATGGAAGAATTAAATAAAAGGAAATGAAAGTCGCATTTTAACAGAAAAAGGAGTGAATTATATGCTTAAGCCTGGTGGTGGATTTGCAAGTAAAGAAAGAGGAATTCAGACAATGCATTGTTCTTCTTGTGGTAAAAACTTAGGAACACAAGGTTGGGAAGGACAAAAGGAATTTAATGATGTTGAAGAAAAAGGCTGGAAATTTTGTCCGTACTGTGGAGAACCATTATATAAATAATGAATTTCACATTTCTTTTGAGAGAGAAATGACAATATTAAAAGAATTGGCAGCAGGAAATAAAGGAGTAAGAAATTATGATGTGGACATTATTTGTATTGGATTTTGATGGAACCTATAACAATGAATACAAAGAAGGTTACGGAGCAAGACCAGAAGTATATCAGATTCCATTAGATAGACAGAGAGAGGTGGAGAGTCTTGCCGGAGAAGCAACTAGAAAGTTTAATTCATGTACAGATGTATGTGAACCTATTGGAGATATTTTTAAGGGATTGCTCGAAGAGAATGGAATTAAATTCCACTATGTTGGATATTTAAAAATACGTTTCAAAGAGAGACAAGAAGATTACCTTGCAGATTATATTCCTAGGGAGATTGTGTAAATATGGCTCAAAGATGGACAGACAGAGAGATTAGGTATTTGGAATCGAAATATTTGAATCAGGCTGTGTCAATTACAGCAAAAAGACTTAATAGAACAGAACGTGCAGTTGTTAAAAAGGCTTTGGATATAGGCTTGAGCAAGGTGCATGATATTTTAAGCGTGAATAAACTTGCTGAGTGTTTCAATGTTACTCATAAGGTAGTCATGAAGTGGATAAATCAATATGATCTTCCATGTCGGAAATTTAAATGTTCGTGCTGCACAAAATATATGATTGATCTTGAAAATTTTTGGAAATGGGCTGAACAGCATAAGGATATTATCAACTGGTCTAGGTATAATTGTATGACATTGGCTTTGGAACCGGCGTGGGTAAGGTGTGAAAAATTCTCATATGACAGACCAAACAAAGGAAAATACTGGACAGATATGGAAATAAACTATGCAAAATCCATGTTGCGTAGAGGAATGTCTTATAGAGAAGTTGCAAAAGAGTTAGGAAGAACGCAGAGTGGTGTTGCACATAAGTGTGCTTACATATATAATGGATAATGAAGGGTGGGGATATGCATATGGGAGCGTTAATTGGAGGAATATTTTTATTGATGCTATGTGCGTTTTTGGAAAATCTCAGTGATAGTTTAAAGTAAAAAATATTTGGAGGTAAACATTATGGGTGGAATTATTTTTGGGTTGATTGTTCTTGTTATTGGAGGTTTGTTTACATTGGCGGAAGATCATAAGACAAGTAAAATGTCAGAAGATGAACGATGGGAATATGAATGGAAGAAAGCAAAAAAAGGAAGATAGTGTATGTATAGTTAGAAGTCATCAGAAATTGTCCTGGTGACTTTTGTAGTGTATATAAGAAAAGAAAGCTAATCAATTAAAACAATCGGGGATATCTGATTGTTTTTTTATTGCAAAAACAGGAGGAATATTATGAGAAGAGAAAAGGATAGCATGGAATATTTGTTCAAAGAACAAAGTAAAAGAGTAAAAAGGGGAATAAAGAATATGGAGAACTCCATGTATAACAGTTACAACATTTGCAACGTTGATTTTGAATTCGCTACAGAAATGAAAGCCGAAGGTTTATTACATGGAACACGATTTTAAAGAAAGAAGGTATTAAATGTGAAGGAGATTAAAAGAGAAGATATTCTATTAGGAGAATATGAAAAATTGTATTGTCGAAATGTATATGAATACCTTACTCGGAATAATAAGCCACAAGAACAGAAATATTATAGAACAGATGATGGAGAATTGTGGGAGATTAGTTATTTTCATGGAAAAGAATCAAAAGAATTTGCAGAACGATTGTCTGCATTAGAATATTTACAAAAGAAAATAGATATTGCAGAAGCATTGGGATTTTAGGAGAATATTATATGTGTTATAAAATTGAAAAACAAAGAAAAATAGAACAAAAACTTGCAAAAGAATTAAAAGATATTCCTGATTTTATATCAGATTTTTTTGATAGATATAAATCAGCGGCTACAAAGAGAGTTAATTGGATATATATTAGAGATATGCTTAATTGGATGATCAATAATAAATATATAAATAAACAAAGCATAGCAGAAATCAATGAAACAGATATGCAGATTATTACTAGTAATAATCTTATTAAATATCTTAACGAATTAAAAAATGGATTTTTAGGAAGAACAAATTCACTGGATTCTATCAATACAAAGAAGAATGTATTCAGTGCTTTTTGGAATTATTTACGACAAAATAAATATGTCGATGATAATGTGATTTCACATATACCTGGCAATCTATATAAATCTGAAAAAAGATATAAAGAAGTAGAAATCCCTACAGATGAGCAAGTGGAAAAATTCTTAGTAAATATCACAGATGGAAATAAAAATGAATTTAATATTATTAGAAATATTGCCATTGTTCAACTTATAAAAGGAAGTGGTATTCGTTCAGAAGAGCTAATAAATATGGATATTTCCGATTTACATCTATACGAAGAAAAAAGACCGTATATGATGATTCTTGGAAAGGGAAATATACAAGAATATGATAAAGTTTATATGTCTGAACAGGCTAGAATGAATATTGAGGAGTATTTGAAAATTAGAACTTTTTTCGTAACAGAGAGAAAAATTAAAGATAATGCATTGTTTTTATCAAATGAAAATAACAGATTAAGTAAAGGTGCAATTACAGGGTTTTTTAATTTATATTCGGAAGGTGAAATTTACCCACATATGTTAAGACATTGGGTTGGAAGTAAATTGTATGAAGAAACAAAAGATATTGTTCTTGTTCAAAGACAATTAAGGCACAAGAATTTGGAAACAGCAGCAAGATACTATGTACACATGGATGAATCTACTATAGCAGATGCTGTACTTGATTTGTAATATGTGTTAAAATAATATGTAATGGAGGTACGATATTGAGAGGAAAATATATTGGTAGAGACGGAAGTATGGGGTTTCGCACAGGACAAACATATGAGATAAGCACAGAACTTACGAAAATCTACAGAGATAAGAAAAAGGTTGATGTAATTATGTTGAGAAGCGGGAAGTTGTTTTGTCCGTATGATTCCGTAGAGAGTATTTTGGAAAATTGGAAAATTGGAGAAACCATGATGGAAAACTTTATGAATGAGCCGATTGAACAGAACTGGACAGAGAATGACATTATAGAAGAATATGAAAAATACAAAGACAAGAAAAAAGTTGCAAAAATATATGGAATTACTACGCAGCAGGTAACGGAAATTTTGAAAAGGAATGTATAATATGAACAGCGATATTTTTGAAATTATGCATAAAGATAGAAGAGTTGCAAGAATTGATTCTTCTGGAAGATGTAAGGTGTATTACAAAAGTTTTATGCCGTATAACCTATATCTTGAAGAAGAAGAAGATGTTGATACTCTTGTTAATAATATTACAAATTTCAATTATTGGTGTGCAACAAGAGTTCTCACATTGGATAGAAAATACGCTAAAGAAATTTTGAACAGTATAGGAATGAATCAGGCTGTAACGGACAAGGATAGAGCAAAAGTGGCGTTATCATATAGGTGTACATCATTGACAGATGTTTTCTGGGTAAGAAATAAAGGTGAAAAGATAACATTTTCTGAAGTGAATTTGTATGACAACCACTTGGAAAACATATTTATTGATATTGCCCTACGTGGAAAACAATATACAGTCAATAATGAAGATCTGGCAAAAGATTTGTCTACAAATGGTGTTTTCCCAAAAGCCTGGAAACGGACAGAAAAAGGATTTTCTCTGTTGAAAGACGGAGGAATAGAAGTTGTTGAGAAGGAACTTCTATCAAGTAAAATTTGTCAGTGTTTTGATGTAAAGCAGGTCATATACAACAGAAGTGTATTTGCTGAAGAACCGGTAACTATAAGTGAAAATATCACATCAAAGGACTTTTCCATTGTGTCTATGGAAGCATTTGAAGTGTATTCGCAAAATCATGACCGAAATATCCGAAAATATATTTTAGCACTTGATAAGCATGATTACTACATGATGAACATTATTGATTACCTTGTGGGAAACACTGATCGTCACTGGGGAAACTGGGGAGTTCTGGTAAATAATGTGAATAATAAACCAGTATCTCTTCATCCATTGATGGATTTCAATAAGACATTTAACTCGTATGAAACAATAGAAGGTTCTAATTGCCAGACTTGCTTTGGGAAAAGAATCAACCAGAAAGACGCTGCATTAGAAGCTGTAAGAAAAATTGGATTGAATCAAATCAAAGAAGTGAATTATGATTGGTTTGAATATTTTCCAGAATATGTTGGGATGTTCAAGAAACGGTATGGAATTTTGAAGAGAATAAATGATTGATTTCAAGCGAGGGGAATTATGAAGGAACAAAAAATATGCCCGTTTTGTGGTTCAGAAAAGGGATACTATGTAACAGAAAGAGTAATTAGAGATTTGTTTTTTAATTACAATAATGAGCCATGTGGAGCCACTGAGGATGTTACAGAATTTTGTAGTAAAAGGCGAAGGTGCATAAACTGTGATAAAATACTTCCGAAAAAGATGTTTATTAAAGTAAAAGAAATGTAGGTTTTATAGGTGTTCTTAAAGAAGGTGATATAGTGATTTTTGAAACATTGGAAGAGGAATATAGAGGAGATATTATTAGAATTGATAAATTAACAGAGTTTCTTCCTACGGAACACTGGGAATGGGATGATACTGGAGTAATTACTTTAGATGATATATCAATTGCGTTACATAATGGGCTAACAGAAATCCCAGATCCTTATGGTGATGTATGGAATCATCCTGTTCTTGAAATGCGTTCAAGAGATTGGCATATTGGAAGAATTCTGTATTTTATCAAGCATCCTAATGAGATTAGAGATATAGAAATTGATAACGAATGCAGCAATGGATATATTTTACCACAACCAGTAATAGTAGATGGATGGCATAGATACGCCGCAGCAAGATGGTTACATGATCAAGAGAAGCTATTTGAAATTCATTGCAGGTATGGTGGGCGAATGGATGTACTTGAATATTTACAGGGTAAAACTAAATCATTATTATGCGAAGTGATTTAATAGTTGAAATTTAACTTTCATCTGGGAGGTGTAAATGTTATGAGAAAAGTAATTTTAGAACCGCACAAAGAAAAGTCAAACTTATGGTGTTGGAATGTGCTGCAGTACAGTGAAAGCCAAGATACATGGTATAGCATTGGTTCCGGGATAGAAGTAAATTGGGACATAGCAGCTAGAAAGGCTAAAGAAACAATTCAGATGTAAGAATATATGTAAAGACGATACTTATTTTGTATCGTCTTTTTCATTGGATTCATGTAACTTGCAATAATATAAAAGAAGTCTATTTAACGCTGGATCGTCAGATTTGAATAAATCAGTTGGAGTACATTCTAGTGCGATACATATTCTTTCTAGTGTATCAAAATTGATTTTGCTTGTGTCTCCATCATAAAGTTTACAAGCAGCAGGATATCCAACACCGATTGCTTTTGCAAATTGATTTTTATTTTGGAATTTTTTATCCACTAAATCTTTAATATCTAAGCGCATGTATCCATCTCCTGTTCTTCGTATATTGTTTACAGTATATAGTTTAGCATATATTCTTGAGAAAATAAATATATTTTATTGAATATACTCTTGACAATATACTGTAAAGAGTATATACTTATAACAACGAAAGAGAGAAGTACATAGATTCAAAAGAAAGGAGGATGCGTAATTATGAAAATTAAATTTGAAAAATTTGATATTGTAATGGTTGACTTTGGAGATAACACTATAGGAAGTGAACAAGGCGGGAAAAGACCAGCAATTATTGTACAGAATGATATAGGAAATCATTTCGCTGCAACAACCATCGTTATACCATTTAGTACAAAATTAAAAAAGATAAACCAACCTACGCATACTCTTATCAAAAAGGGAAGAGGTACAGGGTTGGTAAAAGATTCTATTGTTTTGTGCGAATGCATAAGAAATATTTCAGAATTAAGAATAGAAAAATACCTTGGAAAGATAACATCTATGGACGATAAACGTGCAATAAAGATTGCATGTGACGCAAATTTTATGTGGGGAGATGATGTGGCATGAGATATGTATTGATGGACATTGAAGAAGCTGTTAAGCACTGTAAAGGGAAAAAAGTTTTAGTTGCAGAACAAGACCTTGAAAATAATGAGGTGGTAGGTTTTGAAAGAAAAACTTTTCAGGAATGCAAGGATATTATCGAGCGATCTGAAACAATAGCAAAAATTTGTGATGACTTTTTAAACCAGCTAAGAGTGTTTTCTGAAAAACAATTAGATTTGATGAACATAAAACCTATCGGAACTATGAGTACAATATTAGTTCATGATCCTTTCCCGGATACAGAAGCGCAGAAAAAGAACAAAAAATCGAACAAACGTTCTGGCGACTATTGACAAGAACAAGTGTTCGTGTTAATATACATTTTGTAAACATAATAAAAAAGAAGAGACGGAAATCCATCACAGGTGCGCCAACACCTCCGGTTCCGGCTCTTCTAAAACCAAAAACGCATTTCCCAAAATGGGAGTGCTAAGAACAGCTTGCGCTATCCCTACTAGTATAATACATATTTTTTTCAAAGTAGTCAAGCGTATCAGCTAAAAATTCCAAATATTGGAAAACTGAATATTGAAATTTACTTTTTATTCGTGTGGACAAGTTTCTAAACGTTTATTTCTGATGCAATTTTTTAAATAGGAGTGAAATAAACAGTGAATAACGCAATGAAAAGTAAAAAAGAAAGGGTGGTTGAAATGAATTATGTCGTGACGAACGACAAATTGTACATTAGGTTAAGTTCTGATGGTTCTCCTGTAACTTGTTCTAAACGCAACGCTCAAGTATTTGAAAAGGACAAGGCGGATAATATTCTAAAGAATCTTCCAAAAGTGTTGAAGAACTTTCATTTTAAAGTAAAACCTGCTCCACAATCTGAACAGGAAGTTCTTCAGGACAAAACAAAAACAGATAATGTGCAATCAGAAGAGAAGAAATACATAAGAAAAGATTCGTACATACCGTGCGATGAGGTTGTACAGTGGATCGAAAAATCAAGACAGTGTAGTGAATTTGTGGAAGGCGCTACGAGAAGAAGAACAGTATTACATAAAAAATTGGCAAATGTTGATCGTGAATTGTCAAACTGTATGCATCAGATTGAATTAGAAAAGTGGAAGTCAGGTTGTGATGGATACAAATTATATAAGTTGGAAAAAGAAATTCTTGAAAAACGAAGACAGATTAAAGATGAGTTGGTAATTATTCAATCCGTCCTGGACAATACAAAATGTACGATTGGGATTAAGAACATCGAAAAAACTTTTAATCGTCTTGGTACTAGAAGATTTGAGATAAGAATCATTGAAGACGATGATTTCTTTGATGAGGAACATACATAAATATTGTGACATTGTGAGAGGTTTATAAAGATGGACAAGAATAAAATTCTCGAAGATTATATCGGAAATGACATGAAAAAAATTCGTAAAATATGCAAAAAGATAATTTCAAAAACAAATGTTCCAGATGGATATCTTGAAGAATACTACGACAAAGCAGTTGATGTTTTAATGGAAAGTATGAACACCTATGATGAATCAAGAAATTGTAAATTCAGTACGTATTTTTATGGAAATCTTGTACGAAGGACAGGAACATGGATAAGAGATCGTATGAGATTTAAAAGATGTAATCTTGAAACAGACAGTAAAGGTAAAATTAAAAGAGATGAAAATGGAAATCCGATAGTTATTCCAGATATGTCCATCAATATGCAAATTGAACCAGATGAAGACTATACATTAGAAAACAGTATTGCTTCTGATTTTAATTTAGAAAAAGAAATCGGTCTTTATACGAACGAAAGCGATGAAAGAGTAGAAGAGTTTTTGGGAGGTCTTCCTAACCTTCATAGGAAATTTCTTGAGTTAAAAATGGAAGGAGCCTCGCATCAAGATATATTGGACAAGCTACACATCAATGACTGGAAATATAATGATATTTTAGCAAAAATAAAAATAAATGAAGGTCTATCTGTATTTTATAGGGACTCGTTTATAGAAGATTTTAAGATGGAGGATAAGAAAATGCAAGAAACTGTAATGGAAATTGGAGTAGCAGAAGAATATAGAATGGACAAATATTCCTTGTCGTCATTATTAAAAAAGAAGAAAAATGGCGACATTAACTGTAAATATATTTTGCAGCGAAAGGCATTCCAATGGAAAACAGAAGAAGTTAATAGATATCTTGCAAGAATTTTAAGTGGTCTTCCTATTCCTGAAATGGTTATATGCGATAAAGACAACGAAAATACTAAAAAAAGTACATCTTATTTAATCGATGGTCTTCAGCGATTGTCTTACGCAGAATCTTTTAAAGGAGATAAAATTACAATTACTAAAAATGGAGCGGAGCGCCACTTGATACAATATAAAAAATATGAGATTGATGAGAATGGAAATCGAGTTTTTGATGAAGACGGAAATCCCATTTTTGAATACGAAGTGTTTGATATTATTGGAAAAAAATATCGAGATCTTCCAGACGACCTAAAAGACAGATTCAAAGAATTCAACATCAATGTTACAAGATTTTTTCATTGTACGGATCAGCAGATTGCAGATCATATTAGAGATTATAATAATCACTCCGCAATGAATAAAGAACAAAGCGGAATGACAAAAATTAGTCCACTTACAGGAGCAAAAATCAAGGCTATTTCCGAAAATAATAGATTTTTCGATAACTGTGGAAAATTTACAAAGGCAAATGTGATTAAAGGTAAAATTGATAGAGCAGTTGCAGAAGCAATGATGTTGGTGTTCTTCAAGGACAACTGGAAGTCTGATTTAGGTAAAAATTATAAGTTTGTTGACGAAAATGCAACAGATGCAAATTTTGAAACAATTAATTCTTATCTGAACAGATTGGAATGTGCGATTGGTGACGAAAATAAAGAACTAGACAACATTCTAACGGTTTCTACAATTCCATTATGGCTTGGTGTTTATCACGAATTTGCGAAATATGGAATTGAGGATAACAGATTTGTTGATTTCTTAACGGAATATAACAGTACTTTAAAATTTAAAGAAGTAGACGGAGTTAGTATGGAAAGTTTCAAATTGACTCACGACACAAAAAGAAAAGTGACAGTCTTAAACAAAATTGAACTTCTCATAAAGCTTATGAAAGAGTATTTACATATTAAAGAAGATGAAGAAAATCTTGTCGAAGTGGGAGAGAATAATGTAATAGATAATGCTTCTTCAGACCAGAACGCTCTTGAATTTATCAAAGAAAATGTTAAAGAAGATGTGATTGATGAAGACATCGAATTATATAAAATTCAGTTAGATGACTGGACAGTAGAGGTTGATAACTCATCGAAACTTCTTGAACCTGAAAACATGAATTCTTTACTTGCTGTTGTTGCGTACAGCTTTGAAACAAACATAGATTTAGAAATTCCGGAGTGGATGGTAAGTTTCTTTAACAGAAATTCTACATATATTAAAGATCAAAAAGAAAATTATACATACATGGTAAATGATATTGGTGAATTTTTAAGGAACAAGTATGAACTTGTAGGATAAGGTGGTGAATAATATATGGATAAAACATTTTGGAACATAATGTCAATCGGTGGATTAATTACATCCTGTTTAGCCGGTGCCAGATTATATGAGCTTGGAGAAGAGGCATTTTTCTACGGGTTCGTACTAGGAGTTGGAGCATTGATGTTTGTAGCAAAATATATAAAAGAGGAAGAATGAGGTAGAAAATATGAGAAAGTTTAACTGGAAAGAATTTAAAAATAAAGACAATAAGATTGCGGTGCATTGCAAGACCGAGGAAGAAGCAATAGACTTTTGCAAGCGGATGCATGAGCATGAGATGAAGTGGTGCACAGGTAAAAGCTACATGGAAAAGACAAATTATGAAGACTACAAAGGAGAAACGTGCTATATAGGATCCGGAATGTTCTCATCGTATCGGTACTACAATAGCGAAGGATACGAGATCTTAGAATGGAGCGATTACATGGACAAAGAATTTACCAAGGCAGATTTGAGAGATGGGATGGTAGTTGAATACAGAGACGGAGATAGAAGATTAGTAATTGATGAATATTTGGTCGGGAAGGATGCTCATTATGAATTAAGTGCATACAACGAAAACTTGGAAAACGAATATCCTGGATTGACTATCATGAAGGTATTCAAGATTTGCCGAAGAGCAATTTTAGGGGACATATTAGACAATGACAACCTCGAACTCATCTGGGAGAGCAAAGAACCAAAGAAAATGACAATCGAAGAAATGAAACAGAAGCTGGAAGAATTGACCGGGGAGCAGATCGAGGTGGTTTAGATGGAACAAGTAAAAAATAGGAGAAATAAATTATGTGTGAATTTAAAAGTGGAATTATTTTTAAGAATAGAGTGGTATTAGCACCGTTAGGAAACGAAAGTCATTCAAGTTTACTTGAAAAATTAGGAGTAGAAGACAACGAATTTAATGCTTCTAAGAAATTTGTGAGAGCAGAATTAATTCCGCCAGAGAGATATGTTATCACTTCTGACATTTCAAAGTGGAAATACAAAGTCGATCAGGACATTGTACCAGAATGGTATAGTAACGATCCAGAAAGGTATGAAGAAGAATTTAGAGAGTCCGTTAAGGATTTTATGAATAAGAACTTTAAAGAGGAATTTGGATACTATTGGACAAACATTCAGATGGACGGTAAGATATATCATTTTATGTATGGAGTTCTTACGAATATGAGTTTTGGCATCAATAATAACTACGCAGAATCTTCTGTAAGAAAGTATCTTAAAGAGTGCAAGCTTGCAAAAGACATTAAATGTAAATATGGAAATAGTATTACTCCAGTTGAAAATAATTTGCTTAGTATGGATGGATTTAATGATTATGGTGTTGTAAAAGATGATGTATTGTCTATTCCGACTTTTGATTTATTCAGAAAATGTGGTGAAAAACTTCCACTAATCAATTATTCATACTGGCTGTCAACTCCAAACCAGACACCGTCAAGAAAAGATTCTTCCTGTGTTCAGTTTGTCCGCGGTGATGGGGACGTGATTTGCATCGGTTGCAACTGGGGCATTCATGGAGTTCGTCCGTTTTTTATCACCGAATCTTAAATAATTAAATCTCGATTTCATTCGAAGAAAGACACAATATATAGTGTATAAGTTTATATATAAATACATTATATGGCATGAAAATTAGAAGGAGAATAGATGAATGAGAAAAATTAAGAAAATTGTAACTATAGTAACAATGTGTTGTTTTATTACAGCGCTATCTGGATGTGCAATGTTAGAATCAGAATTTAATGATATCAAGGGGTCATTGATTGGAAATGGATATCGTATTGATACATATGATAATTATGGTTCAAAGGTTCTAGAAACGTCAGGAGACAAGATTAATATTTCTGGCAATAAAATTAAATCAAAAAGCTACAATGAAGATGGATCAGAAACTACTAACTATGATTTATCATCTGTAATTACAATTACAATTGATGGTAAGGAAATTGAAAGTTGTGGAGATACATGTATTTTTGTACAGGATGGACTAAATAGCGAAGTTGATTTTACCGAAGAGAGAATTAAAAGTATGACAGATGGATCATTTTCTGATAATACATTCGTTGCTGAGTTTGTAAATAAATACAAAAATATGTTTGGGAAGTCGCGGGTGGTCGTTATTAAATCGCAGCTTGGACAACCTATTACAGCATACTCAGGAGAAGAAGTATATTGGGAGATTCCGGATGATCTACCTAAAATGACAAAGCTAATGATTGATGGAAAAGCATTGTATATACATAGAGCTAATTTTCAAATCATCGATAAAGAATTATTAAATTAAAAGGAGGAAGTATTATGACAGGATATGATTTAGTAGCAATTGTAAATTTATTAGAAGACTGGAACAACAAAGATTATGGATTTGCATTATATAAGGAAGAGTATGAATTACTCAGAACAGAAAACTTAGAAAATACACTTGTTGTTGTTAATGCAGGAAGTAAAGATAGACGAATATTGGGAAAAGTAAAAGAGATTTTGTCGTTGGAAGAGTACGGTAAAAATCCTACAGCGCAGGTAGTTGGTGTCGCAAATATGGATTCATATGAAAAGCGTAAAGAGGAAGAAGATCGTATTAATAGAATCAAAGAACTTAAGCGTTTAATTGAAAAGAACAATAAAGAGTTAGTGATTTTAATGACGGGACTAAGAAAATTAGAAGGGTAAAAGGAGAGATAAATAATATGAATTATCCATTTCAATGTCCGAAATGTGGACACAAAGAAACTATTACAATGTCGATGAAAGAGTATACAGGCGAAGGACATATGTGTCCGGAATGTGGTGAAGAAATGAAACGAGAAATTGACTCTATGGTTTGCAGGAGCATCGACAAAACAGGCGATTTCTATAGAAGTTTTAATTAAAAATACGTGCTGCTACGGTAGCACAAATAAGGATCATTGGCGCAATGGTGAGCGCGGCAGTCTCATAAACTGATGGTTACGGGTTCGAGTCCCGTATGATCCATTTGGGTCATTACTATTTTGTATTGGATTTTAAATAATATTTTTTTTTGTTTTTTTTTGGTTCTCATAGTAATATTGCTCTCCTTAAATAGTAATGACTTAGTTTTCATAATAATATCCTAAAAGTTGTAGATTAGTGTAAATGGTAGCACGATGAGGTATATAGCATTAGAAGAGGTTCGAATCCTTTATCTACAATTCATATGCAGAATAAATTTCTATACATGTTTCATATCATACCTCCAATAAAATAAGATACATAAAGTTCCGCATATGATTTTTCATTGGTGTTTATAATCAAATATCACCTAAAGTAAATCAAATATTTAGAAACTGTAAACGTTGATTCAACAAACTATTTCATTTGTCGCTATTTGAAAATGTTTGTGAGCTGCATGTGATATAAGATTGTAAATACCGATGTGATTAATATTAAAAGAGGTGAAGAGAAATGTGTAATTATAATAAATTCGATGATTGGTATGATTACTGTGATGAGTGCAGAATATATGGTGATGATTATTATGTTGACGAAAATGGAGAATGGATTGATGCATGTGAAAATTGCTCTATGAATATCGAAAATATTCAAAATAAAGGGAGTAATAACGATGAGGAAACCTAAAGTGGAGAATAAATACAACCTTACAATGAAAAAGATTAATAAACTTATGGTTGGTGATGAATCGAAGATTAAGGAACCACTGTTTTGGAGAAATAATGTTATCAATGCATGGTGTATAAGCAAGATTATTGGAACAGATCAGGATGTAAAGTATGGAACAGATAACGATATTTGGATAGGTATTTATGATAAGCCATATTATAACAGAAGAGTTCATGTTCGCTGTAGTTGTTATGGTGGAATGTGTTTTTATAAATTTGATAAATTTTATCATCAAGAAGATATTGATTGTGAAAATGATTTTAAAACACGGGAAGAGTTGTTGAGAACAGTAAATAATTTGATTGATGAAGGGATTTTGGTGATGGAAGATGGCAAGAAATAAATATGCAGGGCGTTGTTATTGTTGTGGTCAATGGATAGAACCTGGATTTGGACACTTTGAAAGACACAATGGCGGTTGGAGAATAAAATGCGTGAAATGTGCAAGTGGAAGAGTAGTAAAAGAGACAGACAAAGAGGTTGTTAGGGTTAGAAAGGGTGCAGAAAGTGGACGAGAAGAAAGTTAAAGAAGCGATAGGAAGGCTTCAAGTTGAGATTAATGCGAAAAGAGAAATGATAAAGTATAATAAAGCATTTTTCCAGAAACAAGATAACAGTTATTTGGAAAGTGATATTGAGGTTTATTGCGCAGCAATCGAAGCACTGGAAAAGCAGTTGCCGAAGAAAGTGGAAAATTGGAATGGACAAGCATCGTGTCCTGGATGCAAAAAACTGTTTGGAAATATGGCAGATATAAAAATGCTTCGTTATTGGGATTTTGATTGCTGCAATCATTGCGGTCAGAGATTAGATTGGAGTGAATAGCATGGAAGAATTGAAGAAATGTCCGTTTTGTGGCGGAGAAGCAAGAATAAAAATGGAAAGAAAAAATAATGTTGGTTGGACTATTTGGTGTGAATGCAAAAAATGTTATGCAAAAGCAGAAGGATATTGTCCTAGTATGCAAAATGCAGACAACGCACTAAATAGTATTAATACTTGCAAAATAAATGCAATCGAAGCATGGAATAGGAGAGTGGAAGAATGAAAGAACAGGCATTTGAAGATATCCTATACATGATTAAAAGATCGTGTGACAAACATTTTACATAAGGAACTGCTTATGATGGCATGAAACCAGAAATTGTAAGGTGTGCTACAAATATTTACATCGAACAGATGCGATAAAATGGAGGAAAGGAAGATGAATAGAGAAATCCTTTTTAAAGCAAAGAGAATAGATAACGGAGAATGGGTGGAAGGTCAGTATGTATATATTACCAATCCGCTAACAGAAGATGGTAAACCGATAAAACATCTGATTTGTAATGGAACTAATATATTTAATGACTTGATTGATCCAGTCACCCTCTGCCAGTACACAGGGCTAACAGACAAGGACGGTAAGAAGATTTGGGAGAATGATATCATAAGTATCCATGCATACTCTTACGATGAACCAGAAGACGATTACTTTGGTGTTGTCACATACTGCGAAAAAGATGCTTGCTGGAGTTTAAATAACAATGAGAAATACGGCGAGATTATATGTGAATGTTTTGGGAGTTATACAACAGAGATTATCAATCATGGAAATATTTTTGACAATCCAGAGCTGTTGGAGGTGGAGTAAATGGATCTAAAGATGGAATATTTAGGGATGGACACTATGACTTACAATTATCTTCTTCGTGCAGGTGCAAGAACAATATTGGATGTATGTGATATTTTAAATGGCAAGAGAGAAATGCAGAGAAAAATTCCAGAATATGTATTGAGAAAAGCAAAGGAATATGTTGAGACACAGGAAAGTATTTTGGGAGTCCAGTTGTTGGGAGAAGAGTGATGAAGTATAACAGACTGAAGTACAACAGACAAAAGTTTTGCGATTGTAGCAACAAAGAAAAGTTGCGAATTGTAAAGGAAGAATTGGCGCTTGAAACACATGACAGAACTACGAAGGATGATTTATTGATGCTGCTTGATTGGACGTATAACAGATTAATAAAAGGCGATTTGGAGGTGGAGTGATGAGAGAAATAATTTACACAGTAGATGACGAAGAACCAGATTGCAATAGATGTGATCATTGTTGCGGCGAAGATTATTATTGTATCAAACAATGCGGAGCAGAACATGGATGGAATGGATACGAAAGGTTAGAGAGAATTGAAAGTGATGAGGGGTAACAATGTGGAAAATATTTATTGAGTATGACGATAAGAGCAAAATTACATTAACAGGAAAACACAAAGATATTCCGCTAAGGCTTGCATTAGAATATAACCTACTGTATGCAAATTCCCAAAGCTGCATAGGTGCAAAATATCAACGATATCCAAAAAAGAATTATCCTGAGATGGATTTAATGGATAAAATCGAGGAACTAGAGTTGTTGGAGGCGTAGTAATGAAAAAAGAGTGTATTAAATGCAAATATTATAAAAACTACTATAAATCAACAGAATGTTATTGCGAAAAAGGTTATTGTGTTATGGATAAGAAAAACAGGAGATGGAATAAATGAACGTACTAGAGAAGATCTTGGAAGAGTTAGAGAATGAATCACAACTAGCGCATGAAGAAATGCGAAGATGTGCAAGAGGAAATCCTTTGCAATTTGATGAAGTAAAAGGATATGCAAGAGCAATGGAATATGTAGTTGACACCATACGTTCTCACATGGAGAAGAGAAAAAAGGTATCAAGAGCAAGGATAATAACACGTAAAATTGATGAAAAGTCATATTATGAGATTGAATATAAGGAAACCGGGAAAGACGAGTATGATGTCGGATACAGATCGTACGATTTAAATAATGTCATTGGTTGGTTTAACGAATGCTTCGAGTTTTGTGGAAAAACTAAAGTGGCTAGTGACAATGACGGTTGGATTCCGGTAGAGGAGAGATTGCCGGAAGAAGATGAAAGATACAAAGGTAGAAAGGCTATTGATGTATTAGTCACTACTTCTAATGGAAGAGTTACTAAAGTACAAAGACAATCAAAATATGACTATTGGTGCTGGGGAAGAATTTATGGTGAGCCAACTGCATGGCAGCCACTTCCAAAACCATACAAGGAGAAATAACATGTCAGAAGATACAAAACAGCAGTTGCAAATTGTTCTGGATTTATTGAGAAAATCATTGATAGATAATGGTGTTTCTATGGGGCTATCAGAAAAGAAAATAATGTTTTTTGATACAAAGAAATATTTATTAACAGGAAAGTTTGATGGATTTTCTGTAAATATTGATAACTTAGTTAAATAATGAAAGCAGAATTTCAAACGGAGAAAGAGAGAACTAATATATGAAGAAAAACAATGTAAAAACAGCCACAATCAGATGCGATGATAATGCAGAAGCAGTTGTGTTTTCTAAATATACAACGGAAAATTCAACTGATTTTGAAATCTCTTTTGAGGATTCATATAGCGGTGGAGATTTTAAAGGAATTATTGGAAGATTTAAAAGAGCATGGATGGCGTTCTGGAATAAGCCGGTATGTTATACAGGTATATATTGCGAAAGTGGGCGTGATAGAGTAAGAAACTTTCTGAAAGAATGCTTGGAATTGGTAGAAGGAGAATAGGGAATATGAGAACAGTATATATTGCAGACGATGGAAAACAGTTTGAAGATGAGTATGAATGCGAACATCATGAATTTGAGTTAAAATATCCACATCTTCAAACAATTGAAGCGTACAATAAAGACGGAGAAAAAATGACAGATCTCTTGGATGAAGATACATATAATAATTGTGAAAAAATTATTCTTCATTCAGAAGAAGAGTTATCTGATTTACAATATGCCGCAGACTGTTTAGGATTTTATTCATACAATGACATTACCGAAATCGGGGAATGGATTTTTGATTATGAAACAGGGTATTTTAGTAAAAACAAAAAGTCTACTTTTGTACAGGAGTTATCTGACAAATATGTGGAGATATTAAAAGAATGTAGATCAATAAAATATCAGGAACACGCGGATAATACACTATTAAAATTATTATCTGATTTAGGATATGCAGATGTTGTAAAAGCATACAGAGAAGTTCCTAAATGGTATTCATGATATTCGTAAGTTTAAAATATGAAACCGTGATTTCAATTTTTGGAGGTGGTAACATCGGTGATGAAATTATTTTAACTAAAAGAAAACCAAACATAATTGCTGAAGAATGTGTATGCGAAATTACAGAATATCTTAACAACAATGTTAGATATAATTTTGGAGATGTTCATCCATATTCTTTATGTTACATATATGACTCAAGAAGCATTTGGGGCAACACAATTGTAATTCGTATGCCAGGATCAACAATTGGATGTATTAAATTTGATGATAGAAATGTAATTGTAGAGTGTTGCATTGACGCTGATACTATGTCGAAGAATAACTGCTTCTCTAAAGACATTAATGAGCAACTGAAACGATTTGTCGGAAGAACATTGATATTTCCGGAAGAATAGAGGTGAAAAATATTAATACGTATAAAATTAGAGATGCATTTTTTGTAAATCTTGAAACTGGTGAGAAAATAAATGTAGGTAATGCTTCTGTGTCGATTGAAAATGAAGAAATAGGTTGCAATAATAATCAGTCAAATTTTAGAAGATTAGAATTTGAAGACACTACTTTCACATTTGAACCTAAGTATTTGAATACAAAGAAACTCTATCAAATGTTATATGGTATTACAAATAATTACAGAAGATTGCATGATGGATATGCTCTGAGAGAAGTAATCAGAAGAAGATACATAATGAAACATAGAAGACAAGTGAATAAGAAGGAGAGGTAATAAGTATGGAATTTAAAGACTTTAGAAATATGATTTCTGATCATTTTAAGACAATGACAAAAGATGTTGATAGGTTGTTTGAAGTTGGTGTGGATAAGGATGAAATGTGGAATACATACCTTGATAGTTTTCCGACCGGAACAAATGAGATTTTTAGAAAAAGAAGAGAATATGATTGCAGTTGTTGTAGGCAGTTTGTCAAGCAAATCGGTAGTGCTGTGGTAATTAAAAATAATAAATTAGAAACAATTTGGGATTTAGGCATTCATGATGATAAATTTGAACCGGTTGCAAAAGCTATGTCTGATTTTGTAAGAAGACACTGCGTAACAGATGTATATGTAAGCAAATTTAAAAAGGTTGGAACAGAATATAACTACGAGCAGTATGAGAACGGAACAATGAAAAAGTGGGAACACTTTCAGATTATTTTAGACGATAAATTTGTGGACAAAACTGCTCGATCAATTGGAGATATTAAAGGTGGATTTAGAGACACGAAAAATGTATTTAAAAGATCACTTGATGAAATTTCCATGGATGCGTTAGAGACAGTACTTGAGCTTATCAATTCCAACACTCTATACAAAGGAGAAGAGTGGAAAACTATCCTGATGGAGTTTAAGAGATATAAGAAAGAATATGAAAAATTAAGTTCTGATGATGTTCGTGATTTATATACATGGGAGAATTCTGTAAAAGCAGGTATTGCAATTGGTCGAATCAGAAATCACAGTATTGGAACACTTCTTGTGAATGTAAGCAATGAAATGGATCTTGATACGGCGGTAAAAAAATATGAACAGATTGTAGCACCAACAAATTATAAAAGACCTAAAGCAATTTTTACGAAAAAAATGTTAGAAGATGCAAAGAAGACAATTTCTGAATTAGGATATATGGATTCTCTCAATAGAAGATTCGCAACTCTGGATGATATTACGGTGAATAATATTTTGTTCTCAAATAAAGATGCAGCGAAACGAATTTCAGATTCATCTGATATCTTTGGAGAACTAGAAAAACAGGCTGTAGTTAATCCAAGAAAATTTTCAAGAGTAGAAGAAATTACTGCAAATGATTTCATTAAAAATGTCTTACCATCAGCAAAAGAGGTAGAAGTATTGGTAGAGAATAAGCATTCGAATAATTTTGTTTCTCTAATTGCTCCTTGTAATAAAGATTCTAAATCAATGTTTAAATGGAACAATGGATTGAGTTGGGCTTATTCTGGAAATATTACAGACTCTGATATGAAACAGAATGTAAAAGCAGCAGGTGGAAATGTAGACGGTGTTCTTAGATTTTCTATTCAATGGAATGAAGACGGAAGAGATAATTGCGACTTGGACGCACACTGTATTGAACCAAATAGAAATGAAATTTACTTTAGTAATTGTAGAAAACCATCTTTGTCATCCATGACTGGACAGCTTGACGTAGATATTATTCATCCAAATGGCAAGGTTGCTGTGGAAAATATTACATGGTCAGATAAATCAAAAATGAAACCAGGTGTTTACAAATTTTTTGTAAATCAGTATTCAGGAAGTGCTAGAAATGGATTTAGAGCAGAGATTGAATTCAATGGAGAAATTTATTCTTTTGATTATAGCAATTCAATGAGAACGGGACAAGATGTTTATGTAGCTGATGTAATTTTGGATACTAATGGGGAATTTACAATCAAGGAAAAAATTTCCGGGAACTCTAAAGTCTCAAGTAGAACAGTTTGGGGAATTTCAACAAATGAGTTTACGCCGGTATCGGTAGTTTGTTATAGCCCAAATTATTTTGACGAACAGGACGGTATTGGTCATAGACATTTGTTCTTTATGTTGAACGGATGTAAAAATGATGAAGAACCAAATGGATACTATAATGAATTCTTAAAGAGTGAATTAGAAAAGCATAAAAGAGTATTTGAAGCTCTAGGATCAAAATGCCATGTAGAAGATTCTGAGGATCAGCTTTCTGGAATTGGTTTTAGCATGACAAAAAGAGCAGAGCTGGTTGTAAAAGTAAAAGGTGCAACAGAGAGAATTTTAAAAATTAAGTTTTAATCAAGAAGGAGAAAGTAATATGAGTACGAACATGTTTGAAATTGCTACTAGAAACAAATTTAGATTTCCATTTAAAGGTGTGATTTCTACCGAAGATTTATGGGATTTAAGTGTAGAGAGTCTTGACAATGTGTTCAAGACGCTTAACTCTGAGATGAAGAAAACAAAAGAAGAAAGTCTTTTGAGTACAAAGAGCAAGGACGATGAAGTGCTTGAACTAAAAATTGAAATTGTTAAACATATTGTTGCGGTAAAACAGGAAGAAAAGGAAGCAAGAGAAAGGAAATTCTTGGATAGAGAACGTAATCAGAAAATTATGTCTATTATTGCTGCGAAGCAGGATGAACAGTTACATAATATGTCAATAGAAGAATTGCAGAAATTGCTTGTAGAATAAGTGAATAATAAAACAGACACTCATCTCCGCGACCAAACTTTGATGGGTGTCTGAAAACACAATACATTGGACAATTAGGAATCCAACGCAACTAATATATTACATATCTTTTTGTGCTGAGTCAAGCATGGATTTCCAAATTGAGAAAATTAAATATAGGTGGGAGTGATTATTATCGGAGAGTACAAGCCAATTAATTTTACATATTATAATCCGAGAACCAGCATTTTTAAATCTGGGAAAAGTGACAGAGAACGTATTTCTGTTTATAAGTGTAATAATTGCGAAAATTGCGATGCTTATAAGCGCAAATGTTGTGTGATGCTGAATGGATTATGGTGGCATAAGTGTCCTTACGGCACAATTGAAAAGAAAGAAGGTTTTACAAAAGCAGCGCGTAAATGCGGATATTTAGTAAGTGAATATAAGGGAAAATACGGAGATGTTGAATATGCGTTAAAACCATTAAATTTTGTATGCGAAATTGGAGATTATGTTTATCTTGGATTGCCACATCTTAATGGATATAATAATCCGATTCGAAATAGTGATTTCTTTGTAGATAATGACATGATTAAGAAAGAAGATTTTACACCTGAATTTATTGTGGAACTTATTAAATATAGACCATATGCACTCATGGGCGGAGAAATATCTTCTTATCAGAAAGAATATGTTCCAAAGTTTTGTGATCAACTTAAAAGATTTATGCCTGATATGTATACAAGAGTGTGTGAAATTTATCCGGAAATTAGGTCATTGGTAGAGAATATTGATTATACAGGCAAGAGAGCAAAGTTAATGACACTTCTTCCTGGGGAAGTTAAATTATCAACAAAAATTCTTGAGTGGGATGGTGAATTGCTGCATGGAGAAGGATACCAGATTTCATTTTGGGGATTAGACGACGAAGAAGTGACTATTATTCCAAATGAAAATACAATCGTGACGATTTGCGACAATTCAACAGTAACAGATGAAACAGAGTTTGAGGAATAGGTGTGAAGTAAATGAAACATAAAGTTAGAGATCGAGTTAGAATTCGTCCTGATTTAAGGACAGATATTAAGTATGGCGAGGGTGAAGCTGTAGATGAGATGTATGCTTTGCGAGGTCAGATTGTAACAATCAATGAAGTAGATACCGAAGGGGAATATTATCTTATGGAAGAAGACGAAGGTTATTTCTGTTGGACAGACGAAATGTTTGAGGATTCAATGACAAATGGTGATATGATTCGCGCGTTGTCTGACGAAGAGTTGGCTGATTGGTTGGTGGAAGTATATGAGAATACAAAAACTTTTGATGAAATATATAAATGGATAAAAGAATTATGGTGCGAAAGTGAATAAATTATGGGTTGTAAATTCAAAAACAGATGTCCATCATATTCTGGATGGTGTGAAGGTATTAATTATCCAATGGAACATTGTATTTCGTATATCTTGGATGATTATGAAAACGAAAAAAAGAAAACCGAAAACTTGGAATGGATCTACCATATTCCAGAAGAGAATTACGGGATAGTAGATTTCGACGTTATAGAAAAAGCTCTAGGTTTCCGGTTATTCGGATATCAGAAGAGTTATATTTTACATCAAGGATTTAGACGAATGGGAAGAACTACTGCCGAGGTACTTCAGATGTTATTTGACAAAGATCAGTATGATAATCCGATTGACTTTACGGAGCCGCCTAGAAACAAAAGACTACGCATATTCCGTCAGCAATTTAGAGAAATTTGGGAGAAACTTCGAGATGCTGGCGTTGAGATGAGACCAGTGCTCTGGAGTAGGGAAGATAAGGAAAAGTATGAAACAAAGATTGATTATTACAAATATGTAAAAACTCGGCTTCGAGAATATGGAAAAGGAGAATAATGTGGTGACAAAAGAATTAGGTAAAATTACTTTTGCAGAGTTTGGAACTATGAGAGATTATCCATTTCTAATTGGTTTACATCTCTGCTTTAAAATGGGAAGTAGCGGAATTGGTGACGGCGGAAAATATACAGTCAATATTAGTCCGGAATGTAACTGGAAAGATTTAAACCGCGAAGCAGCGATCACTAAAACTATCGAATACATTGACCGGATATTAGAAGATGCAAAAGTCAATTATGTATCTGAGCTACTTAATAAACCAGTCGAAGTAACTATTGAAAATAACACATTTAAAGATTTTAGGATTCTTACTGAAGTATTATAAAGAGAATAAGTATATGGTAAAAGAAACATACAAAAAGGCAATGCAACTAAACGATGATATTTGGTTGATTAATTATCACTTACGCAAAGCAAAAGAAGACAAAACATGGATTACAATTTCAACACCACTTAGAAAAGATGAAGTTCTTTCTTCAAGATTCCAAAGAGAATTAATTGAGTGGTTAGAGAAAAAGATGATTGAGTATCAGAAAGAATTTGATGAGTTATAAAAAAGGAAATAATAAAATGAATTTTATTGAGAAGTATAATTGTATTTTATGTAAATATAACAAATTAAATTAGCAATGAAAAAATATAAAGAACTAAAGAGGAAGTATAAATGGAATTAAATGTAGGAGATTTATTAAATAAAAACTGGATTTCAATAAAAAAAGTTGGACTGCCAGAATTAGAAGAAGTAGATAAATATGTACATAAAAGCCAGAAGGTTTTAATTCAGACCAAATACGGAGATATGTTTGTCGCACATTGCGAAAAAAGATTTTATTATGGAGGAAAGTCATATGAAATTAAATGGTTTTCATATGGAACTGGCGGTAGAAAAATGAAAGTTATGAGTAAGGTAATTGCTTGGATGGACTTACCGGATAGATATGAAGGAGAATAAGAAATGAGCATAAGAAATGAGTATGAATTTAATGAAGAAAAAGAGATCGAATTAATTAACAGTGTCATACGAGAAGCTATTGTACATGGTTCTGATAACGGAGGAGCATATGAGATTAACGAAGATGGTTTAAGAGAATCGGTTTCAGAATGGCTTGAGTATCATAATTTATCTGAAAAATACACACTAAGAGAATATAGTGATGGATGGAATGTTATGAAACTTTGTAGAAATTTTGAAACATTGACGGATATTAAAAATATGACAGATTTAAGGAAATGGGAACTATGGGTAGAATCTTTTGGGATTGAATACAGAATAGAAAATGATGATCTTCTTTCTCGTAAATATATATATGCAGACGGCACAAATTATTTAGTGAAAATTGTTTTTGATGGTAAAACAGAAATGTTCAAATATATCGACAAAGAAAATTATTAAATAGAAATTAAATCAGAAAGGATAAAAAGAATAGGTAGCTACTAAGGGTTAGGATTGTTTGAAAATATGCGAAAGGGGGATAAAGGTTGAAGTTAACATATATAGAATTTATATTTGAAAATTGTGATTCCATAAAAATAGAAGGGAAATACATAGGATATTTTTTGGTTGATGATTTAAAAACTTCTATAAAAAGAATTGCATCTAATTCAATAGAAAAGATGGATTCTGCAAATATTGTAGCGATCGAAATACATAAAGATGCGAATAAAGAACGATATGCATTTGGACAAAACCATATTGAAGATTTTAAAGAAATGACCTTTGATAGATTTAAAAAATATGGAGATATAACAAGTATCCAATTTGAACTAGAAGAAGATTATGTAAAAGAAGGGGGAGAACCTCGTAGGGAATATTATGATTATTATACTACTTGGTTTGGTGATAGCGAATATGAAAATGAAGCACAGAAAATATATCTGAGTAAAAGTGGAAACCTATATATTGTGATTGCAGATAAGAAAAATATTGAAGATTTCTTTTGTTTAGAAGATATTGAAGATGAAGAGTATATGGATTTTCATTTTGATATGCTTGATGTTGGAGATAAATATAGTAATCCAGACAGATATAAAACTGAAGAAAATCGTGATGAATTGTCTGTTTCATGTGAGGTGAAAATATGAAGATAGAGAAAAACAAACTTGTAAAAGTATTTTGGAAAAGTCCAAGATTTTCTAATAAATTAAGAATAAAAGAAACAAAAGGAATAATTTTGGATTCGATTGAAGTTGTGGAATGCGAACGTGGTATTTCAAATTTTCCTCATTATATAAGTGTAGAGGATAATGGCGATATTTTAATTACGCCGATTGGCACACAGGGCGTTTATTTTGTGACTGCTGAAAGAGCAATTAATGCGGATGTATTAGAGATTAAAGCAGAAGATTATATTCAACATTATGCAACAATGGGTGGGTCATTTGGATTTGTTTTGAAAGATAAAATTGATAATAATTCCGACGATTTCTTAAAGGTATTTTGAAGGAGAGTATATATGGGAAGTTTTGAAGATATTTTTGGAGACTATTTTGAAGCGTATAAGACCACATCACAATATAAAGATAGTTCTAAGATGGAAATCATGCTTCGTCGTCAGGAGTTTGAAAAGAACTTAGATGATATGTGGCTCAATTATAGCAGAGGGATGGTTGTACAATTGGTTAATTATAATAAGCAGCTTGATAGTATTAAAAGCTGCGGCTTGAAAGTGTTAAGGAATTCATCTGGTAAGCATAAGATTGTTGTTCCAAAGTAAGATAAATTATAATCTTCAACAAAAAGACTATGGGAGTTAATTATGAAAATCAAAAGAAATATAAGAAATGTAGCGATTGTACTGCTGATAATGTTTGTGTGTATTAAGTGTGTCAGCTGTATGGCATGGAGTGAAAATTATACATATGATCTACAATCAATAGATAACGAAGGTAATTACGTTTCATATAATACTGTATCGTCTAATACTCCGGCGCATAACTACGAAATTATCAATGTATGCTATGGAAACAGATTATACACATTAAAAGGTAGGGTAACTATCAATTATACAAATAAAACACCTTATATAAAAATAAAAAGAACTCATTTAGTGTATGGAGACGAATATGATTTGTATATTCCGAGTGGAACAGTTTTATACATGGATGGTGTGGGAACAAGATAAAATGTTTTATGCGAGGTGAACTAATGAAATTAGAGAATAATATATTGGCGGATGCAAACGTCAGCGAAAACATATGAAAAGGATTGGATCACATATGAGTAAAAATAGAATGAAAAAAGCAAATGTATTTAAAATTGGTGATTTAGTAGAACTTATCGAAGATACATATTTTTATAAAAAAGGAACACGGGCGGTTGTGATTAACAATAGTTCAGATGGAAATACAAACAAGATGGAGATTCGGTATGAAGGAGAAAAATATATCGGAGGAGATGTTGATATTGTTTTGAAATCTATGTTTAAAGTAATAAAACAATATAAAAAAGAATGTGAATTTACAAAACAAGATTATGAATTAATTAACGCAAGTAGAGATATCACTGGAATTTATAATTATTCAGATGAGTATTATTACAATAATTTTGTTTTGTAGAATAAAATACAATTTTCAAATAGTATGTTGAGGTAATTTTTGTTTTGAAAAAGATAGAGAAAAATATTGTTAGTTCTAAGGTGTTTTACGAGCTATCAGAAGAAGAACTTGATGAAATGAAAGCGGAATCAAGAGCAGCCGGTAGAAAAGATGTTGCAGAGTATATCTTTTATGCGCTCTCAAATTATGTTTATGAATTGAATATTGGTGGGGTAAATAGTTTTATGCATGAGTTAATACCGTTTTTGAAAAGAAAATCAGATGGTATTAGAAATCACGGTATGTATGACTTTTTTGAATGGTGTGAGAAGGAGAGAAGATGAGATTTAAAGGAAATATTATTATCACAGATCCATGTTATATCTGCAAAGAAAAGAAAGAGGTAGGAGAATATCCTAAAGCAAAAGATTATTTTTCTCATAGTAGAGAGAAATATTATCCAGATTACAGAAAAATGGATGAAAACGAAATTAAAGCGTTAGAAGAAGATACTGGATTTCCGGAGCAGTTTTTATTATATGAATGGACTCATAAATCAGATCAGTATGAAGAAGAAAAACAAAAATATGATGCAGCGCTTCAGGAATATAGAAAAAATAATGCTTCTGATTGGGAATTATGCAACTACGGAGAAGACATGGAAATGTTAGGAATCAAAAACTATATCTGTAGAGATACGTTGTATGGTGATTGGTCTTGCACGACTTATAATTCTGATACGCATGAAAAAATCGGACAGTTCTGTGCAGATGCTGGAATGGTTGGAGTATTTTTGCTAGATGAAGTTTTGAAATACAATCCAGACTTTAATTATCATATTGATCGTCCATGGACAACGACATTAATTAAAGATTTTGATGGAGAAATTGATTTTGAGGTTATTCATACAGAGGGCGTTTATGAAGACGATACAAAATTTCACAATAAAGGAGATAGATGGGAAGATGATTCTGTAATTGTTATTGGAAGAGGGAATATAAACTTTGAAACAAAACAGACTGGGTTTTAGAAAAAGGAGAACGTGAAATATGAAACACTATTTATATTATGTTGGTATGAAATACAAAGGCAACACCTTGGGGAAATGGGATTATGTGCAAACGCATATTATTGCGACGAAGGAGAATATCGAGAAAAGCATAAAAATGATAAAAAAGAATTGTTTGTATGATGATATGTATGCTCAATTAAAGGAATATAAATATTTTAAAATTAAAGAAGCGTCAAAAGAAGAAATTGAACGTAGTATTTACAATGAGAATTTCTTACGTCGCGCAGATGGAACAAAGGTGTGTACAATTCCAAGACATTTATTGTTGTATGATTTAGGGAAAGAATATGAAGGTAAAGATAATTAGTTTTAGACAAATTTGTGATACATAGTTTCAAAGACAACAGGATTTGAATTAAATAAGTGAGATTAAAATTGTGAGATCTGCTCATATGAAGTAGTCAGTAATATGTCTGATCCGGTTCACTTAGCCATGAGCCGTATAAAATTGGAAGGATGTGATATTGTGCAGGTATTAGCAGAAACAGAATATCAAGATTTATATAGAATAACAGATGGAGTTCTACTTGTTGTAAACAAATTCAAACCAATTAATTATGGGAAAGACAAGTATGTTTCATTGTTTGATCCAAAAGTTAAATCATACAACAAAGGATGCCAGAAACAGTTAAAGATTCTGAAAGAAGATTATTATTCAAAGTATGAAGATGTAACAGTGGCTCAAGGAACTGTTTTATATTATGGAAGACCTGTTGAATTGGCTCGTAAGGATGAATGGAATTATCAAATTAAAACAACAGGCGAAGCGTTAAGTGGTGATTTTGATGAAGTAACAGAATTGATAAATGAAATTCTGAAAAAGATGAATAGTAACAGAGAATAATTTTTTTGACGGTCATGAACGTCATTTGAAATATATTTTTTATTTAATTGAAACTCACGTTTCATAAGGGGGAAATAAAATGAAAACAAGATTGATTGATGCAGATAAGTTGGTTGATTCGTTAAGAGCAAGTATGAATCATGGACGCGAAACATTTCCAGTAGATCTTATTGTTGAAGCGATTGATGAGCAACCAACTACTAAATATATAGAACAAATATCCAGAGATGATATAGAGGATATATGTTTTAAATTAACATGTTATTACATAGCAACAACAGAACTATATGATAGATCATTGACTGATGAAAGAAGAGTAGAAGACAATACTGAGGCGTTTACATATTCAGATCCTAGAATCAGACGACTGTCTAATAAAAACGCTATTCTTATATATAAAATGATACAAACAATTGCAGAGTATAAATTTGGAATATCACGACTTGTCTTTAATAGAAGCTATAAAGAACAATTGAAAAGATGTGGCAATTTATCCGCACAGGGGTGGATAGATAAATATAATTTTCTCTGTGAAAATGGTGAAATGGATTTCATAAAATAAGAGGTGGATTAAATGCAAGAAAGTAAAAAAATATTTTATGACGTAAAGATTAAAGAAAGATATATGATGGAGGAATTATATAAAACTAAAATTAAACAGTATTTTACTGCATCAATTGTAGGCAAACTAGAGCATAATTTTTATTTTGAATTAAAAGATTCTGAAGAAATTTTAATTATTCCGTATTGTTATATTGAATGGTTATCACCAACGAAAGTAGATGATAAAGAGAAATTGGCTAAGTTCAGCAAAAGGGAAGTTCACGCTTATCAAAATGATGATGGAACTTATAAAGTAGAAATACTAGAAGATAAATTAATTACGGAAATTGAAAAAGCAGATATATATATTACTGTATATGCAACGAAAGATGGAAATAGAATGATTAGTTTTACAGAAAAAGAATAAAATAGAAATTCACTTTCAAATGGAGAAGAAGATGGTAGAAATTAAGATCAATAAAGTTGTCGATGCTTTAATCGAAATGAGCCAACTAATGGGTGTTGATTATAAAACAATTTGGGGAAAATATACTCATGAACTTATTACAGAACAGTTTACATGGGAAGAAGTGGAGAAGGAATTAAATGCAAGGAGCATGTAGTAATCAAATTGTAAAATGTATTATCTATACGAGTGATATGGATGTTGGGATAAATAAATTGTTAGAAATCGAAAAGGATAAAAACGAATCTGGAATTGAAACGGTATTTAAAGGCATCTCAAAATCATGTTATATCAGATCAGAAATTAGATTCAGTGACGGTGAAGAATGGATCACAGTTAATCCTAATGCCGGAGCAAGAGGATATAGATGGAGAAAAGCGTGGATTGATGCGAATAACACGACTATTTCTCAATTGTATTCGAATATTGTTCCGTGTGGAAGCGATTACCAATGGGAAGACTATAAACTTTTTAATTTGTAACAGTATGAAGTATAAAACAAAATTTGTTTTTCATTTGGAGAAAGTATGGGAAAGATAACTAAAGAATGGAGCAACAGTTTGAGTGGCTTTCAATCAGAAGAAGATGTTGTCGAATTTATTTTTGAGAGATTAAATACATCTGATTTTGAAGATAGTTTTGTTGTAGTTGGTAATAATAGAGAACCAAACGAATGCATTAAATTTAGTGCAGAAGATAAAAGAGAAGTATTATATGATTTTATGATGGATTTGGTAGAAAGAGCAAATAAAAATATTGCAAAAGAGAATAAATAAGTAGTAGTTATAAAAATAGAAGAAAGGATAAGCGTTCACATGTGAGTAAAGCTGCGCAGCTACCAAGGTGAACTAAAATTGAAAAATTATATTCCCCAAAAGGCAAGTTCGATTGAAGAGTTAATCAAAGATTGTCCCAAAAATCAAGTTATTCTTGATAATCTAATAAGAGCGTGGGCGATTATTAATAGTCCTAAATATAAAAAAATATTGTGTAGTATTTCAGGTGGATCTGACAGCGATATTATGTTGGATATTGTTTGGAGATGTGATAAATACAACAAGGTTGATTACGTTTGGTTTGATACTGGACTTGAATATCAAGCGACAAAAGACCATTTGGAATATCTTGAGAGAAAATATGATATAAAATTTATTCGCAAAAAAGCAATTAAGCCTATTCCTAAGAGTTGTAGGGATTATGGACAGCCTTTTATCTCCAAGAATGTAAGTGAATTTATGTCAAGATTACAGAAACATGAACTTCAATGGGAAGATGAAGAATTTGACACCTTAATACAGAAATATCCAAAATGTAAATCTGCTTTGTCGTGGTGGTGTAATGCAAAAGGAGACAAGTCTTCATTTAACATTTCAAGAAATAAGTATCTGAAGGAATTTATAGTTGAAAATCCACCTGAATTTAATATATCAAATAAGTGTTGTACATATGCAAAGAAAAAAATATCTCATGACATGATTAAAGAGAATGGATACGAATTAAATATTTTTGGAGTTAGAAAATCAGAAGGTGGAATTAGATCAGCAGCGTACAAGAACTGTTATGATAATACCGATGGTGATTATGATAATTACAGACCAATTTTTTGGTACAGAGATCAAGATAAGATTGATTATGAAAATGCATATGGAATTGTGCATAGCAAGTGTTATACAGAATATGGATTAAAACGCACCGGATGTGTCGGGTGTCCATATGGAAGAGATTTTGAGAACGAATTAGAAGTGGTTCAAAAATACGAACCGAAATTGTATAAAGCAGTATGCAATATATTCAAAGACTCCTATGAATATACAAGGAAGTACAAAGCGTTTGTTGAAGATATGAAAGGTTAATTTTAAGAGGTGAAAATTATGAGTCAGTGGACACATGTGAATGCAAGTTTCCGATTAAATAGTATTGGCGAAATACCAGATGAAGAAATTATTGATATCTTTGGAAAACAAGTTGATTACAGAGGTATGAGCAATATTGAATATGATGAGAATTATGAGGTAAAAGACAAACATAAATATCTTCCAATGGGATCAGAAGGAACGTTGGAGATGAGCATATGGCATAATCCTGATAAATCATGTATGGCTTCAACAACTGTGTCAGTATTTGGTGATTTGAGAGATTATGGATGTTTTGATGAAATTGAGAAATGGTTTAATAAGTGCTGCGATAGATTTTTTGTAAGACAAGCAGTTTGTCAAGTTGAAGTTGAAGGAGTTGGAATAAAAGTGTTTCAGAATAAAGAAGGATGAAATTTAGGAGGTTAAATAATGATATGGTTGGGTTTAGGATTTGTTATTGGGGTGATTTTAATTATCCGAGTAATTTTTGACAAATACAATAGCTGGATAGAAAAAATTATAGTACCTATTTGTATCGCAATAATGTGTTTTATAATCAGTCATTTAATTTTGAGCTTGTCAAGTTGTATTATGGATGAATTTATAGAATTAGAATATAAAGTTGTTTCAGATAAAAAAATAGTTGCTTTAAAAGATAATCAAAATATATCTGGTAGTTTTTATATTACCGGAGGACGTGTAGATGAAAAATTATATTATTACTATTTTATAGAGACAGAATCTGGTATAAGACAAGAAAAAATCGATGCGGACAAAGTGTATATTAAATACACAAATGATGATCCACATATTGAAAGATACGAAAGTTTTTTTAAAAACGATAATTTATATTTATGGGGAATCCCAATAGATAACTATAAATATATCATTTATTGTCCAAAAGGTACTGTAAAAAATGAGTTTGAAATTGACTTAGAATAAAATTTTAAATAAAAGAATAGTTTCATAAAAAAAAGAGGAAAATAAATGTATCAAAATTGTTGTAAAAAATGTGGCAGCACAGATTTATATACTGATCAAAAGGGTAACAATACGGGATTGTATTGTAGTGATTGTGGTGCATGGATTAAATGGTTATCAAAAGAAGAATTAAGAGCATTTGATCATAGCAAAGATATAGAGGAAGAGAATATAAAAGGTTTGTCCAATACAAGAACATATTATACTCCAAAGTTGAATTTGGATAAGGTGGAAACAGTTGATGACTGTAAGAAAATTTTAAAATTTTTATGCGATTTTTTAAAACCAATTGAAGAAGGAATAACTTATAAAGGATTCGATGAGGTGAAAGAATATTTTGACAGTTAAAGATCTGATTAAAAATAAAGATTACGATTACATCTCATATAGATTAAAGATTCCAAAAGATAAAGAAAAATATTACGGAAAATCCATATTCATCGGTTGCGCTGCGAGTAAGGATGGGAAACTGATTTCCATGGATGGAGACACCTATGAAGAAGATGATACAGTCTTGGAATATGAAGAGTGGAGTAAACCAGAAGAGAATATAAAGAGTGGATTAACTGTGGTGGTAGATTGACAACAATAATAGGAGGAATATAGACTATGAATTTGGTTAATTTAAGGGTAAGAGCCGTAGGATATTATAGTTTTTCAAGGTATGAAGAAAATAGACTAGTCAAGAGTGAAACGTTCGAAAAGATATGGTGTAACCTAATTAACAATAAGGTTTGCATAACTGATTTAGACGGAAAAGGGAATAATTGTTATACGAACATTGAAGTTGATAATGTTATAAGCAAAGATATTGATATTCAGAAAACAGGATTGGATAGTTGCGATGGGTATCATTTAAGGGACGTTTTAGTTAAGGTATGCAATGAACACAATATTGATTTTTGTAAAGAAGAAAATGAAATTAATAGATATAAGGAAGGTTTAGATATGTATACAGAATTTGTGTGTTACATACCAAAAAGTAAAAAGAATGAACTAAACGAACTTGTATGTAATTTAATTAATTCTGACCAATGAGAATAAATGTCTTTTTACTATTGTAAAAATTACAGATTGTATAGTGAAAATGAGTGAATAAAAAGAGATAAATCTTGTATTTAAAAATTTTGTTATAAATGAGGTGACAAATTGACCGATTATCAAAAACAGTTAGTAACTGACAATCATAATTTGATCTATAGATTTTTACAGAAAGAAAAATTAAATATGGAAGATTGGTATGATTTGGCTGCAATTGGAATGTGTAAAGCAGCGAAAACATTTAATGAAGGAACGTCCAAATTTTCTACATATGCATTCAAATGTATGTTTAATGAAGTGTATAGCGAAAAGAAAAAAGAGTTACGTCAGAGGACAATCCCCAAAAATGAGATTCTATATTATAACACAGAGTACGAGAATGAATCCGGGAACAAGGTAGAATTTATTGACAAAATGCAATCAGATCAAAATGTTGAGAACGATTGCATTCATAAAGTTGCTCTTCGAAATGCATTTAATAAAATGAAAGAAAAACATAAACCTATCATCTCATTATTTTTACAAGGATATAAACAAGTGGAAATAATGAAAATTGCTGGATGTTCTCAGCCACATGTTTCGAGAGTAATGAAGAAATTTGTAGATGAATATGCGAGATGTTGAAATAAAAGGAGAATCAATTTATGCCAATAGTAAGAAGCGTAGATAGTGTACATATTGAATATACAATTCCATCAGATATTAAAATTTTGATCACAGATGATTTTTTGAATGAATTTTTATATCAACTTATTCGAATTGCAGGAATTTCACCGTACGACTTTGCAGACGAAGGAATTGAGTATGTGACGGGAACGTGCTCGTGGTATGCAGCTTTTGGAAAAGCTTGTATTGACACAGATAATAAGAAATTATTTGATTATAGAAATTCACTGGAATGGTATGATTCAGATATTTTTGATTCAGAAATAATTGGGGTTTTAATTGAGAAAGAATTCATCCTAGGATATAAGATTGATATTATCAAAAGAGAACTTGATGTTGAATTTGAAGATGTAGATGTGTGTGATAAATGCGGGATGCTAATGCGAACAGATATCCTTATTAAAAACGGAGAAGGATATATATGTCCATATTGTAAAGATGTAGATGATGGAGATAAATATGAAAATGGAACATCTGATTATTATAGGGAGATATGTAGAGAAGTAGACGAATATGAAAGAGAGGAATAGTAATTATGTATTGTGGATATATTACAACACTTAAAGGATTAAGAAAACATAGCAATGCTGATCGTTTACAGTGTGTAGAGGTATTCGGACAGAATGTGATTGTGGATTTGAGTTATAAAGATGGACAGAGGGTTGTATTCTTTCCGTCTGATGGACAGCTTTCTGAAGAGTATGCAAATGACAACAAACTCGTGAGAGTAAAGGACGAGAACGGAAATAACGTTGGTGGTTATATGGATCCAAATAAGAGAAATGTAACTGCAATCAGATTAAGAGGTGAAAAATCTGAAGGGCTGATTTTACCAATTGATACACTTTCGAAATATACTGATATTAATAAACTGAAAGATGGAGATCAAATTACAGTTCTTGGAGGACATGAGATTTGTAAAAAGTATATTCCAAGAGGAAATAAAAGAAGTAATATTAACTCTAATAAAAAGAAAGAGAAGTATAAAGAAAATATTTCCTATCCATTTTTTGAAGAACATAAAGATACTGCGCAGCTTGCATATAATTTAAATTCTTTTAAGCCTGGCGATACGATCTATATTACACGTAAGCTTCATGGAACTTCTGCTCGTACTGCTAAGACATTAAAAATCACAAAGAAGAACAATAAATTGAGAGAATTATTACATATGAAACAGAAACAGACAAAAGAAATTTCTGTTGTGTCTGGAAGTAGAAGAGTTGTAATTAAAGATTTGAATAGCACAGATGGATATTATTCTGATAATGCATTCAGAAAAAATATCATGATTTATTAAAGGATAAATTACCTGAAGGATGTGAAGTGTTTTACGAAATTGTAGGATATGTAAATGAGACTACACCAATTATGGGTTCTGTATCAAATTCAAAAGTCAAAGATAAAGAGTTTACAAAGAAGTTTGGTAAAGAGACAACATTTTCTTATGGTTGTCAGCCAGGAGAATCTGAGATGTATGTTTATCGTATGACTATGACAACCGGTGATGGAACAGCAATGGAAGTTCCTTGGGAAGTGGTTAAAATTTGGTGTGATAAACTTGGTGTAAAATATGTTCCAGAATTAGAAAAATTTATTTATACAACAAAAGAAGATCTAATGGAAAGAGTGAATAAATATTTATCTGGTATGCCGGCAGACGAAATTGGAAGAACACATATTGCTGAAGGTGTGGTTGTACGTATTGATAATAGAGAATCATTCACAGCTTATAAGGACAAAGTGTTTGAGTTTAAGGTAATTGAATCAATTATTAAAGATACTTCAGATGTTCCGGATATGGAAGAGGCTGAAGAACTGATGGAGGAAGCAATGTAAATGAAGCCCAAATTATTTATTATGTGTGGACTTTCTGGAAGTGGAAAGTCCAGCATTGCAAAAGATTTAGCTAAAACGAATTAAGGGGGATGAATAAAATAACAAAAAGAAAAATTTATTGTGGTATATATATGATACGGAATAAGATTAATGATAAAAAATATATAGGGCAAAGTGTTGATATATGGTATAGATATAGAAATCATTTAAGTGAATCATACAATCGAAATTGTAATAAAAAAGCATACAATATGGCAATTCATAAAGCTATAAGAAAATATGGAGAAAATAATTTTGAGATTATAGTTTTGGAAGAATGTTCAGAAGAAAAATTAGATGAAAGAGAAATTTATTGGATTGATTATTATGATACTTATAATAATGGTTACAATCAAACAATAGGAGGAGATTCTTTTGTAAAAAGGATTGACAGAAATAATATATACCGTCTTTGGGACGATGGGAATAGTGTTAGTGAAATACATAAAATAACTGGACATAATAAACATAATATTATTTATATTTTAGAAGGATATGATTCTTATTCATCAGAAGAAAGTAGAAGACGGGGCATAAAGGTGTATTCAAAAAGTAATAGTAAACGTGTGTATATGTATGATATTAACGGAAAATATATATGTGAATTCAGTTCAATTACAGATGCTTCAAAGAAAACTAATACATCACATGGAGATATAAGTGCTTGCATTCATGGACGACAAAAATCAGCTAACAATTATATGTGGAGTTTGGAAAAGACAGATAATATTGGAGAATATAGTGCAACAATGACTAATAAAAAGAAGAAAGTTTTAAAATATGATTCCGAAAATAATTTTATAGAAGAGTTTGATTCAATTACTGCTGCAGCCAAGTCCGTCGGATTAAAAGGATTGTCTGGAATAATTACATCATGTAAAAATGGAAGTTTGTGTCGTGGCTACAAATGGAGATTTAAAGATGACAATAGGGGAAAAGCAGCATAATAAAACATATTTGGCGAAGAAAAATATAACATGTTATTAAGATTTCATGAGTGTGATAAAGCGAGGTGTGAATAATGAGAAAATTATCTGAAGAAAATTTAGATACAATTAGACAATATAACAAGAATTTGAGTGAATTATATTTAATGGTAGAAAATGGATGTCAATCAGATATTACTGTAGTCGATATGACAGAATGTATGGAGTGTATTTGTTCATTGATAAAAACAAATACAATGGCTAATACATCTACTGATATGCATAAACAAGATATTGAAATTTTACGCGAGATTATTTGTGATCAGGCAATTAAGATTCAGAAACAGAAGAAAGAAATGGAGCGATTTAAATATGAAGATTTGTACAGGAGCATGTAAAAAATGTAGCGAAAAACCGGAGCCAGAGTGCGGAGAGATTTGTAGAGAGATGGCTGAATTGCAACTTGATTTATTAAATGAGATTCTTCTTACAGAACTCACAGAAAAGCAGGCGGACTTAGTAAATAAATGGTGTCATTTATAAAAATAGGAAGGATGACTGATTATATGAAAATTGTATCGAATAAGAAAATGATGACAAATGTAATGAACATTAAATCAGGACATGTATTTTGCTTCAGAGAAACTTACTATATGAAACTTTCAGATATCGGAGAAAATTGTGCGGTGAATTTATTAGATGGACTTGTTTACAGTAACTCATTCTTTAAGTCGGATGTCTATGAAGTTTATGCAGAACTACATGTAAAAGATAATCCTAAAGATAATAATGTAATCGTGCAAGAATAATTTGAAAGACAGCTTTCATTAACAGATTACGAGTGGTCAGTAGAACATATTTGTAAGAATTTAGATATTTTTAAAACGATTCATGATTTGTCAGAAAGAGATATTGATTCTTATAGAGAATTTATCCTAGGTATGGACAATGTAGTAAATATCGAGACGAGAATTTACCAGGGACAGATCCAGTGGAAATACGAAGATAAGAAAAGATGGAATTATATTGAATTGTAAGGAAGAACAAATGAACAAGTCAAATGAATTAAATCTTGGTTTTATATCGTAGCAGAACGGAGGTGGTAATTATTTTTATTATTGCATCGTGGATTTTTGTAGGTTTTCTTTCATGGCTGTTTTTGCTTCTTAGTACTTTAAGGAAAAGTGAATATAACAAAGAAGATTTAAAGGACTATTTTAATGTAGGAGATTTATTATGTACATGTTTATGTGGATGGTTTTCACCTGTGATTATATTTGTAATTATATTACTTTGTTTCATAGCTGATAAATTTGAATCACGAAAACTACACTTTCGTGAATGGTTATACGATATTCTTTATAAAATAGCGAATGTTGGAGTGAATCAAGAAGAGAATAAGAAAAAAGAGGATTAATTATGCTTGTGAAATCAGAGAAAACGTGTAAGACAGTACGGGACGCAGTCGATTTCATTATGGATGAATGTAAAAACAAAGATATGCGCATTGACCGTCTTGTAAAAGAGAATAAAAGTCTAACGGACGAATATAGCAAAGATGAAGAAATTCAGAAGATGAATCAACAGTTAGATAATATGAGAGAAGATCTTCGGCGTGGATTTCCAATTACAGAGATTGAAAATGAGAGAATTAAGACATGGAAGAATGAACACGAAGAAAAAGTTCATGGAATTACAAAATCTTCTAAAAAGATGAGATATGGTGGAACAATTGGCGGAAGCTATACATATAAATTTACGCCAACATCAATTGGAGTATTTGGAACAGTTGAGTGTAGCTGCGGAGAGCGATTTGATTTTTCGGAATTATGATTAAATAAAATGAAATAAATTTAATATGTGTATAGCTTTATTATTTTTTGACTAATTTTTGTTATAGATATTATAAAACATATAGAAAAGGAGAAATAGGAATGAAGGAAGATTTTTATAAAGCAAATAAGGCTTATGATCTATGTAAGGAGATGTGCAGTGGAATTGGATTAGAAATTTCTAAATCATCTGTATACGAAAATAATAATAACATTGAAATTTCTAGTTTTGAAATTTTATTTCCAAATAAAGTAATTAGAGTTGATTTTAGTGATAACACACAGGAGAAAGTTGTTTGCGATGATAAGGACACTTTTGATTTGCGGCGAGGTTTATTCGTTGCTTTATCAAAAAACATGTATAAAGACAAATATACTTTAGAAGGAATTGAGCATATGGCAACAGAACTTTCTTATCAAAAGAAATATGTAAAGATGGTCGATAAGGCAATAAAAGAACATGATAGAAAGCTTGTTGAAGCAGAGAATAAGAAACATGAAGAAGCAATGAAAAGAGACATGCTCATGAGCGAAAAGTGAAAAGAGATAAGAAAAAACGTGAAAGAGCAATTAATATTCAGAAAGAAGCGTATGTACGCGCCATGAAAGAGATTGGTGATTTACATAAAGAAAAAGGAGTAAAAGGAGAGTAATATGAATGGATTAACAAATGAACAGGTTGTTGAAAACAGGAGAAAGTATGGATCTAATAAACTGCCAGAACCTAAATTGAAAAAATGGTATCATTTCGCAAAAGATGCTTTATGTGAAAAGATTACTATGATTTTAATTGCAATTGCCATGTTGCAAATGGTGTTGGGGTTTTTAGGTGTAATGGAATTATCTGAACCGCTTATGATTATGTTTGTTCTTGCAATTGTAACTTGTATCGCGGTTAAGACAGGGTTGGGTGTACAAAAATCAGCAGCAGAATTAAGAGCAAAAACATCTATTAGGTATTGTGATGTAATACGAAATGGTCAATTGCAAACAATCAATAAAGATGAATTGGTTGTGGGAGATGTTGTTTGTGTAGGAATGGGACAAGAGATTTTTGCAGATGGATATCTTATGGAAGGCAAAATTTCAGTTAACAATGCTGCAATTAATGGAGAAACAAAAGAGTGTAAGAAAACGCCGATTGATGGATATATTCATAAGAAAACAACATCGACAGATGCGTATACAAATCAGAATTGTTTGTTTGCAGGAACAACAGTGATGTCCGGCGAAGGGAAAATGATTGTCACAGATGTTGGTGTAAATACAGTCAATGGAGATACATTGGTAAAAATGCAAACACTAGAGGCTCCTAAAACAGCTCTTGATATTGCGTTAGATAATTTAAGTGGCTTTATTTCTAAGTGGGGAACGATTGCAGCATCAATTACGTTTATTGTTCTTACTGTTTCTGGAATTATGGAAGTTGGTGTTTCAAAATATTTTTCGGATGACATTTTCAATTTAATTCAGAAATTTGCACAGAATTTTTCAGTTGCATTAACCATTGTTGTTGCTGCAGTTCCGGAAGGACTTCCATTAATTGTAAAACTTGTTACCAAACAGAATGTAAAAACAATGGAGAAGTTCAATATCCTTGCCAAGAATCCAGGTAAAATTCCTGAATTAGCATATGTTGACATTATTTGTACAGATAAGACGGGAACATTAACAACAGGTGTTATGACTCCAAAGACAATTATTGGCTCAAATACAAAAGAAATTGATATGAATTCAAAATTGTGGAATGAAATGAAAAACAACATTGCTTTGAACAACAGTTCTACATTTGACAAAGATGGAATGATCACTGGTGGAAATTCAATCGATAGAGCCATGATGTCCTTAGTTAATTCAGATGAATACAAAAATATTAATAAGAATATTCAAATGTTGGACAAGCAAGTGTTTAGCAGTAGTAATAAATATTCAGCGTTTACTACAAAGGACAACCTTACATATTATAAAGGAGCGCCTGAGAGAATTATTGAAAAGTGTTCATTTATGATTGATGAGGAAGGAAATAGAAAATCTTTTACATCTAAGGACAAAGAAGCGATTCAGAATAAACTTAGAGAAATGACAACGAAATCTATGAGATGTATTGCGTTGTCTTCTAAAAATGAAAAGTTAGAAGAGAATAAACTACCGGAAGATATGTCATTACTTGGTATTATTGGAGTCGTTGATCCTGTTAGGGACGAGGTTCCAGACGCAGTGAATATTGCACATAGAGCTGGTATTCAAGTTATTGAGATTACAGGAGATTGTATTGAAACTGCAATTGCGGTAGCAAAAGAATGCGGAATTTACAAAGATGGTGATGTAGCTCTCACAAATGATGAATTCGAAAATATGAGTGATGAAGATGTCAAAGAAATTATCCCATCATTGAGAGTAATTTCAAGATGCTCTCCGAATACAAAATTGAGACTTGTTACTTTAGCTCAAGAGATTGGTAGATCTGTTGCGATGACAGGAGACGGGGTAAATGACTCGCCAGCATTAAAACGTTCTGATGTTGGATTTGGAATGCAAACAGGAAGCGATGTTGCAAAAGAAGCGTCAGACATTGTGCTTACAGACGATAATTTTGCTTCAGTTGTAAAAGCGGTAGAACTAGGAAGAACATTTATGCACAACATTATGATGTTTTTAGAGTTCCAGTTACCGATCAACATTTCTTTACTTATTTTGAGTGTGTTGTATCCGATTGTAGCAGTTGGATCATTACTAGCATCGGTACAGATTCTTATTGTAAATATTATTATGGATTCGTTGAATTCACTTTCTTTTGGAGGAGAGCCACCAAAAGAAGAATACATGTATGAAGAGCCAATTAAAAAAGGTTCCGGATTATTTATAAGGGGAGCCAAAACACGAATTGCAGTTAGTACAATATCTTTTATTGCATTATATGGAGTAATCATTCTTAGTCCTATTTCTAAAATGTTTTTAACGGATGTAGAGGCAATGACTGCGAGATTCGCATTGTTATGTTTTATGGCAGTGTTTAACGGATTTAATATTAGAACAGATAGTTTCAATCTATTAAAAGGAATTAGAAAAAATAAATTATTTGGATATATCGCAATTAGCATTTTTATGATTACCGTAATACTTTGCAATTTTGCAGGTGAATTGATTAAGGTAACACCGTTAGATTTCAATCATTGGTTAATTATTATAGTTCTTGCGTTTATGGTAATACCAGTTGATTTAGTAAGAAAAGCAGTTACAAAAATAAATAATTAAAAAGGAGAACATGAATATGTCAATTAGTTTAGTAAAGGGTCAGAAAGTTGATTTAACAAAAGGAAATGACGGATTGAAAAAGGTTGTATTTGGTTTAGGATGGGATACGAACAAATATGATGGGAATGCACCATTTGATCTTGACGTATCTGCATTTTTAACAGATGTAAACGGTAAAGTAACTGGTGAACAGGACTTTATTTTCTATAACCAGCCATGTCATCCAAGTGGAGCAATTGTATATTCTGGTGACAACAGAACCGGCGAAGGAGCTGGCGATGACGAAACAATGAAAGTAGAGTTGAATAAGATTCCATCGAATATTGAAAAAATCAGTTTTGCTGCAGCAATTTATAACGCCGAAGATAGGCTTCAGAATTTTGGGATGGTGTCCAATTCATATATTAGAGCATATGATGCTGATACAAATGAAGAACTATTTAAGTATGAATTAGATGAAGATTTCTCTCTTGAAACAGGTATCGTTGCTGGGGAGCTATATCGTAAAAATGGAGAGTGGAAATTTAATGCAATTGGCTCCGGGTACAATGATGGGTTTGTGGCTATTGCAAAAAACTTTGGACTGAATGTATAAAAGAAAAAGGAGAATAAAAATATGTCAGTAAATTTAGTAAAAGGTCAGAAAATCAGTTTATCAAAAGAAGTAAATGGTCTTGAGAAAGTTGTTGTTGGTCTTGGTTGGGATGCGGCGAAAAAAGGATTATTTGGTAGAACACCTAATATTGATTGTGATGCTTCAGCGATTATTTTAAATAACGAAGACAAATATATGGACGTTATTTATTACGGATCTCGACGATCAAGTGATGGTTGCATTTTACATCATGGAGACAACTTGACAGGAGATGGTGACGGAGATGATGAACAGATTACAGTTGACTTAAAAAATATGTCAACAAATGTTGGTAAAATTGTATTTGTAGTTAACATCTATGCATGTAATGACAGAAAACAGGATTTTGGGATGATTAAAAATGCTTTTATTAGAATTGTAGATCAGTCTAGCAAAAATGAAATTTGTAGATATAATTTGTCCGATAATTACGATGGTAAAACCGCAATGATTTTTGGAGAATTATATAAGAAAAATAATGAGTGGAAATTTAACGCCATTGGAACAGGGACTACAGATAAAAGTATTAGTGAATTAACAGAAAATTATAGATAAGAAAAGAGGTGTGGGGAAATGTCTGTTAATCTTGAGAAGGGACAAAGAGTAGATTTAACAAAAGGTAGACCATCATTACATAAACTTCTTATTGGACTTGGATGGGATACAAATCATTATGATGGAGAATCTGATTTCGATTTAGATGCGTCTGTATTTATTACAGACGCTAACGGAAAAGTAGGAAGTGATAGAGATTTTGTGTTTTATGGAAACCTTACAAATGCAACCAAGAGTGTTATCCATATGGGTGATAATAGAACAGGTGATGGAGAAGGTGATGATGAGGTAATTAAAGTAAATCTCCAGAATTTGCCGAATAATAGTGAAAAAATATCCGTTGCGGTAACAATTTATGATGCAAACAATAGGTTACAAAATTTTGGAATGGTAGAAAATGCGTACATCAGAGTATTAGACGAAGAAACAGGAGAACAGCTATTAAGATATGATTTGAGCGAGGATTTTTCTACTGAGACAGCAATTGTTGTTGGAGAAATTTATAGGCGCAACAATGAATGGAAGTTTAAAGCAGTTGGAAGTGGTTATAACGGTGGACTTGAAGCATTATGTCGCACATACGGAATTGATGTTGAATAGGAGAATAAGTATATGACAAATTTTATGTTTATTGTATTGATTGCAATCGTTGTTATTTTAGTCGTTATTTTCTTAAACTCTTCGTTTGGGAAACAATTAAGAGTGAAATTAAAAGGAAGAACAGACGAAGTAATGAGACAAGATGCATCTACTCCAGAAGGGGCAAAAGATTATTACAACGCAGCTATTCGTGATAAAGAAGAATTTTATAATAAAGCATCTACAACATATGCGGAGATTTCTGGAAGATTAGACAGCGCAGAAAAGGATTTATACAATGCAAATAAAGAAATTATGCGTATCACAAAAGAAATTAACGCATGTTTAGATAATAATGATGAAAATTCTGCAATGCAATATGCTATGAAAAAAGAAACAGTAGAGAACAAAATCAAGGTATTAAAAGATACGATAGAAGAAATGAAACAAGCTAAAATGCATCAGGAAGAAATTAGGAATCAGGCAAGTTCAGATCTTCAGAAATTAAAAGAGGAAAAAGAACAGGTTTTATTCCAGATGGAAGCAGATAGTCAGATTATTGAACTCCATCAAAGTATGGACAGTATGAACATGAATAATGAGAGTGAAAGAATGCTAGAGAGAGTCAGAGAAGGAGCCAAGAAAACGAGGCGAAGAGCAGAAGGGAGTAGAATTGCTTTTGACTCTAGTGTACAAGCTCAAGACATGAGGCTTGAAGCAAGCGAGAGAGAACGAAATGCAAGACAAACAATCGAAGAAATGAAAAGAAAAAGAGGTAATAAATGATTGTATTAAATATATGGGTATTTATCGTGTGTATCGTGATGTCAACTTGCATTGGATTCTTTTTTGGAAGAAAACGTAAATAAATTTAGCTGCATATGGTGTCACAGCTATATGCAGTATTTAGAAAAATAGTAAGATGAAACTTTCGTTTCGTAGGAGATGAATAATATGTCGGTACCATCAGGGTTAGATTTTAGTAATGTAAGACATGTAAGAGTTTGGCATGAACAGTTTGAAGCTATTAAAAATAAAGGTGAATTCTTAATTGTAGAGGACAAGACTAATGGTAAATGTGTGTCATTTACAAGAGATAAGTCTGAAGATCGTGAACAAGATGAGTCTTATTTAAAATTAAAGAAGATATTAGAAGATACAAGAGAAATTGTCAGAAGTTTAGAAAAGAAAAAGGAGAACAAGATTATGAGTAGTGAAAAATTTATTGGATTATGCAAAGAAAACGTGGTGAAGTATTTCAACGAACATTCAGATAAAACAGGTAATATGTCTATTACACAGGAAGATGTATATGTCGTTTGGTACTGTAAGACGCTGCAGAACCATAAAGCATTGTTAAGTACAAATATTTCTGATGGCATGTACTACGAACTTACATACAATGGTGACAAAAATGAATTATATCTTGATGCTTATAAGAAATGGCAGAATGTAAAAATTGATTTGAATGAAGAGGAATAATTAAGTATGGAGAATAATATTACAGTAAATTTGGAAAATCTTTCAGAGGAAGAAAGAGAACAATTGATGAAGCTGATTCAGAAATCAAATGGATGCAAGAGAAAGGTTTGGAAACCAGAATATAATGTGTTTTATTTCTGTATATCTGAGTACGGTTCTGTCGTGAACAATACATGGGAAAATGATTATATGGATAATGGTTGTTATGGAATTGGTAATTGCTTTAAAACTGAAGAAGAAGCAGAGTTTGCTTTAGAAAAAGCAAAAGTAGAAACAGAATTACGACGTTTTGCAGAAGAGAATAATGAATACGAAATTGATTGGAAAGATAAGAAACAGGAGAAATGGTTCATTTTTTATAATTGTAAAGAAGAAAACATCAATCCAATGTATGTATATGATTTTTGTATTTGTAATATTTGTTTTACGTCAGAAGAGATCGCACGACAGGCAATTAAATCTATTGGCGAGAAGCGTTTAAAGAAATATTATTTTGGAGTTGAGGATTGATTATGTGGATTAGTAATATGGAATATTGTACATTAGTTCAAACAGTAGAAGATACAAATAAATTGGTTAGAGAAATTTATAATGATCTGTGGTATTATACTCATCTTTGTGAAGAATTAAAAGAGCAGTTTGATGAAACAAACAGACATTTTAAGTATGGAAATGTAAAGGATATTGTTGTTGTGAATCCAAAAGGAGATCATTTTGTAGAGACAGATAAAGGGAGAAAATGTGTTCATGATTGTTTTTATATCTACAAGAATGGTAGAGAATATAAAGTAAAAGGCGTTCTTTTGGGTGGAAAAGATAATGATCCAGGAGCTGTTTTTGAAGCAGAGCAGGATAAAGATGACGAAGATATTATTAAGTTGAAAGAAACCTATATGGATAAGTATAGAGAGAAGCATGTCAATAAATATGTAATTAATTTAAAAAGCTGCAGTTGTGTAAAGATTTAAAACGGAGAATGATATGAAAAAGAACTTTAAAATTACAGGATTCTCAGCGTTTATATTTTTCAACATTCTGTATTCCATTCAGTGTTTGCTTGTATGTGGAGCGATGAAATTACTAACGTTGATTTTACCTATTGACTTTAACCTGGAATTAACAGTTGTGACATTTGTAGCAATCAAAGCATTTCAGATTATTGGATATTTTGTTGGATTTAGATGGGAATAAAAAATGAAAGAGGTGTTAAAAGAATTGTGGATTAGCAGAAAAAGATTTAAAGAGTTGGAAGAGAAGTGCAAGAGATTAGAACAAATACAAGATACTCAAAATAATTATTTAAATCGTATAGATCGCATAGAAAGAATTATGAGAAATGCAAGGGATGGAAAAGTAACTTACGTAAGAAAAAATAGATCTTGTGTCAGCATCAATGACTATCTTATGGATGAGTTATATTACATTTATTTGGATAATTTAGAGTATGAAATTTCAGTACCGTTTTTACAAAAAATATATGATGTTAAAAGAACGAAAAATAAAAATGTTGTTATTGTCATGAGTAGAGAAAATACTACAGATGATGATCCTGTATATTGTAATTTTCTTATTGATTTGCAATCAGGAGATAAGGTAGAGATTACGTTAGATGAAGTGAAGAAATTGAAAATTTAGTTTTATTAAGGAGGACGAAGAATAATGGGAGTAGAATTTTATACATGTGACAATTGCGGAACAACATTTCCAGATTGTGGGGAATACGTATCATGTGAAACTTGTTTGACAAAATGGTGTTGTGATGAATGCGCTGAAGAAGATGGTTATGTGAGAGAACATTGTAAATTGCATCCAGATTTAGATGATTATGACCTTATGTATGAATATAGAAAAAAACATTGTAAATACGACAGTTGTACAGACTGTGAGTATTATGTGCCGGATAGCTGCAAGTATTGTAGAAAAGAAGATTATCCTGACAATTTGTTACTGGATTATTGTATGGAATTATTCGGTGTTACAAGAGATCAGTTAGTTGAGAAATATAATAATAGGTAAAGAGTATGAATCTGAAACAAATTAAAGAAACAGTAAAACAACAAGAATATGATTTCTTAAAAGAGAATGAGCACTTAGGCAACAATATTATATTACTTACGCTTGGCGGCAGTCACGCATATGGAATGGATATCAATACAAAAGAATATTGTAGTGATATTGATGTAAGAGGAATTGCGTTAAACAGTAAAAAAGAAATCCTTCTCGGAAAAGACTTTGAACAGGTTGTAGAGATTGATACAGATACAACAGTTTATTCATTCAATAAAATTTTACAATTACTAAAATCAAATAATCCTAACACTATTGAAATTTTAGGATGTAAACCTGAACATTATTTATATTTGTCTGATGTTGGAAGAGAATTATTAAATAATAGAAAAATGTTTTTATCTAAGATTTGTATAAATTCTTTTGCCGGATATGCGTCCAGCCAGTTACGACGCATGGAAAACAAAGCTGCTAGATTAGTTGGACAGGCACAAAACGAAGAGTACATTTTAAAATCAATCAATAATGCAAGCTATGACTTTAAAAACCGTTACTTCCCAATGAGTGATGGATCACTCAATCTTTATACAGATAAAGCAGTGCAGGAAGGTTATGACACTGAAATTTTTATGGACATTGATTTAAAGCATTATCCACTAAGAGATTGGACTGGTATGTGGAATGAGATGAAGGCAATTGTAAGCAGCTATAACAAAATCGGTAGGCGAAACGAAAAAGCAATGAACAAGGACAAACTTGGAAAGCATATGGCTCATTTGATCAGATTATACATGATGTGTATTGATATTCTTGAAAAAGAAGAAATTATTACTTATCGAGAAAATGAACATGATCTACTTATGAGCATACGAAACGGAGAATATTTAGATAGTAACAGGCAGCCAACTTCTGAATTTTATGACTTGTTAAATGAATATGAAAAACGATTCTATTACGCTAAAGAAAATACTTCGTTGCCAAATGTACCGGACTACAAGAGAATCGAAGAGTTTAAAATGTATGTAAATGAACGAATTGTGAAAGGAGATATATAATGGATATTTCTGAAAAACTGAAAGAACGTTTCTGTAAAGATTGTAATATTCCATTGAAACTATTTAAGGAACCATATTTTACAGACAGACTTCAATTATATGATAACTATTACAATACATTGGATAAATGGAATATTTTTGTAAGAGAGTTAGAGAAATATAAGTGTGAGCAAGATTATCTTGAAGAATATAATCGAGTAAAGGATGCTGCAATAAAGAACATTAAAGATTCCGATGGTTACAAGAGCTTAAATGCTGAAGACATGGGAAAATATTCATTAAAATACAAAGATCTCCCAGGTAAAGATATTTATAAACCATCAAATATCGGAAAACTGTTTATTAGTATTGATATGAGAAAGGCAAATTTTTCAGCATTAAAATTTTATGATAAAAGTATTTTTAGTAACTCTGATACATGGGAAGAATTTATTGAAAGATATACGGAGAATAAACATATCGTAAACAGCAAATATATTAGACAAGTCATTCTTGGAAACTGTAATCCTAAAAGGCAGGTGACTTATGAAAAATATTTGATGGGTCTTGTATTAGAAGTTCTTATTGATGAATTAGGATATTCCACTAGTGATATTGTGTTTTACTCTAATGATGAAATTGTTATTGATATGGGAAAATATAAAGGCTGTATAAATAAACAAAAAATATTAGAAATGGCAGTTAACGTACGTTTTAATATTCCATTCAGGATTGAATTATTTTACTTACACAAAATTACTGGTACAGATGGATATTACAAGGAAATTGTAAAAAATATTATTGAAAGAGAATATGAATTTAAATGCTTAAACAATTATACATTACCATTTGTGCTGAGAAAGTTTAATGGAGAAGAAATCACTGAAAACGATAAAGTATTTTATCATGAAGGATTACTATCGAAATTTATTGAGATTCCAGAAATTGAAATTAAGTAGGTAATTATATGACAAATGCAGATTATATAAAAAGGGGATGGTATAATATATAAATTTAACAAAAATTATTTTGACAAAATTGATACGATGGACAAAGCATATTGGATTGGATTTATATGGTGTGATGGATATTTAAATTATAGAAATAGAAATGGATCAGAATCTTATGATTTTAAATTATCACTTATAGAAAAGGATATAAATCATTTAAATATGTTTAAATCGTATTTGAACTCAAATCATATCATTAGAAAATACGAAGTGAAAAGTGGTTTTAATGCTAATAACACCAAAGAAGCAAGACTTCTTATCTGCAATAAATATTTTGGAAAAATGTTATATGAACAATATGGACTTATCCCAAAAAGAAATGATGTAAATAAATTGATTAAAGCGGTTCCATACGAATTTAGATATCATTTTATTAGAGGGGTGCTAGATGCAGATGGATGTATATCTAAAAGAGATATTACATACAAAAAGACAACTGCAAAAGAATATTCAATTAGTTTTTCAACATACGAAGAATTGTTGAATTATATAAACAATGTGTTTATTGAAGATAAGTTAACCAATACAAGATATAAATTATCGAAAAGACATAAAGGAAAAGATGGTGATTGTAAAATCTTAAGAATAACAGGGAACAACATTGTTTATAACATTTTAAATAAAATATATGAGACATCTGAAGATTTAAGATTAGAAAGAAAATATAACAAATATATTGCAATGTTGCAGTATATCCAAGAGAAGGGAGATAGGTAAGGTATGGTAAAATTATTCACTCATACCGATCTTTGATGGAATAGGATGTGCGGTTCTGGCACAATTAACATTCAGTGAAAATGTAGACATTACATATTGTGACTATGATGAAGTAGACGATCTTGTAAGAAAATATATCTCTAAGATGGACAAAGAACATGATACATGTTTTATTGTAGACATTAGTATTAAGGATGATTTGGCTTCTGAGATTGATAGAGAATATGAAAATAATTTTAAATTATTTGACCATCACAAAACAGCATTAGAACTCAATAAATATGATTGGTGTACTGTTAAAACAGAGAATAATGATACAGGACTTATGACAAGCGGTACAGAATTATTTAGTAAATACCTGATTGACCATAAATATTTAGATGTGGATGTAAGTGATTTTGTAAGAATTGTAACAGATTACGACACATGGAGATGGTCAACACTTGGCAAAGCCGGACTCGTTTCAAAAGATGTAAATGACTTGATGTATTTATATGGAAGAGAAAGATTTGAAACGTGGTGTATTAGAAGTATTGAATCTGGTAGTTTCCCTCATTTTGATGAAGAATCAAGCTTGATGTTGACTTTTAATAAGAATGAAATTGAAAAATATATCAAAGATAAAGATAAAATGATTATTGTTAAATGTGATAGAGAATATATGTATGGAATTGTTTTTGCAGATAAATACATCAGCGAGCTAGGAAACGAACTATGCAAATTGAATAGAGAACTCGATTATATTGCAATTGTAAATATGAGTACATGTTCGGTTTCGTACAGGACAATAAGAGATGATATTGATATGGGTATGATTACTAAAAAATATGGTGGAGGTGGTCATCCTAAAGCAGCAGGATCTAAATTTGATGTTTATAAAGTTACAAAATTTCTTGATGGATTATTAGATTAGAGGAGAATAAGAAATATGACGATATTAAATATTATTATGTGTCATTTGATCGGTGACTACGTTTTACAATGTGATTTTATTGCAAAGACAAAAGGTCAGAACTGGTATCACTTGTTTGTACACTGTCTTCTGTATTGTGTCCCATTTTATATTGTGTTTGGATTTACATGGCAGCTACCAATTGTTTTTATTGTTCATGTAGTAACAGATGCATTAAAAGCAAGATGGAATAAAATAACTTATACTCAGGATCAAATTATACATTATGTGATTGCACTTATTTACTTGGCTTGTTGATAGTAAAAATTGAAAGAAGAATTATTTCATAAGGAGAATAAGAAATATGAAATTAACAAGAGAAGAAGCGGTATCAGGACATAGAAAAATGTGGAATTGGATTGCAGATTGGGTTGAAGAAAAAGAAAATAGCGATGGGATTCAATGGTTGAAGAATAAGTATTGCGCACAGAATAATCTTGAATTGAGAAGCGATTGCTTTTGTTGTGAATATACGCAAAGAAATTGTAGTGCCTGCCCCGATTCAATGGGGTGGTTCTCTTGAAGATTTTATGTGTATGCAAAAATATGAAGAAGATGATGACGAAGGATTATATGCATTATGTTGTAATGAACTAGACTGGGAAGAACAGGCAGAATTAGCAAGAAAGATTGCAAATTTACCAGAAAGACAGGATGTGCAATATGGATAGATTTACATATAAAACAGAATTAGGCGTTTGATTGTGGAGAATAAGAAATGGGAAATGAGTTAATAAAAAAAGAAGATATATTGAATCTTTTGTATGGCTTCAAAGATGACGATGAGGCTCCTAAAAATTATGGAACATTGTTAGACATCATCCGTTTTGTTAGAGTCATGCCTGGGATTACAACAGAACATATACATGAATTGGAATCTCGTGATACAGCGAAGAAACCAAGTATCGAGGGAGACGGGTATGCCCCAGATGGAACATTTATATGGGACATATGGATCTGTCCAAACTGTAATGAACATTATGAAATTGATTATGATGAATATGATTTTTGTCCGAAGTGTGGACAAAGAATTGACAAGAGTGAATTAGAATAAAATGGCGAATAAGATGTGCAATAATATAAAAATTCAAAAATTTGTATTTCACGAACCCGCATGGTTGCTACGTTTGTTGGGGGTGAAAATCGAATGAAACTGGAATTTCATACAAACAAAAACGAGATCAAGGGCATATCTCATCCGAGGAACAAAAAAGAGCTTTGGAGAGATATACATAAAGTATTAGAAGACAGAGGATTCAAGGCATATTACCAACGATTATATCTTGAGAATGATAAATTAAAAATAGATTTTGGATCACACACAGAATTCTTCTATGTAACTGATTTGACAGTTGCAGATCTAAGAGAATTATCAATTGAGTAAGATAATTCACATATAAAATTGCAAATCAATAGTTTCTATAAATCACAATTATAGAATTGAATATTTTAAAAATTTGTCGTGAAAGAGCGACAGTTTCTTAAATGCACCCATTTTCGGGGTTTACATAGAAATTTACATATTAGTAACTCTATGTTCCGGCTGCTACGCGGTCGTTCACATATAAAAAATATACATTTAGAAGGAGATTGAATTTATGGCAAGAAAAGAAAAGGCAGTATTAGAGAAAAAAGGATGGGCAAATTCATTTGTGTTAGTTGGAGAGGCAAAGATTAATGCTGATTATACATACAAATTGGACGAGCGTTCCGAGAAATCTGATTGGGTTTATAACTCCTTAAATCTTGGAGTTGATTGTGGTGATGTGTGTGGAACAGTTTATGCAGAACTCATGGGTGGATATGGTGCAGAACGTGACAATGTTGTTTATGTGCATGGAAAAGACGAAGACGGAAAAGACGATTTCGAAAACAGATTCACAATTGATTGGGATGATAGATTTGATGAAAAAATTCTGGAATCTGTAGGTGATTTATGCTTCATGACTGTTGGTCTTGAAAAAGATAAAAATGGAAAAGTATTTTATAAGAAATTCTTAACACCATATGACATGATTGCTTATATCAATGAAAACCTTGAGGATGGAATGGTTGTTAATGTAAAAGGACAGCTTAAATATTCTTCATACGAAGGAAATGTAAAAGTAAGAAAAGAGATTTCTAGTCTTGTGCTTTCCAAAGCAGATGACAGAAGTAAGTATCATGCCAACTTCACACAGACAATGTTGCTTACAAGGGATAGCGTTGGAAAGCCGGACAAATCAACAGGAATTTTACCTATCTATGCAAAGATTCTCGATTATGTAAAAGAGTACAAAGGTAAAGAAGTTAGATGCAATATCCCATATGACAAAGCATTTGAGTATGAACTTGACCTAACTAAACCAGAAATTTCACAGAAAGTAATTGAAAAACTTTTCAAGGTAAAAAGAGGAGTTACAGAGATTACATTTGAAGGAGATCTGATTGAGGGCGGCGCAGTTGTAACAGCAACAGAAGATGACATTCCTGATGATGTTAAAACCCTTATTGAGATTGGAGTATTTACATTAGAAGAAGCTCTTCAGAAATGTACAGTGAATTCAGGAAAAGAAAAGAGAATGGTTATTAGAAAACCATTGATTAAAAATGTTGAAGGGAAAGACGGGGCAAAAACACCAGTGCTTCAGAAGTTTGAACAGAAATATGATGAAGATGATTTAACTCTTGATTTTATGTATGAAGAAGAATCAGAAGATGCAGTTGAAGATACTCATGGAGAAGATGAGACAAATGAGGAGGCAACAAATCCAAACGATATGTCTTGGCTTGATGCACTTGGTTAAAATACACAACTTAAGATAAACACAAATAAGAAACTATAAATATGAATTGCAAACAAGTCTATGCAGTACATAACTGCATAGACAGAAAATAATACAAAACACAATACATTTAATTTTGGAGGACAACAACTTATGGCAAGAAGATTTGGAAAGAAAAATGAAGTAAAAATTGATCCGCTTAAATATAACATTTGTTTATTAGGGGAACCTAAAATTGGAAAGACAACACTTATTAAAGAAGTATGTGAAAAGTTAGCAGGAGAAGAAGGATACATTTTTCTTGAGATGAATGGAGAAGCCGGTGCAGATGCAATCGAAGGAATTGTGTATGAAGATTGTGATGAATGGGCAGATGTAGAAGATATCGTAGAAGATATTATTGATAATAAAACGACAGATTATGCAGATTTAAGAGCAATTGTGGTGGATACATACGATGGTTGGATTAAGTTGGCAGAGCAGGAAGCGATTAGATTGTGGAACAAAGACCACATGGATAAAAAGGCAGATACAATTGATGGAGCATGGAATGGATTCCAGAAAGGTCAGGCAAAAGCATTTGAGCTTATGTTCAATATCATTAAAGATTTAAGAAAAGTTGGTGTAGCAACAATTGTTATTGGACATGTAAAGAACAAAGAAGTAACAGATATTGCAACAGGAACAACTTATCAGACATTAACATCAGATGTTGAAAAGGTTTATTTCAATCTACTGAAAAAGAAAATGCATTTCCTTGGGCTTGGGTACTATGACAGAACAATTGTTACAGAAAAAACCGGAAAGAAAAACATTGTAACAAAAAAAGATATCACTGTAAATAAAATTGTTGATCAGCATAGAAAAATCAAGTTTAGAGATGACAATATGGCGTTAGACAGCGGATCCCGTTTTGCAGATATTGTTGATGAGGTTGCATTTGATACAGATGAATTTATCCAGGCGATTACAGATGCAATTAAAGCAGAGCAGGCTAAATCTGGGAAAACATTTGAACAGTCCGAAAAAGAACAGGCTGAAAAAGAAGCGGAAGTGCTGAAAGAGCTTGCTAAAAAAGAGGCTGAGAAAAAGGAAGAGAAAAAAATCGAATCTGTAATTGAACAGATTAAAGATTTTATTAAAGATAACAAAGGGAATATGGAAGCAATTAAGCCTCTTCTTGAGTTTTCAAAAGAACACGGATATACAAATCCAACTTTGATTGATGATTTATCGATTGCTGAACAGGCGTTAAGTATTGTTGCTTAAGGTGGTGATGTAATGAGAGTAAAGCCTGAACCGATAAAGATGACAGAAGTTGAGAAAAAAGAGTGGAGTGAATTGTATAACTATGTAAAAAAAGAGATCTTATTTTACGACGATAATCAAAACATTCCGCAAAACATTTGCAGAAAATTAAAAGGGATAAGAACGGGAAAGTTTATCGAAAATAGACTTATTGAAAATCAGGCTGAGTATCCATACAAAATCATTTTATACACATTCCAGATATGCAGACCAAGAATATTGGCTGCATTATCTGGAAAAACATTTGAGTCAGAAATGCAAAAGGTTAATTACATTTGTGCAATTGTAAAAAACAATATTAATGACGTTTATGAGATGGTTAAAAGAAAAGAACGCAACGATGAAAAAGTCGAAAATATGGATACTGAAATTCTGACGCATAAAGCAGCTCATTACCAAACAAAGACCAAAGAATTGAAGAACGACAAATTGAAAAATTTATGGTAAGGAGCGTATTAACAAATGGCAACAAAAACAAACGCAAAAAAATTAACACCATTTGAAAAGGAATTAATTGAAACTATCAAACAAGTAAACAAATATAAAGAAGCTGATGAGGCAAATATTGTTGCGATTTTATACAAAAATTCAGATTTGATTTATGAGACAAATTTGCATTTAGAAGAGTTTGGCAATAATGTTTGGAGAGTTTACTGGACAATTGCGGATGACATTATAAAGGTAGAAAAGAAAAAAACGTTAGATGAAATTACTGTTGGGTTGTATCTTGAGAAACATCCGAAGTTAAGAGAAAAATATGACGAGTATGGCGGATATGAAACTATTGAAGCAGCAGGTGGATATGTAAAATCAGAAAATCTTTACGGATATATTGACGAACTTCGTAAATGGAATAGCGTAATTAAATTGGCAAAAATGCGTTGCGCAGTTAATGACAGATTAAGTGATTATTGTGATATGACCGCGGAGGAAATTTACAATGAGTGGGAAGCGCAGCTCAACGATATTTTTTCAAACATTGATTACGATGTAAAAAGTTACGACATTTGTGACGGAATATACGAGTTGATTGAGAAATTGGACGAGGGGTATGCAGTCGGTCTTCCATATAACAATATGGATATTATTACGAAAGAAACCGGTGGTCAATATCTGGGGAGTATTACTTTGGTTGGCGGTTTGAGTAATGTCGGCAAATCAACGTTTGCAAGAAATGCAGTTATCCCAACAGCCATAAAAGAAAAAGAAAGAATTGTAATCATTGTTAATGAGGACGGTTTAGGAAAGTGGCAGAGGGAACTTCTTGTATTTGTAGCAAATAACATCATTAAAGATGATCTACAGAAGCATGTTGTAAGAGATGGACATTTTGAAAAAGGAACAAAAGAAATTCTATACAAGGCAGCAGATTGGCTAAAAGAACAAACAGACAATCATATCATTACAATTCTTCCATTCCAACAATATAAAACAGAAAATGCGATAAAAACAATAAAGAAATACTCAAGTATGGGAGTTAAGTATTTTCTTTTGGATACATTTAAACTTGACGCAGGTAATGTAAGTGAAAAATCATGGCTTGAAATGCAACAGAACATGGTAAAGATTAATGATGTTATTAAGCCAGAGGCGAAAAACCTTCATATTTTAATTACATTTCAGCTGGCAAAGGGTAGTGTGAAGCAAAGGTATTATACACAGGATAATATCGGGATGTCTAAAAATATCATTGATGTTGCATCAACATGTATCATGATTCGTGATTTATACGATGATGAATATACAGGGGAAAAGAGAGAATTAAGAGTATATAAATTAGAAGGTAAAAATGGAAAGACGAAAATTCCGGTAAAACTAGATAAGGACAAACATTATCAGATTCTATTTATTATTAAGAATCGTGAAGGTTCGGCAAATAGATATCAGGTAGTAATTGAGCATGATATGTCCAGAAATATTATCAAAGAGATTGGAATAACAAATGTTCCAGTAGACTTTTAGAAAGGCGGTAAACAGTGTTGTGACGATTAGCGAATTAAAAACTTACATATATAAAGAAAATAAGATTGAGTTTGTGTTGCAAGAGATAGGTTGTCACCACATTGTTTACCATCAAAACAAAGAATATTATTCGTGCGGAAATATAGATGGCGACAACAAATCATGTGTGACTGTAAAAAATAACGAATATTTAAATGTCACAGATTATACAAGGGAAACATTTTTTGATGATAAATCAGACATAATCACACTCGTTCAATACAATTTATATGCCAAACATAAGAAGCATACGACATGGGAAGCTGTGAAAAATTTACACAAGATTTTAGATCTTGAACTTTCATTCAAAAGGGAAGAAAAGAAAAAAGAAAAAATAGACCCATTACAGATATTTAAAAAGGTTAAAACAAGGCGAAAAAAGGTTAATGTACTTGATTTTGAAGTGCGTGATGAGAAAGAGCTTGATACATTTGTTCCTTATATACATATAGACTGGTATAAAGAAGGTGTCATGCCGTGGACGGTCAAAAAATTTAGTCTTGGATACAGCTATAAATACAAGAGAAATGTAATTCCATTACGGTATTGGCTTACCGGCGAGTTAATGGGATACAACATGAGGACAACGGTTGAAAATTATGATCTATTCGATATCAAAAAATATTACATTACTCCAGGATATCCAAAGCAAATCAACTTATATGGTTTATATGAAAATAGAGAGTCGATTGAAAAATCAAATTATGTCGTGGTTGTAGAAAGTGAAAAATCTGTATTAAAAAGAGACAGTCTTTGTGATTCGACATGCGTTGCTGTTTCTGGACATGAAATATCAGATGAACAGGCAAGGATATTAATCGGTTTAAATAAGGAAATAATTATCTGTTTTGATAAGGATATTGATATTAATCATGTAAGACATTGCTGCGAGAAATTCTATCATATTAGAAAAGTGAGCTATATGTACGACAGATGGGGAATCATAGGTGATAAAGATTCGCCAGCAGATGCGCGAAATCAGATATATGAGTTCATGGTGAAATACAGGACTGTATATGACGATCATGAACACAAAGAATATTTAAAATCGTTACGAAAGTAGGTGTTTATCATAGGAAGAAAAACAAGAGAAGAATTAAAAGAGATTATGTCTTATTACAAAACTGATCGATTATGGAGTTGGTCTAAATTCAATGCATACCATACATCTCCATATGAGTACTATCTAAAATATATTAAGCATGTTCCAGAAGACAGAGATGATTGTATTTATGTGGTAACTGGTGGGATGTCACATGATATTATGGAAAACTTGTATTTAGGACATATTAAATATGAAGAAATGGATGAAAAATTTGAAGACTCTTGGTTAACCGCAGAAGTGGCGGATCTAAAATTTGACAGAAATGACGAAAAGAAAAATGAAAGTGTCAAACAAAAATATTATGAATGTCTAAAGCATTTCTTTAATCATCACAAAATGTTTAAACAGCATATGGAAATCGAAAGATTTGTTACTGCAAAAATTGGAAACAACGTATTCCAGGGATATATTGATGCTGTTTATAAGGATGATGACGGTAATTATCATATCTTAGATTGGAAAACAAGTTCCATTTACAAAGGTAAAAAAGCAGAAAACGAATGCGGACAGTTAATTGTGTATGCAATTGCTCTGAATCAAATGGGGATTCCAATGGATAAGATTCGTATCTCATGGGATTTTCTAAAGTATGTCTCAATTGATTGTCAGCAAGCAAATGGGAAATGGACAACGAGAGAAATTGAAAGAAATCAGATTGGTGTGAAATTGCAGACCAGTGTGAAGATGTGGTTAAAAAAATGTGGATACGAGGAGAAACAGTTGGAGTATCTTGATCTTCTTATGCAAACAAATGACATCAAATGTCTTCCGGAAGAGGTGCAAGAAAAATATAAAATGAATGATTGTATTGTAACAGTTCCGATTACAGACGAGCTTTTGAATAAATGGACGACAGATATCATTGACACAATTTGCGAAATTGAAGAAAAAGAAAATAAATATCAGAAACTGAAAGACAATAATTTGTCAGAAGCAGAAAATGAATTCTGGGACTCAGACGATCAGGTAGAGAAACAAAGCTATTACTTTTCTACATTGTGTGCTTACTCTCCGAATGTACATCTACCATATAAAAAATATTTGGATAAGCTAAATGCTAAGAAAGAGCAGCAAGATAATATTTTTGCAGGTGTTGGAGCGGACATTACATCTAATACACAGGGCGAAATACTGGGCGAGGACGATATGTCTTGGTTAAATGATTTATAGAACTGAGGTGAGTAAGTGGAGAAGAATTATGTACCAACTAAAGAAGAGTTGTACAACGAAATTATTAGAGTATATAAGAAATGCGAAAAAATGAACAAGATAATTCTAAAGGAAGAATCTAACATAGAAATAAGTGATTATTGTTTACATAAGCATGGAGGACTCCAAAAGATATGTAAGGAATTGAATATACAATTTACATTCCACCAAAGAGTTGATCATAAGGATGTTGTCCAAGATTTATTGAGGGTATTTAATGAGCATCAATATTTAAGTACAGAAAGTTATAAGAAATACGGCAAATATTCTGTTACCTGCGTTAAAGATCATTTTGATGGATCTTTTAATAAAGCATTAGAAACTCTTAATTTGCCTATTAATATGTATAAGAATGTTACGAAAAAAGATATCAAAGATGACGTTTTAGAAATATTTAAAGACAAAAAAGTTAGTAGTACTGTTTACAGACGCGATGGTAAATATTCACAATCTACCATTGAGCGATTATTTGGTTCATGGAAAGGACTGATGAAAGAAATGGATTTGCCATATACTGCACATGATTATGGATTTGATGAAATGTTAAGGCAATTAAATAATGTGTATGAAAAATATGGATGTATAAACAAGACATTGATAGATGAGGAATGTGATTTTACTTACCAGGCGTTGAAGTATTATATAAAAGATAAAGAAGAACTATGTAAATTACTTAATAAAGAAAATTTGTTTTCAGATTCTTTGAGCGTAAAAGCGAATCTTTTAAGACGCATATTATATTTATTATTCGGAGATGAAAATATTGAAACTGAAAAAACATGGAGTTGGTTAAAAAATGATAAAACTCAAAAAAATTTATATGTTGATTTCTATATAGATAAATTTAATTTAGCAATTGAATATGATGGAATACAACATTACAAGATGTATACAAGTTTTCATAGAACTGAACAAGATTTCATTGACTCTTGCGCTAGGGATAAATTAAAAGACAAACTTTTAAAGCAACACAAAATTGATTTAATAAGAATTCCATATACATTAAATTTATGTGAAAAAAATGTAAACAATCTTGTAATTAGCAACTTATTAAGTAAGAATGGGACGAAAATATGAAGAGATACGAAAATTATCATAAACATTGTCATGAAAGTAATATTACAACATTAGATTGTGTTGTAAAAAATACAGATTATATTTCTAGAAGTTTAGAATTAGGCTGTAAAAACTATTTTACGACTCAACATGGATGGACTGGAAAATATTTAGAGGCATATGATTTATGTGAAAAAAATAATTTGAAAATGATATATGCTGCAGAATTATATATGGTAAAAGACAGAAAAGAAAAAGATAATTCAAATTATCATGTTGTAATTGTAGCAAAAAATCAAGATGGATTTTATGAATTAAATGAAATTATGTCGGAAAGTAATAAAACAGGTTTTTATTACAAACCAAGGATTGATATAGAGTTAATTAAAAGATTAAATCCAAACAACTTCATTATAACCTCAGCTTGTGTAGGCGGAATATTGAGACCAAGCAATGATATGAAAGTTATGTTTGAGACTATATATGGACATTTTAATAAAAATTTTTATTTAGAAGTGCAAAATCATCAATATGATATACAGACTAATCATAATAAAAATATGCTGTTGTTGAAACAGCATTATGGATTAAAGCTAATACATGCAAATGATAGTCACTATATTTATCCGGAACAGTCAAAAGATAGGCTAAAATTTTTAAAAGGTAAAGGAATGAACTATGGTGATGAAGATAGTTTTATTCTTGATTTTCCTGATTATGACACAATTGTAGAACGATATAAGAAACAAGGAATCTTATCAGATTGGCAAATTGAAGAAGCATTACAAAATACACTAATTTTTGATGAATGTGAAAAATTATATTTTGATAAGGAAATTAAAATGCCAACTATTTATCCAGGATATACGCAAGAAGAAAAAGATAAGGAACTTGCAAAGCATATATGTAGTAAATGGGATAATGAAAAGGTAAATGTTGATAAATCAAGATGGGAAGAGTATAAAAAGGGAATTGCATATGAATATAAAATAATAAAAGATACTAAAATGTCTGACTATTTTTTATTTAATGAAAAAATGGTAGATCTTGCGAAGAGAAAATATGGTGGAGTTTTATCAAGAACAGGTAGGGGATCAGCAGTTTCTTTCTATATTAATAAGTTACTTGGATTTACTGAAATTGATAGATTTGCAGCACCCGTACCATTATATCCAACTAGGTTCATGAGTACTGCTAGAATTTTAGAAACAAGATCTTTACCAGATATAGATCAGAATTGGGCACAGGTTGATGCACCAATTAAAGCCTCAAAAGAATTATTAGGTGATGATGGTGTTTATTATATGTATGCACTAGGTACTATGAAGGAATCATCAGCATTTAGAAATCTTTGTAGAGCATATGAATTTCCAATGCATGAGTATAACGAAGTCGCTAAAAATATTGATGCATATAGAGAAGATAAGAAATGGAAAAATATTATTGAAGAATCACAGAAGTATATTGGTACAATTGAAAGTATTTCACCAAGTCCGTGCAGTTTTGTTTTGTCAAATAAACCTTTATCTAGAGAATTAGGTTTAATTAAGATAGGTGGAGAATTATGTGCATGTATTGATGGATATACATCTGATGTATGGAAATATCTTAAAAACGATTACCTTACTGTAACAGTATGGCGTATAATTTCAAATTTTTATAAAAGAATTAAACAACCAATTCCTAATATTCGTGAACTATTAAATAAAATAGATGAAAATACATGGAAATTATATGAAGATGGTATGACATCAACATTAAATCAAGCTGATACAGAGATTTCCACGTCAATGTTAAAAAAATATAAACCAAAAACAGATGCAGAAATGAGTGCTTTTGTAGCTGCAATTAGACCTGGGTTTGCAAGCTTGGTAAATACATTTCTAAATAGAAAAAAATATACTACGGGTGTAAAAGAAATCGATGAAATATTGGCACCGAGTTATCATTTTATGTTATACCAAGAATCTATTATGGCATTTTTAGTATGGTGCGGCATGAAAGAGGATCATACATATGACATCATTAAAAAGATTAGTAAGAAAAAATTTACAGATGATGCAAAAGAAGAGTTAAGACAAGAATTGTTGCATGGATATAAAAAGAATCTAGGAACAGAAAAAGGATTTGATGAAGTTTGGCAAGTAGTAGATGATGCGGCTAGATACAGCTTTAATGCTTCACATGCAGTATCAGTAGCATACGATAGCCTATATGGTGCTGAAGCAAAATCACATCATCCATTAGAGTATTTTGAAACAGTGTTGAATGAATACAAATCAGATAACGAAAAAACTAGCCGTATTATTGCTGAATTAGATTATTTTGGTATTACATTAGAGGGTATTAAATTCGGAAAATCAAAGAATGAATATACGTCAGATAAAGAAACAAACACAATATATAAGTCTATTTCATCTATTAAGTATTGTAATGAAAAAATAGCCACAGAATTATATGAACTTGGTAGTAAAAATAAATATAACACCTTTGTAGAAGTATTAGACGACATTAAGAAGAAAACATCAGTCAATTCTAAACAACTTACAATCCTTACTGGTCTAAATTTCTTTAGTGAATTTGGAGGTAATAAATATTTACTAAATGTTATTGATATCTATGAAAAGTTTTCAAAATGTAAACAAATCAGTAAAAAGAAACTTGACTCATTAGGATTAACAGAGTTTTTGATGAAAAAATACTCTGGTAAAGAAACAGCTTCATTATATAAGGATATAGATAATGTAGGTTTGATAGAAGAACTTTGTAGTCACGTAGAGAATAAAAAAATGGGTATTATTGAATCTATGAAATTTGAGAAAGAATATCTTGAGTATATCGTATATACCAACGAAAGTGTTTCTCCACTTTATTATATGGTTACAGATTTCAAAACTTACAAAGATACGACAAAACCATATATTACAGCGAGACAAATTAGAACTGGCAAAGAAATTAAAACCCGAATTAAGCAAGGAAGAATTTTCAAGGAAGACCCATTTGGTCAGTGGTCTGTTCTTAAAATAAATGACTTCGCTCAAGAGTTTAAGAAACGACCAAATGCAGAAGGTAAGTGGGAAGCGACAGACGAATTAGAAGATATCCTTACAGAGTATGAGGTGATTAGGTGATGAAAAATTATGGATAAAAAAGAAGTTAAATTTAAATGTTCTGTGGTTAGAAAGACATATGACGGTGGAGATTTTAAAATCTACGCCGTTGATGTTGACAAAAATAAATATCCGGATATAAAGCTCACAAAATATGGCAATGTTACTTTAACAGGTGAGATTCACGAACTTGGTATTGGATCAAATTATGAAGTTGCTGCAGTTGAACAGTTATCTAAATATGGATACGGTTACAAGGTAACAAACATTAAGAGAGATAGACCAACGAGCGCCGAAGAAACATATATCTTTTTAAGAGAAATTCTCACAGAAAATCAAGCCGATGTTCTATGCGAGGTTTATCCAGACATTGTAGATAGGGTAATCAATAATAGATTAGAGGATATTGATTTAAACAAAACGCCAGGTATCAAAGAGTATACGTTTGAAGTAATCAAAAATAAGATTGTTGAGAATTTTTGTCTTGCAGAAATTGTTACGGAATTTCAAGGAATGCTAACTCTATCTATGGTAAAAAAACTGCATGAAAAATACTCGTCTGTACAAATGATAAAACAAAAAATGAGAGAAGATCCGTATAAGTGTTTATGTGGATTAGCAAGAGTTGGTTTTAAAACAGCGGATTCTATTCTGCTAGAGCTAGAAAGAGAATCTATAAACAACATTAAAAATGGTAAAACCCCGATTATAGAATTTTCTTGTGATTTAAAAACGAGCAAGCAAAGATGTTTGTCATGTGTGTTGTATTTATTGGAAGAGAATGAAAATGATGGACATACAGTAATGAATATTGTTGATTTAAGAAATCAATGTATGAAACTAACCCCAGCTTGTTCTGACTTGTTTGTTGATTGCATCAAACATGAAAGCATTATTTACGATAAAGATACAATGTGTGTATCATTGAAATCTACATACGAAACAGAGAGCGCTATTGCAGAAACGATAATTGATGGATTAAAGAACAATATTTCATGGGATTACGATATCGAGAAATATAGAATCATTAATAATGATTGTGAGTTATCAGATGAACAAATAAAGATTCTTGAATACATATGTAAATATAATATTTGTATTCTAAATGGATCCGGCGGTACAGGAAAAACATTTTCTACACAAGCAATTATACATATGTTAAAAGACAATAATAAATCATATGAACTGTTTTCTCCTACTGGAAAAGCTGCGAAAGTCTTGTCAGAAAATACAAATGAACATGCAAGTACAATTCATAGAGGTCTTGGGTATATGCCGCCTAACAATTGGGGATACAACGAAGAGGCGAAAATGACTTGTGATGTTCTGATTATAGACGAGTTTTCTATGGTTGATTTAAATCTGTTTAAGCATGTTGTAGATGCGGTTGACTTTAAACATACAAAATTACTTATGATTGGAGACAACGCACAGTTACCATCTGTTTCATGTGGAAATTTGTTACATGATTTTATGCAGTCAAAATTGATTCCAACGGTCACGCTTACTAAAGTGTTTAGATATGGCGAAGGTGGTTTGATGAAAATTGCAACAGATGTAAGACAATGTAAGACATATCTTGAAGATGTAAAACAGCAGTGTACATATTTTGGAGAAAACAAAGACTATGCTTTTATTAATGTTGGCTCAAGCGTACTTGTAAAAAATGTAATAGCTTTATATAAGAAACTATTGTCTACAAATTACACAGTGGATGATATTCAAGTGTTGACTTCTTATAAAAAAGGCGATTTTGGTCAGGTAGAAATTAATAATCAGCTACAGAAAATAGCGAATAAAAATTATGGAAGCCAATCTTATATGAAAATAGGTGATGTAGTCTACTATAAAGATGACATAATTATTCAAAATGTAAATAATTATCACGCAATGATTTATTACGAAGATGATTTTGTTTCAGAAGATGCTCCGAAAGAAACTTTTATTGCAAATGGTGAAACCGGAAAAATTAGAGAGATAACTCAAAACAAGGTTGTTATTGAATTTGACGATGTTCTGGTTGAGTACGATAGAAGTGCAATGCAAATGTGTGGATTGGGATACTGTATTACTATTCATAAATCTCAAGGAAGTAGTATAAAAGTAGTTATTTTGCTTACTCCATCAGCGCATACATATATGTTAAATTCTAATTTGATTTATGTAGGACTCACACGAATGAAAGAACGGTGTTTTCATTTTGGAGATGTAACAACTGTGAACAGAGCTATTAAGAAAAAAGCTAATTTAGCGAGAAATACATCTATGCAGAAATTATTAAAAAGGAGAGTTGACAATGAACGTAGATAATGTTATTGTATTAAGTTTTTCAATTTTATTTGTGATATATGCAATTGTTGAAATCTTAAATATTGTGACAAATGTAAAAGTTAGAAACACTTATTCTGAATATCGAGATTTAATAAAAGAGCAGAATGATTTATTAATTCAAGATATTCATTACTTAAAAACACTTCTTGGAATTGCAATCGACAAAGCAGAATCAAATAATAAAGTTGGTGAATAAGGATGAACAAAATTGAAATTATATTTTGGTTTTTGATCTTATTTTGTAGTTTGTACATCATTACTTATCTAGTTATGTTATCTAATTTTATACAAGCAGAAAGGTTCGAAAAGAAGATTAGGAAATGGAGAAATAGAAAATGAGAACTGAAATTGTATCTTGCAAAGACTATGTAGACATTAAAAAGAAGGAACTAAAAGAAGAGATCAAACATCTTTATAAAAAACCAGTCCTTGTCGTAATTCAGATTGATGATGATAAGGCTTCAAATTCCTATATTAAAGGAAAGCAAAAAGATTGCGATGAAATCGGAATGGAAATGCGTCATGTAAATATTTATTCCAATGCGGCAGAACAGAAGGAAGTCGAATGTATTATAAAAGATATTGCAAATTCTGATACAGATGGAATTATTATTCAACTTCCAATTCCAGGTAAATATAATTTGGAAAGATTACAGAATCTGATTCCAACAGAAAAAGATGTGGATGGATTTAGAAGAGATAGTTGTTTCAAACCATGTACGCCAAAAGGAATTATCGATTGGATGGAATACAATGACTTTGAATTTAAAGGCAAAGACTGCTGTGTATTAGGCAGAAGTAAAATTGTTGGACTTCCGTTGACTAATATGTTGATCGAAAAAGGTGCAACTGTTACATGCTGCAATAGTACGACTATGAGCACAGAATACTACACTAGAAATGTAGATTATGCCTTTTCTGCAGTTGGAGTTCCAAACTATTTTGATTTTTCAGACTTTTCAGATTTTTGTGAGCTTATTGTAGATGTTGGAATTAATCGAGATGAGAATGGAAAATTATGTGGTGATGTAAACAATGTTGATTTTGAGAGATATCTAAATAATACATATGTTACGCCGGTACCAGGTGGTGTTGGTCTTCTTACAAGATTGGCATTAATGCAAAATGTTGTAGACGCATATAAAATTCAGAAAATGAAAGGATGATTGAATGTTTAAATTTTTTAAATGTAATCACGAATATAAAGAAGTCGGAAAATATTACACAATCGTCATGGATTATGAGTGCAAACATGTTATGGCTGTTTCCGTATCCGAGTGTGCAGTTTGTGGAGAACGAAAATCTGATGTTGTATATGAAGAAACTATTTCTTCAAATTCAGAATACGAAGTTGATGACGTGATTCAAACATTAGAAGATAGAGGGTTTTGTCCAAAATTAAACTTCATGTTGGATGATTATGAACGAAGAAAAAATGCAAAGGAGTGATTTGATGGATAAGGTCAAAAGAATTAAAGAGCTTGTAGAGCAGCTAAACGAATATAGAGATGCTTACTATAATGAAGCAAGATCTGATGTTTCTGATGCAGAATACGATAGATTATTCGATGAATTATCGGAGCTTGAAAATGAAACTGGTGTTGTGTATACGAATTCGCCAACACAGTCCGTTGGGTATGAGGTGAAATCTGAACTAGAAAAGGTTAAACATTCCCATCCAATGCTATCACTGGATAAAACAAAATCTGTAGATGATTTAGTAAAATTTGCTGGAGATAAAGACTGTATTTTAAGTCTGAAAATGGATGGATTGACATGTCTTCTTACATATGAAAATGGAGAGTTGGTTCAGGCAGAAACTCGTGGTGACGGTGAGATCGGCGAATTGATTACACATAATGCAAAAGTGTTTGAAAATATTCCGTTATCGATTGATTATAAAGGTCATTTTGAAATCGAAGGAGAGGCGATTATTACATATGAAGACTTTGACAAAATCAATAAGTCATTGCCAGACGATAAAAAATATAAGAATCCGAGAAATTTAGCTTCTGGATCTGTACGACAATTAGACAGTAAAATTGCAGCACAACGCCATATTAAATTTATCGCGTGGAAAGTGCCAACAGATATTGCGTCAAGTAGTTTTATCAATAGATTGCAGTATGCTTTAGATATAGGATTTGACACTGTTCCATTTTTACCTATTCGTGGAAATTGCAATGCTGAATTTATTAATATTGTGGTAGAACAATTACGAAAACGTGCAAAGGAAAAGAGCTTTCCGATTGATGGCTTAGTGGCAACGTACAATGATATTACATACGGAGAGTCACTTGGAATGACAGGTCATCATCCCAAACATTCTATTGCATTTAAATTCGCAGAGGACTCAGAAGAAACTGTATTGAGAGAAATCGAATGGAGTATGGGCAAGACAGGAACTCTTACGCCAGTAGCAATTTTTGATTCAGTTGATTTGGCAGGAACATCAGTGAGTAGAGCTTCATTGCACAACATTAGCATTATGAAAGAATTGAATATTTCTATCGGATCAACAGTAACAGTTGTAAAGAAGAATGAAATTATTCCACAGATTATTTCCTGCGATGCAAATGCTATGGATGCAGATATTCCTACAACATGTCCTGTATGTGGCGGAGAGACTCGGATTGTAAAAGAAAACGATTCAGAAGTTTTAATGTGTGTTAATCCTCATTGTAAAGGCAAGCTACTAGGAAGAGTTTCTCATTTTGTTTCCAAGAAAGGTATGGATATCTCAGGTTTGTCAGAAGAAACAATTAAGAAACTCATTGAACTTGGATGGATTACAGAGATTACAGACATCTACAATCTTGACCAGTATTATGATAGGTTATCTACAATGTCTGGATTTGGAAAGAAATCAGTAGACAAGTTAAGAACATCAATTGAAAATAGTAAAACCGTAAGATTGGATAAATTTATTGCATCATTAAGTGTTCCTGGGATTGGAACATCACAGTCAAAAGAGTTGGTTAAAGCTTTTGGTACATGGGACAAGTTTAGAGATGCAAGCGTTGGTTATTATGACTTTACGCAGCTTGACGGTTTTGGAGATGTATTAAATAACAATATTCATTCTTGGTTTGAAGATATGAGTAATATTGCAGATTATCTTGCTTCTCTTATGACGTTTGAATCAGAAGACAATTCTAAAACAAACAATTCTTTGAATGGCAAATCATTTGTTGTTACCGGAAAAGTATATAAATTCAAAAATCGTGATGAAGTAAAAGAAGCTATTGAAAAATTCGGTGGGAAAGTAACAGGTTCTGTAACAAAATCCACATTTGCTTTAATCAATAACGATATAGAATCCAATAGCAGTAAAAATAAAAAAGCAAAAGAACTGGGTGTTCAGATTATTAATGAAGAACAATTAATTGAGATGTTGGGTATGTAGTTATTCTGCATACCGAAACAACGTTATAATAGGAAGGAACTAAAATTATGGAAATCAGAATTAAATTAAATACTGTAAAAAATGCAATGCTATTTGCAACGGTTTGTGACAATTATGAAGAAGATATTGATTATATTTGTGGGAGATATCAGATTGATGCTAAATCAATTCTTGGGATTATGGGAATTGGACTCGAAAGAGAATGCACAGTTGTGCTCCACTCGGAAGATGAGTATGTAAAAAATAAATTCAAAGAAGATATGAAACTGTGGGCTTTGGAGGACTAGCATGAATAAACCAGATTTAACAAAAATGCGAGTAGAAATCAAATGGGCTGAAGATATGTGGCAGCAGATTAAAGATGCAACAATGACTACAATTGGAAAGGATAAAGGTTCTTATCCAGATCATGATTGGAAACTGAGACTTCTTATGGCAGAGCATTCTCCAATCAGACTTGGATTTGTAATTTTAAAGATTTATAATGCACCACAATTTGTACATGGACATTTGGTACGTCATTCTAATGGTGTTGTTCCGTTTGTTTCAAGTCTTAGAAATGACAGAAATGATTATGATGAAGCACCAAACAGAAATACACTGCAGAGTGCAACATATTACTTTAATTTTCAGGCATTAATCAATGTAGCACGAAAGAGGTTGTGTAATTGTGCAAGCTATGAAACAAGAAAAGCGTTTGGAATGATTAGAGATGAAATTGTTAAACTTGAACCAGAAGCAGCAAGCAGAATGGTTAGAGAATGTGTGTACAGAAACGGAATGTGTCCGGAAATGTTTTCATGCGGATATAACAAAACAGATGCTTTTGAAGAGGAACTAATGGAATATATTAAAGGATTTGAGAGTCAAATCTGTGATAAAATGAATATCAGAAAAGGAACAAATGAATAATGTCAGATATGATTTATTATTGTAAACATGAAGAAAATGATTGTCCTGTAAAAGATGCATGTGAAAGATATGTTGATGCAGAACAGCACCAATGCAAAGTTACATTATATAAAGCAATGTGCGTAGACGATAATGGACGAGTATTGTTTATTAATAAAACACCAATTATTGCAGAAGAAACAGAGGTGAAGTCTGAATAATGGCGATTATTATTTTTGGGAAAACAGCAAGTGGGAAAAGCAGAATTGTGAATGAGCTTGTGAAAAGAGGATATAAAAAGATTGTAACGACTACAACACGACCGGCAAGAAAAGGTGAAGTTGACGGAATTGATTACAACTTTATTACCGATGATGAATTTAAAGAGCTTATTAATACAAGATATTTTGCAGAGTGGAAGAAATATGACACAGTAGACGGAACGTGGTATTATGGTTCTCCTCTCGATGAAATATCCAGATCTGATAACAAATCAATCGTGATTCTAACTCCGGATGGTTATAGAGATATCAAAGATGAGTTAGATGAACACATTTCTATTTATATATACGCAAATAATAAGACAATTCGAAACAGATTATCCAAACGTGGAGATAAAAAAGAAGAAGCTGATCGTAGGATTTTACATGACAATAAAGATTTTAAAGGTGCGGAAGAATTAGCAGATAGAATCTTTTATAACAACGACGGTAAAAATATCGATGATTTAGTAGATGAAATATTTGAATATTTAAAAACGAGAGAGGGAGAATAAATAAATTGATTAGAACAAGTGGGATGTTGATGAGAGAGTTAGGGATGTATCCTGACGATTTCATCACAGTTAGATTAGGAGAAGAAGAATATGTAATTGATAGTATTGGACACACGAAAACACATGGAAATATTGATGACACCTCTCATTTATGTTTAAACGTGAGAGATGGTGGTAGTGGTTTTGTTAGGAGGTGAGACGAACATGGATTTTAATCAACTGGGTACAGTGATTTTCGCAATCGGTACAACAATGTGGATCCCAATCTGGGCGCTGTTTGAAGGTGTTGCAAAATGTATTCGTGCATTCAAAGGTACAGATGTGACTATGGAAGAGTTTAGAAGTAACAAAAGTCATGATGAATGGTCTGATTCTGATGATGAAGATTTGGAAGAAAACAAACCGAAAGAAGAGAATAATGCAACGGAACAGAAAACCAAAAGAACTAGAACTACAACGAAGACAGCAAAAGATAGTTCTCAGAAGTAAGAAAGGATGATGTGTTTGATGAAAGTAATTAAGAAGGATGGAACATTAGAAGAGTATAACGAACAGAAAATTATTAATGCTATTGATAAATCTGCACAGAGAGAAAATTTTACATTTTCACAAGATGAATATGGAATGATCTGCAACAGAGTTCTTAACGAGGTTGATGAAGAAGACTTTGAGAATGACGAAGTTCCTGTAGGTTTTATTCATAATATTGTAGAAAAAACACTTCTTGATTTGTTTCCAAAAGTAGGATATCAGTATCAGCAATATCGTAATTATAAACTTGATTTTGTACATATGATGGATACGGTATACGAAGAGAGTCAGAAAATTATGTACATCGGGGATAAGGAAAACAGTAACACTGATAGTGCTCTCGTATCTACAAAGCGAAGTCTTGTATTTAATGAATTGAACAAGCAGTTGTATAAGAAATTCTTCCTGACAGTAGAAGAAAGGCAGGCTATCAATGATGGATATATTTATATTCATGACATGTCAGCTAGAAGGGATACGATGAACTGCTTTAGAAGAGACACACGTTTCATTACCGAACTTGGAGTTAAATCTTTTTATGATTTTAAAGACGGTGACAATGTAAAAGTTTTAACTCATAAAGGCAGATGGAAAAATGCAATAGTTAAGTCGTATGGATGGCAAAATATAAATAAAGTAACTTTTAAAAGAGGTTCGAGCAAAACAAAAGATGTATTTTGCACTGCAAACCATAGATGGATTTTGAAAGACGGCAGTGAGACAACAGATCTAAAAATTGGAGATAAATTAATCGCAGCTCCAGATATAACAAATTATTCATGGGATGAACTAAACAAAACTGAAAAATTGTTATGGTGTCTTGGATTTTCTATGGGGGATGGGGCTATTGTAGAAGATAACAAAATACCAACAATGCATGTAAGATTATGTGGACATAAAAATGAATTTGCAAATAGATTCTCAGATGTTGGATATTCTGTAACATATCCGCAGAGTTTATATGGTGATGGGATTGTCAGAATGGTGAACATTCATGAGAAAAAAATACCATGGTTGATGTTAAATTGTGAAAATATTAAATATTATATTGATGGATTTTTATCGGCTGATGGCGCTTTAACAAATTGTGAAAATATAAAATTTAGAAGCGTTCAGGTGACCGGAGATTTAAATAACGAAATATATGACTTATTAAACATTGCTGGATATTATGTTACATCAACAAAAAACAAAACTGGAGAAGTAACAAATTATGGTGTTAGAAAAAAAACAACAATAAACTATCAAATCAATTCAAATCAGGCAGATAGAACATGGAAGGTAAAAAATATCGTTCCAGACTGTCTTAATCCAAAAGCAGAGGTTTGGTGTCTTGAAGTAGAAGATGATCATAGTTTTATTTTGGAAGGAGGAATTCCAACAGGGAACTGTTGCTTGTTTAATGTCGCAGAAGTAATGCGTGGTGGATTCGAAATGGGTAATGTGTGGTATAACGAGCCAAAAACATTAGACACAGCATTTGATGTGATTGGTGATATTACATTAAGCGCTGCGAGTCAGGAATATGGTGGTTTTACACTTCCACAGATTGACGAAGTGTTAGTGCCATATGCTGAAAAGAGTTATGAAAAATACAAACGTGAATTTTATGATATTGCAGATAACTTACTGGATTATAGACATTCAGATTTTGAACAGAAAGCTCATGACTACGCTATGAGAAAAGTAGAACGTGATATGGCACAAGGTTATCAAGGACTCGAATACAAATTTAATACTGTCTCATCCAGCAGAGGGGACTATCCCTTCATCACCATTACATTTGGTCTGGGAACAGATTCTTTTGCTAAAATGGCTTCAAAAACATTTCTTAGAGTACATAGAGAAGGACAAGGAAAAGACGGAAATAAAAAGCCTGTATTGTTCCCAAAACTTGTATTTCTTTATACAGAAGAGCTACACGGAAAAGGTAAAGTAAACGAAGACTTGTTTGAAGAAGGAATTAAAACTTCTGCAAAAACAATGTATCCAGACTGGTTAAGTTTAGATGGAGATACAACAGTGTCTAAAATGTACCATAAATACGGAAAAGTTATTAGTCCTATGGGTAAGTGCAAATCAGCCCATGTAAAACGGTATTAAACCACTTGCTTAGTGGGTGTGATTCGTTTGAATTGCTAACAGATAGGTCTATAGGAGAGAGATCGTTTGTACTATAGATGAAGCTGTGCCTTTTATACAAGGTCAATCGACTAGACGTGATGAGTGTAGCGTCGTAGAAACAGAGATAAGCACTGTTTCCAAAGATACCGCCTGATGACGAGAATTAGGACATCTCAGAGGGAAAAGCTAGTCAGTACAATTGGTGACAATTGATGAATATGTGTAGAGCATTTCTTTCTCCTTGGTATGAACGAGGGGGAATGGAGCCGGCGGATGAAAATGATGAACCGATTTTTGTTTCAAGGTTCAATATCGGTGCAGTATCATTACATCTCCCGATGATTCTTGCAAAGGCAAGACAAGAAAATAAAGATTTTCATGAAGTTCTTGATTATTATCTTGAAATGATTCGTAAATTACATCAGAGAACGTATGATTATCTGGGTGAGATGAAAGCGTCAACTAATCCGCTTGGATATTGTGAGGGCGGATTTCTGGGTGGACATTTGAATCCAACAGATAAGATTAAACCATTATTAAAACCTATGACTGCGTCATTTGGCATTACAGCATTAAATGAACTACAGCAGTTATACAATGGTAAATCTCTTGTTGAGGATGGTGAATTTGCAGTTGAAACATTGAAATATATTGATATGAAAGTAAAAGAGTATAAAAAAGAAGATGGCTGGCTGTATGCAATTTATGGTACTCCAGCAGAAAATTTATGTGGACTTCAGGTAAAACAGTTTCGTAAAAAATATGGAATCATTCCTGGTGTATCAGATAGAGAATATGTAAGCAACAGTTTTCATTGTGGTGTTTGGGAGGATATTACACCAATTCAGAAACAGGACTTAGAACATAGATTTTGGAATTATATCGAAGGTGGACGTATTCAGTACTGTAAGTACCCGATTGGATATAATATTGAAGCGATTAAGACACTTGTAAGACGGGCAATGTCAATGGGATTTTATGAAGGTGTAAATTTATCACTTGCGTACTGTAATAATTGCGGACATGAAGAATTAAATATGGATATTTGTCCGAATTGTGGAAGTAGCGATTTGACAAAGATTGAAAGAATGAATGGATATCTGTCGTATTCAAGAGTTCATGGGGATACAAGATTGAATGACGCAAAGATGGCTGAAATTGCAGACAGAAAGAGTATGTAAACAATATTGTGGGTTGTCTCAAATGATAACCCACAAAAGAAAGGGTGGTAATTTAATTTGAAATATCATGATATAACTCACGATGACATGATGAACGGAACAGGATTAAGGGTTTGTTTATGGTGTTCTGGCTGTGATCACCATTGTAAAAATTGTCAGAATCCTATTACTTGGGATCCGAATGATGGAGCTAAATTTGATATAAAAGCTAAAAATGAAATATTCAATGAACTATCAAAAGATTATATTTCTGGAATTACTTTGACTGGTGGCGATCCACTTCATCAAAAAAATCTTGAATCCGTTCTGGATTTGGTTAATGAAATTCGTCTTTCATATCCAGAAAAAACAATCTGGCTGTATTCCGGATACACATGGGAACAAATCATGTATCCAGTTGTTACTAATGATTTTAATCCAGAAAGAGACAAGTTCCTGAAAATGCGCCGAGAAATTGTAAAACAGTGTGATGTACTTGTAGATGGGCGCTATGAAGAAGACAAGAGAGACGTTACATATCACTGGGCAGGCAGTACAAACCAGAGAGTGATTGATGTCAAGAAAACATTAGAGCAAGGAAGTGTGATTCTATGGGAGAATCAGTAAAAGTAAAAGATATTCTGTATTATGCAAGAATCATTCCTACGGTTGGCATATTTGATGTATGCCAACTTATAATCAGAACAGTAAGAAAAGATTATTTTGTTGGATGCGACAAAGTAGACAAACATGCTTATCTATTTAATTATTCTGATTTAGGAGAAGTCGTGTTTCACGATCGTAAACAAGCATTAAATAAAGTTCTTGCTGCAGAGGCGAATAATAAAAAGAAAATAAGTAAAGAGACATTTTACGAGGAGTATTGATATGGATGCATTAATTGGTATTGTAGCAGGATTCTTTTTAGGGTCAATTTTTTCTGTTGTAATAATGTCGTTGTGTGTAACGTCAAAACGGTCAGACGAATTTTATAGCAGATTTGACAAACAATACGATGATTTCAAAAATAAAGACAAGTCAGAGGAGTAATAAATTATGAAACAGCTTAAATTACATAGACAATGTACGCATAGTAAATTAACCAATTTTGGATTCAGGAAGTACGGCTTAAATTATAAGCTGTTTCTTCCTCTATATGAGAACAAGTCAAAGACAGTAATTGCTGCAGAATTTCTTGTCTCATCTTTAGATAACTATATTGGATATGATGTCATGGATGTGTGTAACGATACATTGTATACAGCATTTTACGACAGAGAATATACAAACGAAGAAAAGAACGATGTTTATAGAACAGTATATGCGAGACTGTCTGTCATTATGGATGACATGGTAAAAGCAAAAATTATTAGAAAGAGAGTGATTTAATTTATGAGAAAAGTAGCAGTTTTTAGAAAAGTAAGTGAAGAACAATTCATAGGTGATTGTTCAAATGCATTTGGTAATGATAATATTTTAGACATACGAAAAAAATATAAAGAAATAAATCTGCCAAAACGTAGCACAAGATTTAGCGCAGGACATGACATCTGTACTCCATTTGATGTGAAACTTTGTCCAGGTGAAAAGTTAATGATACCAACTGGAATTAGATGTGAAATGAGCGAAGAATATGTTATGTTGATTTTTCCACGCAGTAGTCTTGGAATTAAAAAAGGAATGACTATTTCAAATACAGTTCCTGTTGTGGACGCAGATTATTTCTTTGCGGATAATGAGGGACATATTTTTATTAGTATTAAAAATAATGGAAATGATGTTTTGGAATTGAGATCAGGAGAAAAAATTGTACAGGCTGTATTTGTTCCATTCGGTGCTGCAGATGAAGAAGAAATTACAACTGAACGCACTGGCGGTATTGGCTCAACAGGAAAGTAGGTGATATATGTTAAGTTACATACTTGTAAACCTAATCATATTATTCATATCAATTAGTATTACTTTTATTCTTTTTAAAGCGACTGGCGACACAATAGATCGATATGATATTCCATATTTTATAATCAGTGTAATTATGATTTATTGTTTGGTAATACAGTTTTATGATATTTTTATTGGAAATATGATTTAATAAATAATTTAGGATGGTGTAATATAATGGAAGAAATGGTATATACAGTTGCTCAAGTTGCAAGTATACTTCACGTTAATAAAAATTATGTATATGAACTTATTGACAAAGGAATGATTCCTGTATTAAAATTTAAATCGTTCAGAATTAGAAAATCTTCTCTCGAAAAGTTCCTTGAAAAATACGAATCATATCAGAGCAATGATTAGCATTATAAATGGTATACAGGTTGTGTACATTTTGTGTACCAAAATATAAATACGATAAATATTTATGGATACAAATAGATACAAATAAATACGCACAATCTGTGTTAAGTCTCTATTTTCATGGAATTTGAGTACGAATAGATACAAATAAGTACAATAAAAGCTGCGTTTTTGTATTTGGTAACAATCCGATGGTTGGAATGACTGTTGCTGTTGCAGTAGCGATCGAGGAATCAGCAAAAGAAGGAAAATTCTAAGAAACGGCGGAAAATCGCGGGTTTTGAAGAGTATAAGGACGTGTAAGAGTGTATAGATAAGTGGTAATTTGCAGACTATTTGCACATTACTTGAACACACCTATTTGCACACAGTTCTAAACTGACAGATGGAGAGTTTATCAATAAGATAGCTCTCCATTTTTGTACGAAAATTCAGAGCATGAGATGTGCATGAAAATCAAATTTTACAAAATGGTTCTTTTCGGTGTTATACTAAAATCAGAGATTTAGAGAAGGGGACAGATGTTTCCGATGTGATCGAGATGAAAGATTATAAGGAAACATTATCAAGAACAAGAGACGTGATCAAGAAGACTGCTTATGGGGGTAGAATTTGTCGTGTTAGGGATTGAAAATCAGCAGCATATCCATTATGCAATGCCGCTGAGACACATGATATATGATGCCATGGGCTACTTGAAAGATACACGCAATTATAAAAGATTAGATGTGAAATCGTCAGATCCTGATGAATTTTTATCGAAAATGCGAAAAGAAGACAGGATGCAGCCGTTTTTTCAGATTATAAAATGAATTTGCTGGAGGTAAGAGATTCTGCAGGATATGCCTTTCGGAATGAAGATGTGCAGAGCGCATTTGAGATCACACGAGAAGTATTTGCAGGAAATTTTGCTGGGATCCGGGAAAGATACAAAGATAAGAGAATCAGTTCAGAAGCCCTGTCTCTGATTGGGCAGATGGCAGGTTCCACAGAATCGATGGAAATGGGAAAATCGATGGAGGTGACCAATATGTGTACCGCATTGGAACGCTTGAAAGCAGAAGGTATCGAGCAGGGCATGGAAAAAGGGGTAGAAAAAACAGTCATTTCTATGCTGAAGAAAAATTATCCGATTTCTGAAATTTGTGAGATTACAGGAAAAACAGAAGAAGAGATTTTGAAAATAAAAGAGACAATGTAGTGTATGGGAGATATCAAAAGATATCTCCTATGTTTTTGTGCCGAAATTCGGCATAATATGAGTTTTATGAAATGTTATAGAGGTGAAGATGTGTAGTATATATGATAATTTAAGAAAAGGTTTAGGAAATGTATCAAAAGATAGATGTATATTTATATTTCTTACATTGCTCAGTATTTTTGCAGGGAGCTATTGCTGTGATATACCGGCATTGCCAGGATTTGAATGGTTTATTCATCATAGTGAATTTCTAAAAAATATTTCCTATAGCGTTGTGGCAGCGTACATTTTTTATCTGGTACAGTATGTAATATCCAATTATATTCTTGGTAAAAAGGCATTAAAATTACTAATACCTGTGCGGGGATGGTTTGCCGCAAAAGAGGGGGGATCTATAGACTTGAAGGGGCAAGATGTCGTCCTTTATGAAACTGCCATAAAGGGGACATTGGAACAGGAAAAATTGTATTACAGAAAAAAAGCGGCACCGTTCAATCGTAACCGCAAAATAGAAAGTATCTTTTCAAAATCATCATATATGAGATAATAGGCTCATCATTATAAAGGTAAAAAGGTTTAGTACTCAACTTTTTTGACTAGAGTGTGTTTGAAAAATAAAATTTGCACAAAACATGTGTTTTTATTCCCTTTTTCATGATAAAATAAAGAAAAAAAGGGGGGGATCCAACCGAAATTGGACACAGTCGAGAAGGAGCAAGCACTAAAGCTTATGTTATTATAAATCAAAAAAGTGAAGGGAAAACTAAAATGGGGAAACTATATTTTCGGTACGGAGCTATGGGCAGCAGCAAGACGGCAAATTTGCTGATGGTTCACTACAATTTTCTGGAGAGGGGGAGACGTCCGGTTATTTTGAAGCCAAAACTGGATACAAGAGACGGAGAATATATTGTGAAGTCACGCATTGGCTTACAGGCGAAGTGCGAATTGATTGAAGAGTTTACGATGAAGCCGGACACGTATGATGCAATCCTGGTGGATGAAGCAAATTTCCTATCATCTGAACAGGTGGAATGGCTGGCCGAGATCTGTGATCAGTATGATATTCCGGTCTTATGCTATGGGCTGAAGACAGATTTCAGAGGTGTCTTATTTGAAGGATCAAAACGGCTGATGGAGCTGGCTGATGCGATCGAGGAGCTTCCGATCATTTGCTGGTGCGGAAAGAAAGCACATTTCAATGCCAGAGTTATTGATGGAAAAATGGTAAGGGACGGAGCGCAGATCGCGCTTGGAGCCAATGATATGTATGTACCGCTCTGCAGGAGACATTTTATGAGTGGAGAGATTAAACCATATCAGACGGTAGAGGAGAAATGAGTATGATTATTCAGAGACATTATGAAAATTTGAATATAATGTATGAAAATACAATGCCATATCGGTCCTATTATATTCCGGCCTCTTGCAACATGGGACCGTTGGTGGAGAACAGAGAAAAATCAGATCGGATGACTTTGCTTAATGGAAAATGGAAATTTTGTTATTTTGACAGTATTTACGATCTGCAGGATGCGTTTTACGAGGAAGGATATTCACTTGACGGGTTTGAAGAAGTGAATGTCCCCGGAATGTGGCAGAATTATGGGTATGATACGTATCAGTATACCAACGTGAGATATCCGATTCCGTTGGATCCTCCGTATGTTCCACAGGAAAATCCGTGCGGGGCATATGTGCGGACATTTGAGTATCAGAAGAAGGAAGATGCACCAAATGTATATTTAAATTTCGAAGGGGTGGATTCCTGTCTTTATGTCTGGGTGAATGGAACATATGTAGGATACAGTCAGGTGTCCCATGCTTCCAGAGAGTTTGACATTACAGATCTGGTGAAAAACGGAAGCAATACGCTGGCAGTACTGGTCTTAAAATGGTGTGATGGCACCTACCTGGAAGACCAGGATAAATTTCGGATGAGTGGGATTTTTCGGGATGTGTATCTGCTGCAGCGGCCTGATAATGCCATATATGACTATTTCACAACAACCAGGATTGTGGATGGAAACGCAGAAATTACTGTGCGGGCAAAGTACTTAAAAGAAGCAGCGCCTGTGAAGATTGCAATTTATGACAAAGAAGGAGTGTTGTGCGTATCCGGGAGACTGCAGGAAATATCGGATGGGGAATATACGCATCAGGTGGTATTGAAAATAGAAGCCCCTAAATTATGGAATCCGGAGCAGCCATACTTGTATACAATGGTCCTGGAAAACACAGGAGAAGTGATTGTTGACCGAATTGGAATACGGGAAATCTCTATCAGAGATGCAGTAGTTTATGCAAATGAGGTTCCGGTCAAATTCAAAGGGGTAAATCGTCATGATTCCGATCCGGTAACCGGATTTGTAATCGGAATGGAACAGATGAAAAAAGATCTGCAGATGATGAAAGAGCATAACTTCAATGCGATTCGAACCAGCCATTATCCGAATGCACCTTATTTTTATCAGTTGTGTGATGAATATGGATTTTACGTGATCGCAGAAGCAGACAATGAAAGTCATGGAACACAGTCACAATATCTGGAAGATTCCAGTTGGGAAAATATCAGCAAACGATGGAATGAACGGATTGCGGATCATCCTGCGTTTATTCCGGCGACGATGGACCGCACCAGGCTTTGCGTGTACAGAGAGAAAAATCGTCCCTGTGTTGTAATCTGGTCCATGGGCAATGAATGTGGATACGGATGTACATTTGAAGAAGCGTTGAAGTGGACAAAGGAATTTGATCCGTCCCGGCTGACTTGTTATGAAAGTGCTCTTTATAAAAGTGACAGGAGAAGATATGATTACTCCAATATTGATCTTTACAGCAGAATGTATCCTGAGTTGGAAGAGATTGAGGAATATATGGAGAAAGGACCGGATAAGCCGTTTCTTTTGATCGAATACTGTCATGCGATGGGGAATGGTCCCGGGGATTTGGAAGACTATTTTCAGATGATTTACAAGTATCCGTCTCTTTGCGGTGGATTTGTATGGGAATGGTGTGATCATGCAATCTATAAAGGGCAGGCGGAAAACGGAAAAGCAATGTATTTTTATGGCGGCGATCATAAGGAAGAAGTTCATGACGGAAATTTCTGCATGGACGGTCTGGTATATCCGGATCGAACGCCGCACACAGGGCTTTTGGAATATCAAAATGTGTACCGTCCGGCGAGAGTTGTTTCTTTTGAGCAGGAAAGCGGCTGTTTGGTGTTGAAAAATTATATGAACGAAGAGGATCTGAAATCCTATATTTACATCAGTTACGAAGTCAGTTGTGATGGGGATGTTTTTGGAAGGGGGCAGGTTGAAATTACGCAATCCATCTTACCACGTCAGTGCAAAGAGGTGTATGTGGATGTTTCTGTCCCGGAGACTGGAAAGTGTTATTTGAAGATTTTTTATCATCAACGCCAGGATACGGAGCTGATCTCGCAGGGAACGATCCTGGGGTTTGATGAGATTCTTCTGAAAAATGAGGATGGAAGAAATCAGAAAGCTGTGACACTGCTTAAGACGTTCAAAACACCGAAAGGAAAAGTGAAGCTGTCAGAAACGGACAGATATATACAGATTAAGTCAGATGATTTTACATATGTTTACAATAAACTGACCGGAATGTTTGAAGAACTGAACGTAGGCGGAAAGAAGATTCTGGATGCTCCTATGGAGCTGAATATATGGAGAGCTCCTACAGATAATGACAGAATATTAAAACGAAAATGGATTGCAGCCGGGTATGACAGAAGTCTGGGAAGAGCGTACAATACACAGTGGAAACGAGAAAAATCAAAACTGGTTCTTCACAGTATTCTGTCTGTTGCGGCAGTTTCACTGCAGAAAGTGTTGGATGTAGATGCAGTGTGGGAGGTTTTTGATACGGGTGAAATCTGTGTAACAATGCGTGTAAAAAAGGAAATGGAGTTTCCGGAGCTCCCAAGATTCGGAATCCGGCTTTTTTTGAAGCAGGAATTTAATCAGGTGGAATATTATGGAATGGGGCCCCAGGAGAGTTATGTGGATAAATGCAGGGCAAGCAGTCATGGGATTTATCGATCATCAGTAGATGAGATGCACGAAGATTACATCAGACCACAGGAAAATGGGAGCCATGCAGATTGTGACTATGTGAAGCTGACAAGCAAAGAACAGAGCGTAACAGTCGTTTCTCCGCATTCGTTTTCTTTTTCAGTATCACCATACACACAGGAAGAACTGACAAGAAAAGCACATCATTTTGAACTGGAAAAGAGCGGAAGCACGATTGTTTGCCTGGATTACGCCCAGAATGGAATCGGATCAAACAGCTGTGGACCGAAACTTAGAAAACAGTATTGCTTTCAGAAAGAGCAGTTTGTATGCGAGTGGAAGCTGATGTTTGAGGAAAAGAGCGAGAAATTATCCGGAAATGATTGTTTCTGTAAGGAAGACAGGGTATAATGGACACAGAAATGACCGAAGGATAAGGAGGCAGTAACGTGTCAGAAGAAACGAAAGATATAGAAGAAACCAAAGTAGCGGAAGAAAAAAAGATGGAAACAGAGCAGACCATACTTTCTCAGCCGACAGAGAAAAAGGCTGCAGAGACAGTGACACAGATTCAACAATCGGTGGAGATACAGGAGCAGAAAGAAAAAACTGAGCCGGAACCGAAGAGAAGTTTTATCCGATCAAGGAAAAAAGCGGCAGCGTCCAGAGAAGAACAGATTCTTTCCAGGATTAAAGATGAGGACTTGATGAAGTATCTGGAGATGGAGCATGAAAGACTGGAGATGATGCAGAGCATCAAAGAGGCAAGGGAAAAGAGAAGTTTTACAATGCTTCAGCTTTTAATTTCTCTGGCAGCTATTGTGATCGTTGTATTTTTGCTGAGAGATAATCCGACAGTTCTTGTAAACATTTTGTATATCGTGGGGATTATCATTGTACTCTGGATCCTGAAAGGACCACATGAGAAGAATCCATTTAAAGAGGAATAGGAAAATGCCGAAAGTTCGAAATGAGCTTTCGGCATTTTTTTATTCCTTGAGAAGAAGAGCACGGTAAATGCAAAAAGCGGATGCACCGATAGCTCCTGTATAAGGTGAATATGATTTGACGATCATCTGCTGGTTGGAAGGTAGTGTGAATAAATTTGGTTCAAAATCAAGTCGGCTTTTTAAAAGGGCAGTGGCCTGTTGGCTTTCGAACAGTTCTCCGTGAATGAAAACTCTGTCAGAGTCGATAATCATATTTAGGTTGGTGATAGCGATAGCAATACTTTGGATTGCGGCAGAGATTAGCTTTACGATGATGTCATCACCTAGTTCATATGCATTCAGTATGGTTTGCAGAGTAATCTCGTTTTCGTTTTTTACAAGCTGGTGGAGGTAAGTGGAGGGAGTGCTTTGGTAGAGTAGCCTTGCTTTGCGGATGAGCCAGGACTCACTGGCATAGGTCTGCAGGCAGCCTCGTTTCCCACACTCACATAACTCGCCGTCAGGCTGAACAGTCATGTGTCCTACCTCACCAATTTTAAAATTCTGTTTTCCGTATAAATCATCGTGATACATATGGGTACAGTGAATGCCTCTTCCTATATGGAAAAACAGGAAATTGCTATTGTCGGTATTTGGTTTGGTATAGAAAAGAGATTCTGCTCTTGCCATACAGTGGACGTTATTGGAAAAGTAGACGGGAACTGGGACACGGTTTTCAATTTCTGTGAGGTTGAAATCTTTCCAATACGCATTGTTTGTTAAAATCACATGGTTGTTTGATTTGGTATAATGTCCCGGAATTGCGATTCCAATCGCATGAATCTGCTGTTTGTGTGAGACTTTTTTTATAAAAACGGAAAGATGTTGCATAAAAAAATCTGCATTTATTGGTTTGTGTCGGTTGTGAAAAAAAGTATCCTGTTGGTATACGGTTCCGATATTGTCTGTCAGAACAAAAGAAAAGAATTTTTCGGATATTTCGGCACCGATATAATAGGAGTGTTCAGGTGCGATGGAAAGTAGGATTTTTTTGCGTCCAACTTTATCCTGCAGATCTATCTCCTCACCGACTTCCTGAATCAGGTGATCGGAAAGCATTTCTGCAGTGATCAGACTAACAGTTGCAGGGGTAATCCCGGTCTCACGCGCGATATCAATTCTGGAAATGGTATGGCGGGTGTAGATTTTGTTAAGAATGGTAGAATACAACAATTGTTGTTTTTTGGTTGATTTCATAATTTGGTGTATCTCCTTGAAATTAAAGAATCTTTGTTAGATTATATCATGAATTCTTAAATTAGTCACAAAAAGATAAAAAATGGGATATTGATTATAAAATAAAATTAAAAAGGAAAATATGAAAAGAAAAAGCTAAAAATATAAGTGAAAATGCACAAAAATGAAGTGCAAAAATTATATAAAAAGACGGAATTAATTATAAAATAAAACTAATTATATACAAAAAGAAGAAATTCTGTTATTGTATAAATATCAAAGAAACGTTATACTATCGCGAAAGTAATGGATCTTGAAACATATTTGTTATTATTTATAACGAATAGAATCAAAGAAAGGAAGAAAAGGAGAAAATTATGAACAAATTTTTGAATGAAAAATTGATGCCTGTCGCTGCAAAGATAGGAAGCAATAAGGGAATGATTGCTATTCGTGACGGAATTACTCTGGCAATGCCGTTGATTATTATCGGATCTCTTCTGATGATTATTGCGACTGGATTTGCAATTCCATCTCTGGAGGCATGGCTGAATGATGCAGGGATTGCAGCATACCTCTGGAAAGGGTCTGACAGTAGTTTCGGGCTGATTGGACTGGTAGCAAGCTTTGGAATTGCATACAGTATGACAAAACAGTACGGAGTTGATGGGGTTCCGTCAGGAATTGTCTCTTTGTCCACATTTATTGTTGTCACACCATTTGTGACAGGAGAGGCAGGAAACGGTATGCCGACTACTTATATGGCTGCACAGGGGCTGTTTGTTGCAATCATCCTTGGTCTGATCAATGGATGGGTATATCAGTGGTTTATTAATCACAATATTCAGATTAAGATGCCGGAGAGTGTGCCGCCTGCAGTTTCAAAGAGTTTTAGTGCAATTCTTCCGGGAGCGGCACTGATCGTTGGATGGCTGATCGTATATGGAATTCTGGACGCATTTAAACTGCCGAATATGCATATGCTTGCAAAGACAATTCTTGGAACACCACTTGGACTTCTTGGAAACAACCTGATAGGTGTTGTAATTCTGGTAATGTGCTGTAGCGGACTCTGGTTCGTAGGTCTTCATGGAGGTAATATTGTAAACAAGATCATGGAACCGATCTGGCTTGCCAATCTGGGAGAAAATACAGAAGCATTCAAGGCAGGGGAACCTTTAAAACATATTTTTACAACACCATTTATGGATAACTTTGTATATATCGGTGGTGCAGGAGCAACCATTGGTCTTGTCATTGCATTGGCATGGATGGCACGCAGAAAAAAGGCAAGTCAGCAGGCAAAAACACTGGCTCCCATCACACTGGTTCCGGGATTTTTCAACATCAATGAACCGACTATGTTTGGGATTCCGGTTGTATTGAATATTCTGTTGTTACTTCCGTTTGTGCTGGCTCCGATCGTGAATCTGATTCTGGCTTATGGAGCGATGGCAATTGGTCTGGTACCGCTTACTTATACAGCGCCTGGATGGACAACACCACCGGTGATCAGTGGATTTCTTGCAACAGGAAGCTTAAGAGCATCTTTGCTTCAGATTGTACTGATTGTAGTAGATGTGTTGCTGTATCTTCCATTTGTTGCAAATGTAGAGAAACGTTTTAAAGCGCAAGAAGAAAATTGAAATTGAATTGGAGAGGATCACAGAGATATGAAACGATTGATTAGTGCAAATACTTCAGAAATGTTAGCAATGAATGCTGAAGAACTAAAGCAGAGTATTAAAGCAAGTGAGGGGCGTGTTATTCTTTCTGAGAATGTGGCTACAAGAGAAACTTACATAGGGGATATCACCAATGCAGAAATCGCACGTGCTTTCGGGGCAGATTTGATTCTATTGAACTGTGTGGATGTTCTGAATCCGGATATTTACGGATTAGAACATGACAGAGATAATTTTGTTTCAGAGCTTCACCGTCTGGTAGGACGTCCAATCGGAGTAAACCTTGAGCCAGTAGATCTAGAAGCAGAGATGTTAGAAGACCGCCTGGATATTCCAAAAGGGCGTCAGTTGAATCTGGACACAGTAAAGCGTTTGGAAGAAGTAGGATTTGATTTTGTGTGTCTGACAGGAAATCCGGGAACTGGAGTGACAAATGAACAGATTGAAAAAGCAATCCGCCTCACTAAGGAACATTTTTCCGGTTTGGTTATTGCAGGTAAGATGCACGGGGCCGGATCGGATGAGCCGGTTGCAGATCTTACAATCGCAAAACAATTTATAGAGGCAGGTGCGGATGTGATTCTGGTTCCGGCAGTGGGAACTGTTCCGGGATTTGATATGGAAGAATTGAAAGCAGTTGTAAGAGAGGTTCATCGTTGTGGAGGACTGGTACTGTCTGCGATTGGAACAAGTCAGGAAAGTTCGGATGAAGATACGATTAAGGAGATTGCAATCATGAATAAAATCTGCGGAGTGGATATCCAGCATATCGGAGATGCAGGATATGGCGGAGTGGCTCCAGTAGAAAATCTTCTTGCAATCAGTAAAGCAGTTCGTGGAGTACGTCACACAGTGTCTATGATCGCCCGTTCGATCAATCGATAGGAAAGGATATTTTAATATGGAAAAGAAAGTGATTATGTTGGCATGTGCAGCGGGAATGAGTACAAGTCTACTGGTATCAAAAATGCAGAAAGCAGCTACAGAGAAGGGCTTTGATGCAGAAATTTTTGCAGTGGCAGCAGCGGAGGCTCAGGATTATGTAGAAAAACAGCATGTGGATGTTGTACTTCTCGGACCTCAGGTGAGATTCATGGAGGCGGATTTTAAGAAAAAAATGGAGCCAAAAGGAATTCCAGTCGGTGTTATTCCAATGGCTGATTACGGAATGATGAATGGAGCAAAAGTGTTGGAATTTGCAGATACTCTGATGAAAGGATAAGAGCATGGACGAGAAAAAGGTACAGGCGATCATGAATCTGATCATATATGGAGGAGATGGAAAAAGTTCCTCGGTGGAGGCGATTCAAGCGGCAAAAGAAGGGAATTTTGAACTGGCAGATGAAAAGATCAAGGCAGCAGAAGAATCACTGCTTCAGGCACATCATACGCAGACAGAGATGTTAACACAAGAAGCAAATGGAGATTCGGTAGAAGTATCACTTTTGATGGTACATGGACAGGATCACCTGATGACGGGGATGATGTTTAAAGATCTTGCGAAAGAGATCGTGGACGTATATCGTACGATTCGAAAAGAGCAGTAAAATATTCTGTACGAAAAAGAAAAGATAGGATATAATAGGAAAGAGATGCGGCGAATGCTGCATCTCTTTTTGGCGAAACATCACAATTTGACAGAGGAAGAGAATGATGAGTACAGAACTGGAAAAATATTATAATAAATTTTGCGAAGAGAAGAGGCTGACCAGAAGGCACGGGTATGTGGAGTATGTGACATCTATGAAGTACATCCATGAGTATCTGCCTCAGGGGAAGAAGGAAACGATCAAAATTCTGGATGTGGGAGCCGGTACAGGGCGTTATTCGGTACAGCTTGCCGGGGAAGGCTATGATGTGACGGCAGTGGAACTGGTAAAATACAATCTGGGGATTTTAAAATCCAAAAAGAGCGGTGTAAAAGCTTATCAGGGAAATGCCTTAAATCTGTCCCGGTTTGAAGCGGATCAGTTTGACATGGTACTGGTATTTGGTCCGATGTATCATCTGTATACAAAGGAAGATAAAGTAAAAGCGTTAAAAGAGGCAAAACGTGTGGTAAAGCCGGGTGGGATCATTTTAGTGGCATATTGTATGAATGAGTACAGTATTTTGACGTATGGATTCAAAGAAGGACATATGAAAGAGAGCATCCGGAATCAAAAAGTGGATGATAGTTTTCATGTGCGATCGAAAGAGGAGGATTTGTACGATTATGTTCGAATCGAGGATATTGACGCCATTGACCAGGCGGCTGGCGTAAAGCGGGAAAAACTGATCGCGGCGGACGGGCCGGCGAACTATATGCGAACCGTTTTAAACGCCATGGATGAGGAGACGTATCAGTTGTTTATCCAGTATCATTTGTCCACCTGTGAGCGGAAAGATCTGCTGGGGGCAAGTGCGCATACACTGGATATTGTCAGAAAGTAACAAGATCATAAAAAGTAGGAGAAAGTATGAGTCAGACAGAAGAATTGAGCAGAAGAGAAGAGCAGTTTTTAGAAAACGTGCTGGAGAATTTAAGGCAGAGGATCAGGAAGATCGCGCAGGAACTGGAAGAAGGACAAAAAGATATTGAGAGTATGCATGAATATTACTGGGAAAATTATACAGAGATGGACCAGTACGGATATGAGGATTATGACAACCAGCAGGCTCTGCTGCACCGGATCAATGCGAATCAGGAAAAGCTGGATTTAAAACACCGCTTTCAGAAGATGTTAGATTCTCCGTTTTTCGGGAGAGTGGATTTTATCTATGAGGGAGAGGAGGAAGCGGAGCCATTTTATATAGGAATCGGAAATTTTGCACAGAGGACAGGAGCTACACCTCTGATCTATGACTGGAGAGCGCCTGTGAGCAGTCTGTTTTATGATTATGACAGCGGTTCGGCATCTTACGAGGCACCGGCGGGTGTCCTGACGGGAGAAATCGCTTCCAAATGGCAGTATAAGATCAAAAACGGGAAAATGATCTATGCATTTGAGAGTGATACGAAAATCGATGATGAGATCCTGAAGCAGGAGTTAGGAAGCAGCGGTGACGTACAGCTGAAAAATATTGTGCGCACGATTCAAAAGGAACAAAATGAGATTATCAGGAATACCGGAGATAAAATACTGGTCATTCAGGGAGCGGCAGGAAGCGGAAAAACATCCGTTGCCCTGCACCGGATCGCCTATCTTTTATACCATGACAGGGAGCATTTAAAATCCTCGAACATTCTGATCCTGTCGCCGAACAGCGTGTTTTCTGATTACATTTCCCATATTCTTCCAGAGCTTGGGGAAGAAAATATCCGGGAGATGAGTTTTGATCTGTTTGCGTATAAGGAATTGAAAGACGTGGTTTCAGATTGTGAAGACCGGTATCATCACATGGAACGGCAGATGAAATTTCCGGATAAAAAGAGGCAGAAGCGCTTCCGCGACAAGCAGTCCTTTGCAATGACAGGGCAGATGGAAAGCTTTCTGGCGGTTTTGGAAGATCGGCTATTGGATTTTACTTCTGTGGAGTTTAAAGGAATGCAGCTTACGGAAGAAGAACTGATCGAGCTGTGTTATTTTAAATTTCAGGAGATCCCTCTTTTGGCCAGGATGGATGCGGTGAAAGAGTATTTTAAAGACCAGTATGAAACTCTCCATAACAGAGACCTTTCAGAGGAAGAAGAGGAAATCCTGCAGAGAAAATTCGATCGTATGTATGTAACAAAGGATCTCTATGTGATTTATAACTGGCTTATGGAAGAATGCGGGTATGAGAAACTTCCGGATGTTCCTTATGAGCGGCGGATTCTGGAATATGAAGATGTATTTCCGATGTTGTATCTGAAATATCGTCTGAAAGGGAAAAATGAACACCGCAACATCAAACATCTGGTGATTGATGAGATGCAGGACTATTCCTATCTCCAGTACGTGATCCTGCACACACTGTTTTCGTGCCGGATGACGATTTTGGGAGATAAGGCACAGACACTGGACGAGACGATGCGGGATGTCCTGTTGTTTCTTCCAAAGATTTTCGGAAAAAAGATGCGCACGATCGTGCTGAATAAGAGCTACCGAAATACGGTGGAAATCGCGACGTATGCAGGAGCAATCAACCAGACAACGGATTTGGAATTGCTGGATAGGCATGGAAAAGCAGTGGAAGAAGTGTATTTTTCGGAGGAAGAGAGTATGCTCAAAGCCATTGGAGAAAATCTGAGTGTGGGAGAGAACGGCTATGAGACAGCGGCAGTGATTGCAATGACAGAAGAAAAAGCCAGAGAACTCTATGAACTTTTAAAACGAAGAGGAATTCAGGCGTCTTATATTGACAGAGATACCTCTGTTTTTGAACGCGGGCTTACAGTTACAACATTTTATCTGGCGAAAGGACTGGAATTTGATCAGGTTTTCGGCGTGTTTGAAGAGGAAGAAAATCCTTTGATGACACAGGCGAAATACATCTGCGCAACAAGAGCACTTCATGAATTGTATATGTATACAGTGAGTTTATAAAAATTTAAGAAATTAGACGTGATTGACAAGAGGAAAGATGGATGATATAATGCCTCCCCGGTAAGTTTACAACAAGGGAGGCAGAAGATATGACTCTATATCAGGAGTTACAGTTGAATCAGGCAGGATCCAAGCAGCTGATTCGAAACACACAGGATAAAAAAGAAAAAGCACGTCATATTGCGGTTTATCTATTTAAAATTTTACTGACACTGGCTTTTTGTGTTGCATTTGTCACAGTATACACAAAGGTATTCGGCAGTGATAACAGCATTGTAGGAGTGGTAGTGCTGTTGAGCGTGATGACATTTCGGTTTGCAGATTTTGGGATTCATGCACCCCATGCACTTAGTTCTCTGATGGTGATCTGGGGAATCATGACATTTGGTCCCCGGCTTGCAAATACAGGAAATCTGGTGACGGAGCTGATCGTCAATATGGTATGTATTTTCACGCTGATGATTCTGGGATGTCATAATGTAGTGATGTTCAATCAGTCTACGCTGCTGCTTGGATATCTGCTTTTGTATGGGTATGATGTTTCAGGCACACAGTATCTGCAGAGAATTGCAGGGATGGCGGTCGGCGGCATCCTGACAGGGATTGTGTTTTACCGCAATCACAGACATCAGAAATACAAACGGACGTTGCGTCATATTTTTGAGGAATTTGACCTTCATTCCTCCAGAACCAGATGGCAGATTTGCGTGACCCTGGGGGTATCCAGCGTGATCTTTTTTGCCGGACTGTTTGGATTGCCGAGAGCGATGTGGGCAGGAATTGCGGCGATGTCGGTACTGGTACCGTTTCATGCAGATATGAAAGGAAGGATCAAGGGAAGAATTCCGGGAAATATCTTAGGAGGCCTGACATTTATTGTGTTATATCTGGTACTTCCGGAATCTATGTATTCTCTGATCGGTATTCTGGGAGGGATCGGAGTCGGGCTCTCAGCTACTTATGGATGGCAGGCAGTATTTAATTCCTGGGGTGCAATGTCCATTGCCATGACATTTCTGGGAGTGGGCGGCGCTATTTTTTACCGTATCTTTAATAATGCATTTGGAGCTTTCTATGCACTGGTTTTTTATCAGCTGTTTTCTATCGGTATGGACTGGATTGCAGAAGTAAAGAAAAAGCGTGTTTCCGTTTAAAATGGAAACGCGCTTTTTCTTTCATATTAATAAGCTTTGAGATCCTGACGGTAAAAGCAGATTCCTACGATCATAGTAAGAAATTCAGCGGCAGGAAATGCCAGCCAGATTCCGGTGCTTCCAAAGAATACCGGAAGAATATAAACAAATGCCACCACCAGAATACATCCTCTTAACAGGCAGAGTGAAAGGGACTGGACGGATTTTGCCACGGACTGAAAATAACAGATAAAGACCATGTTGATGCCCAGAAACAAAAATCCGGTAAAATAAATCCGGATGGCCGGAGCTGCCAGAGTCAGGATTTCGCTCGTTGGTTCCAGAAAAATATAAGTAAACAGATTCGGAACAAACAATCCCAGAAGGACTGGCAGGGTACAGATGATCACAGATGTTTTTAATGAAAGTGACTGTACCTTTAAGATCCGGCTTGAAAGCCCTGCTCCGTGGTTGATCGACAGAATCGGCTGAGCAGCCTGTTCGATTCCTTTACAGAGGCAGATGACTACCAGAGCAGTATTACAGATGATGCCATATACACTGACTCCGGTATTTCCGAGATAGCGGATCAGCTGCAGGTTGAAAATAAAAATCGTAAATCCGGATGCAGCTTCGATGACAAAACTGGTGAAACCGTTTGCAATGATCTTCTGTAAAAAGGAAGGATGAAATCCTTTTAATGTAAATTTCAGCTGGTTCTTTTTCGTAAAAAAGTGCGTGCATAAAATAACCACGGTAAGGCTTGAACCAAGAACAGTGGCAAGTGCAGCCCCTTTCATTCCCATATTCATAGGATACACAAAAAGATAGTCCAGTACAATGTTGGTCACTCCGCCGGCAATGACTCCGTTCATGGCAAGTTTTGGTGCACCGTCATTGCGGATGAAAGTCTGAAGAAAAGAAGAAAAGAAATAAGTTCCCATTCCCCAGATAATATAAGGAAGATAGTCCATGATGTAAGGCAGGGTTTCTTCTGTGCCGCCAAGCAGCCATGCGATGTCTTCCATAAACAGAACGCAGACTGTCATGGAGATGAGAAGAAGTGCAAAATTCAGCAGCAGGGCAGTTGTGAAATAGGTGTTTCCTTCTTCCTTTTGTGATTTTCCACGGCAGATGGACATCAGTACAGAGCCGCCGACACCGGATAAAAGTCCCAGACCGAAAAAGATATTGTAGATCGGCAGGGAGATATTCAAGGCGGCAAGTGCTGTGGCTCCAAGCCGCTTTCCGATAAAGATTGTATCTGCAAGTACATAGATGGATGTGACCATCGTTCCGCAGATAGCCGGTATCAGATAATGAAAGAATAACTGACGGACCGGTTTTTGAATAAATTCATTCGTATTCATAGCATAACTCCATTCCTAAAAAATTCTCCGCATGATAGTGTACCATAGAATGACTTTTAAGAAAAGCTATTTTAAAAGAAATCAATCTCGTGTATAATGAACAGTAACCTGAACAGGTGATTGGTGAATAAAAAGGAGAAAAAAGATGATAGGAATTATCGGAGCAATGGAAGAAGAGGTACAGGCATTGAGACATGCCATGAAGATTCAGGAGGAGAAGGAAATCGCCTCCATGGTATTTCATAGAGGAATTTTATATGGAAAAGAAGCAGTTGTCGTGCGAAGCGGAATCGGAAAGGTCAATGCAGCGATTTGCACGCAGATTTTAGCGGATCATTTTGATGTAGATCTTGTGATCAATACCGGGATTGCCGGTTCTCTGGATGCAGCGATCGATATTGGAGATATGGTGATCTCTACGGATGCGGTGCAGCATGATATGGATACGAGTATTTTCGGGGATCCGATCGGACAGGTTCCGCGTATGGATACATTTGCATTCCCCGCAGATGCCCAGTTGGTCGAAAAGGCTGTGCGTGCGAACCAGGAGGTCAATCCGGATATCCATACATTTACCGGACGGATCGCCAGTGGAGACCAGTTTATTTCCTCACAGGAAGTAAAAGAACGAATCGTAACACTTTTCGGAGCAAAATGTGCGGAGATGGAAGGTGCAGCGATTGCACATGGGGCATATCTGAATCAGATTCCATGCGTGATCGTGCGTGCAATTTCCGATAAAGCAGACAACAGTGCATCTATGGATTATCCGGCATTTGAGAAGAAAGCAATCGAACATTCCATCAGGTTGTTAGAGAAACTTTTGCCTGAGTTATAGAGAAAAAGACCTGGGAGATCAGGTCTTTTTCTCTATAATAACATTTTTTTGGTTACTGTTCCCACACCAACACTCTTTCAGACACAAATTCTGTACTTCAGACAAAAGCTCTTGTAGAAGGAGAAAGGCTGTTTTATACTAAAACTACGCCAGAAAAATGATGGGCAAAGGAATGAAAAGAAAATGAAAAAAATTGCGATATGTGATGATGAGCCGGCAGTGAGAAAACAGATGGAGGCATATTTCAAAGAGCTGGAATCGGTTTTTTGCATCTCTTATTTTGAAAGCGGAGAGGCACTCCTGGAATCGGATGTTCTTTATGATGTGATCTTTCTGGACATTGACATGAAAGGAATTTCGGGGATTGATACTGCCAGAAAAATCAGAGTTCGGGATAAAAAGGCAAAGATCATTTATGTGACAGCTTATGAAGATTTTCGAGAGTATGCGTTTGGTGTCCATGCGTTCGGATATCTGGTCAAACCAGTGGAAAAAGAAAAAATTCTGGAAATCCTTCAGGAAGCTTTTGACTATGAACAGGAGGAGCAAAGAGGTCCCAGGATCCGTCTTCATACAGAGGCAGGGTATCAGGAATTTTATATGCAGGACATTTGCTATTTTGAATATAGAGACCGGAAAATCCGGATTGTGACGCAGAATGGAGAAGCATGGATGCGAGGAAGTATCAGTAAAATGGCAGAGTCTTTTCAAAACATGGGCTTTGCAGTTCCTCATAAAAGCTTTGTAGTAAATCTGCGTCATATCAAAGATATAAAGGGCTGTGATCTGCTCATGACGACAGGAGAGATAGTTCCCCTTTCTCAAAAGAAAGCGGCAGATTTTCGGGCATTGCTGACGCGATGGCTGGCGCAGCAGGTATGAAAGGAGAAGGCGTATGGCACTTGAGATGGGGATGAATCTGGTCTGTTCTGTTTTGGAAGAGGTGGTCATGTGTGTCTGTCAGTATCTGTTTATGAGCGCCAATGCACAGACGATCCACCGGAAAAAAATCTGGTATTTCTTTGGATTTACTGCGCTTGGCGCAAGTGTTTACGGTGCGGCATTTCTGACAGGGCTGACCGGAAATCTGTGGATCGGTATACAGATCCAGCTGACAGGGGTGCTGCTTCTTGGAATTTTATTGTTTCACAGAAAAATCGGAAGTCTGCTCCTGGATCTTTTTGTAAACATCCTTTTGATTCTTTCCATAGAAGTGGGGATTTTTCTGGGGAATTACCTGCTTGCACAGGGGGCATTTGAGAATCTTGTGTGGTACGGGAATGTTACCATGCTCTTCAAAATGTTTTTCATGATTCCTGTGACAGCGGCCGCTGTTATGTGGAGAAAGAGACAAAAGGAAACAGAAATGGGAAACTTGCAGATACTGCTCCTTTTATTACTTCCGCTTTTTAGCGTACTGTTTCTCTATTCACTGATAGAAATGGGACATATCTATATGGAGCTGTATGGAGTTCGTCTGATGGTCGTCAATCTGGGAGCGCTGGTGCTTTTGAATTTTTGTTTTTTGTACCTGTTTGGATATTGGTTCCGTTCTCATAAGCTGGAGCGGCAGCTTGCAGAGTTTCAGATGCAGAATGAGCTGCAGTACAGATATTATGCGGAATTGGAGCAAAAATACAGAGAGTCCAGAAAGATCATGCATGATATGAAGAATCACCTTCAGGCTGTAGAACATTTATATCAGGCAAAAGATGGGCAGGAGCAAGGCGGAGCGTATGTGAAGGATCTGTATCATATGTTGAATCTGTTGGGTGAGAAATATTACAGTTCTAATCGTATGCTGAATATTATCTGTAATGATAAGCTCTCATTGGCGCGGCATCCTGCAGTCGCTATATCCGTGGAAATCGGAGATGTTGATTTTTCGGATCTGCGGGATATTGATATTACGACGATTTTCGCCAATTTGCTGGATAATGCATTGGAAGCGGTGGAGGCTTTTGGAGAGGGAGCCTATCTGAATCTGAAAATACAGGAGGTGCATCATTTCAGGGTGATCAGTATTGTAAATGCAAGCAGACCCGGAATGAAAAAGGAAGGACATATGGGAGTGGGACTGGAAAATGTGAGACGGACAGTAGAAGCGTATCAGGGAACAATGCAGTGTGAAATTGTGGGAGAAGAATATCGGGTCAGCGTGATGCTGCCGGGAAAGGAGGACTCATGAATTTGCTGTTTGAAGTGATCAGTTTATTGATCTGTATCGGGATACCGGTTTTGGGAGGAATTTATTTTGCGGTGAAAGGAAAGGGATATTTTCTTACGTTTCTTACAGGAATTCTGTCTTTTGTGGTGACGCAGATGATTCTGCGGATCCCACTTCTTGGTTATCTGAAGACAAACTGGGAGTGGTTTATGATACTGCCATACAGTCATTATTATATATATATGGCGATTGCGGCATTCTCTGCAGGTGTGTTTGAGGAGACAGGAAGAGTTGTGGGACTTGGTGTCTTGAGGAAAGGAAAAACCAGCTGGATGGATGCAGTGGCATTTGGACTTGGGCACGGCGGGATCGAAGCGGTGTGGATCGGTGTGATTGGAGTCTTGCCGAATGTTCTGAATGAAGATAGCAGCATAAGTGTGGTAGTGTTGCTTTCCGGAGCAGAGCGTTTTTGTGCGATGGCCTTTCACATTTTGTTGACACTGGTCATCATGGAAGGAATCCGGAGACACAAAAAATTGTTTTATTGGCTGATCGCAGTAGTTCTGCATGGATTATACGACTTTTCAATTGCATTTCAGAATACAATCCTGATCTGGGGTGTTCTGATTTTTGGGGTCGTGGCTGCGATGATAGCTTTGATTTTTACAAAACGAAAGTGGAAAGAAGAAAGGGGAACAAGACAATGAAAAAGAATATGAAAAAACTGGCAGTGGGATTCGGCGTTTTCGTGATGGCAGTGGGAAGTCTGATGGGATGCAGCTCTCTGGGAAGCGGAGGAAATGAACAAGGAGAGATCCTGAAAGAACTGCCGGAAGGGTTTGACAAGGAGACAGTAAGAAAGCAGGCAATGGAAGATATTGAGATCGCGCAGTCTAAAGATTATGAGAGCTGGAAAAGCAGGTTTACCAAGGATCTGCAGAGCAGTCTGACAGAAGAATCGTACGATTCCTATTTGAAAATCCTAGAGAAACAGGGAGAATTCAAAGAGTTTGGAAAATGTACGTATTTAGGGCAGATAAAAGATAATAAAAAGTACGGCGGAGTCATTATTGTGGTAAAATATGAAGAAGGCAATGTCAATTACAGTCTTGCGTATGACGAGGATATGAATCTGGTCAGCTTTACGATGTAAGAGAATTGCCCAAAAGGGAAAGGAGGCGACAGTATGGTACATCATATTGTAATGTGGAAGTTCAAACCGGAAATCGAAGAGGAGAGAAAAGCAGACCTCAAAAAAGATATGGAAGCGAATCTGAGCAGTCTGATTGGAAAGGTACCGGGACTTTTAAGTGTATCGTTTGTGAGTGAACCATTTGCGTCAAGCACGCATGATATGGCGCTTGTGACAACGTTTGAAAAAGCGGAAGATATCAAAGCGTATTCTGCACATCCGGAGCATGTCAAAGTAGCGGATACATATGTGCGTCCGTTTGTGACAGAGCGTGCATGTCTGGATTATCAGGACTAGAAGAAAAGTATCGGAGCGGACAGTGCTCCGATACTTTTTTAAAAGGGATATTCCAGTAATTCTGGAAAACGCGTGATTTTGTGAGCATAATGAGTGGGAGAACCGAATCCGTATTCTGCAAAAATAAACGGAATTCCGGCAAAGGTGCAGGCATCGGCATCCCCCTTCGTATCCCCCACATAAACAGCATCTGTGATCTGAGCGCGTTCCATCAGAAGACGAATGTTTTCGCCTTTGGAAAGTCCGGTATTTCCGAAACATTCGAAGTCGGTGATGGCGTTCTCCAGTCCGGTCTTTTTCAGAAAGAGTTCAATATATCCTTTCTGACAGTTGGAGACAATGCAGACAGCATAATTCTGTGACAGTGTTAAGATCGTCTCTTTCACGCCGTCGAACAGAAGCGGTTCTCTGGCATTTTCCAGATAAAATTCTTCGTATTCACAGCAGGACTCCATCACAAGAGCGCGCTGAGATTCTGACAGAGTCGGAAAGAGGTTTGCGGCGATCTCATCCATCGGCTTTCCGAATTCCTGTTTCAGACGATCCGCGGTAATGGGAGTATCCGGAGGGATCATCAGCTCACTGGCAGCCTGCATCCATGCTTCGGCTACAACACCGGTTGTGTCCCAGAGTGTTCCGTCTACGTCAAGTATCATTGCTTTCATAATATTAGATTCCTCTTCTTTCATTTAAAATCTTCAGAAAATCAAAAAAGATTTCAAGTACAGTATAGCATAGATTCTGCTTGGGAGGAAGAAAAAGAGACGTTGGAAAGCATTTGGTATCTGTGCTATAATGAACAAAGTTTTTAACTGCTTTAGACAGGAATAAAAAGTAGAAAGAGGTACATAAGATGATACGTTTTGCAACAGAAGAGGATGCACAGGCATTGCTTGCGATTTATGCATATTATATTGATACAGAAATCACATTTGAGTATGAATTACCGACAGAGGCTGAATTTCGGAAAAGGATTCGGACTGTCTTGGAAGAATATCCATATCTCATTTATGAAGATGCGGGAAATATCCTTGGATATGCCTATGCGCACCGCCATTTGGAACGGGCTGCATATCAGTGGAATGTGGAGCTGACCGTGTATCTGCATCCGGATGTTGTTTCCAGAGGGATCGGGAGAAGATTGTATGAAGAGTTGCTTCGGATTCTTACAGAGCAGGGAATCTGCAATGCATACAGTCTGATCACCCGTCCCAATGAAAAAAGTGAAAAGCTGCATGAAGCGATGGGATTTACCCTGATGGGAGTTTTGAAAAATACAGGCTATAAAAACGGCAAATGGCGGGATGTCAGCTGGTATGAAAAGCAGTTAAACCCATATCCGGAACATCCGGTTCCATTTCGAAAAATTGATGAATTATATAGAAAAGAAGAAAATTTTGGATGATTATCTGCTTAAAAAGCAGATAATCATCCAATACGAAGGTTGATCCAGATGATCTTCCTGTATTTTAGTTTGATAAAGTTCACCGTCTATTTTATATAGGATACGATCTCGTCTGGTAACACAGATGCAGTCGATACTGTGATCCATACAGAAGTGCTCAATACTGTGGCAGATTTCTTCTTTTGTAGGTTTTTGATCCTTAAAAATGATAATTTCTTTTTCATAAACAGTCCTCCTGGTTACAGATATTCTGGAATTATTCCGAAAGAAGATGATAAAGTTTCAGACAGTTTTTTAGCTGTTGTGCAGCAAAATCATCCATTGGACACAGTGGGAGACGGCAGGGACCGACCGAAAGTCCCATCATGTTCATGGCAGTCTTGACTGGAACCGGATTGATGTCAGAGGTCAGCGATTCCAGGAGTGCTTCAATATTCGAAAGAACGGAGATTACACCCTTTGCTCCAAGAGCAAGGGCAGATACAGCCTGGTCGTCATTTCCGCAGTAGATATCAAGGCGATCACGATAACGGGAAGTGATTTTTGCAAGCTGCGAAAAATTTCCACTGGCCTCCTTGACAGCTGTCACATTTGGAATTTCCAACAGTTCCTCATTTTGCGCGTTTTTACATAAAAGTTGTGCGTGGCTTGTGTTATTAGAACCAGCACCTGCAATTACAGGGATTCTTCCATTGACAATTCGGCAGGTGAACTGAATCAGACGCAGATGTTCTTCATCGCTTAAACAGGCAGATTCTCCGGTTGTTCCAGCGACTACGATGGCATTCGTATGATGTGAAATCTGATATTCTAAAAGTTCTTCCATTTTTTTATAAGAAATAGAACCATCCATGTTCATAGGGGTAATAATTGCTGTTGCAGAACCTTTAAAGACAGAAGTATTCATTTGTTGTTCCTCCTCTAAATACTGTTTTATTAGGCTTTTCTCTATGGTAAACTGTCTTTTGTAAAAAAGGTATTAAGAAATAGAAAGAGTATATGAATAAAATATGAAATTGACAAAATGGAAACAAATTGATACAATGCATTAATGCAATAATACAAATGAGGTGAGAGAAATGAATGAGGATCTCGTTCTTGCGATTACAATGTTGATTATTTTGGCGGTTGTAGTGCTGTTTATCCAGATTTCACAGCAGATCAAGGTGAAACGGATTCAAAAAATGAAGATCCAGAGGCGGTTTGGAGAGATTCCTGATATGGAGGAAGTACTTCCGATCGAGAGGATCAGTGTCTATCATAAACACCAGGGAAGGGAAGATGTGGATCAGGTAACCTGGTCGGATCTTTCTATGGATCAGGTATTTCAGCGGATTGATCAGTGTGACAGTGCAGCAGGAGAGGCTGTACTTTACAACATGCTGCACTGTACAGATAACGGGCAGGCGCAGTGGAAAGAATTGCTGAAGTACTATGAGGAGCAGGCGGAACCGCGTAAAAAAGCAGAAGCAATCCTGATTTCCCTTGGGAAAAGAGAAGGGCTGTATTATCTTCCGGAATACGTGGATACACTTCAGGCAAGTCACGTGGGCTCTGTGTTCTTTTATCGCCTGCTTCAGATCCTCCTTCTGGGAAGTGTTGTGGGCGGACTGTGGAATGTTCAGATCCTGCCGCTGGCAGGCGTGATGGCAATTGTCAATATTGCGGTTTATATTATGACGCGGATGAAATATGAGCAGCAGATGAGCATGATGGAATTGATCGTACTTGTGATTGATACCGGAAAGCAGCTTACAAAAGAAAAATGTGCCGGCCCTGTACAGAAAGAACTGGAAGAGAAGTTAAAAGAACTGGGAAAACTGGATAAGCTGATCGGAAAGATGTCTGCTATGAGGCGAAACAGCTATTCCAGCGATCAGGGGGTGTTTCTGGATTACCTGTTCGGGATTACACTCTGGCAGCTTATATCTTATGAAAAGAGTGTGAAATGGCTGGAGAACAAACGAGAGAGTTATCTGCAGCTGTTTGAAGAGATCGGGCGCCTGGATGCGGCAATCAGTATTGCATCTTTTCGGAAAAGTCTTCCGTTTTATACTGAGCCGGAGTTTCATTCTGAAAGATCTGTACACATGGAAGAGATGTATCATCCTCTGATCGAAGAACCGGTGAGCAATTCCATGGACTGGAGTCGAAACTGTATTATCACAGGCAGCAATGCATCCGGAAAATCGACATGGATTAAGGCAGTGGCGATCAATCTCATTCTTGCCCAGACAATCTGTACCTGCACGGCAAAGCGGTTTCAGATGCATCCGGGACAGATTATGACTTCCATGGCAGTGAGGGATGACATCATGAAGGGGGAGAGTTATTTTCTGAAAGAAATGAAATATCTCAGAAGAATGCTGGAGAGCTTTTCAGAAGAGAAGCTGACGATCTGCATTATTGATGAGATCCTGAAAGGAACTAACACGAAAGAGCGAATTGCGGCATCCAAAGCGATTCTGGATTATATGCAGAGACAGAATTGTCTTGTGATGGTTGCGTCCCATGATTATGAATTGACAGTATTGCTGGAAGGTACTTATGAAAACTATCATTTTACAGAGCGGATCGGAGAGGATGATATTTATTTTGATTACAGGCTGTATCCGGGAGCTGTGACATCTGGCAATGCAATCAAGCTGTTGAAATTCATGAAATTCCCGGAAGAGATTGTGACAGAAGCAAAGCAACAGGTTACAATAGAATTGTAAGATTTGCAGTAAAAATACATAGAAAACAGAAAAAATATATATAAAACTAACAACAATAATAAAGAAAGTGTTAAAATTTTGTAAAAAATGAATTGACACCCGGCATGATATAACGTATAGTTGACTTGTGTACATAATTCTGTGTCAAAAATAAAAAAGGGAGGGAAAATTTATGAATCTTGACAAAATTTTTCACTTGAAAGAAAACAACACAAATGTCAAAACCGAGATTCTTGCCGGTGTCACAACATTTATGACAATGGCCTATATTCTGGCTGTAAACCCGAATATTCTGGCAGAGGCAGGAATGGATCACGGAGCGGTCTTTACAGCGACAGCTCTGGCAGCGTTCATCGGTACGTTATGTATGGCAATCTTTGCAAACTATCCGTTTGCACTGGCGCCGGGAATGGGACTGAATGCGTACTTTGCATACACGGTTGTACTCCAGATGGGGTATTCCTGGAAGGTCGCGCTGGCAGCAGTACTGGTAGAGGGTATTATCTTTATTCTGTTATCACTGCTGAGTGTGCGCGAGGCAATCTTTGATGCAATCCCGTATAATCTGAAAAAGGCGGTGTCGGTCGGAATCGGCCTGTTTATCGCATTTATCGGATTGCAAAATGCGAAGGTTGTGATCGGAGGCTCTACGCTTTTAAGTCTGTTCTCTTTAGATGGATACAATAAGAATCTGGCTGCGGCAGTAGGGGGTAAAGATTTCGTAGCGGCAAGCATGAATGATGTGGGGATCACAGTGCTGCTGGCAATCATCGGAATTATCATTACCGGAATCATGGTAGTCAAAAATGTAAAAGGAAATATTTTATGGGGAATTCTGATTACATGGGTATTAGGAATTATCTGTCAGTTTGCCGGACTGTATGTTCCGAATCCGGAGCTTGGATTTTATTCACTGCTTCCTGATTTCAGTGCAGGAATCAGCATTCCAAGTCTTTCTCCGATTTTTGCAAAGTTCAGTTTAGAAGGCGTGCCGATTCTGGAATTTGTTGTGATCGTATTTGCATTCTTGTTTGTAGATTTGTTTGATACACTGGGAACTTTGATCGGAGTTTCTTCTAAGGCAAATATGCTGGATAAAGACGGAAAGCTTCCAAGGATCAAAGGAGCGCTCCTGGCGGATGCAGTTGGAACAACAGCAGGAGCAGTACTCGGAACCTCTACAACAACGACATTTGTAGAAAGCTCTTCCGGTGTTGCAGAAGGAGGACGTACAGGACTGACTGCAGTAACGACTGCTGTTTTATTTGGTCTGTCCTTGTTCTTGTCACCGATCTTTCTGGCAATTCCATCATTCGCCACAGCGCCGGCGCTTGTGATTGTAGGATTTTACATGCTGAGTGCAGTGACAGATATTAATTTTGCAGATGCAGCCGAGGGAATCCCGGCATTTATCTGTATCGCAGCAATGCCGTTTTTCTACAGCATTTCTGAAGGAATCTCTATGGGAGTTCTCTCCTATGTATTCCTGAATCTGCTGACAGGAAAAGCGAAAAAGATCAGTCCGGTTATGTATGTACTGGCAGTCTTGTTTGTATTGAAATATCTGTTGATTTAGTATCAGAGAGAATTTTAAATGTCCGAATAACCTTGTTGAAAGGTTGTCCGGACATTTTATTTTCGGATCATATAATATGTTTGATGGTTCTGGCGGATTTCAGATATCAGATGCTGCCGGAGCATATAAGGCAGCAGAGAATCTAAAAATTGTTTTGGATCGGTGACCTGGATACGTTCACTGGAAAATGGCTGTTTTGCATACAGATCTTTGACTGCTTCTTCTAATTCCTGACGTGACAGTTGTTTTTGTTTTTTCAGAGCTTTCTGAATTCTGGAGACACCCTTTGAAAAGAGCAGGTTGGATAAGTCCTGCTGCTGTCTCTGATTGCGCCAGAGTCCCCAGCCGTAAATAAGAGCGGTGGCAGCGGCGAATAACAGAACAAAGGGAATATATTGAAGAAAAGACATATCAATAAACCTCCTTTAGCTCGATCAGATGATGATCCTTTAAAATCTCCAGAAACCGGATCAGACGGGCAAGTGGTTTTTCCATTTTTGGAAACTGTGACTGCAGATCCAGTGAGAGCTGATGTACGGTTTTCTGATCATTGATTGACTGCCAGAGAAAGCTGCCGTAGTCATCCAGCTTGATCGCGCTTACCTTTGGACGTTTGAAAAAGCGCTGTGCGATCCGGTGATAAAATCCTCTCCATTCGATCATGACCGTAACCTGACCTTTGTCGTTTGTTTCATACTCGATCTCAGGATTTTTGACGACAATAAAATCCATATAATTCTGATTTGAAATCTTCTTTTTCTTTGACATAATGTCTCCTTTTTAAAATAATAAAGAATAAGTACAGCCTGTCTTTCGACAGGCCGTATCTTCTGTTTTCTGCTGTTTCAGTGAATGGAATAAAAATTATTCGCTTTTCTTTCCGCCTTTGATACATACTCTTGCGAGATATAATAAAAGCAGGATAAATACAATTAAGCTTCCGATTTCTCCGATTGAGAATTTTTTGGAGAGATCGATGATCTTATCTAATTTTGCAACGGCAAAGATTGCGAGGATGACACCCATCAATCCTTCTCCGGCGATCAGACCGGATGTGAAGAGGATTCCGTGATCCACGCTTGCCTTTTTCTCTTTTTCAGAGACGTTTCGTTTGTCCATGAACAGACGGACAAGTCCGCCGGCCATAATTCCGGCATTTAAGCTGAATGGAAGGTACATACCGACTGCAAACGGCATTACCGGAACTTTCAGGATTTCCATGACGATTGCTACACAGACACCAATCAGGATCAGTGACCATGGAAGTTCTGCGCTCATGATACCTTCTACCAGCATTTTCATCATCGTTGCCTGTGGAGCAGGGATCGCTTCAGATCCATATCCCCATGCATTGTCCAGAAGCTGCAATACAAATCCGATCGCAGCAGCAGAAACAACGACACCGATCATCTCACCGATCTGCTGTTTCTTTGGAGTTGCACCGACAATAAATCCGGTCTTCAAATCCTGTGAACAGTCTCCGGCAATCGCTGCGATGACACAGATAATACCACCAATTGCGATGGCACCAGTCATACCTTTCACTCCGGTTGTACCGGTAGCTTTCAGAAGTAATGTGGCGATCAGAAGTGTTGCGATCGCCATACCGGATACCGGGTTGTTGGAAGATCCGATGAGTCCTACCATACGGGAAGAAACGGTTGCAAAGAAGAATCCAAATACAATAACGATCAGAGCGCCGATTGGATTAACCGGGAATGCCGGCACCAGCCAGATGGCAATTCCGATCACCAGGATCATAACAAGTAAGAATGGCATCGGAATGTCCTGCTCTGTACGCAGTGCTGAAGCACTGCTTTTCTTTTTCATACTCTGCATTGCCTGTTTAAAGGTCTTCGCAATGAGCGGAAGGCTCTTGATCAGACTGATCACACCACCGGTTGCAACAGCACCTGCACCGATATATTTGATGTAAGTTCCCCAGAGATCACTTGGAGCCATCTGGGCAATCGGATCGGTCCCAGGGAAAATTGCCTGTGCATCTGCACCGAACAGTGCGATGGCAGGCATCAGTACAAACCAGCTCAATGTACTTCCGGCCAGCATATAGCTGGAAATCTTCGGTCCGCAGATGTAACCGACACCTGCCAGTGCAGGGAGTACCTGGACTCCAACGGAAGAACCGGCATAGGCTTTGATGTCATATCCAATCTCACTTGGGAAGACTTTCAGTCCGTCTGCGATAAATTTGTAAGCGGCAGCGATTCCCAGACCGGAGAATACCGTACCTGCTTTGCTTCCGCCTTCTTCTCCGGCAAGAAGAACTTCTGCACAGGCAGTACCTTCCGGAAACGGAAGTGTGCCGTGTTCTTCTACGATCAGTGCCTGACGCAGAGGAACCATAAAAGCAACACCGAGAAGACCACCTACTAATGCAACAAGAAAGATTGTGATCATACTCGGAGAATCGATCGTTCCTTCTTTTGCCCACAGGAACAGGGCAGGGAGCGTAAAGATTGCTCCGGCTGCAACGGATTCACCGGCAGAACCGATCGTCTGGACAAGGTTGTTTTCCAGAATGGAGTCTCTGCGAAGGATGACGCGGATGATTCCCATGGAAATAACCGCCGCCGGAATAGAGGCGGAGATCGTCATACCGACACGCAGACCCAGATATGCATTCGCCGCACCGAAAACGATGGCGAGCAGAATACCAATCAGGAGAGAGGTTACCGTGAACTCCGGTACGACACGGTCGGCCGGGATATACGGCTTGAAATTATTTTTGTTATCAGACATGTATAAATTTTTCCTTTCTTTTCTCAAAATCTCTTTCCCAATCCATCTGAAATTACAGCAAAATCTATTATATCAGAGCATCCCTGCATTCCCCAGAGAACGCGGGGATGTCATAATATCAAAAATAAGGATATGTTACTGGTTACAGTAACAAGTCTATGCAAGTTTTTTTAAGACATCTGTCAAGAGCTCATAGAACCGTTCGAAAGAATCCAGCGGCAGATGTTCATCCGGTGTGTGGCATCCGCGGATCGTAGGGCCGACTGCAATGGCATCTAGTCCAGGGATCGCATCAGAGAAAAGTCCACATTCCAGACCTGCATGGATGGCTTCGATCTTCAGATCATCGTGGAACAGTTCTTTGTAGCTTTGCACAAAAACATCGCGGATCGGAGAAACTTCTGCAAAACTCCAGCCCGGATACTCGCCGTGCATGCTGACTTCGAAACCGAAGGTTTCTGCCAGAAGGCAGAGCTTTTCTTTGAGTGCGCTCATCAGTGTGGCAACAGAAGAACGTGGTGCAAATACAAGGGATGCACTTGTCTCATCAGTTGCTGCAATTCCGAGATTTAACGAAGTGACTGTAAAACCGTCCAGGTTCATGTTGCGGAATTGTACACCGTTTGGCGCAAGACACATTGCCGTGATAAAGGCTTTTCCATCCTCGGCAGAGATCACATCTGCAGTTCCGTTTTCTGTGCTTACAAGGAACTGAAATGCCGGCTCATACGGACAGATCTCGGATGAAAAGTCAGCAGAGAGTGCCAAAGCCAGATTTTCCGCATTTTTTGCAGCAACTTCATCAGAATAGAACAGAGTTGCGGATGTCTCACGAGGGATGGCATTGTCCTTTGTACCGCCGTTAAAATCAACTAAAAGGGCATCGGTATTGTGGAACAGATGATTGATCATACGAGCCATCAACAGATTGGCATTCTGATGTTCTTTGTTGATATCTGTTCCGGAATGTCCGCCCAGAAGTCCGGTCGCCTCCAGATGGAGCAGCATCCCTTCTTTTTTACTGCGGGTGATTGGACGGGTGAGACCGAAACGAAGTCCTCCTGCACAGCTGACTGTGGCAACTCCCTCGTCCTCGGAATCCAGATTGATCATGGTACGAGCTGAAAGAAGGGATTTATCCAGTGCTTCTGCTCCGTTCAATCCGATCTCTTCCTGTGTAGTGAACACACATTCCAGTGCCGGATGTGTCAGTGTATCGTCATCTAGGATCGCAAGCATGCATGCAACGGCAGCTCCGTTGTCCCCGCCAAGGGTAGTGCCGTTTGCGGAGAGTACGCCGTCTTTTATGATCAGATCCAGAGGGTCTGTTGTAAAATCATGTGCAACGCCTGCGAGTTTTTCACATACCATGTCCGTATGCCCCTGCAGCATAACGGCCGGTTTTTCTTTAGCCCCTGCGCTTGCAGGCTTTTTGATGATCACATTGAAAAGTGCATCCCGGTGATACCACAGATTTCGTTCTTCGGCAAATGCCACGAGATAGTCACTGATTGCTTTCTCGTTGGCAGAGCCACGAGGAATGGCACTGATGTCTTCGAAAAAGTGAAATAATTTTTCTGGTTTGTATCCTGTGATTTTATAATTCATAGATCATACCTCTTTTCTAATATAAATATCGTTCGTTCTATTCTAGCATTTTTAGCGTGGTAAAGCAAGAAAATCTTAGAAAATGAAAGTGGTTCAGCGGAAAATCAAAAAATCCGGGAAAGACAGGAAACGAATAGGAAGAGGAGGTTCTGCATACATTTTGGATAAGAGGCGTATAACGGCAGTGCAGAATATGAAAAGAGAAGCAGAAAAAGAAAAGTTAAGAGAACGGTTTGCGGCGGCTGCAAATATGCCAAAGGATGTGGTGTTAGGGGCATCTGTCGTGACTGTGATCGGAAACGGGGAAATCAGTATTGAAAATTACCGCGGAATTTTAGAATATACAGGAGAGCTGATCCGGGTACAGACGAAAAAAGGGCAGATCCAGGTACACGGAAAGGGACTGCAGATTGAGTACTATCTGAATGATGAGATGAAAATAACAGGGAAGATCCATACCCTTGAATATGAAATGTGAGGTAAACAGCAATGCAGAGAATCCTGCGTTTTTTGAGAGGATATGTAAAAATCAGAATAAAGGGATACTCCCCGGAGCGTTTTTTAAATCTGTGCAGTCATCATCAGATCGATATCTGGGGACTTCAGCCCTGTAAAAATTCTTATGAGATGTATGTAAAGCTGAAGGATTTTCGGAAAATCCGTCCGATCGTGAGAAAAACGCGCACGAAGGTCGTTTTAGTGGAACGCTTCGGCATGCCATTTTTTCTAACAAGATGTCAGAGCAGAACATGGTTTCTCGCAGGAGCTGTGCTCTGTATACTCCTGTTGATGTTCTACACTTCGTTTATCTGGGATATCCATTTTGAAGGAAATGAAAAATGGACGGATGAAGTACTGCTTCAATTTCTGGAGCAGGAGAAGATCACACCTGCCATGCCAAAAGGGAAGGTAGACTGCGCGGATATCGTGCGGAAGATTCGGCAGAAATATGATGATATTGTGTGGGTCTCAGCCTCCATCGATGGAAGCAGGCTGAAAATACAGATCAAGGAGAATGAAGATACGTTTCAGGAGGTGCAAAAGGAAGAAAAACCCTGTGATCTGATCGCAGAACAGGACGGGGTGATCACAAAGATGGTGACACGTTCCGGAGTTCCCATGGTGCATGTCGGGGATCAGGTGAAAAAGGGGGATATCCTTGTGTCAGGCAGAATCGAGGTGTGCAATGATGCAAAAGAGGTGGTAGAATATCAGTATGAGCAGGCAGATGCGGATATTAGGGCAGACACGCAGACAGAATATGAGGATGAAATCAGCACATACTATGAAGAAAAGAGGTATCAGAACCAAAAACGGATGCAGGTTTTTGTGGAATTTAAAAACTGGGAATGTCATCTTGGAAGTGTGAAAAATTCTTTTCCGAAAAGTGAACAATATGTGATGAAATGTCAGGTGACCCTGGGAGAAAATTTTCATCTTCCACTATTTTATGGGGTAAAAGTTGCAAAATCATACCAGATAAAAGAAAAAAGATATACAAATGAAGAAATTCAAAAGAAATTGAGCGAAAACTTCAAACAATTTTCAAAGGAATTGAAGGAAAAAGGTATTCAAATACAGGGAAATAGTGTTAAAATACACATAGGCAAAAAATCTGCGGTTGCAAAAGGGAGCTTATACCTGAATGAAGACATTGCAAAAAAAGCAGATACAGAAATATTAGAGATTGAAAGGAATAAGAAGGATGAGTCTTTCAGAACTGATGATTGATATACCGGCGGAGCACGAGAGAAATGTGTTCGGGCAGTTTGATGCGTATGCAAAAAAGCTGGAGCGGACGTTTCATGTGACACTGATCGCCAGAGAAGGCAAAGTGAAGATATTAGGTGAAGATAAAAATGCAGAGAAGGCAAGGCGGGTATTGGATCAGCTTGCTGCTCTGTCAAAAAGAGGAAATGAGATTACGGAACAGAATGTAGATTATGCCATGTCACTGGTCTATGAGGATCAGGAGGAGGCGATGGTGGAGATGGATCGGGAATTGATCTGTCACACATTGCAGGGAAAACCGATCAAACCGAAGACGCTGGGACAGAAGCGTTATGTAGATGCCATTCGGGAAGGAATGATCACGTTTGGGCTGGGACCTGCGGGAACCGGAAAGACCTATCTTGCCATGGCTATGGCGATCACAGCGTTTCAGAGAAATGAAGTGAGCCGTATTATCCTTACCAGGCCTGCGATAGAGGCAGGAGAAAAACTGGGATTTCTTCCGGGAGATCTTCAGAGCAAGATCGATCCCTATCTGCGTCCTCTTTATGATGCATTGTATCAGATCATGGGAGCGGAAAGTTTTGCAAAAAATTCAGAAAAAGGTCTGATCGAGGTTGCACCTCTTGCTTATATGAGAGGAAGAACACTGGACAATGCGTTTATCATTCTGGATGAGGCACAGAATACGACGCCGGCACAGATGAAAATGTTTCTGACAAGGATCGGATTTGGTTCCAAAGTCGTGATCACCGGAGATGCCACCCAAAAGGACCTTCCGGCAGGAACGGTTTCCGGTCTGGATGTAGCAGTCAAGGTGGTAAAAAATCTGGAGGGGATCAGCATCTGCACACTGACGAGCAAGGATGTGGTGCGGCACCCGCTTGTACAGAAGATCGTAAAGGCATATGAAGAGTATGAAAAGAAGAGCACCCGTACAAAGGGCGGTACAAAAAGGAGAAAATCATGAGTTTGTATTTAGAAGAAGAAGGAGAAATCACACTTCCGTTTGAAACGAAAGAAGTGGCAGATCTGGTGGTGGAAGCCGCATTGGAATATGAGGGATGTCCTTATGAAGCAGAGATCAATCTGCTGCTGACCACAGACGATGAGATCCACCGGATGAACGAGGAGTTTCGTCAGATCGACCGGGCAACGGATGTTTTGTCGTTTCCGATGCTGGAATATGAGACTCCGGGAGATTTCTCGTTTGTGGAAGAGGAGGCCGAAGCATTTAATCCGGAATCTGGAGAACTGATGCTTGGTGACATTGTTATTTCCAAGGAGAAGGTACTTGCACAGGCAGAGGCCTATGGACACTCACCGAAACGGGAATTTGCATTTCTGATCGCACACAGTATGCTTCATTTGTTCGGATATGATCATATGGAAGAAGAGGAGCGTCTGGTCATGGAAGAAAGACAGCGTGAGATCATGGAAAAAGTCCAGATTTTAAGGGCGTGACGGAGGAGACGGATGGCAGATATACAGAAGAACAAAAGAAGAAAAAAACAGTCGAAAGAGAATGAATTTTTGATACAGGGAGCAATCCTTGCAGCGGCGGCAGTGATTGTAAAGATCATCGGGGCATTGTACCGGATTCCGCTGACCAATATTATCGGAGATGAGGGAAACGGATTTCTCGGATATGCATATGAGATTTATGCGATGGCACTGATGCTGTCCTCCTTCAGTCTTCCGATCGCGGTATCCAAGCTGGTCTCCACAAAGATGGCGATGCACCAGCCAAGAAACGCCTTTCGAATTTTTAAATGTGCAATGATGTTTGCGGTTTCCGTGGGGGCAGTTGTGGCACTGGCAATCTTTCTGGGGGCAGATATGATCTCCAGACATCTGATGGAATCGCCGCTTAGTGTCTATACACTCAAGGTGCTGGCTCCGGCGCTGTTTATCGTGGCAGTGCTCGGTGTAATGCGCGGATATTTTCAGGGAATGGGAACTATGGTTCCGACTGCGATCTCCCAGGTTTTGGAGCAGATCATCAATGCAACAGTCAATATCGTAGGAGCCAGCATCATGATCAAAGTGGGGATGGCAGCTGCGAAAAAGCAGGACAATCCTTTGCTTGAACCGGCCTATGGGGCAGCAGGAGGAACGGTGGGAACGGCTACGGGAGCACTGGTCGCACTGTTGTTTTTGATGTTTGTGTTTGTACTGTTTCAAAAAGTGATGATGCGGCAGATGAGAAGAGACCGCACGAAACATCAGGATGGATATGGGCAGATTTTGAAGGTTCTTCTTTTGACGATCGCCCCGATCCTGTTCAGTACGGCAATCTATAATATCAATCAGATTATTGACCTGACCTTGTTTGCAAAGATCATGGCAGCACAGGGAGTTACCTTGAAAGAATATATCATTCCACAGGGAATTTACACAGGAAAATACAATACGTTGATCAACATCCCACTTGCGATGGCGAACGGACTTGCAGCATCTGTTATTCCGGCACTGACAGCGGCAGTTGCCTCCAGAAACCGGACGCAGATGCAGAATAAGATCAATCAGACGATCCGTCTTACCATGCTGATCGCGATTCCTTGTTTTGTGGGATTTGTGGTACTGGCATCGCCGATCATGCAGTTCCTTTACGGAGATTCCAGAACGGAGCCTGCACTGATGCTGGCATCAGGGGCGATCACAGTTGTGCTGTATAGTTCCTCAACAGTTACAAACTCGATTCTGCAGGGACTGGACCGGCTGACTGCACCGGCAAAGAATGCGTTGATTTCACTGGGAATCCATCTTATGGCCGTTCTCGTGATGCTGGTTGTTTTCAAATGGGGGATTTATTCTCTCGTATTCAGCAATGTGATCTTCAGTTTTTGTATGTGTGTACTGAATATGAAAGATGTATATAAGGCAAGTGGATTCAGACAGGATTTCAAGACCTGTTATATCAAGCCGTTTCTGGCAGCTTTGATCATGGGAGTGGCGGCGTTTGTGTCCAACAAGCTTCTTAGCACCCTGATGCCGGGAAGATTTCTGGCAAATGGACTTTCTATCATCATTGCCATGCTGGTGTACGCAGTGGCGGTGATCCGGGTAGGAACGCTTTCCGAGTCAGATATGCTGGCACTGCCAATGGGCGGACGGATCTTAAGAGTCTGCAAACGTTTTAAGATTTTCCCACAGGAGAGAGACCTGGACGATGATGATGACATTGAATATCTGGATTGACAAAATCAAGTGAACTGAATAAAACCGGTACAAAGAGCCAATACTGTATGAAAAAAGGAGTCGGACTTTTATGAAGAAGAAATACTGTATTGGCTTTTTTGTGGCCTTGTTTGTGTTTGTCAGTCTGCTCGGAATCGGATATCAGGTGAGTTACCAGTATGTGATGGACAGGCAGATGGCGCGGCAGCAGGATAAACAGCAAAGAAGTGTTGCTGTGAAAGGAGAAGCAGAAAAAAATGAAGGATATTATCTGGCCGAACTGCATGGCTATGTGGTCGTCTATCTGTCTGATCAATCTACAATTTATGAATTTACAGACATTCCGTTTGAAGAACTGCCGAAAGAAGTGCAGACAAGTGTAAAGCAAAAAAAATATGTTGAAACAGAGGAGGAACTTTACGCATTTCTGGAAAATTATTCCAGCTAAAAAACAGCGGGGTAGACGAAAATCGAGAAATAGTGTAAGATGGAGAAAGAATTTTTGGGAAAGGATAAGATTATGGACGAACAAAAGGTAAAAAGAATCAATGAACTGTATAGAAAATCAAAAGCAGAAGGACTGACTGATGCGGAAAAGAAAGAACAAAAGATTCTCAGGCAGGAATATATTGATGCATTCAAACGCAATTTGAGAAGTCAGCTCAATAATATTGATGTGGAAGAAAAAGACGGTACAATCGTCAATCTGGGAGAGAAATTTGGAAACAAAGCGGGACATTAGAAAACAGATGTTATGCGCCAGAGACCGGCTGACAGACAGAGAGTGGGAGACATACAGTGACAGGATCACAGAGCAGGTTGTCTCCCATCCTTTATTTGTGCAGGCGAAAGAAATCTGGTGTTATGTATCTATGGGAAAAGAAGTGTGTACAGAACAAATTCTGGTAAGTGCGTGGAGAGCGGGAAAAAGAACCGCAGTGCCTAAAGTGACCGGAAAACGGGAGATGAAGTTTTACTACATAGAATCGTTGAATGATCTGGAAACAGGAGCGTTTGGAATTTTGGAGCCGAAAGAAGAGAAAAAAGGGGCAGACTGCTGCCTGGAAAAATCGGATCTCTTGATGCTTGTTCCCGGCGTTTCGTTCTATCCGGCGGGAAGAAGGATCGGATATGGAGGAGGATTTTACGACACGTATCTTCAGAAAATGGAAGGATGCCATACGTTTGGACTTGCGTTTGAGGTGCAGATGGCAGATCAGATTCCTGCTGAGGCACATGACATTCGGATGGAATATGTGATGACAGAAAAGAGGTGCTGGAAATGCTGACAGGATTACCGAAAGATCCGATACTTCTTCTGAGCGTGGTAAATACAAAACTGAGAGATTATTATCCAAGCCTGGATGCTCTCTGTGATGATATGGACGTTTCAAGAGAAGTGCTGGAGGAAAAACTCGGCATGATCGACTACAGATACGATGCAGAAAAAAATCAGTTTGAATAGTGGATGAAAGGTAAGGCAGGGAAATATCCCTGTCTTTTGAAATTTTATAAACTTAGAAGGTTTTACTGGATAAATGCAGGAAATTAATGCTATAATACTTCGGACTGCATGCAATGTGCAGACGGCTTCAGTGTTTTGGCTTAATAAGGAACAATGTGCAATTCATTGGCAGCTTATCCCTGAGGTAAGGCGGACAAAATTTCAGATACCATTGCAGAGAATTCTGTGAGAAGGTGAAATGGCGGGAGATGCCAAGCCCTAAGACTTGCTGAAGTCATCTTACGATTTCTTGATAAGAAGAAAGAGAAAGGGGACGAGGTAGATGAAGACCTGATCATGACCTTTTATCAATAGAGCAACTGGGATAAAATTGATAAAGAAAGGTCAAAGTTTATGAAAAAGAAAATAGTAAGCTGCATCCTGTGTGCAGCAGCGACGATATCTCTTGTTTCCGGATGTGGAAGCAATAAGGATACAGAAACTGATAAAAAAGAAGCTCATGCAGAAAAATCGGTACAATCAGAAGATCGTAATTATGAACCGGTTACAATTCAGCTGAATCTGGAGCGATCCGGGCTGGGAAAAAATGTAGAGTATACCTTTAAGCAAAAACCGGATCATGTGGTTGCTTCCGGAGATCAGATGGCAGATTTGTTTTTTGATCTGGGCTTAGAGGAGCAGATGGCCGGATACACGAAAGGGAGTTGCTGGAGTCTTGTCTCGGAATATCCTGCAAGAGATTCTGTACCACAGATCGCAGAACCCGGAGTGAACCTGTCATCTGTTTCAAAGGAAGAACTGCTTGCTACAGGCTGTGATTTTCTGATCGGCTGGGATTCCGTATTTTCAGATAAAAATTTCAGTACAGAATTCTGTGACGAAAATGGAATTGCCATGTATTTCCCATATGTATGCTCAGACAGTGCCACATTTGAAGATTTGTACAAAGACTATGAGACACTGGGCAAGATTTTTCAAGTGGAAGAAACTGCAGAGCAGAAAATACAAAAAATGAAGGATACACTTCAGGATGTGAAAGAGGCGCTTGGAGAAGATGCATACAAGAACCCGAAAAAAGTGTTTGTCTATGATTCGGGAGAAGATGCCCCTTTTACAGCATGCCAGGGGATGCCGGGAGATATTTTGAAATCGGCAGGCGCCATCTCTATTTTTAATGACATTGAAGCCGGGTGGGCAACCCCTTCCTGGGAAGAAGTGGTAGAACGTGATCCGGATGCAATCCTCCTTTTAGACTATGATGGAGATGTAGAAGAAAAGGCAGAATTTCTTCGCACCAATGCTGCAACAAAAGATTTAAGGGCAATCAAAGAAGGAAAAATCTATTCTGCATGCTGTGCAGACATGCAGGGCTCTGCCGGATCAGCAGCAGCAGTTGAAGAAATTGCAAAGCAGTTATATCCAGATTGTTTTCAATAGGAAAGGGAGTTCTTCTATTACATGAAAGAATTAAATAAAAGACAGAAAAGAGTAAGGCACCTGTCCCTGTTTTGCGCTGTATTTGTGTGCAGTGTTTTAGCGGTAGGTTGTTCCGTTTCCTTTGGAGCTGTCAAGATTCACCCTTTTGAAGTATTTCGTATTATTATGAACCATCTGTCAGGGCGGGAGATATTTTTCCCGACATGGGAAACCAATATGGAAACAATTATCTGGAATATCCGACTTCCAAGAGTTGTGCTTGCGTGGTTTGTAGGTGCCGGACTTTCTGTGTGTGGAGTACTGATGCAGGCGTTGACAAAAAATGCTCTGGCAGATCCTTATGTACTTGGTATTTCTTCCGGAGCTTCAGCAGGAGCGGTATGTGCCATCATCACAGGCTGTTTTCATTTTGCAGGCGGATACGGAACCATGTTTGGAGCAATTTGCGGAGCGGCCCTGGCAATTGTATTATCCATGGCGATTGCAACATATAAGGGAACCGTTACTTCGACACAGCTGATCCTGGCGGGGATTGCGACTTCTGCGTTGTTTAGCGGGATCACCAATCTGATCATTTACGGGTATCATACCGGATCGGATAAGACAAAGACAGCACAATACTGGATGGTAGGTTCTTTGAGTGGCGCAAGCTGGGAGAAAGTCAAATATGTTGCAGCTGCTTTTCTGATTACAGTCTGCATCATTCTTCTTTTTACAAGAGAACTGGATATGCTGCTTTTGGGAGATGGCACTGCTGAGAATCTGGGAGTCAATGTAACAAGAATCAAAATGGTTGTGATCATCATGGCTGCCGTATTGACCGGAATTGTGGTCTCTGTCAGTGGAGTGATCGGCTTTATCGGGCTTGTTGTTCCACATATTGCGAGAAGAATGGTAGGATCACGGCATACGATAGTATTACCGTTTGTAATTGTTTTGGGCGGATTGTTTACTGTACTGGCAGATTTTCTCTCGCGGGTGATCGTTGCACCGGAGGAGCTCCCAATCGGAATTATTGCGGCTTTGTCCGGCGCACCGTTTTTCCTGTATCTGATCCGCAGGGGAAGGAGGAAGAGCACATGAACCATAGCTTTTTGACAGTTCGCGGATTGGACTACAGTATTGATGGAACCGAGATTCTGCAGGATGTTTCTCTGGAAGTACCGGAAGGCACTTTTGTCGGGCTGATTGGTCCCAATGGCTGCGGAAAATCAACGTTGCTGAAAAACATATACAAAACGTACAGACCACAGAAAGATACCGTTTATATCGACGGGAAGGATGTTGTTTCGCTGTCAGCGAAAGAGATGGCAAGACAAGCAGCAGTTGTCGCACAGGAAAATCAGACCGAATTTGATCTGGAAGTGCTTGATATGGTTATGTATGGACGCTATGCACATCGTAGGTTTTTAGAAAAGGAAACAGAAGAGGATCTTGCAATCTGCAGGCGTTTTTTAGAAGAAGTGGGACTGAAAGGATACGAAAACCGCTCTTTTTTCAGCTTGTCCGGAGGAGAAAAACAAAGGGTGCTCATGGCAAGAACGCTTGCTCAGGAGAGCAGACTGATTCTCCTGGATGAGCCGACGAATCATCTGGATATCCGGTTTCAATATCTGTTGATGGAGATCTTAAAGAAACAGGATGCGACGATTTTTTCTTCCGTTCATGATCTGAATATTGCAGCCATGTACTGCGACAGAATTTTACTTATGGATCGGGGGAGGATCATCAAAGCGGGAACACCCGAAGAGATTCTTACCGAGGAAAATATTTTACAAATTTTTGGAATCCATGCGCAGATCACGAAAAATCCGATTACGCAAAAGATACAAGTGTATTATATTCCGAAAGGATAACAGAGGATTGTTTTATCTTGAAAAACCAAATGGATTCGATTATAATGAAAGCTCATATGGAATGCTAAGATATACGAAGAGATAGAGAGGAAGACAATTCATGTTGGAGAAGAAACAAACGAAGAAGATAGAAGAGATTTTAACTGAAATCGATCTGGAACAGCCGGCTCCGGCAGAGGAACCTATGCGCCAGTATTATTTTATGGAAAAAGCACGCCGTCTTGTCAAGACCCAGGCGGAAACCCTGGGACGTCCGCTGACCTTTCATGTAACAACATTTGGCTGCCAGATGAACGCAAGGGATTCGGAGAAGCTGACCGGAATTCTGGAGCAGATTGGATATGTGGAAGAGGAAGAAGAGAATCAGGCAGATTTCGTAATCTACAATACCTGTACGGTGCGTGAAAATGCCAATCAGAAGGTATATGGACATTTGGGACAGCTCAACCGTGTGAAAAAGAAAAATCCGCATATGCTGATCGGACTCTGCGGATGTATGATGCAGGAGCCGGAAGTAGTCGAGAAGTTAAAGAAAAGCTATCGGTTTGTGGATCTGATCTTCGGAACGCACAATATTTTTAAATTCGCAGAGCTGGTTGCCACAAGACTGGAATCTGATCGGATGGTGATCGATATTTGGAAGGACACAGACAAGATCGTAGAAGATCTTCCGAGTGAGCGGAAGTTCTCATTCAAATCAGGGGTCAATATCATGTTTGGATGCAACAATTTCTGCAGCTACTGTATCGTGCCGTATGTGCGCGGACGGGAGCGCAGCCGGAATCCGAAAGATATTATCCGGGAGATCGAGAGCCTGGTTGCAGACGGAGTGGTGGAAGTGATGCTTCTGGGACAGAATGTCAATTCTTATGGAAAGACGCTGGAAGAACCGATGACATTTGCACAGCTTTTACAGGAAATCGAGAAAATCGAAGGACTGGAGCGTATCCGTTTTATGACCTCCCATCCGAAGGATCTCTCCGATGAATTGATCGAGGTGATGGCGCAGTCCCAAAAAATCTGCAAGCATCTGCATCTTCCGGTGCAGTCCGGAAGCACGCGGATCCTGGAAAAGATGAACCGGCGCTATACAAAGGAACACTATCTTGGACTGGTGGAGAAGATCAAAGCAGCAGTTCCGGATATTTCCCTGACAACGGATATCATTGTCGGATTTCCGGGAGAGACAGAAGAAGATTTTCAGGAGACGCTGGATGTGGTGCGAAAGGTTCGCTATGACAGCGCATTTACCTTTATTTATTCAAAACGGACCGGAACTCCGGCAGCAGTGCTGGAGGAACAGGTTCCGGAAGAGATTGTCAAAGACCGCTTTGACCGTCTGTTAAAAGAAGTACAGAGTATTTCCGCCGAAGTGTGCAGTGTGCATACCAAAACGGTACAGCGTGTGCTTGTAGAGTCAGTCAATGATCATGATGATTCACTTGTGACAGGAAGAATGAGCAATAATCTCCTGGTTCATTTCCCGGGAGAGAAAGATCTGGTTGGAAAACTGGTGGATGTCCGTCTTGATACTTGCAAAGGATTTTATTATCTCGGTGAAATGGTAGCATCCATCCGGGTATAATCTGGCAAAAAACGCCCAAACTATCTGTATGAGTCGAAAAGACCTGCAGACAGGGAGGGCGCTTTTTGTGAAAAAATGGAGCGAAAATTTATTTTTATGGGCTTTGGGAGGCAGTCTTTATTATGGATTTGAAGTTTTCTTCCGGGGATTTTCTCACTGGAGTATGTTCGTGCTTGGAGGAATCTGTCTTTTATTTTGTGCCAAACAGGGACTTTGGACCGGATGGAGGGAGCCGTTATGGAAACAGGTGCTCTGGTGTACAATCTTTGTGACAGCAGCGGAATTTATCACGGGAATGATCGTGAATCAGTGGCTTGGATGGAATGTATGGGATTATACAGGAAGAAAATGGCAGCTGTTCGGTCAGATCTGTCTGCCGTTTACCATTATTTTTTCCGCACTGTGCGTGATCGGCATTCTGCTCTCCGGGTATCTTCTTTATTGGTTATACGGGGAAGAAAAACCACATTTTCACGTGCTTTAGGAAGTTGGAAGGCGGACAAAATTGGATCTGGTACATTGAACTGAATTTCCAAAGATGCTATAATGGCAAAGGAAAAAATACACAAAGGAGAAAAACGTGTGGCAGAATTAACACCAATGATGCAGCAGTATATCGAGACAAAAAAACAGTATCAGGACTGCATCTTATTTTATAGATTAGGCGATTTTTATGAAATGTTTTTTGAGGATGCCCTGACTGCATCCAGGGAACTGGAGATTACACTGACCGGAAAAAACTGCGGGCAGGAAGAAAAAGCTCCCATGTGCGGAGTTCCATATCATGCAGTGGAAGGATATCTGAACAAGCTGGTGTCTAAAGGGTATAAAGTGGCGATCTGCGAACAGGTGGAAGATCCAAAACAGGCGAAAGGAATCGTAAAGCGTGAGGTTGTACGGATCGTGACACCGGGGACAAATCTGGACACCCAGGCACTGGATGAGACAAAGAACAATTATATCATGTGTATTGTCTACATTGCAGACCGGTATGGGCTTTCCATCGCGGATGTAACGACCGGAGATTATTTTGTAACAGAGCTGGAGGAAAGTGCAAAGCTTTTGGATGAGATCTATCGTTTTATGCCGTCTGAGATCATCTGTAACGAGTCTTATTATATGAGCGGCATGGATCTGGATGATTTAAAAGACCGCCTGGGAATTACAATCTACTCTCTGGATTCGTGGTATTTTGATGATGCGGTCTGCAGACAGAAACTGCTGGAGCATTTCAAAGTAGCATCTTTTGCCGGGCTTGGGCTCGAAGATTATGACTGTGGGATCATCAGTGCCGGGGCGCTTCTGCAGTATTTATACGAAACTCAGAAAAATTCCCTGGCTCAGCTGACACATATTACGGCATATACGACAGGAAAATATATGATGCTGGACAGTTCCACAAGAAGAAACCTGGAACTGTGTGAAACGCTGCGCGAAAAGCAGAAGAGAGGCTCTCTTCTCTGGGTGCTTGATAAGACAAAAACAGCAATGGGTGCGCGTATGCTGCGAAAGTACGTGGAGCAGCCGCTGATTGAGAAAAAAGAAATCCTTCGGCGGCTGGATGCTGTGGAGGAATTGAAAGAGCAGGCGATCTGCAGAGAAGAGATCCGGGAATATCTCTCACCGGTTTACGATCTGGAGCGTCTGGTGACGAAGATTACATATGGTTCTGCGAACCCGAGGGATCTGACTGCATTTGGAAGCTCTCTGACGATGCTTCCGCCGATCTGCTGTATTATGGAGGATCTGCGTGCCCCTCTTTTGGAGGAGATAAAAGAAGAACTGGATCCGCTGGAGGATATTTCTGCGCTGATCAAAGAAGCGATTGCAGAAGAGCCGCCTCTTGCGATGAAAGAAGGCGGGATTATCCGGGATGGCTATAGCGAAGAGGTGGATACTCTGCGCCGCGCAAAATCAGAAGGAAAGGACTGGCTTGCAAAGCTGGAATCAGAAGAACGGGAAAAGACCGGGATCAAAAATCTGAAGATCAAGTACAACAAAGTGTTTGGATATTATCTGGAAGTGACGAATTCATTTAAGGATATGGTTCCGGATTATTATACGAGGAAACAGACACTTGCCAACGCAGAGCGTTACATTATCCCGGAATTAAAAGAACTGGAAGATACCATTCTTGGTGCAGAAGACAAACTGTATGCGCTGGAATATGAGATTTATTGTGATGTCCGCAATCAGATCGCTGCCCAGGTGGAGCGCATCCAGACGACTGCGAAAGCGATCGCAAAAGTGGATGTGTTTGCATCGCTTGCTCTGGTGGCAGAACGCAGCAATTATGTGCGTCCGAAGATCAATGAACAAGGTGTGATCGATATCAAGGACGGACGGCATCCTGTGGTGGAAAAGATGATCCCAAACGATATGTTTATCAGCAACGATACCTATCTGGATGATAAAAAACAGCGGATTTCCATTATCACGGGACCGAATATGGCTGGAAAGTCTACGTATATGAGACAGGCGGCGCTGATCGTTTTAATGGCACAGCTTGGATCTTTTGTTCCGGCATCCAGTGCTAATATCGGTCTGGTGGATCGCATTTTCACCCGTGTGGGGGCATCCGATGATCTGGCATCCGGACAGAGTACCTTTATGGTAGAGATGACAGAGGTTGCCAATATTCTCAGAAATGCCACATCTAAGAGCCTTCTGATCCTGGATGAGATCGGAAGAGGAACCAGTACCTTTGACGGATTGTCCATTGCCTGGGCAGTCGTGGAGTATATCAGCGACAACAAACTGCTTGGTGCGAAGACACTTTTTGCGACACACTACCATGAGCTGACAGAGCTGGAGGGCAAGATTCACAATGTCAACAATTACTGTATTGCGGTAAAGGAAAAGGGAGACGATATTGTGTTCCTTCGCAAGATCGTAAAAGGCGGAGCGGATAAGAGCTATGGAATCCAGGTGGCAAAGCTGGCGGGAGTTCCGGATGTTGTGATCACACGCGCAAAAGAGATCGTGGAAGAGCTGAGTGATGAGGATATTACGACCAGAGTCAGTGAGATCGCATCCAGAGAAAAAGAGCAGAAGAAAAAACAGAAGACGAAAAAATATGACGAGGTGGATATGGCGCAGATGTCATTGTTTGATACGGTAAAAGACGATGACGTTCTGGAAGAATTAAAGAGCATTGATGTGGGAAATCTGACGCCTGTCGATGCACTCAATACCATTTATCGTCTGCAGAATAAACTAAAGAACCGCTGGTAGAAAGTAAAGGAGAACACAGATGCCGCAGATTCAGGTTTTAGATCAGATTACAATAGATAAGATCGCCGCAGGTGAAGTGATTGAGCGGCCGGCGTCGATCGTCAAAGAACTCGTAGAAAATTCCATTGATGCAAAAGCTGCCTCCGTTACCGTGGAGATTCAGGATGGAGGGATTTCTTTGATCCGCGTCACGGACAATGGAAGCGGGATTGAACGGGAAGATATCCGCAATGCATTTTTGCGTCATTCCACGAGCAAGATCCGCAAAGTGGAAGATCTGGCACATATTGCATCACTCGGATTTCGGGGAGAAGCACTTTCCAGTATCTCTGCGGTGACCAGGACGGAGCTGATCACCAAGACGAAGGAGGATACATTTGGAACCCGCTATGTGATCGAAGGCGGAGTGGAGCAGAGTCTGGAGGATGCCGGGGCACCGGACGGGACGACCTTCCTTGTGCGGCAGTTGTTTTATAATGTGCCTGCCAGACGGAAGTTTCTAAAAACACCGATGACAGAGGCCGGGCATGTACAGGATCTGCTCATGCGCCTTGCACTTTCTCACCCGGAGGTTGCATTTACTTTTATCAATAACGGACAGACAAAAATGCGGACATCTGGAAATGGAAAATTAAAGGATGTAATCTACAGCATTTACGGGAGAGAGGCCGCGGCAAATCTGATCGAACTGGATTATTCCATGGATGGTCTGGTGATGAAAGGATATCTTGGAAAACCGGTGATCACCAGAGGAAACCGGAATTTTGAAAATTATTTTGTAAACGGGCGGTATGTGAAAAATGCGATGCTCTCCAAAGCAATCGAAGATGCATACAAGGACTTTCTCATGCAGCACAAGTTTCCGTTCGTAGTCATCCACTTTCAGGTGGATGGTGAGAAGATCGATGTAAATGTGCATCCGACCAAAATGGAAATGCGGTTTCAGAGGCAGCAGGATGTCTATAATATTGTGTATGAGGGGGTTCACAGAACCCTTCTGGAGCCGGAACTCATTCCTCAGGTGGAGGCGCCGGCTCCAAAAGTAATTTCACAGCCAAAGAGTGAAAGTCCGTTTTTATTAAAGCCCAAAACAGCACCGCGGCCAATGGAGAAAAAGCCAGAAGAAAAAGAAGAACCCCATGACGAAGCATATTTCATGAAGAAGATGAAGGAGAGAGTTCTTTCCTATCATCAGCGCAATTCTTCGGCAGAAGTCGCAAAAAAAGAGCAGATCTTCCGGCCGCAGGCTCAGGCGGAGAGGATCAAAGATGCACTTGCCCGTGCAAAGGAAGTGGAGAAGCAGCCGCAAAAGCAGGCAGAAGAACAGCCGGAATTGATCCGGGAAACACCTGTCTATGAAACGAAACCTGTAACAGAAGAAAAAGCAGAGCAGTTAAATTTGTTTGAGGAGCATCTTCTGAAACGGGAGAAGAAAGCAGAGTATAAGCTGATCGGGCAGGTATTTGAGACATACTGGCTGGTGGAATTTGAGAACAGTCTGTATATCATTGATCAACATGCTGCTCATGAGCGGGTGTTATATGAACGCACATTAAAAGAGATGAAGAACAGAGAATTTACCGCTCAGTATTTAAGTCCGCCGATCATCCTGAGCCTGTCTATGCAGGAGGCGCAGGTGCTGAATGAAAATATGGACCGGTTTACAAGGATCGGATTTGAGATCGAACCGTTTGGCGGAGAGGAATATGCAGTGCGCGCCATTCCGGACAATTTGTTTGGAATCGCCAAAAAAGAGCTGCTGTTGGAAATGCTGGACGATCTGGCAGATGGGATCAGCACCTCCATGACACCGGAGCTTATTGATGAGAAAGTGGCATCTATGTCATGTAAAGCAGCGGTGAAAGGCAATAACCGGCTTTCCGCGCAGGAGGCAGACGCACTGATCGGGGAACTGTTATTGCTGGAGAATCCATATCACTGCCCGCATGGACGTCCGACGATCATCGCAATGACACAGCGGGAACTGGAAAAGAAATTTAAGAGGATTGTATAGATGAAGAAACCATTGATTATATTGACCGGTCCTACAGCAGTTGGAAAAACCGCTGCTTCAATCGGACTTGCCAAAGCGATTGGCGGAGAAATCATTTCCGCAGATTCCATGCAGGTCTACCGGCATATGGATATCGGATCTGCGAAGATTCGGCCAAAAGAGATGCAAGGGATCTCGCACCATCTGATCGATGTGCTGGAGCCGGAGGAAGAGTTCCATGTGGTGAAATTCCAGCAGATGGCAAAAGAAGCGCTGGATGGGATCTATCAGAGAGGACATATCCCTATTGTTGTAGGTGGAACCGGGTTTTATATCCAGGCTCTGTTGTACGACATTTCGTTTGAAAACAATGAGGAGGATCATTCCTACCGGAAAGAGCTGGAAGAACTGGCACAGGAAGAAGGTGCAGAAAAGCTGCATCAGATGCTGCGGCAGGTGGATGAAAAGGCGGCGCTTGAAATTCATGCCAACAATGTAAAACGTGTGATCCGTGCCCTGGAATTCTATCATCAGACCGGTGAAAAGATTTCCGAACACAATGCCAAAGAACGGGAAAAAGAATCTGCCTATAATTCTGCCTATTTTGTGTTGAATGATGACCGGGTCAATCTTTATGAGCGAATCAACAAAAGAGTGGATGCTATGTTTGAGGAGGGACTTGTAGAAGAAGTTACGGCGCTTCAAGAACGTGGCTATACAAGAGGGATGGTGTCCATGCAGGGGCTGGGATACAAAGAGATTTTTGCTTATCTGGACGGGGAATGTACGCTGGAAGAGGCAAAAGAAATTATCAAAAGAGATACCAGACATTTTGCAAAACGTCAGATCACCTGGTTTAAACGGGAACGGGATGTGATCTGGATCAACAAGCAGGAATATGGATATCAGGAAGAAAAGATACTGGAGAGAATTCTGAAAGAATTAAAGGTTCGGGAGATCTTTCCACAGAAAGAAGAGGAAATAAAATGAGAGAGTGTATGACAGAGACGATGTATGAGAAGCTGGGGATTTCGAAGGAAGTTTACGAGTTTGGACAGACAATAGAGGCGGGATTAAAGGAACGGTTCTCACAGATGGATGAAGTGGCAGAGTACAATCAGTTAAAGGTGCTCCATGCCATGCAGGAAAATAAGGTCAGTGAGGGGTGTTTCAACTACGCCAGCGGGTATGGCTACAACGATATGGGAAGAGACACACTGGAGCAGGTATACGCCAGTACATTCCATACAGAAGCGGCATTGGTTCGTCCGCAGATTACCTGTGGAACGCACGCCCTTGCCCTTGCCCTTGCAGCAAACTTACGTCCGGGAGACGAACTGCTCTCGCCGGTGGGAAAACCATATGATACGCTGGAGGAAGTGATCGGGATTCGCCCGTCAAAAGGTTCTCTGGCAGAGTATGGGATCACATACCGTCAGGTGGAGCTTTTGGAAGACGGTTATTTTGATTATCCTGCAATCAGGGAGGCAATCAATGAGCGGACGAAACTGGTGACGATCCAGCGATCCAAGGGATATCAGACAAGACCAAGCTATTCCGTGGAGAAGATCGGAGAGCTGATCGCCTTTATCAAGGAGATCAAGCCGGATGTGATCTGTATGGTGGACAACTGTTATGGAGAATTTGTAGAAAAGATTGAACCAAGTGATGTGGGAGCGGACATGATCGTTGGTTCCCTGATCAAAAATCCTGGAGGCGGTCTGGCGCCGATCGGGGGCTATATTGCGGGAAGAGAAGATCTGATCGAGAACTGCGGATACCGTCTGACTTCTCCGGGACTCGGAAAAGAGGTGGGAGCATCTCTCGGTGTCATGCAGTCGTTCTATCAGGGATTTTTCCTGGCGCCGACTGTAGTCAACAGTGCGGTAAAAGGTGCGGTGTTTGCGGCAAATATTTATGAAAGACTGGGATATGGAGTGATTCCGAACGGAACAGAGTCCAGACATGATATTATCCAGGCCGTGGAGCTTGGCAGTGCAGAGGGTGTGATCGCATTCTGTAAGGGAATTCAGGCGGCGGCGCCTGTGGACAGCTATGTCAGTCCGGAACCGTGGGCAATGCCGGGATATGACAGTGATGTGATCATGGCGGCAGGTGCGTTCGTGCAGGGTTCTTCTATTGAATTAAGTGCAGATGGACCGATTAAACCACCGTATGCAGTTTATTTCCAGGGCGGACTGACCTGGCCGCATGCAAAGCTTGGAATTTTAAAATCACTGCAGAATATGATCGATGCAGGAGTGATTGAACTGGAACGATTAAAATAAAACCAAAAGGAGAGACCATGAGAAAAGTTGTTGTGATCGGCGCAGGAGCAGCCGGGATGATGGCGGCTATTTCGGCAGCAGAGCACGGCGCACATACAGTTGTGCTGGAGCATAAAGACCGGGTGGGAAAGAAGATCCTTTCCACCGGGAACGGAAGATGCAATTTTACAAATCTTGTACAGACACCTCAGTGTTATCGCAGTGATGATCCTAAGTTTCCGTGGCGGGTCATCACACAGTTTGATGAGAAAAAGACAGTGGAGTTTTTCCAGAACATCGGTGTATATGCGAAAAACAGAAACGGATATCTCTATCCAAACTCGGATCAGGCCGGTGCGGTTTTAGATTCCCTTCGCATGGAGATGGAGCGGCTTTGTGTGGAAGTGCACACAGAGACAGAAGTTCTGGAAATCATTCCGAAAAAGAACCTGTTTGTCATCCGAACCGGAAATGGGAATGTGACCGCAGACCGGGTGATCCTGGCAGCAGGATCCAAGGCGGCTCCTGTTACAGGTTCTGATGGTTCCGGATATGCGATCGCAAAAAAAATGGGACACCGGATCGTCCCGGTACTTCCGGCGTTGGTACAGCTTAAATGCAAGGGAAAATTCTTTCAGAGTATCGCCGGAGTGCGCATACAGGGATGTGTATCTTTATATGTGGATGGGGACTGTGTTTGTCGGGATACCGGAGAAATTCAGCTGACGCAGTATGGTATTTCCGGGATTCCGGTATTTCAGGTCAGTCGTTTTGCAGCAAAGGCGCTTTACAACAAACAGGAAGTAACAGCGGTCTTAAATTTTATGCCTCAGATGTCTGAGGAAGAGTTTACAGTATTTCTGGCAGAGCGTGCGAGACTTCGGCCGCAAAAGACGGCAGAAGAATTCTTAACCGGGCTGTTTCACAAAAAAATGATTGCTCTGTGGGTCAAATGTAGTCGCATTTCCAAAGAAAAGCCGGTGGGAACATATTCTGAGGAAGAACTAAGAACGCTTGTCCGTCTGATTCAGCAGTTTGAGGTGAATGTGGAAGGGACAAATTCGTTTGAACAGGCTCAGGTATGCTGCGGCGGAGTCTCTACAGAAGAAGTGAAGGAAGATACCCTGGAGTCAAGTTATGTACCGGGCGTTTATTTTGCCGGAGAGATACTGGATGTGGATGGGATCTGCGGCGGATATAATCTGCAGTGGGCATGGTCCAGCGGATGGATTGCAGGAAGAGAGGCAGCAGATGTTACGAATTAATCAGTTAAAATTAAAAGTAGGACACAGCGAAGAACAGCTAAAGAAAAAACTGGTACGGGAATTGAAGATCCGTCCGGAAGAGCTGCAGAAATTTGAAATCCGCAGACAGTCCATAGATGCGCGGAAAAAGCCGGAACTGTACTATGTATACAGTATCGATGTACAGGTGAAAAAAGAAAAAGAGGTACTCAAAAAACATCCAAAGAATGTTCAGAAGACACAGGATGTGTACTATCAGATGCCAAAACTGGAAGGAGAAACACCGAAAAAGCGTCCGGTTGTTGTAGGAAGCGGCCCTGCAGGTCTGTTTTGTGCATGGATCCTTGCCTTGGCAGGATGTAGACCAATCCTTCTGGAGCGGGGTGCCTGTGTAGAGGAAAGACAGCGTGATGTAGAGGAATTCTGGAAAAGCGGGATTTTAAATCCAATGTCGAATGTACAGTTCGGAGAGGGAGGCGCCGGAACTTTTTCGGATGGAAAGCTCAACACATTGGTCAAAGATACATCCGGGCGAAATCGTTTTGTGTTGGAAACCTTTGTAAGATTCGGGGCACCGCCGGAGATTTTATACGAACAGAAGCCCCACATCGGAACGGATATTCTGATCCGGGTGGTAAAAAATATGCGGCTTGCGATCTGTGGAGCCGGAGGAGAAGTACGGTTTCACAGTCAGGTGACGGATATTGTTCTTGATGAGACATCACTTGTCGGAGTGCAGGTCAATCAGGAGGAAGAGCTGGAGACCGATACCGTGATCTTTGCAGTGGGACACAGCGCAAGAGATACATTTGAGATGCTCTATGAAAAGAATCTTCCAATGCAGGCAAAATCATTTGCGGTAGGTGTGCGCGCCGAGCATCCGCAGAAAATGATCAATGCCTCTCAATATGGAGCAGAGTCTGTGCCGGGACTTCCTGCAGCGCCTTATAAAGTGACAGCAAAACTGGAAAATGGAAGAGGCGTATACTCTTTCTGCATGTGTCCGGGAGGATATGTAGTCAATGCATCCTCCGAAGAAGGACGTCTGGCTGTCAACGGAATGAGTTATCATGCAAGAGCAGGAGAAAATGCGAACAGCGCCATTATCGTGACGGTGACTCCGGAAGATTACGGAAGTGAACATCCGCTTGCAGGAATGGAATTTCAGCGAAAGCTCGAAGAACGTGCCTTTCGAGCGGGAGGCGGAAAAATCCCGGTTCAGAGACTGGAAGATTTCTGCAAAAATCAGATCAGCACTTCGTTTGGAAACGTAGAGCCTCAGATGAAAGGGGCATATGCGTTTGGAGATGTGCGTGGAATTTTCCCGCAAGTGCTGGCAGAATCCATTGAGGAGGGAATGCGGCAGTTTGAACATAAGATCACAGGATTCTCAGATGGAGATACGCTTTTGTCAGGTGTAGAAAGCCGTACGTCTTCTCCAGTGAAAATTCCAAGAGATGAGAATATGGAGAGTGAGATCAAGGGGATTTTCCCATGCGGAGAAGGCGCAGGATTTGCAGGAGGAATCACCTCGGCTGCCATGGATGGAATGAAAGTGGCAGAGGCGGTGCTGAAAAAATATAACAAGATCGGGTCATAGAATCTTCATAAAAATTTAAGAGGTCAGACCTATACATGATTTTTAAATTGTGCTAAAATAAATCACTGTATTGTGTTATCATTCATATTTTTATGAAAAAAGCAAATATGAAAGAAATGGCATGTGAAGAGCGCCCTTATGAAAGATGTGAGCGGTTCGGAGCAAGTAATTTGACGGACAGCGAATTACTTGCTGTTTTGCTACGTACAGGTACCAGAGGAGAGAATGCGCTTCAGCTGGCGGATAAGATCTTACATCCTGTATTTTCGCAGAAGGGTGTGCTGAATCTTCACCAGTGGACGTACGAACAGCTGATGCAGATCAAAGGAATCGGGAAGGTAAAGGCTATCCAGATTTTGTGTCTGGCGGAGCTTAGCAGACGTCTTGCAAAAGCAACCGCACAGGAGGGACTGAATTTTTCAAACCCGGCGTCCATTGCCAGATATTATATGGAAGATTTAAGACATGCAAATCAGGAACAGATGAAACTGCTGCTTTTGAATACAAAATCCAGACTGATCGGGGAGACGGATATCTCGAAGGGAACCGTGAATTCAGCAGTGATTTCACCGAGGGAGCTGTTTGTGGAGGCACTGCAGAAGAATGCAGTGTCCATTGTGCTTTTGCATAACCATCCGAGTGGAGATCCGACACCGAGTAAAGAGGATGTGCTGATCACCAGACGGATTCAGGAGGCGGGGCGGCTGATCGGTGTGGAACTGTTAGATCATATCGTGATCGGGGATAATTGTTATGTCAGTCTCAGAGAAAAGGGACTGGTACGATAAGAACTGCAATAAGGGGACAAGACGCATGTTCAGAAATATATATGGCCTGGATCTGGGCACATATGAGATCAAGATATATGATAAGAGAAGAGACCGGATCCGCAGTGCCAAAAATGTGATTGCAATCCGGGATGAAAAAGATATTTTTGCGGTCGGAAATGCGGCCTATGCAATGTATGAGAAGGCACCTGAGAATATTCAGGTGGTATTTCCCATGCATCACGGCGTGATTGCCCGCTTTCATGAGATGCAGTATCTTCTGCGCGCATTGCTGAAGCGGGAAGGGAGATACCCAAACGGAGCAGAGTATGTGATCGCAGCGCCAACGGATGTGACAGAAGTGGAAAAGAAAGCGTTTTATGATCTGGTGCATCATTCAGCTGCACGGGCAAAAACAGTCCGGATTGTCGATCGTGCAATTGCGGATGCAGTGGGGATAGGACTGGATGTCTTTTCGGCAAAAGGCATATTTGTGGTCAATTTTGGCGGTGAGACAACTGAGCTTTCGGTTCTTTCGGGCGGAAAAACGGTGCTGAGCCGTCTGCTGCCTGTGGGAGGTGCGGCTTTAGATGAAGCAATCGTGGGCAGTGTGCGGCACAATAAGGAGTTTCTGATCGGACGGATTACAGCAGAACAGCTCAGATGGCAGTGCGGTATTTTAAAAAACACAAACCGAAGGAAGCTGACAGTGGCGGGAAGAGATCTGGCAATGGGAGTTCCAGGGGACAGGCAGATCTCGGATGGTCTGGTTCGGGCTGCAATGAAAGATTCTCTTTCGGAGATTGTAAGAGCGATCCAGTCCATGATCGAGCGTACACCGCCGGATGTCCGGAGTGAGATTTTAAAATCAGGGATTTATCTGACAGGAGGTCTTGCACGTTCGCATGGTCTCCCGGCATATCTGCGACAGAGTACCGGCCTTCTTGTGACTGCACACAAGAATCCTGAATTATGTGCAGTGAAGGGACTGCGCACGATCATTTCCGATAAACATTACAGAAACCTGGCATACGAGATGTCAGATGAAGATTATAGGTGGTTGAGATAATATGAAGAAAAAAAATCAAAAATCCAGGTCAAATAAGTACTGGCTTCTGGGAACGAGTCTGGTTTGCGTTTTACTGATGATTTTTTCTGTGTTTGCAGAGAAGGTAGAAGGGCCCTTCCGGGGAGTGGCTGATATCACGGTGATTCCCATGCAGAAAGGCATCAGTCAGATCGGCACATGGATCGGAGATGTCAGTGAAAATTTTGAGACATTGAAACAGCTGAAAAAAGAAAATAAAAAACTTCAGAAGCAGGTGGATCAGCTGACCACGGAAAACAGTAATCTTCAGGAGGAAAAATACGAACTGGACCGTCTTCAGGATCTGTACAAGCTGGATCAGACTTATGCAGAATATCCGAAAGTGGGAGCCCGTGTGATCGGGAAGGACTCCGGAAACTGGTTTAGTACATTTACGATTGATAAGGGAAGTAATGACGGCATCAAAGTAGATCAGAATGTGCTGGCAGGAAGTGGACTCGTCGGGATCGTGACTCAGACAGGTCCGACCTGGGCAACGGTACGTGCGATTATTGATGATTCCAGCAACGTCAGCGGTATGGCACTTTCTACTTCTGACAAATGTATCGTAAGAGGAGACCTTTCTTTGATCGGAGAAGGGAAGATCCGGTTTGAACAGATGGAAAATAATGATCATGATGTAGAGGTAGGGGAGCAGATCGTCACTTCTCACATCAGTGATAAATATCTGCAGGGACTTTTGATCGGTTATGTCAGCGAGATCAATGTAGATGCAAACAATCTGACCCGTTCCGGCTATATCACTCCTGTGGTAGATTTTAAAAATCTGCAGGAGGTGCTTGTCATTACAACGACAAAGGCGGAAATGACAGGAACAGATCAGAGTGAGTAGAGAAAGGAGCCTGCCAAGATGAAAAAGATCAAATTAAAACGATTTGTGATCACGGTTGTGATCATGCTGGCATGTTATCTTCTTCAATGTACCTTATTTCCATCTCTGGAACTGGCATCTGTGAAGCCGAATCTGCTGTTGATTGTGACAGCTGCCTATGGTTTTATGCGCGGGCCGAAAACAGGAATGTGGATCGGATTTTTTTCGGGACTTCTGATCGATATTCAGTTTGGAACGGTGCTGGGGCTGTATGCACTGATCTATCTGATGATCGGCTATGTGAATGGCCTGTTCAGTGAAACTTATTTTGACGAAGACATCAAGCTTCCGTTACTGCTGATCGCAGGAAGCGAGTTTGTATACGGGCTGTTGATCTACTTTTTGATGTTCATGCTCAGAGGTGAATTTGATTTTGTTTATTATCTGATGCATGTAATCATTCCGGAACTGATCTATACAGTTGGGGTTACGCTCATTTTGTATCAGCTGATCCTGTGGATCAACCAGAAACTGGAAGCAGAAGAAAAAAGGAGTGCAAGTAAATTTGTTTGAGAAAATCAAAGAAGTGTTTCATCGTATCGTAAATTCCCGGCGGACTGTTCTGATCCTTGCATTCTGCGTAATGTTTGCGATCCTGGTGAACAGACTGTTTTATCTTCAGATCGTAAAGGGAGACTACTATCTGAACAACTACAAGCTGCAGATCAAAAAGACAAGAGAACTGTCAGGAACAAGAGGCAATATTTATGACAGGAACGGCAATCTTCTGGCATATAATGAGCTTGCCTATTCCGTCACATTTGAGGACAATATTACCAATGATTCCAAGAAAAATGATACGATCAACGGAATTCTGGAGAAAGTTATGCAGATTGTAGAAGCGCATGGCGATTCTGTGATCAGTGACTTTGGCGTTGTTCTGGATTCTGCGGGAAACTATCAGTTTCTGCAGACGGATGAGACATTAAAACTGCGGTTTATTGCAGATGTTTATGGAAAGAAAACAATTGATGAACTTTCAGACGCGCAGAAACAGCAGTCTGCGGAAGATGTGATCCATTATCTTTGTACAGATGATACGTACGGGTATGGGATCGATGATAAAAATCTGGACAAGAGTCATGTTTTAAAGCTTGTGACCATGCGTTATGCCATCGGACTCAACAGTTTCCAGAAGTATATTCCGACAGTGCTCGCATCCGATGTCAGCGATGAGACGGTGGCGGCGATCATGGAAAATCTGGATCAGATGGATGGGGTAGATATTGCAGAGGACTCCCTGCGCCGGTATACGGACAGCAAGTATTTTGCGTCGATCATCGGCTATACCGGAAAGATTTCCCAGGAGGAATATGATGCGCTGACAAAAGAGCAGAAGAAAAAGTATTCACTTTCTGATATTGTCGGAAAATCTGGACTGGAGCAGACCATGGATGAGGTGCTTCAGGGAACGAAAGGTGAGATCAGCTATTATACGGATAATGTCGGGAAAGTAACGGATACGGTAAGCAAAAAAGATCCCGGAGCAGGAAATGATGTATATCTGACAATTGATAAGGATCTTCAGGAGCAGACCTATAAACTGCTGGAGGAAAAGCTGGCAGGAATCGTAAGGTCAAAACTTCGTAATGTAATGAATTACGATCCGAGTACAACAAATGATTCAAGTGAGATTATCATTCCGGTAGATGATGCCTACAATGCATTTATTGCGAACGAGATTCTGGATGAGACGCATTTCGGTGCGGCAGATGCAAAAGCAGTGGAAAAAACAGTGTATGAAATTTTTACCAACCGTAAGGCAAGTGTGATCCAGGAGATTCTGGCAGAATTGAATAATGCGGGTGCAACAGCCTACAAGGACTTGTCAAAAGAAATGCAGGCCTATATGGATTATGTATGTGATACCGTGCTTGCTAAGAACACTGGGATTTTAAATATGGATCTGGTGGATACAAAAGATGAGACGTATCTTGCGTGGGCAAAAGAGGAAACGATCAATCTGAACCAGTATTTAAATTATGCCATTTCGAAGAATTGGATCGATACATCCAAGCTGTCAGAGGAAGTGGCAGAGCAGAAATATTCTGATTCCGGAGAGATTTATCAGGGAATTTTGAAATTTTTAGAAGAATATTTGAATTCAGATGCAGATTTCGACAAACTTCTCTATAAATATCTTATAAAATCAGAGGGTATCAGTGGGGCACAGATCTGTGCCATGGTATATGAGCAGGGGGTACTTCCGATGGATGAGGCTGCGTACAATGGTCTGAATAACGGAAGTGTCAATCCGTATACCTGGCTGTGTCAGAAAATTGAAAATCTGGAGATTACTCCGGGACAGCTGGCTCTGGAGCCTTGTACGGGATCCGCGGTAGTCAGTGATCCCAATACCGGTGAGGTGCTGGCATGTGTTTCTTATCCGGGCTATGACAATAACCGATTGTCCAATACCATGGACTCGAAATACTACAATCAGCTGGTTACCGGTCTGTCCAGACCATTCTATAACAATGCCACGCAGGAGCGTACTGCGCCGGGATCTACGTACAAGATGCTGACAGCAGCGGCAGGACTTACAGAAGGGATTGTGACAGCAGATACGACATTTTATTGTACCGGAGTTTTCGATAAAATCACACCGAACCCAAAATGCTGGATATATCCGGGTGCTCATGGCTATGAGAATGTTGTGACTGCACTTCGTGATTCCTGTAACGATTATTTTTATAACATCGGATACGAGCTTGGCATGAACGGGCAAGAATACGACAGCAATAAAGGCACAGACACACTTGCAAAATACGCAAAAGAATTTGGACTGGGTGAAAAATCCGGAGTAGAGATTCCGGAGAGCGAACCGCAGATATCGGATGAATATTCGGTACAGAGTGCGATCGGTCAGGGAACAAACAACTTTACAGTCAGTCAGCTGAACCGCTATGTGGCTGCAGTTGCAAACAGAGGAACTGTATATAAGCTGACATTGCTTGATAAGACCACAGATGTGAACGGTAAAGTGATCAAAGAATATGAGCCGGAAGTGACAAACACGATCGATGATATCAGTGACAATACATGGAATCTGCTTCATCAGGGAATGATCGCCATGGTTCAGGATATGTCCCAGTTCAACGGAATGGAGATTTCCATGGCAGGTAAGACAGGTACTGCACAGCAGAGTGAGATCCATCCGGACCATGTACTTTTTGTCGGATTTGCACCGGCAGAAAACCCTGAGATCGCAGTTGCCGTGCGAATTGCAAATGGATATAGTTCCGCTTATACAGCAGAAATCGGAAGAGATATTGTCAAGAGCTATTACAAGATATCAGATTCCGATAAACTTGTTACCGGAAAGGCAGCACAGCTTGGCGCTGTTACAGCCGGTGACTAAAAAAGGATGTGAGGTGTATGGACAAGCTGGTAATGCTCAAAAGCAGCCGGTACGGTCTGGAGATCCATCTGAATCCACAGGCGGAATTTTCCAAACTGCTTCGGGAGATGGAACGGAAGCTGAAGGCTTCGATCAAATTTTTTGAAGGAGCAAAGATGGCGGTCGAATTTAAAGACCGCCTGCTTTCACAGGCAGAAGAGGATCAGTTATTAGAGTTGATCTCGAAAACAGCCGGGATTGATGTGGTCTGTATCATAGACCGGAATCAGACAAAAGAAATGGCATACAAAAGCGTGATAGAACACACAATGACGAATGTTCGGCAAAAGGACGGGCAGTTCTATCGGGGAACTCTCAGAAAAAGGCAGATTCTGGAATCAGATACCAGTGTTCTTATACTCGGAGATGTGGAGTATGGGGCAAAAGTGATCGCAAAGGGCAGCGTTGTGATTCTTGGCAGACTGGAAGGATCTGTTCATGCAGGAGCCTGCGGGGATGACAAAGCCTATGTGGCCGCGTTATCCATGAAACCTGCATATATGCGTATCGGAGATGTCAAAGCAGGCAGATCGCTGCTTGCCATCTGCAGACAGTCTTTTAAGCACCCGCAGATAGCAGTCATGGGTGAAAACAGACTTGTTCTGGATTCGCTGTAGACAAATATGAACTTAAGTGTGAAAGGGAGAATAGACATGGGAGAAGTGATTGTCATTACATCGGGAAAAGGCGGTGTTGGAAAAACGACGACAACAGCAAATATAGGGATTGGGTTATCGCAGCTGCAGAAAAAAGTAGTGGTGATCGATACCGATCTCGGACTTCGCAATCTGGATGTGGTTATGGGCCTGGAAAACCGGATCGTATATAATCTTGTGGATGTGATCGAAGGCGGATGCCGTCTGAAACAGGCACTGATTAAGGATAAGCGTTTTCCGAAACTGTATCTGCTGCCGTCGGCACAGACAAAGGATAAGACCGCAGTTTCTCCGGAACAGATGAAAAAACTGATCGAAGAGCTGAAAACGGAGTTTGATTATATTTTGCTGGATTGCCCGGCAGGAATCGAGCAGGGGTTCCAAAATGCGATTGCCGGAGCTGACAGAGGGATTGTAGTGACAACACCGGAAGTGTCTGCGATCCGGGATGCAGACCGCATCATCGGTCTGCTGGAAGCGCACGGGATTAAAAACAATGATCTGATCATCAATCGTCTGCGGATCGACATGGTGAAGCGGGGAGACATGATGTCCGTGGAGGATGTGACAGAGATTCTGGCGATTCATCTGCTTGGTGTGATCCCGGATGATGAGCAGGTTGTGATCGCGACAAACCAGGGTGAGCCGATCGTGGGAGAGGACTGCATGTCAGGAAAAGCATATGCAAATATCTGCCGCAGGCTTCTCGGGGAGGAAATTCCGATTACTGACTTTGGAAGATCAGAAGGACTGTTCTCGAAATTCAGAGATCTGTTCAAAAAGAATTAGGAGGGGCAGATATGAGTGTACCATCTGTTCACATTGCGAAAGACAGACTCCGGAATCTGCTCATTGCGGATCGGCTTATGTGTACACCCGATATGTCTGAGAGAATGACTTCAGACATTTACTATACGATTTCAAAATACATAGAACTAAAACCGGAAGCGGTTCAGATAGAGATAACACATTCAGATATACATATTAAAATAACAGGAGAAAATAATTGAAACTTCAATTTTTAAATCTTAAACAGCGATACAATTTGAAAGATTATAAATTCACTCTGATCTTGCTGGTACTGGCAGTTTCTGTGATCGGCGTATTTATGGTGGGGAGTGCAAATGCAGAGTATCAGCCCAGACAGATCATGGGCGTGGGATTAGGTCTGCTTGCCATGGTTGTGATCTCACTGATCGATTACAAGTGGATCCTGAATTTCTACTGGCTGATGTATGTGGTAAATATTGCCTTACTTCTGGCTGTTATTTTTCTTGGGACAGAGGCAAATGGTGCGACAAGATGGCTGGATCTTGGATTTGTGCAGTTTCAGCCTTCAGATCTGACAAAATTGATCACGATCTTGTTTTTTGCCAGATTTTTGGCTGACAGGGAAGAACAGATCAATAAGAAAAAGACGATTCTGGAAGCAATCGGTCTGATCATACCATCTTTGCTCCTTGTATATAAGCAGCCGAGTCTTTCGGCAACGATCTGTATTGCAGCATTGTTCTGTGTGATCATGTTTATGGCCGGTCTGAGCTATAAATTCATTGGCACAGTGCTGGCGATCACAATTCCTACGATCGCTTTGGTGATCGGAATTGTGGTGCAGCCGAATCAACCGTTTTTAAAGGATTACCAGCAGAAGCGTATTCTGGCATGGCTGGAACCGGAGGCATATGCCACGGAGGAAGCATATCAGCAGCTGAATTCCGTGATGGCGATCGGATCCGGGCAGTTGAACGGGAAAGGATACAACAGCGATGCTACAACATCAGTAAAAAACGGAAATTTTATTTTGGAACCGCAGACAGACTTTATTTTTGCAATTATTGGTGAAGAATTAGGATTTGTGGGTTGTTGTGTGGTCATAATTTTGTTATTATTGATTGTGATAGAATGTATTGTGATAGGTTTAAGGGCAAAAGACACCGGAGGGCGCATCATCTGCGGGGGTGTTGGCGCACTGGTAGGGATTCAGACATTTATCAATATCAGTGTGGCGACAGGAATTTTTCCGAATACAGGAATATCCCTTCCGTTTGTAAGTTATGGACTGACATCCCTTGTCTGCTTTTTTGCAGGAATCGGGTTGGTTCTGAATGTCGGCCTGCAGCCTAAAAAATATCAATAGAGGAGACGAAAGTGTATGAACATAGGATTAGTGGCACATGATGCAAAAAAGAAACTGATGCAGAACTTCTGCATTGCATACAGAGGAATATTGTGTAAGCATAACCTGTATGCGACAGAGACAACTGGAAGACTGGTAGAAAGTGTTACCAATCTGAGCATTCATAAGTTTCTGCCGGGACATCTTGGCGGAAATCAGCAGCTGGGAGCACAGATCGAGCATAATGAGATCGATCTTCTGATCTTTTTCAGGGATCCGCTTGCACCAAAGAAGCATGAACCGAATGTAAATGATATTGTAAAACTGTGTGATATGTATAACATTCCGATGGCTACGAACATTGCTACAGCAGAGGCATTGGTTCTGGCCCTGGACAGAGGAGATTTGGACTGGCGTGAAATCTACAAGTAAAAAGCGAAGCAGGAGTAAAAAAGTACAAAAAAGAACCGGAATTGGAAAAGGCGCAATTGCAGGAATTGTTGTGGCAGTTTTACTGTTTCTGGCATTGATCGGTACTCTGATGCTGATCCTGCATGACAACGCGAAGGATTTTGTTTCGGAATATGAGAAGACACATTATCGCAAGAGTCTTTACAAAGCGGAAACGTTTGCTTCCCAGCTGTGTGTGACGGATGCAGATGTGGCAATGGAAGGATACACACAGGATGCATCCCTTCATGCCGTTGGTCTGTTTGATGTGCAGGGGAAGAATGTGCTCTATGCAGATCAGATTTTTGAACCGTTGTATCCGGCCAGTACAACAAAGATCATGACAGCGTATGTGGCATTAAAATATGGGAATCTGGATGATATGGTCACGATCAGTGAGCGTGCGACTGATTTTGCCGAAGATGAGCAGGTATGCGGACTTCAGGCAGGAGATCAGCTTTCTTTGAGAGATTTGCTGAATGGATTGCTTCTTTATTCGGGGAATGACTGTGCCGTTGCAATCGCAGAGCATGTATCCGGAAGTGTGGAGGCATTCGTGGATAAGATGAATGAAGAGGCACGAAACCTTGGGGCGACCGGGACACATTTTGTAAATCCTCACGGACTGCAGAACGAAGATCATTACACAACGGCATATGATTTATATCTGATGTTCAATGCCTGTCTGCAGAATCCGCAGTTTGTAGAGATGATTTCGCAGACATCCTATACTGCGAATCTTACATCGGCATCCGGAGTACCGTATACGATGACCTGGGAGCCTACCAATTATTATGCATCCGGAGACGCTGCAGCGCCGGAAGGAGTCAAGGTGATTGGCGGGAAGACCGGGACAACGGATGAAGCAGGGTCTTGTCTGGTGCTGTATGAGCAGGATCAGCAGGGGCGTCCATATATTTCGATTGTGATGGGAGCGTCTCAGAAATCGATTCTCTATGACAATATGACAAGATTAATGAGTTCGGGAATTAATGGAAAATAAAGACTTGAAACGGCAGTTCGCATGGAACTGCCGTTTTTATATAAAGTCGTAAGAGGGTGAAACTTACACATCACTTGCTGAATTCCCGATTCTGCCAAAAAAGCTGATCAGATAGAGTCCGCACAAGCCGACAAGAGTGTAAATGATTCTGGAAAGCCAGCTTAAATTTCCAAAAAGGAACGCCACCAGATCAAATTGGAAGATTCCGACAAGCAGCCAGTTCACTGCTCCGATGATGACAATTACAAGAGCTGTATTATCGAGCCATTTCATACTGTTCCCTCCTTTTCTATGGGATAATTTTATTATTTCCGCAAAAACTGGAAATATACATACAGAAATGTTATAATTAACAAGTTATTTAAGAGGGGATTAAGACTGATTTCAAGGAGGTATCAAGTTTGCCAGAAAAACAAAAAAAGAATTCAATCAGTATTAATAAATATAAAACAAAGAGAGAATTGAATATCGGAACGCTGATTTTCGCACTGATTTTTATTTATCTGGTCGTTGCGGTGGTGGCGTATGCCACAGAGAAACGGATCACGGTGTATGAAGTACGGGAAGGCAGTATTTTGAAGGATCATTCATATACGGGGTTGATTCTCAGAGAGGAAACCCTGGTAAATGCGGAAAGTGACGGGTATGTCAATTACTATCAGAGTGGACAGAGTAAAATCAGGACAGGCATGAACATTTGCGCGATTTCGCCGCAGAAGTTGGATGTTTCAGAGTCTCAGGAGCAGAGTGAGACGACATTGAGCGCAGAGGAGCAGGAAACGATTGTTCTGAAAGCACAGGATTTTAATGAAAATTTCACATCACAGAAATTCTCTTCTGTCTACAGTCTGAAAAGAGATGTTGCAGAAACTCTTCAGAATGCATCCGACCAGACGAAAACAGCACAGCTTGACGCAGTGATCGCTGCGAGTGGGCAGGATGTAAAAACATATCCGGCTGCAAGGGACGGTGTGATGGTTCTGACATATGACGGCGAAGAAGGTCTGACAAAAGACAATTTTACGGATGCAGATTTTGATAAAAGCAATTACAAGAGTACAAATCTGGAAGACAACATGGAAATAGCAAGCGGAGAACCGATTTATAAGCTTGTCACCAGTGAAGACTGGTCGGTTGTGATTCCATTGGAGGATCAAACAGCAAAAGAGCTGTCTGAGACAGATTCTGTGAAAGTGCGGCTTGATAATGAGAATGACACGGTATGGGCAGATTTTTCAATTTTGAAAAAAGGAAAACAATATTATGGGTGTCTCGATTTTGATAAATCCATGATCCGGTATGCAGATAAGCGCTACTTGAATGTAGAGTTGATACTGGAAGATCAGAGCGGACTGAAGATTCCGAGAAGCTCGGTGATCAAAAAATCATGTTATGCGATACCTCAGGATTATATTACAACCGGAGGCAACAGCTCGGACTCCGGAGTGATGATACAGGATAAGGACAGCGCGGTATTTCAGCAGATTGAGATTTATTATGTATCAGATGACGGGACAAACTATGTGAATCCGGAGAGTCTGAAAGCAGGAACTACCTTAATCAAACCGGAGTCATCAGAGACAATGACAGTAGAAAAAACGGCAGAGTTGAGTGGCGTTTATAATATCAATCAGGGATACGCGGTATTCAATGCAGTTGAGATCCTGTGTGAGAGTGATGAGTATTATATTATTAAAGAAGGTAATTCTTACGGCTTGTCAAATTATGATCATATCGTACAGGATGGAGAAGACGTAAAAGAGGATGAAGTGGTATTTTAAAGTGGGAAAGGAGCTTGAAACATGTTGAAAGAACAACTGAAAGAGGTGGAACGCCGTATACAGGCGGCATGTGACCGTGCAGGGAGAAAACGGGAGGAAGTGACTCTGATCGCTGTAAGCAAAACAAAGCCTGTATCAATGATCGAAGAGACATATCAACTTGGTATACATGTATACGGTGAGAATAAAGTGCAGGAACTGACAGAAAAATATGAGATTCTGCCAAAGGATATAGAGTGGCACATGATCGGCCATCTTCAGACAAATAAAGTAAAATATATTGTCGGAAAAACGGCACTGATCCATTCCGTGGATTCTTTGAAGCTGGCAGAAACAATCGAAAAAGAGGCTGCAAAGAAGAATTGTATCCAGGATATTCTGGTAGAAGTAAATGTTGCACAGGAAGAAAGTAAGTTTGGGCTGAAAGTTGACGAAGTCATTCCCTTCATTGAAAAAATTTCACAATTTCAACATATTTGCGTAAAAGGGCTGATGACAATCGCACCATTTGTGGAAAATCCAGATGACAATCGTCCTGTTTTTGCAAATTTACATAAATTATCTGTTGACATTATGAATAAAAACATTGATAATGTTAACGTAAGCATACTTTCAATGGGGATGACCAATGATTACGAAGTTGCGATCGAAGAAGGCGCGACTATGGTGCGTGTAGGCACTGGAATCTTTGGTGCCAGAAATTATCAGATTTAATTTCCGGATAAGAAGGTACGTTTTCAATTTTAAAATAACTTTATGCAAAAAGGGTACGGCATAAGATAGGAGTGTAAACATGGGTGTATTTGATAAATTCTTGGATATCATGAAATTGAATGATGACGAATACGATGATGATGATTTTTATGATGATGATTTTTATGATGATGATTTTGAAGATGATGATTTCGATGAAAAACCGCATCGTTCAATTTTCGGAAACAAGAAGAGCAGAAGTGATGATTTTGATGATTTCGATATGGACGAGGACAAGCATCTTGCCCCATCCTCTGGAAATAAAGTGACACCAATGCGTCAGCCTGCAGCCAGAAGAGGTGTGAATATGGAGGTCTGTGTTGTAAAACCGACTTCTGTAGATGATTCTCGTGAGATTACCGAGACACTGCTTGCAGGACGTACTGTGATCCTGAATCTGGAAGGTATGGATCTTGAGATTGCACAGCGTATCATTGATTTCATTTCAGGAGCGACTTTTGCGATCAGCGGAAATCTGCAGAAGATTTCTAATTACATCTTCCTTGTGACACCGACGAATGTAGATATTTCCGGAGATCTGCAGGATCTTCTCGGCGGTTCCATGGAAAAACCAAGCATGAGAGGCAGATACTAGGATTTATTCATATGCAGAAGGAAGAACAACAGTTGGAGAAGCGGCTGTCAGAGCTGTCAAATCTGGCATATAGTCGCGATATCGTTACATATTCGGATTTTTTGAATTTGAATGAACTGAATATTTTACATTCGATGCCAAAGGACAGACTTTACACAAAGTTTGTCACTTTTGGCGGATATGGCTTGGCAGAGCGTCAGATGGCGGCATTTCTCCCTGATGCTCTTTCTTTGCGTGGAGAAATGTCATGGTGCAGCGAGGAGGAATGGGGTGACTATCCATTTGATATTCTAAGGATTTCTCCGTTGCATGCGAAATATGCAGAGCAGCTGACTCACAGAGACTATCTGGGGACGATCTTAGGACTGGGTATCGAACGTGCAAAGATAGGTGATATCCTTGTAGATGGAACTGATGCGGTTGTTTTTGTACATCGCACATTACAGTCTTTTTTGATGGAGGAATTGACCAGAGTCCGGCATACACAGGTTCTGGTAAAAGAGATTTCAAGAGAGGATTTTCAGTATGAACCCAAATATGAGGAAATCCGGGGAACGGTGGCGTCTGTTCGTCTGGACAGTCTGCTTTCGCTTGCATTTTCTGCATCACGGACAAAGCTTTCGGGTCTCATAGAAGGGGCAAAAGTGTTTGTGAACGGAAAACTGATCACAACGAACAGTTATCAATTAAAAGAAAATGATGTGATATCCGTCAGAGGATATGGCAAATTCCGTTATAATGGAACGGGAGCAAAGACGAAAAAGAACAGAATTTATGTATCTGTTTATAAATATATTTAACAAAGACAGAGGCAGGAGTAATACAATGGAGGAAAGAAAAAAAACAGGGAAAAGTTATCTGTGGGCACTATTTGCATTTCTTCTGGCAGTGGCCGCAGATCAATTTACAAAATGGCTGGCGGTTACCTATCTGAAAGATCAGGATCCTTTGATTATAATACCGGGAGTATTTCAGTTTCGGTATCTGGAAAACCGTGGGGCTGCATTTGGAATCCTGCAGAATCGGCAGATTGTATTTGCAGTTGGAGCATTGTTGATTTTTTTTGCGGTCGTCTTCATTTACGGGAGAATTCCGCAGAAAAGAAGATTTGTTCCGTTAAGAGTATGTGCGATCCTTCTGGCATCCGGCGCCATCGGAAATCTGATCGATCGTCTGGCAAGGAATTACGTAGTGGATTTCTGCTATTTCAACCTGATTGATTTTCCGATTTTTAATGTGGCAGACTGTTATGTGGTAATTGGCTGCATCCTTTTTGGAATCCTGATTCTTTTCTATTATAAAGATCAGGAATTTGACTGGGTACTGCAAAAGAAAGGCTCCAGATCATGAGAGAAGAACGTTTTTTTACAGCAGAAGAGACAGTGACAAATGAGCGGATCGACAAATTTTTGTCTGCGCAGATGCCGGACAGATCCCGTTCCTATATTCAGAAACTGATCAAAGATGGATTGGTTGAAGTCAATGGAAAGCAGGTAAAAACAAATTATAAGCTGGGCAGTGAGGATGAGGTGAAGCTGCAGATTCCGGAACTGGAAGTGCCGGATATTCTGCCAGAGGAGATTCCTCTTGACATCCTTTATGAGGACACCGATTTGCTTGTGGTAAACAAACCTAAGGGGATGGTCGTACATCCGGCGCCAGGGCATTATACAGGGACTCTGGTCAATGCTTTGATGTATCACTGCAGGGAAAATCTTTCCGGGATCAATGGTGTGATGCGTCCAGGGATCGTACATCGGATCGATATGGATACGACAGGCTCTCTTTTGGTCTGTAAAAATGACAGGGCACATCAGATTCTGGCCGAGCAGCTCAAAGACCATTCGATCACCCGAAGATATGAAGCAATCGTTCATGGAAACTTAAAGGAGGATAGCGGCACGGTCAATGCACCGATTGGGAGACATCCGACGGACCGCAAGAAGATGAGCGTTCATGCACCACATGGAAGAGAGGCAGTGACGCACTATCGGGTGCTGGAGCGTTTTGGAAACTACACGCATATCGAATGTGAACTGGAAACAGGAAGGACACATCAGATCCGTGTTCATATGGCAAGCATCGGACATCCGATATTGGGAGACTTGGTTTACGGACCGGCGAAGTGTCCGTTCAGACTGCAGGGACAGACGCTGCATGCAAGGATCCTTGGCTTTGTACACCCTTCTACGGGAGCGTATGTGCAGTTTGATGCCCCGTTGCCGGAATATTTTGAAGAACTCTTAAAAAAATTGAGAAAGCAGACAGGGAATTAGGAAAAAAGGAAACGGATATGTCAGAAATGTGCACATTCGATTCCTTTTTTGATTTTTAGGGAGACAAACACATGTTTGTGTTATATAATAGAAAAATAAATACATATGAGGTGAAAAGAGAATGAAACGATTCAGTAAAAAAGAAATTTTTTCGATTCCGAATTTGATGGGATATTTTCGGATTCTGTTAATTCCGGTGTTTTGTTACCTGTATATCACGGCAGAAACGGAACGCGAATATTTGTATGCAGCGCTGGTTGTTCTGCTCTCCAGCCTGACAGATCTGTTTGACGGGAAGATTGCAAGGCGCTTTCATATGGTGACAGAGCTGGGAAAGGCATTGGATCCGATCGCTGATAAGCTTACGCATGCAGCACTGGCAATCTGCCTTGCAACCCGCTATCCTATGATGTGGGCGCTGATTGCATTGATGCTGGTCAAGGAAGGTTACATGGGGGTTATGGGGCTCATATTCCTGAAGAAAGGAAAGATGCTGGATGGAGCGATGTGGTTTGGCAAGGTCTGTACTGCAGTTCTGTTTGCAGGACTTCTTGTCCTGTTTTTGTTTTCACAGCTTGAGGCTGCTGTAGTCAATGGAATCATTATGATAATGATGGGCATTATGATCGTGACACTGTGCATGTATGTGCCGGTATTTCAAAAAATGAAACATAAGGAGAAAAAAGATGGCGAAGAATAAGTATTATGCAGTAAGAAAAGGAAGGATACCGGGAATTTATCGTACCTGGAGCGAATGTCAGAAACAAGTGACGGGCTATCCGGGGGCGGTCTTTAAAGGGTTTGTGACAGAAGAGGAGGCACAGTCTTTTCTTCATCCGGGGCAGAGCGCGAAGGCAAAAGAGACACATATTTCTCATACTGCCTATCCATATGCCTATGTGGATGGATCTTATTTTCAGGGGGTTTACGGGTTTGGGGGTTTTTTAAAACTGTCTGACGAGGAGGAAGTTGTTCTGCAGGGGTCAGGAGATCATCCGGATCTTGCGAAAATGCACAATGTGGCAGGAGAGCTTCTGGGATGTATCAAAGCAGTAAAAGAAGCGGAAAAAAGGAAAATTGCAGAGCTTTCGATATTTTACGATTATCAGGGCATTGAATCCTGGGTGACCGGAGATTGGGCGGCAAAACAGGCAGGAACACAGAAATATCGCGATTTTATGAATGGCACATCCGTGAAGCTTCATTTTATCAAAGTAAAAGGACATACCGGCGTAGAGGGAAATGAACGTGCAGACAGTCTTGCCAAAGAGGCTGTCAGTGAAAAGATTTCATTCAATCAGCTTGTGATCGAATAGGTATGAAAAGAGAAAGAAAGGAATTTAAGTTATGCAGATAAAGAAATTGCTGCTTCCGATTCTTGCGACAGTGATGCTCATATGTGGATGTCAGCAAAATAATGCTGTCTCCGGGCAAGATCAATTGGTTACGGCAAGTGAAAATAAGACAACCTATACGGCACAGAATATTCCGGAATATACAGGCTCACCTTATGTGGAGCTAAACAATAACATACCTGATTTTCAGGAGTCAGAGTATACGACGGAAGTTTTTGAACAATACAGCGATCTGGATGCACTGGGGCGTTGTCAGGCTGCTTATGCCAATATCTGTCAGGAGATCATGCCGACTCAGGAACGGGGGAAAATAGGCATGATCAAGCCTTCTGGATGGCATACAGTGAAATATGACTGTGTAGATGGGAAATATTTGTATAATCGTGCGCATCTGATCGGATTTCAGCTTGCCGAAGAGAATGCGAATGAAAAAAATCTTATCACAGGAACACGATATTTTAATGTGGAGGGAATGCTCCCGTTTGAGAATCAGGTGGCAGATTATGTCCATGAGACGAATCATCATGTCCTGTACCGTGTGACACCGGTTTATGAAGGCGATAACCTGGTAGCCAGTGGAGTCATTATGGAGGCAGCTTCTGTGGAAGATGAAGAAATTCGTTTTCATGTGTTTGTCTACAATGTGCAGCCGGGGATTTGGATTGATTATGCAACAGGAGAAAGCAGGGAGAGTGAAACTGCAGAAAGCGAAAAAAAGGATGAAGAAGTTACCTATGTAGTCAACACAAATACAAAAAAATTCCATAAACCAGACTGTAGCAGTATCCGCGATACAAAGCAGCAGAATCGAAAAGAAACATCAGAAACAAGGGAAGAATTGATCGATCAGGGGTACTCTCCGTGTAATCGCTGCAACCCCTGAAAATGAAAGCTCTGTTTGAAAATTGTATTGAATGACGGATAAATGCAGTCTTTTTATTGTTATTTGGTGCAGATTGTTGTATAATGAGCGTATAGAAACTTCAAGAATATGACAGGCAAAAGGAGCGTGGAGTAATATGAAGACGAACACGATTATTACAATAGGAAGACAATTCGGAAGTGCAGGACGGGAGATCGGGTATCAGATCGCAGATTATTTCGGAATCAAGCTGTATGATAAAGAGATGCTCAGCAGAGCAGCGAAAGAAAGTGGTATCTGTGAGGAAATTTTTGAAACACATGATGAAAAGCCGACGAACAGCTTTTTGTATTCTCTCGTGATGGATACGTATTCTATGGGGTATTCGGGCGGATCCTACTCCGATATGCCAATCAACCATAAAGTATTTCTTGCACAGTTTGATGCGATTAAAAAGATTGCGGATGAAGGACCTTGTATTCTGGTAGGACGCTGCGCAGATTATGCTCTGGAATCTTATGATAATGTGGTGAACGTATTTATCCATGCTGATCTGGATGCACGTATCCGCAGGATTGCAAGAATTTATAATCTTACGGATGCTAAGGCAAAAGATATGATCATTAAAACCGATAAAAAGCGTGCAAGTTATTATAATTATTACACGAATAAAAAATGGTCAGACTCTGAAAGCTATGAATTGTGTCTCTCAAGTTCAGAACTTGGAATTGAAGGGACAGCAAAAGCAATCGAGCAGTATGTAATGCTGAAAGAGCAGATTCAAAGAGATGACAAAATTCTTTAGAAGTTAAAAAACAGTTCCCCTTGCAGAAAAGATAAAGACTTTTACTGCAGGGGGACTTTTTATGCTCTTGGATGAATGATCCGTTCGGGCCAGCCTTCGATATTTCCATCAAGGATTGCATGAAACATCCTTTCGCGGACACCTGGATTTTCGTGATTTAACTGACGGAGAAGTTCTTTGACATATTGACGTTTTGTATATCCGTCAACAGGACACTTGCTTTTCACTACCGGAAGCTGATACTTGTTTTTAAAACCGATGACGTCTTTTTCATCTACAAACATCATTGGACGAATAACAGTCAGATCAGTACGGTCCAGATAGGTTTTCGGAGAAAATGAATAAAAACGTCCTTCGAAGATCAAGGAGAGCAGCATTGTCTCTATAATGTCATCTTTATGGTGGGCATAGGCAATTTTATTGCATCCCATTTCTTTAATTGCCTGATTTAAGGCGCCTTTTCTCATTTTGGCACAAAGAGAGCAGGGATTGGATTCTTTACGGACATGAAAAAGAATCTCATAAATATCAGAAGATTCGATTCGGTAGGGGATATTCAGTTCCTGACATAGTGCCTGAATCGGAGAAAGATCAAAATCTTCAAATCCCAGATCTACGGTGATTGCACTGAGTTCAAATTTCTTCGGATAGAAGCGCTTGAGTCCATGTAGTGCATAGAGCAGAGTGAGGCTGTCTTTTCCGCCGGAAATTCCGACCGCAATATGATCGCCTTCTTCAATCATTCTGTATTCATCAACCGCTTTTCGGGTATAGCTTAATAACTTCTGTAGTTCCATGGTAAAGGTCCTTTCTTTGGGTTTATGTTCCTATTATAAGGTGAAAGAGATGGAATTACAATGAAGGAGTATGATTTGTCGGCATTTTCCTTTAAAACAGAATGTAGTACGCTGTACTATAAATAGAAAAATAAATAGTACTATGTACTAATTCGAGAAATGAGAAATTTGCGTTTTCCAAAGGAGTATGTTATAGTGGCTTTGACAAAAAAGGAATCAACCAGAGAGGGTAGTAGAATGAAAGCACAGGATCAAAAAGAGCTAATGCGGGAAAGAATCTGCGATTGTGCAAAGAGGCTATTTGAAAGAGAGGGATATGAACAGGTATCTATGCGGCAGATTGCAGCGGAGGCAGGAATTGCAGTGGGAAATTTGACATATTACTTTTCGAAAAAGGAAGATCTGCTGAAGGAGCGTTTAAACGATATTCAGGAAACTTTTTCAGAGAGCATCCAGCTGTTTGAAATCGATCTGGAAAGAGGAGAGATTTCAGGAAAGCCGTTCTGGGAATATGAGAATCGAACACTTTTGGAATTGCTGCTTCGATTTTTGAAAGCAGTGGAACAGTTTCAGAAGAATGCAGCTATTGTGTATGAAAATTATAGCAGACTTCAAAAAACAGTACCCGTATTTCAAGAAATGAGCAGAGAATGGACGGAGAAGATCATGACGATATACAATGGTCTTATAAAGCAGTTGTGGGAACGAAGAGTTTTCAGAAAAGAACTGGAGTGGGACGAGTATGAAAATCTGATCTATCTTATAAAGCTGCTGACTTTTTTCGGGCAGGAAATGCATGGAGATCAGGAGTATGAAAAAAAACGGTTTACAGAAAGAATCTGCAGACTTTTGATTCCTTATATATCATGGGAATGGAAAGACACCTATACAGTCTTGTGTAAAGAAATCTGCGAGGTCTCTTTCCATCGTATGACATTAAAATTTATCTGATAGAGTTTCGAAGCTGTTCAAATAACTGACTCATTTCTGACAGGTCAGCTTCTTCCAGATTCAGGGAGAGTGTTTTTACATTGTCGATGATCTGTTCCGGTTTCCTTGCGCCGCAGAGGACATGCAAGTCCGGAAGAGAAGCTGCAGTCAGATAGATGATCAGGTTGCTGAGGGAACAACTATATTTTTCAGTATACGGGGTTAATTTCTGTAAAACGTTCAATATGTGCAGACGGGACTTTTGTGCCCAGAATTTATTTTTGTTGCGCACATCTGTCGGAGAAAGCACCGTGTCTTGTGTCACTTTTCCTGTGAGCAGTCCCTGTTCCAGAGGCGAGTACGCCTGGATGGAAACATGATGTTTCTGGCATACAGGTAACAATTTATCCGCAATATGTGTATCCAGAAGGCTGTATTTTTCCTGAATTACATCCAGCTGTCCAAGAGAGCAGTACTTTTCGATGATTTTGGCAGTAACGTTGGAGGCTCCGATGGCACGGATCTTCCCTTCTTTTTTCAACTGGAGAAGAGTATCCATCGTTTCTTCCAGCGGATAGAGGGAAAAGTCAGGAGTCTGCCAGTGTGTATAGTAAATATCGATATAGTCTGTCTGCAGACGTCGGAGGCTGTCTTCCAGATTTTTACGAATTGCAGCGGCGGAAAGATCACGGTAAACATTGCGTCCTTCCATGGCTTTATGAAAGCAAGGTGTCTCATGATCCCATTCCAGCCCGCATTTGGTGGAGAGCAGGATCCTGGAACGATTTTGCTTTATGGCTTTGCCAACTACGTTCTCACTGTGTCCGATCCCGTAGACCGGAGCAGTGTCGAACCATACGATTCCCCGATCAATTGCTTCCTCGATGGTGCGAATGGAGAGTGCATCATCATTTTCTCCCCACCAGGTGCCTCCGCCAATTGCCCAGGTGCCCATTCCGATATATGGAGTTTTTAAAGTTGTTGTTCCGATTGTACGTTCTTTTTGCATAAGATTTATCCTTTCTTTTGTCAATTCTCTTAGGGTTCCCGCAAAGTGACAGCTTTTGCAGCCATGCGTCGGCGGTCCTCATCTATTGCTGCATAGTGTTTTTTGGTTGTATTGACATCCTTGTGTCCGAGTACGTCTGCGACGAGATAGATGTCACCGGTCTCTTTGTAAAGTGTAGTTCCATAAGTACTCCGCAGTTTATGAGGGGTGATTTTTTTATTTGGCGTCACCTGGCGGGCATACTTTTTCACCATATTTTCAACTGCCTGGACTCCCATACGGCGGCGCTGCGTGGATAAAAACAGTGCGTTTTCATGTCCCGGAAGAGGAGTGGCAGCTTCCCGCGTTGTATACAAGTATTGTTTCAGGGCATGTTCGACTTCCTCGCCAAAATAGATGACCATTTCATTTCCACCTTTTCGGACGACCGTAATCCCGTTATTTTTAAAATCAACATCCTGGATATCAAGTCCCACACATTCTGATACACGGATTCCGGTACCAAGGAGCAATGTGATAATCGCCAGATCCCGGTTTTTAGTCTTTTCATAGTAAACTTTTTTCTGTCCGGTGAGCTCATCGCCACCGTGTTCTACAAAGTCCAGAAGAGAAGCCACCTCGTCCGTATCCAGACGGACGATTGCTTTTTCGTGCAGCTTTGGCATATCGACAAACAGTGTTGGATTTTTCTCGATGATCTGATGCTTGAAATAGTAGCCGTAAAAGCTGCGTAGGGCAGACATCTTTCTGGCAAGTCCTTTTTCCGTGTTGGTAATTTGTTTTTCCTCCGGATTTTGGTAAACCTTTAAATATTCCTGATATTCTTCGATATCGACAGGAGAGAGCTGCTCCAGATCCTGCGGGGTAAACTGATCGATGGTATAATCCTTGTATACAGGATTGTTTTCCATCAGAAAGTGAAAGAATACTCGGATATCATATGCATAAGAAATTCTTGTTTTTGCAGAGGTGGTAGGTTCTGCAGCACGGAAATAATCTTTTGCAAAAGCCGGAAGTGTTTTTAAGATTTCCCGCAGACGCAACGTATTGTCAATATATTTTTGTTCATGATAAGTTTTTCGCTCAGTTGTCTGATTTGATTCCATAAAATAAAACGCCTCGTTCTTTTTTATTTATGAAGTTATTATAACATATTGAAAGATAGGCAACAATGATATCTTTGAATGGCCATTGCAGAACCCACAACAGGTTCAAAACAGGATCATTCTGGAGTAGTTGTTAAAAAAACGCTAATCTTTTGGAAAAATCAGTATTTGTCGTATAGATTGAAACGACTGAAAACACTGCTGTTTTGAGCAGTTAATTGGGAATTTCTACTGTAAGCGGTTCTTTTGCATATACATGGCAACCTAACCGATAACCGGCAAGAAGCTGCTCTTCTGAGAACCATATTTGATCCATTGTATTTACTGTGGCGTGTCCCTTTATAATCCGGACAACGCATTTTGCACAGTTTCCGCGACCGCCGCAGGCCGTCAAAATGTGGATATCGTTTTGTAAGAGATAATCTTGTAATCGTGTATTTGCCGGACATTCTATTAACATTTGTTTACCTTCTTTCTGTTCCTGTTTTGATCTTTTTTGTTTAATGGATATATTATAAAGTATGTGATTCATACTTTCAATGCTTTTATAAAAAAGGAATGCTGCAGTACAGATAAGCTCTATCTGCCTGACAGCATTCCTTTTTGGAGTGAATTTATATCAATTACATGGGGTGTAAATGATATCTGTATGATATAAAAACAATTATTGTGGAAATTCTGTTGTGTAATACGGGATGATCAAATGTTCTCCGGTTTGTATGGTTTCAGATTCCAGCTGATTGATCTGTTTCAATTCTTTGATGTATTCTTTCACAGCTGTTTCAGATTCTGAGTCTATATGGCGTTCTGCAAGGCTCCACAAAGAGTCTCCCTCCTGGATTACAATGCTTTTGTAGCATTTGAATTGCACAGGCTCTTCCGTTCTTGAATTCTGTGCAAAAGACAGAAAGCTTCCAAATAAAAAGCACCCGCAAAATAAAATAAGTGTAATAACTGCTGACATCTTTTTCTTTTTTCTCATTGTAAAATCCCCCTGAACATAATGAAACAAGCAAAAAAGAACATACGTTCTGACTACACAAAGAAGTATATCACCAGAACGTATGTTTGTCAACTAGGTTATTATCTGTTTTTTTGGAAAGACTACTCTTCTGCTGTTATGGTTTCCAGGTTTGCAAATTGGGAGTGATACAGCTTCTGATAGGTACCGTTTTTTCTTAAGAGTTCTTCATGCGTTCCCTGCTCAATGATATTTCCGTTATCTACGACCAGGATCAGGTCGGCATTGCGTATCGTTGAAAGCCGGTGGGCAATGACAAAAGAGGTTCGCCCTGCCATGACTTTCTGCATTGCGTCCTGGAGCATCCGTTCCAGACGGGTATCGACTGCTGATGTAGCTTCGTCGAGAATCAGAATCCTCGGGTTTTTTAAAATAGCTCTTGCGATTGTGAGAAGCTGTTTTTCTCCCTGAGAAATATTGTTGGACTCTTCATTGATCATAGAGTCATAGCCATGGCTCAGCGTAGAAATATAATGGTGGATATTTGCCATTTTTGCTGCGTCAACTACTTCGTCTTTTCGGGCAGTCAAAGATCCGTAACGGATGTTTTCAAAAATACTGCCGGAAAACAGCCAGGTATCCTGAAGAACGAGAGAAAACAGGCTGCGAAGATCACTTCGGTCCATGTCCCGGATATCAATTCCGTCAATTTTGATGGATCCGCCGTTCACATCGTAGAAACGAAGCAGCAGATTCATCAGCGTGGTCTTTCCGGCACCGGTAGGCCCGACAATCGCAACCATTTGTCCGGACTGTACCCAGAAGCTGACATCTTTCATCAAAAGTTCATCTGTGTAACCAAACTGCACGTGGTCAAATGTTACGTTTCCCTGAATTTGGGAGACATCAATCTTAACACTGCCTTTTTGTACCTCTTCTGTTTCATTTAACAGCGTAAAAATCCGGTTCATGGCAGCATAGGCGGACTGTACCTGGGAAGACAGCTGAGATACCTGGGATAACGGATCATTGATCTGCCAGATATAACGGATAAATGCCTGCAGATTCCCTACGGTGACAGAACCGTTTATGACAAAAAAGCTTCCCATGACGGCAATGCTTCCAATCGTCAGATAGGTGACGAGGGATACAAACGGCGAAATCAAGGAAGAAAGGAACTGAGCCTTAAATGCGGCATCTGCCATCTTTTGATTGACTGCAGAAAATCTGTTGCAGGAATCTTTCTGTCGGTTGAAAAGGAGAATTTCGTTAAATCCGCCGTATAATTCTGTAATCGTTCCGTTCAACTCTCCTACCATCTCCTGCTGCAGATCAAACAGTTTTTGTGAACGTTTTACAAATCCAAATGTGATCAGTATGGTCAGAGGAATAATCAAAAGTGCTGTCAGTGCCATCCAGACATTGATGGAAAACATCATGAAGATGACAAACAGGAAGGTGAGGATTGCTGCAAATACGCGGGAAAGCGTTTGCTGGAGTGCATTACTCAGTGTATCGACGTCGTTTGTAACACTGCTTAAAATATCTCCAAATGCGTGGTCATCAAAATATTTGACCGGGAGACGCTGGATTTTTTTCTGCAGTGCATTGCGGATGTCATGCATAGTTTTCTGAATGGCGTCTGTGAGGAAAACTGATGTAATCAGCTGTGAGATCGTCTTTAGGATGTACAGACACAACAGAATCCCCATAAAACGGAACAGGATTGAAAATTGAACGTGCGCTCCCGGGACTCCCTGCAGGATTTTCGCACCGTCACTGGCAAGCTGCGTGGTGATCTTTCCTTCCATCATAGGATTCAGGGCAAATGTCAGATTGGTCACTATGATCATAAACAGTGCGATCGACAACCTGATACGGTATGGACGGACGAACCCGAGCAGTTCACGGATACAGTTTCGAAAGGTCAGTTTATTCTCAGGCATAAGTCAATTCCTCCTTGCTCAGCTGGGAAGCTGCAATTTCGTAATAAATCGGACAGGATGCAAGCAGCTCCCTGTGAGTTCCGATTCCGGCAATTTTGCCTTCATCCAGAACTACGATCTTATCTGCGTCCAGAATCGTAGAAACCCGTTGTGCCACAAGAAAGACGATGGCGTTTTTAATCTCCGGTTTCAGAGCTTTTCTAAGTCGGGCATCTGTCTTAAAATCCAGAGCAGAAAAGGAATCGTCGTAGATGTAGATCTCCGGCTTTCGGATCAAAGCACGGGCGATCGACAGACGCTGTTTCTGACCGCCGGAGACATTGGTTGCTCCTTCAACGATCTGTTCCTGGAACTGATGTGGTTTTTCCATAATAAAATCATATGCCTGGGCAATCTTTGCGGCATGAATGATTTCATCCATTGTGGCATCCGGTTTTCCAAAGCGGATATTTTCTTCGATTGTTCCGGAAAACAGGTGTGCTTTCTGCGGAACAAATCCGATTTTACTTCGAAGAGCATTGATATCCAGATCTTCGATTTTTTGACCGTCAATGTAAATATTTCCAGAAGCGCGGTCATAAAATCTTGGAATTAGCTGGATCAGGGAGCTTTTTCCGGAACCTGTGCTTCCGATAAAGGCAACGGTCTCTCCGCTTTTTGCGGAAAAAGAAATATCTTTCAGTACAGCTTCCTCTCCATCCGGGTAAACGAAATCCACATGCTCGAAGATCACGCTGTGTTCACCGGACCCAGAATCTGTCTGAGCATTCCCGGAATGATTTTCAATTGAAGTTTCTGTATTCAATACGGCCATAATTCGCTTTGCAGAGATGCTGGCTCTCGGATACAGCATAAAAACCATACAGAAAAGCATGACAGAAAACATAGCATGAAACAGATATTCCATGAAAGCCACCAGCTTTCCGACCTGCAGAGTCTGTGCATCGATCATGTTTGCTGCTGTCAGATAGATACACAAAGCGGCCAGATTCATCAAAAGGAAAAAGACCGGTTCTGTGGAAGACATCAGCTTGAACAGATTTTGAGACTGTTTCATGAAGTAGCTGTTTTCACTGTCAAAGCGTTCGGATTCGTAGCCATCATTGTTAAAAGAGCGAATCACACGGATTCCGGTGAGATTTTCACGGAAGATGCGATTGATACGATCCAGAGAATTCTGTTGTCTGTCACTGAGCGGTCCCGATATTTTTCCTACGATCACAACGCCCAGGATGATTACAGGGACGGTGGATGCAATGATCAAAGAGAGATTCAAAGAGGAACGGATCGTCAGAGTGAAGCTGACAATGATCATGATCGGTGTCAAAAGTGCGGTCCGTAAAATCACATTCAAAAACGTCATGATCTGAAATGCATCATTGTTTGTCCGGGTGATCAAAGAAGCGATACCAAACTGATTCATCTCATTGTGTGAGAATGTCTGTACTTTCTGAAATACATCTTCTCTGATATCCCGTGTTACAGATGTGGAAATTTTGGCACAGCAGTATCCAAGCAGGATCGTTCCGGATACACCGATCAAAGAAATCACTGCGATCACGATTCCCATGCGGATTAAATACTGTTTGTCCTGATTCATGATCCCATTATCGATCATTTCAGATACGATCGTCGGAATGCCAAGCTCTACAAGTGCAAATCCGAATACGGAAATAATATTTAAAACAAACAGCTTCTTGTATCGCTTCAGGTAGTGAAGAATAAGTTGCATAAGTAGATTACCTCCTAAAAAAAGTATGTCTGTTTTAGTCACCTTATCTACAATAAACTATAGAGTAAGACGATGGTCAAGCAGAAAACAAAAAATCATAAGAAAATATAGAAATCGAACATAGTTTCCAAACAAATGTTTGATTTTTGCAGTGTGCTATGATAAAATGAACTAAATAATGAGTCGGAAAGAACTTGCAGGAGGGTTATTATGTCAAAAGGAACGATTACAGATAAGCAGAGAGAGATTTTAGAATATATCAAATCACAGATATTAGAGCGCGGGTTTCCACCGGCAGTACGTGAGATTTGTGAGGCAGTGAATCTGAAGTCCACGTCTTCCGTACATTCTCATCTGGAGACACTGGAGAGAAACGGGTATATCCACAGAGATCCTACCAAGCCAAGAGCGATAGAGATTCTGGATGATGAATTTAATCTGCTCAGAAGAGAGGTTGTCAATGTCCCTCTGATCGGGCGTGTGGCTGCCGGGGAGCCGCTTCTGGCACAGGAGAATATTGAAAACTACTTCCCGATTCCGGTAGAGATGATGCCGAATAAGCAGACGTTTCTTCTGGAGGTAAAAGGGGAAAGCATGATCAATGCCGGCATTCTGGATGGAGATATGGTTCTTGTTCAGGAAGAACATACGGCAGAAAATGGAGATATGGTGGTTGCATTGATTGAGGATGGTGCGACTGTGAAGACCTTCTATCGGGAAGAAGGAATCATCCGCCTTCAGCCGGAGAATGATTTTATGGATCCAATCATCGTAAAAGATGTTTCCATTATCGGAAAAGTCATTGGAGTATTTCGCTTCTTCCGGTAGACGGATACATTATTATAAAAGCGGGAATCAGACGACGCTTACATCAGACTGATTCCCGCTTTTTTACTGATCTTCTATTCTTTTTACAACTCAGAAAAATCTACATGCTTTCCGTCTCTCCAGATACGTTCCAGATCATAGAACAGACGGTTTTCTTTGTCGAAAACATGGACGATGATCTCGCCGAAATCCATCAGCACCCAGTTTCCGGAGCCATATCCTTCTCTCTGTTTCATTTCATATCCGGCTTTTGAAAGTTCTTCTTCCACGTTGTCTACCAGTGCACGTACCTGGCTTTCACTGTTTCCGTTTGCAATGATAAAATAATCTGCAAGGACGGAAACCTGAGAGATATCAATTACCTGGATATCCTCGCCTTTTTTATCGTCCAGTGCCTGATAAGCAAGACGTGCCATAAGTTTTGACTGTTCCATAATTTGTTCTCCTTTCCGGATTGTCCGATATCCCTTTACAGGGATATTGCGGCTTTATTTTTATAATACTGACAGGTTTTTTCTGTCATAGGATCTACTTTTCTTCCGGCTCTTTTTAAGAATGCCAGAGTTGATTCTGCTGTCATGCAGACAGCGGTGTCGATGTCATCAAATGCGGCAGTTCGCACTTCGGCCAGCTCCGGAATCTTTTTTCTTCCGGGTTCGATATAATCTGCCAGATAGACGATTTTTTCAATCATGGTCATGGCCGGACGCCCGGTTGTGTGATAGGTGATCGCATCCAGGATCTCCGAATCTGTGATGCCGTATTCGTATTCTGCAAAATAGGCACCCAATCTGGCATGGATCAGCGCAGGAACCTCCAGTTCGGCATCTGACAGTTTAATGTGATGCTTCCTGCAGAGCAGGATTTGTTCATTGACGTCGCAATATTTTCCACAATCATGCAAAAGACCGGCAGTCATGGCTTTTTGGACATCCGCTCCATGGCGCATAGCCATGGAAGCAGCGGTGTACATGACGCCGAGAGTGTGGATATAACGTTCTTCTTTCAGCTTCTTTTCAAGCTTTTTGCGGATGGCAGTTAATTCAGTTGTCATGACCTCTCCTCTTCTCTTTTGGTATATAATTGCAGTTTTTGAATATAATCTGCAACAGAATCCGGAACCATATAGCGGATCGAACGATTTTGGGCAGCACGATTTCGGATCGTTGTCGATGAAATCTCCAGAAGCGGTGCCTGTAAAAGTTCGATCTTTGCCTGGTAATTCGTTTCCAGATACTGAATCTGACGCTGCATATCAAAAGAATCTTTATCATCCCGCATTGCTGCCAGAATGGTACAGGATGGAAAAATCTCTTTGAAATATTTCCATTGTTCGATGGAAAAGAGAGAATCCGCTCCAAGAATAAAGAAATATTCATTCTCAGGATACAGCGCATGAAATTCCTGCAGAGTTTTATACGTGTAAGAATGACAGTCTTTTTTTGCCTCGTGAAGGGAAAGTTGAAAATGCGGGTTTTCTCTCACAGCAAGCCGCACCATTTCAACCCGGTGTGCAAGCGCTTCTTCTGTATCTTCCACTTCTTTGTGAGGCGGATTTCCGTTGGGCAGAAACCAGACTTCATCCAGATGGAACTGCTCATAGGCAAATTCACCAAGCAGCAGATGTCCGATATGAATCGGGTCAAAGGTTCCGCCCATAATTCCGATTCTCATAGAAATCTCCTACGGAAGTACGATTTTTTTCTTATCGTCTTTTCCTTCTTTGTACAATACAATTTTTTTGCCGATGACCTGTACGACCTGAGAACGGGTGCGCTCAGCCACCATTTCTGCCAAAGCTCTCGGATCATCCGCACAGTTCTGCAATACACTGATCTTGATCAGTTCACGTGCATCCAAAGCCTCGCTGATCGCCTGTGTAAGGCTTGGAGTCATGCTGGATTTTCCAATCTGAAAGATCGGATCCATGGTCATGGCAAGACTTTTTAAATAGGCTCTCTGTTTTGTTGTCATGATATTCAATCTCCTGTTAAAATATATGAAATTTATTTATAGTAATCAAACTGCAGGCCGTACATTTTCACGGTATCGCCTTCCTGAATACCTGCTTCTTCCAATTTGTCCAGAATACCGGTTTCTTTTAAGAATTTCTGGAAGAAAGCGAATCCCTTTTCGGAATCCAGATTGGTGTAACCAAGCATCTTTTCAATTTTCGGACCTTCTACCACATAGACATCTTTTTCTTTTTCTACTGTGTAAGGAAGCTCTTCATAAATCAGTTCGTCCTCCGGGAAGAATTCCTGTTCAAATACGATCGGAGGTACATCCATAGTCTGAATCTGTTCACTTACATAGTAGAGCAGTTCTTTTAAGCCCTGTCCGGATACTCCGGAGATTGGGAATACTTTGATGCCCTGTGGCTCAAACTCCTCCTTCAGGCGCTGAATCGGATCGTCATCTTCACTGTAGATCAGATCTGTTTTATTTGCTGCGATCACCTGCGGGCGCTTTGCAATTTCAGGATTGTAGGCCTGAAGTTCAGCGTTGATCTTATAGATGTCATCTACCGGATCACGTCCTTCTGTTCCGGCTGCGTCTACGACATGGATCATCATTTTTGTCCGCTCAATGTGACGTAAAAATTCATGTCCAAGTCCGACACCCTCGGAAGCTCCTTCGATCAGTCCCGGGATATCGGCAACGACAAATCCCTTTGCTCCCTCCAGGTCTACCACTCCAAGATTTGGATTCAGTGTTGTGAAGTGGTAGTTGGCAATCTTCGGCTGTGCATTTGTGACTCTGGAAAGGAAGGTGGATTTTCCGACATTTGGAAATCCGATCAATCCGACGTCAGCAATGACTTTCAGTTCCAGATTGACTTCCAGTTCCATGGCAGGCTGTCCAGGCTGCGCGTATTTCGGAACCTGCATAGTAGCAGTTGCAAAATGCTGATTTCCAAGTCCGCCTTTTCCGCCTTTTAACACGATCTGTCTGCGGTTGTCTCCTGACATATCTGCAATGACTTTTCCGGTCTTGGATTCTTTGATCACGGTCCCTTCCGGAACACGAAGAACCAGATCTTTGCCGTCCTTTCCGTGGCATTTTCTCTTGCCGCCTTCTTCTCCATCTCCGGCAGCATATTTTCGTTTGTGACGGTAATCAATCAGTGTGTTGAGTCCTTCATCTACTTCAAAAATCAGATCACCGCCTCTTCCGCCGTCTCCGCCGTCCGGACCTCCGTTTGGCACGTAAAGTTCCCGGCGGAAGCTGCAGTGTCCGTCCCCGCCTTTGCCGGAACGGATGAATATTTTCGCTCTGTCTGCAAACATTGTTTTTTCCTCTTCAAAAATTAGAATCAATTGTTTTGGTACCAAAATGTGTGTGGTGTTTTACGAAAAAGAAGCCTCAGACTAAGAAGTCTGAGGCTTTCTCACGGTAATTATTCAGCTACCGGATAGATAGAAACCTGTTTTTTGTCTCTTCCTTTTCTTTCGAATCTGACAATACCGTCAACTAATGCGAACAATGTGTCATCTCCTCCGCGTCCTACGTTCACACCTGGGTGAATCTTTGTTCCGCGCTGTCTGTAAAGGATATTTCCGGCTTTTACGAACTGTCCGTCAGCTCTCTTTGCACCTAATCTCTTAGCTTCAGAGTCACGTCCGTTTCGTGTGGAACCAACTCCTTTTTTATGAGCAAAATACTGAAGGTTTAATTTCATCATGGTTGTTACACCTCCTTGAAAATGATATCAATGTATGGTTCATATTCGCTGTCTTCTTCTATCTCCTGTAATCCAAGAACCATAGATTTGAACAGCAGCTTGGCATCATGAGAAGGTTTTCGGATAAACCGAAATTCAATCATCCCGGTCTCTTCATCAGAAACAAGAGAAATCTTATCTGATGTGAAACGTTCAATCGAATTGAGTGTGTTGATGACCAGTACAGACACTGCCGCACAGACCACATCACTTCCCGCTTCCGAATACCCCGCATGTCCGAGTACATCCAGACCTGCATAGTCATGATTTACTGTCTTATAAACGGTTACCTTGATCATATGACAGATTAAGCGTTGATTTTTTCAATCTTAACTGCTGTGTACTGCTGTCTGTGACCATTTTTCTTATGGTATCCAGTTTTTCTCTTATACTTGTAAAC
>ERZ791895.11-NODE-11-length-203349-cov-4.910474_pt1 | contig 203349 bp, 174 predicted proteins | sample MGYA00510153_ERZ791895 | MGnify/ENA primary metagenome ERZ791895 (study PRJEB30046, sample SAMN00792064) | human gut metagenome | study: EMG produced TPA metagenomics assembly of the A metagenome-wide association study of gut microbiota in type 2... | reverse complement strand
AAAAAGGAACTGGAGACTTACACCTACTGACAATTCTCTTGCTTATTCAACCTTTATAAAAAACTACCCTCCAGGCCCTCCGTATCGGGAAGAAAAGAAAACTGGACGGTACTATACCATTACTAAAGAATTTCTTAAAAAGTTCCGATGATTTGATGAAATGATGAATATGCTTATTAAATAAAAGGGAATGAATGATTTATAATTCATCAAATTTTCATCATAATTCAGAAAAGAGACTCAATGTTTCCTTATTTGATGCATTGAGTCTCTTTTCTTCCCTATTATAAAATATGAGTATCACTCAATTTATTAGAGGGTTTTAATGACATTTCTATTGTTTATTAAGTCTAAATCTGCTAACTTTGAAAAATTAAATATAATTTAGACTATGGGAGAAAAAATAGGATATGCCAGGGTGAGTACGAGAGAGCAGAACCTCTCTTCTCAGGTTGATGCACTGAACAATGCCGGTTGCATCCGCATCTTTACGGACAAAATCTCCGGAAAGGAGTTCAAACGTGAAGGCCTGACTGCTTGCTTGGATTACCTTCGTGCCGATGACACTCTTGTCATTTATCGTCTGGATCGACTTGGCCGATCAGTCAAAGAAATGCTCGACCTTTGTGCCAAACTGGAAATGCGGCGCATCAAACTTGTTTCCCTTAAGGACAATCTCGATACGTCATCTGCTGTCGGCAAATTTACCATGCAGATACTCGCATCACTGGCTGAGTATAACCGCAGTCTTATTCTCGAAGGATGCAAAGCCGGAATCGAGGCAGCCCAAAAGAGGGGTGTAAAGTTCGGAAGACAGGAAGGGACTAAGATGAAAAAACCGAAGAAGGAAGCTGTCATCCAACTCTACAAGGCTGGTACAGCCGTACAGCAGATAATGGAGATAACCGGCATCAAGGCAAAACAGACTGTATACAATTACTTGCTCGAAGAGAATATTCAACCTAACAGGAAATAATAATTAATGATATAAAAGAGTTTATTTAAAAATAATTCTAATCAATTCAATTGTAAATTTTATGTTTAAAATTGGAGCAGAGTGGAGAATATGGGATTTACATGTCCATACTCCAGAATCAATAGAGAATAATTATAAGAAAAGTGTAGACCTTGATACATGGGAGAGATTTATTTCTGATTTAGAATCTTTGCCAAAAGATATTAAGGTAATAGGTATAAATGATTATCTATTTTTAGATGGTTATAAGAAAGTAATTGACTACAAAAAAAAAGGTAGATTAAATAATCTTGATTTAATACTTCCTGTTGTTGAATTAAGATTGGCTAGGTTTTGTGGTAATAAACAATTTAAAAGAATTAATTATCATATCATTTTTTCTAATGAACTTTCAACAGATGTAATTGAAAAACAATTCTTGAACACTTTATCATCTTCTTATAAATTAGATCCTGAGTCAAACCAAACTTCATGGGATGGCTTTATTACGAAAGAAAACCTAATAAGATTAGGTGAAAAAATTATTTCATCAGTTCCAGAAGATAAGAGAGGCATGTATAAATCTCCTTTAATAGAAGGATTTAACAATCTAAACCTTGAGATAGATTCTATAAATCAAGCTCTTTCTAAAGCAAAAACATTTTTTGATGGTAAATATTTAACTGCAATTGGAAAAACAGAATGGGATGAATTAAAATGGGATGATACTAGTATAGCTGAGAAGAAAACAATAATAAATAGTGTAGACTTTGTTTTTACTGCATCTGAGAGCGTTGAAAAATATAACAAGGGGAAAGACTCATTAATTAAAAATGGAGTGAAATGTATTCTTTTAGATTGTAGCGATTCACATAACAATATAGATTGTAAAACTAGCAAAGACAGATTAGGTAATTGCCTTACATGGCTTAAGGCAGACCCTACTTTTGATGGCTTAAAGCAAGTCCTAATTGAGCCTGATGATAGAATATTTATTGGGGAGCGTCCACAACTATTTGATAATATAGAGAAAAATAAAACAAAATATATAGATAAGTTAACTATTAATTCTGTTGATAAATATAAAGGAAATAATGGTAGATGGTTTGAAAATATTGAGATACCTTTTAATAAAGAATTAGTTGCTATAATTGGTAATAAAGGAAACGGTAAAAGTGCTATTGCAGATATAATTGCACATTGTTGTAATGTACATGAACAAAAATATTTTTCTTTTTTACATATAAATAAGTTTAGAAAAGGAGGTTTGGCTAATAACTTTAAAGCAAGTGTACGTTTTTGCGATAATTCACTATCAGAAACTGAGAATTTATCAGACATACCTATAAAAGAAAACACAAATGTAGAACCTTTGGTTAAATATATACCGCAAGGTTATTTTGAAATTATTTGTAATGACTTACAAAAAGAAGAAGATTTCAAGAAAGAAATTGAGAATGTTGTCTTTCAATATATCGATTCAACAGAAAACATGGGTGCATCAAATTTTAGTGAGTTAATCAGAAAAAAAACTAAAATAGTAGATGAAGAGATAAGTGAACTAAAATCAAAACTTTCTTTAATAAATACAGAAATAGTTTTATTGGAGAAGAAGGAAAATCCTAAATATGAAGAATGGCTTTTATCTGAAATTGAGAAAAAAAATAGAGAGATTCAAGCTTTAACAAAACCAACTCCTGTCAAAAAACCTGATTCTTCTTCTCCTGAGAATTTAAAAATCCTAGGTAATATTTCTACTGTAAAAAATGAATGTGATTTATTGAATAAAGAAATTGAAAAGTGTAAAGAGCAAAAGAAAGAACTTATCGCAAATATATCATCTCTTGAGACTATAATAAGTAAACTCGTTGTTTTTAGAGAAAAACTTGTTGAATTAAAAAATGATATAGAAGATAAATCCAAATTACTTGGTATTGATTCGACAGGTGCTATTTCCTTTAATATAAACACAAGTATTTTCGAAAAAGAACTCTCACAAAGAAAGAAAGAGCTTGGCGAAATTCAAAATCTCCTAGCTGAAGATTCTTGTGAACCTAACAATCTCTATTTAAAATTAAACAAAAAACTCAAGGAACTAAGTAATATTCAATTACAATTAGAAGGCCCAGAACTAGAGTATCAACAATACCTAAGGAAAAACGAAGAATATGAAACTCAAAGAAAATCAATAGAGGGAACAGAAAATATTCCAAACACTCTATGTTGGTTAAAAAAAGAACTCGATTATATTAAAAGTGATTTACAAAAAGATATATGTTTAAAAACTACTGAAAGAAGTAAGATAACCCATAAAATAGTAGAACAGAAACAGCTTATTATAAATATATATAGAGAGATAAAAAGTAAAATTGACAATAAAATAAAAGAAAATGAAGATCTTCTTACAGGATATAATATTAAAATAGAGGCGTCCTTATCTGTGAATAACTCTTTCAATGAAGAGTTCTTACACTTTATAAAACAAAATGTAAAAGGTTCATTTAAAGGTAGAACTGACGGAGAAGCTCTAATAAAAAAGACTATATCAAATGCTAATTTTCAAGAATGTGAGAATATTATTTCATTTTGTGATAGTATTATTCATTTACTTAAATATGATTTTAATAAGGATGATGAAAGAAGATTTACAGAAGAACAAACTGATGATGTTATAGGGCTTTATAATTTCTTATATTCTTTGGATTATTTGCAATATAACTATCAATTAAAACAAGGTGATAAAGAACTGCCTCTTTTGTCGCCCGGTGAGAAAGGTGCACTTCTGTTAGTATTTTATCTTTTACTAGATATGGATAATAAGCCACTAATTCTAGATCAACCAGAAGATAATTTGGACAACGATAGTGTTGCTAATATTCTTGTTGAGTTTATAAAAAGAGCTAAAAAGAAGAGACAGATCATAATGGTAACACATAATCCTAATTTAGCTGTTGTAGCTGATGCTGAACAAGTTGTATATGTTAAGATTGACAAACAGAATAATTGCCTTTTTTCTGCAGAGTCTGGAAGTATAGAAAACCCTAAAATTAACAAACATATAGTTGATGTACTTGAAGGTGCTATGCCTGCTTTTAGGAAAAGAGACAAGAAGTATATAAGTAATTGCTATTCATAATTCTTTCATTACAATTTTCTTGTTATGAATAGTAATATGTTTATTTTAGGCACTATAAAATATTTTGTGTAAATGGAAAATACGGGATTCAAGTTTGAGTCTCGTATTTTTTATTTTATAGATTTGCAAAATGAAGAAGATTATGAAAGAAAAGAATCAAGTAGTGTCCGATGAGATGTTAAGCAAGTGGTTTCTTTGCTAGTTCAAGACAGAAGCGGATGTGAGCAAGTTTCTGAAACAGTTGCATGCTCAGATGCTGGAGAAGATGCTTGAAGGCGAAATGGATGCCCATTGGGGCTATGAAAAGAATTCTGTGGTAGGGAACAATATTGTCAACTCCCGTAATGGATAATTATCCGAAGAAAATCCAGATCGAACATGGAGAGTCTGTCATTTCCATTCCACGTGACCGTAACGGCCAGTTTGAGCCGATAGCAGTTCCAAAACATGAAAGCCGTGGACTTTCATAGTAAAGCTCGTTATCTCCCTATACACCAAAGGAATGAGTGTTTCTGATATAGAAGAAAAGACGCGTGAAATTTATGAAATAGAGCTCTCTACATCTGCCATTTCCATCATTACCAACAAAGTCACTCAGGCTGCTCAGGAGTGGCAGCCTCCCTTTGATCCTGTTTACCTTATTGTCTGGATGGACGGTATCGTCTTCAAGGTAAGGGATAACGGCAAGATTATAAATAAGACCGTTTATCTTTGTGTCAGACTGAAACAGAACGGCTTGAAGGAGATTCTTGGCATGTGGGTCGGCAAATCGGAAAGTTCTTCTTTCTGGATGGGCGTTCTGACCGATCTAAAAGCCCGTGGAGTGCAGGATATCCTGATTACCTGTACTGACAATCTGAAAGGATTTACGGATACTATCCGCACCGTATTCCCTCAGTCATCCACTCAGATTTGTGTGCTACATCAGATCAGAAACTCCTGTAAATATGTCGTTTATAAGGATAAGAAAGAGTTTACAGCGGATATGAAGAATATCTATAATGCACCCAACAAAGAGGTTGCAGCCACAGAACTTGACAATCTGGAAAAGAAATGGGGAGGAAAGTATCCTTATGCTATACTTTCATGGAGGAACAACTGGGATAATCTGACTGTTTTCTTCCAGTTTCAGCTGGAAATCAGAAAAATAATCTACACAGCCAATCTTATTGAAAACCTGAACGGGAAAATCAGAAAGTACACGAAATCAAAGCTTTCATTCCCTTCGGACGATGCCGTAAAAAAGACCGTATATCTTTCGCTTATGGAGATTGAAAAAAATAGACACAGCTGATTCATAACTGGGGCTTGATTATGAATCAATTTATGCTTATTTTTGAAAACAGAATCCAGATATAAGAACTAACTTACAACTGAATCCTGTTTCCATTTACACAAAATTTTGGACAGTGTTCCTAATTTTATGGTTTCGCGAAATTTTTTCGGACAGCAATAACTATTAATACATCTGATATTCAAACATTTATTCGAAAGTAAAATTTAGCCAACAGGTTTGTTAAAGATTAACACAATTTGAATTACTGCCTCCAATGATTTCCTTATACTCTTCTATTTTTCATAAAGAGTCCATGCTAATACACTATGCTTCTCTGTTATTAGCTAAAATTGTAAGATAGCGCAAAGCTTCATTCAATAAATCCTCAACTTCTTCGTTTCGCGTCATTATTCTTGCCCATACTCTATCAATCTCTCTTACCTCAGGATTCCTAAGATCATAGAAATCGTTGATAGGTGTATTCACAATCAAATCTATGTCATCTTGTGACAGAGCATTCATCAAAGGAACAAATGTCTTCTTGATGTTCTCTGCTTCAAGTTTTCTCATTCCATTTTGATTCTTGCTATAGATTTCAAGCTGAAGTTGATAGAATATGCTGCACATCCAAGAAGAGAGTATTCGCGCCTTGGTTATATCAGCGGTCTCTATACATACCAAATTTGTAGAAACATATGTTGGAGCTGTTGTGATAAATGTGGATGCAAGTCTCCTTGTTCCTCGAGGCAATAGCACCGAGTTTGCTGGAATACTATGTTGTGACTCTTTGCGCAAGATCTCATACCATTCATCAACGGTCTTTTCCCTTCTTTCTTGCCTTTGTTTGCCAACATAGTTGTTAATATAAACCTGAATCACATTCTTAACCATCTGTGGGTCTAAGCCTCTTATATCAAAGAACTGTTGATCGCCATTACCTACCATGTAATTATTGTAGTCTGAATTTCTCAAACCTGGCTTCAATGAATTCTTGATTACATCACAACATTCGTTGTAAAAGTCTTGCTTTGTTGTTAAGTAAAGTAAGTCACTGCCACCGCTATTACCAACTTTACCTCTATACATCCTTCCATACCCAGCTGTTGTTATATTATTGAATAAATGTGGATTCCCAACAATATGCTCATTTACAAAAGAATGTACATCACCAAACACAGAATCCAAGAATTTCCATCCTTCTGAAACTTTTCTCATAAGCAAATCTCCAGAGACAAGGTAGCCAACAAGACCGTTAGCAAGTTCTACAGGTTCATCACCATCATTGATATTAGCAATAGCTTCAGCTATCGCTTCTTGTTGAAGCTCTGATACGATAGCCAAACTTTGAACAAATTTTATCTTTTCTTGTGGCTCAAATGCCTTTCCAATAAAAATTGATGTGTTTTGAGCTACATCATCAAAAAGATTTGTTTGTGGATAATTAAATATCATGCTCAAGCCAAAGTCATTCAATAAGAACTTTCGAAATTCTACTTCAGATACCCCCAATGCCGATAGATGTGTATTCGGGATAATACAAGCGATAATAGTTCCTGGTTGTACAAGGTTGGCAACAAGCTCGATAAAAGGACATTCTAATGGTGCTTGACCAATGTTGGTCTTTGATACTAAGCCTGTTAATTGTCTGATTCTTCGTGCTAATTTATTCTTCTTCTCACCACAACCTTCAGCAACCGCAGACAAATAAGGAGGATTCAAAACAACCACCTTTGTGTTATTAAAGAACTCTTTATCAAGGTTGCTTATATCATTAGTTTGTACTAATGGGGAATTATTACGTTGAACAACAGAAGCAAACTTCAAGCCCATTCTTAAAGATAACAACTGTAACAGTCGCTCATTTATATCATTCGCCTGAATCTGACATGGCTGGATATCAGGATATGCAGTAGTTGCAGCAGAAAGCAATGTACCACTTCCTGCAGCAGGGTCTGTAATATTTCCACCTTCCCCTATTTGTGGTACATATGTCTTGACAATGCTTAATAAGACCTGAGCCAGTTCAATGTCCGTTGGAACTTCGCCCTCATGAGTATGTCCAGCAGAGATTACCTGATGCATGACATTGCATATCAGTTCTGCATCTTGATAACTCTGTCCTAATCTGTACAAGTCTCCCAGCACCATTTCTTGCGGCTTGTAAACTCTGTTATACTCTGCATTTTCCATACCGAAGATGCCCTTGAAGTTGATTCTTGATGCTTCACGACAGATTGCTGCTATATCATCCCTAAAGAATCTCCTATCCGCAAGTCCATTTCTATTAATTGCACGGAAAGAACCACGGATATATTCGTAGAACATAAATGCCAAAGAGCTATTCCACTTAATAAGGTTAGGCATGGATTCTTGAACTATAGCAGCAAAATTTGAGAATGATAGTAAGTAGTTGGTGTCTCTATCCAACACACGTTGAATTAACTCCTTGAAATGCAAAGCTAAGTCTCTTCTAAAGATTTCTTCACTCACATCTTCAAATCTATGAGTAAATACATATCCTGGCTGAATCAACTGGTCATAAACATTTTGACGCTGATTAGAATAAAGGAACAAGCAACTACATTCAAGATTAGTTAGAATATAATAGTTCGTTTCTTTTTCAGCATCCCTTAGGGATTGAACGTAATTCATCGTCTGATACTGGTATCGAGAACTATATACTGCAGGGATGGTGCGTTTTACTTCAACAACACAAAGAATCTTTCGTGTCCTTATGTTTGAAATAACAAAATCCATTTCGAGACTACCTACATATCTATGATGTTCTATTTGATACTTAGAATCTAAGTGCAGTAATACAAGAGCTTCTTGAAGAGCCCTTCCACATACAGGATGGAAGCATGCTACTTCCATATCTGTTTCTGACAACCATAATCTACTCATTGTTGACAAAAGGTATTAATTGTTTTGCTAAAGTATATGCTAATAATGGTGGAACTGCATTGCCCACGATTAGATTCTTACCCTGCTTGCTTTTTGATACGAATTCATAATCATCAGGGAATGTCTGCAATCTCATTGCCTCTCGTAAAGTGATAAGCCTTTCTTGTTCATAATGAATGTTACAACCCACGTTTGGACGGTTGAAGTAAGTATTTACTGTATATGAAGGTTTATCAGGATCCATTCGCCCATAACATGTAGTATGCCCTCCATCACGCTTCAATCGCTTAATTCTTACCGAGTTTACTTCATCTGGAATATCCATATAATTTCCACCAGGCTTAACGTGGTGACAAATGTATTTATCCAGTTCACTCATTGTTGGCCATTCATGTTCTGATATGCCACAATCTTTAGATGGCATAGGTAAATCGCCCAACGCTTCTTTCACACTGACATATTTTTTCTTCCCTTTTGTTCCATCTGCATTGTGAGTTGTTGCAGGAAATTCAAAGTTATTCATATAACCTCTTAATCCAACAATGATAACACGCTTTCTCAACTGAGGAACTCCATAGTCAGCAGCGTTAACTACTTTATAGTAAATAGAATAACCAATCTCAGAGAAAGCCTTAAACAGCAATGGAAGTATTTTCTCTCCATCACTGTTTTTGGCAGACACTAGGCCAGTCACATTCTCAAAAAGGAATCCTTTTGGTTGTAATTCCTTTATGATATCTATATACCTCCAAACTAATCGTCCTCGCTTATCATCACTGTGACGATTACCTGCCAATGAGAAAGACTGACATGGAGGTCCACCGATTACAAAATCACATCTAGGTATCTGTTTATCATCGATTTGATAAAGGTCACCACATATTATTTCATCTCCTACATTCTTTTTGTAGGTATTCACTGCGTCTTGGTTTATATCCACAGCCCATACTATATCATAACCAGCACGCTTAAAGCCGATGTCTAATCCACCACCGCCAGAAAATAGGCTTACAACCTTACAACTCATATTTTAATCTATTCGCTTTTTGGGAGTTATATATATCTTCAATGTTGTCTATTTTATAATATTTCGACAAAATACTTGTTGACTCAAGTATATATTTACTGTCTCTTGTTTCTATTAATTTTTTTGAACAATCAACTAACTTCAATACTGTATCATTGCTAAGGACATTCGGGTTAGGTACAACAATGTTGTCAATATCGTATTTTTGAATTTTTAGCAATCCATTTCCATAGGATTTACCACATAGTTCTAATTGACTAAAGACAAACAAGTTGTTCAAAAGAGCCATTATCAAAAGAGGATTATGCTCGGAAGATATTGTATAGAAATTATCACGAGCAATTACCTTGGCTTCATTATATATAAACCTAACACTATCACGAATGATATATGGAAATATCAGATCAGACTTGGTAGGAGTTTTTATTACATACCAGACTTTTTTATTTTCAATCTGATTTACTAACGTCTTAGGTTTTCTTTCCTGTAATATCAACTTTTCTGACTTCTCTAGATAGGCCACTATATCAGAAGATAATTCTTCATTAGCGGAGAGAATTAATAGTTTGTCAAACTTTGCATTCTTTGTAGAATAGCCAACCACATCTTTCGGTGTCGAAAGAATATCGGTTTTGATTTTATCTGACTCCAGAGGAGGATTTATAAAAACCTTGTTAAAGCCTGTTGTCACACCTCTTCTTATGTTTGCAAAAGAATAAAGAGGTACACAACTCAACGAATCAAATACAACCTGGCTTTTACCTTTTGATATTGTTAATTCGTTACCGTTAATTATAAGTGTTTCGTTCTTTGTGTATCCAGTTCTACCTTTTATGAATTTAAGGATCATTACATCTACTAAAGGATTTCCCACGAAAGGATAGCCGATAACTTGAATGAGATTGCTAATAAATCCCTTAGATTCAATTTGACTCATAAACCCTTTTCCATCTGGCGTGTTCACCCACGCATTAGGAAAAATGGCAACAAATTCACCTCCATCTTTTAACAAAGTAATACATCTTGCAATGAAATACAAGTATAGATTTGCTTTTGAGTAGATGTTGAAGTCTCCACATTTAGATACAATAGATTCTTTTGTTATCCCCAATAAAGACATATTATCTATCTCTTCTTGTCGGACATAAGGAGGGTTCAGAATAAAACCATCAATTTCACACGATGGCTCAAACTGAAAGAAATCTTTGTTGATTAAATTACATCCTGTATAATCATCAAAGTCTATTAGCTTAAATGTCTCTGGATCAATTTCCACTCCTGTAATGTTTGTAAAGTTTTCTTTTTGAAGGCTCTTTACAAATACACCTCTTCCAAAACATGGATCAACGATATACGCATCCTTGGGTAAGTCTATAAGACTTACCATAAAGTCAGCAACAATATCTTTTGTATATACTTGCCCTAAATTCATTATTCATTATAAAAATTTGTGGGGTTTAATAAATCCCTGGCTTCCACTTTTAGCAACTTTGCAATCTGATCGATTGTGGCTAAATCTGGTTGAACAGTATTGCTACACCATTTACTAACAGTACAACTGGATTTCCCAAGTTGTTCAGCCAGCCATTTACCAGTTTTACCTTGTTCTACAAGTACAACTTTTAGTCTATTCAAATTTGCCATATTAAATAAATAGATTTAATTTAGACGCAAAAATAATAAATTTCTATTATATAGACTAATTGTATCTTCAAACAGATATAAAATGATTCGGAATATACTCTTCCTTTCTTTTTATCTCAGCTTTTAAGCGTCCTTAAAATTTCTAGAGGTTTGCGGATCCATACCAATAATTATTCGAAACTTACAACATTTATGAACATTCTGTAAGGCATTGATTACATAAATTCAGCATAGGAAACAGCAATATTAACTTCTATGGCAGCAGACTGCAGGTTTTCTACTTTATCTTTTATCGCAAATCTGATATTTCTCATAAATAGATATTCAGTGTATTATTTTTTGATTTTGTCACAAATTCAAATTATCAAAATCCCAATACATCTCTTTAATTCTCTCATAATCCCCTGCAGAATACTCCGGCAGGTACTGTATCATCGCATCCACAAAGTCCTCTAAAGTAACAGCACTCAGCTTATAGGCATACTCAGGCTTCTGGTATCTCGCAACTGATTTGATTTCCTCTCCGGTTGATGGATGATCTTTATGAGATAGTACTACTGAAAATGAATCTTTCAAACCTTCGACTATCCTATAGCGCTCTGTAAGCAAAATGTTTCTGTAAATCTGTATAATTAAAAGGCTATTTTAATTTAGGCGAATCAGAAAAATGTCCTTGTTTTAGGGTAATGATTTGGCAACCATTCCAATTGCTGTGGTCAGCATCGCTTTACTTATTTGGGTAAATCTTACGTAATACAAAAGTTAAAGGATGAAAAGAATAATTTTCTTTACATCCTTTATATCATTCTTTGTAGTGATTGCGAAAAATAAGCCTATAAATCAGATTTCTCTGAATATTTCTGCAGGTAATAAGCTTTTGGTGAAGTTTCCACTGCGAAAACTCGGACAATAACATATTTAGAATTATCGTCAGTCTTTTCAATATAATCCCATTCTTTGGTCTGGAAGTTCAGTGGGAAAAGATCACTTTCTGAAACATTCCCGACAGTTGTCTTGACTTCAAAAAGTATTTTTTTTCCGTCAGTCAATGTGACTTCAAAATCATAGTCGTGTGAAGTGATACATAAATAGTATGCTTTGCCATTCCAATGGACGCAACGGGAATCTGCAGTTGATGGTGTAACCAAATTACTCCATTTAACTTTATCTCCCCCATATATTCTACACAATTCTTGATAGACAAAACACTCTCCCTCATCACCTATTTGTATCTTTCGTTGCTTTGTAGCCAAATCTTTTATCTGCTTTAAATCAAAATCACCTTGCTCTTTTTGAAGTCTATCAAAAATTTCCTTCAAATCAAAATCTGGGAATTTTTCTTGTATTAGTCTCAAAGTTTCCAATTGAGTTACTTCTTTGCATAATGCGTTTTTTTTCTGACTCAATTCCTGAATGACAGTCTTATCCTCAAGGAGTTGTTTAATTTCATTCCTACTATTTACCAGGTCGTTCATTTCATCCAAAGTAAATGCATCGTGCATCTTCTGAAGTTGTTTGCGAGTTTCTGGGTCATACAGCAGATCCATTGCCATATCATTTCTGCTGTTATATACTTCTTGCATCAGCTTACCGTCCTGAGCATGGAATTCTGATTGGAAATAATTTACAATTCGTTCTACAGCATCTTTTATAAGCTCTCTGTTCTTGCCATTAGGATTTTTATAGCAATATGTGACACATTCGTTTATGATACCTAAAATCACACGTTTAGTATCATCTTGTAACTGTCCTGTATACCTGAACCCAGGCTTCAACACATAACTTAGTATGTTTCGCTTAAAATCTGCCTTATCTTCAAACTGACAATCATTTAATAATCCATTTTTCAAGATAGGTATTAATTCCTCAATGTCATTTAAGCAAGCCCCGTCATACATCTTGTCCTTGATTGAATGTAAGTTCCCATAGTAATCGGGTATTATCAGTGTATCGTCTGGTATATGTAATTTTGCTTCTGAGATATAATCAATATAGTTGTCCAACCATTTAATAGCAGAAATTGTAAAGGAAGACTCATCTTCTTTTTGGAGTTTCTTATCCAACATATCCAAAGAGCCAGCATCAGATATTTCGCTTGCAAGGTAATAAGCAATCACCTTAACGGACTCTCGCCACAACGAGGTATCGGAACATTGTATTTCTATTTGTCTCCCTTGATAATTGGCATACATATCATATACGTTTAATAATTTATCAAACCAACTCTGTCCTGACGGTTTTAGGTGGATTATGTATGAGGCGACATCGATTTTAGTTCTCAGTGCTATATCTTTATCAGCATAGAATGATTCCAAACTTTTTACTATGTTAGCGAGTTGTAATGGTACTATATTAAGCCTATTGTTTATTTCAAATTGGTCATGTATCAAATTCGCTTTAATATCAATGCCAGATATAGCAAAGCACTCATTTAAAAGTTCACGCGGCACATTGCCTATTGTATGTAATTGATCCAAGGAGCAAAATTCTCCATATTCATTTGGAATAAGACTCCAATACCTTCCATCGTTGTCAGATTTGTTGTCACCTGAGAGTTCCTCTTGGTGCAAATATCCGTTATTTATCAAGAAATTAACGAAATTATTTGACCATTCTATAGTACAATAGTTATTAAGTAAGTTATCTCCACTTTCATTTATTGTGTCCAATTGTTTCTTTGAAGAAACTTGGTCTAAAAATTGCCCTACCAACCATTTGTCCGCATCTTCCCATATTTCAGATGAAAGATTGATTTCAAGCTCATTTGTTACTTCTTTTTGATATATTGCTTTGAAGAATTCGATTATTTGTAATCTCTTATTTCTAAATTTCTTTCTGTTTTCATTTTCGGAATTGGTCGGGATAGCTGTGATTATGGGAAGCAATTGCTCCATCACATTTGTTTTGCTATCGATAATATCTTTACATCGTTTTTTGATGGCATTGACCACATCTTCTCTTTTAATTATTTCTAATGAGATTTTATTTATTCCATCAAAAAGTAATTGCTCGTCCCAATCTAGGCCCAATTTCTTCATGAAAGCATAAGTAACCTCTTCAATATCTGCACCATTTTTCAACGGTTTTTCTCCATATACACAAACAAAGTTCTCTTTTCGGTTTGGAACAATGCTTTTTTCATTGAGAATGGATGACTTTGTATCAGAGAGCCATTCATAAAAACGATTCAGCCATTCAATAGAGTTAGATTTGTCAATCAAGGCCAAAGAATTTATGTTCCCCGCTTCTTCAATAAAGTTTGCGATAGCATTGATATCAACAAGTTGGAATATTGATTGTTCTGATTTATCAATACTTTCTTCAAATCCATCAGCAAATTTGTAAGCTCCCCATTTGTTTCCAATCCAATATTTAAGTTCATCAAAAACAGGCATGGAGTTCCCATGTATATTATAGCATATTTTATAAAAATTCGCCTCTACACTTGTTGGGAAACAAAGATTATCTTCTTTAATAGATTTCAATCCGGTATTAGTCTTTACTATTGATTTGTGAAATACTACTTTGCGTAATGGAATTATGTATCGTGCCGCTAAACAATCTTTTTCTTCTTCTGTCCAGCCAGAACCACTATCTAATATTTGCCCTAATCCATTTACGAGGTTGTATAAATCAGTGTATTCGTTTGTTATAAGATAATCAATTAATTCCTGATACATAGGAACAGAGCGTTCTAGTATCATCCAATTTATTCCATTTGGAAAAATGTCTTCTTCGTCACAATTCGTTTCATTATTATATCTTTTACCTTTGCGTATTTTCTTTAGATACAATGCTGTTCGTTCTGTCACAGGTTCAAAATCATTACTGTTGATATAGAATGGCAATGTCATTCTTTCAAATCCAATAAGGGGCAAAGAACAATAGACTGATGGAGAAACGTCATAAGAGATTGGTCTCACTTCTTTTCTGTCATTTACCTCTATGGCTAATTGTAGCCGAAGATTGCGCTCAATTCTTTTAAATAATGTGAGCTCTTGATTTGGTTCTTCTATTGAATTGATGATGAAAATTCTGTTTTGAGAATTACAGCCTTTAGTTTCCTCGAATTCACATTGAACAAAAGTTCCTTGAATGGGTTTGTCATTCCCATTACGGCGTATTTTATAATAGACTTTATCTATTTCATCATTTATTGTAATAGATCTAACAGTTGGACAAAATGTCATGGTTTGTGCAGAGTTGTCCATCAGATTGGCAATACCCATACGAGCTGGTCTAATCTTATCTTCACTATCCAAATGATAGATGAATTCAGTGATTGGATGGCCATTTATCCTTTCTATTTCACGTTCATTATATCGTGTTTCTTCTTCAGTTCTAATCAATCCTTTTTTAAGTTCTTCATCAGTAATACCATTACGATATAATGTCATATCGACAGACATCAATCCTTTGTCCTTCGTTTCTAATGCACCCCTTATATCGATAATACGAGATAATGCGTGAGTTGTTAAGAAGCCTGTTCCGAAGCGTCCTGTACTTTGTTTATCTCGTCTTATGCCATCTTCTGTTATCTCTTCACTTCTTTTCTCTGCACTGAATTTCCATTTTAATCCCACCAATGCTTTTGCGGAAAAGGGTGCTCCATTATGTGAAAAAGAAAGGCATTGGTGCCCCTTATCATCAACATATCGACGAAAAACAACATCTACAAATTTGTCTTTCTCCCTTTTTACCACGGTATCTTTCGCATTTTGTATCAGCTCCCATGGCCAACGCTTGCAATCGACGTCTCCCGGATTGTCTAAATCACGTAATCTTGCACCGACGCTATTACAGTATTGTTCATACATTACGTCATTCTCTGCCATACGAATATCCTCCGGAATATACTTTCCTGTTTCCATATTTTTTTGTTCAATGATGAATTATTACACTGTAAAATGATATATTTAAAGTCACAAAGCGTGGACTGAATGCCATACTCTTTACTTGAAAGCCGTAAGAAACCTTGAATACAGATGTAATAATAGCAGCTCACGCTTAGCGTGAGAAACACAATGCTATCCTTGTATCCAATTTGAAAATTTCCTATGTTTTTCAAGTACAAGACAAGCATAACACTTCTTCTTTTTCTCGTATGTCTTAGAGAAAATTACTCAATCCACTTACAAAAGTAGGAGACTTTTCTGATAATACCCTATCTTCTAATATTTTTATTTGCTTTTGGAATGGAATTTATAGTACATTCTATATTTTCAATATTTTATCCTGTCAATATATGGTATACCATATCTCACTTATATATTTCATCAAATGCTCAGAGTTAATACTACGCCTATTTTTCCTTTTTGTTATCTGCCATTCTATTTCTATGCAAACTATACCATGCTTCATACCTTTTCTACTTTAAACATCAATACTATAATATTATATTATCTTTATAATATTCAATTATTAGACTCTTTCTTTCAAAAAGGAAAACCATTAATTTTTTAACCACATTATGATAGGAATATAATTTAATCTCTTTTATTATTTTATCTTCACATAATAATACATCAAAACTTCCTACTTTATCTATATCATAATAAGAATTGTTTAAATTTCTCTTGAGATTTATTTGTATTTTGCTCCCTGTTTGATGCACTAAAGGTTCGAAGATAATATTATCATCGCTTTGCTGTAAAATTAACCAGTTTGTTCCTATAAGATCAACTATTTCACCTATATTGTCTTCAATAAATATATTCTTCTCTTCTAAACAAAAAACTTTTATTATCGCCATAAGAATAGCAAAAGTATTACGTGAATTTACATAATAGCCCTCTAACATATATTTTAAAGATATGTTCTCATTGACGATACATTTACTTGCTTTAACCAATCTTTCTTTTACTATACGCAAATTAAATTGATTAGATTCATTCTTTAAAGATGCTAATATATTATCACATAGCGTATTACATATAACCTTATAGTTTAATAATGATTTATCTAATAAATGATTTACTATATACTCTTTAAGCAGATTATATAACGAGTAATTGAAAGGTTCAATGTTAGAAAACTTTGATATATACCCTATAAAATCTGTATTTTCTCCATACACATGATGGTATATATTTTTTACATTATCATAATCGCATACAGTGATTATTTTATCAAAGTTATACTTATTACTTTCACCATATAATTTATTATCAAAGTGAGCAGAAAACACATTTAATATTCTGAATATATGTGCCGGATCTATTCTGTCCAAATCCTCTATAATCAATACAACCTTCTTTTTAGTACTTCTCTTATACTCTGAAATTATATTATATATTAATTGTGATATAGTATCAAACTCATTTATAGAACCTTTCCTATAATTAAAGTCCTTTATAAACTTGCCAGCCTTTTCTTCCTCTATTTCATTTATTTTCTTCTCCCATTCCTTATAACCGTCACTTATGCTTTTTATACCTTTGTATATATTCCCTAAATTTATATCCAATCCACAGAAATTAAATTGAGGTATTATTTGAATCAGATTTTCGAATACTTCTTCATAGTTTTGACTTAAATAGTAAGCAGATTTGAATGACTTTGTGTAATTTATTTTCCTGCTTATTATCGTTTTCTCAGAAAGAAGTCGTAGTAGGATATCTCTTTTTATCAATTCAAATATTTCGCCATTATCCATTACCTGATAATTTACTGGATATATAGTGATAAATAGATATTCTTTACTATACATTTTAGTGAACCGACTAAGGAAATAGCTTTTCCCATCACCGAATTTTGCCGACAATATGCACCGGTTATCAATCTCAAAATATTGCTTAAATTGCCTACATATAGGCTCTACGTCAATCATTTCCTCATTATTATCAATCATAATCACCTAAAGTTAATTCATTATAATTATCACCAGCACCACATACAACCGCACCTGCTTCAATTATTACTCAGTCTGTTAAAACAGTTCCTCTAACCTTGTCGCCAAAGTTTTGCATCGGTAAGTTCCTCGGCCGATTTCGCATTCTATTTCGGTATCTCAGTCAGTGACTTTTGAAGGACTGCATTCGTGTTCCACAACTCAGTAATCTTCTCATTAAAATTTTCGCTTGTTTTTCTTAAACCCTATAATATATATTCTTAAAATACAATACTTTAACACGTTTACCTAAATTCTTTAAGTCCTCAATTTTTCCATAATCGCTTATTAATAAGCATAAAGTTAATAATTATAAATTGATAAATATGAAATAGTTCATATTTTATATTTTAACATTATCTTATACACTCTTTCAACCCTACTCTATACTATTTGTTACAAAGAAAAATATAAGAAACAATAGTTGCAAATTATTATATAAAGTATCCATCAAAATCCAATTATAACGCAAATATAATTATTGCAGAATAACTTAAAATATATCTAACAAATTAATAAAGAAGTGCTCAACAAATTGTTATTCATTCATTGTATAGAAATATGTAACAAAAAGTCTTTTATATCATTGACATCAATATGCTATGATATACAACAAAAGTATCCAACAATAAACTTCTGTTCAAAAGAATAGATAAAAATCCATTTGTAATATTGCAGAAAAATAAGCAAAACATGTTCCGTTTGTTTAAGATTACAAGAAACTATAGGGAAGAGATTAGTTCTATAGAAATCAAACAATTAATCACAGATAAAATAATGATAAAAGCAGCTCTATCACCATATATTTTGATATATACTTTTTCCCTAAACTACCATATCACAACGCATTTATAAAAGGGCTTGCCCTGTTCACTTTTTTAAAAGAGGGAAGCCTAATTCCCCCTTCCTAAAAAGGGGGTTAGAAAAAGAAAGTTTAAAAAGGCAGCAAGCTGGATAATTTTGTTATATAGTTTACAGAACAGAATATCGAATATTTGCCATAATTTGGATCAAAATATTATCAGCTGCACTAATATAGCAATACACAAAAATAATCGTAAGAAAGGCTTAGAACTGGCTAAATTCAAAAGTTATTCTCCAGTAGCTACAGCCGTTTTTATCATATCAAAAGCGATAGAAAACCAATACAGACTTGGATCTTTTTTAATTAAAAGTTCCCAATACATCATATACGACTGAAACAATTTATACTGGAATGTCCAACAAAATTATACAACAGAATAACCTCGAGAAATAGAATTTTTGTTGTACACTATACCTGTCAAAAATATGATTAGAGCAAAATAACTATGTACAAGAAAATAGGGCTTAAAGTAACAAACAAATAAACTTGATTACTCCATCTGCAAGTATATTATGGAAAGGATAATAGTATATAACAAAAAACTTTCTTAAGATGACATTATAACCATACTTTTATTGTAAAGTGACATAATCAAAATCTAAACAATAACCTCATCAATTCATCAATTCATCAAAAAACAATTGTATCACATAACGTAGAATTATATAAAAAAGCAATAAGCACTTTTATATTTAAACGAAATTTCATACTTTTGAGATATATCTTTTGTTTTTTACTATTAACGCCTTTCATAATAGTAATAATTTATAACAATATACAGCATGATTAAAATTTATAGTATGAATACTTGCCCGGACTGTATTTATGTAGAAGAGCAAATACAGGGAGACGACAGATATGAAATTATAGACATAGGTTCGCATGTAAAATATTTAAAGGAATTTCTAAGAATCCGTGATAATAATCCTGTTTTTAATGAAGCGAAAAAAGTTGGAGCTGCAGGTATTCCATGTTTTGTTTTAGAGGATGATTCTGTTACACTCATACCAGAAGAAGCCGGACTTGCATCAAGACCAATTATAGAAGGAATGTCATGTAATATAGACGGAAGTGGTTGCTGATACATATTTTGAGACATCTAACCTATCATATAATAAAGCTTACATATGAAATCTGTTTATTATATGATAGGTTGTACTAATAATGACCGTTAATCACAAACTGACTTTTAGATAATAATTGGCAGTTCATATGGTTTACTATCCTTCTCATTCAGGAATCGTGTATATTGGAGATACAATTTCTAATATAATAAAATGATAATGGCGTAGTAAACTATGCAAAGTGCAGTGATATTTTACAAAAATTGAAATCATAATGTACAATGGATAATTCAATCAAACAATATGCCATAGGTGAACTTCTTGACGGGAGGTATTTCTACATACCATCCTACCAGAGAGGATATAGATGGACAGAGAAACAAGTAGGTGATCTCTTACGTGATCTTCTCTGTTTTGCTAACGATTTTGCTAATGAAGGAAAAGAAAAAAAACAGGATCAGTTTTATTGTCTTCAACCTGTCATAGCTCGTCCAATCACAGATGAAGATAAGCTTAAATCTATGTTTGGAACTGAATACAATGAAGGTATTCTAAGTCATGGTGTGTGGGAGATTATAGATGGGCAGCAGCGTCTGACAACTATATTTCTACTATACAAGTACCTTCTCGATCAAAAAGGATGGAATGCGGAAACCTTGAAAGAAGAGGAAGATGGTAAAGAACTATATCATATCTGCTATGCTACTCGTGATGGTTCTACAAAATTCCTTGAAGGATTGACTATGAAGACCATCAAGGATAACGATGAGGACATCTTGAGAGACAACGTGGATTACTTTCACATGGCAAATGCATTCAAATATATAAGTGAATGGATTAAAACAGATGGTAAAACAATCAATATTCGCTATCAATTGGGTGGCAGTCTTGACAATATCAGAAATTCATTCTTTAAGCTTCTAAATGGCATGAGTGACACCAAAGGTGGCTCTGTACAGATTTTATGGTATGAAATTGAAGAGGTAAAGGAAAAGAATAACATTAAAGAATTTCAGAAGATCAATACAGGAAAGATTCGTCTTACAGATGCGGAACTTATCAAAGGATTGTTCTTATTGAAAAAGAACTTTACTTCTGGTGATAAATATATTAAGCAATCCGAATTAGCTTTGGAATGGGAATATATTGAGAACACACTTCATGCAAACAATTTCTGGTATTTCCTTCAGAAAAAGGGATATGATATGCCTAACCGCATTGACCTCCTTTTTAATCTGATTTACAAAAAGAATGCTCTTAAAGAAATTCCTGAAACAGAATGGGATGCTAAAATAAAGGAAATTGATGCTCAGTTAATGGATGCAAGACAAAGTGAGATATTCCGTTTCTATTACAACCGTTTTGAAGGAAAAATGGGCGAAGAACTTCAGCATGAAGTTGCTATTGCCTGGGATGAAGTGATGGAATTATTTAGAACACTTGATGATTGGTTCTGTACCCCTTCTATTTATAACTACATTGGCTTACTTAGTCAGTGTGGTGAAGATCTTTGTAGGCTTATTCTTCATTTTGAATATATGCCAGAAACTACGTGTCGAGATGATTTTGAGAAATACCTTAAAGAGCGTATTTCATACCACTTACGTGGTACGAAAGTTGATGATGAAAATAAGCAGATTCTCAATACATACAATAAAGATCACAATACTATATACAAGTTATTACTGACCCTAAACATACATCTTCTGAATGAACAAAATCAAAAGTTGGAATCAGAATCAGATGTATATAAATTCCCATTTGATGTACTTAGTGCTCAGAACTGGGATATTGAGCATATTGACTCATTCCATACTAATGCTTTAAAAAAGGAAAAAGATAAGCAGGAATGGATTAAAATAGCTATGGCTGATCGTAAAAATGATTTGAAGGATGATGAACTTATTGCTTTAAAACAAAAATTAGATGAAAATGCTTTAGATGATGCCATTATTATCTTGAAAAAGAATGCACAAGAGGTGGAAGTAGATGAAGAAATCAAGAACACCATAGGTAACTTGACATTACTTGATGCAGCTACTAATAGAATGTATGGAAATAGTTTGTTCTGCACAAAAAGACGCATTATCATAGAACGAATCAAACAAGGGGTCTTTGTACCTATTGCAACACAATATATCTTCGCTAAATTCTTTGACGATAAAGGTACCAACCGTTCTTTATGGACAAAGGAAGACATGGAAGCATATCATAAATACATCTATGATGCTTTGAAAAAATATATAAAATTAGAGGAGGTTGAAGAATGAGTAATAGATATACTTTTTTAGATATATACAAGAATGATTTAGATCTTAATAAAGATACAAAGGTTAAAATTAGCCAGATAGTCATCCCTAAGATTCAACGTCCATATGCTCAGGGAAGACAAGATGGTGTATGTACTTATGTACGTAATACACTTCTGAATGAAATGTTTGCAAATTTCAAAACAGATGAGGTTTTTGATTTCAACTTCATATATGGAATTGTTCGTTCTTCTAATGAAACCTATGTCATGGAATTATTGGACGGGCAGCAACGTATGACAACCTTATTCCTGATTTATTGGTATATTGCAAATCGCGAACTTAACGAAGGCGAAGAGGCAGATACTGAGATTCGTAATGCACTTGGCCGTTTTGTCTATGAAACACGTTCCACTTCAACCGTATTCTGTCAGAGATTAGCATCTTATCACATTGACCTTTCAGACACTAAACCATCAAAGGCAATAAGGAAAGCAAAGTGGTACTTCAAATCATTCGATAGAGATAGTACGATAAGTGCTATGCTCGTTATGCTTGACGCGATTCATGATAGATACAACAGCCAGGACAGCAATGAACTTTACAAGAAACTTGATAATATCCAGTTTTATGTAAAGTCTCTTGGCTACTTTAACCTATCTGAGGAACTTTATATCAAAATGAATGCACGTGGTTTGCAGTTGAGTCCATTTGAGAATTTCAAGGCAGACCTAATCAATTTCATAAATAATAAAGAATACGCCCCATATAAAGAACTTGTACCATTATACAAGAAAGACAGTGATGACAAAGTGGAATTTAACTTTAATTTCTCTGTTAAACTTGATGCAAAGTGGATAGATATTTTCTGGAAAAAGGGAGATGAAAACTTTGACGCTGCATACATGAGCTTCTTCTCTCGTTTCTTCGCCTGTAAGTATATAGTATCGACAAAAGATATTGTGTCTGATAGAGATATGCGACAGGATAAAACTATACGTCAGTTATATACTGATGCAGAGAATAGAAATGAAGCAATTGAGTACCTTGGCTTCCAGGAGTTCGAAAATCTACTTTCCAAGCATCCTGAGTATATCATGATTTTGGATAAGGTTTTTGATGTATTCTATGAGTATGACCATAAAGATGGTAAAGGTTTTATCTATAAATCAATGCTTCCTTCATGGGAGAAGAAAAATTCTGAAGAAGGCGATGATTTCTATAATAACTTGTCATCCAAGATGACTCATACCAAACTTATTTTACTGGGAGCAGTCATTGAGTTTATTGAAGCATACGATACATTTGACATAGATGTGTTCAAACAATGGATGCGAGTAGTATGGAACATTGTAGAAAATACGAATATTGACAGCTTAACGCCTGTGTCTTCATTGATACGTAAGCTTTCTGCTGTTATTCATAATACAGCGATTAGATCATCAGAAGGTTTATCATTCTATGCCGCCCTTTCTCAATGGAAAGATGATAGCAATGACGAACGTGAAAATAGAGCTCTGCTCGAAGAAACAGAAAAAGCAAAGCGTATTTCAGAGAACAGTGATTGGCTTAACATGTTCAAACAAGCAGAACAGCATCCATTCTTTAAGGGTATGGTATTGTTTTTCTATGAGCCAGGCTTATCGTTGGAAAATTTCAGACACAGATATGAGTTAGCAAAAGACATGTTTGATGAAAATGGTATATCTAAATTATATCGTACAGATCATTTGTTAATTCGTGCTATTGTTAGTCAATTCAATTCATGGGATGAACTGAAGGAAAGATATATTACTGAACGAGCAGAGTCTAACAAATATTTAAAGAACATTCTCGCTTCTCATGAAAGAGTGCGTAATATGTTCTCAGAGTTACTGAATGATGCAGATGAATCTGCTGTTGAGAGTCGTCTACATGAATACATAGATGAAGAGAAGGATTTCATATCATGGAATGGTGGTAATGACGGATACTGCGATATGGCAGTAAAAAGACTTAGAGAAGACATCAAACTTTATGATTGGATTGCTGCGGAGGAAAGACAAAACAAATCTGTTTTCCGTATTTACTGGTATGAGGGTCATATTATGTTCGCAGTTCCAAGAAAGCAGTATGCAAAAGTTGCCCTTGATACAGAACGAGCAAAGACAGCATATAAAATTGCCGAAAGCTACGGGATGGACTATTATGATAATAACCAGTTACAAATGTATAAAAAGTATGGAGACAGTTTCGGCAACGAGATTTGGCTCAAACAGGATAGACAGAATTGTACTCTATGGATTGGTTTCTGTCAGCATCATGATTTAAGGATTCAGATAGAATGCAAGACAAAAAAATATGCCAAGGAATTATTGGAAGTGTTTGAAGGAAGTGACTATATTGATGATGATGAAAGATGGATAAAGCTACCATATCAGAAACACTTCAAGTATCAAAAAACATATAGAGACTTGGCAAACGTTCTGGAGAATATATTTGATAATATACCTGAACTTTAATCCGCAATTTAAAAATAGAGATTAATGTTGACAGCTCAAAGTATTAAGGCTAATTGTAGCATGGCCATTATCAGATGGCTACGTATTAAAATGCCTTATGAGTATTTAACAATGGATATCACAACATACAACATATCCCAATTGAAGTTTTATAAAAAAACAGACTGCAACATTAGTGTTCACTAAAAATTATAGGCCAAGTTTAATGGCGCTATAAAATATTTTGTATAAATGGAAAATACGGGATTCAAAGTGAGTTCCGTATTTTTGAAATCATAATAAAAATACTTTCAATTTTTATAAGTAAATCTATGGAACAACAGTTTTGCCAAAGTTGCGGTATGCCTCTCACTGATACAAATAAAGGAACAAACTCTGATGGAAGTTTGAGCAATGAATACTGCTCCTATTGTTATCAGAAAGGACAATTCACACAAGATTTTAACATGAACCAGATGATAGAATTTTGTGTTCAATTTACAGAACAGATAAATAAGGAGACTGGATGGAATCTTACTCTGGAACAGGCTAAGGAAAATATGAGACAATTCTTCCCTACTCTTAAACGATGGAAAGAAAAAGATGAAAGAACTCTTACAGAAAAGGCAACGGGCTTGTTAGCACAATGTAAGGACATTACGATTGCCTCAATTGATAACGAAGGATTTCCACGTCCGGTTCCAATGTCCAAAATCAGTTCAAAAGGATGTAATGAGGTATGGCTGGCAACCGCTGCCAATTCTGTGAAGGTTACAGATTTCACACTGAACAACAAAGCCGGACTTTGTTATTCAAACTATGGTGACAGTGTCGGCTTGAGAGGAATCATTGAGATTATAACTGATGATAACATACGAAAAGAAATGTGGCAAGACTGGCTTATCAATCACTTTCCGTATGGCCATACAGATCCTAATTTTGTACTTTTACATTTCATAGGGAAAGAGGCTACATTTTGGATTAATGGAGAATTTGCGCACGAAAAGTTGTAATATAAATTCATATTATTAAGAATAGACATAGCATTCTTTATGTCTTGCATTCATTATGAAAAAAGTAAAATATTTATAACAATAACCTTCTACTGAAAGGACAAAATTACAAAATGCAAATCAAAAATGGCCGACAATGGAAATTCATAATTTATTGGATGTCAAATCAAGAACCGAGCTGCGTGAATGGTTAATACAGAACCACAAAACTGAGAAAGAATGCTGGGTAGTGGTAAAACGTGGTAGACCTACGGATAACAATACTTTCTGGTATATCGATGCTGTAGAAGAAGCCCTATGCTTCGGTTGGATAGACAGTACTACTAAAAAAATAGCAGATGATGTAACAGTCCAGAAACTTTGTCCACGAAAGCCAAAAAGCAATTGGTCCGAGCTCAATAAAGAAAGATGCCGCAGAATGGAACGATTAGGACTGATGACAGATGCAGGAAGAGCCGTTCTACCTGATATGTCACCTAATGGTTTTATCATAGACAAGGATATATTACACAGACTACAATCTGACCCAGTAGTGTGGAACAACTTCTGCCAATTCCCTGATTTATATAAACGAATCAGAATTGATACTATCCAAATTAAAAAGAATCAGCCTGAACTTTTTGAAAGTCGCCTGAACAAATTCATAGAAAATACCCGAAAAGGACTTCTTTACGGAGAATGGAATGACAACGAAAGATTATAAAAATACAGGAAAGCATTAACCTATTTCTATTTTTATTACCTTTGTACCTAGGATATTAAAAACAAAGATTGTTCAACCTATGAAATGGCAATTGTGCATATAGCTGCGCATAATGAATAGCATTCTCAATTCAAGCTATTGTTAATATACAGGCTTATAATACAGGTCTGTGCTTCTTTATTTTGCCATTATATCAAATAATTACTTTACAAATAAGCTATGTCACCAGTTGACAGGGCTTGTTGTATTTTATCATGTTGAACAATGAACTATACATATAAAAACATATGGCTCATCAACTTTCCGGTTATGATGAGCATCCTTATCGAACAACTTATTAATATAACTGATGCTATCTTCTTAGGTCATGTTGGTGAAATAGAATTAGGGGCATCCGCACTCGCTGGGATCTGGTATCTCGCCATTTATATGCTCGGTTTCGGATTCAGTATAGGTTTACAGGTTGTCATTGCACGGCGTAATGGCGAGCAGCAATATTCAGAAACAGGTAGGACATTCTTTCAGGGATTGCTTTTTCTGTCGGGGTTAGCAGTTCTACTGTGCGCTATTTCGAAAATATTATCTCCCTTGATTCTGAGCAATCTGATTGCATCCGAGAAAGTATATTCTGCTGTTATAGCTTACCTGGACTGGCGCATTTGGGGATTAATGTTTTCTTTCCCATTTCTTGCGTTACGATCTTTCCTGGTCGGTATAACACTTACAAAGCCCTTGAACAAAGCTGCCTTTACAGCTGTATTGGTGAATATACCTTGTAATTGGCTTCTCATATTTTATTTCGATATGGGAATAGCAGGTGCTGCAATAGCGTCATCTTTTGCTGAATTATGCTCATTGATAATATTGTCTATCCATGTTTTACGAAAAATGGACAGAAAGGTTTATGGTCTGAACTGGCAGTTTAATAAAAACATATTCCATCATGTCTGCCGTGTATCTATCTGGAGCATGTTCAATCCGTTTATTGGTGTAGCCTCATGGTTTGCCTTCTTCATAGCCATTGAGCATTTAGGCGAATTTGAACTGGCAGCAACAAATGTCATACGCAGCATATCCACCTTGTTTTTCGTCATAGTCAATTCACTGGCAGCAACAACCGGCTCATTGGTAAGTAATCTGTTGGGAGCAGGACAAAAGAATCAGATTTTCCCGTTATGTAACCGGGTTATCCGTTTGGGATATGCCGTGGGATTTCCACTTATTATCCTTTCTATAATCTGTTTCAATCCACTTTTTAATATTTACTCGGATAATGAGGGCCTAATGCAAATAGCACAGCTGCCATTTACAATAGCTTTGTTGAATTATGCTTTTGCCTTACCTGGTTATGTATATATGAATGCTGTCACAGGGACAGGTGCCACACGTACAACTTTCATTTTTCAGACTGTAACCATTATAGCCTACCAGATTTATTTATGGACGATAAGCAATTTCAGCACATACCTGTCTGTATATTGGACTGCTGAATACTTATATGTGATATTGCTTGGAGTGCTTTCCATTATATATCTTAAATGCAAAAACTATTAATTGTTTGAATCCCATGATGAAAAAGACCTGTCTATCGAAGTCGGCGATTACACTTTCTAGTGAATAAAATACTTTGCAACCATATCTTTAAGCTGATCCGATGACAGGTTTGCTATGCCTATTGATTCAATAAGTGAAAACTCTTCTTTATTCTTACCAATAATAAACTTACGTTCATGACCGTCTATTTCAGCAAGCAAATGGAAATTTCCCTTATATGCCTGCTCCATACGGATATTCTTTATAGTATGTCCGTTTATGACAAATTCGCATATTTCAGGAGCCATTTCCTCTAACTCTCCCCATGATTTCAGACGGTCAAATATAGTGTTTTCGACACGTCCTATCCACTGTTCCGCAACACCATATTTAGTGGCAACCGTCCGAAATTGTTTTATGGCATTAACTATATCACGTATTATTGCATCAGGCCTACGTATTCCATTATCTTTAGCAAATTGAATAACATCATCCCGTGTTATATCCCTAAGTTTTGCCCTAATATACATGCAATGATCTTCATTTGGCAAGAATCCTCCATTGTCAAATATATAAGTTACATCGTATGCAGGAGACAGACGCCAAGTACCGTCCTCACTCATAACGAATGAAAAATTCTTATTGTGATCATCTGTATTGTTTGCCAATACATTAAAGACCATCCTGCGGAATACCTCATAACAGTCTGTTTCCGGCAGATGGAGCTTCCGGCATACTGTAATCAATTGTTCGTAACTGTCCGCATCGGGGCTAATTGCGGCCAAAGTTTGTGTATGAATCTTTTTTCCATTATTACGGTCAAAGCGTTTTGTCATGAAATGATTATTTCCGTCCACTTGATAGAGTTTTGAAGGCATCATATTTATCCCTGCCATTGTAGCAAGTTCATAGTAAGACATTTCCAATTCTGCCGAGCTGTATTGCGAATTCCCAAATTTGACCAGATAATAATCAAATTCCTCTAATCCGGAAATCTGCCCGCTACGGACCTCACCATTCTTTCGATTAATGGCAACAATGGCTTTAGGTTGACGACCACCGGCTGAAGTACCAACCGTAAGTAATGATTGCATTGTTACCGACTCTTCGGGTAGGATTCTGGCATTTTCTCTTTCTGAGAATATACGCTCTGCTAAATTTGCCAATGATTTGATATCTATTTTTTCAGCCTTACGCTCTCTTGAAACCTCAGGCAAAAATTCCAAAGCTCCCATTCCACGCTTTCCTATAAATGAGAGTTTGTCAAGAGGAGTAATTTCTGCATTTGACAAGTGATTCTGCTGGCGCCATAATTCAAAAAGTTGATTACCCCATGAGTCAGGCAATGAATCTGCTAAAAATGCCGGTAATTTTTGATAAATCTTGGCCTCTTCTCCCCATACAGGCGTAAGTCCTCTTGCCCCATCAACCGGTGCCGCTAATGGAGAAATGTTAAGACCTTTCTTCAAGAAGGCCGGATTATACATAAAATAGGATAACCTGCGTCTGGCATCCCATGCCAATCTACCAATTTCCTCACCCCAAAGGATTACTTTTAACGACTGTACCATAATTTATACTATTTAGAGTGTCTGACACGCTGTACTTTTTTATCATCCTTACGCATCAGGTAAGGAGATTCAGGCAATTCTGGGAGAAGATTATCTATAGTATTAATCTGTCCGACCACTTTCAGCAACACAATAAATGTTGACAATGAAATATTGCCAGCTGTACCATTCTCGAATTTGTGGATGGTTGTAAGTCCAATACCGGATTGCTCAGAAACATCTTTCTGAGTGAGATTGCAACGAATTCTATATTCTTTAAATCTATTACCTAATAGCCTTACAAGCTCAGGCGTGGAGTATTCATAAAAATCTACCATATAAGCCGTATTTATATATCATTATAATGATAGTTACATATATTTTTAAGCATTAATCTTCACTATTATGAAGATTATAAATACAAAACTAGGTAATTTCTGAGAATAAAACTAATTTTTCTTAGAAAACTTATCGTCAAATCATAGTGATTGATTATAAATCCTATATTTTGTATTTGTTCCATATCCAATTTCGCTATTTCCCTCATGAAGTTTTGATTGCAAAAAAAATGGCTTATCAACCACGCATAAACACGGAGATAAGCCAACTTTTAATTACGACGTTCCATTAAGAAATAGGCTCTACACGTTTCTCAGGCTCCCATTCGGTATGAGAAATAATATCATGATATTGTTCCAGAGTAAGAAAAGAGTTTTTCTCATCAGAACATTCATACTCCCAAGGAAGCTCATAGACGGTACCTTCGTCCTGATATCCCATATAGTTATGGTATGAATCAGGAACCAATCGGACAAAATCCTCTTCCTTCAGAATACTCAGAAGTTTCTCTGCATCGTAAATATGTAATGGAGCATCAGCCTTATACAGGGAGACAGCCACCTCCATAGCCAATCCGACATTGGATGAATAACTGTTGGAAACAACAATCTTCCATCCCTGATGTTGAACATTTGAAGCTAAGATATTCAAACGTGAAAGCCCAAGTTCACCGTAATGATCCGTTGCAAACCGTATGAAATCCTCCTGGCTGTCGATGTTATAAAGGTTCTCCACATCCACATACTTCATATACTTGTAGTAAGCCACATCCGAGATTTTTTGGAGATCCCTTTTTGAATCCTTATTGATACGTCCACCGATACCCTTTTTCCTATGATAAGCCTTATAAGCTTCGTTAGCAATACGATAAAATTTACAATACTTTCGTATGGTCATAGTCTCTATAGGAGACAAAGAACACCCTTGTATTGAGTCCTCTAAAGCCTTAACTGTCATTTCTCGGTCCTCTACATCAATCCTAAGACTCGGAACTATGCGAACCAGGTTCTTTCTGGAAATCCTACCTGTACGTTGTTGGTATGGCAGATTGTTTGCTACATACTCATTAAACCCGTCGGAATCTGCTATAATAACACCAATCATAAGATTCAAAAAGTCGAAAAAACGTGAAAGGTTCTCCTTGCAACAAACATCATCGAACTCCTTTTCATTATACGAGGAACGGTTAGAAATAACAAAGTGGATAAATTTCCGGTCGGTAACATGAATCGACCGGTTATTCCCGTGTTTTCTTGAGGTTACATAGAACCAGCGCGTTTCCATCGGATTAAACGCAAGCCAGTCCGACAGATATGCATCCATGCTGCTGTATTCTCCCGAAGCAATCAGTTCCTCTGCATTACCCCAATCTTCTGATGTTGGCCGAGGCACCTCTATATAAAACCCACGACACTCTTCATCACCAATCACGGCAAGACGTTCAAACTGACGCTGAGTCTCAATCATCCTTTCCAGTAAATTTCCTTCAACAACAATTTCCCAATGATGATTTTCGCCTAATGCTTCCAGATCTAATGTAGTCAGACCAACTTCCTTAGCTAAATCGCAAAGGTATTTTCTATCTATGATTTCTCTTTCATTCATCGCTGTACTCATTTAATTTCAATAAACTTGCCCGATTCAAATCCATTCATCAGATGCTCATTTGCAAAAATATATCCCATTTGGTTAGAGATTACCCTGGTCCCTCCTATTTCCGTATCAATATTGGTATGCGAATGTCCATATATCCATGCATCAATCCTACTATTGGCGATTAAATTATCATACTCACTTGCAAATGCACTGTTCAGAACAGATCCTCTATGGTGCGCTGCTACTACTTGGAGTGTAGGCAAATGATGTGTGACCACCACAATATGGTTTGCTGTGCTCTCTTCGATGTTTTTCCGAATAAAGTCAATACTGATCTCGTGCATCCGGTTGAATTCCTCCACTTGCAGCAGCTTCCCGCCGAACTTAATCTGACGGAAGTCGTTCATACCTTTCCATACAAAATACTCATCATTCGGATTGATATGCGACCAGAGTGTACTCAGTACAAAGTCTGTATCATCGATGCGGACAACCTGATTCTGATAGTAACCCACATTCTCCCGCAACATCCACTTCCATTGAAAACCGCGTTCCATCACATCCGAATAGTTATAGTATTCATGATTACCAGGAATAATCAATACCTGACGGTAATTTTTGGATGCCCACTTCCAGAAATTCATAACTGGAGCAGTCTTATCCTTGAGGTAGAAAATATCTCCTGCCAGCACCAGTACATCACCTGTTACAGACAATTCATTATATCTCAGATATCTGCTATTCTCCTGAAATTCGAGATGCAAATCACTCATATATTGTATTCTCATTTTATCATTCTCCTTCCTTTGATTGTTCTATCTGTTTTTCTATTATCATCTTTACCTGTGCAAATGATACCGGTGTGAAATTATTGTTATCTACACCTACATCGTACTGAGTCGGGAAAAGCATTTTCAACCGCGGAACATCCTTGCCGGTGTTATGCCTGCTGGTATGTACATGCCCGAAGAGTTGCCATGTATCACTGTAAGCTCCTCCATAACAAAGGAAGGGACAATGATTCAGATAAATTTTCTGTTTATCTACCTCAATATGCATCTGCATCGTTATCTGTTCAAAGTACTTCGTATAATTCTGCCTGAGATTCTTTATATCGTGATTGCCAGCTATAAGATATATTTTTCCATTCAACCTGTTTAGTACATTTATCCATTCGGCAGAACCTCCCAAACAAAAGTCTCCCAAATGAAATATTATATCATCAGGGCCAACCACGCTGTTCCAGTTAGCTATTATCGTTTCATTCATGTGGGTTACATCTTTGAAGGGCCTGTTGCAGAACCGGATGATATTGGTATGGTTAAAGTGCGTGTCGGATGTAAAGAACACCCTGCTTCCATCAAATTTATAATTCATAATTTTGTTCATTTATGCGCATCACTGCGCGGTTAATAATACATTGTATTTTGCCCATGGACGGAATTGACGGAGAAGGACGCATCGAGCGGATGTCACCAAAAGGCATAAAGAAAAAGCCGTCGAAAAGTTTTAATCAGGACTTTCCGACGGCTTTCTATTATAATTATCAGAGGGTTATCAGCATCATTGTAACCTCAATAATATACATAAAGATCGTTGGAAAGTGTATTTGTATTTATTCAATGATTCAATGCTTGATGCATGAACATACGACACACGCTCAAAGCATTTTGTGCTTCGATATAATGTATTTGCAGGTATGTTCATTCTATTATGTTGCATCGTTGTTATATATAAATCATATTGCAAAGTTACGAATATTATTGAGAATCAATAAATTCTTATATATAAAAATGAAAAGTCACACATTAAAATACCAGTACTTTATCTATTTTCAATATCCTACCGCTTGCTACATCCAACATCAGAACCATGATATAATTTCATTGAATGCCACCTCCATTATTTAAACAAACTTGAGTAAGATCCTGAATAGCATCATCCAATGAAAGCAGATGTTCTGCTTCATAATGTGCCGTAAGGAAGTCAATACCATTAAAACGTATTAAATAATTATTTGCTTCTCGAACAGAAATATGATAAGTCTTGGCAAATTCATTGATAACGGCAACGATATATATAATCACATTTTTATCAATCGCCTGCGTATTTTGTAAGATAACAGAAGCATACATACCAAGAGCATCAAGAACTTTTGTTATTGTCTTTATTGTAAGTCCTTTTCCACTCTCAATTTTTGAAATCTGAGCTTTTCCAACTCCTATACGTTTACCTAGTTCTTCTTGAGTAAGTCCCTTGCGAAGACGTTCATTCCGAATCATCAAACCTATATTTTCAATGCTATCTGTCATAATATACGTTTTATCACAAAAACAAACATACGACAAAGATCCTAAAATGGAAACAACATAGAAAAAAATTAAGTTCCAAATGATAATGATGTAATCTCGTCTTAGTTTTTTTGATTTTGTTACATAATCAAAAACATAAATAATCTCTGGATTACACCACAAGTACTACTTAAATATATTATTATTTTCCACATTAATACATTGAGAAATTCACAAAAAAGACCTATCTTTGTTGTACCATCATCATGTAGCGCATGGGATAAAACTATTAAAGAATCAAAGTTTTATACTTGATTTTTGATATACAAAATTTGAATGAAGAAAGGCGGTACAAATAAAATCAACAAAAGGATGAAAAACAAAGGTTTACACTTGTACATAGAAAATGAATTCTTTGTCAAAAATCTATTTGTACCGATTAAAATGCTAAAACGCTGATAATTAAATATGCTTCGATGTTGCATCGGCAAATAAATCTAATCATATATACCCAGTTATCCCCAAAGCGAAAACGATGAGAGATTTTTCTTTATAGCTAGCTTAGGATGTTCAGTTCTCCTATCTCCCATTTCAAAACAAAGGCTGTCCATTATCTAATATGTGACAGCCTTTCTATGAAAGTTTTCTTCAGATAAATATCATACTTTTTTCATAAACTCCTTCGGTGTTTTTCCAAAATACTCCTTATACCTGCCTCTGAAGTTTTTCAGATTTCGCATACCCACCATTTCAGCAACCATAGTCACAGAAAATTTTCCGCTTTCCAAAAGTTCCCGTGCCTTCTCCATCCTGATTCTCGAAATCAAATATTTGGGTGCTTCTCCCGTCAACAACTTCCACTTATTATAAAAGGTTGTCCGGCTCATGCACATCCTGGAGGCAATATCATCTACTGTCAAATCCTCTTTATCCATATTCTCCATAATGTAAAGCTTCACTTCATTCAAAAATGCCAGATTGGCATCCTGCTGAGCCCGCTCCATAGGTTTCGTTAAAAAATCTTCTCCAAAAACTTTCTGAAGAAATGTCTTCCGAAGAAAACGGCTATTATTTATCAATATGGATATTTCCACTTTAAGGTCCTCCAGATTAAAGGGCTTACATACAAAGAGATCAGCCTGAGAAGAACAACGCTTTTCCCGCCGTTTCACATCAATGTGCGACCCCATCAATATCACCGGAATAAAGGAGGTGTCCCTCGACGTCTTCAGTTTAGAAGAAAGTTCCTCACCGCTCATACCTTTCAACATGATATCACAAATCACCAAATCCGGATACTCTTCACATATTACCTCCAATGCTTCCTGACCGTCATCAAAGTTCCTCACTACAAAACATTCCGATAAACGTTTCTCAAGATAATCCTTGAATCCCTTGTCATTATCAGCAAGTATCACTAAAGGTCTATCCATATTTTTTTTCTTCGAGAAACCATGGAAAGCCATTTCCGATTCATTCACCTGAAAAGTGTCCGGAATATTTAAGGATGTATACACCCCCGAAACCGCACACGAACATCTTATGGGAAATCGAAGCAGAGCCTCCTTTTCCAAAGTCAGTATTTTCCCGTCACATATATTCATCAACTTGTCAAAAAACACACCGCCCATGCCATACTGCTTGCCATGCAGAGGTCGCAGAATAGGAAGCCGCGACGAGTACCATCTGCAACATTTCAGAAATCGCTTGTTGCCTGTATCCTTAATCCTGATTGCCCAGTAATCTCCCTTCAACGAAACCTGCATCGAGAGATGCGTTTCCGGCAGAGAACACTCGATGGCACTCAATACAAACCGGTCGATAACCGGAGATATCTTTCCCGGATCAAACCAAGCGCTTGCATAGTCAAAATCCGGAACCAAATCCAGCTTCATCTGCAACCCGGCCACATGAGACTGTAAAAAAGACACTTTCTTCCTCATAAATGCGCCGATTTCATGTTCTGCAACTACCAGGCTACCAGAATTGCCAAATAGTCGTTTCAACTCCATCAACGCTATCAAGTGCTGCTCCAGCCCGCCTATATGATGAAGTGCAACAGCCAGTTCCTTCTTTATGTCTTCCGGACAGTCTCCTTCGTAAACTGCCCCTAACGGTGTCTTAATCAAAGAAATGGGATTACGTATGTTTTGAAAGGTATCAATGAAATACTGATTTCCCTCTTTCAGTAAATCTCTTTCTTCACTGATACAGAGTAAATGGAACAAAAGCCAACATAATATACAGATTCCACTAGCCACTATTGGCAGAACAGACCAGGGAACCTTATGATATACGCCGATGGATAGCAGGAAAACGCATAATGACACTACTATTATTATTATCGATAAATGTTTCATACTATTATAAGTTTAAGTAATAATGATTCATACTAATATATACCCGAGTTTTCAGTCAATAGTAGGATAATCCCAAGTATGTCATCAGGAGGCGGTCTAATGGGGGAACGGTAGGTTCCTTGAGTCATCGAATTCACCTTACCAACCCTCGTTTGCTAGAAGAGCCTGCATTCCGTCCACCTACATTTCATACCCAGCAACTCTCTAAACCATTCATTTCCCATGCCCAACATATCTTTAAATATCAATACAACATTCCGCTTATCCAAGATAGCTCCAATCAATTATTCTCAAACAAAATAATAGTATAACAAACGGAAAGGCTAAAAAGATGATACCACTTCACACATATTCTTATCATACTCACATATCTTGCGCATGAAACAGAAAGACATTATCTTTGCAGCATGAAACAAGAACTGAAAGAAAACGGAGGATTACCGGCACATATACTCTGGACACTTGCTATCGTAGCTGGCGTGTCCATAGCCAACTTGTATTACAATCAACCCCTGCTTAATATCATGCGGCATGAATTGGAAGTTTCTGAATTCAAAACGAACCTCATTGCCATGGTTACACAAATCGGATATGCGCTGGGATTATTGTTCATCGTCCCATTAGGAGACCTCTATCGACGCAAGAATATCATCCTAACGAATTTCTTCCTACTCATATTTTCCCTTCTAGCCATTGCCATGGCACCGAACATCTACATCATCTGGGCAGCATCACTCATTACCGGCATCTGCTCCATGATACCCCAAATATTTGTACCGATTGCCTCGCAATTCTCACGCCCCGAAAACAAGGGACGGAATGTAGGTGTCGTCATCTCAGGATTACTGACTGGAATACTTGCATCACGTGTTGTCAGCGGATTTGTGGGTGAAGTGCTTGGCTGGCGTGAAATGTACTTCATCGCCGCTGGAATGATGTTACTATGCGCTATCGTTGTATTAAAGGTACTACCGGACATACAACCGACTTTCCAAGGCAAATATTCCGGGCTGATGAAGTCTCTTTTCTCATTAGTAAGAGAATACCCCTCTCTACGAATCTACTCGATACGTGCAGGACTGGCCTTTGGCTCATTCCTTGCCATGTGGTCCTGCCTTGCATTCAAAATGGGAGAAGCCCCGTTCCATGCATCCAGCGATGTCATCGGCATACTAGGGCTCTGCGGCATTGCCGGAGCCTTAACCGCATCTTTTGTAGGAAAATATGTAAAAAAGGTAGGCATACGCAATTTCAACTTTATCGGTTGCGGAATGATTCTGCTTGCATGGGCCTCGCTCTTTTTCTGCGGAAACAACTATGCAGGTATCATTACCGGTGTCATTCTTATAGACATAGGCATGCAATGTATCCAACTCAGCAACCAGACCAGTATTTTCGACATCTACCCGTCTGCCTCCAATCGGGTAAATACGATTTTCATGACCACTTACTTCATCGGCGGCTCTTTGGGTACCTTCCTTGCAGGAAGCAGTTGGCAGACTTGGGGATGGAGTGGCGTGGTCGGCACCGGCGTTATTTTAACAATAATATCGTTGTCCATCACCCTTTACAGCAAGAAATAACAAGGATACTATCATTTTTCCAAGCAAACGCAAAGATTTGATAATTTTTATTTGTCATGCAAAGGATAAGGAAGATATTGAACAGAATTGTTATACCTTTGTCGCATCAAACTATAAACGACAGATTAATAATAGATTCGTCAACCAAGCATAGTCAAAAACAACCCTATGAATTCAGCAAAGAAAATACCCTCTCCACTCGTTTCTCTATTTCCCATCGCTTTTCTCGTAGGAATGCTGTTCGCCACCATCCATACTTTCGGAAGTGACGCCTTGAGTGGAGGAAGCCAGATTTCCCTGCTTGCCACCACTGGCATGTGTGTCTTTATCGGCATGGCTTTCTACCGCATCCCTTGGAAAGATTATGAACTTGCCATCACCAACAACATTTCAGGTGTTGCCACAGCTATCATTATTCTATTGATTATCGGTGCTTTGAGCGGCACATGGATGATAAGTGGGGTGGTACCTACCCTTATATATTATGGTATGCAGATTATCCATCCGAATTTTTTCCTTGCTTCTACCTGCATTATTTGTGCATTGGTATCAGTAATGACGGGAAGTTCATGGACCACTATCGCCACCATCGGTATCGCCCTTTTGGGCATAGGTAAGGCACAAGGTTTTGAAGAGGGATGGATAGCCGGTGCCATCATTTCGGGAGCCTATTTCGGAGACAAAATTTCACCGTTATCGGATACCACAGTCCTTGCCTCATCCGTAACGGAAACACCGTTATTCAGCCATATCCGCTATATGATGATCACCACCGTCCCCTCTCTCCTCATCACCCTTGTCATCTTTACAGTAATGGGACTCACACACGAAACGAACAATACACAACAGATCGCGGAATTTACGGCAGCATTGGACGCCAAATTCAACATTACTCCCTGGTTACTGGCTGTTCCCGTGATTACGGGAATACTGATTGCCCGGAGAGTGCCTTCCGTCATCACACTCTTTCTCTCCACTCTGCTGGCAGGGATATTCGCCTTCATCTTCCAACCGGGACTACTGAATGAGATAGCGGAAGGTGGGAATATGTTCAAAGGGATAATGATGACATTCTATGGCAGTACCAGTCTACAAACTGACAGTGACATGTTGACAGAACTGATTGCCACACGAGGTATGGCAGGAATGATGAATACCATCTGGCTCATCATCTGCGCCATGTGTTTCGGTGGAGCCATGACGGCAAGCGGCATGCTAGGAAGCATCACTTCCCTATTCGTCCGCTTCATGAAGAATACAGCCAGCATGGTAGCATCCACCGTATGTTCCGGATTGTTCCTGAACCTTGCCACGGCAGACCAGTACATCAGCATTATCCTCACCGGAAACATGTTCAGCAACGTTTACGCAAAGAAAGGCTACGAAAGCCGGCTACTTAGCCGTACCACGGAAGATGCCGTTACCGTCACCTCCCCGCTTATCCCATGGAACACCTGCGGCATGACGCAAGCCACCATTTTGAGTGTACCCACACTGACCTACCTTCCCTATTGCTTCTTCAACCTTATCAGTCCGGTAATGAGTATCTTTATTGCTGCTATCGGATATAAAATAATTAAAAAACCGGTGAACAATCCTGGATAGGCATTGTTCTTGCAATAAACTTATAACGAACAATTTATTTAAACCTAAACAAAAAAAGATTCGATTATGAAAAAGTTTATTGCATTAGCAGCAGTAGTATTGGTAAGCATGGCAACAACGACCATGTATGCACAAGAGAGTAGAGCTGAAAAGCGCGCAGACCGTAAAGCCCAAAGAGACGCAGAACGTGCACGCCTGAAAGCTGAAGAACAAGCACAGGATGCCATTTCGTACGATGACGCAATGGCGGCCTTGAAAGCTCACCAGTTCGTAATGGAGGCAGACCAAGTGATGTTCCGCAACGGACAGACCGCATTTGTAAACTCCAACACCAACTTCGTATTGGTCAACCAAGGACGTGGCACCGTGCAGGTAGCCTTCAACACCGTATACCCAGGTCCTAACGGCATTGGCGGTGTAACAGTAGACGGAACCGTATCGGACATCCAAATGACTACCGACAAACGGGGCAACGTGAATTGTAACTTCAGCATCCAGGGTATCGGCATTTCCGCCCAGATATTCCTTACGCTGACCGATGGCGGGAACAACGCAACCGTAACCATCAGCCCGAACTTCAACTCCAACACCATGACTTTGAGCGGGAACCTGGTTCCGCTGGAACAATCCAACATATTCAAGGGACGTTCCTGGTAAAACCCTTATATAAATATATATATTCCCACTCCGCCACAAATCACACTAAAAAGTGTACATTTGTAGCGGAGTTTTTTATATACCAATGTCATGAGAGAATTTATCATTGCAGACAATCAAGATATCACCAAAGCAGGCATGATGTTCCTATTGGGCAGACAGAAAGACACCTCCCTGCTGCTGGAAGCCGACAACAAGGCAGAACTGATACAGCAACTACGCCTGCATCCCACCGCCGTTGTCATTCTGGACTATACCCTTTTTGATTTTTCGGGAGCTGAAGAGCTAATGGTACTTCACGAACGCTTCAAGGAAGCCGATTGGCTACTCTTTTCCGACGAATTGAGCCTACCGTTCCTGCGCCAGGTATTGTTCAGCAGCATGGCATTCGGCGTAGCGCTGAAGGATAATTCCAAAGAAGAGATACTGACCGCACTACAATGCGCCTCACGCAAGGAGCGATTCATCTGTAATCACGTCAGTAACCTGCTGCTCGCAGGCAACGGTTCCTCCTCCCCCACTCATCCTACCATCAAAGATGATTTACTGACTACTGCCGAACGGAGCATCCTAAAAGAGATAGCCCTGGGGAAAACAACCAAAGAAATAGCTGCCGAACGAAACCTCAGCTTCCATACGGTAAACAGCCACCGGAAGAATATCTTCCGGAAACTGGGTGTAAACAATGCGCACGAAGCCACCAAATATGCCATGAAGGCAGGCATCGTAGACTTGGTGGAATATTATATATAAATCTCCCCGCTCCCGACACACAGCCGGGCATCAGCATCATACACCACTCCGAACTGGCCCGGAGCAATGCCTTGCAGCTTTTCTTCCGAAACAATGCGGTAACCCTCCGCCTCCTTTTGCAACCTGCCTTTGACAAACTCCGGCGTATGGCGTATCTTGAAAGTCACCTCCACCTCTTCCTGCGCTCCCTTCCAGGGATTATCCGTAATGAAATGAAAATCGTACATACGGAATTCATAGCCGTATTGCAATGCCGTATCACATCCGCGGGACACGTAAATCACATTCTCCTCCACATCCTTGCGGACAACAAACCACGGCCCTCCACCCAACCCCAATCCTTTACGCTGGCCGATGGTATGAAACCAATAGCCCCGATGCTTGCCCAACTTTCTACCCGTTTCCAACTCCACAATATCCCCTTCCCTTTCGCCAAGGAAACGGCGCACAAAATCATTATAATCAATCTTTCCCAGAAAGCAGATGCCCTGACTGTCACGACGTCTGGCGCTGGGCAATCCGGCACGCAGGGCTATGTCACGAACCTCATTCTTCATCAGTCTGCCCAATGGAAACATCAGTTTGGAAACTTGCAGATAATCTATCTGTGCCAGAAAGTCGGTCTGGTCTTTCACGGAATCGGCAGCGGTACCGAGCCATGTCTTTCCATCCCTCAACACCGTAGTGGCGTAGTGCCCGGTTGCCGTGACATCGAAATCCTTCCCCACACGTTGCTCAAAGCACCCGAACTTTATCAGCTTGTTGCACATCACATCCGGATTGGGAGTCAAGCCACGTCTTATTTTATCAATGGCATAAGCCGCCACCTGGTCCCAATACTCCCGGTGCAGGTCCACTACTTCCAACGATAATCCATAACGCCGGGCAATGGCAGAAGCCATCTCCATATCCTCTTCCGCAGAGCAGTCCATATAATCGGCATCGTCCCTCCCTATTTTGATATAAAATAGAGAAGGACGGTAACCTTGTTCGCAAAGGAGATGTACCACCACGGAGCTGTCTACACCTCCCGACAATAATACAGCAATATTCATTCTATCGTATACTGTTATTCTTTTAAATTCTGTCAAATGCCTGGGACAAGTCGTCCAGCAAATCATCGATATGTTCTGTCCCGATGGAGAGGCGGACCGTGCCCGGTTTGATGCCTTGTTCTTCCAATTCCCGTGCACTCAATTGGGAATGGGTAGTGGTGGCAGGATGGATAACCAGGGATTTCACATCAGCCACATTGGCAAGCAACGAGAATATCTGTAAACTGTCAATAAACGTCTGCGCTTCCTTCACACCGCCCCGCACCTCAAACGTAAAGATAGAACCGCCTCCATTCGGAAAGTATTTCCCGTAAAGCGCGTGGTCAGGATGCTCGGGCAGGGACGGGTGGTTCACGGCAACCACTTTGGGATGCTTCTTCAAGAATTCAACCACTTTCAAGGCATTCTCCACATGACGTTCCACGCGAAGCGACAACGTCTCCAATCCTTGCAACAGAATGAAAGCATTGAAAGGACTGATTGTGGCACCGGTATCACGCAACAATACGGCACGGATACGGATGGCATAGGCAGCAGGACCGGCAGCGTCGACGAAACGTACTCCATGATAACTCGGGTCCGGTTCCGTCAGTTGGGGAAACTTCCCCGAGGCCACCCAGTCGAACTTGCCGCTATCTACAATAACACCACCCAAGGACGTACCATGCCCTCCGATGAACTTCGTTGCCGAATGGACTACAATATCTGCCCCATGCTCTATGGGACGAATCAAGTAAGGAGTACCGAAGGTGTTATCTATAATCAGAGGAATCCGGTGACGGTGTGCTATTTCAGCAACGGCATCAATGTCAATGATGTTGCAATTCGGATTTCCCAGCGTTTCAATGAATACTGCCTTGGTATTCTCCTGAATCGCTTTCTCGAAATTGTCCAGATTGCCCGGGTCCACAAAAGTAGTGGTAACCCCGTAGGCAGGCAATGTGTGGGCCAGCAGATTATACGTTCCGCCGTAGATGGTCTTAGCTGCCACGATATGGTCGCCTGCACGGGTGATATTCTCAAAGGCATAAGTGATGGCTGCCGCACCCGAGGCTACGGCCAATCCGGCAACACCGCCTTCCAGAGCCGCCACACGTTTCTCGAACACATCCTGGGTGGAATTCGTCAACCGCCCGTAAATATTCCCCGGGTCCTGCAAGCCAAAGCGGGCTGCCGCATGGGCCGAATTACGAAATACATACGAAGTTGTCTGATAGATAGGTACGGCGCGGGCATCAGTTGCCGGGTCGGGTTGTTCTTGTCCAACGTGAAGTTGTAGAGTCTCAAAGTGCAATTTCTTTGTTTCCATTGTCGTTTGTATTTTAGGTGAATAAACCGTTTCTCATTCGGATGTTGCAAAGATAGAGCGATAAGCCGGGGCAGACAATGACACAGATTAGGGAATTTTATACCACAATTGTGGTAGATAAGCAAGCAATTTTCTATCTTTAGATAAGATAGACTGCATTTCGGCAAAACTTTTTCATGCAAGCATGAAAGTTCTGCACTCAATTTGCACTATCTTTGCCCCCATGAAAGCAAGAAATATACTGATACTCATATTGGGAACCCTGATTCTTCCCATTTATCTGACTTCCTGCGGGGTGGACCGCTGGAAAGAGTATGCCGGACAGACCCAGACAGACCGCTGGATTGACGATACCATGCGTGTGTGGTACTATTGGGTAGACGCTATCCCCCATACCAACGACCTGAACTATTTTCAAGCCCCTTTCACTTTCTTTGCCTCGCTCAAATCCGAAGAAGACAAATTCTCCACCATCGACAGTCTGGTCAGCGTCACCACTACCCGCAGCATCCCCTATACGGATTATAGCTACGGATTCCAGTTCACTACCAACCAGATAGAAGTAGAAGGAGAAGAGAATGCCATTGTTGCACAGATTCTTTACGTTGCCGACGGAAGCCCGGCCTCGGAAATCGGGCTGAAACGGGGTGACTGGATTATGAAGATGGACGGGAACTTTATTACTGAACAGAATTATAAGAAACTGTATGGAAGTAGTGCCATGGAACTTACAGTAGGTTATTACGACGTGGAGAAAAATGCCATCGTTGCTTACGACAAACCCAGACAGATAGCATCGGCGCGTCCCGTCAACGACAACCCGGTGCACTATAAGAATGTATATACATCAGGCAGCAAGAAAATAGGTTATCTGGTCTACAACCACTTCAGTTCCGGCCCCACGGACAACAGTAATGAATATGACAACGACCTGCGCAGCGCATTCCAATATTTCGCATCACAGCAAGTCAACGAATTCATCCTTGACTTGCGCTACAACAACGGTGGATTACTGAGTTGCGCAGAATTGCTGTGTACCATGCTTGCACCTTCCTCCGCCTTGGGACAAGAGTTGGGGTACCTGGAATTCAACAACCGCTTCAATCCGCAGATAGTACCGTTCACCCTGAACTCCGGACTCATCGGAAACGGAGCAAACCTAAACCTGAATACTCTCTACGTACTTACCAGCAGCCAGACTGCCTCTGCCTCCGAAATGGTGATTAACTGCCTCGACCCGTATATGGATGTTGTCATCATCGGCGGTACTACCGTAGGCAAGAATGTAGGTTCCAGGAATTTCTCCAGCCCCGAACTGATGATAACGATGAATCCCATCGTCTGCAAGATATACAATTCGGAAGGGAAATCTGATTATGAATCCGGATTCCAACCAGCCTACTCGGGATATGTAGTGAATGAGATGAGCGACATGTCACGTTTCCTGCCCTTTGGAGATACCAACGAAGCCTTATTGAGCACTGCACTCGGCGCCATCGACGGAAGCATACAACCGCCCGCACAAGAAGATACCCGTTCTTTAAGAGTGACCACTCTCGCAAACTCCATTGAACGTCGGGCAAGCCATGCCGTACGCATCAAATAAAAAGACCAATAGGATGAAACTAAACAGAAGAGTTACAATCATCACCCGATTTTCGGGAATCATGTTCAGCCTGCTGTTGCTCGGCGGACTGGCAGCTTGCAGCGATGATAACAATGGCAATGATACGCCAGAACCGGAGCCGTCAACCTACCCCACCACTCCTTTCTCCAAAATCGAACTCAAAGAAGTGATAGAGAGCGATGCGCAACCGGTTACTGCCACCCACACCTACCTTTACAACAGTGCAGGCAGGCTGACCAGCTACACCGGCAAACAGAGCTTTACAGCAGGAGACGAACTCTTCGAGATAGAGAATACCACTACTGTCGAATACAAGGACCATCAAGCCGTGATAACCGACGAAGCAGGTACAGTATCAACCTACACGCTGAATGACAAAGGTTATGCCACCACTTGTACCAGTCAGGATATGGCAGGAAATACCCGTACTTACACCTTCTCCTACCTCATCAACACCGAAGACAAATACTATCTGGAAAACATCACAGAAAAGCTGGACGACGGAAAAGAATACTCATTCATTACAATAGACTACAGCAACTTCCGGGCATTGCGCATACAGCAAAAGGTTGACACTTTTGAGCACAACAGTACGGCTACCACACCATCAGGCAATGAAATTGCAAATATCTCCGAAATACCAAGCCTATTCATTACGGACATGTATCCGCTTTCCATGCATGCGGTTGCCATATACGGGAAGATATTGGGAGAACCTGCAAACTATCTGATTACCCAACTCATCCCGGACAGCAACGGAGAAAGTGAAGAGACCACCACCTATACTTATACGTTAGATAACCGGGGTATCGTCACTTCCTGCCATGCAGTCGTCAGGCATATAAGGAACGGCTACGAGCAGGACTACACACGCACCGTGAACTATACCATCGAATAATAAACTACTTACTTCTTAAAGAACTTGTCGAAGAAAAGGACGTGATAGTCTATGGAGTTGTTCCAATACGTTCCGGTATGTCCACCGGGACGGGTGATGAAGTCATGGTCTATCTTCCTTGCCAGCAGCCGGTTGTGCAAGTCCTTGTTCACTTCAAGAAAGAAATCGGCCTCACCGCAGTCGATGATTAGCGCCAAGTCTCCATTTACAATCTTATCCAGCTGGTTGACCACCGTATGCGCATCCCAAGATGCCTTGTTGGCAGCAAACTCTCCCAACTGCTTGTTCATTTCCCAATTCTGGGGGAACGGCCGTATATCCACTCCTCCACTCATACTGCCCGCCGCACCGAACACATCCTTATGACGGATAGCACTCCACAAAGCACCGTGGCCGCCCATACTCAATCCACTGATGGCACGCGCCTTTCTATCGGGAATGGTAGCATAGTTCCCGTCTGTATACTTCACCAATTCCGAGGTGACAAAAGTCTCATAACGGTAGGCAGGATTCTCCGGACTGTCCCAATACCAACTGTTCTTGCCGTCCGGACATACAAATATGATCCCTTTCTCATCTGCCATCTGCGGCAATTCCGGCTTCAGTTGCACCCAGCTCCGCGCATTGCCGCCATAACCGTGCAACAGATAAACCACCGGACAAGCCTGCTTGCCGATAGCCTTATCAGGCAATACATACACAACTTTTACATCCTTATTCATGGCTGCACTTCTCACCAACACCGTGTCTACACGTGCCGCCTGCAACATTACGGCAGACAGACACCACAAAAGCCCCAAGGCAATAATTCTTTTTTTCATCTATTTATTGTTTATTTTTTCTAACGGATGGCAATATTAACAATAAATACTGAAAAATCATTATCTTTGCCTCACAAACTATTCAAAATCCACTATGGAGTTTATTATCATTCTACTTTTACTTATTCTGAACGGCATTTTTGCCATGTATGAAATCGCTTTAGTCTCCTCAAGTAAAGCACGCCTTGAAACTCTTGTCGGAAAAGGGAACAAAAGAGCCAAAGGAGTATTGAAACAACTGGAAGAACCCGAAAAATTCCTCTCCACCATCCAAATCGGTATTACTCTTATCGGTATCGTATCCGGTGCCTATGGTGGTGCCACCATCGCTGATGACGTAGAACCGCTGTTCGCCCTCATTCCGGGAGTAGCCGCCTATGCCAAGACTCTCGCCATGATTACCGTAGTAGCCATCATCACCTATCTGTCGCTCATCATAGGCGAACTGGTGCCCAAGTCCATCGCCTTGAACAACCCGGAACGATGGGCCACCATGCTCAGCCCCTTCATGATTGTGCTGACCAAGATTTCCTATCCGTTTGTATGCCTGTTGAGCGCTTCCACCAAACTGATGAACAAACTCATCGGACTGAACAGTGGCGAGGAACGCCAAATGACACAAGACGAACTGAAGATGATTCTGCACCAAAGCTCGGAACAAGGCGTCATCGACAAAGACGAAACGGAAATGCTGCGTGACGTGTTCCGCTTCTCGGACAAAAGAGCGAATGACCTGATGACCTATCGCCGCGACATCGTTGTGCTCCATCCCACAGACACACCGGAAGAGGTGCTGCGTATCATCCACGAAGAACACTTCAGCAAATATCTCCTGGTGGAGCGGGGAAAGGACGAGATTATCGGTGTGGTTTCCGTAAAGGACATCATCTTGATGATGGGCGGCGAACAACCCTTCAACTTACGTAGTATTGCACGCCCTGCTTTGTTTATTCCGGAAAGTTTGTATGCAAAGAAAGTTTTAGAGCTGTTTAAGAAGAACAAAAACAAGTTCGGAGTTGTTGTAGACGAGTATGGAAATACAGAAGGTATCATCACCCTGCACGATTTGACGGAAAGTATCTTCGGAGACATCCTCGAAGAGAATGAAACGGAAGAAGAGGAAATCGTTGTTCGTCAAGACGGTTCCATGCTGGTGGAAGCTTCCATGAATCTGGATGACTTTATGGAGGCGATGGGCATTATGAACTATGATGACCTGAAAGAAGAAGACTTCACCACCTTGAGCGGTCTTGCCATGTTCTTGATAGGACGGGTGCCGAAAGCCGGAGACTTGTTCAGCTACAAAAACCTGGACTTCGAAGTGGTGGATATGGACCGCGGACGGGTGGACAAGCTGCTCGTCATCAAGAAAGAAGAAGATGAATAACAAACGCTATTGCGTCTTTATAATTAACTTAAACCATTAAAGCAATGAAAAAAGTAATGATGATTGCAGCCCTTGCCGCTGCATTGGTATCCTGCCAATCAAAAGGAACTCAGAACAATGACGCCGTCGCCATGGACGAAAGTGTAATGGCTGTTACCGGCAATGACTCGTCTGCCGTAGCCGTATACGAAGGAATCCTTCCTGCTGCCGACGGTCCGGGCATCCAGTATGTATTGAGCGTGGACAGCGTAGGTCCTGATGGAGAAAGCGGTTATACGTTGGTAACAACTTATTTGGATGCCGAAGGCCCCGGAAAGAACAAAAGCTTTACTTCCAAAGGAAAGAAAGAAGTTATCCAGAAAGACGTCAATAACAAGAAGAAAACAGTCATTAAACTGACTCCAGACGACGGCGACACTCCGGTGTACTTCGTAGTAGTGAACGACACTACCTTGCGCCTTGTCAACGACAGCCTGCAAGAGGCGGTGAGTGACTTGAATTATGACATCATCCAGGTGAAATAGTCCATCCTTGCTTATAAGAAAGAACGGTATAGCCGGAATTACTGGATTCAGTGGTTCCGGCTACTGTTTTTTCAATGAAGAGGCATTTCAAACAAGAGAACAGAAGGCTATATCAAAAAGTTAGTGTTATCTTTGTCGCTTCATCAAAGTATATATAAACATGAAACATTCTTCCGAGAAACCTTTAGCACCTGCCAACTACTCACGCTGTTTCAACAACCAATGCCCGAAAGCCGACAACTGCCTGCATCGCTTAGCTGCCCTTCGCGATACCCCCGAGTACCCGTCCATCCGCATCATCAATCCACTGTGCATTCCAGAGGATAGCAGTCAATGCGCCTATTTCCAATCGACACAAAAGATACATGTTGCGTGGGGAATCAGCCACTTGCTCGATGAAGTTCCCTACAAGAATCTCCAACCCCTGAAAAGCCAGTTGATAGCCCATTTCGGCCGCGGAAAATACTACCGCTTCTACCGGGAAGAATCTTACCTTTCCCCCGAAGACCAGAACTATATCCGCAGAACTTTCCACCAATACAACATTCCGGGAGAACCGGCTTTCGACTCTTACAGCGAGGAATACAAATGGTAGAAAGGTAATCTTCAGCCCCCTTTTCATGTCATTTTATCACTGAAAATATAGATAACACTTTAGTTCACAACGGTGAACACTTTGTTACAACAGTAAGAAACAAAGTGTTCACATACTATGAAACAAACTGTTCACACTCAATAAAACAAACTGTTTTCTTTAACGGAACAAACTGTTTCCTACTAATGAAACAAACTGTTCTCCATATTGAAACAAACCGTTCTCCTTAGGGAAACAGACGGATTCCCTTTTGAAGCCCTACAAGGGGAATAATTATCGCCTGCGAAAATATAGGAGGAAATACAGTAACATAGTGCGATACCTATTCTCTGCAAAACGGGTGAACGTGTTCGGGAGGATATTGCAGCAACACGGGATGAGGTAAAGGAAAGAGAGGGGGAGATGATATATTGTGTGGTAAAAGTGGAGAGGTAGAAAAGACGGAAAGGATTACAGTTGAAATAAATTCTTTTTCTTAACTTTGTGAAATAGAAACATCGAATATGACGATGAAGAAAATAAAAATATGAAAACAGCACTATCTATAAATCAACCGTTCAAGGATTGGGTAAACCACCTAAAACAAGACATTCGTAGTGCACAGATTAAAGCGGCTGTACGCGTGAACAGCGAACTGCTTCACCTTTACTGGCAACTGGGGGCAGAAATTATAGAACGGCAGAAAGAAATGACTTGGGGAAGCGGATTTCTCGAAGAGTTGAGTCATGAGCTGATGGCAGAATTTCCTGATATGAAAGGGTTCTCATATAGAAACATACGCAGTATAAAGCAGTGGTATCTATTTTATAATGAGCCATATACAATTTGGCAACAAGTTGTTTCCAAATTAGGTGAAGAGAAATTTTTCTCCATCCCTTGGGGGCATCATCTCTATATCATCTCCCAATGCAAGGAAGTGGATAAGGCTCTATTCTATCTGAATGAAACTGTAGAAAACGGCTGGAGTCGTGCCGTTTTGCTCAACTTTCTTGATACCAATCTCTATGAGCGGCAAGGCAAAGCGGTAAACAATTTCAGTCGTCTGCTACCAAAACCGCAAAGTGACCTAGCTCTACAGACACTCAAAGACCCCTATAACTTCGATTTCCTGACCATTACCAAAGATTTTCAAGAATTAGAGTTAGAAAAGGTTTTGACACAGAATATCACTCGTTTTCTGCTTGAATTGGGTAAAGGATTTGCATTCGTAGGACGTCAAATGCCTTTGGAAGTAGGCGATGAAACAATCTATCCCGACTTGCTTTTTTACCACTTGGAACTGCGTTGTTATTGCGTAATCGAGCTAAAAGTGCAGAAGTTCAAACCTGAATTTATAGGTCAACTCGGTACTTATATCAGTGCCGTAAACCATCTAAAATGTAAACCTGGCGATAACCCCACCATCGGCTTGCTTATCTGCAAGACAAAAAACCAAGTAATGGCGCAATATGCACTGGAATCAACAAATCAGCCTATCGGCATATCAGAGTATGAGCTGTCTAAGCTGATTCCCGAAGATATTAAAAGTCAACTGCCTTCGATTGAGGAAATAGAGGAACAAGTAAAGAGAATTCAAGGAAAAAAGGAGGAAGAGAGATGAAGGCTTGTATCAATATAGTGAACTTATTCGGAGAAAAGACAGTTAAACAATAAAACCGGAAACATATATGGCCGATAATTATCTTGAAAATCAGTACGAGCAATACCGGGCACGCAAAGCAGCTTGGGAGAAAGCGAAAAAATCCGGTAAGGCACAAACGCTACATAAGCCGACACTTCCCCTCAAAAAAGGCGGAAAGAAAGTTTTCGTGACCGGAGGTGCCGGGGGTATTGGCAAAGCCATTGTAGAAGCCTTCTGCAAGCTTAATTACCAAGTAGCCTTTTGTGACAAGAATGAACTGGAAGGACAACAAACCGCCCAAGCCACCGGAGCACAATTCTATCCCGTCGACCTAAACAGCAAAGAAGCATTGGAACTTTGCCTGCAAAATATTTTCAAGGAATGGGGGGATATTGACATCATTATAAACAATGCCGGCATCAGTGAATTCTCTCCCATCACAGAAACGAGTGTGGAGACGTTCGATAAAATATTGTCTGTGAATTTACGTCCGGTGTTCATTACTTCACATGCGTTGGCAGTACACCGCAAAAGTCAAAACAGCACGAATACCTACGGAAGAATCATTAATCTCTGTTCTACCCGCTATCTGATGAGTGAACCGGGCAGTGAAGGATATGCAGCTTCCAAAGGAGGTATCTATTCATTGACGCATGCGTTGGCTTTATCGCTTGCAGAGTGGCACATCACGGTCAACTCCATCTCTCCGGGCTGGATTCAGACACACGATTATGAACAATTACGGGCAGAAGACCATTCACAACATCCCTCCGGACGGGTTGGCAAACCGGAAGATATTGCCCGTATGTGCCTATTCCTATGTCAAGACGAGAACGACTTCATCAATGGCGAAAACATCACCATTGACGGAGGCATGACCAAAAAGATGATTTATCGGGAATAGCCCTTTTATAAAACAATCTGTCCAACATAATAATGATAGGCTTATGAACATGAAAAAGTCTTTTATAGGAATCCTGGCAGCAACCATCATCCTCAGCGGATGCGGCACAAGCCAGATGGCTGCAGGCGACCCTAACGCAGTGCTTGCAGGAGCTGCCATCGGAAGCAATGTAGGCGGTGCCATCGGCGGGCTGATAGGTGACAGTAACGGAGGCTGGCGAGGAGGATACCGGGGTTCCGCCATAGGCACCATCATCGGGACCATTGCGGGAGCTGCCATTGCCAATGCAGCCACAGCCCCCCAAAAGCAGGAGGAGTACAGCTACCGGATAGAAAGGACACAGCCCTATCCCCCGCAATCCGGAAGACAGCCGCAAGCATCGGCCATCGACCACTTGAGGATACGGAATATACGTTTCATTGACGACAGCCGCAACCACGTCATCAATTCGGGCGAAAACTGTAAAGTGATTTTTGAAATCATGAACGAAGGAAACAAAACAGCCTACAACGTAGTGCCGGTGGTGGTGGAAACCACGGGCATGAAGCGTATTTACATATCGCCGTCGGTCATGATAGAGCAAATAACTCCGCGCAACGGTGTGAAATACACCGCCAACATCAGTGCCGGAGAACGGATAAAGACGGGTAACGTCACCATACGCATAGCCATAGCCGACGAGTACGGAGACGAATATGACTGGCAGGAGTTTTCGTTGCCCACACAACGGTAGAACAATGTCTTAACAGTAGTTTTTAAAAAGAAATGGAACAACAGCAATCTTCTTTCAAAGAAAAAGAACGCATAGAATTACGGGAACCCCGACGCTTTAAAGTCACCATCTACAATGATGACTTCACCACCATGGAGTTTGTGGTAAAAGTACTCACCACCGTCTTTTACAAATCATCGGTAGAAGCGGAAACACTGATGCTGCAGGTGCACAAGAGCAACTCCGCGGTAGTGGGCATCTACTCATACGACATCGCCCACTCCAAAGTACAGAAAGCCACCCGCATGGCACGCAATGAAGGTTTCCCCCTCCGGCTCACCGTCACCCCGGAGGAAGAAGAATAAGAAGAAAGAAACAATATGGATATAAAAAATACGATATTCGTAAACCAAGCATTCGCTTCCGCACAAAGAAAGGCCGAGTCTTACCGGCACGAGTTCATCATGCCCGAACATCTGCTGAGCGCCATTATAGAGCAGGAACCCTTTATCCACACCCTGCAAGATACCTTCTACAATTATGTGGAGCTCAGCATCTCGCTGGAAAACTATCTGACGGAAGAAGTGGACACTGTCCCCGACAATGTGGAATACGAGTTGGGACTTTCCGTCCAGCTCAGCTCACTCCTGCAACATGCCTATACGGTGACAGAGTATTCCAGCGCCGAAGAGCTGGATGTTCCTCATCTGATACAAGGCTTGCTGCAACTGGAAGATTCCTGGGCATGCCATTTCCTGAAGGAAGCAGTCGGCGGCGACCTGCCCGAATTCCTCAGCCTGCTCATCACCCACTACGAAGAAGCGGAGCTGGCAGAAGAAGCAGGCGGTACGCCATCTCCCGATGAACAAGAGAAAACAGAACCGTGGCGTAACTACGTGACCTGCCTCAACGACCATCTGGCAGGCCACAACCCGCTTATCGGCAGGGAGATGGAGTTGGAGCGAACCATACAAGTGCTCTGCCGCAAAGAAAAGAACAACCCGTTGCATGTGGGCGAACCCGGTGTAGGCAAAACAGCCCTTGCCTATGGGCTTGCCGCCCGTATCGAAGCGGGCAACGTCCCCGAACGGCTTGCCGGCTTCCGCATTTATGAGCTGGACTTGGGCAGTCTACTGGCAGGCACACAATATCGCGGCGATTTCGAGAAGCGGCTGAAAAGTATCATGGAAGGCATCGGTCGTGAGGGAAATGCCATCGTCTACATCGACGAGATACACAACCTGATAGGCGCCGGACGCACGGGTGAAGGCTCCATGGATGCCTCCAACATGCTGAAACCCTATCTGGAAACCGGGGCAATACGTTTCATCGGCTCTACCACCTACGACGAGTACAACCGCTACTTCGCACGCAGCAAGGGACTGGTACGCCGCTTCCAGCAGATAGACATACTGGAACCGAACATTGAAGAAGCCATACATATCGTAGAAGGCCTGAAAGAGAAATACGAAACCTACCACGGCGTCACCTACGAGCCCGACGTCATCCCCTATGCCGTAAAGGCAAGCGCCCGCTACATCAGCGACCGTTTCCTGCCCGACAAGGCCATCGACCTGGTGGACGAAGCAGGAGCTTACCGGGAAATACATCCCACAGACTCCGGAGAACAGACCGTGGACAAGGCACTGATAACCGACATACTGGCACGTACCTGCAAAGTCAATGCCCTCGCCATGAAAGAGGACGACACCACCGCCTTGGAAAGCCTGCACGAACGCATCAGCTCCCGCATCTACGGGCAGGAAGAAGCCGTCCGTCAGGTGGTGGAAGCTGTGCAAATGTCCAAAGCCGGACTGCTGGACGAAAACAAACCGCTGGCAAGCCTGCTCTTTGTAGGCCCCACCGGAGTAGGAAAGACCGAAGTTGCCAAAGTGCTCGCCGCCGAGCTGGGCATCGCCCTGCAACGTTTTGACATGAGCGAATATACCGAAAAGCATACCGTAGCCAAACTGATTGGCTCGCCTGCCGGCTACGTGGGTTACGAGGACGGCGGCCTGCTGACCGACGCCATACGCAAGACTCCAAACTGCGTACTATTGCTCGATGAAATAGAAAAAGCGCATCCCGACGTATTCAACATCCTGCTGCAAGTAATGGACTATGCCGTACTGACCGACAACAAAGGACGGAAAGCCGACTGCCGACACGTGGTCCTCATCATGACCTCCAATGCCGGAGCACAATATGCCCGCCAAGCGTCCATCGGCTTCAACAGTCAGGTCACCGCCGGAGAAGCCATGCTGAAACAAGTCAAGAAAACCTTTAAGCCCGAATTCATCAACCGCCTCTCTGCCACGGTGGTCTTTCATGACATGGACCGCCCGATGGCATCACTTATCCTCGACAAGAAACTCGGAGAACTAGGCAGCAAGCTGTCTTCCCGCCAGGTGGAAATGGTATTGAGCCAGGAAGCACACGAATGGCTGCTCCAACGGGGTTTTATTCCCGAATACGGCGCCCGGGAGATGGACCGCGTGATAGCCGCCCACTTGAAACCCTTGCTGATGCGCGAAATTCTGTTCGGTACATTGAAGGCAGGAGGAAAAGTCCGCGTGCAAGTGGAAAACGGAGCATTGAAACTACAACCCGCAACCGAATAACGATATGGTCTTTCAACTGACGGATAAACTTGCTTTCCCCGACCCTCACTACGGCGACCCCGACGGGTTGCTCGCTGTGGGCGGTGACCTATCCATTGACCGCCTCATCCTGGCGTACTCCAACGGCATCTTCCCCTGGTACGCATTTCGGGAAGAACTGATACAATGGTGGTGCCCGATGGACCGTTTCGTCATCTTTCCGGACGAAATCCATATCTCCCACTCCATGCGTACGCTCATCAACAAAGGAAAGTACGAAATCACCTTCAACGAAGCTTTCCAAGACATCATACAAACCTGCGGAGAATTGCGGATGGAACAAGAAGGAGCCTGGCTCGGAACGAAGATGATGGAAGCCTATACGCACCTGCACGAACAAGGATTCGCCGCCAGCGTGGAAGTATGGGAAGAAGAGCAATTGGTAGGTGGGCTGTACGGAGTGACCCTGGGACGTTGTTTCTTTGGAGAGAGCATGTTCTCACTTGTTCCCAGCGCCTCGAAGCTGGCCCTCATCCATCTGGCCCAATTCTTCAGGGAACATGGAGGCGTCATGATAGATTGCCAGTTCGAAACCCCTCACCTCAAAACAATGGGAGGCAGGCACATCAGTTACGACGAATATATGACATACATCGAACAAGACTGCCGCTTCTAAAAGTAAAAAGGAATAACGAGGGGCTCAGAACTATCCGCGCCTAAATATAGCATAATGAAAGTACTCATATACTTTTGACACTCTCCCATTCTATTTGAAGGCCGGAGCAGGAAGATGCATACCTGCCATCGTCAATTGGTTGTCCTTGGCATATTGGAGGAAATACTTGCGTGCTTTCACGGCAGCTTCCTTATCCATATCATAGGAAGCGCAGTATTCCGGATGCTCCAACTGAAGGGCCGCACCATGGATGAGGTCACCAATCACCAGTAACTTGCCACTCTGGAAAACCGTATGACCGGGAGTATGACCGACTGCCTCCATGGCAACCACATTACCCGGCAAGGTATCGCCAAACTCAAACAGATGCAGCCGTTCCTTATAGGCATCCATCGTCTTTACGACCTGCGCCTTCCTTTCGGCAGGCATTGCCATCCAGGCATCATATTCCACTTTTGATGCGTACACTTCGGCATTCGGGAAGACTACACTGTCTCCCTTCATCATTCCACCGATATGGTCGCCATGGAAATGGGTAAGATACAGATATCCAATATCTGCCGGAGAGATACCCAAAGATTGTAATCCGGGCAACAGACGACTGCCGGGAGCTCCCATTCCCGTATCAAAAAGGATACGGATACCATTCGTATCTACCAGGAAGGTGCTCATGGAAGAAGGAATACCGCCTTGAAGCGACAAACTTTCCATCAATTCATCGCTTGCATCCGGGAAAATCGTTCTCGGCATCAAATGCTCACCAGCATTATCCTGAATCCAAGTGGCCTGCACTCCCTCCAGTTGCAAGGTCTTTACGCCACTGCATGTTACACCGACACTATCCATACTTACATCTTCATTTGTTTGTTTCTTTGTCCTGCTGCCGCAACCCGCCATCAGCAATGCTGCTGACACAACAACCAGGCACGTCCATGTCTTGTTTTTCATCGGTACAGAGTTTTTTATCCATAAATATTGAAGTTCGCACAAATATAGGCAAATAAAATCATTCGGCACACGGATGTCTGAACCAAAAACGGCTGCCGACTCCCAATTCCGACTCAGCACCGATAGTCCCGCCAAGATGCTCAATGATACTTTTACAGATGGACAAGCCTAAACCCGTGCCCTTCGCAAAGGTATTAAGCTTTACAAAGCGGTCGAACACAGTAGCCACGGCATCCGGAGCAATACCCATACCGGTGTCCGTCACAGAAAACTCTATCTGACCGGTACCTTCCACCGGATGATATTCCAAAAGGATCTGCCCTTCACTGGTGAACTTCAAAGCGTTGTTTATAAAATTGGTGACCACCTGCATCAGACGTTTCTTGTCGGTATAGATACGGTAATCGGGCAAGTCGGGAGCCAACAGAACCGGTACAGCCTTGTCTTCCTTTATATCATAGTTGCGCATCACGTCCTTACAGAAGTCACTGACATCCACATACCCCATATTATAATCAAGTGTTCCCGCTTCTATCTTTGCCAAATCCAGAATGTCGGATATCAGTTGCAAGAGCAGTTCCGTATTCTCCTGCATGATGGCAAGGTATTCCTGGCGTTCTTCCCTATCGTCCAGTTCGGCAATGATGCTTGCAAAACCGACAATGGAATTGAGCGGAGTACGGATTTCATGACTCATATTGGCCAGGAAAGCAGACTTCAAGCGGTCCAGATGTTCTGCCTTATCCTTGGCGACCCGCAATTCCTCCTCTATCTTTTTCTGATGGTCGATATCCACACTGGTAATGACATGCGCCATCTGCCCGTCCACCCAAGCAAAGGCTGCACTGAACACGCGAAACCAACACTTGTCAAATGGCCGTTGATAATCCCACGAATAGACTTTGGTGGGGTGTCCGTTTTCATCTATCAAATGCCTCTTTGGGCAGAACTCACACTCCCCCGTCTTGTCCGAGTAGAGGGCCTCCCAGCATTTTTTCCCCCAGAAATGCTCGATACCGCCATATGGTTCCACCATAGACCTATTGGCATACAACATATCGTGGGAATCGAAAGAGTTGACGTAAATATCAACGCCCATATTATTCATGATACTGCCTAATGTATTGCTGGCCCTCACTTCCCTTTCCTTATATTCCCTGACCGCAATTTCCTTAGAGAACGAGCCCAGCAAGAGATGAATGATTTGCAACTCCTCTTCCGTGAGATAGGTCTCTTCCTCCCTGCCTGCAAAACCTATGAATCCGATGATTTTACCCTCAGTATCTTCAAAATGCCTGATTAACAAAGAATCCTCACCGTAGAAATCAAGAATGTCAATATCATCCCATGAAGCATCCGCATTTCTGTTTCCATAGAAAGGTTTATCCCGAGCTTTCATGGCATCGACATGCTCCTTTTTCAACTCTCCCATATCGAAACGGGGTTTCATAGTCCCACCTTCATTTCCAATCGTTTCTTTCAATAAGAAATAACGGAATCCGTCAGTCTGATAGATAAACCCTTTCGTAAAGTCATAGTAGTTGCAGAAATCGGTCAACGATTCAATAACTTTCCTTTCATTGGGTTCATTGCTATTCAACCGTTCTAAAAAATGAAGCAAGAATATGTTTAATTTCTCTTTGTTTTTGCCCATATAATCTTTTGAAAAACTTTAAGGCGCTAATATACAACTTTTTAAAGAGAAATAAGTTTCTTTTATATATCCAGGAAGTTTAAAAAACAACCATTCCCCAATAAAACAAAAAAGGCAATAACTTAATTTATTTTACAAGTATCACTAAGGCAAAAGCTCTTCATCCGTATTCATACGACGGCATAACATCTAAAGTACACAAAAAGAAGTCTATGGAAGAAGAAAATATCCGAGACAGATTAATAGTCATTTTTTAAGGATAACAGAGTTGCCAATTTATCAAAAACAAAGTTAATTCACACATATATACATATTTGTATAAACGGAGAATAAGTAAAACTTTCCCAAAGATGTTTTTTTCTTCATAAGCGATACAACCTATATACAACGAAATAAAGATTTGCAGTACAAACGGTCTGTTATGAGAGAAATATAGTATCTTTGCAACATGATGTTGCACCGTTTTACTACTTCCATAACCGACATTCCGCTTCCGGAAAGGTTCACCTATCCTTTCTGCTATACTCCGCACCCATTATGTATATTGGCAGCCAAAGAAGTACAAAGCTATCTTACCCGACAAACTGCATGGAAGGACGAACTGCGCCAAGGCAAAATGTTCGGGGTACTGATTGTACAAACCGAGCATGGAGAAACCGGATATTTAGCTGCATTCTCAGGCATATTGGCCGGAAAGAACCTACATCCCTTTTTTGTTCCTCCCGTATATAACTTGCTACAGCCACAAGGCTTTTTCAAGATAGAAGAAGAGAACATCTCTTCCATCAACCGCAACATCCGGCAACTGGAAAATGACAAAGCATATGCCGCCTTATCAGCAGAGCTTGCCCGGACCATTCAGTCAGCAGAAAACATACTGGCAACAGCCAAAGCACAGTTGAAAGAAGCCAAAACAGCCAGAGAACAGCGCAGAAAAGAAAAAGAACTCAATGCGCAGGAAGAAGCCGAACTGATACGGGAAAGCCAGTTCCAAAAGGCAGAATATAAACGCCTGGAACGTTCATGGAAAGCAAGGATTACCACACTGCAAACGCAGACAGAAGACTGGGAAAGACGGATTTCAGCATTGAAGTCTGAACGTAAAACCCGCTCTGCAGCATTGCAGCAAAAGCTATTCGAACAGTTCGGGATGCTGAATTACCGGGGAGAAGTCAAGAATCTCTGTGAGATATTCGGGCAGACCGTGCACAAGACACCTCCTGCCGGCGCAGGTGAATGTGCGGCCCCCAAACTGCTGCAACAAGCTTATCTGCACGGATGGAAACCTATTGCCATGGCCGAGTTCTGGTGGGGTGATTCCCCCAAGACAGAGATACGCCATCACGGCCACTATTATCCGGCTTGCAAAGGAAAGTGCGAACCTATACTGCAACACATGCTGCAAGGTCTACAAGTAGAGGAAAACCCCATGTTGAAAAGAATGCAGGTACCCTCCCAAAATTTGGAGATTGTTTATGAGGACCCATGGCTTTCGGTCATCAACAAACCGGCAGGAATGCTGTCTGTTCCCGGCAAGGAAGATGCAGTCTCCGTCTATAGCCTGATGCGTGAGCAATATCCCGAAGCTGACGGTCCCCTGACGGTGCATCGTCTCGACATGGCCACTTCCGGTTTAATGCTCATTGCCAAGACCAAGCGTGTACACCAGAACCTGCAGGCCCAGTTCAAGAACCGCCTGGTCAGGAAACGTTATGTCGCATTGCTCGAGGGTATTGTCCCAAAGGACAAAGGTACGGTCGACCTCCCGCTTTGCCTGAATCCACTTGACCGCCCACGGCAAATGGTACACACCGAACACGGAAAGCCCGCCATCACCGATTATCAAGTTCTGGAACGTCTGGACGGGAAACGGACCCGTATCGCTTTCTATCCGCGCACGGGAAGAACCCATCAGCTACGTATACATGCAGCACACCCGCTTGGCTTGCACTGCCCCATCATCGGTGATGAACTTTACGGGGAGAAAGCAGACCGGCTTTATCTGCATGCCGAATACTTAGAATTTACCCACCCTATAACGGGAGAAACCGTAAGGATTACCAAAGAAGCTGAATTCTGACTGCCTACTGATTAATAACCAGCAAAGTAATGCAATAAATGATGATACTCCGACCTACCCCACAAGATTATGACGAACTGTTGACCGTCTGGGAAGCCTCTGTCCGCAGCACACACCACTTCCTGGCAGAAAAGGATATACAGTTTTACAAACCACTGATAAGAGAGCAGTACTTTCTTGCCGTAGAGCTTTACATCATCCGCAACGAAAAAGAAGAAATTGCCGCCTTTATGGGACTGAGCGATGAACTCATCGAGATGTTGTTTGTCCGTCCCGACCAACAAGGTAAGGGATACGGAAAACGGCTCATGGAGTACGCCGTCCACCAAAAACACATCCACAAAGTGGATGTAAACGAGCAGAACGGACAAGCTTGCCGATTTTACCAACATATGGGATTCCAAGTGGCCGGCCGGGACGAAACCGACCCGATGGGAAAGCCTTTCCCTATTCTGCACCTGCAATTACCAACCCCACCACAGATTACTCAGATTGAACACAGATTATAATTTAGCAAACTTATGAAGATACATCACATCGCCATCTGGACCTTCCAACTGGAAGAGATGAAAGAGTTCTACACACGTTACTTCAACGGGAGCAGCAATGAAAAGTACATCAACCCCAAAAAAGGATTCGAATCTTATTTCCTTCACTTCGATGAAGGAACGGATTTGGAACTGATGAGCCGTACGGACATACAGAATACCCCTATTGAGGAAAACAGACTGGGACTGACCCACTTTGCCTTTGCCTTCGACAGCCAGGAAGCTGTCCTCCGACAGACAGAACGGCTACGTACAGCGGGATATACCATCGCAGGAGAGCCCCGTACCTCCGGCGACGGATATTTTGAAAGTGTCGTCCTCGACCCGGACGGTAACCGTATAGAATGTGTATTCAGGGCATAGTCTCTCAATCAGAGGAGACAAAGCTTCTCAACAGTTTTATCTCCTCTGCCCAAAGCGATTCATCGGGCGTCTCCAAAATAATAGGTATACCGTCAAAACGCACATCTTGCATAAAGCGCCGGAAGAAATCCATACCTATCAGCCCCTTGCCGATGCTGTCGTGACGGTCTACTCTGGAGCCGAGTGCTTTCTTGGAGTCATTCAGGTGTATACCACGCAGATAGCCGAAACCTACCGCTGTGTCAAACTCCTCAAACACCTTGTCATACTCATTCACTATATCATAGCCTGCTGTATACGTGTGGCAGGTATCAAGGCAAACTCCAACGCGAGACTTGTCATCCACCCGGTCAATGATATGTCCCAGCTGCCAGAACTCATTTCCCACATTGCTACCCTGCCCGGCTGTGTTCTCTATGACAGCCACCACATCGTGCGTCTTGCCCAATATAAGATTAATGGATTCAGCGACCTTGTCCAGACACTCTTCCACGGAAATCTTATTCAGATGGCTGCCCGGATGAAAATTCAGTAACTTCAGCCCTAATTGTTCGCAGCGCTGCATCTCATCCAGAAAAGCGGCACGGCTTTTCTGTAACCCTTCTTCTTCGGGATGCCCTAAATTTATCAGATAACTGTCGTGAGGCAGGATATAGCGGGAATCGAAGCCAAGCTTCCCACAATTTTCCTTAAACACCCTGATACTCTCCTCCGTCAGCGGCCTTGCCACCCACTGACGCTGGTTCTTGGTAAACAAGGCAAAAGCATTTGCCCCTATCTCACTGGCATTGACGGGAGCCGCTTCCACTCCCCCACTGGCCGATACATGTGCACCTATAAATTTCATAATCTTATTGTATTTGCTCTTTCATGAATTCCCACTGGCATTTTTTCATGTCCACACACCCATTCTTTCTGAACGTCACGCCCTCTGCCTCCAGCAAAGCCCGCTGTTCCGCCCAGCACGGTGCCAGCCTGCCCTGGCTGTTCACTACCCGATGGCAGGGCAGACACATGCCGTCGGGCACATCGTGCATAGCATGTCCCACCATGCGCGAACATTGAGGTCTTCCGACAAGATAGGCTATCTGTCCGTACGTCACCACCCGCCCCGGAGGGATTGCGGCCACTACATTATAAACCTCCTGCTGAAAAGTGTCTTTGTCCATAAAAGTCTGGTTTGGGAAGGCAAAGATATGATAAATTCAGCAGGTATGCGAACAGACGTTACAAGAAAGTGGCTGCGCCGAGCGGATTGTATGTATAGGTGACATTACGGGCACGGATGATTTCGCCCGTCGGGGTAAACAATATCTGATATTTCGTCTGGAGATTTGCCATCCCTACCTCTACCGCCACGATGGACTGCCATTTGGGAAACTGTACCCAAGTGACATTCTGCACCATCCCTCCGGAATATTCACTGGCGGCAAAAGCATTGTAAACGGCAGGGGGCACTTCGTCCATTGTCTCCCAGTCCGTCTGTTGCATTACCCATTGCGCCTGCCCGTCAAACCAGACTTTCGTATCAAAACCGTTCATCAGGAAATCTGCCACATAATAAGACTCATCATGCGACCAGGCAACATCATCTGCCGTAGGATACATTTTCTTCAGTGCAGCCTGTACATCAGCAGGTGCCCAATCGGCAGAAGCCGAGACTGATACCATCAGCATCAAAACCAGAAAAGAGAATTTCAACTTACTCATAACTTCATCAGATTATCATGTTATGAGAAGAACGGCGTATGGCAGATTTTGTTCACCGGCAACTCTCAACCATTCAACAGTTAAAAAGAGATATCCATTGTAATTCAATAGAAAATGACTAACTTCACACCAGAAATTCAGAAATATGATAAGAATACATCCCATATCCGGCAACAAAAAGCAATATCTTGACCTGCTGCTGCTTGCCGACGAACAAGAGTCCATGATTGACTGTTATCTGGAACGGGGAGAGATGTTCATCCTATCCGATAATGATACAGTCAAAGCGTCTTGTGTAATCACCTGCGAGGATAAAGGAATCTACGAAATAAAGAGCATAGCTGTCTATCCGGAATACCAGCGCCAGGGATATGGAAGACAACTGATAGCATTCGTTCTTGAACATTATAAAGACCGGTGCCATACTATGCTTGTCGGCACTGGAGACAGTCCGCTAACCATCCCCTTCTATGAAAGCTGCGGATTTGCATACTCACACCGGGTACCCGATTTCTTTATCGATAATTACGACCACCCCATATTTGAAGGAGGCAAGCAACTGAAAGACATGATTTATCTGAAAAGGACGCTTCAACCAAAATAATATTCTATATTTGCATATCACTTAACTCCACACATTATGGAAGCTAAACTTTGCCAAAGCTGCGGAATGCCCTTGTCATCTGCAGAAGTACTCGGAACCAATGCCGACGGTAGCCTCAACGAGGAATATTGCACCTATTGCTACCAGCACGGCAATTTTGCACAAGACTGCACTATGGACGAAATGATAGAACATTGTGCACAGTTCACCGACGAATTCAACAAGGATTCCGGAATGAATTTCACTAAAGAGGAAGCCATTGCCGGTATGAAAGAATTCTTCCCGACCTTGAAACGCTGGCAGTCCAAACAATAAACATGCCATCCCGTATCGAGCAGGAAAAACAGACAGTAGAACGGATGGTCCGCCTCTACTGCCGGAAAAAGGAAGGTAACAAGCAATTGTGTCCCCGATGCGAGGAATTGCTGGGATATGCCCGCATTCGTCTTTCACGCTGTCCTTTCGGTGAGAATAAATCCACCTGCAGGCAATGCAGCATTCACTGCTACAAGCCCGAAATGAAAGAACGGATGCGTGAAGTCATGCGGTATGCCGGACCACGGATGCTGTTGTACCATCCCGTGGCGGCACTCCGCCATTTGTGGCAGGAGTATGTCCATCAGTATTTCACCAAACGTTTCGGAGTCCCGCGCCAGGAACAGCACAAACAATAAACCGTATCCTGGTCGTATCCCTCCAACGAGGAGGTGCCGTCCTTAGGTACAATCTCACCTTTGTCAGAGATGTAGACCGGCAGGCGCTCACCTTGTCCGTTCATCACAAAAAATGCCCCCACCTTGCATTGGGGGCATACCATCTTACGCATAATCAATTGAAATAATACAAAAATATAGCCACCCCTTCCAGTGCCTTCTTCTTTTCACCTTGTATTTCGATGGCAAACTTTATTTCCGCCTTTGCCACACCGCGCAGATTCGACAGAGATTGCAAATGGGCAACCAGTCGGATGCTCTGTCCGGACAATACCGCCTGACCGAACTTCATCTTGTCCATACCATAATTAATCATCATCTTCAGGTTGTTCACTTCAATAATCTGGTTCCACAGATATGGCAACATGGACAAGGTGAGATACCCATGTGCAATAGTGCTCTTAAAAGGACTTTCCACTTTGGCGCGTTCCGTATCGACGTGTATCCACTGATGGTCCAATGTCGCATCAGCAAACAGATTGATACGCTCCTGAGGGAGCTCTACATATTCCGAAACACCGATTTGCTGGCCTACCAGCTTTTCAAAATCCTCGTACGAGTTGATAATCACTTTTTCCATTACTCTCTATTTTATTGATAAATTATAAATTCACGCGCTTTATCCACATATCCGCCATTCGTTTATGCCCTGCAGGAGTAGGATGGATACCGTCCCAAATCCAATAGGTGTCCTGAGAAGCCGGAGCAATGCCAAGAATTTCATCGAACATCGCATTATAAGGAAGAAATACCGTCTGATAGTCCTTCGCTATCCTCTCTACGATGGCGGCACAGCGACGCACCAGACTATCACGTTCTGCAAAGTCCTCACTCTTACGCATATTGCCGACATTGACAACAAAAGGAGTGCCCAGCACTATCTTCAATTCCGGATTGGCCTGCAAAGAACGGTCAAGCAAGGAACGGTAACATTTCTCCCATCCTTCAAAATCAAAAGGCTCTTTTTTGTCACCCTGCAGATAGTAATGTACATCGTTTGTCCCCACCAAGACGGAAAGCACATCCGGTTTCATTCCAATGACATCCTCTTCCCAGCGTTTCTCCAAATCCCGGAGAGTGTTTCCACTGATGCCACGGTTAAAAAAAGCATATTCCTTTTCCGGGAAATCTCCTTGATAATGACTTGCACACAAATACATATAGCCGCTACCGTAAATATGGTTCATATCCCAAAGGCTTCGTTCCGCAGTCGGTTTGGGCATCCCGCAGGCATTTCCCCAGTTACCGTCCGTGATAGAATCTCCGATAAACAAGACACGCGGGCCGCTTGCATGGAGTAAGAGTGATATGCAGAAAAAAACTATTACAAAGAGTCCAATACGCTTCATGGCATTTTCTTGTTAGAATGTAAAAATTGCAACAAATATACGTCTTATTCCGGCAAGTACAAAAACTCGGGTACCTTTTTCCCATTTCCCAAAAACACATATAACCCTTATTTTTATTTCCGTTCATCACAGATTAATTTGGAAATAATGTATCTTTGTCAATATCTTAATTGTTGTGACAGAACAAAAACATCACTATCAAAGATTCCGGTATGAATTCTAAATTTGATTATGACTTACTGTCAGCAATGATGACCAATGCCAATATGGGATGGTGGGAAGCTGATTTAAAGACCGAAAGCTACATTTGCTCCGAATATATCTCCCGGTTGCTGGGACTGGATGAGGATGGAACCATCAGCTTTAAAGATTTCAACAAACGTATCCTGAAAGAGGAACAACGGCATACTACCACACATTCCTTCAACAATATCCGGCAGACACAAGAGACTGTATATCTGCTCAACACAGTAGAGGGTCCAACGTGGATAAGAAGCAAGATATGCCTGCAGAGAACCGATGAAAACGGTAATGTCAAAGTCTACGGCATTGCCGAAACACAAGACGGTCCCGACATGTCATCGGCATCCCAAGCCTTACAAGAGCGTAACCGTCTCCTCCATAATATTTATAAATATCTTCCGGTAGGAATTGAGCTCTATAACCGAGAGGGAATATTGATAGATATGAATGACAAAGAGCAGGAAATGTTCCATCTCAAACAGAAAGAAGATCTACTTGGAATTAATATTTTCGAGAATCCGATTTTCCCGGAAGAGATGAAAAGCAAGTTAAGAAAACATGAAAATGCAGACTTCACTTTCCGGTATGACTTCTCTAAAATAGGCAATTACTACAAGACACAGAAGAAGACGGGCACCATAGACCTTGTAACCAAAGTCACAAGCCTTTACGACGATAATCACAACCTGACCAACTATCTGCTAATCAACGCAGACAAAACGGAAACGACCGTCGCTTACAACAAAATACAAGAGTTCGAGAGCCACTTTGAGCTTATAGGTGACTATGCCAAAGTGGGATATGCCAATTATGACCTTCTTAATGAGCAAGGCTATGCCCAACGCAGCTGGTACAAGAACTTGGGTGAGAAAACAGAAACACCATTGTCTGAAATCATCGGAACCTACAATCATCTCCACCCAGACGACCGTACTATCATGCTTGACTTCCTACAGAACGTAAAGAGAGGACTGGCACACAAGCTCAGCCGGGAAGTACGTGTTCTTAAAGAAGACGGTTCTTTCATGTGGACCCACGTCAACATCATTGTAGAACGCTACATGCCTGAACAGAACATCATAGAGATTATCTGCATCAATTACGACATCACCCAATTAAAGCAGACGGAGGCAATGCTGATACAAGCCAAGGAAAAGGCCGAAGAGGCAGACCGGCTGAAATCCGCTTTCCTTGCCAATATGAGCCATGAAATCCGCACGCCGCTAAATGCGATTATCGGTTTCTCCAGCCTGCTGCACTACGTGGAAAACGAGCAGGAAAGGGAACAGTACATCTCTTTGATAAACCACAACAACCAACTGTTGCTCAAACTAATCAACGACGTTCTGGACCTTTCCAAGATAGAGGCCGGACACATAGAGCTCCATTCCGAATGGTTCAATCCGGCAGAACTCATCGAGGAAAGTATTACCGAGTACGAACGGAACGTTCCGGCAGGAGTGAAACTCTTTGCCAGGTATCCGGCAGCCCCCGGCCAGATAGAGCACGACCCGATGCGCATCAAACAGATACTGAACAACTTCATATCGAATGCACTGAAAAACACCGTGCAGGGACATATCGAAGTGTACTACGAAACGGACACAGACGGCATAAGAATCAGTGTTTCCGATACTGGATGCGGTATTCCCCCCGACAAACTGGAAATGATATTCGAACGGTTCGAAAAGGTGGACTCTTTTGCCCAAGGTGCCGGATTAGGACTCTCCATCTGCAAATCCATCGTTGAGAAAATGAATGGAGTGATTACCGTAGATTCGACAATGGGAGTGGGAAGCACATTCACCGTGGAACTGCCCTGCCGGACAAGACCATCCTGACAACAAACGAAAAACAATGATTTATGACCGCACAGAAAGAATTTACCCTAACCCCTCGCCGGCGTGGCTTTCACCTGGTGACAGAGGAGATTATACGCAACCTTCCACCGCTTCCGTCTGCCGGAATCCTGCATCTGTTCATCAAGCATACAAGCGCAGGCCTCACCATCAACGAGAATGCAGACCCTGACGTACAGACAGATATGGAAGCCATCTTCAACCGCCTCGTAAAAGAACGGGAACCTTATTACCAACATACATGCGAAGGCGATGACGATATGCCCGCCCATGCCAAGGCAACCCTCAGCGGAACCAGCCTCACCATCCCCATCACCAATGGGCGTCTGAACATAGGTATCTGGCAAGGCATCTATCTCTGCGAGTTCCGCAACCGGGGCGGAGGAAGAAGAATTGTAGCAACCGTCATCGGATAATCCCCTATCATCATGCAGAAAGCCATCATCATCGGTGCCACTTCAGGCATCGGACAAGAAGTAGCCAGGATACTTGTACAACAAGGCTGGCATATAGGTATTGCCGGCAGAAGAGAGGAAGCATTGCATGCCCTGCAAGCCACCGCACCCGACCGGATAGTCACGGAACAGCTGGACGTTACGGAAGAGACAGCGACTCTACACCTCCATAACCTGATAAAAAAGCTGGGAGGCATAGACCTGTTTTTCCTCAGTTCCGGCGTGGGACATCAAAACCGGGACTTACAACCGGACATCGAACTGAACACGGCACGTACCAATGTAGAGGGATTTACCCGCATGGTGACTGCCGCCTTCAACTATTTCAAGGAAAAAGGCTCCGGACATATTGCTGTCATCAGTTCCATTGCAGGCACTAAAGGACTGGGCGTTGCACCGGCCTACTCTGCCACCAAACGCTTCCAGAATACCTATATCGAAGCGCTGGCACAACTTGCCCGGATGCAGCATCTTGATATACACTTCACCGACATCCGTCCGGGATTTGTTGCCACCGATTTATTGAAAAGCGGGAAATACCCGATGCTGATGAAAGCAGACCGTGTAGCACAGCACATAATCAAGGCTTTAAGAGAAAAGAGACGGGTAGTTGTCATTGACGGACGCTACCGGGTACTGGTATTTTTTTGGCGTATGATTCCACGATGGCTATGGGAAAGGTTGCCTATAACGAATTGATTTCGTATCTTCACGTCTCCAAACAGAAATAGACATACAGACATGAAGAAAAATTCAAAATATATCGTGCTTACCGCTGCCATTGCACTGTGCGCAGGTTCCAGCCTCCCCTTCCTCGCAGGCAGCAGTACGCTGAATCCCGAACGCGATTCCGTGAAATCCGAAGTTCCCTACTGCGTGACCTCCCCCAGCGTACCGGACAAGATCACTTTTGCCGGACAAGCTATTGACCTGCTTCGCTACGACCACCGCGAACGTATGGACCGCGAACTGATGTCCTTCACCTACATGCACTCCACCACCATGCTCATGGTGAAGCGTGCCAACCGCTACTTCCCCGTCATAGAGCCTATACTAAAAGCCAACGGCCTTCCCGATGACTTCAAGTACCTCGCTGTGATAGAAAGCAACCTGAACCCGCTTGCCAAATCGCCTGCGGGTGCCGCCGGCCTATGGCAGTTCATGCCTGCCACCGGACGCGAATTCGGACTGGAGGTGAACAGCAACATCGACGAACGATACCATATCGAGAAAGAGACCAAAGCAGCCTGCAAGTACCTGAAAGATGCTTATCAGAAATACGGGAACTGGCTGTGCGTAGCCGCCGCCTACAATGCCGGGCAAGGACGCATCTCCACACAGCTGCAGAAGCAAATGGTGGACCAGGCTGTCGACTTATGGCTGGTAGAAGAGACTTCGCGCTACATGTTCCGCCTGCTGGCAGCCAAAGCAGTCATCAGCAATCCACAGCAGTACGGCTTTCTGTTGAAACGGGAACATCTTTATCCGCCCATCCCCTACACGGAAGTGACCGTCACAACGGGCATCGGCAACCTGGCACAGTTTGCCAAAGATAAAGGCATCACCTATGCCCAACTGAAAGATGCCAATCCGTGGCTGCGGGATACCTCGCTGATGAATAAAAGCGGACGTACATACATACTAAAAATACCGACACAAGCCGGAATGCATTACAACCCCAAGAAAACAGTGCCCCACAATAAGAATTGGGTCATCAATTAATAAAAAAGAAAGAGAGGATACGATGATGATGTTAAACTTTGATTTTGTGCTCAGGTTGCTGGTAGCCGGAATATTGGGTGCCATTATCGGACTGGACCGGGAATACCGTGCCAAAGAAGCAGGCTACCGCACCCATTTCCTGGTATCATTGGGAAGCGCGCTCATCATGATTGTATCCCAATATGGTTTTCAGGAAATCATCAAGGAAAGCAGTGTGACGCTGGACCCCAGCCGTGTTGCCGCACAAGTAGTCAGCGGTATCGGATTCATCGGTGCGGGTACCATCATTTTCCAGAAACAGATAGTCAGGGGACTGACAACAGCCGCAGGAATATGGGCTACTGCAGGCATCGGATTGGCAGTAGGTGCAGGAATGTACACCATCAGCATTGCCGCCACCCTGCTGACTCTGGCAGGGCTCGAACTGTTGAGCCTTATTTTCAAAAGCATTGGCATGAAAAGTTCCGTGATAACCTTTTCCACTTCCAGCAAAGAGATACTGCCGCAAGTGTCCCGGCGATTCAACTCCAAAGACTATCTGGTGGTGTCCTACAACCTGGACCGGCAAGTGCAGGGAGAGTACACCAACTATCAAGTGACCATGGTCATCAAATCCAAGAAAAGCTATGATGAGGGATATTTGCTGCAACTGATGCAGGAATTTCCCGAAGTGACAGTGGAGAAAATCGAATAAAGGGAATCACTGCTGTTTTTCCGTCAGATATTTCCAATAGCGCACGGGCATGTCCTGCTTGTGCTTCCGGGGATTGAGGCGTTCCTTGATGCAGATTGCCTTGAAATAGGTTTTCCAGAGAGACTGGAAAAGCTGTTCGTCTCCGTCCATCAGACTTTCGTCGAGCATGCCGGTGACAAGATGTCCTTCGCGACTGTCCTCACCAAAAGTCACCTGGCGCACCTCCTTCAAGTCGTAATAGTACCCATAGGCTCGCCTGATATCATAAATCAGCCAACGCTGGTCGGCAAAACGGTCCTTGAAATGCCCCGTCACCAAAGGAAGGGCATTCTTTTCGGGCTCGACGGCAGCAAAGAAAGTACCGTCCGCAGCCTTCTGGAAGCGGACAAACTGAAGCAGGCGTATACGCTCCCAATCCACCCGCTTCCACATACGGGAGAACTCCAGCACATCAGGGTCGGCAAAGTTCGTTTCAATGGAGCGAGGAGCATCTATCGCCTTGCGGATATAGCGGAACAGCAGCATGGGAGTTTCCGGTTCCTCTGCCAGCCAGCATTGGGCGAGGCAGGCAAGTGCCGCAGACGACAGCTTCTTCTGCAATCCGCGCCAGACGCGACCGGACTTCTCCTCATCGGTTATCACTGTAAATATTTCATCGTAGAACAATGGAAGAGGCTCTCCTTCCAACAACAGTGCATCGGGGAAAGTGCGGCGGGAGTAGGCTTCAAAAACAGAAGTCAGCAATCCCTCAAAAGTCTTATCGTATAAAAAGATATTCATTCGCCAAAATCAAGCATCAACTGCCTCTCATCCACTTTTTTCTTGTTCGGTTTGGGCAACAGCAGACTGCGTACCCCTTGCGGAGTCAGCTCATTGACCGTGCGCATCGGCAACTCGCAGCAGGTAATGAAATACTGCGCCTTCTTCATCACCACCCCTATCTTCTTCAACTGGTAGAAACCTATCTTGGAGAAACGTCGAGAAGCCACTATCAGCCGTGCCGACTTCACGCCGATGCCCGGCACGCGGAGCAACATCTCATAATCCACCTTGTTCACATCGATTGGAAACTGCTCGGGATGGCGCAAAGCCCAGGACAGCTTGGGGTCAACCTCCAAATCAAGGTCCGGGTAGGCATCATCCACTATTTCCTCCACCTTGAACTGATAGAAGCGCATCAGCCAGTCGGCTTGGTAAAGGCGGTTTTCGCGCACCAAAGGGGGCTGTTTCAATGCCGGCAGGCGCTTATCGTAGGTATTGACGGAAATATAGCCCGAATAGTAGACACGCCGCATCGTAGGTCCCTTGTAGAGGGCCGACGAAAGATACAGAATATCCTTGTCCGTCTCGGCGGTAGCGCCTACTATCATCTGTGTGCTTTGTCCTGCAGGAGCGAAACGAGGAGCGTGGCGGTGTTTCTTGCGTTCTTCCGAACTTTCAAGGACTCCCTGCTGGATGTAGCGCATAGGCGCATATACACTCTTATGGTCTTTCTCCGGGGCAAGCAGTTTCAGGTTCTCCTCCTTCGGTATCTCGACATTGACGCTGAGACGGTCGGCATAAAGCCCTGCCTCATTCACCAGTTCGCGGCTGGCACCGGGAATGCTCTTCAGATGGATATATCCGTTGAAACGATGGATAGTGCGGAGGTCCTTGGCAACGCGCACCAGGCGTTCCATCGTGTAATCGGGATTACGCACCACCCCACTGCTCAGGAAAAGCCCTTCGATATAGTTGCGGCGATAGAACTCCATGGTGAGGTCTACAAGCTCGGCCACCGACAGCGTGGCACGCGGCAGGTCGTTGCTGCGGCGGTTGATGCAGTAGGCGCAGTCGTAGATGCAATAATTGGTAAGCATCACTTTGAGCAGGGAGATACAACGGCCGTCCTCGGCAAAACTATGGCAGATGCCCCAGCCACCCACAGTGTTCCCCAGCATACCTGCCTTGCCGGAGCGCACCGTACCACTGGAGGAGCAAGAGACGTCATACTTTGCCGACTCTGCCAGTATCTTCAGTTTATTGAGAACGTTTTCATCCATAATACCTGCGTCAAAAGTAGCAATAATACTTTTCAAAAACAAAAAAGACCGCCAGTAGTGGCAGTCTTTCGCAGCATCAAATATGCTTTTTTTCTTACTTCTTAGAAGCTTCCAAAGATGCTTTGCGGAATTCCTTCATAGCTTTTTCGATTTCCAAAGAAGCCTTACGAGCGCGAGTTCCTGCTGCCTTGTTACCGTTTTCCAACTGAGCGTTTGCATCTTTTGAGAAGTCTGCATACAATGCAGCTACTTTTTCAACTAATTCTTTCATAATCCTTTTTAAATTACTTCGTTAATAATGTCTGGCAAAAATACATTCTTTCTTGAAATAAATGCAGAAAAACGATATTTTTTTTGAAATATTCGGTAAAATCGCCGCAAAAAGGGGCTCTTACGCATTTTTTATCTACTTTTGCAAGCATGAAAACGCTTACTGACACCGAATATATACACGCTCTCATAGCCGAAGGAGAGCACCAACAGCAGGATTTCAAGTTCGAAATATCCGACGCCCGCAAGATAGCCAAAACCCTTTCAGCCTTTGCCAATACAGACGGTGGAAAACTGCTCATCGGAGTGAAAGATAACGGGAAAATTGCCGGTGTCCGTTCAGACGAAGAACAATATATGATAGAAGCGGCTGCCGGACTTTATTGCAGCCCCGAAGTGAACTATACCATGCAGACCTATCAGGTGGAAGGCCGTAGTGTGCTGGTGGTACAAATCGAGGAAAGTGACCGGAAGCCGGTATATGCCAAGGACGAAACGGGAAAATATCTTGCCTATCTCCGTATCAAGGATGAAAACATCCTTGCCACTCCCGTCCATCTACGTGTCTGGCAACAAAGCGAAAGTCCGAAAGGAGAACTGATAGAATATACCGAACGGGAACAGCTGCTGCTCAATCTGCTGGAAGAGAACGACCGCCTGTCATTGAACCGTTACTGCCGCCTGGCGCATCTTTCCCGACGCGCCGCCGAACATCTGCTGGCAAAGTTTGTTCGTTATGACATAGTGGAACCGGTGTTTGAAGGACACAAATTTCACTTCAAGCTGAAATAGGCAAGGAGATTCCGTCAGGTTTGTCCAGATTTGTCCATGGTACAAATCGCAGCACACGAGTTTATACCACGTTGATTATCACCGACTTGCAAGAAATTTATCTCAGTTAACGACAGAGGTAGCCTTGAATAACTACAGAAGCAGCCTAAAGTAACGACAGAGGGTAGCACTTGTTTTGTGTGAGTTTTTTTTACTACAAATAGATAACTGTACATATACATTATGGGAATAATAAATCTGATAAACGACCTGCTCTGGACCTACATCCTCGTTGCCCTGCTGTTGGGATGCGCCGTATGGTTTACGCTGAGAACCCGCTTTGTACAGTTCCGGATGATAAAGGAAATGGTACGTCTGCTGGGCGACTCGGGCGGGAAAGGCGATGCCAAGGAAAAGCATATCTCATCGTTCCAGGCATTTGCCATCTCCATTGCCAGCCGTGTAGGTACGGGCAATCTTGCAGGGGTTGCCACCGCCATTGCAGTAGGCGGTCCGGGCGCTGTATTCTGGATGTGGGTGATTGCCCTCCTGGGTGCTTCCAGCTCGTTTGTAGAATCTACACTGGCCCAATTGTATAAGATAAAGGGCAAAGACTCCTTTATCGGCGGCCCGGCCTACTATATGCGTAAGGGACTGAAACAGCCGTGGATGGGGGCACTGTTTGCCGTACTTATCACCATTACCTTCGGATTTGCATTCAACTCGGTACAGAGCAATACACTGTGTGCCGCTTTCGAAGGCGCTTTCGGGTTCGACCATGCCGTTGTGGGAGGCATCATCACCGCACTCACGCTGACAATCATCTTTGGAGGCGTACAGCGCATAGCCAAAGTCAGCAGCATCATCGTCCCCATCATGGCGTTGGGATACATTGCACTGGCACTTATCATCGTTCTGTTGAACATCAAAGAGCTGCCGGGAGTCCTGGCACTCATTGTCGGCCACGCCTTCGGATGGGAGCAGGCTTTGGGAGGGGGTGTCGGCATGGCGCTGATGCAGGGCATCAAACGCGGGCTGTTCAGCAACGAGGCCGGTATGGGGTCCGCCCCCAATGTGGCGGCAACCGCACACGTCAGCCACCCCGTGAAGCAAGGCTTGATTCAGACGCTGGGAGTATTTACCGATACGCTGATTATATGTACCTGCACCGCTTTCATCATTCTGTTCAGCGGTGCTCCACTGGATGGTTCCACAAACGGCGTACAGCTTACCCAGCATGCGCTGACCAACGAGATAGGACCTTCGGGAGCCATCTTCGTTGCGGTAGCCTTGTTCTTCTTCGCATTCAGCAGCATTCTGGGAAATTATTATTACGGAGAAGCCAATGTGCGCTACCTTACCCACCGTAAATGGGTGCTCAACATCTACCGTATACTGGTGGGCGGCATGGTCATGTTCGGTGCTGTTGCCACCCTCGACCTGGCATGGAGCCTTGCCGACGTCACTATGGGACTCATGGCGATCTGCAATCTTATCGCCATCAGCCTGCTCGGAAAATACGCTTTCAGGCTGCTTGAAGACTACCGCGCACAGAAAAGCGCCGGTATCAAAGACCCCGTTTTCACCAAGAACCGCCTGAAAGAGGTAGAAAAAGACATAGAGTGCTGGTGATAACCAACTTATTTCGTACTTTTGCAGCCGGAACCGCCGGATGACCTGCGGTCTTGTAATTTGTAATCAGTAATTCGTAATTTGATATGAGTTTATTTGCCAAACTATTCAACAAGAATACCGGAGAAGTATCTTCGAAGAATGTGGAAGACTTCGTGTCACTGACACGCGTCTACTTCCAGTCTGTAATAGCCGCCAACCTGGGCATCACCAATATCCGCTTTGTGCCGGATGTAGCCAACTTCAAGCGTCTGTTCAAAATCCCCACGCAGGGAGGCCGCCTGGGACAAGCGGAAAAGGCCGCTTCGCGCAAGATGCTGATGCAGGACTACGGCATCAGTGAAAACTTCTTCAAGGAAATTGATACTTCCGTCAAGAAGCACTGCCGTACGCAGAACGACGTACAAGGTTATCTCTTTATGTATCAAGGCTTCTCCAATGACTTGATGATGCTGATGGGAAACCTGATGCAGTGGAAATTCCGCATGCCTTCCATCTTCAAGGGAGCACTGCGCAGCATGACCGAAAAAACCGTACACGACGTCTGTACAAAAACCGTATGGAAAAAGGACGATGTACACAAGACGGCAGCGGCAGTACGCCAGTACAAAGAGCGTCTGGGATATTCGGAACAATGGATGACCGAGTACGTTTACAACGTAGTGATGCTGGCCAAAAAGGAACCGAAACAGAAAGCCAACGAAGAGAAATAAAAGAAAAAGAATTCTAAAGAACTTTAGAAACAAGAAGGCGGGAAAGAAATTTCCCGCTTTTTTTTGTTATTTTTAGCAAATGAAATCATTTTCCCCTCACGGAACACAAGGACGCACCCCGCGTCAACCATCATAAATATTAACTTCAAAAAAACAACCGCTTATGAAACAAAAGAAAATGCTTGCACTCACTCTATCACAACTGGAACAACTTTATCGGCACGAACTCCCTGAATTGGTCAGCATCGCCGTTCAAAGCGACGATGCGGAAGCCTTCAAGGCCAACCTGACGGAGTACATTGCCGGACATCCGGAAGTGGACAACGAGGCCGGTAAGCAAATTCGACTCTTGATTGAATTTGACGGGCAGGAAGTACACGAGCTCTCCATCGGAGAACAGCTGCCCATATCAACTTTATCAATGCTGCATTCCTTCCTCACGGGACAATGGGAAGAGGAAACGGAAACGGACCTGTTCATCGACTTGTTCCAGCAGTTCAAACGCCTCCACCAGCCAGCCCCCACCCTGCCCTCCGCACAGAAAATCAAAACCCTGACCGAACGCTGGCCCAGCGGACTGGATGAAGACGTGCAGCATATCCGTGCAAAGAACAAGGAACGCATCCTGCATGCACTGGTGCAGAAGATTGAGCACCGCAAGAACCCGGCTTCCCGCTTCCATTTCGAAGAGGGACTCAGCTACGAGGAGAAGTTCAACCTCGTCAGCGAATGGTGGAATGACTTCCGTTTCCATCTTGCCATGGCCGTCAAAAGCCCTACGGAGCTAAACCGTCTTCTCGGCAACTCCCTTTCTGCCGAAACCATGTACCTGCTCTCAAAAGCCCGCAAGAAGGGAATGCCTTTCTTCGCCACCCCCTATTATCTGTCACTGCTGAACTGCACCGGCAGCGGATACGACGACGAGGCCCTGCGCAGCTATATACTCTATTCACCCCAACTGGTGGAAACCTACGGACAGATACGTGCCTGGGAACGGGAGGATATCGTAGAACCAGGTAAACCCAACGCCGCCGGCTGGCTGCTGCCCGACGGGCATAACATCCACCGCCGTTATCCGGAAGTGGCCATCCTCATCCCCGACACCATGGGACGCGCCTGCGGAGGACTCTGCGCATCTTGTCAGCGTATGTACGACTTTCAAAGCAAACGGCTCAATTTTGAGTTTGACACCCTGCGTCCCAAGGAGACATGGGAAAAGAAGCTGCGCCGGCTGATGGCCTATTTTGAGGAAGACACGCAACTGCGGGACATTCTCATCACCGGCGGTGACGCACTGATGAGCCAAAACAAGACGCTGGGCAACATATTAGACGCCGTCTACCGCATGGCAGTCCGCAAGCGGAAAGCCAATCAGGAACGGCCCGAGGGAGAAAAGTATGCAGAGCTGCAACGTGTACGCCTCGGCTCACGCCTCCCCGCCTACCTGCCCATGCGCATCAATGACGGGCTGGTGGAGATTCTAAGGGAATTCAAGGAAAAGGCGTCTACCATCGGCATCCGCCAGTTCATTATCCAGACACATTTCCAAACCCCGCTCGAAGTCACTCCGGAAGCTGCCGAAGGAATACGCAAACTGCTGGCGGCAGGCTGGCTCATTGATAACCAACTGGTATACAACGTAGCTGCATCCCGCCGAGGGCATACCACCCGCCTGCGCCAAGTGCTCAATCAGTTGGGAGTGGTTTGCTACTACACCTTCTCCGTGAAAGGTTTTGAAGAAAACAATGCCGTGTTTACCCCCAACAGCCGTTCCGTACAAGAGCAACGGGAAGAAAAGCGCTTCGGGAAGCTGACCAAGGAAGATGCCCATAATCTGTCCGTACTGCTTGGAACCGTCCATGACCCGGCAGCCTGCATCCGGCGTTTCCTGAAAACGCACCACCTGCCTTTCCTCGCCACCGACCGCAATGTGCTCAACCTGCCCGCCATCGGCAAGAGCATGACCTTCAACATGGTAGGCATCACTCCCGAAGGCAAGCGCATCCTGCGTTTCGACCATGACAGCACCCGGCGCCACAGCCCTATAATAGACCGGCTGGGACAAATATATATCGTAGAGAACAAGTCCATAGCCTCCTACCTCCGCCAACTGCAGGCCATGGGAGAAGACGCCGAAGAATATGCCACCATCTGGAACTATACGGAAGGCAAGACAGAATCCCGGTTCAGCCTCTACGAATATCCTGATTTCCCCTTCCAAATCACCGACAGAATGAGCAATCAGGACATTGCAGGATAGCATATCCAAGATATATTCCGTACTTTTGCAGGCAGAACAATGAAATTGGAAAGTATGGAAATAGAACAACACCCTTTAGAACCCTTCCTTCCCGGCAACGCCCGTCTGCTGATGCTGGGAAGCTTTCCTCCGCAGAAAAAGCGGTGGTCCATGGAGTTTTACTACCCCAACTGGAACAATGACATGTGGAGGATTACCGGGTTCCTTTTCTTCAACGACAAGGATTATTTTGTAGACAAGACGAAGAAGGCTTTCTGCAAAGAACGCCTCATCAGTTTCCTGCAGAAAAAGGGTATTGCCTTGTTCGACACAGCCTCTGCCATACGGCGCCTGCAGGACAATGCCTCGGACAAGTTTCTGGAAGTAGTGCAGCCTACGGACATTCCTGCCCTACTGCACCGGATACCGCAATGCAAGGCTATCGTCACCACCGGCGAGAAGGCAACGGACACGCTGTGCACGCAGTTTTCCATCGACAAGCCCAAAGTAGGCGACTTCACGGAGTTTCTTTTCGAAAACCATCCGATGCGCCTCTACCGGATGCCTTCTTCCTCAAGAGCCTACCCGCTGGCACTGGAAAAAAAAGCAGCAGCGTATCGCATTATGTATCAGGACTTACAGATGTTGTAAGCAACTTTCTTTATAAAATAAGTACGTCTGTTACTTGCATATTTGAAAGTTTGCATTACCTTTGCAGCCACAAACACGGGAGTAGCTCAGTTGGTAGAGCACCGGTCTCCAAAACCGGGTGTCGGGAGTTCGAGCCTCTCCTCCCGTGCATGAACGAATAATGGCTGTAAGCATTGCTTACAGCCATTATTCGTTTTATAAATGCCTACCGGATATCTATCAGCTTATGTGTCTGCAAACTAAGTCTCCACTTAGGATGCTTCATCACGCAATCCACCGTTTCGGCCGTATTGCTGCAAGAGCAAGGCTGAAGAAAGAAATGCCAGGCGGGCAACTGCTCATAAACAGTAATATCCTGCCCTTCATACACCACCTTCACTTCATTCATACGCGTAATTTCCAGCTTTACCCCCTGCTTGGGAGAGCAGGTCACCCAATCTATATTATCCGGCAGCAGACGGGTACCGTTTGTTTCAATGCAGACATACTTTCCCGCCTGGTGCAGACAATCCACAAATTCACGGTCAATCCAAAGGGAGGGTTCTCCACCGGTCAGTATCACGGTAGCGGCAGGGTATTTACTGACTTCTGTTACGATATCTTCATCGGACATCAGTATGCCGTCCTCATGCTGCGTATCACAGAAGGGGCACTTCAGGTTACAACCGGAAAAACGGATAAAGACAGCCGGGGTACCCGTATGGTATCCTTCTCCCTGCAAACTGTAGAATATCTCATTAATCTTCCTCATAGACGGCAATGTTTGATTCCGACTCCTGCACCTCTACCTTGAAGCAAGTGGGTATCTGGTCGCATATCCAACGGGCTATGTTCTCGGCTGTGGGATTGAAGGACAGCACTTCATTAAGATTATGATGATCCAGCTGTTCCTTTACCACCTGCTTGATGTGACTGAAGTCTACCACCATTCCGTCCGCATTCAGCTCTTTGGAACGGCAATAGACAGTGATAATCCAGTTGTGACCGTGCAGATTCTCACACTTACTGCGATAAGAAAGTTTCAGGCTATGGGCAGCCGACACTTCCATACGTTTGATGACTGTGTACATATTGTTAATACGCTAATTAATATAATAAGTTGCCGCATCTAATGTCACCTCGATGCGACGGCAAAATTACAAAAAACTTAAGATTTATCCATTTACTTCCCTAACTTATTCGTACACACAAAGAGAATTGGCAACCTTACGCTCTGCGCTGCCACTCGGGGTATTGGCTATTCCCTTATCCGGCAACTCCCCACTCCACAGCGTAGAAGAACCGCCACCGTCCAGATTCAACGCATCCTCCCCACCCAATACACGAATCATATGGGCAAGCTCGGGTATATTGATGCCTTCCGCTTTTCCCTTCCGACGTCCGTCAACGACAATAAGCAGGATTTTTCCTTCTCTTGTCAGCGCCACAGCACTGCGGGGATGCTTGGTATCTACAAAATTCCGGTTAGTCCCGGACAAGTCGCACACTTGCCCGTCCTTCAGCATCAAAGGACCGGAAGCCAGCACAGTGCCTTTTTTCAAAGTACATGCCTTTTCATCCTGCTTGCTCCAGGGAATCAGTTCCAGCCTGCCTTTCTTTATGAGTACAGCTCCATTGGACACTGTTGCCAGAACCCCGGTAGAGGTAGTATCTATCACCACCCCGTCCTTACGCAGATAGCAGACGGAATTTCCGGCTTTCATATCAAAATAGGAGCCATTGATGGCCGCCACCGCACCTGCATGCCGGGCGGCTACACTGGTCTCCTCTTTGGGATTGTGGACGAGCACATCGAAACGGTAGCGCTTCGGGGATATTTCAAAAATAGACACTTCCTGAGGAACTCCATACAAAGAACTGAATACTGCCTTTTTATAAAGCATCCCTTTCTGCAGGGGCTCAGTCTGCCAGTCGGCAGAAACGATGGCAAGAGAGTCGGCAGCAGTCTGCGCCATTGCTGCAAACATGCCGCAACAGAGAAACACTGCCAGGAATATTTTCTTTTTCATAAGATGAGATTGGTTTAAATTAATTCATAGCTGCAGATTTGAATCGGCATGTCGAGATTATGCAACACCTTTTCAAGCTGTATACCTTCACGGTTGTCGTACTCGTATCCGAAAGTAGCACGGATACCTTGCAGAATGAACTGCGTGGCACGGTCCAGGGCAATGGGCAAACTGTCACCTTGCAACAGTGCCCCGGTGATGACACTGGTAAACGTATCCCCCGTTCCGGGATAATGGGCCGGCAGGTAAGGACACGTAACCTTCCAGTAGCGGTTACCGTTCCGGTTATAGGCATACACGGACGTCTTATGCTTATCATCCCGTACGGGCACACTGGTAATAATCACCACTTCGGGACCACAATCGGAAAGCCGGCGAAGGTATGACTTCAATTCCTCATCCGTATTCATCTCCTTATAAGGAATACCCAGCAGATAGAACAGCTCCGTCAGATTGGGGGTAACGACATCGGCCTTGGTGATGAGATGTTTCATTTCATCAATCATGGACTCGTGGAAGTTCGCATAAAGCCGTCCGTTATCACCCAACACCGGGTCTACCACAACCAGACCGTCCGGTCGGCGGAAGTCATCAATAAAGTCAGAAACAATATGTATCTGCCGCGGAGAACCCAGATAGCCGGTATAAAAGGCATCAAACTGTACTTCCAGCTTCTTCCACTCGGAAATAATCTTCGGCATTTCATCCGTCAAGTCCAGAAAAGAGAATTCCGGATACTGGGTATGGCTCGACAATACGGCTGTAGGCAACGGACACACCTGGAAACCCATAGACGAAAGGATGGGAATGACCACCGTCAGAGACACCCGTCCGACTCCCGACAAGTCGTGGACGGCAACAACCTTCTTTACTTTATTCGCATACATATTATCTATATTATTATTTTTCCTACATTTGCCGCATGAAAATCGTCTGCATCATTTTGGGAACAGTTTCTTTGGCACTCGGCATCATCGGCATCTTCCTGCCGTTGCTGCCCACCACGCCTTTCCTGCTGCTCACGGCAGCACTCTACTTCAGAGGCTCACCCAGACTGTACCAATGGTTGCTGAACCACAAATGCCTCGGTCCCTACATCCGCAACTTCCGCGAGAACAAAGCCATCCCTCTACGTGCCAAAATCATCTCCCTACTGCTGATGTGGGGAACAATGGTTTACTGCATCTTCTTCTTGATTCCACTAACAGAAATAAAGATAGTATTGTTCCTTGTCGCTGTGGGGGTGACTTGGCATATACTGTCATTCAAGACGTTGAGATAAATGAATGTGCTAATGTGGTTAATGTGCTAATGTGCCAATGACCTGCGGTGTGAGAGTCTAATATACACATAGCGCAGCCAATTAGCACATTGGCATATTAGCACATTAATCAAACTCCTCCCAATTTTTCGAAGAATTCTCCCAACCCCTTCCGAGCATCGGCAAGCTTGTCTTCCCAATGTTTCACGGAGTTCTGCCCGATAATATCCGTCACGTACTTCACCGAAATGAAAGGAACATTCTTGGCACGGCATACCAAAGCCTGGGCATAGGCTTCCATATCCACAACATCACCGGACACATCCGAGAGTTCTGTCAAGAAAGTATCCCCCGTATTGCATACACCGCCTGCCGGCCAGTGTAAACAATATCCTTTTTGGGACAACAAATCCATTGAATCAATCTCATACTCCATACCAAGCTCCACCAGTTTCTGCATATCACGGTCCACAAAATGACGGCATACGAAAATATCTCCTACCTGGTGACGGATAGTCCCTGCCGTACCCACATTGACCACCAAGTCCGGTTGCGCATGGCTTATCGCTTCAGAAAGATAAAAAGCCGATTTCACCTTTCCCACACCGGTACGGAGATAGCCAACCTGCACCTCTTCCTCCCCTATCAGTCCGGGAAATTTCAATTCAGTAAATTCGCCTTGTACGGCATAAGTAACCAAGATTCTCATATCAATTCATTGTTTGTAGTTCCTACCTATTCAAAAAATTACTCCTTGAAGAAAAGACAAAGGTAGAAACCTTTTTTTGAAGATTCCTACCTTTGAGGCAATTAAATGCACAGTGGTTCCAGAAGAATGATAAATTATTCGTCCAGTTTCCTTTTATATTCGCCGATAAAATAACTGTCCGGATACTCCTTCTCTGCCATCAGCAAGCAATTTTTGGCCTCATCCGTCCTATCGTTCTGCATATAGTATTGAATCAAGAGAGCATAGGCGTATTCTCTTCCCCAGGTAGGCAGGCTGGAATCATCTGTATTCTTGTCAGGAGATGAAGTAGCTTTCTTCAAATAATATTCCACCTTCTTCCCGCCACCGAAACTAGCCGGAGTGTAATAATCGTTACTGCCCAATACATACCAACCTCTTACATTGGTAGAGTCCAGTTCCAAAGCCTTCCCAGCATTTTCCCGAATGCCAGCAGATATTCTTCCTGCCTCCATACCCGAAGCAAACTGAATGGAAAAACTCTGCACAAGCGCTAATAAGGCATAGGTTTCAGAAGTTTTGTTCCCTATATCATTCAAAATAGCGGAGGCTTCCTTTATCACTTTCCCACTATCTTCCTTCTTTCCAAGTTTCAAATAGAAAACACTTTTATAGTAGGTAATATAAGCCTTCCAATACGGAACCATACCATTCCCATCTTCAAGTTTGTTCAGCTTTGTAAACAGACTATCGAGCGGAGCTGCAGTATTTTGAACAAAGCAATTGTTCATAGCCAGTTCATTTTTTTTCTGAATGCCGTCCAGTACATCATCAGATTCAGTTCTTGACAATGAGGCTCCACAAGCCGCATTGACCATACATACGCCTACTACAAATGCAGACAAGAGGACAAATAAAACAATACTCCTTTTCATAATTTCTCATTGTTTTTAATCAGACACTGCCATTTTCCATCAATCCCATCAAATTCTCAGGAAAATCATAATTTTCCCACCAGATAAGATTTCAACGCCTCTATATATTCTTCAAAGGCATCCACTCCCTGCGGAGTAATCCTACAAAGTGTACAAGGCATTTTTCCTTTAAAAGTTTTTGTTATCTCCACATAACCCGCCTTGCTGAGCTTATCCAACTGCACACTGAGGTTTCCTGCCGTAGCTTTCGCTTGTTGGCGGATATAGACAAAATCCGCTTCCTCAACACTGATGAGCAACGACATCACCGCAAGCCGCAGTTCACTGTGGAGCAAAGGGTTCAGTTCTTTAAACATATCAAATTTTATTCTTCCATTTATTTTTCAACAATGCATAGAGAGATATTCCCAACAAAGGAAGCCCCAATAAAAGCATGTCCCAACGTATAGAATACCATATTTCCAACAGATTCCCATTGAACTTCTTTTATTGCAACCGGAAATAAAATGAATAGCAAAACAATCATCCATACCATAAATTTCCAGGAGAGCAGAAATCTGTCCAAAACATTATTTATTGTCTTCATCTTATACCTCACTTTCTGTTGTGAACTTCTTTCCGGGCTTTATAGTTCAAAATATGCCCCGGAACAATCATGGCAAAGACCACCACACCGGCAAACCAAACCAAAGACACGTATGACGTTCCGGAATTCAGTGCATCAAAGAAACTCTTCATACCCCACATAAGCCCCATAGCCGGAAAGATAAAAAATGTAGTATAACGAATGATGCAACCCGTAATGATACTTCCCATCGACATGACAATAGCCCCCATAGGAAGAATAACCTCATACCGTTCAAGATCCGTAGCCATCAATACAAATATCATACAAATCAGTCCAAACATCCTCCAAACCTGAACTAAAATCTTGTCAATGTAAGATTTTACCATCTTCTGACGCTTACGCATCAAAAGAAATGTCAGTAAATACCCGATAACGGGAATTCCCCAAAATCCCCACATCCAGAGAGGATTCTTTGTAAAGTACACACCCGCCAACACCGTCAATGTCACCAATACACTCACATATCCCCACACTAAAAACATGTTTCCGCTACCTGTGTCCAAATTCCGACGCGTATTCTGTATCATCTGAGTGATGAGTTCCAAACTCTCTTTCTCGTTCAGTTTCTTGTCTTCCATAATCAATAAATATTTATTTATCCTGCTTTGCCATTCCGTTTAAGTAATGTCCCGGTATCACCATCATAAAAACAAAAGCCGATGCAAAAACCAGTATTTGGTCGAAACCGTGTACATAGATACACCCCACAGAGGCCAAAGCTCCCACCACTCCGCACACTGTCACCACCTTCATCTTTATAATCAGTCCCGTCAGTGCCGTCCCCATTCCCATCATCAGTAATATGACAAAAAGGACAGACATATTCCAGAAGAAGATGGAAACCCAGGAAACAAAAAAGCCCCCTAATCCGAATACCGCCCATACATATCCTACAATACGGTCAATATAAGTCTTAATCATCTTCGGTTGTTTGTGCTCAATCCATAAAGTAGAAGGCAGGGAAATAGCCGGCAACAAAAACCACAGCCATTGCCAATGATAATTTCCCGTTTCCTTCAACAGAAACCAAACCAATAACGACACTATTATGGTCGTATATCCCCATATCAGAAAAGGAGCTCCGGAATTCCGAGTCATCCGGGACTTCGTATTCTGTATCATTTGAGCAATGAGTTCCAAACTCTCCTTCTCATTCAACACTCTGTCATTCATAACCAATAGATTTATTATTCAACATCAAATACATTCAATATCAAGAAAAGCATCAGTAGCCAATTGGCCGTAAGCATATACACAAACCAGGTTTCCATATTCCCTCCTTTCAGAATTAAACAAGAGTATACTGAAGAATCCATAAACACAGTAGAATGCCCACTAAAACCAGCAGTACTCTCACCGTCACCACATAACATCTGGCCAACAAGCTTTTACGCAAAAAGAAAGCCTCACCCAAAGCCAGTATCACCAACCAGGCATAACCATAAAAAGTAGTGATATGCCATACATCCTTTGACTCCATGCATACTGCAAAAAACAGAAAATCCGAAAGTAAAGATATTCCCACAGCAACCAATGATACAAACAACGCCTTCTTCATCAGATTCCCGGCATTACTCCCACAAGACAAGCAAGCATAAATGCCTATCCCCCAGAAAAGAGGGTTTACAGTAAGCATCAGCAACATACCCAACCGGGGGCTATGACTCCAGGGAACCCACAACACGATATTGGAAAGCCAATACAAACACATCACCGTTAGTACAGTAAATATCCACCAAAGCTGATGCTGCCAACTATCCCGTACCACTCCGGCAACCGGCTTCTGCTTCCCCATATCAAATATCTTATCTTCCATAATCTTTAATCAGTTAAATTCTTATTCATTTCAGCACATATTCCCCGATTGACAATCTAAGATGTTGCAAATATAATTAGTTTATTTTATAAACCAAACTATTATATAAATTATTTTATTTATTTCTTTGCATCCTCCTTTACTATAGATTATTCCAATCATTCCCAAGCAGTAGTTCCGGAAACAGCAAAAAGTAATTCCTGCCTTACTAACTATTAATCGTCCGATAACCGTTTTATTATCGTCCGACATATGTCTAATTATCGTCCGACAGTTGTTGGACGATAATTCAACAACTGTCGGACGATTAATAGTTAGCAACAGAAATACTAAGCGTTTGAAAAGAAAGGAAGAGAATCCTTGCAGAAAACCAATAGTCCCACACCTATCCACATATCCTATCTTTTGATAAACAGTCCGCCCCTTTTCAATCCCCCGAAACCAAGCTTTCATAGGCCATTTCGGTTATTTCGGCACTTCTACAACACATTTTCTCCGAAAAGTTTTTGTAATCTCCAAGTAAATCGTATTTTTGTGTACAATTTTGGTGTAGTGATGACAGACGAAGAAAAGAAGCTATTAAGTACCTTTGAAGCCAGACTGCGGCATTTAATCTATCTGCACGATGAATTAAAACGCGAAAATGCTGAGCTAAAGCAACTTCTTGAAGCCAAAGAGGAGGAATACGGGAAGGTACAAGCTGAATACCGGGAACTGGAACTTAACTACACGAACCTAAAAACAGCTACGACAATCAGCCTTAACGGCAGTGACGTAAAAGAGACGAAACTGCGATTGTCCAAATTAGTGCGTGAAGTCGATAAATGCATCGCTTTGTTGAATGAATAAAGAGAAGAGGATGTATGAACGATAAGATAAAGATAAACCTGCAGATGGCAGGAGCCTCCTACCCTCTCACAATCAACCGTGAGGACGAGGAAATGGTAAGAGAAGCCGCCAAGCAGGTAGATATCAGGCTCAATGCGTATCGGGAGCATTATCAGAATGTGTCTCTAGAGAGAATTATAGCCATGGTGGCCTATCAGTTCGCTTTAGAAAACCTTCAGTTGAAGGACCGTAATGATACTGAACCCTATACCGCTAAAATAAAGGAACTGACAGAGGTATTGGAGACCTATTTCAAGGAACAATAAGCTGCAATCCCTCCGTCGGGTCGGTAAAAGAGAGAAATTCGCGCACTGTACAAAAGTTTGCCCTTCATCAAAGCAAGCTTTTATGCAGTGCTTTTTTATTTATATACTAAAAACAAATTAATAAAATGACAGTAGTTACAATAGTATTATCCATTGCCTGCTTCATTGTCGGAGGGTTTGCCTCGTACTTGTTCTTCAAGCACGGGCTGAAAAACAAATACGACGGTATCCTGAGAGATGCGGAAGCGGAAGCGGAAGTGATTAAGAAGAATAAGTTGCTGGAAGTAAAGGAAAAATTCCTGAACAAGAAGGCAGACTTGGAAAAAGAAGTGGCCCAACGTAACCAAAAGATACAGCAGGCAGAAAACAAGCTGAAACAACGTGAATTGGTACTGAACCAACGCCAGGAAGAAATCCAGCGCAAGAAGATGGAAGCAGAAGCCGTGAAAGAAAATCTGGAAGCCCAGCTGTCCATCGTAGACAAGAAGAAAGAAGAACTGGAGCACATGCAGCGCCAGGAAATAGAAAAACTGGAAGCTATCTCCGGACTTTCTGCCGAAGAAGCCAAAGAGCGCATGGTAGAATCCCTAAAGGAAGAAGCCAAAACGCAGGCCCAGTCCTACATTAACGACATCATGGACGACGCCAAACTGACAGCAAGCAAAGAGGCCAAGCGCATCGTGATACAGAGCATCCAGCGCGTGGCTACGGAAACAGCCATTGAAAACTCAGTAACCGTATTCCACATCGAATCAGATGAAATAAAGGGACGTATCATCGGTCGCGAAGGCCGCAACATCCGCGCCCTGGAAGCTGCCACCGGTGTGGAAATTGTGGTAGACGATACTCCGGAAGCTATCGTATTGTCAGCTTTCGACCCGGTTCGCCGTGAGATTGCACGTCTGGCATTGCACCAGTTGGTAACAGACGGACGTATCCACCCGGCACGCATCGAAGAGGTAGTTGCCAAAGTACGCAAGCAGGTAGAAGAGGAAATCATCGAAACCGGTAAACGCACTACTATCGACCTGGGCATCCACGGTCTGCATCCGGAACTTATCCGCATTATCGGTAAGATGAAATACCGTTCTTCATACGGCCAGAACCTTTTGCAGCATGCACGCGAGACAGCCAATCTTTGCGCTGTGATGGCATCAGAGCTGGGACTCAACCCGAAGAAAGCAAAACGTGCCGGACTGCTGCATGATATAGGCAAGGTGCCCGATGAGGAACCGGAATTGCCGCATGCACTCTATGGTATGAAGCTGGCGGAAAAGTTCAAGGAAAAGCCGGACATCTGCAACGCCATCGGTGCCCACCACGACGAAGTGGAAATGACCAGCCTGCTGGCCCCCATCGTACAAGTATGCGATGCCATTTCAGGAGCACGCCCGGGAGCACGCCGCGAAATTGTAGAAGCATACATCAAGCGCCTGAACGACCTTGAGCAACTGGCCATGTCCTATCCGGGAGTGACAAAGACATATGCCATCCAGGCAGGCCGTGAGTTGCGTGTCATTGTCGGTGCAGACAAGATTGACGACAAGCAGACGGAGAACCTTTCCGGTGAAATCGCCAAGAAGATTCAGGACGAAATGACTTATCCGGGTCAGGTGAAGATTACCGTTATCCGTGAGACACGTGCAGTGAGCTACGCAAAGTAACATCAGAAAAGAAAATAAATGCAGAAAAGGGTGAATTCGTATTCACCCTTTTCTTATTTTTGCACCACAACCATGACTTTACAAAATGAAAGATTATCAGTTTGAAGTTTGCGCCAACTCCGTAGAGAGTTGTATTGCCGCACAAGCCGGCGGAGCAGACCGGGTGGAACTGTGCGCAGGCATCCCCGAGGGGGGGACAACCCCCTCATACGGTGATATCCTCATCGCACGGGAAGCATTGCAACAGACCAAATTGCATATCATTGTCCGTCCCCGCGGAGGAGATTTTCTTTATTCCTCCACCGAACAGCGCATCATGCTGAAAGACATAGAGAATGCCCGCCGTCTAGGCGCTGACGGAGTCGTGTTCGGTTGCTTGACGGCAGAGGGAGATGTAGACATTCCATTGATGGAGCAGCTTATGGAAGCCTCACAAGGGATGTCCGTCACCTTCCACCGTGCTTTCGATGTATGCAGAAATCCACGAAAAGCGATAGAAGATATTATCGAATTAGGATGCAACCGCATCCTAACTTCCGGACAGCAACCTACAGCAGAGCGAGGCATTCCCCTTCTGAAAGAACTCCAACAACAAGCATCAGACCGAATCATCCTATTGGCAGGCTGTGGGGTGAATGAAACCAACATAGCCCACATTGCCCGAGAAACCGGTATCCGCGAGTTTCATTTCTCCGCCAGGGAAAATATCGAAAGCTCCATGCTCTATCATAATTCCGCCGTCTCTATGGGAGGAACGGTACATATTGATGAATATACACATACCATCACTACTGCGGAGCGGGTAAAGCGTACAATCGGAGCATTAAAAGCCTCTCCCCTAGCCCCTCCCCCGTAGGGAGGGGCGGGGAAGAGGCCTATAAAAAAAGGATGTACTTTTCAGCACATCCTTTTTTATATCATAGGATAAATATTATTTCTTCACCGGAGAAGAGTATCTTGCATTCAGACCATCCAGAATCTCACGGGTGATGTTGTAGACACTGTCTGCATAGAGCAGGTTGTCAAAACCCGTATTGCTGATAATCATGCTGTAACCTTTTGTCTTATTGTACTCCTTCAGGAAAGCATTGATAGAGTCACGCAGTTGCAGGCTGTTCTTTTCATTCTCACTCATCAGTTCAGACTGCAGCTTGTTGCTCAGGTTCTGCAAATCCTGCTCCAACTTTGCAATGCGGTTGTATTCCTGCTGTGCTCTCTCCTGAGAAAGATAAGCGTTGTTCTGATACTTTGTCTGGAATTCCTGCTTCTGCTTCTCCAGTTCGCTGGCTTTCTGGTTCAATGTCAGACGGACATTCTCGCCCTTCTTCACCATAGCCTCATTCAAGTCTATGCAATAGTTGTATTTTGCCAAAAGCGTATCTATTTCAACATAAGCAATTTTCATTTCCGATAATCCGCCGGCTTGTGCAGGAGCGTTTGTTGTCTGTTTATCAGTATTGCCGGCACATTGAGCAAATAAAACGATCAGTGCGAGAGCTGCCAGACCGTTCATGAGGTAGTTTAATCTCTTCATAATTGATAAATATTGTTTTTTAAAATTAGTTCATACTATCGTTTAAGGCTTTTTCCAATTCATCAATGGAAAAACGGGACTTGCGTTGCGCTTCCCTATCCTGCGACTGCACGCAACCGATACCTCTATCGCGCATTGCCTTATTGCCACTGACATGCCCGTTAGGGAATCTCCCGCCTTTCACAAAAAAGACCTTCACACCCAATAAAACAATGCAAATAGCAACTATTAACAGAGTTATCAATATTGTATCAAGCATTTCCATTAATTTTGTTACATGAAAATAGTGTTTTTACTATTTTTGTGGGTGCAAATATAGGGCTTTGGTTGGACTAACTCGCCTTTTTTACTCTAAAAAAAGAGAAAGGGGAATAAAATAGTCAATCAATTTAACCATATTTAGCAATAAGTGGTTAATTTAATGGAGAATTGATATTTGACAATTGATAATGAAGGCTGCATAAACACATGTAAGGCAGCCGCTAATTCAGATAATTATGGAAAAAAAAGACTTGAAACCGGCTGGTGTATTTCACTATTTTGAGGAAATCTGCCAAGTGCCGCGCCCTTCGAAGAAGGAAGAGAAAATCATTGCTTACTTAAAAGCATTCGGAGAAAAACATAAGTTGGAAACAAAGGTGGACGAAGCCGGAAACGTTCTGATAAAGAAACCCGCTACTCCGGGTATGGAAAACCGCAAGACTGTCGTACTTCAATCGCACATCGACATGGTATGTGAAAAGAACAACGACGTGAAGCACGACTTCCTGACCGACCCTATCGAAACCGAAATTGACGGTGAATGGCTGAAAGCCAAAGGTACAACCTTGGGAGCCGACAACGGCATCGGTGTAGCCACCGAACTGGCTATCCTTGCCGACGACAGCATTGAGCACGGCCCTATCGAATGCCTGTTCACCGTGGACGAGGAGACCGGACTGACCGGTGCTTTTGCATTGAAAGAAGGCTTCATGAACGGAGACATTCTGCTGAACCTCGATTCCGAGGATGAAGGCGAGCTCTTCATCGGCTGTGCAGGAGGTATAGATTCCGTTGCCGAATTCACCTACCGGGAAGTGGACGTACCGGCAGGATATTTCTGCTGCAAAGTGCAGGTAAAGGGGCTGAAAGGCGGACACTCCGGCGGCGACATACACCTGGGGTGCGGCAATGCCAACAAGCTGCTGAACCGCTTCCTGAGCCAGACATCCCAGAAGTACGACATGTACCTTTGCGAAATAGACGGCGGTAACCTGCGCAACGCCATTGCCCGCGAAGCACACGCGGTAATTGCCATACCCGATGCCGACAAGCATGCTCTGCGCACAGACTTGAATGTCTTTGCCGCCGAAGTGGAGGCAGAATATGCCGTCGTTGACCCGGACCTCCAATTCGTGCTCGAATCGGAAGCAGCCCGTCCCAAAGCCATTGACAAAGATACCGCCAAGCGATTGTTGCAAACCATCTATGCCGCACCCCACGGTGTGTATGCCATGAGCCAAGACATTCCGGGGCTGGTGGAAACCTCCACCAATCTGGCCTCCGTAAAGATGAAGCCCGGCCATATCATCCGTATCGAGACCAGCCAGCGCAGCTCTACCGCCTCCTCCAAACAAGACATTGCCAATATGGTGCGTACTGTATTCGAAATGGGTGGAGCAGCCGTATCTTTCGGCGACGGATATCCGGGCTGGAAGCCCAACCCGCATTCAGAAATCCTGGAAGTGGCTGTTGAGTCCTACAAACGTTTGTTCGGTGTAGATGCCAAGGTAAAAGCTATCCATGCAGGTTTGGAATGCGGACTGTTCCTTGACAAATACCCGGCACTGGACATGATTTCCTTCGGACCTACCCTGCAGGGTGTGCACTCTCCCGACGAACGGATGCTGATTCCTACCGTACAGAAGTTCTGGGACCATCTGCTGGATATACTGAAGCACATTCCGGTGAAATAAATATCCCGCGTTCCTTAAAGGGGAACGGGAATCGTTTGTATGAACGTTATCCATAAGATAGGAGTTATACTCTTCCTTCTCTGCCCGTACATCAGTCTGTACGGGCAAGAAGGAAAAGATACCCTCACGTTTCGGATAGTAAGCTACAATGTAGAAAACCTATTCGACTTCCGACATGACACACTAAAGAATGACTACGAGTTCCTGCCGGATGCCACCCGGCATTGGAATTACTCTAAATACAGAAAGAAACTGGATAATATAGCCCGCGTCATCATCGCCACCGGAGGATGGACGCCGCCCGCCCTTGTTGCCTTGTGTGAGGTGGAGAATGACAGTGTGATGCGCGACCTTACCCGCTACTCTGCCTTGCGCGAAGCAGACTACCGGTATGTGATGACACAATCTCCCGACGAACGCGGCATCGACGTAGCGCTGCTTTATCAACGTAATCTTTTCAAACTGCTTTCCTATCAGAGCCTCCCCGTAGACAAGCCCCGGAAGAATAGCCGTCCCACACGGGACATTCTTCACGTCAGCGGATTGTTGCTGAACCGGGATACGCTTGATGTACTGGTAGCTCACTTCCCATCCCGTTCGGGAGGGGCAAGAGAGTCTGAACCTTACCGGCTACTGGCTGCCCGAAAGGTGAAGCATGCCATAGACAGCCTATACACGATACGCCGACATCCGCAAATTGTCCTTTTAGGGGATTTCAACGATTATCCGGAGAATAAATCGGTAAAGGAGGTGTTGGAGGCAGCAGCACCGTCAACATTGCAAGACTCTCTACGTCCACAAAAACTTTACCATCTACTGGCAAGAAAAACCAAGACACGCAAGCACTTCGGCAGCTACAAGTATCAAGGAGAATGGGGACTGCTGGACCACATCATCGTATCGGGTACGCTGCTGCAAGAACACGCACCGCTATATACAGAGGAAGCGAAGGCAGACGTATTCTGCCTGCCCTTCCTACTGACAAGAGACAAGAAATACGGAGGGCAGCAACCCTTCCGCACCTACTACGGGATGAAGTATCAAGGAGGATACAGCGACCACTTGCCTGTATATGCGGAGTTCCGGTTGATATATTAGTCGGAATACTGATACAGTTTCAAGTCAAACTTCTGTACCATCACCAGCAAGTGGTCGAAGATGTCGGACTGAATGCGCTCGTACTCTTTCCATACCTTGTTGCGAGAGAAGAAATATACCTGGATGGGTACCCCATACGTCGTGGGTTCCTTCTGGCTGATAATCAAGTCCATCTCCTGGTTCACCACCGGCAGGCTGCACAAATAGCGTTCGATGTAGATACGATAGAGCTGCGCATTGGTTGGCACCTCTCCTTCTGCAGGCTGATAGTCGGCCATCAAGGGGACTTCCTTGCGGATATTATCCAGCATTTCCGGAGTGCAGAACTTCAAGGTAGTCATATCCAGAAAGATATTCTTGTTTACCCGTCGCCCGCCACTTTCCTGCATGCCGCGCCAGTTCTGGAAGGAGTTGTTCACCAGGGTATACGGTGGTACGGTCGAGATGGTTTCGTCCCAGTTGCGTATCTTGACCGTGTTCAGCGTAATCTCCTCTACAACTCCATTGGCAACGCCACCCGGCAGCGCTATCCAGTCCCCTATCCGCAACATGTCGTTAGCAGAGAGCTGCACGCCGGCTACAAACCCCAGAATGCTGTCCTTAAATACCAGCATCAGTACAGCCGCAGATGCGCCCAGACCGGCAAACAAGGTCATAGGAGACTTGCCTATCAGCACTGAAACCACTATGATGCCTCCGATAAAAAACAGTAGCACTTGCAATACCTGCACGAAGCCTTTCAGCGGACGGTTCTTCTGCTTGTCCTTCATGTTATAAACATCGAGCATCACCAGCAACAAGCCGTTGATAGTAAGCAGCACCGCCACAATGATATAGACAGCACACACCTTTTGTGAGAACTCAAGCATATCCTTTCCACGCACAAAGGCCATGGGCAGCAGGTAGTAGATGAGGATTCCCGGCAGAATATGTATCAAATGGTGTATCACCCTGCGTTTCATCAGCAACGTATTCCACTGATGGGGAGAGCGCCGGGTATAATGCTTCATACCGCCAACGAAGATTGCCTGGCACAAATAGTCCAGCCCTATCGAAAGCCCCACCATCAGCAGTGCAATAATCGTCTCGTCAAACATATCGGCAAACTTCGGGTCTATCCCCCAACCTATCAAGACTTTATTCATCCATCCTCCTAAACTCATCATAAGCTCTCTTTTTTTTGAAGTGTCTTGTTTGTATAACAATCCAAAGATAAAGATGTTTTCAGAGAACGGCAAGCATATACCCTTTTTTCATCAACGACTCAATCCTCACGCTCGGGTCGTTTTTTAGCGACCGCCGCAGATAGGACATCTGTACATTCAAGGCAAGGGAGTTGGCATACGAGGCAGTGCCCCACACAGCATCCAGCAACGTATCGCGACTGACAGTCTTATTCACATTCAGCGCAAGCAAGCGAAGGATATCGGCTTGACGGGAAGTAATCAGCACCTTACTATTTCCCGTACGAATCTCGTTCGTACTGTAATTGAATACGGAATGGCCGAAAGCATACATCTCATCCTCCGCCACGCCGGACAACTGCGAAGTGAAACGCTCGCGGATACGCGCTGTCAGCTCTTCCGGATAGAAAGGTTTGGCAAGATAATCGTTCGCCTTCAGTTGGAATCCTTGCAGGCGGTCGGCCTTATCGCTACGGTCGGAAAGGAAAAAGATCAGGACGTGTTTATCCATCTCGCGGATGCGTTCAGCCACTTCAAAGCCATTGTAACCGGGCATATTGATATCGAGCAATACCAAATCAGGCTTTATGAGCGGAAATTGTTCCAGAGCAATTTTCCCGTTTCCGGCATAAGTCACTTCATAGCCTTCCTTCTCAAGAAAGCGCTTCAGCAGCATTGAATATTTCAAATCATCATCGGCAAAAAGTATTTTCAAGGCTTTCATATCATTGGTTATTTTAGAGTAGGGATTATGCGGGTTAGCACGGACTTATTGAGGAATATTAATTTCAATCATTGTTCCCTTGCCTGCCTGACTATTTAAAGAAATGCTTCCATGATGCGCCTCTACCAGCAACTTTACATAGCTCAACCCCAGACCAATGCCGGGCAACGAACGGTCGGGAAGATTACTGCCCCGATAGAACTTATCGAATACACGGTTCTGTTCGGAAACCGGAATGCCGATGCCATCATCAGACACCCGTATCGTCAATTGGTGATCCTGCAAAAGGCAATCTACAACAATATGCACAGACTTGCCCGAATACTTTACGGCGTTCTCTATCAAATTACTGATAATATTAGAAACATGCACCGGGTCTGCCGTTACCAGAGTCTCCGAACTGAAATGGGTTTCAATAGCAACATCCTTACCCTCAGGAACATGGTAAAGCCGGACAAGCTTTTCCAAACTCGTCTTTATATCAAATGTACGGACGGAAAGCTGCGTGTGTTCATCATCGGCACGCGTCATATCACGTAGTTTTGAAAGATAGGCCGACAAGTTATCCAGCTCGGACATGGAATCGTGAATCACTTCATCCATCGCTTTCTCATCTGTTCGCATAGACTTGTCATTGAGAAAGGCGATACACATTTTCAGAGCCTGGACGGGACGTTTCAGTTCATGTATCATAGTGTTTACAAAGCTTTTTCGCAGTTCGTCTATCCGCCGTTGCTTCAAGATGGTTTTTATCTGAAACAGCAGACAAAGCCCCAGCAGAAATATCAGACATGTACTGCCCACTAACTGCCAACCCATACGCACAAGTACCACATGAGGTGAAACCTTCACGGAAACAAGCACAAACTGGCGTTTCAGGGGATTATAAGGATACATTACTTCTATATATGGATTGAACAATGTACCTTGCCGTTTCAGTTCCGCATTCCACTGGTAAATGGAATCTTCGGAAACCACCAGATGCGTAGTAAACGTTTGTTCGTCCAAACGTATGGCAAGCAAGGAATCAAATTGCTGCAACGCAAAAGGCACATCCAACTCCAAACGATAAAGATTAATAATAGAGTTCAAATTAGGAGCATCTTTATCGGACATATTGATTTTGAATGAATCCTTCGCAATGAGCCGCTCTTCCGGCAAAAGGCTGTCTAACGCCAATGCCCATTTCCTACGCTTTGCCTCTCTCTCTTTATCATCTGTACTGGCAGAGTCCTGCTGCTCTATTTTGAGAGTTTCTATATTCTTTTGGCCCAAGCTCTCCAAGTCCCGCCCTTTCAGAACACCCAAAATTAATTCGTCGATAGTGGTCCGCTTTTCCAAATCAATGGATTTGCTCAAGTGATAGAAGAACATATTGGTATTGCTAAGCACCTTTTTGGGTTGGGGAGTACGGATAGAGTCATACTGTTGGGTGGTCTGCAAGATGCAATCATAAATACCATTGATTTGTTCATCATTCATATACTGATACTGATTACGCAACCAGTAGACCTGTCCGCAGGTAATAAGCAGTATCGATGCGATGGAGAATATCCAAACGATCTTAATCCGTTGTTCCATAATTGTTCTTTTTTAGTCTCACTTAGAAAGACTTTCATTTAGTACCGACAAAGGTAGAAGTTAGCTTGCAAATATAGGTACGTGCGAGGCAGATATTATGCATTGAGTAATATTTCAGTAATAACTTTCAGCCTCTTCTGAAGCAAAATCCGCATAGTTTTGCAGTACAATAATCGCTGGAAGCAATATGTAAAACCTCTAAAAATGTAAAAACTATGAGTGCAAGAATTATTTTCCTCAATCTGTGTCTCGCTATATTGTTCGCATCACAAGCGAAGGCACAAATCATCGTTTCTGATGGAACGAAAATACAGAATGATACCATCGGTGAAGCACAAATCCTTGTGCAATATGAAACGCGCTGTATCAGTAATACGGAAAAGCCGGAAAATGTTACGGAAGAAACCATGATGCTGGAAGTCGATAAAAATCTCTCTAAGTTCTACAGTTACACCAAGTATGTTTGCGACTCTGTACTGGCAGTAGACTTCGCCAATAAAGCCTCGCAGGAAACGATTAATGAACATCTGAAACAATACGGAACAAGCAAACTGAGCGAACGAACCTTCAGAGGTTATCCTGCCGGAAAAGTAACGACCCTCGATGAAGTGGCAGGCATGACGCGCCTGCGTTGCGAAGAAACGGATGAACGTCCGCAGTGGAAGATACTGGCAGAAAACGATAGTGTCCTCTCCTACCTTTGCAGCAAAGCCGAATGTCAATTAAAAGGCCGTACATGGACGGCATGGTTTACTGCAGAAATACCCATAAGCGAAGGTCCATGGAAGCTTTGCGGACTGCCCGGACTGATACTGAAAGCCGAAGACAGTGAAGGGCATTATTCATTCACTGCCACAGGTGTAGAGCAATGCCACACATATCGGCCGATACTTTTCGACGGAAAGAAGCACGAACCGATGAACCGCAAAGCATACAACAAAGTGCACGAACGTTATTATGCCGATCCGGTAGGATTTATCACCGGAAGCATGCCGAACGTCACCGTTAAGGTTAGTGATGAACACGGCAATGCAACCAAGAACCCGAAAAACGTTCCTTATAATCCACTGGAACGATAATATTTCTCCACACCCGTAAGCATTCGTGAAATCTATCGCATACTGAATACATTTCAGTCGTATACTGAACCCTATTCAGTCGTATAGTGAATGCCATTCAGTCGTATACTTAAACATCCTCTTTTTACGCATTGATAATCAACAAATTACGAAATCACCATAATCGTATAAAAATTTCAACAAACTTCAATTGCCAAACAATCAATTATTGCAGTGTATGAATAAAAAAACTATCATTCTATTTTTCCTGTTTCTCTTTAGTTTCTTGTCGTCTACCTACGCCCAGACGTTGAGCGGCAAGATAACAGATGCAGAAACCAATCAACCGCTGGAAGCTGTAATGATTAGTGTATTACGCGGAAACACAACGATAGACTATGCATTGACCGATGCCAAAGGACAATTTTCTTTGCCGTGGAAGCATAGCGGAATGCTGCAACTCAATATTTCTTTGTTAGGCTATAAGAGAGAAATGCGGAATATCAATGCGGCAGGAATCCTGAATCTCAGCCTACAACCGGAAGCCATCGTATTAAAAGAAGTACAAATACGTCCCGGACGTATCAATACCCGAAAAGATACGGTGAGATATGACTTGGCACAGTTTGCTTCATCTAAAGATGTGCACATAAAGGATGTATTGAAGAAACTTCCGGGCGTGGATGTAGATGAAAACGGACAGGTTAAGTATAAAGGGAAAGCCATCGACCACTACTTTGTGGAAGGAATGGACGTGACAGGCGGACGTTATAACCAAATCAACAACAATCTGAGCGCCAAAGCCGTAAAGAGTGCGGAAATCATGGAGAACTATCAGTCAGTAAAGGCCTTGAAAGGAAAAATCAATTCCGACGAAGTGGCATTGAACCTGAAACTCGACCCGAAAGCACGCGAGCAATGGATAGCAAATGGTACTCTGGGAACCGGATGGAGTAACAACAACGACAAAATCCTGTGGGAAGGCAGACTGAATGCCCTTCAACTGGGTAAAGGAAAACAGAGTGTCTATAATTACAAGACGAATAACAATGGCAAGGACCTCAGCAACGAGCAAACCAAACTGACCGGAAATGGCCAGCAACAAGTTCCGCTTTCCGGTTTTCTCTCCCAGCCGGGCATCAGCGCACCATTAGACAAGAATCGCTTATTATTCAATGAAACCCACACCCTGAACGGCAACCGTATGTACAAATGGAATGATGACCGCAGCTTACGCCTGCAAGCCGGATATACTCATGAGCTAATCCGACAGCAACGGGGAAATACCCAAATCTATTATCAACCGACAGATACCATACAAATAGACGAAACCTACCATTATCGTCTGAGAAGTGACATCGCTAATCTGGAACTACGTTATGAAGATAACAGCAGCCGGAATTATATATCCAACCGCTTCACCGTAGACGGAGAAATAAATCGCGGACGTTCGGAGGAACTGGGACAAACTCTGCAAACGTCACAGCTAAGTGCCGGAAACTACTTCAATCTTATCCGAAACCGGGAAAGCGGAACCTGGGAATTTCGTTCGACGACACAGTATGCTTACCAGCCTGCATCCTTACTACTCGAAGAAGGAAAAAGTAAATTCAACCAGCACAACTTCTACACAGATAACAGTGCCGCATATCTACGAAAGTATGATGGATTTACCCAACAATATAAGGCAGGAATACAAGGAGAACGGGCTACCCTGAAATATACTCCGACAAGACAGCCCAATGATTTCAATGCTTCGCATCTGTCATTGCATATTACCCCCTACTTCCAGCTGGAACGTGGAAAATGGCTGGCTACACTTTCGCTTCCTCTGAAAGCAGATCGGTATTTCTCACAACAGCGTTCGTTCCTGTTCTTCAATCCGTCCATGTATTTGCGCTATAAACTGGATTATCATTGGACGTTCTCCCTTTATGGCAGTCTGAAACGCTCGGCAGAAGACTTCTCCGACTTGTATCCGGGACTCTACCAAACTGATTACCGCACCTGGCGAGACGGCAACGGACTTTTCCCTACCAGCCTCACGCAAACCTACAATCTCTACGGAGAGTACAAAAACACTGTACAGGAATTTTTCATCACTGCCGCACTAACCTACAGCCGCAGCAACCGGAATACTCTTTTCGAACAGAGTGTTTCCGAAAATGCCATTGTCTACACTCGTCGTGAACTACCGAACCATAACGATAGCTGGAATCTCAGCAGTACTTTCTCCAAAGGTATATACGACTGGCATTTGAAAACCTCACTCACCCTACTACTCAGTCGCAGCAATGGCGAACAGCTTACCCGCCTGGCTGACAGCGAGGGTAACCGGCAAAGTCTTCTGCAGACCTATCGTTATGATTATCTGAAAGCAGAGCCTAAAATAATCTGGTCTCCCGCAGATGTTTTTGAAGCGGAATATCATGCCACATTAGGCTATGGCGGCAGTAAGATAGGAAGTGATACCCGTCTCACCCCGTTACTGGACTTCGTACAACGGCTACATCTCACATTCAGTATCGGGCAGGTAGACCTACGGCTATCCGGCGAGCATTACCGGAATGACTTAGGAGGGGACGCACATCTCAACACCGTGTTCGCAGATGCATCCCTTATCTATAAAAGAAAAAAATGGAGATTGGAAGCAAGCCTCAACAACCTGTTCAACAAAAAAGAGTATGCTTACACAACGTATTCCACCACGCAAAGCTACACTTCACGACTAAATATACGTCCGAGGGAAGCAATGGTGACGATAAATCATCAGTTCTGAGCCTGCAATATCATCACCGTGGAATATATCAATATCCCAACTATCGTCAATCCGCCCACCAATATGGGAGCATAAATATGGGGGACTTTCTTCATGGTCTTATACCCGCTGACTTTCAGGAAAAGGCGATATACAATGTATGCGGCAATCAATCCAACCAATGTTCCCGCGATGAGATCGCCCGGATAATGCACTCCCAAGTAGACACGTGAATAGCAGGTCAGCAACGCCCATCCCATCATAAACACAGTGAGCCATCGTTTACGGAAAAGAAACCAGACAAAGAATGCCAGGCCAAAAGTATTGGCAGCATGACAGGAGGGGAATCCATAACGCCCTCCTCGATGTCCGTTTACGATATGCACCATGTCGGATATGGGATTTTCCAGATTGGCGGGACGAAGGCGTTCCACATACGGGCGTATCAATGTTGCCCCCGTCTGGTCGGCAATGGTAATTACGAGTGCCAGACCGACCATGCAGAACAAAGTCACTTTCCAATGGAAGTTGCGCAGCATCACATACCAAATGGCAGCATACATCGGCACCCAGACCCACTTACCGCTGTAGGCACTCATAAAGTAATCGAAAAAGGTGTTGTGCATCCCATTGATGAAAAGGAATATGTTTGTGTCTATATCTATCGCCCCTTGCAAGACATCCATAAGTGCTGTCATACTTTATACTCTTATACTTTAATTATCTTCCTTTATCTTTTTGCTATATCGTCATACAATTTCTGCAGATAGGCTTTGCCCAACGGCAAGTTCTTTCCCTTTGCCGTGCCCTCATCCACTACCACAGCACCTGCCTGGCAATTGAATATCACCTGGTTGTCCGCTGTCACCATACCGAAAGCATCGGGTACGGTAAAGAACGCGAAATGAGGGGAAGCGGGATTAAGCATATCTTTACTGAAAACAAACTCTTCATGGGGCAGCGCCAATTGGGCCAGCAACGTGGCTGCAATGTCATGTTGCGAGCCATAGACGTCAATGCGCCTCGGCTCTCGGATGGCACCGCCCACCATCAACAGAGGTATCCGGTAGCGTTCTACCGACAAATTGTCGATATGTTCGGGATAAGCTCCCAAGTGGTCTGGAACAAACACAATCACCGTATTCTTCCACTGGGGGAGCTCACGGAACTGTCTTACAAAATCGCCTGCACAACTATCCGTATAGGCAAAGGCGTTCAGCCGGTCATTCTCCAGACGACGGAAAGGTACTTCAAAAGGCTCGTGGCTGCTGGAGGTCTGCAAGACACGGAAATAAGGAGTTTTCTCTTCTGCAGTTCCTTCGGCAGCTTCGGTTTTCAAGTCTTCCAGCAGACGGTTGAATACGAGATGGTCGTGCGCCCCCCACTTACTTAAACGTTCCGTTACGGGAAAGTCCTGGTCGGAAACAATATCTTCAAAGCCCGATGACATCAGGTAGGAACGCATATTGGTAAAGTCGGCATCACCGCCATAATAATACTTGGTACCATAACCCGCCTTCCGCAAGCTGCCTGCAATGGCAGGAATGGACTGCGTTTTACGGGGATACTTCATAATACTCGTAGTGGGCTGGGCAGGATAGCCACTCAAGATAGCCACCAGTCCACGGTCCGTACGAAAACTGTTGGCGTAGAAGTTCGTAAAGAGCACCCCTTCCTTACTCAAGCTATCCAGATGGATGGCAATATTCGGCTCACCTCCCAAAGCTGTCATCAACCTAGAGGAAAAACTCTCAAGAATCACAAAGAGTACATCGGGACGCTGAGTATTGAATAAAGTATGCAGCGAATCGGCAGATTGCCGCACAGAATCCGTCTCTTCCGTTTGACCACCGGCAACTGCGGGTTCAAGCATGTCTTTAAAAAGCCGGTCGGCCTCCGCAGCTTCCATAAAACGGTATTGCTTGCTAAAGTCCTTCTGCTTGGCAAGAGATTCCATCAGACTGAATGCAGGGTTGATAGCTGCATGGTTCAGACGCTGCTCGGCACTGAAATAGACTTTCCCCACATTCATGGTAGATACTGTAAAGCCTCCACGGATAGGAATAAACAGCAGCCCCGTCATCAGCAACAATATACCTGACACCTTCAGGCGACGATAAGGCAGTTTCATCCGCAGCAACAGGTTCTTCTGCAGCAAGATGCCGTAGAAAACAGCATACAGCACGACAGCATAAACAGCCATTGCCACAATTCCCCCCAGCACCATCCAAATGCTGACACTGGCCACTGCGTCTTTAGGGGAGGAAAAGAAATAGAATAACGGAGTAGCATCCAAACGGAACCCCCAATACTCGTATAATCCTAAATCGACAGTAAAAATTATGGAGATAAGTACTGAAATGAAGAGGAAATAGCTGCACCAGATGCGATAAAGGGATTTAGAAAGTGTCCATACAGAGGTTATGAAAAGAAAACCGGGAATAGCTGTCAGATAACCAGCCAGAGATAGGTCTAAAGGTAACCCATGCCAAATGACACTGAACCAGTCCGCACACGAGGCATCCGGGTACAGCGATTTGTAAAACAGCATAAACAGTGGTTTTTGCAACACAAAAATGCAGACAAACAAGCAGTATGTCTTAATAAATCCTATGAGCCTATCTTTCATCGGTGCCTTATTGTATATCTAAATATAAGGCGCAAAAATAAATCTTTTTATTCTATTTCTCACCAATATTAGTCAATAATTACATTGAAAGATAGGCTTATAGGATATTTTAAGTTTATCCGTTCACGCGTTTGTAATCTTCAAGGAACTTCCTCAGACCGGAATCGGTCAGCGGATGATTAAGTAAACCCTTAATGGCCGAAAGCGGACAAGTAGCCACATCAGCACCCACCTCTATACACTGCATGATATGTGCCGTATGACGGATAGAGGCGGCAAGTACCTGGGTGGTATATCCATAATAACGGTACATCTCTACAATCTTCGCAACCAATGCAATGCCATCCTCACAGATATCATCGAGACGCCCCACAAACGGAGAAACATACGTTGCACCTGCCTTGGCTGCAAGCAATGCCTGACCGACAGAAAATACCAGAGTACAATTTGTACGGATACCTTTGCCCGAGAAGTATTTAACGGCCTTGATACCTTCTGCAATGCAAGGCACCTTCACTACGATATGCGGATTCAAGGCTGCCAATTCTTCACCCTCTTTAATCATGCCTTCATAGTCGGTGGCTATCACCTCGGCACTTACATCGCCTTGCACAATATTACAGATGTCCACATAGTGCTTACGCTGGTTCTCCACTCCTTTGATACCTTCTTTTGCCATAAGCGAAGGATTAGTGGTAACTCCGTCGAGTACGCCCAAGTCATAGGCCTCCCGAATCTGTTCCAAATTTGCCGTATCAATAAAAAACTTCATGATATAAATGTTTAGATGGTTGATATTACAAATATAACGATTTACATCATAAATGGTTCCCGCTAGTCCTTTATTATCTTTCCCTGACGCAATATTATTCGGTCAGCGGTTTCGCTTCAAGAATAAACGGTTAGTAATTGTTTGCGGCAATTCATTCTCATAGTGGGTTACCATAATCATCGTTTTATCCCGACGATGGCAGAATGCCTCTATTATCTTCTTGACCCGACGGCGGTTGTATGTATCGAGTCCATGAAGCGGTTCATCCAATATCAGCAGTTCCGGGTCCTTGACAAAAGCACGAGCCAATAATGCCAGACGCTGTTCTCCACTGGAGAGTTGCAGAAAAGGCTTGTCTTTCAAGGCTGCAATACCGAAAATATCCATCCACCACTCGCATACCGACATCTGTTCGGCATGAGGACGTTTATACAATCCGATGCTGTCGTGCAGACCGGAAGCGACAATCTCTATGGCAGGCAGATTCTTCAGATAAGCACGATGCATTTCCGGACTGACATAACCGATGTGTTTCTTGATTTCCCAAATACTCTCCCCCGTTCCGCGCTTCCGTCCGAAAAGACTGATATCGCAGGCGTATGACTGCGGATTATCCGCACAAACCAAACTAAGCAAGGTAGACTTGCCAGCACCGTTCTCGCCACTCAGCGCCCACTTCTCACCACGCATCACTGTCCAATCCAGCTCCTTCAGAATGGTACGGTCATCGTAACGGATGCTAACCCCGTTCAATTTCACCACTTCGTCCGAAGTGAAATTCGCATGTTCGTAGGGCAAATCGAGAATACGCCGCTGCAATTCCTCCAACGCTCCGGCCTCTTCCTGAATACGCATCTGATTGCCCGCACAGAATGCCTGCACATACTCCTCACGTTCCATCTTTTCGCCCACCTTCATCTCCTCTACCGGCACAACGTGTGTAACAAATGAAGGTATGTCATCCAACATGGAAAGCACAAGGACAATCTGCAACTCGCCCAGCCGGGTAAGCCGATCCAGCAAATTAAAAAGCAGTTCACGGGTAGGCGCATCCAGCCCTATGAAAGGATTGTCCATGATAAGAATTCGGGGAACAGTCAGTAAAGCTTTAGTCAACTGAAACTTGCGCAGCTCCCCACTGCTGAGAAGAATGATTTTCTTGTCAAGCATCGGCTCTATGCTGAAAAGTTCAAATAGCTGCCGTCTCAAGGCATCGTCTTTTACCTCTCCCAGCACTTCGCGTACTAGCGGAGCATCCTCTTGGTCGTGGGCATTCCAACGCTGTTGATAGTAATAATTGGCATCGGCAGAACCGTAAGTATCACGGAAGGCAATGTATTTGATATTGTCATAGGCAGTTTTCGTGAGGGAGGGAGAGAAATCATAGGTAAGCTCACCATCACGCAAAGGATACTTTCCCGTCAGCATATCCACCAGGAGGCTCTTTCCGGCTCCGTTCGGTCCTACAATGGCAATGTGTTCTCCTGCCAGGAAATCAAGAGTGACAGGCTCTGTCAAACGAACAAGCGGGTTGCGTACTACGCCCCCCGCTATGTGTATTGTATGTTGCTGCATCATCCAATCATCATTTATACATAATCAGTGCCGATTGGGCCGGAACAACAACTTCGGGGCCGTACAGTGTGCCCAAACCTTGTTCATTGATAAAGCCATCCTTGCAGACCACTGTATATTTACCTTCGGGTACGGTAAGTTTGGCAGGCTCCTTACGGGCATTCAAGACTACTATAATATCTCCCCATGCATCACCGTTGGCATTTTCTTTCAGACGGTAAACCACCACATTGCTGCCGTCAACCGGTAGAAATTCCAAATGCTTACGCACCAAATCCGCATCACCCATACGGAAAGCCGGATGCTTCTTACGAAGCTGTATCAAACCTTTATAATAAGCAAATACATCTGCATGCTCCGCCTTTCGTCTCCAATCAATCGCATTGATGGAATCGGGACTCTCAAAACTATTGTGTACTCCCTTCTTGTCACGCATCACTTCCTCACCGGCATAAATAAACGGTACACCTTGGGAAGTGAATACGGCTGTTTGCGCCAGTTTGTCAAGCTTTGCCAATTCTACGGGAGTAATACCCGGGATACTTGCTTTCAGCCTATCCACCAAGCACATATCATCATGGCAGGAAACATAGCTGATCATCTGTGTAGGTTGTTCCGCCCACGGAGCCTTACTATAATTCACAGAGTCATTATTTACTTGCGGATGCCTGATGGCTCCTACAATACCAAACTTTATGCTCTCCTCTCCTCCCGGCAATCCGGCAAGGAAAGCACCTTGATGATTGTCATTGAACGGACCGCGCAAAGCATCACGCATTTCGTCAGAGAAAGCAGCAACACCCGGCATCTTATAAGTATTGGCTTTCATTGCCAGAGAATCTTCCGCCATCTGTGGAGCCGATGCCGCCCATCCTTCACCATATATAAATATAGTCGGATCTACAGACGTTGCCGCCTTACGGATTTCGTTCATTGTCTCGATGTCATGGATACCCATCAAGTCAAAACGGAATCCGTCAATGTGATATTCATTAATCCAATGTAATACAGACTCTATCATGTATTTACGCATCATCGGACGGTTGCTGGCAGTTTCATTGCCACAAGCCGAACCGTCTGCATACGTTCCGTCCGGTCGCTGACGGTAAAAGTATCCCGGCACTGTACGTTCAAAATTACTGTCGGATGTATTGAAAGTATGGTTATACACCACATCCAGAACAACACGGATACCTGCTTTGTGCAGAGCCTGCACCATCTGCTTGAATTCCCGGATACGAACATCCGGTTTGTAGGGGTCGGTAGAATAAGAGCCGTCAGGCACATTGTAGTTCTGCGGATCATATCCCCAATTATACTTGTTCTCGTCCAGCCTTGTCTCATCAACGGAGGCATAGTCATAAGACGGAAGAAGATGTACATGTGTCACTCCCAATTCTTTCAGATGGTCAATGCCGGTTGCCAGCTTGTCGGGACTTACCGTTCCTTGTTCTGTCAATGCCAGGAACTTTCCTTTATGCTCAATACCCGACGACGGGTCGATGGACATATCACGATGGTGCATTTCATAAAGAATCACATCGGCAGGAGAGGCCAATGCCGGACGTTTATCATCTGCCCATCCTTCGGGGTCCGTGGATTTCATGTCGATGATGGCGGCACGCTTTCCATTCACCCCTACAGCTTTGGCATTGATACCCGGAGTGTCCCCCAACCACTTATCATTGATTTTCACATTGAATGTGTAGAATTTACCTATCAAGTCCTTTTCAACTTTAGTTTTCCAAGTTCCTTCTTCAGAGGATTCCATTGAAATAGTTTCATAGGCATGCCCTCCGTCTCCTGCTTCGAACAACATCAGGCGAACTTCATCCGCCGTAGGTGCCCACAATGTGAATTGCGTGGCAGCAGGTGTATATTCCATCTCTGTCAGACTACCCGAACGGACAGGGTAAAGTTCGTACGAAGCATACTCCGTCTTCGCGGGAGTGCAGCTTACAACCGTCGTTGCAGCCACTCCAATGATAGCAAGTTCATTCAATTTCATGATATTATTTTTAGATTCTACATTTCAATTCTTATCACTTCTTCACCTTATCCGGATTTTTGGCAATAAAGTCTTTCCAGCCATGATAGCCTTTCTCCACCGTGGGACGCCCCATCTGCAGAAAGTGACAATAGGCAGCAGCAAGCCCGTCCGTTGCATCCATAAAAGTAGGCATATCCTCTTTAGGAAAATGCAGCATACGCTGCAACATGTCCGCCACCTGTTCCTTGGATGCCTGTCCGTTTCCGGTGATGGCCATCTTTATTTTTAAAGGAGCATATTCCGTAATGGGAATATCCCTGCTCAAAGCAGCTGCCATTGCTACGCCTTGCGCACGCCCCAACTTCAACATGGACTGTACATTCTTTCCGAAGAAAGGGGCCTCAATAGCGAGCTCGTCAGGCAAATAACTCTCTATGATACTCAGTACCCGTTCATGAATATGACGTAACTTCAGATAGTGGTCTCCAAATTTGCGGAGGTCGATAATTCCCATGGCTATCATTTCCGGCTTGACACCTGCCACACGCAATACTCCATACCCCATAATGGTGGTACCAGGGTCTATACCCAATATTATTTTCTCTTTGACCGGTTGTATCACACTATTACCTCCATCAATGTAGGAAAGCCAATCACTTTATCTTTAAAGATATTCAGTAATTCCTCGTTCAGTTTCACTCCTTGCTCTTGATACCAACGATGCAGTTTGGCAGAGTTTTCTACCTCAAACTGAACAGAATAGCAGATGCTTCCTTCTTCAATATGACTCAAGATACGGGCTATACGTGGAGCATACAATGTTCCGTTCTTTTCTACCTCGGGAAGATAGTGTTCCTGCATCCATATCAGGAAGTTTTTGTCTTCTCCTTCCTCTACATGATAAGTGGTATTATATATCAGCATAACTTATTTTTTCAAATTCTTTCGCAAACATAGCAATTATTTCAGAATAATGCATTATATTTGCACCATCAAAAACGAAAGCAAGCCTGCAAACGTTGGCAACGGGGCGTTAGCTCATCTGGCTAGAGCGCGACACTGGCAGTGTCGAGGTGATGAGTTCGAGTCTCATACGCTCCACGAAAATTAAAACGGTTAGATTAGTCTAATCGTTTTTTTTGTACGCATTAACGAGCTATAAATTTACATATAGTCCATTTTCATTCGACAACTCATGAAAGAAGCTTTTACACGCAAGTCATTACTTATTTTAGGACGTGGCATAGGGCAAGTCATGTTCCAAAACAATGCATTGTCCGGATTATTGATGTTGATTGGAATCTTTTTGAATTCATGGCAAATGGGCCTATTGGCTGTAAGTGGCAACATAATAAGTACGTTGACAGCCCGTATCTCAGGATATGACTGTGATGATATAAAAAATGGATTATATGGTTTTAACGGTACACTGGTAGGAATAGCCGTAGGGGTCTTTATGCTTCTGACTGTAAGTTCCTTGATGCTGATGGCTATTGCCTCGTGTGCATCTACCTACATTGCACGGTTTTTCAACATGCAACGCGTGTTGCCCGGATTCACTACCCCTTTTATCCTTTCTGTATGGATGCTGCTGGGATTGTGCAGTTGGCTGATGCCTGACATGCTACTCGTCTCTGATACAGAAACACCCGCTTCTTCCTCCATAAATTACTTACAATGTTTCAGTATGGGCATAGGCCAGGTGATGTTTCAAGGAAACATGATGACCGGACTATTTTTCCTTGCAGGCATTCTCGTGAATTCCCGGAATGCAGCAGTATATACCATATTGGGAGCACTTCTCCCCCTCCTCCTAGCCACATTATTGGGAGTGGATTCCGAAGCTTTGAATATGGGTCTGATGGGATATAATGGCGTATTGTGTGCCCTTGCTTTAGGAGGTAAAAGCTGGATGAGCTGTATATGGGCTGCATGTTCCGTTTTACTCTCTGTTGTATTGCAAATTGTGGGAATGAATTGGGGAATTATTACATTGACCGCACCTTTCGTTCTCTCCGTATGGCTGACAATGGGAATAAAAAATCTCTATCTCTTTTTCAAATTAGGCAGAAAGCAAGCCACCAACCCCAGTAAAGGCATAAAGGCACATACATTATAAACAGCCTCTATACCATACTTATCTGCCATACCTCCCAATACAGTCGAAGCGATACCGGCAATTCCAAAAGCGAAACCAAAAAACAACCCGGAAATCAAACCCAGCTTATTGGGTAGCAATTCCTGGGCGTACAGCAATATGGCAGGAAAAGCGGAAGAAAGCATCAGACCGACACAGAAGCTCAGCACTACTGTCCATGCAAGCCCTACGTGAGGCATCATCATACTAAATGGAGCCGTTCCAAGAATGGAAGCCCAGATGACATATTTACGTCCTACCCTGTCACCTACGGGACCTCCCACCAATGTTCCGATGGCAGTGGCTACCAGGAAGACAAACAAGAAAAGCTGTGAAGCCTGAACAGTAACACCAAATTTATGGATCAGATAGAATGTATAGTAGCTCGTCAAACTTGCCATATAGATATATTTGGAGAAGATAAGTATCAGCAGAATACTTATGGCAAACACCGTCATCTTTGAGGAAAGAGGGCGTTCTATCTTTCCTGCCACAAGCATCGGGCGTTTCTTGATGTGGTTCAAGTAGGAACGGAACCAACGACATATAGGAATCATCACCACGATGGCAATCAAGGCAAAAACCATGAACAAGGCAATGTGATGCCTCCCGTAAGGAGCTACCAGCAAAGCCACCAGTAACGGTCCAAGCGAGCCACCCAAATTCCCGCCCACCTGAAATAGAGACTGCGCCAGTCCGCGTTTTCCGCCGGAAGCCAGAAAAGTAATACGTGACGCCTCCGGATGGAGTACAGACGAACCGATACCCACAATGAATACCGAAGCCAGCAACCAATACAGATTAGTAGCAAAAGCCAGATTCATGATACCGACCAAAGTAAAGCCCATACCTATCGGCAATGACCAGGCAATGGGGCGCTTATCAAAGAACAATCCCATTAGAGGCTGAAACACGGACGCCGACATCTGATACACCAACGTAATCAGACCAATCTGGGCAAAACTCAAGGATAAATCCTCCTTGAACAAAGGGTATACTGCCGAAATAACCGATTGCAGCATATCGTTCAAACAATGCGAAATACTCAATGCTATAAGAATAGGAAAAGCAATTCTACGGATAGGAGGTCTCTGATTCTGTATCATCTTATACTGTCTATTACAAAAAACGGTGCAAAGGTACGTAAAAAATACATATCCAATCCACATAAAGACAAAACTCCCCGATTCTCGTCAATACAGAATCGGGGAGTTTTATCTTTATCAGTTCAGCAATCCCGGATTGGCTTCTATGGCTTCTTTCGGAATGGCCAATGTATAGCGGGCATCATTCTCTTCGAGTACATAACGCGTACCATCAAGCACTTTCTCCAAACGCGGACGGGTGGAACGACGAAGGTCAAACCAGCGATGTCCTTCAAAAGCAAGTTCACGGGCACGTTCATCTAATATTTCCTGTACCAACGCTTCCTTATCCATGGCATTGACAACAACGGATTTCGCTTCGTAGGCCTCCGGTGCATAACGTTTCCGCATCAGTTCCAGCAGGCGAGTACGTGCTTGAGACAGTTCTCCAAGTCGGGCAGCAGCCTCAGCAGCCGTCAGATATATTTCACCCACACGGAAAGTACACAAGTAGTTATTGCTTCCCGCCTTCTTATTCTTCCGGAAACCTTTTTCATCCGTTTCAGCAAAATATTTGTCCAGCCGAAGGTCGTTCTCAGCATAAAGGGAGAGAAAAACCGGAGTAGCCAGAGCAGCCCCATTGATTGTACTGCTCAGGGGTGTCTCCAGTGGAGTAATATTTTCCACGGAATTATAACTGTTAGGAAGAGTTGCAGCGGCATCATTCAAATCTACCAATACAGACTTCACGGCAAGCACTGCCTCAGCAGCATCCCAAGCCGCCTGCCACTCGCCCTTATAAAGGGATACGCGTGATTGAAACGCCTCTACCGAAGCCGCATTGAAACGATATGAATATCTCTGTTCCCATTCTGCCTTCATGACCAGTTTGCGTGCCTCGTCAATATCTGCTTGGATGGAAGTATAAACTTCTTCCACCGTATTGCGTTTCAGGACTTTCTCTAAATCCGTATCCAATTTCAGCGGTACCGATTTGGTATCCAAGGCTCCCTCCTTAGTATAGGGCTGTCCATAAAGATTTACCAATAAGAAATGTACATAAGCACGGAGCATATACGCTTCTCCTACAAGCTGATTTATCTCTTCCTCAGTGCCTTCCTTAATATCACTTCTGCTCTCAATAACGTGATTGGCAATAAAAAGCACATTGTAATACTTGGCCCATTCAAACGATGAGGTATAGGCATTGGGAGCAAGGTCGTTCCAGCGCTCTATATCCATATAATAATTTTGGTCATATTCATTATCCCGAACCTGCATCTCGTCGGAACGGAAACAAGCCATTCCCCGGTCACTGAATTTACTCACGTCCTTATAAGAACGGGCAAGCAACGCTCTATACTCAGCCAAAGAATTGGGAATGACACTACCGGTAGGCTGTATATCCAGATAGTTGTCGCATGCCGCAAGCAGAAGCATGCAGGCCATTATCATCAGACTTATTGTTTTCTTCATTTTCTTTCTGCTTTTGAAGTTAGAAATTCAAGTTCAAACTGAATGTAACCGACTTGGGTACGGGAGTTGCATAAGGATTGTACATCGACTCCGGATCCATGTAGTTATTATATCCCGAACCAAACACGAAGAGATTACGTCCTTCAATAGATACCGTTGCCGAGTTCATTCCCAAACGCTTTGTCAGGAGCTCAGGGATACGGTAACCCAGACGCAGATTCTGCAAACGTACGTAGTTCAGCTTCTTCACCCAGATATCCAAATCTCTCCAGATGGTTTTAGAATCATACCAGGAGTACTCTTCCGGGTTGGAAGCACTCAGCATAAATGCCGGAAGCTCCGCATTCGGGTTTTCCGGAGTCCAGCGGTTCAGCACATCCGCATTATAGTTCTTGCCATAATCCGGATTGATGATGTCATAAGAGGGTTGCGTACGTACGTACCCGCCAAACGTCAAAGAGAAATTGACATTCAGCTCCCAATTTTTATAGCTGAAGGTATTAATCAAACCTCCCGTATAAGGAGCATCGCTACTCCCGATATACGAATAAAAGGTTCTCTCTTCGGCTGCAGTTACATCGGAAGAGGCAATACCTATCCCCCACTCGTCCTTCAGGCGGTAAAGCTCCTTCAAGGTCACTTTCTCTCCCTCCGGATTATAGAACATCATATTACCGGTTTCCTTATTCACTCCCGCAGTCTTCAGTGCGAAAATTGCCCCTACAGGATAGCCTTCACGTCCCGGAGTGGTCTGCTGCTCCGGTATGTTTTCCTGCAATACCTTATTACCGTTATAGGCAAAATTGAAATTTGTGTACCAGGAGAAGTTTTTTGTCGTTATGTTACGGGTAGACAAGCTGATTTCCACACCTTTGTTCTCCATACTTGCCCAGTTGACGTTCATTGAAGTAAAGCCCGTCTCCAGAGGAAGCATGCGCAAAGCTATCAAATCGGTACCCTTACGGTAATAATAGTCCACGCTCAGATTGATAGCCTGGTTCAATACAGAAAAATCAAAGCCGGCATTGACAGACTGCGTCTTTTCCCAACGCAACTTCTTGTTGGGAGCGGAATTAATGATAATTACATCTTCCGATACTCCGGGCAAAATACTCTCCGACCGATATGTACCCAACAAGAACGGAGAAGTATTCTTGTCAATATTTCCCTGCAGACCGTAAGATGCACGGAACACCAGGTTATCTACCCACTTGGCCTGCTGCATAAACGGTTCTTGTGACAGACGCCACAAGGCACTGACAGAATAAAGAGGAAGATAGCGGTACTTCTTATCCACACCGAAAAGATCGGAACCGTCAAAACGGATACTTCCTCCCACCGTGTAGCGATTCAATAAAGAGTAGGAGGCCGTAGAGTAGAAAGACACATAAGCATTCTCCTTATACGTCGTCTGATGGAGCGGGAAAGACGTGGCGTAACTTTCGTTGGGGAAAATCACCGGCTTGGTGGTCAACGTCTTGCGGTCGAAGCCATACCCTGCCGAGAACAAGGTTTCGTACCAAGTCTTGCGCAGTTCGGTACCTGCCATCACTTCCAGTTCATGAATATCATTGAAGCTGTCGCGATATTCTCCCATCGCCTTCCAAGTAATCTGTGAATTGGAGTTTTCATAAGACTTCTGCATACCTCCTTCGGGCAGAAAGTGTTTGGTTTCTCCACCTTGGGAGTATTCGCTCAACTTATAGTAATAGCGCATGGCATAGCTTTCCCAGTCCGCTATTTCTTCTCTGGAAGTTTTTTCCAACTGATAGCCAAACTGGGAAGTCAGCTTCCACTTGTCATTGAACCGTAACTCCGCATCAAATATAGATGAAAAAGAATTCACCACGCTTTCATTAGACGTGTTCTGCCGTTCTTCAAAGATGTTGAATCCTAAATCCTTATCAGTGTTGTTCTGAATATCGTAGTCGTAATTATAGTTGCCATTCTTGTCATAAAGTTCAAAATACGGATTAGCCTTGCGTGAATAGAACACGGGATTCGACATACCGTATGCATCTGTCAGATAATTGGTATTTTTGCGACGGTTGGCAAACATGGAGGCACCCACTTTCAGTATACTGTTCACCTTATAGGAAGTCTTTCCTACCAAGTTGAAACGGTCCATACCCACACCGTCCACATTTCCATCCTCTTTATAATAGCCGAAAGAGGTATAATACGTAACCCTTTCCGTACCGCCGGAAAGGCTCAAGTTATATTCCTGGCTGAAAGCATCGCGGAAAAGGATATCTCCCCAGTTTGTATTAACACTCTTCAAACGGTTGATGGCAGCTTGTGTATCACTGCTCAAGGCATCCCATCCTCCATTCTGAAAAGCAGACAACTCATTGTAATTGGAAAGAATATTATATACGCCTCCTTTATGATTGTCCGGAGAATAGTTATTACGGATCATATCCATTTCCAATCCTACTTTCTCCGCTGAGTTCAGCAAGTTCAACCGGTCAAGGCTCAATGTAGGAGTATAGGTAAACCGGGACGAGAAATTGATAACCGGTTTACCGACCTTACCCTTCTTTGTTGTAATCACAATGACGCCATTGGCTGCCCTCGCACCATAGATGGCAGTGGCTGCCGCATCCTTCAGGATGGTGATATTCTCAATATCTGCCGGATTCAGGCCTGCAATGGAAGATTGCTTCATGTTGGTGATGTCATTCAGCTCATCCGGTTCGGGAACATCCGTTCCCTCCAAAGGAATGCCGTCCAGCACCCACAAAGGGTCTTGTGTACCATTCAATGAAGCAGTACCGCGAATGCGTATCTTTGCCGGAGCACCCGGAGCACCGGAAGTCGGGCTGACAGAAAGTCCGGCAATTTGTCCGGCAAGTGCCTGGTCGATACTTTTTACTGCACCGATGGTCTCGTCCGATATATCCAGTTTGGATACCGCTGCCGTCAGCTTGCGGCGCTCCACTGTCTGGTAACCCGTCACAACAACGGCATCGAGCATTTGGGAAGATGCATGAAGTGTTATTTCATAATGTTCCTTTCCCGGAACAAGCTTCACTTCCAATACGTCATATCCCACGTAGCTACAAAAGAAACGGGTTATCCCCGCAGGTATAGCGATAGAGAACTGACCATCCACATCAGTGATGACCCCCATTGTAGTCTGAGCACTCCCCGCCTTTTTCAAGTCTTCCGCAGTCACATAAACGGAAGCACCGATAAGCGGTAGGTTATCCTCTGAAGATATTACTACGCCCTGGACTTTTTTCTCTGCAGCAAAAGCAGATGACAAAGCTCCTACAAAGCATAGCAAAACGATTAATACACGTTTTTTCATGCGTTACATATAAAATTAATTAATACTCTATTGAAAAGAAAAATCACTTTACTCCTAATGCAGTATTGATACGCAAAATCAAATCCTTATAATGATATTTAGTGGCTATATCCGATGCACCCAGACGATTTTGGAGCAATTCTTTGATGCGAAGCAACTCACCACGCTTCACGGAGATGACATCAGATACGCGGTTTATCTGCGAACCGTAGAAGTTCAGTTCGCGGTGTGCACCCATACGGTCGGCATCCAAAGTCTTACCGGCATGCTCGTCACAGCTGCAAAGGGCAGTCTGATGGTCCAGCAAGAAGTGGTTGTCCATCAGTTTTTTGTTTATTTTCACTCCTTCGCTTTCGGCAGCTGCTGTAATCAGTGCATCTACGAAGTTCTTCTGCAAGGCGCGTGTCATGACGTCCGGCAAGGCACCGCGTTCCGTAGTGGCAAAGATGTTGCGATGCAGGCCATCCATCAGCTCTACCACCGTGAAAGCCTTTTTGCCGTTCACCGATTCGTTCTCCAACATACGCATCAGGCGGTTGTTGCCCAGCAAATCCCAAAGGATATAGGATTGGGCATTCTTCAACACTTGTGTCGGTGCATTCTCCACTACGCCCAGTGGAGTGTTGCGCAGCAAGTAAGTGTACTCTCCAACTTCCGTGTCGAACAGCCATTTGGGATAGGTCAGCACTTCGTCCAGCAGAAACTTCAGGGCGGCTTGCTGCTTTTCTTTTTCTACGAAAGTATAGGTTTTCTGTCCGTCGCCCACAACGGTGTTTTCTATATAGATACCACCGATGTTTGCCAATACATGATAGAGGTAATTGTTCCATTGGTTGATAACCGCATAGTATAGGCGGGAAGCTTCTTCATAAGTCTGTCCTTTCTCGCCAGTAGTAGTCCATTGGATGATTTGAGGAACAATACGCTTCAAGTTCTCAATACCCAGCAGAGATGAGCGGACAGCATCATCGCCCAAATCTTCATTCTGCGCACGCGGGTCTACGGCATCACGTACATCCTGCGCCTCACTATATTTATATAAACGGTCTGTATGACGGCTCAGGAAGTCGGCAAGCAAGTCCTTCTCTGCCTCTGGGGTTTCTTTACCATACCAACGATAGCCGTATTCTATGGCAAACATATCATACGGACCGATATGGGGAGAAAGCGCCGTAACACCGTCACCCGGCTGTGCCACATAGTTGAAACGTGCATAGTCCATGATAGAGGAGGAAGTGGTATTCATACGATCCGTAAATGTTTTGGAACGCAGGGAATCTGTCGGAAAAGTCCAGGAAGCAATCATATTGTGGCGCAAGCCCAACGAGTGCCCCACCTCGTGGCATGCCACAAAGCGCATGGCATCGCCCATCAGCTCATCCGGCAGCCTTACTCCTCTTGCTTCGGGACGTACGACACCGGTTTGCACTGTAATCCATTCCTGGAGCATACCCAGCACATTATGCCACCACATGATGTCCGCTTCCAATATCTCGCCAGAACGTGGGTCAAGGATAGAAGGTCCCATGGCATTGGCTTTGGTGGAGGCCGCATAGGTCAGCACGGAGTAGTTCACGTCATCCTTATCCACATTCATGCTGTCCGTCAGTTCTTTGGCTATGATAGCATTCTTGAATCCGGCACGTTCAAAAGCAGCCTGCCAATCCTCGATTCCCTGCTTGATATATTTCCGCCAACGACGGGGAGTGGAGTTCTCGATGTAGAACACAATCGGCTTGGCCGGTTCCACCAATTCACCGCGAAGGTAACGCTCCCGGTCTTCCGGTTTCGGTTCCAGACGCCAGCGGGTGATGAAGGGTTTCTTGTCTACACGCTGCTGACCGTCACTGTAATTCAATAACGGATTGGTAAAGTAACCTACACGCGGACTATCCAGACGTCCCATCATCGGTTTCTCCGGCAACAGCAACAGAGAGGAACTGACTTCGACCGTAACAAACACAGTCGTTGTTCCCTCAGTCACCTTAGTTGTCAACTCGGAAGTAGCTACCACATTGTTCTCAAAAGCTTTGATAGATAAAATGCGGGAGAGATTTTTGATGGCCGAAGTTCCCAGGTTGATATTTGTAAAGACATTATTGATGCTCGTCTCCGTACCATCATAAATATCGTTGACCTTGACCACTATCATGGTAGAGTCATTATTGAATGCTTCTATCTTGAAACCGGCTATCAGCGGAGAAATATAATTATCCAGTACGGACTGCCGTATGGCATCCTCATCCGGCGCCAATGGAAGAGGACGGCTCTGACGTACCAACAGCTTGTTGGCAGCCTTGTCCAATTCAAAACGCACCATCTGATTTTCGTAATTCGTACCACGGTTCACACCCGCCTCATTCAGTTCGGAAGGAACACGCTGTAATTTATTTACTACCAGCATATCACGTCCCAGCAGCCTTGCCGGCACTTCAAAGTAATAATCGCTCTTCTTCTGGTAAACATTGAACATTCCCTTGCAGGCAATAGCACCTGAACCCGTCAATTTCTCGTAGTCGCTCTTGGATTGAACGCTGTCCTTGGCTTCACTCTTCTTTTTCTTACGGAACCATCCCATAGCTTCGGAAGAAGCAAAATCAGATGTACCGGCATGCAACAATACGGCAGGCTCACACATGAGTACTCCCGCAACTGCCACGACTGGCAGGATTGTCTTCAATTTCATCAATTCAAACTCTAACTTTAATGCAACAATTACTCCGTTAACTCTCTCTTTGACGTATGTTAATAAATACCAACCGCCAGTTTGTTCTACCTCCATAGAACGGTAAACGGGGCGCAAAGATACAAAAAGTATATTTTAAAAGTCACTAAACAACGCTCATTTATGTTTTTTCCATAAACAATATGAAGACTTTTATATATTATTATTTTTTCTCCAATCCTTTATCATTGCTTCTTCACATGAAATTTTGTACCACTGACACCAAATAATCTTCCCCAATTGGCGGCAAAACAATGATAATATTGTATCTTTGCACCGTTTTTAACTTAGAAAATAAATAAGATAACAACGATATGATAGCTAAAATCAATCAGCTTCTGCAGGAAGTAGAGGCACTGAAAGCCGCTAACCCCGAGGAATTAGAGGCACTCCGCATCAAATACCTCAGCAAAAAAGGAGCCATCAATGACTTGATGGCAGATTTCCGCAATGTAGCCGCCGAACAGAAAAAAGAAGTGGGTATGCGCTTGAACGAACTGAAAAACAAAGCACAAGAAAAGATTGCCGCCTTGAAGGAACAGTTCGAAAGCCAGGATACTGGTTGTGACGATATTGACTTGACTCGTTCAGCCTACCCGATAGAATTAGGAACCCGCCATCCGCTTTCCATCGTGAGAAACGAAATCATCGATATATTTGCCCGTATGGGATTCAATATCGCCGATGGACCGGAAATGGAAGACGACTGGCACGTATTCTCCTCCATGAATTTTGCCGAAGACCATCCGGCACGCGACATGCAGGATACATTCTTCATCGAAAATGATACAGAAAACGTATCGCACAGCATCATTCTTCGCACACACACATCCAGCGTGCAAAGCCGTGTTATGGAGACCACGCAGCCTCCTATCCGCGTACTTTGTCCGGGACGTGTATACCGTAATGAGGCCATCAGCTACCGTGCACACGCATTCTTCCATCAGGTAGAAGCCTTATACGTAGACCGCAATGTGTCTTTCACTGACTTGAAGCAGGCCTTACTGCTCTTTGCTCAAGAGATGTTCGGCAGTAACACCAAGATTCGTCTGCGTCCTTCCTACTTCCCCTTCACCGAGCCGAGTGCCGAAATGGACATCAGCTGTAATATCTGCGGCGGCAAGGGCTGTCCTTTCTGCAAGCATACGGGTTGGGTAGAAATTCTGGGATGCGGTATGGTAGATCCGAATGTATTGGAGCTGAACGGAATAGACAGCAAAGTGTATAGCGGATATGCCCTGGGTATGGGTATAGAACGCATCACCAACTTGAAATACCAGGTGAAAGACCTTCGTATGTTCTCTGAAAATGACACACGCTTTCTGAAAGAATTCGAGAGCGCTTACTAAATATAGTGAATAACGGCTAGTGATTAGTGATTAATAAGTTGCGCATTTTCAGCATATCATTAATCACTCATCACTAACCACTCATCGCTAACCACTATTTTTCGCTATGGCAAAAGACAAACTTGTAACTTCCGGCTATTGCCTTATCCTGGCTGCCAATTTCCTTTTGTATTTTGCCTTTTATCTGATACTACCGGTTCTTCCATTCTACCTGACTGAGGTATTCCATACCGGAAATGCAGCAGTGGGTGTCATCTTGTCATGCTACACCATTGCCTCGCTCTGCATACGCCCGTTCTCGGGATACCTGCTCGACACGCTAGCCCGCAAGCCTCTTTATCTGGTGGCATACTTCATCTTTATCACCATTTTCGCAGGTTACATGTTAGCGGGAGTCCTATCCTTATTCATCATGTTGCGGGTTGTCCACGGCCTTGCATTTGGAATGGTGACCGTAGCGGGAAATACAATTGTAATTGATATTACCCCTTCGTTCCGTCGCGGCGAAGCCGTAGGATATTATGGACTGATGAACAATACAGCCATGAGCTTCGGCCCGATGATTGGTCTTTTCATGCATGACATATATTCCTTTGAAACGATTTTTGCCTGCTCGCTCATATCAGGAACTATCGGTTTTGTTGCCGCATGCCTCGTCAAGACCCCACCCAAACAACCAGTCAAACGAGAACCTATCTCATTGGACCGCTTTGTGCTGCTGAAAGGTATCCCGGCAGGAATCGCACTGCTACTGCTCTCCATACCATATGGCATGACAAGCACTTATGTAGCCATGTATGCCAAAGAAATAGGAATTACCTTGAATTCCGGATTGTTTTTTACTTTTATGGCCGTCGGCATGGCAGTGTCCCGTATGTTCTCCGGCAAACAAGTGGATAAAGGACATATCACCCAAGTCATAACTTTAGGACTATATCTGGTATGTAGCTGTTTCTTCATATTATCCGCTTGCGGACTACTGATGAAGACCGTCCCGGAACTGACAAACATATTGTTTTTTATGGTTGCCCTCCTATTGGGAGTAGGCTTCGGGACGATGTTCCCCGCCTTCAATACGCTGTTCGTAAACCTGGCCCCCAACAACCAGCGCGGAACAGCCACCTCTACCTACCTGACTTCATGGGATGTAGGCATTGGTATAGGTCTGACAGCAGGAGGTTATATCGCACAGATTACCTCATTCGATATGGCATATTTTTTCGGAGCCTGCCTCACGGTTATCTCCATCTTCTATTTCAATCTGAAAGTATCTCCTCACTATCATAAAAACAAATTAAGATGAGAAAGAAAGAGCGTTATGAAAAAATCCTTGCTTGGTTTAGGGAGAACGTTCCCGTAGCCGAAACAGAGTTGCATTATGACAATCCGTTCGAGCTGTTGATAGCAGTTATTCTCTCTGCACAATGTACGGACAAACGCGTCAATATGATTACCCCCGCCCTTTACCGGGACTTCCCTACTCCCGAAGCACTCGCCGCTGCTACTCCCGACGTGGTATACGAATATATCCGCAGCGTCTCCTATCCCAACAACAAAGCCAAACATCTTGTAGGCATGGCACAGATGTTGGTGAAAGAATTCAACAGTGAGGTACCCGATACCCTTGAAGAACTGGTAAAACTGCCCGGCGTAGGCCGCAAAACAGCCAATGTCATCCAATCCGTTGTTTTCAATAAAGCGGCTATGGCGGTAGACACACACGTGTTCCGCGTCAGCCATCGCCTGGGCCTGGTATCAGATAAATGTACAACTCCGTTCAGTGTCGAAAAAGAATTGGTAAAACATATACCGGAAGCAGATATCCCCATAGCTCACCACTGGCTTATCCTGCACGGTCGCTATGTATGCCAGGCACGTACTCCACAATGTGATACCTGCGGTTTGCAATTAATGTGCAAATATTACTGCCAGAAATATAAAGTTAGCAAAGAGAACGGCAAAGACAAAGAATAAACAACGGTTTCATAGCAAAAAAAAGAAATAAATGCTAACTTTGCGCTCACTAAAAAGAATTTAATAACACTTTTAAATAAAATAGAGTATTATGACAATTGATCAATTTAACTTTGCCGGAAAAAAGGCATTCGTTCGTGTGGACTTCAACGTACCCTTGGACGAAAACTTCAACATTACAGATGATACCCGTATGCGTGCCGCTCTTCCTACACTGAAGAAGATTTTGGCCGATGGCGGCAGTGTAATTATCGGTTCTCACCTCGGGCGTCCGAAAGGCCCGGCTGACAAGTTCTCTTTGAAGTACATTCTGAAGCATCTCGAAGAGTTGTTGGGTGTTGAGGTGCAATTTGCTAACGACTGCATGGGCGAAGAAGCTGCCGTAAAGGCTGCCGCTCTGCAACCGGGTGAAGTGTTGTTGCTCGAGAACCTCCGTTTCTACGCTGAAGAGGAAGGCAAACCCCGCGGTTTGGCTGAAGATGCTACAGACGAAGAAAAGAAGGCTGCCAAAGCTGCTGTTAAGGAAAGCCAGAAAGAATTCACCAAGAAATTGGCTTCTTATGCAGATTGCTATGTAAACGACGCTTTCGGTACCGCTCACCGTGCACACGCTTCTACTGCATTGATCGCTAAATATTTCGACAAGGACAACAAGATGTTCGGTTACCTGATGGAAAAAGAAGTAAAGGCTGTTGATAAAGTTTTGAACGATATCCAACGTCCGTTTACCGCCATCATGGGTGGTTCCAAGGTTTCTTCTAAGATTGAGATCATTGAAAACCTGCTGAACAAGGTAGACAACCTGATTATTGCCGGCGGTATGACTTATACTTTCACTAAAGCTATGGGCGGCAAAATCGGTATTTCTATCTGCGAAGATGACAAACTGGATTTGGCTCTTGACCTGATGAAGAAAGCAAAAGAAAAAGGCGTAAACCTTGTTTTAGCTGTTGATGCCAAGATTGCAGATTCTTTCTCCAACGATGCCAACACCAAGTTCTGCCCGGTTGACGAAATTCCTGACGGTTGGGAAGGTCTTGATATCGGTCCTGAGACTGAAAAGATCTTTGCAGATGTCATCAAGAACTCCAAGACTATCCTTTGGAACGGTCCGACGGGTGTATTCGAATTCGAGAACTTCACTCACGGTTCACGTGCTGTAGGCGAAGCTATCGTAGAAGCTACCAAGAACGGTGCTTTCTCACTCGTAGGTGGCGGTGACTCTGTAGCTTGTGTCAACAAGTTCGGCTTGGCAAGCGGCGTGTCTTACGTATCTACCGGTGGTGGTGCATTGCTTGAGGCAATCGAAGGAAAGATTCTTCCGGGTATCGCTGCTATCAACGAATAAAAACAAGTAAAATAACATCCAAAGGCAGCTCTTTGAAAAAAGGGTTGCCTTTTTTATACTATCCTTATCCCTAATAATGAGACGAATTCTACTATCCTGCATCCTTTTATCAGCCACATGCATCCTGAAAGCACAAAATGCTTGTCTGAATGATGTAGTCAACACTTTAAAAGACCGCATTTCCCTCTCCGGCTATGCCCAAGTGGGATATACATACGATGATGCGGGCGAAGGTACCAGCAATACTTTTGATATAAAGAGAGTTATCTTTATGGCACGCGGTAAAATCACCGATAAATGGTCGGCTTACTTCATGTACAGCTTTGCCAATACCGGGAAAATCTTGGAAGCCTACACGGAATACCGTTTTCTCCCTCAACTCACAGCACGTATCGGACAGTTCAAAACCATGTATACCATTGAGAACCCAATGTCTCCCTGCTTTGTCGAATTAATAAACTGTTATTCTCAAGCTGTCAATTACCTGGCCGGTATCAATGGCAGTGATCCCTTGTATGGCTCTGCAAGCGGTCGTGATATGGGATTACTAATTTATGGAGACTTGTTTAACTCTTTGATGACTTATAACCTTGCCATCATGAACGGACAAGGCATCAACCTAAAAGACAAAAACAATCAAAAAGACATTGTAGGCAGCCTTATGGTACATCCATTGAAATGGTTGTCCGTCGGCGGTTCTTTTGTTAAAGGAAAAGGATGCGCCGTAGCCGTTTCTTCCATTAATCCGGATATAGCCATAGGAGAGAATTACGCCCGAAACCGCTGGTCGGCAGGTGCTACCATCAAAACAAAATCCGTAGATGTACGTACAGAATACTTGGCTGGAAAAGACGGACACGTTAAAAGTGATGGTTACTATGCAACCGTATCTGCCCATGTGCTTCCCAAATTTGACGTAATAGCCTCTTATGACTATTTCAACAAAAATAAAACTATTTCCGATAAACAGACCAATTATGTAGCAGGTGTACAGTATTGGTTCTATCCCAAATGCCGTCTGCAAGCCCAATACACATACTGTAACCGCCATAAAGGAGAGAATTCAAACCTGCTTCAAGCCCAGTTGCAAGTTCGTTTCTAAAAATGAAAAATGAGAAATTCCGAACTTTTTGGCATTCTTTTTGTAGTTTTGTAGAATACATACCTCAAAAGATACTGATTTATGAACGAACAAGCCATACAAGAGCAATATCAGCATATTGTCGCTCTACTCAAGCAGCAACGGCTGAAGGAAGCGCAATCCCAACTGGAAGCCTTTCTTTGGAACAGCGGTGACTGGCCACTCCGTAACCGTTTGGAACAAGCACAAACATCCTATCAGTATATGCTGCAATACATGCGCCAAGGAATCGACGATCCTGAACGTCAGAAACTATATCGTCAAATTCTGACCGAAACTTGGGAAGTCGCTGACCAGGCACGTCTGTCTCTCCTTGACGGAGTTTCCACGCACTATTACCATTCCCTGCGCAATAACCGGGAACGCCTCCCCAAAGAATACAATATTGCCGCACTACAGAAGGTATTGGAATCTTTCCCTGATGACTTGGCCGTTTGTCAGCTGATGCCGGACAACCAAGGTCTGGACGCCCTACTTCAACGGCACGAACAAACCGCCCAGGTCCTTTTTCTTTCCACATGGAGCAACAGCGACTGGTCTACAGAAGACGAACAGCAAGCTAAAGGATTACTGGAATCAGAAATGCTTCCCGTCAATGATTTGTGCCTGTTCACCAGTGCCGTCATGCTCAGTCTGATGGAGTGCTTTGATACCCGTAAATTCTCATGGTTGCTGAACGCCGTAACGCATGCAAATACGCAAGTAAACCAACGGGCTTTGGTAGGTATCGCTTTCGCACTTCTTTTTCATCCCACCCGTCTGTCGCTTTATCCCGAATTAACAGCCCGCCTTTCCCTGCTCAATGAAGACAGCAGTTTCGGCAAGCAACTGAACCGTATTTATATCGAGTTGCTCCGTAGCCAGGAAACGGAAAAGATAGACAAGAAGATGCGTGAAGAAATCATTCCGGAGATGATGAGGAATGTGAACATCATGCGCAACATGAAATTCGGTTTTGAAGAGAACCCTGAGGAAAACGATCTTAATCCGGATTGGGAAAAAGCTTTTGAAAGTTCCGGACTGGGAGACAAGATACGAGAGATGAACGAATTACAGCTGGAAGGCGCTGACGTCTATATGAGTACGTTTGCACAACTCAAGACTTATCCGTTCTTTAAGGAACCGTACAACTGGTTCTATCCGTTCGACATGCATCACTCCAGCATCATCAAGGAATTCGGATTCAAGCCTACCGGAGACAATGCCATCCTCTCCCTTATCCTCCAATCCGGTTTCTTCTGCAATAGTGACAAATATTCCCTTTGCTTTACAATGGCACATATACCACAGTCACAGCGTACGATGATGCTCAGCCAGATGACTTCTCAGGATCTGGATGCACTCATGGACGAAAGCAAATCCTCCGCTTTGCGGCAGTATGCCGAACGACCGGATGTCATCAGCAACCAGTATGTCCACGACTTATACCGTTTCTTCAAATTAAGCCAGCGCAGACACGAGTTCCGTGACATCTTCAAGGAAGAGATTGCCCTGCACCGTATCCCGGCACTCAAAGAGATTCTGTGCAAACCCGAGCTGCTGATTACCATCGCCGACTTCCACTTCCGCAAAGAACACCCGGCAGAAGCATTGGAGCTTTATAAGGAATTGATAGCCTTGAACCATGCAAATGCAGACATTTTCCAAAAGGCTGGCTATTGCCTGCAAAAGGAAAAGAGGTATAAGGAAGCGATAGACGCCTACCTGAAAGCCGATGTACTAAAGCCCGACCATGTCTGGACAATCCGCCATCTCGCTACGTGCTACAGGCAGATAAGGGACTTTGCCTCTGCACTGGAATACTATAAGAAAGTGGAGGCAATCCAGCCGGAAAGCCATAATGTCCTTTTCTACGCCGGAAGCTGCCTTGCCGAACTGGAAAGATATGAAGAGGCTCTGCAATATTTCTTCAAGCTTGATTTCATCGAAAGCAATTGTATCAAAGCATGGCGTGCTATAGGCTGGTGTTCGTTTGTCAACGGCAAGTATGAGCAAGCAATGAAGTATTACGAAAAGATACTCACCTCCAAACCACTCGCGGCAGACTATCTCAATGCCGGACATGTTGCTTGGAGAACGGGCAAAATAGAAAAAGCTGCAGAACTTTACAGTAAAGCAGCTTTGGAATATGGCGGGCAGGAGATTTTTAGAGAAATGTTCGGTAAAGACAAAGAAACACTTGTCAGACAAGGAATCAGTGAAAAAGATATCCCTCTAATGATGGATCTGGTTTAGATCTCCAACAACTCCCTGTACAGTCTCTGTACGGGGAGCCCCATTATATTATAGTAACTCCCGGATATGTTTTCCACCCCAATGAATCCAATCCACTCTTGTACACCATAAGCTCCGGCTTTATCCATGGGTTGGTATTTGTCCACATAATAGGCAATTTCCTCTTCGCTCAGTTTAGCAAAACGCACTTCTGTTGCCGCTGCAAAACTGCGTTGCCACTCAGTAGTAGTGATGCACACACCGGTAAACACTTCATGGGTACGTCCGGACATGTCGCGCAACATCTGCATGGCTTCTTCCCTATTCTTGGGCTTTCCGAGAACTTGTCCATCCAGCCAGACAATGGTATCTGCCGTAATCATCAATTCGTCCGGATGCATCATATCACGGTAGGCATCTGCCTTTTCCCTGGATATGTAGAGAGGAATATCCGCTCCCCGCAATGTCTCGGGATAAGATTCATCCACATCGGGCAAAGTTCTTACTTCATATTCCACTCCCAAACCAGCCAGCAATTCTTTCCTTCGCGGAGAATTGGAGGCGAGAATCACCTTATATTTCTTCAGATTATCTAACATCATATCATTTACGATTTGACGATTTACAATTTAACGATTGAAACAACTACCAACCGAAAGCTTTTTCATCTGCCATCCAAAGCCCTTGCACTTTCAATACCTGTTCCACAATGTCGCGACCACAGCCATAACCGCCTTCTGCATACGAAATATAGCGAGCCACAGCCTTTACCTCAGGCACAGCATCCTTAGGACAACACGGCAAACCACACTCACGCATCACCTCCAAGTCGGGAATATCATCACCTACATACAATATTTCCTCGTCCTTCAAGCCATGACGGTCACGGAAGTCATGGTAATCATGGATTTTAACAGAAGAACCCATATAGATATTTCCATCCTCAAAACCTAAAGAAGTAAAACGCTTGCGGACCGCTTCTGTACGTCCACCCGTAATTATACCCAGCAACACCCCTTGCTTAGCAGCTAAATGCAGGGAATAACCATCCTTTATGTTGACCGTACGCAGAGGTTCACCCTCTGAACTCATAGGGATAACATTGGCACTCAGCACACCGTCCACATCAAAAACAAGGGCTTTTATCTTTTTCAAATCATAGTTTATGGTACTCATTGCACTTTTTTCTTGTTCATTATAATATACCTATATACAGCAAAACATTCGTTCAAAAGAGGCAAGCATCGGCGTCCGGTTATCTTATTGCCAACCGATGTATATTCTCGCTAATCTCCCGATATAGTTCCAGCATTTGCGGCTCATCGGCAAGCATCCGCAGATGCTCGTCAATGACATTCTCATCATAGCGCACAGCCGGTCCTGTCTGTGCGGCAAGCGGTTCCAGCTCATGCACCTTACGGGCCGTCTCGTCTATCAAGGGGAGCATTGCCTCGAACGGCAACCCGTACTTTTTCAGCAGTTCAGCAGCCAACACATACATGTGATTGGTAAAATTGCACGTAAACACAGCCACCAGATGCAAACTTTTGCGCTGCTCAGAACTTGCTTCATACACTTTTTCCGATAGGGCTGAGGCAATATCCTTCAGAAGCCGCACATCCTCTTCCAAGTTGCCTTCCACAAAAAACGGTATCTGTCCAAAATCCACTTCACGCTGCTTACTGAAAGTCTGCATCGGATAAAGCACTCCATGACGCGCAACATGCCCCTGCCAAATATTCATAGGAATACTGCCGGCTGTATGCACCCATAAAGCATTCTCCTTTCCAGAAACAATCTGGGGTAATAATTCTACAAAAGCCGCGTCCTTCAGCGAAACGATATAAAGCTGCGCCTCCTTCGTAACCGCCTGCAGCTCCGTGGTATATGCAGCTTCCACCGTCTGTGCCAATTCCTGCGCCGATTCTTTTGTACGGCTGTAGACCTGCACAATACGAAACCCTTTCCGATAAAGAGCCTTTGCCAGATTAGTAGCCAGATTTCCGGCACCGATAAAGGCAATGGACATATCTTCTATACTTCTTCCCGCCATACACTTATCTTGTTGCCAACCAATACAGAATAGCCCCTAATACCAGCAACGCCAACGGCAGCAGATAAGCGGACATCGTACCGAGTAAGGCAGTTATCAACCCGAAGTTCAATATCAGCCACAAACCTATCAATACCAATCCCACTGACTTGTCATGCTTGAACAGCAGAAAAATCACTGCGGTATACAGCAGAAAATTATCCTTATTCATCACCCATGGCAAGCCGATTGCAGAAAAATGCACCAATTTGTCCACCAAGTAAAGAATGCCGAATACAATCAGTGTGATGGCAGTGGCCTTATATGTATCACGGTTATTGTTTGCTTTTGCTGCACTCACTGTTACTTTCCTCCGTACTTATTGATATGTATCTTTTCCCACTGCAGATTGTCTTCGTTGAAAGGCTTGCGCTCCATCCCCTTATGGCCGATAGCAATAACACTAAGCACCTGCAGCTGTAAAGGAATATCCAACACCTCGTGCACATACTCGCCGGAAGGCATACCGGAAGCCGTAAAACGTTCGCGCACCTGCACCCAGCAGCTTCCCAGCCCCATATCTTCGGCCTGAAGTTGCAGGTAGATGGAAGCAATGGAAGCATCTTCTATCCACACGTCGCTTGCCAGCGGGTCGGCAACAACCACTACTGCCAGTGCCGCATCGGCAATAAACTGCGATGCCTGCTCCTTGCAATAGGACAATTCCTTCAATTTATCCTTCTCGTCCACCACTATGAACTGCCATGCATTGCTGCGTTTCGACGTGGGTGCCATCAGGGCTGCTTTCATCAAAGTAACGACTTGTTCTTGTGTCAATTCTTCTTCTGTAAACTTCCGCATGCTGCGGCGGGCTTTTATCAATTCACTGAAACTTTCCATAATGATTTTATGTGCTAATATGCTAATGTGCACATCGACACATTAACAATAATTTTTGCAAAGATACGAGATTATTTTTTAAATTTGCAGGCCATGCCCCTCAAACTCACTACATATTACCGTGGGAGCAAGGTTCCTGACCTGCCAGGCACCAACACCTTCCATTCCACAGAGTTGTTCCGAATCTATGAGGAAACTCCGGGGTATACCCCCATACTCATTGTGGCATCCGAAGATGACAAGCCCGTTGCGAAACTGCTTGCCGCCATACGTAAAAGTGTCCGCATGTTTCCACCCGGCATCATCAAAAGATGTGAGGTGTACGGTACGGGAGAATATTTCAATAACGAGGCAGACAAAGAGATTATCTTCAGTGACATGCTGCAAAGGCTTACCAATGAAGCATTGCGCGATTCTTTTCTCATCGAGTTCCGCAACCTGGAAAATGCCATGTTCGGATACAAATCTTTCCGGGACAACCAATACATCGCCATCAATTGGCTGCGGGTGCGCAACTCGCTGCACAGCGTCGAAAAGGTGGAAGAGCGTTTCAGCCCGTCACGTATCCGGCAAATAAAGAAAGGGCTCAAAAACGGCGCCCAAGTACGGGAAGCACGTACCAAAGAGGAGATTCTCTGTTTTGCCCAGATGTTGCGCCACGTATATTCTTCCAAGATACGGCGCCACTTCCCCAGCATCAAGTTCTTTCAGCATCTCGAAAACCAGTTGACAAAAGGGCAGCAAAGCAAAATCTTCATCGTCATTTATAAGGAGAAGATTATCGGTGGCAGCGCATGCATTTATTCAGATGACAGCGCCTATCTATGGTTCTCTGGTGGCATGCGCAAGACTTATGCCCTGCAATATCCGGGGATTCTTGCCGTATGGAAAGCACTGGATGATGCCAAACAACGCGGATACCGCCACTTAGAGTTCATGGATGTGGGACTTCCCTTCCGCAGGCATGGCTACCGTGAGTTCGTTCTCCGCTTCGGGGGAAAACAAAGCAGCACCCGACGCTGGTTCCGTTTCCGTTGGAACTGGCTGAATCGGGTGCTGATAAAGATGTATGAATGATTTTTACCGAAATTAGAAATTAGTGTAGACTACATATCCATGAGCCGGTACATTGACCTGTGTATTTATTGTTTCACTCTTTCCGGTAAAATAATTGGTCCAGTTACCAGCTGTTGCCGGGAAAGCTACATCAACCGCATTATGCGTAAAGTTGCCCATAACAACCAGCTGCTTGCCCGTTACACTTTCTACCAACAATGAACGACCGTTGTCCCAATCAGAAACTCCGACCTTCCATGTCAAGATGGCACTTGAATCGAACAATTCCGGATGGGCGTTACGCAATTTCATTAAATCCGCATAAACATCGTGCAGCTCCTTGCGGTCAGTATTCTCCAGATACTCCCAATGCAACGGTTTCCTGCCCGTACGTCCATTCTCCTCAATGGAAATGTCATATCCCATCTCTCCAAATTGCCAAACCATTTTAGGACCTGGAACAGTAAGGAAGAATGTAGTGTTCAGCGCCAACTGATTCATGCGAGCATCAAGGTCGGTTTTCAGTATACCTTCACCCCATTGCGACTGTTTGTAAGCTGCGCGTTCTTCATCATGACTTTCCATAAAACCTACCCATGCAGGTGTTTTCTCATAAAGGCTGCTAAAAGAACTATTTTCAGCATATCCCATAGCCGACTGACAATAGGCATTATTCAGGTTGCGCCATAAGTGCATGCCATCTGCAGCCAGTTCATTTTCTTCCTTTGAATCACAGAAATGCTCCAGGATAACATAAGAGCCCTCTTTCACTTCCTTGATGGCAGCATTATAATCCTTTAGGATGGCAATGCGACTTGCATCGTAATTGGATGCCGTGCTTTCAGTACAAGAAGTCTGTGTGAATCCTTTCGTCAGGTCAAAGCGGAACCCATCCACCTTATATTCCTTCAACAAGAATTGCAGATTGCGCTTCACAAACTTACGCACTAACGGGCTTTCATGATTGAAGTCATGGAACACACTATAAGGATGAGGTGCTTCCACATTGAAATATGGATTATTCTTTGCAGTCTTATCACCATCCCAATAAAGTTTAGCCAGCGGATTGTTTCCTGTAGCGTGATTATAGACCACATCCAGAATAACTGCCATACCCGCCTCATGGCAAGCGTCAATAAACTGCTTATACATGGCCTTTGTGCCATAAGCCTTATCCATCGCAAAAAAGAAGCAAGGATTATACCCCCAACTGTCGTTTCCGTCAAACTCCTGCACCGGCATCAGTTCGATGGCATTGACTCCCATAGCCTTCAGATAAGAAAGCTTGCCCATTGCACCATTGATGTCGCTGGAGGCGGTAAAGTCACGTAGATGCAATTCGTATATCACCAATTGCTCAGGATTTGCTATTTTAAAGTCATTGACCTTCCAGTTATAACTGTCTTTCTGTATCTTGAAGGTCGAAACGATTCCTACTCCTCCCTCAGGATAAGCCATACTTTCGTTATAGGTAGAAGCCGGAATATATTTATCATTATCAGGATCAAGAATCTTTTCCGTATAGGCATCAGCCAGGCGAACCACTTCACCCGCCTTCGTACCTACATAATATTGGAAAGCATACTCTTTGCCAGCATCCAGCCCCGCCAACGTAATCCACCAACATCCGGAAGCATCATCACGATACATCTGCGATTTTTCGTCATTGCCCAATGTCCAGTTATTGAAGTCGCCCACTACATGGGCAAAGTCCTTATGATTCCCATTCGCATCTTTGTCATAAAGTACCAGTGTCACCGTAGAATTATCCACTACATTGATACCCTCGACCATACCGGCCGGCACTGCTGCAGTTTTAATTTCACCAGGAACAAAACCTTCATATTTTGTGTCGGTCACCTCAACAAAGGAATCCGATTCTATCCCTTTCTTGCTGCCGTCCGCACTGCGAATCACTATTCCAAGCCGGCTCACCGGTGTCTTTCCGCTTCCAAACCATTCCCGGATATTCGGACTCAACGTAATACTCCATACGTTGGCTTCGGTTAAAGTCATCTTGCATTTATCCTTGTTTTCCGTCCACTCTGCCGGAACGAACAGCCAAGTTCCTTCACTGACCACCCCGATATGCACATACACATCTCCTTTATGCCCATAAAGAGCAGACTTTGCATCCGCCTTAAAAGTAATTACAAGGGGCTGGTCGGCATCCGGTGCTGCCGGTGCAAAACTCAAACCATCCGGAACTACAATCGCATTGGCAGCCTGAGTGACAGATATTCCTTTCTTCTTCGAACCGGACACAATATTCAATCGTGCCGTCCGCGCTTTTCCTGTCTCATTCTTGCCGACGGAAACCATAATCGTGGCTTTCCCGGACGTACCTTTTGCCGGACTGATGTTGCACCAGCCGGTATCCTCGCCACTCAGCTCGGCTGTCCACTGCTGCCCGGCCTCAAAACTGACGCTCTGCGAAGAAGCAGCTTCACCAAAGCTAAAACCTTGCTCAAAGATTGATTCACTACCGGAAGCAGGAGTCAGATACTCCTGGAACTCCTCTTTGTCGTCACTGCATGCCGCGAATGCCAGCACTAAACTGAAGCATATTAAATGCCATAAAACAGAAATCTTACGTTGATTGATAATTTTCATAATATGAAGTGTTCAAAGTTATCACTTCACAAATATAGCCGGAAAAGAAAGGGCAAACCGATTAACGCAAGAGAAAAGTAACAGCAAGCTTACGGAAACGTTTGCATGGCAAGCCAATGTTCCCGTACCACCATGTTTTATGAAAGCCGAATGACAAACTTTTGTAGCCAATCAACCGATTTCCTCGCAAACCCGCATTTCCATACCTTTATACACCACCACAATCTTATGCAACCGGGTGGTGCCGATGCCACGCTTCACCGTTTCCGTCTCGGCATAGCGGTCGGCCTGGGCGATGGCTTCCCGGCGAAGTTCCTCCACACGGGTTTCGGAATCCTTATACTTGGCATATTTCAGTTCTACGATGTAGCTGTGCTTCATGTCGGAGTAGATTTCCAGCATCGGGCAGAGGAAAATATCGACATAACCTTCCTGCGTGTCCTGCTCGGAGACGGGACGGTAGAAACGGTTCTGCGCAGTCATGGCAAGGGTAAAGCCGTGGACGAAGGACTCGCCCTTCTGCTTGTCGCGCTGCGAGGCATAGCGGTGCAGGCAGTCGGCAATGTAGCCGAAGTAGGATTGCCAGTCGCCGTCGTAAGCCAGAGCCGAGGAAAGTTCGCTCTTCTCGTAAGAGCTGAAGCTCAGGTCGGCCTCGTCGTAAGTATTCAGCAGATAGGTATAGAGCTGTTCCTGCACCACCATGTTGGGGATGGTGAGCCTTGTCTTTCCTTTATACGTGCCGCTGATGGTGAGCATTCCGAAGTAGTAGAGCAGACTGACGAAGTTGTCGGGATTGGTGATGCTGACGGCAGGGAAGCTGTCTTTCAGTTCGCCCGTGATGAAGCCCTGGCTTACGAGGGTTTGGATGACGGAAGCATCATGGGCAAATTCCTTGTCCTTGCGGATGAGCATGCGCAGCTTTTCGTAGTCGATGCGGATATTGCTCTCTATCATGTTGCGTGGCGCTTTGCCATCGTCAATGTAGTTCTTGACGAAGTAAAGCACCATATTGGAATTGTACATGGTGGTTTCACCGTAACATTCCTGCGCGAAGCAGTAGTTGTCGTACCACGGTTTCATCATCTCCATCAACTCGTCCACGCTGTGGTGGAAGGGGCTGTTTGCTGAATAATAGGCCAACATTTCGCGCACCTCCTCCTCGGTGAATCCCATCATCTGGTTGAACTTCGGCGCGAGGGAATAGTTGGTGCCGATGTTGAATCCGCTGCTGAGGTCGTCCATCGTCACGGGGCTTACGCCGGTGATGAAACAACGTTTGATGCATGAATCCGTTCCTGCTTTCACCTTGTTGAAGAAAGCGCGCAGATAACCTTCGCCATGCGTCTCGTCCGTATATCGGCGCAGGCTTTCGGGACTGGAAAGGATGGTGTTGGTGAAGTGGTCGTACTCGTCGATGAAGAGATACATATCCTGTCCGGCACGTTCACAAGCCTGACAGAGGAAGTCCAGCTGCTCCACGGCTCCGTTCGCCTTGCGCAGTCCTTCCAGAGTGTCTTGCGGAAGGAGGTCGGCGTATATCTTGCAGAAGTTCTCGAAAGTAATGCCGCAATGCGCATCCAGCCCTCTGCGGTAGTCGTTCAGCTCGCCGCCGATGCCGGAGAAGTTGAGATGGAGCACCAGATAGCTGTTGCGGCTCGGCGTGGGATGCTGCCCGATGTACAGGTCACCGAAAAGGGCTTCGAACTTGTCACGGGTGCGCACGTCGTAGTATTGTCTCAGCAAGTTCAGCGTGAGGCTCTTGCCGAAGCGGCGCGGACGGATGAAGAAGAAGAAGCGGTCCGCCTCCTCTATCATGGGGATGAAGCGGGTCTTGTCCACATAATAATAATTGTCTTGGCGGATATCCGCGAAGTTCATCATGCCGTAGGGAAGTCTCTTTCTGCCGGGTACTATGTATTTCAATGGGTCCATCTGCTGTCCTCCTGTTGTTTTTTCTATTCAATCAGCCACTTTTGGCATCAACGACACAAAGATAGCAAAAGTTCTTGTAGAGAGGCGCATTGCTGCTGATTTTTCAAGTTTTCCTCCACGGCTCTTTCATTTAGAGGAGTTGTCGGGAGCTAGAAGGAGTTATCGGGAGTTAAAGGCCGATACTCTTGTTGATATATAACGATACTACCGGCTTCCAACTCCCTTTAACTCCCGATAACTCCTTCTGACTCCCTTAAATGAAAGAGCCGTGGTTTTCCTCGGTTTAGCTTGACCGATTGTAGAATAAACGATAAGGATTACGAATCAAGAAACACGGATATGACAACAGAACCAAATCAACTTGCGGAACTTCAATATGGTTGCGAGGTTGCTCTCCCTTGGCGTTCATCATCGTCAAGGCAAGCATCCTTATGCTTCAGCACCGTTTTCCTTTGATAAAAACGCCTACAGGGCTGACGCATTATAGTTTTTACCATAAATATTTTCTATGTTGTATTCCTAATAATTGAATACCTTTTTATTTGTTATTAACTTTATAAATCAATCACTTTCGTTTTTTGAGTTCACAAAAAGAAACAATATTCATCCCGATTGCGACTAAAGCCACAACCTATGAACTAACCCAAAGCCGTAAGCCTTGTGTCGTTTAAAATTAAATAAAAGCCCTATTAGACAAACTTCTATAAGTTGTACCACAATGTATGCAGCCAACAATTTACTTCTTCAGAATAATAGGTAGGACGCAACAATCTATTTAGAGATGCAACCTTGAAGGTTCATCATAATTTATGCAGGAGTCGTCCCGGTTGAAATTTGCCTGAAGGGCTCTTTTATATTTTCTGTCAGTAACATCTGTCATGCTCATACTTTTTTCCACTTTTGAGTATAATCAGTATTCTGTTTGACAATTTACGGGTTATGCGGATTATCGCCTCTTGCGGCAACATACGCTTGCAATACTCTCCGTAGGCAGCGGCCAATGCCCTGTCTTGCCGTATGGCTACCAAGGCGCTCTCCACCAGTAAAGGGCCAAGCCGCTTATTTCCTCTGAACGTCATCTCGCCGTGACTTGTCTTTTCACCGCTGCTATGGCTTGTAGGTACCAGTCCCAGATAGGAGGCGAATTGTCTTTCATTACGGAAGCGGTGAATGTCACCTATCTCTGTCAAAAGGCACATGCCTGTAATCATACCAATACCGGGAATGGAGACGATGTTCTCGTATGCTTCCCCATAACGCCCGTTACGGGATAACGTACGTACCAGACGGGTAATCTCAAGGAGACTCTTACGAAACAACTCCACTTGTCTCAACAACAGATCCAGTGAATTTCGACTTTCTGATAACAGTTGTACATCTTCATGTACCCATTTAAGATAGCGTTTCGACCAATGAGACTTTGAGTTTTGAAAACATTCAGGATAAATAACTCCGTTATTATAAAGCAGGTGCTTCACTCGTGACTTGTAACCGGAAAGTTGCCGTTTCAAAGTTATACGCAAACGCATGACGTTACGGTCATCAAGAACCTCTTTCTTAGGGATGTAAATACCCCGAAGCAGACCGGACTTCAAAGCCCTCGCTATTTTGGTGGAGTCAATGGCATCTGTTTTCATCACGGATTCGTATTGTCCCGTCGGAATATCGGCAGCATGAACCGGAAGACATTCTATACCAAAATCCAACAATGAATAATAAGTGGAGAAGCCACTGAAACCGGCCTCATAAGCGGACAGATAATTACCGTTGGGATAATGTTTCTTCAAATGTTCAAAGAGCGCTTGGGCGGAAGACTGCTGGCTGTGCTTTTTCAAGCAACCGGATTCGGTGAGGATTGACACATGCCAAGTCTTCAAATGAACGTCAATACCTATATAGATATTTTGACCTTCAAAATTTAATTCTTTTCTTTGCACCATAGGTGTAATAGTTTTAATTACTGAATATTGAATCTTGTCAATTACAAATTTAGTAATTCAATTATTGCGCCTATTTTACTTTATCTAAAATTCATTGGTCGGGGAGCGCCCAGCGGCAAGGGGCGGGACCACCCGTCCCGACAAGCGAATATTTTCAGCATTTACAAACATAGTAACTATTATAATTCTATTAAAAGCATACTTTATATGCTTGATAACTAATAGACAAAACGCTTTCATACATCATCTAAAATCCTTATCTTTATAAGCAATTAAGAAACATAAGTTGACAAGAACAATGGCAATATTTAGTATCTGTAAACAAATCAATGACCCTCGTATTGACAGAAAACGTGTACATTCTGCCGATGCCATCGTTTATATCGCCATGGCTGCTGTCATATGTGGCGCGGAGTCCTGGTATGAGATAGAGGATTTCGGCAATGCCAAGATTGACTTTTTCCGCGAGCGTCTTCCCGGATTGGAATCCATCCCCAGCCATGATACCTTCAACCGCTTTTTCAGCGCTCTGAACCCTGAGTATTTCGAACGTATTTTCCGGCACTGGATGTTTGAGATTTGTGAGAAATATGAGGGTGTCGTGGCCATTGACGGCAAGACCATCCGTGGTGCCAGCAAGTGTACCTCTTCCCACCCCGCCGGGAATCCCGGATTTAAGCTCCATATGGTCAGTGCCTGGGCTACAGCTAATGGAATCAGCCTTGGACAACTGAAAGTCAATGAGAAACATAACGAGATTGTGGCTATCCCCTTGTTGCTGGAAGCATTGGACTTAACCGGATGCCTTGTAACCATTGATGCAATGGGCTGTCAAACGGATATTGCCAAAAAGATAATAGAGTGTGGGGCGGATTATGTCCTGGCTCTTAAAGAAAACCATCGGAATCTTTATAATACAGTCAAAGGATGGTTCGATGATTTGGACAAGAAGAATATAGATGTCAACAAGGCTTATTATGCCACCAGATACGGCAAATACATAACGGAGGAAGAGGCTCATGGCAGACACGAACGCCGTGAGTGTCTTGTGTACAGTTGCCAGGCGTTAACCGGGATGTTAAAGGATTGGAAGGGATTGAAGGCAGTTGTGAGAATCTCCTCGCAAAGAACCATCAGGACGACAGGCGAGACGACTGTAAACCATAGGTTCTATATCACTTCATTGGGACTTGAGCCTCAAAGAATAGCAGAAGCCATACGGGCACATTGGGCTATTGAGAACAATCTACATTGGCAATTGGATGTCTCCTTTAATGAAGACGCAGGCAGAAAAACGGGCAATGCGGCACAGAATGTTTCACTTATGAATAAAATAGCACTGATGGTCATTAAGAAAAATGAAAGAAAGGGAAGCGTGAAAGGAAAAAGAAAGGCTGCTGGATGGGATGATGAACTTCTTTGTGAACTTTTATCAATGAAATATTTTTAATGCGTCAGCCCTGCCCATATGAACAAGAAAGCCCACCATAGTGAGCCGTTGACAGACAAGGTGCTTCAACACGACAAACCTCTGTGATTCAGCATAGAAAGCAAAGGGGTATACATCTTTCTTGCCATTGTTTTTCCCGGATGCCACGAAGCGAGCGGACGATACGCTATGAGAGTAACGCCTTACCCTCATGCTGCCCTCATGGTTACCCTCATAGCTGTATGCCCGATGGACAAAGGGATGCAGCACATTATGAGGGCATGAGGGTAAAAGTGCGCTCAACTTTTTGTCGGGGCTGAGCTGAATCTTGAGCAAATACTGCATCACAAACAATGCAATTATCTCTCAAGTTTTCTTATAAGTACTGATTATAAACCAAGTATGTCGCCATAATTAGCTTATACTATCCGTATTCAGCGTAGCGAAGAATCTCTTCTCTGCGTATTCATAAAGAAAGTAGATTCTTCGCTACGCTCTGACTATACCTTGATGAAATAATCAGAAGAGGTTTTGAGCGAAGCTAATGACAGATACCGATAATATAAAAGAAATAAAAGAACATACTTATAAAAGAATAAAGTCCCGGTTAAATGGAAAGAGTCCGGTACAATACCGAACTCTTTCTATAACCGGTTAATGTTTAACCTGTCCAACTTTTGGGGCGCACTTCACCTGCAGCCCTTTTCATTATAATACTTTATATTCTTTCAGCACATTGTTCTTACTGAATACTCCCGGTATTGTCCTTGAAGTTTAACTTCACTGTTTGTCCGGCAGCTACCTTAACGGCATCCTGATCATTGCCTTTACCGCGGAATAGAATCTTGCCATCAAAAACATTAAATTCAGTTTGCCACCAATCGCAGTTCTCCAATTTTACACACATACGCAAATTCCCTTCTTTGCATACCGGAGACACATACTCACCTTCTGCATTCAATTTGAATTTATCAACATCTGCCAACTGAGCATCCCATCCACCAGCTGCTGCATCACCAATCAAGTAAGGCTCCGGTTCAGAAAGAACAATCTTTCTGTTTATGCTCTTCTTATCCGCAGAAAGTGTACATATCACTACTATCTGATAATAACCTGATGTACTGATTACCAAATTAGCTCCACCTGCCGGATATTCGCCATACCCTTTGGGTTCTTCGTTTTCAGCTCCAAAGTTGTCACCAGTATCCCAGCTCATTTCATTATTGAACTTAACGCCTTGACCTGCTTCAATATAATAGATTCCCCAGAACATACCATCGTGACTATGTACCGGTATCATTTCCGGTGCATTTTCCCACTTCCAATCCCATGGTGCACCAACAACAAACATCTTTTCGGGTAACGTAGCACTTGAAGTGTCTTCTGCCGTACAAATAGCCTGAGCAGAAAAAACACCGGTGCGTAAATCCAGTTTCAATGTAACATCATAAATGCCAGCTTTACCTACAGTAAAGTTATCCCCTCCACCTTTACATTCACTGAATGCCTCGGAAATAGCACCTTTTGCGACGGCTCCCATATTTGAGTGCATCTTCACTGTTGCCCCTTGATAAGGAATATCCACGCCCCAATTATGCAAGTAACGGAACTTCATTTCTTTCTTATCCAGTGTTACATCTTTTATAGTATACTCCACAGTAGCCTGAGCTTCATTCAAAGCACCCGCCATAGCAGTTTCATCATTCCACTGCTGAGGAGTTGCATCACCAATAATACCAAAATCAGTAGGGATAACCGTGAGCTGATTATCAGCCTTATTAAAAGCTACATAATATAATCCGTCTTTCGCAACCGTGAACGGGCTACCACCTACGGTCAATCTATAAGTCGGAGCCGGAGTCGTAGCAACAGATTCTCCACTGCCATAATTGATTTCATTGCCTTCAGAATCCACCTCCAACATAGTGAAACTCCCTGATGATTTGAGCCATGTATAGATTCCTACAATATTAGTTCCTTCCGGAGCATTGTCAAACGCTGGAGTTGTCAATTGAGAGGAAGTGGCAGCCGCACTATAAATTGTAGCATCACCCGTAATATACAATCCTGTCGGAACAGCCGTAATCACCTTCCAGTTATCATTTCCTTCTTCACAACTTGTCCCTACTGCCAGTAGCAATAAGAGTGTTGCTATATATTCAAATACTTTTTTCATTTTATCAAGTATTAAATCATTAAACATTAGTAACCGTAATTCTGAGTCAACTTAGTATTCAGACTTAAAACATCTTCATGGATAGGAAACACGGTAGTATATCCGTTAGCTTCACCCTGTAGTTGAGGTCTGTCAGTGTAGGCACGTGTAAACTTACCAAAGCGTACCAAATCTTGGCGGCGCAAACCTTCCCAAGCAAATTCCCTCAGACGCTCTGCCAACAATGTTTCAAGGTTAGCTACTACATCTGTACTTGCTCCAGCGCGAGCACGAACTTCATTCAGTTCAACATTTCCACTTTCGCCATTTCTTACCTTTGCCTCACTTATCATCAATAATACATCAGCATAACGGAACAAAACGATGTCATTCGTTTGCAATTTACCATCATTGGTTGCAGCTGCATCCAGTTCGTATTTTTTCATGCGTGCACCGGCAGTTTTTTCAGAAGCCTTACCAGACATATCCAATGAAATTTCAGCAGGAAGATACTCCAAATCTGTTCCATCATCCAATTTAATAATACCTTTCGGTCCTTCTACTTTACCGGCATAATAGGTAACATCAAAACGTGGGTCTACTGCATTTGTTCCATATCCAAAAGCATCGAGAGCTTCTTTGGTAGCCGAAGAGCCATTCCATCCCCCCTGTCCATAAGCATTACCATGATTATAATGACGGGAACGGATCAAGTTATAGAACTCATTTTTATACAAATTAGGATCCATGGGAATAGTAAGAATGTTCTCTACTGAAGTTTCATTTTTCGTAGAGAAGTTGGAAGCAAAGTTATCGGCCAACTGATAGCCCAACTCTTTAATCTTAGTACCATAAGCAATTGTAGCTTCCCAAGCATTTTTTTCTGCTCCATCCACAGTAAACTTGATAGTTTTCCCATCGGGCTTTGAACCGTCAGTCCAATTATCGTCTGTATAAATTTCGGCATTCAAAGCCAATTTTGCCAATAGAAAGTAAGCAACCGGTTTCGTTATTCTACCGTAATACTCACCCGGCAAGTTGCTATGAGCATCACTCAAATCAGCTACAGATTCCTCAAGTTCTGTTTTCACAAATGTGAATACAACGGAACGTTCAGACTGTTCGACATCAGCCATTGCCGTAGTAGAAGAGGTAACCAACGGCACACGAGCAAACATATCCAACAGATAATAGTAATACAAAGCACGGAATGCGCGAACCTCGGATATATACTTGGGCACAGATGTATTTTCGGGGTCTTTCGCCAAAATTTCATTCAACTTATCCAATGATTTATTGGCTTGAGCAATTACCCTATAAAGATAATCCCATGAACCTTTTACCAAGTCGTTCTTCGTTCCCCATTTATGAAGGAATACATCCTGCCACAACCCTCCATCATACCAGTCACCACCACGTGTAGGGAGAACAGCCTCATCGGTAGTAAAAGTATTCAAGTCATAAAGACCACGGTCAGTACCTTGTAAACCCGATCCACCACCATTAGCACCTACTTGGGTATAGAGCGAAGCTACTGTATTTAAATAGAGTAGCGTAGAATTTTGATATGCCTGTTCCTCCGTAATCTGATCTTTCGGATTCTCTTCCAAAAAAGCATCGCAAGAAGACAAACCGACAGTTGCCACTGTTGAAATCAACAAGCTATATAATATATTTTTTTTCATAATATACATCTAATTAAAAGTTAACACTAAGTCCTAAAGAGTAAGTACGAGACAACGGATAGAAACGTTTGTCATCAACACCCAAATCACCACCTACGGTAGTACTGTTAATCAAAGGAGAAAGCCCTGAGTAGCCGGTAATTGTAGCCAAATTATTTACAGAGAACGTGACACGCAAGGACTTGATAGCTTTCATGTTCTTTGTATTAAGATTCCAGCCCAATGTCACATAATCAAAATGCAAATAGTCACCTTTCTCCAACCAATAGTCTGTCACTGTCTGGTCTTTAATATTCTTCTCTGGAGCTCCTTGCATTACGTTGTATGTGGGGAACTGATTCATATTCATGTAGGATAAAGAGGTACCGTTATATATTTTGTGCCCGAACGCACCATTCATTTGCACCTGAATATCAAATTGTTTATAACGGAAGCTAACATTAGCACCCAATAAAGCTTTAGGCATAGCCTGACCTGCTATATAGCGATCTTTTCCATCTGCAAGGTCAACCCCTTCAACACCATCAATGTCTTGGATGTGGTAAGTATAGTCACCAAATCCATTATCGACCAAACCGTCGCATTTAGGTAAATAGAATACACCCACCGGCTGCCCCACCATCTGATAGATAATCTGATTGTAGCCACCAATGAAGCCAGCACCATTCATGCCACCCAAATTCATATATTCTTTGGCGGTCATAGCTTCACCCATATATGTGCCATTCAACGAGAGCAACTTATTCTGTTGGAAAGCTATGTTAGCGTTGATATTCAACTCCATATCTTTGGTTTTCAGAGGAGTTCCACCCAATGATATTTCAATACCCGTGTTACGCATAGCTCCCATATTGGCAAGCAAAGTAGGATAGGTAAAAGGAGGAACCTTCACATCATAATTGTAAAGCAGGTCGGTTGTCTTTGAATTATAATAATCAAAACCCAAAGTCAAACGTTCGTCAAACATTCCCAAGTCAAAACCAACATCAAAAGTTTTCTTAACTTCCCATTTCAAATCCGGATTATAATTGCGGGTCACCCCCATAGTTACTACAGGAAGGCCATTTACTGTAGTTGTACCATTCGGACTCATCAAAGGCAAAGACATATAGGAACTGATAGCATCCTGATTACCAGCAAGACCATAACCAGCTCTAATCTTCAAATTGCTGATAATATCAATATCTTTCATAAATTCTTCTTCAGAAAGCACCCAAGCCAAAGATGCTGACGGGAAGAAAGCCCATTTGTTGTTTGCTCCAACTTTAGAAGAACCATCTGTACGGGCGTTCACAGTTACAATGTATTTATCGGCATATGAATAATTAACACGTCCCATGAAAGATGCCAAACTCGGATTATTATAATAAGAAGTGTTATTACCCCATTTTAACACTGCACCTGCTTGCAAATTGTTATATAAAAAATCATCAGAACTAAATCCATTCACTGTAGCTCCAAAACCTGTGTTAGTTACCCTTTGAACTTCAGCCAAAGCTAAAGCATTGATGTAATGCTTGCCAAAAGCCTTCTTATAGGTCAACATCATATTCGCCAACATAGATTGCGACTTATTGTCACCACGATAAGCTTCACCACGATTACTCAACCCTGCTTTAATAGAAGTAGGGATGTACTTCTTGTTCTCCTTTACATTGTATGTATAAGAACCAAATGCACTCAATTTCAAATCATCTGTAATGCTATAAGTAATGCGTGCATTCGCATTAATAAATGCATTCGTTTCGCGGTCATCAATATCCAAACGACCTAGCGGATTATGCACCTCATTAGCATTGGCATTTTCATCCCACATTCCCGTCTCAGGATTCTTCACATTCGGGAAAGTGGGGTTATAAGAAGCAGCAGAATAAAATGTTTTTTGATAGTCATTCACATATCTGTTTTCTTTCAATGAACCAAACATGCCGAATTCTAATTTCAATTTATTATTGAACATATTTTGCATTGCATCAATCTTTGCTGTATAATTGCGCATCGTATTGTTCTTTATAATACCTTTCTGGTCAATAACGCCAATAGAAGCGCGATAATTGGAATCCTCATTTCCATTTGAGAAAGACAAACGATGATTCTGAGTATAACCGGACTGTTGCATTTCTTCTATAAAATTCGTATCATACCCTTTATCCAGGATACTGATACCCAAATTTTGAGCAGCAGCTCTATATTGACTCGCACTCAACATATCCAGATTCTTATAAACAGTTTCAATACCGAAACTTCCATCGTAACTCAAACTCTTCACACCATTTTTGCCCTTGATAGTAGTAACTACAATTACTCCTGATGCACCACGTGAACCATACTGAGCTGTTTCAGAAGCATCTTTCAATACTGTAAAATTCTCAATATCGGCAGGAGAAATGGCATTCAACATGTTCAAATCGCCAAACACACCGTCAATAATAACCAAAGGGTCATTGCCTCCGGTCAGAGAAGTAGTACCACGAACACGAATAGCGGGGGCAGCTGTAGGGTCACCACCTGTTTTTTGAATATTTACACCAGCTATTTTGCCCTTGATAGCAGCCAATGGATTAACCACTACACCTGCATTCATTTCTTCACGGCCTACTTTTTGAACGGCACCCGAGATAGTTCGCTGACTACCTGTAGCATAACCAATTACCACAACATCACTAAGTAACTGGGAGTCTTCTTGCAAAATAACATTCACATTAGGAGCTGCTTTTACTTCAGCTGTTAAGAAACCGACAAAAGAGACCTGAAGTATTGCACCACGAGAGGTTTGCAACTGAAAATTACCATCAATGTCGGTGATAACGCCATTAGTTGTACCCTTTTCCAAGACATTTGCACCGATTACCGGTTCGCCTGTCGCATCAGTAACAGTACCTTTCACGGTGATGTTCTGTGCATAAGCGCCAACTGACAAGAACAGCCCTAAAACTAGGGTAAGAATCGTTCGATAGATTCTAGGATTTACTTGCTTCATGCATTTAATAAATTAAAGTTAACAATATTAATTACCTATATATATTATTCGTAAAAATAATTTCGTACTTTTGCTTTCTAATGTCTTTCAAGTACCTAAAGCATGACGCCACAAAAATATGCTTTATTAATTTAGTAAAGTATAAAGAATGTGTAAAATGTGGGGAGCAAACAATGCAAACGATTGCATGCAGTTGCACAATACGAAAAAGTCATTTGATTTTGGCTACTTTGCACCATCATACAATGCATCTGTACACTCCACATACGGCATTCCTGCATGCTATGCATATGTTTATTCAACTGAACCACAGAACTTTTCACCGCCTAACGGCCGTAAAGCAATCTGCCAACGGCCGTCAACAAATCGCCTAACGGCCGTCAACAGATCGGATGATGGCCGTTAAGCACTACACAACATCAAGACAAAACAAAAGAAACACAAAGCTTTTACTGAAGAAATGCCATGCATGTATGAACCAAGCAACATACTTTCAGGATATGAATAACGTGTCTGCACAATATTAATATGCCATTAACACGATATTAACAAAATGGCCGACATGATGTTAACTTATTATATTACAACAAGTTAACATCATGTCAACCCTAAAAACAGAGGTGGAAGCAAAATTTGCTTCCACCTTTTTCTGTTGCTTCCACCGCACCTCAAACACCGATGAACAAAGGGTTACAGAGCAGGTGTGGTAGAGTGGAAGCAAATAGTGCTATTTATTTCTCTGAAGTATAAAGTACCAGCTTTCCGGACTTCAATCCTTTAGCCCTTGCCTCAAACACAATCTCACCGGCTTGCTCGCCACTCTGCACAATAGCCGTCAGCTGACCGCTGAAAGCCGGCATCTTGGGCAAATGGAACAAATCGAGGCTGGTAGCATCTCCATTGGCAGCAGCGCGATATTTTCCGGCACCCTTCACCGAGAAGTTTACCATGCGGCTGTCTGCCGGACAAAGGTTACCGTCCTTATCCACGACACGGACTGTGATATATGCCAGGTCCTTACCATCGGCAGACAAGCGGGTGCGGTCGGCAACCAGCTCCAGATGATGGGGCTTGCCAGCGGTACGAATCACCTTTTCTTCTGCAGGCTTGCCGGAAGCATCATAAGCCACCACTTTCACTTCGCCCGGTTCATAAGGAACATCCATCCACATCAAGCGATAGCGACGCTGCAAAGCAAGGGAGTCCTGACCTTCCAAAGCACGGCTTTCATCAGCAGTAAGTTTCCGTTGTTTGCCATAACTCTTTCCGTTGACGAACAGTTCGGCACTGGGATAGCTGGTGTAAACAAAAACCGGAGTATTCTCCCCTTCCCTGCCCGGCCACGTCCAGTGCGGAAGGACATGCAAGGTATTTGCCTGCTTGTTCCATAGGCTGCGGTACAGATAGAAACGGTCTTTGGGGAGGCTTGCCAAGTCTATGATACCGAAAACGGAGCTGTGGCTGGGCCAGGAATCCGTACTATAAGGAGAAGGCTCACCCAAATAATCAAAGCCCGTCCAGACGAACTGTCCGATTGTCCAGTCATAATCATCAGCCAAAGCAAAATCCTCATCGGGAAGATTCGACCAGAAACAACACTCCACATCATAACCGGAACACTGATGGTCATCATACATCACACTAGCTCCCTTCTGTACGGGAAATTTATAGACACCACGAGAACTTACAGTGGAAGCCGTCTCCGAACCAAGCACAATATTCTGTGGAAGAGTCTCATAAGACTCCACATAACGGTGAGCCCGATAATTAAGACCGGGTACATCAATCATTGCCGCAAACCCGTTGGCAAGCACGCAAGTTACCTGGTCCATACCGCAAGTAACGGGGCGTGTAGGGTCTTCGCGATGGCAAATATCCTGCAGGAAAGAAGCCACTTTGTAGCCCTCGGGACTACATTGGGTAGGAACCTCATTTCCTATACTCCACATTACCACACAAGGATTGTTCCGATAATGATGCAGCATGTTTACCATATCCTTTTCTGCCCATTCGTTGAAATAGCGGTGATAACCATTCTCACATTTGGCAATATCCCATTCATCGAAAGGTTCCAACATCATCATAAAGCCCATCTCGTCACAGAGTTCCACCAATTCGGGTGTAGGCATATTGTGGGAGGTACGGACTGCATCACATCCCATATCCTTCAATAATGTCAACTGACGGCGAAGAGCAGCCACATTGACAGCCGCACCCAACGGGCCCAAATCGTGGTGATTGCATACCCCCTGGAATTTACGGTGCTTACCATTCAGGAAGAATCCCTTATCAGCTATAATCTCAATGCTGCGGATACCAAAACGCGTGGTATATTCGTCAGTCTGTTTGCCATCTACATAAATCTTAGATACTGCCTTATATAAATAAGGTGTCTCAGGGGACCACAGAGACGGAGCATTTATCAGAAAATTCTGCTCAAATGGCTGTCCGTGATTAATTTTCCGGCTATTATCCTTACGGGCTACTATCTTACCGTCCGGCGCAATAATATCAGTAGAAATACGAACATCCGCATCACCGGCATTCCGTATTGTAGTACGCAGACGCACGGAAGCGTATTCAGCAGAAACATGCGGTGTGGTGAGCTGTGTACCCCAAACCGGAACATGGACACGTTCCGTAGTAACTAGGCGGACATTGCGATACAATCCCGCCCCCGGATACCAACGGGAGGACTGGGGTCTGTTTTCCAGACGGACAGCCAGCACATTGTTTTTACCGTCAGCATTCAGCAAACCGGTAACATCGCAATGAAAAGAGTTATATCCGAAAGGCCAGAAACAAGCTTCTTTCCCATTGACATAGACCCGAGCCTCACTCATTGCACCATCGAAAACCAGAGTGACCTGCTTGTCTGCAGAAGCATCAAAAGCCGTACGATACCAACCGACACCCACATAAGGCAACCCTCCGGTACGCCCGGTCTTTACGGAAGCTTGTTTTTCAAGGTCTTGCGTAACCGCTACCTCCTGCAAATCGTTGTTACGGTCGAACGGACCAAAGATGGCCCAATCATGAGGAATGGTCACTGTTTCCCACTTACTGTCGTCGAAATTTGTTTGTGTTGCTTCGGGAACATCTCCCTTGGTGAACTTCCAGTTCTTTTCCAACAATGCTTCTGTACGCTGCGCCATTGCCGCCAAGGCAAAAAAAGCGCAGCAGGAAAAGATAAGTATTGTCTTTCTCATTCTTCTTTAAAAGATTTTGTTAATATAATTATTTAAAAGCATCCATTATCACAGTGGGGCGGCCGTCTTCAGTGAATGCCCCCAGCCGATATTGGTTCGGCCTGCATTCCGGTTCCCAGTAGAACACGCCCTTGCAGCGTCCGCCGGTATTCTCCTTGCACTCTTTCAGGATACGTGCCAGTTGGCGTTTCCCTTCTGCCAGCACGGAAGCACTTGCCAGATTCCCTTTGTCGTCGGCACACTCCATGCCGGTTTCCACCACCATCACGTCACAGTTGTATTTCCGGGCTACACTATTAATATTGGCAATACACTCGGTGATAGTTCTATCAGCTGTATATTCCTTGTGCTCGAGCATCGTCCAGTAAGGATAGAGCGACATGCCTATCATATCCCACTTACCGCCATTGGCTCTCAGTTCATCAAAGAACCAGGTATACAATTCGTTGTCATATCCATTGTCCAGATGGACGATGACAATGGCATCGTCGAAGACGGACTTTACCGCATCGTATCCTACATTGATAAAAGCAGCCAGGTTGGCAAAGTTCTCACGGTATTTCACTTCCTCGGAAGTGCTGTTGGAACCCTTTACATCACATTCCCTCACATCATAGGACGCACCACTCAATGCAGCATCTTCATCCCAGAGCATCCCCGAACGGATTTCATTACCTACCTGAACCCACTTGGGAGTAACTCCTGCCGCTTTCAGCGCATTAAGTACATCGGCAGTATGACCGGCGACGGCTTTCTTCAAGTCGGCCAAGTTCAGTCCTTTCCATGCAGCAGGCTTATGCTGCTGTCCAGGGTCGGCCCACCAGTCACTGTAATGGAAGTCTACCATTACGTCCATGCCCAGCTCTGCGGCACGCTTGGCTTTCGTCACCAAATCGGCCGTATTGCACCAGTTATCGTGTTCTTTGGGGTCGACCCATACTCTGAGTCGAACCGCATTCAGGCCCAAATCCTTCATCAGCTGGAAACAATCGGTCTCCACACCGGAGGTATTGTAAAATTTCATACCCTTATGTTCCATCTCCGTCACCCAACTGATGTCGGCACCTTTAGCAAAGTCTGTAGCCAGAGGTTCCTCCTTATCGGGAAGTCCACCAGCATTGGGGTCTGTCTCATTATTGCTGCTGCATGCAAATACTGCAAAGGCAATACAAAAAAAGAAAGTCAAAAACTTCATGTGTTTCATGGCGTTATCATCATTAATTGCGTACTGCAAATATAAGCATTTAGGGAATATAGAACTATATATCACCTTAATTTGTCAAAATACGGGTATCTGCAATCGTTTGCACAAACTTACAACCCGATAAACCTCAACGGATAAGCACAATTTACCTTATTACGTTATTTTTGCAATCGGATTAGGGAAGTTTACCTTATCTTTGTCCTCAAAACTATACCATGAATAAACCGCAGATTACCATCAAGGATATTGCCCGGGCGCTGAATGTCTCCCCCTCCACTGTGTCGAGGGCGCTGAAAGACAATCCGGACATCAGCAAGGAAACACGTGACCTTGTCCATGCCTATGCGCGCGAGCATAACTACAAGCCCAACGTACTTGCCGTAAATCTCCGCGCAAGCCGCAGCAATACCATCGGCGTCATTGTCCCCCAACTGGTACACCACTTCTTTTCCTGCGTATTGAGCGGAATTGAGAAAGCAGCGGCGGATGCCGGATATAATATCATAGTGGCGCAGAGCAGCGAATCGTACGAGCAGGAAGTGAAAATTGTACATTCTTTCCTTGCCGCCCGTGTCTGCGGAGTCATCGCTTCACTTGCCAAGGACACTTCCCAATACGACCATTACCAGGAGCTGCTGAACAACGATATTCCCATTGTCTTTTACGACCGTATATGTACGGGGCTGAAAACCGAGCGAGTGGTGGTGGACGACTATGCCGGCTCCTTTGCAGCCGTGGAATACATGATACAGACCGGATGCAAGCGTATCCTTTTCTATGGTGCGGCTCCCCACCTAGAGATTACCAAGAATCGCCGGAACGGCTACCTGGATGCCATGAAGAAGTATAAAATTCCGGTGGACGACAGCATGATTCTGTTGTGCGACACCCGTGAACGCGCCATCTCCATCACTCCCGACCTGCTGGAAAGCGAAAACCGCCCTGACGGTTTCTTTGCCATCAACGACGAGACAGCTTCGGGCATACTGTATGCCTGCAAACTGGTCGGCGTAAAAGTTCCCGATGAAGTATCCATCTGCGGATTCACCGACGGAGCCATTGCCCAAAGCACCGACCCGAAGCTGACTACCGTGGAGCAGCATGGCGAGGAAGTAGGTAAAAGCGCTTTCAGCATTCTGACCGGAAAGCTGGAGAGAGAAGAGAAAAGCAACAACAAGATAGTACGTACCAATCTGGTGATAAGAGGAACTACGAAATAATAAAACATATTAAACCATCATGAAAGTAAAACCCGATTTAAGTTTCTGGAAGCTGTGGAACATCAGCTTTGGTTTTTTCGGCGTACAGATTGCATATGCTTTGCAGAGTGCAAACATCAGCCGTATCTTTTCCACTTTGGGTGCAGACCCGCATAATTTGAGTTATTTCTGGATATTACCTCCGTTGGCAGGTATCATTGTACAACCCATCGTGGGGGCCGCCAGTGACAAGACCTGGACACGCTTCGGACGGCGCATCCCTTATCTGTTTATAGGTTCGTTGGTGGCCGTACTCGTCATGTGCCTGCTACCCAATGCCGGAAGCTTCGGCATGGCAGTAAGTACAGCCATGATTTTCGGACTGGTATCGCTGATGTTCCTCGACACCTCCATCAATATGGCCATGCAACCCTTCAAAATGATGGTGGGCGACATGGTGAATGAGAAACAAAAAGGACTCGCCTACTCCATCCAGAGTTTTCTCTGCAATGCAGGCAGCCTGGTGGGATATCTCTTCCCGTTCATCTTTGCATGGATTGGCATCAGCAATACAGCTCCCCAAGGAGTAATCCCCGACTCGGTGATTTACTCATTCTACATCGGAGCGGCCATCCTTATCTTCTGCGTCATCTACACTTCGGTCAAAGTAAAAGAGATGCCGCCTGCCGAATATGCAGAGTATCACGGCATCACCGAAGAAGAGGAACATGAAAAGACCAACATGCTGAAGCTGCTCATCAAGGCTCCGAAAGCATTCTGGACTATCGGACTGGTACAGTTCTTCTGCTGGTTTGCTTTTATGTTCATGTGGACTTATACCAACGGCAGCATCGCTGCCAATGCTTTTGACGCTCCTACAGTAGAGCACCTGGTAGATGGTGTCACCAAAGTGGTACTCGACACCAAGAGCCTGCAATATCAGAATGCCGCCGACTGGGTAGGCGTACTGTTTGCCGTACAAGCCATCGGCTCTGTGCTTTGGGCCATCTGCATACCGATGTTCAAGGACCGTCGCCGGGTCTACTCACTCAGTCTTGTTCTGGGAGGTATAGGTTTCATTTCCACCTATTTTATGCACAATCCGTATATGTTGTTCATTTCCTTCCTGCTGATAGGTTGTGCATGGGCTGCCATGCTGGCACTGCCGTTCACCATCTTGACCAATGCACTGAGCGGAGGACATATGGGTACCTACTTAGGTCTTTTCAATGGTACCATCTGTATTCCGCAGATTATTGCGGCAGCTTTGGGCGGCAGTATTCTGTCCTTGTTTACTCCAAAAGGAGTACTGCCCCCCGAAATCAATATGCTTGTATTGGCAGGAGTGATGCTGATAATAGGTGCTTTCTGTGTATATTTAATTAAAGAGACTAAGGGAGAGAAATAGAATCAAGCTCCTACTTCTGCACACAGATGACACAGATAAGGCAGATGAACACGGATAAGTTTGTCTAATAATCCGTATTCATCTGCCTTATCTGTGTCATCTGTGTGCTATATTATCTTTTTTAATCCCCTCCCTTCCCCTTTCACTATTTTTGTCCTCACTTTTCTCTTTTATTTCCGCATATTGCGTATCTTTACGGCGATAACTACAGAAAACACGTCGCCATGAAAAAATACCTCAAGACCGATGAATGGAACATCATCGAAGACCAATTCCACCCCGACCGTCAACGGATGTCGGAAAGTATATTCAGCCTCGGAAACGGACGTTTCGGACAACGGGGGTATTTTGAGGAGCCTTACAGCAGTGACAGTTACCGTGGTTCATTTGTGGCCGGCATCACTTTCCTGGACAAAACCCGCGTAGGATGGTGGAAGAACGGATTTCCACCATATTACACCCGTATACCCAAGGTTGCCGACTGGAGCCGCATCAACCTGCGCCTCATCGATGAGGAACTCGATTTGGCAGGCTGGGATGTCGATAGCTTCAACCGCCGCCTGGATATGAAGGAAGGTATCTCCTACCGGGACATGGAGGTGACGTCTCCTCGCGGAAACCAGCTCCGCATCCATGTAGAGCATATCACAAATATGGCAAGACCCAACCTCTGTCTCATCAAGTACAGCGTGTCTTCCATCAACTATACCGGCAGAATCTCACTCGTGCCCATCCTTGACGGGAATATAGTAGACGATGCCGATCTGCCAAACCTGAAAATATGGAACATACTGCGTTCCGGTTCTACCAGCAGCTGTGCCTATCTCTGGACACAGACCCGCCGGGAAGATGCACAAGTGTGCTACGCCATGACTTACCAATTCTTCAAAAACAACAAGGAAACCACTGCCAACCCCATACGGATAGAAAAGGAAAAGCAGACCGGTTTCAGCGTAGGTGCCGACGTGAAACCCGGAGACAACGTGACACTCATCAAATACACCGCCATCGCTTCTTCTCTCTACCACGAACGGAGTGAATTGGTGGAACACTCCGTGGCCGAGGCACGCGAAGCCAAGAGCATAGGCTGGAATACGCTGGTAGAAGAGCATCGAAGGGCCTGGCAGGAAATCTGGGACGAAACGGATGTCGTCATCGAAGGGGATCCGGAAGCGCAACAAGGTATCCGGTACAACATATTCCAGCTGTATCAGACTTACCGGGGAGATGATCCGCGCCTAAACATCGGCCCCAAAGGATTCACCGGAGAAAAATATGGCGGAAATACTTATTGGAACACGGAACTGTGTTGTGTACCGTTTTTTCTGCTCTCCACTCCCAAAGAGATTGCAAAGAACTTGCTGGCATATCGGTACAACCAGCTTCCCAAAGCCATCGAAAACGCCCGTAAACTGGGTTTCAAGGACGGTGCAGCGTTGTTTCCGCAGGTAACCAACAATGGAGAGGAATGCCACAGTGAATGGGAAATAACCTTCGAGGAAATCCACCGTAACAATATCATTGTCTATGCCATCGTTCAGCATGCAGCGCTGACGGGCAATATGGACTATATCGCTAAATATGGCCTGGAAGTAATGATTGCCGTCAGCCGTTTCTGGAGCCAACGGGTATCCTTCTCCCAACCCAAACAGAAATATGTCATACTGGGGGTTACCGGCCCGGATGAATACGAAAACAATGTGGACAACAACTGGTACACTAACTATTCCTGTATACAGTGCCTCAAGATGACCCTCCGTTTTCTGGAAATGGTGGCACAGCAATATCCGGATGAATATGCCCACATACGCCGCATCACCAATCTCGACCAAGTGAAGGAAAGTGCCCGGTGGAGAGACATCATCGAACACATGTATCTGCCGGAAGACAAGGAACGGGGTATTTTTATCCAAAATGACGGCTATATGGATAAAGTACTGGAAAGTACAGATAACATTCCTGCCGAAGAACGCCCCATCAACCAACATTGGTCATGGGACCGCATTCTGCGCTCTTGCTACATCAAGCAGAGCGACGTGTTGCTCGGACTTTACCTCTATTATTTCTATTTCGACACGGAAACCGTCCGCCGCAATTTCGAGTTCTATGAGCCGATGACCGTACACGAATCCTCCCTTTCTCCCCACATCCATTCCATCCTGGCTGCACGCATCGGCAAAGTGGAAAAAGCTTACCAGCTTTTCCTGCATGCCACGCGGCTTGACCTGGACGACTACAACAACGAAGCGGACCAAGGTCTGCACATAACCAGTATGCCCGGCAGCTGGCTGGCCATTGTACGCGGATTTGCAGGTATGCAGGTGCTGAAGGAGACGTTGTGTTTCTCCCCTGTCATACCGCAAAAATGGGACAGCTATTCATTCAAGGTGAATTATCTGAAAAACACACTTCACATACGGGTAGGAAAAGAAATCGAAATCTCGCTTACAGCAGGCAGCAAAGTGGACATACAAGTCTACGGACACCCATATACGCTGGAACGGGGGACGGAATTGAAAATTAATATGCCAATGACCTGCGGCGTGATAGCGCAGCATAAACATTGCGCAGCCAATTAGCACATTGGCACATTAAATCATCATTTATCCTATAACCGGGAGAACATTTGGTTGTTTTCCCGGTTTTATGTTTTTATATATACCTGAACGAATAACTATATACTTGTTTACCAATGAAAAAAATGTTTCTTTTCGCCCTGGTTACGACGTTGTTCATCACGTCGTGCGGGCAAAAACAAAAGGGTAGCAATACCCTTATCCGACCGGTGAAGACTGCGCAAATCAGTTCACAGTCGGTTATCCGCAAAGACTTCTCCGGAATAGTGGAAGCCGTGGAATATGTGAGACTTGCCTTCCGCGTCAGCGGACAAATCATCAGCCTCCCGGTTGTAGAGGGACAGCGGGTAAAAAAGGGGCAACTGATTGCCGCCATCGACCCACGCGACATCTCCCTGCAATATGCAGCCGACAAGGCTGCCTACGAAACAGCTGCCGCACAAGTGGAACGTAACAAACGGCTGCTTGGCCGCCAGGCTATCTCCGTGCAGGAATACGAAATCAGCGTAGCCAACTATCAGAAAGCAAAATCCACTTACGAGTTGTCCGGCAACAATATGCGGGATACGCGGCTGACAGCCCCTTTCGAGGGTTCCATCGAAAAACGGCTGGTAGAGAACTATCAGCGTGTCAATGCAGGAGAAGGGGTTGTACAGCTGGTAAATACACAGAAGCTACGAATCAAGTTCACCGTACCGGATGATTATCTCTATCTGCTCCGTGCCAAGGACGTAAAGTTCAAGGTGGTGTTCGACAGTTACCCTGCAGAGGCTTTCGATGCCAGACTGGAAGAGTATCTTGACATCTCCACAGCAGGGACGGGTATTCCGGTGACAATAACAATTGACGACCCGCACTTTGACCGTACACGTTATGACGTAAAACCGGGATTCACATGCAAAATAAAGCTAGCATCGGATGTCGCTCCCTTTCTGGAAGAAAAGCTGATGAATGTACCGTTAAGCGCCGTATTTGGCGACAGTGAAAACCGGAAAACGTATGTATGGGTGGTGGAAGGTAATAAAGTCAGTCGCCGCGAAGTGACCGTTTATTCTCCAACGGGAGAGGCAAACCTGCTTATCTCTAAAGGGTTGGAACCGGGAGAAACCGTTGTGACGGCCGGAGTATACCAGCTGACAGAAGGAGAAGCAATAAAGGTACTAATGTGATTAATCACATTGGCACATTACATTCCCCATTTATCTAAAAAATATTCATTATGAATCTAGCCAAATATTCATTAGACAACACGAAGATAGTCTACTTCTTTCTGGCTGTGCTGCTTATCGGCGGCATACTATCATTCGGCAGGTTGGGAAAGAAGGAAGACGCACCTTTCGTCATCAAGTCGGCAGTCATCATGACACGCTACCCGGGAGCGGAGCCGGCAGAAGTGGAACGGCTCGTCACCGAACCCATCTCCCGAGAAATACAGTCGATGAGCGGCGTCTACAAGATAAAGTCAGAGTCTATGTACGGACTCTCCAAGATAACCTTCGAACTGCAACCGTCACTCTCTGCCACATCCATTCCGCAGAAGTGGGACGAACTGCGGCGTAAAGTGCTCAACATACAGCCCCAACTGCCCGCAGGCTCTTCTGTACCGACCGTCTCGGATGATTTTGGAGACGTTTTCGGCATCTATTACGGCCTGGTGGGTGACGACGGTTTCTCTTATGAAGAAATGAGAAACTGGGCGGAACGAATCAAGACACAAGTCATCACGGCAGACGGTGTGATGAAGGTAGCCCTTTTCGGTACACAGACAGAGGTCATCCATATATTCATCTCCGTAAACAAGCTGGCAGGAATGGGTATCGACCCCAAGCAGCTGGCCAGCCTGCTACAATCGCAGAACCAGATTATCAATACGGGTGAAATCAGCGCCGGAGAACAACAGTTACGCATTGTGGCCAACGGTACCTACACGACTGTCGATGATATCCGCAACCAGGTTATCACTACCTCCGGCGGACAAGTCAAGCTGGGTGACATCGCCATCATTGAAAAGGGATACATGGAACCTCCCGGCAATATCATGCACGTCAACGGAAAGCGCGCCATCGGTATCGGCATCTCCACCGACCCGACAAAGGATGTGGTAAAAACCGGTGAACTGGTAGACCGGAGGCTTGCCGAACTCATGCCCCTCATCCCCGTGGGGCTGGAACTGGAAAGTCTGTATCCCGAAAACGTGATTGCCAAAGAAGCCAACAACGGGTTCATCATCAATCTGATAGAATCCATCCTGATTGTGATTGTAATCATCATGCTGGTGATGGGCATGCGTGCAGGAGTACTGATTGGCTCTTCCCTTATATTCTCTATCGGAGGCACACTGCTCATTATGTCGTTTCTTGGCGTAGGTCTGAACCGGACCTCCCTCGCCGGATTCATCATAGCCATGGGAATGCTGGTGGACAATGCCATCGTGGTGACAGATAATGCCCAAATTGCCATTGCCCGCGGCATCGACCGCCGAAAAGCGCTGATAGACGGTGCCACCGGTCCCCAATGGGGATTGCTGGGAGCAACGTTCATTGCCATCTGTTCGTTTCTGCCACTGTATCTGGCTCCCTCTTCCGTAGCCGAAATCGTGAAACCGCTATTCGTAGTGTTGGCCATTTCCCTGGGATTAAGTTGGGTGCTGGCGTTGACACAAACCACTACATTCGGCAACTTCATACTGAAAGCAAAGGCTAAAGATGGTGATAAAGACCCATACGACAAGCCTTTCTACCATAAATTCGCCTCCATCCTCGGCACACTGATACGCAAGAAGGCGTTGACCCTTGGAAGCATTACAGCACTGTTCATCCTCTCCCTCATCGTCATGGGACTGATGCCCCAGAACTTCTTCCCTTCTCTGGACAAGCCCTACTTTCGGGCAGATGTATTCTATCCGGACGGGTACAGCATCCGCGAAGTAGAAACCGAAATGAAAAAGGTGGAAGCGCATCTGATGCAGCAGCCGGAAGTGAAACGGGTATCCGTCACATTCGGCAGCACACCGTTGCGTTACTATCTGGCCTCCACTTCCGTCGGCCCCAAACCTAACTTCGCCAATATCCTGGTGGAAGTAACGGACAGCAAATATACCAAGAAGCAGGAAGAGAACCTTGATGCCTACATGAAGGCCAACTATCCCAATGCCATCACCCGTACCATGTTGTTCAAACTCTCTCCTGCTGTAGATGCCGCCATTGAAATCGGGTTCATCGGCAATAACACGGATACGCTGGTCATGTTGACCAACAAGGCTCTGGACATCATGCACCGTGACGGCGAACTTATCAACGTGCGCAACTCCTGGGGCAATAAGATACCGGTATGGCATCCCGTTTACAGTCAGGAGCGTGCACAACCGTTGGGTATCTCCCGTCAAAGCATGGCACAGAGTATCCAGATCGGTACGAACGGCATGACACTTGGGGAATACAGGGAAGGAGACCAGGTACTTCCCGTTCTGTTGAAGGATAAAACTATCGACTCTTTCCGCATCAACGACTTGCGTACACTCCCCGTATTCGGCACTGCACGCGAAACAACCACTCTGGAACAAGTCGTCAGCCGGTTCGACTTCCAGTACAAGTTCTCCAATGTGAAAGACTACAACCGGCAGATGGTGATGATGGCGCAGGCCGACCCACGCCGCGGTGTGAATGCCATTGCCGCCTTCAACCGTATATGGAAGCAAGTGCAAGAAGAGATTGATGTGCCCGAAGGTTACACCATGAAATACTTCGGAGAGCAGGAAAGCCAGGCAGAAAGCAATGCCGCACTGGCAGCCAACCTGCCGCTGACATTCTTCCTTATGTTCGTCACCCTGCTGTTTCTGTTCCGCAGCTACCGGAAGCCGATTGTTATCCTACTGATGCTGCCGCTCATCTTCATAGGCATTGTATTGGGACTGGTGGTATTGGGGAAATCATTCGACTTTTTCTCCATCCTCGGCTTGCTGGGGCTGATTGGAATGAATATCAAGAATGCCATCGTGCTGGTAGACCAGATTGATACGGAAACCGCTGCCGGAAAAGCACCGCGTGAAGCCGTTATCAGTGCAACGACCACCCGTATTGTCCCGGTGGCCATGGCATCGGGTACCACTATCCTGGGAATGTTGCCGTTATTGTTCGATGCCATGTTCGGTGGCATGGCGGCAACCATCATGGGCGGTTTGCTGATAGCTTCGGCATTGACTCTATTCGTGCTGCCGGTAGCTTATTGCGCCATTCATAAAATCAAGTGAGAGAACATTCAACAATTTACAGTTTACCAATTGAATGATGAAAACAAAGATACTTATTCTATCATTACTGTGCTCCGGACTGAATGCCGGGGCACAACAAGCATATCTGAGCCGCGAAGAATACCGCGACAAGGTAGAAGCATACAGCCAGATTCTGAAACAACAGCATCTGAAAACATTCGCCAGTACCGAGGCACGCAAGATTGCCTCCACCGGTTTCCTGCCCCAGATTGACATCACCGCCGAGGGTACCGCCAATCTCAATCATCTGGACCAATGGAACAGTCCGAAAGGAGACTACCGCCCTTATACCTATCAGGCACTTGCCACCTTGACGCAGCCGCTTTATACCGGAGGTTCCCTAATAGCCCAAAAGAAAGTGGCGCAAGCCGACGAGGCACTGGCTCAACTTACCACAGAGCTGACCCTCGACCAGATACACTATCAAAGTGACGCCGTCTATTGGAATGCCTCTGCCGCCCGTGCCGGTCTGAAAGCCGCGGCTACCTTTCAGGATATTGTACAACAGCAGTACGACATCATCCAAGACCGCTTTGATGACGGTGCCATCAGCCGCACAGACTTGCTGATGATTTCCACCCGGCGTAAGGAGGCCGAATTGCAGTACATCAAGGCACGCCAAAACCATACCCTTGCCCTGCAAAAACTGAATATCCTTATGGGCTCGGAACCGGACGCTCCCATAGACAGCATAGCCGAAATAGATATACCGACTGCTCCCATCATCCCTTTGGGCCTGGATGATGTGCTGCCCCGCCGGGCAGAATATGCCAGTACCTCCGTGAACATCGCCCGCAGTGAAGCGCAACGACATGCTGCCCTCAGCCGCTACAACCCACAAGTCAGCATGTTCCTCGCCACCGGTTGGGATACGGGAATCGCCTATATGGGGCAGGATGTACCTCATACTCCCGTCGCAGGGGTCAACGTCAGCATCCCCATCTTCCGTTGGGGAGCCCGCTTCAAGACAAACCGCCAACAGAAAGCCTATATCGGCATACAGAAGCTGCAACAAAGCTATGTAACGGACAATATTCTGGAAGAGCTCTCCGCAGCCACCACAAAGCTAACGGAAACTGAACAGCAAGTCAAGACGGCCCGGGAGAATATGACACTCGCCGAAGAGAATCTGGGCCTTGTCACCTTCTCTTATAATGAAGGAAAAGCCAGCATGGCAGATGTGTTGTCCGCACAACTCTCGTGGACGCAGGCACACACCAACCTGATTGATGCGTATCTGGCGGAGAAGATGGCGATGGCTGAATATTGGAAGGTGGTTAGTGAATGAAATGCCCCTCAAAGAAAAACATACAAAAAACTCCGGCATAGCTTTACAAAGCCATACCGGAGTTTCTTTATATTTTTCCTACTGACCGTTTATCCCAGGAATGAAATCAGCACACCCGCCGCAACAGCCGAGCCGATTACGCCGGAGATATTACTGGACATACAGTAATTCAGTACATGGTTCTTAGGGTCATACTTCGTTGCAATATCATTGCAGACACGGCTTGCCATTGGCACGGCACTCAGCCCGGTAGCACCAATCAACGGATTAATCTTCTTTTTGCTGAACAAGTTGAACAGCTTCACAAAAAAGATACCACCGGTAATGGACAATGCAAATGCAAGGAATCCACCTATTACGATACCAATGGTCGTCCAGTTCAAGAAGGCCTCACTGGTCATGGTGGCACCCACGCTCAGTCCAAGGAAAATAGTAGCAGCATTCATAATACTGTTGGCTGCCGCATCAAACAGACGGCTTGTATCGGCACCGATTTCCTTAATCAGATTACCGAACATCAGCATACCAATCAAAGGCACTGCCGTGGGCACAAACAAGGCAACAATCGTAGTCACTGCAATCGGGAAGATAATCTTCAACACACGCAAGTTCTTTATTTCAGTCTTTGAAGGATAAAGCTTCTCTTGCTCCTTCATATTAATCATCAGTTCCTTCTTGGTGCAGAACAGTTTCACTACCATCGGAATGATAACAGGCACCAACGCCATGTACGAATAGGCTGCAATGGCAATAGGACCCAGCAAATGAGGAGCCAGCTTAATGGTAGTAAAGATAGCCGTAGGTCCATCGGCACCACCGATAATACCCAATGCGCCTGCTTCTTTCGGAGTAAAGCCCATCAACACTGCACAAAGCAATACGGTAAAGATACCCAACTGGGCAGCCGCACCGAATATGGAGAGACGCAAGTTACGGAGCATCGGACCGAAGTCTGTCAGCGCACCCACACCCATAAAGATAACAGGCGGCAGAAAGCCGGTCTTAATCAGCATATAATAAATGAAGTTCATCAGTCCGAGGTCGTGCGCAATCTCGTGCAACGGCATCTCCCAAATATTCTTCATCACCCCGCCTACCATGACCATTCCGTTTTCATCTGCCTGAATCACCCCCATCTCGCCGCCGGGAAAGTTGGCAATGAGCACACCGAAAGCGATGGGTACCAACAACAATGGTTCATAGTGTTTCTTGATACCTAAATAAAGCAGGATGAAAGCGATGGCATACATCACGAGGAACGACGGATCAGCAATGATGTTACTGAAGGCCGTCATATCATAGAGTTTTGCAAATATATCTTCCATTATCCTATCTTCATTAATACATCATCTTCAGAAACAGAGTCACCCGGATTGACACAGATGGCAACAACCGTTCCATCAAAGTCTGCGCGGATGGCATTGTATGTCTTCATAGCTTCGATATAGCAGAGGAGGTCGCCACTCTTCACCTTGTCACCCACTTTCAACGGGGTTTCCTGCGCATTCTTTGTCAGGAAGAACTTGCCTTCGAGCGGAGCCGGAACGTCCTGACCTTCGCCTACGGGGGGAGCTGTCACCTTTTCGGTGGCCGAAGCGGGCAGGTCGATGTCACCGTATGCCACCGTCACGCGGTAAGCCTGACCGTCCACCTGCACAGTGAGCGTCTTGGGTTTGGCATCGTCCAGCGGAGACTTGTCACGTTCGGCACGGCGTTTCTCCACATCCTCCAGGAAGTCCTGCTTGGCCTTGCCACTCTTGTAAGCCTCGTATTGAGCCGGGTGCATGGCGTATTCGAAGAGCTCTTCGTCGTCCTCGCCCAGTTCCCACTTGTTCTCCTTCATCAGCTTGCGGTACTTGTCCAGAGCATCGGGATAGTTGTCCTGCGGATTGCCGGTGAAGAACTTGCGTCCTTCGCGTTCGGCCTTCTCTATGATTTCGGGAGCCAGCTGACCCGGCAGCTTACCTGCCTTGCCCAACAGCATATCCCAAATGTCATCGGCAATCATACCCCAGCGTTCCTTGCCTTTCTCCATAGCAATGACGTTCATCATGGAAAGGTTCTTGACGTACTGGCTGAACGGAGTCACCAACGGGGGATAACCCACGCGCGGCCAAACATATGCCACTTCGTTGAACAACTTGATGAGCAGTTCATCCTGCTTCATGAAGGGCAGGTTGCGTTTTGCCTTGTATTTGTTGATGGACTCCAGATTGGATTCCAAGTCTGCCATCAGACTGCCCATCATGCCACCCGGCAGTCCGGGACCAATCAGCAGGGAGTTCATCAGGCGGTTGCGCGGGCTGATGTACAAGCCAAGGAAGTCGTCCATAAACTCCTGGATGAGTGCGCGTACCTTCATATATGCCTCCATATTGACTTCGGGCACCTGGAAGCCTGCATCCTTCAGCATGGCCTGCACACTGAGCAAGTCGGCATGTCCCGTACCCCAGGAAAGCGGCTCCATGCCTACGTCGATATAGTCGCAACCCGCTTCGCACACTTCAAGAATACTTGCCATATTGAAACCGGGACCCGCATGACTATGATACTGGATAGGAATATCGGGATGCGCCGCCTTGATATTGGCCACAATCTTGCCCAAAGAAACCGGACGTCCGATACCTGCCATATCCTTGATGCAGATTTCGTCGGCACCTGCCTTGATAAGCTTCAGTGCCATCTCCGTGTAGTATTCTACGGTATGGATGGGTGAATGGGTGATGCAGAGCGAGCATTGGGAAATCATTCCGGCATCGTGTGCATAGCCAATAGAAGGAATGATATTGCGGGTATCGTTCAGACCGCAGAAAGTACGCGTGATGTCCGTACCTTGCGCTTTCTTCACCTTATAGAACAGCTTGCGCACATCGGCGGGCACGGGACTCATGCGGAGGCCATTCAGGGCACGGTCCAACATGTGGGTCTGGATACCGGCTTCATGGAACGGCTTCGTCCACTCGCGCACGGCTTTATTCGGATTCTCCCCAAACAGCAGATTTACTTGTTCAAAACCTCCACCATTGGTTTCCACGCGCGCAAAACAACCCATCTCAATGATGGCGGGAGCTACTTTCACCAGTTGGTCAACACGGGGTACATATTTTCCGGCACTCTGCCACATGTCCCTGAATACCAAACTGAACTTAATTTCCTTTTTCATACTAAATTATTCGGTGTGTTTTTATATAAGATTATTATTTCAGATTTTTTCTACCTTAGCAACTTTACCCTTACCTTGTGTCACTACTGTTACGGCTGCACTGATAGCTGCCAGAATATTACCGGGGACAGGTGCGGGACCATTTGCCGCAGCTTTAGCCGGTGTCACCTCTTCGGGCGCATATTTATTCACCAATGCAATAAGAGATTTTCCTAAGTTAATAACAATCAGCAGGATAGCGAAGACTGTTGCCATACCTACCACCATCAGCAAAAGTGCTGTATTCAAGTTTTCCATATTATAAATTATTAGTTATTCAGCCGAATTTACGAAAAATCGCTCGAAATTAGCGATAATCCATTAAAGAAAGGCAGAGAAGAATGATAAAAGATGCTAAAAAGTAAAGCTTCCCGCACAACCAATGAGGCGGTACAGGAAACTTTTAGCATAAAACGGTGTCAGTCATCAATTGCTTTCAAGGAAGGAGAATCAGCCCAACGGATTCTCACCCTGGTCGCCGTCGTTGCCGCCGGGGGTTCCACCGGTATTGTCGCCGGGAGTAGTACCGGTGGAGGTAGAAGTCTTACCCCACTCTTTCCAAACAATCTTTGTATTCACCATGCTGCGGGTAGTCACCTGATTGCCACTATTACGCTCCACTTCGGGCAGGAAACGGACACGTACTCCGTTTATCAGCGAAGCGCTTACCTCCTCAGCCGTCGGCACCCCTCTTTTGGTAGAGGTAGCAGTATAGTAGAAAGTGCCTATACCGTCTATCTTCACAGTACGTCCCTGCCCCATGAAATTGCTCAATACACGCCCCAAGTTCTCCATCACCGCATACGTGTCACCACGGGTCACGGTAGAAATGAAAGACAGTTCATCTGCCACTTCACGGGTAGTAACCGCCTTGCCCCAGGTTACTGATTGAGGATACCACAAATCGTTTACTTTTTTTTGAACTCTTTTAAAAAATGCCATAATCGTAATGTTTTAAATGATTAATAATAGGTATATTCTGTTTCTCTTGTCTCACCCGAGAAGCAGAAGTTTTCATCGTGAGGCCTCAACGATTCAGCCGTCTGCTTTTCTCAAATTCGATGTTGCAAAGTTAGGGTGGGAAACAAGGGAAAACAAGAAAATGGCATCTACAACCGATTTTCACAAATCACTCAAAAACAAAGGATTACAAAAACCATATCTCTACAAGAAGAAGGGGGGAAATAAAGCTTAAATAAGAGGAATAAGGTGATAATCTCTACAAGCGACACACGCAAACCCCTGATAATGAAGCCACCTGTATCTTCCTATCTCTACAAGGTAATTGTTATAAGTTATTCTTTGCAATATGACATCATTTATGAGTTTATGCCAGTGAAAAGAAAGAATAAACACATAGAGAGAATGTGCCTCTCTACGTGTTTGGCTGATTTTACTTTGTTACCGCATTATACAAATCCTGATAGGTTTTCACCACACTATACACCAAAGTTCTATCGGCAGGTTTCGAGCAGGCTGTCAGCCCCAGAAGGAGAATCAGCAGGAGAAAAAGGAAGGTATGTTTCATCTTGAAATTTCGTGTTTATAATAAGTAAGGTGTAAAATCGGTAAGGAACGAGCTTACTTCAACAGTTTTCATAATCAATGCATATTAATCGTTGCAGAAACAAAGGTAACACTTTCTTCCCACAATAAATAAAGAGGTACAAAGTTTTTCATTACTTTGTACCTCCTCTTTTTCTTCGACTTGCATCATTTATAGCCGTGAGTCAGCAAAAATCGTATAGCTTAGAACTCGCTCGTAAAGTGGAACTTGATATGCTTGAAGTCCATCTGCGCCATCTGCAACACATATCCGCTGTCCGCCAGGAACACATCCCTACCCTCGCGGTCTTTCGCCATGTACTGGTATTTGCGCTTCTTGAAGGCTTCCAGTTCAGCCGCATCATCGCTCTCAATCCAGCAGGCTTTATACAGACTGAGCGGCTCCCAACGGCACTTCGCACTGTATTCGTTCTCCAGACGATACTGGATGACCTCGAACTGCAACTGCCCCACCGTACCGATAATCTTACGCCCGTTGAACTGGTTGACGAACAACTGCGCCACACCTTCGTCCATCAACTGGTCGACACCCTTGGCAAGCTGTTTCTGCTTCATCGGGTCGGCATTCTCAATGTACTTGAACATCTCCGGCGAGAAGCTCGGAAGTCCCTTGAAGTGGAGCGCCTCGCCTTCGGTCAGCGTATCGCCAATCTTGAACGTACCGTTATCCGGCAGGCCGATAATATCTCCCGCCCAAGCCTCATCGACAGTTGTCTTGCGCTGCGCCATGAACTGCGTAGGCGACGAGAAACGCATCGTCTTGCCATGACGTACATGCAAGTACGGGGCATTGCGTACAAACTTCCCGGAGCAGATTTTGCAGAAAGCGATACATGAACGGTGATTCGGGTCGATATTGGCGGTTATCTTGAAGATGAATCCGGTAAATTTAGGTTCTTCCGGCTCCACCTCACGTTCTTCCGCCTTCACGGGACGGGGACTGGGAGCAATCTCCACAAAGCAATCCAACAGTTCCTGCACACCGAAATTATTCAGTGCCGAACCGAAGAATACGGGAGCAAGCTCTCCTTTCAAGTATTCCTCCTTATCGAATTCGGGGTAAACACCGTCTATCAGTTCCAATTCTCCGCGCAGCTTATCGGCCAGCTGGGCACCAATCCGGTTGTCCAATTCCTCGGTATGGATGTCCACTTCCACCTTCTCCGTCACTACCTGCTTGCTGGGCTGGTAGAGGTTGAGGTTATGCTCGTAGATATTGTAGACACCCTTGAAACGGACACCGCTCTCGATAGGCCACGTCAAGGGACGCACGTGGATGTGCAGTTCCTCCTCCAGCTCGTCCAACAGGTCGAACGGGTCTTTGGCTTCACGGTCCATCTTGTTGATGAAGATAATCACCGGCGTATTACGCATACGGCAGACCTCCATCAGCTTGCGTGTCTGCGTTTCCACACCTTTCGCACCGTCCACCACGATGATAACGCTATCCACGGCCGTCAGTGTGCGGTAGGTATCTTCGGCAAAGTCCTGGTGACCCGGAGTATCGAGGATATTCACCTTGTAGTCGTGGTAGTCGAACTCCATTACAGAAGTGGTAACAGAAATACCGCGCTGTTTCTCAATATCCATCCAGTCCGACGTTGCCGTCTTCTTTATCTTATTGCTCTTTACGGCACCCGCCACCTGGATTTGTCCACCAAAAAGCAACAGCTTCTCGGTCAATGACGTCTTACCGGCATCCGGATGCGCGATAATCGCGAATGTTCTTCTTCTTTCTATCTCTTGATTTGCCATATATCAATTAGTCAGTAATAATCACTCTTCCAAATTCTTCATGCAGACGGCAAGGCTCGCCTCCCAATGGGGTATATCGATGCCGAATGTCTTCTTTATCTTTGTCTTGTCCAACACGGAATAATGCGGACGCGGCGCCTTGGCAGGAAACTCATCCGTATGCAACGGGCTTACCTTGCAGGTCTTTATGCCGGCCAGGCGATGGATAGCCAACGTGAAATCATACCAAGAGCACACTCCCTCGTTGCTGAAATGATAGACACCGGGAACAATCCCCCGGTTGACAGCCGCAAAAATGGCGCGTGCCAAATCATTGGCGTATGTCGGCGTACCTATCTGGTCGAATACAACTCCCAGCGTCTCGCGCTCGCGTCCCAAACGGAGCATCGTCTTCACAAAATTATTTCCATAAATGGAATAGAGCCACGCCGTACGGATGATCATGGCACGGCTGCAATACTTCATCACCGCCTGCTCACCCGCCAGTTTGGTAAAACCATATACTGAATTGGGACAAGTAGCCGCCTCTTCCGTATAGGGGGTGTGTCCGGTTCCGTCAAAAACATAGTCGGTAGACACTTGTATCAATGCAGCACCGCAAGCTTCGGCAGCGGCAGCCAGATAGCCCGGAGCGACATGGTTCAGCTTGTCGCAAAGCTCCTGATTGTCTTCCGCCTTGTCTACAGCCGTATAAGCGGCGCAATTCACGATTACATCTATCCGGTTGTCCTTCACAAACCCGTGCACAGCTTGTTCGTCGCAAATGTCCAATTCCTGCACGTCAGTGAAAAAATAAGCATGTTGTCCGTTTTCTTTCGACAACACTCGCATTTCATTGCCAAGTTGACCGTTGGCACCGGTTATCAGAATATTCATTTAATAAAGTTACACTTATATATAGAATGTTACGATGAACAATATTTTCCTCCATAATTATCAATTATCCATCAACTCCAATTCTCCCCGCTTCTCCTTGTCATAATAGTTGGCAAGCAACGAGACGAAACCGCTGATGGCCTCCATAGCCTTTGCCGTGCCCTGACTGATTTCCTTCTTCTGCAAGCGCAACAGCAGCACTCCATAAAGCGCCTCGAAACAAGTGTCTACCTCAGGCTCCTCTTTCCGGCCGCTCTTCTGGCGCAGCTCCACGATAAAAGGCAGTGCCTTGAAATAAGCCGCATTATAGAACGGATATTTCGTAGAAGCCAGCAATTCGCCATGCAGCTCCGTCAGGTTCAGAATGACATTCCGGTTGATTTGCAGATGTCCTTTTTCCGTTACGCCTTCCGCACGCATCATATCTGCCAGATTTCCATACCATTCTTCCAACGCAGGCCGTTCCTCCTCCGGATAGCGCAAAATGATGTTCTGGCGTATCCGGTCTATGTCACAGCCGTTGGCACGGAGCAAATCCTCCACCTGCCACATATATATAAGGTATTCGGCTATATTCTTTTCTTTCAGTTGTTGCGCAATCTTCACGATAAAATGTATGAATTATGATTTTTCACCTTCCCACTCAATACAGCGATTCACCCATCAGCGTAAACACCAATCCCACCACAGACACCACAATGACAATGCTCCCGATAATACGGTTCAGCATCCAGATGCCACGCAAGTTGAATTGTGTACGGACTTTATTGACAAAAAAGGTAATGCCAAACCACCATGCCAAAGCGCCCAATGCGATGGCCAAGTATCCGGTAACGGCCTCGAATACCAGCACTCCCTCACTTACAAAAGCGAAGCGGGCGAAAAGGCCTACAAAAAGGAATATAATCAGAGGATTGGAAAGCGTGACGGCAAACGCCGTTATGAAGTTATGAAAATAGGAACCCTTGTTGATGGATACCGGACGGATGGACTGTACCGGATTGCTGCGGAACGTATAAACGCCAAACGCCAACAGAAGAATGCTTCCGAAAAGTTGCAGGTAAAAGATGTTCTTGTTGACATAATCAAAAACGAAACTCATCCCGTAGCCCGTCAGCAAAGCATATGCAATATCGCTTAGCGAAGCTCCTATCCCCGTTACGAAACCATACCACCGTCCTTTATTCAAAGTACGCTGAATACACAATACTCCTACAGGACCCAATGGCGCGGACACAATGACGCCGATAATGAACCCCTTCCACAATATGTCAAATATGGTCTCTATCTGAATCATGGCTGCAAATATCGGACTTTTTTATGAGACGAACGAATAGTGTTAACGTTTTTTCGACGGAAAAGGATTTTAAGAAGTAAAGATTATCCATTTTACATATTATTCCGTATATTTACCTCCGAACTTAACAATACCCCCTTATGAAACGAATAAAAAAAACTCTAACACTCGTTTCCATGGCCGTCTTACTACTGACGGCATGCGAAGCCCCCAAGGAACTCGGTGTGGTTCCATATCCGCAGTATGCCCAAACAACGTCAAAAACAGTAGAACTGCCATCTACGGTAACCTTCTCGACCAATCTGGCGAAATCCGACATGAATGACCTGCTGGCCTATCTGCCGGACTTTGCCATCCCCATGAAGCTTGTCGACAAGAACCCTTTTGTAACGATAGAAATAACGGACGCAACGGATAATCCAATCGCTGCCGAAGGCTACAACCTGACAGTCAGCAAACAAGGTGTAAACATTCAGGCCTCCTCCGCTGCAGGTGCCTTCTATGGACTGCAAACCCTGGCACAACTTGCCCGTAACGGGAAGAAACTGCCAGTCACGACCATCAAGGACGAACCCAGATTCCCCTATCGTGGGCTGCACCTGGATGTTTCAAGACACTTCTTTAACACGGACTATGTCAAGAAACAAATAGACCTGGTAGCCACCTACAAAATCAACCGCCTGCATTGGCATCTGACCGACGGTGCCGGATGGCGGCTGGAGATTCCGGGCTATCCCCGCCTGACAGAATTCGCAGCCTGGAGAAAAGCCGCCAATCTGCAGGATTGGGGGAAATATGACCATCACTTCTGCGAGAAGGATGAAGAAGGAGCCTATGGAGGCTACTATACGGAAGCGGATGTACGTGAGGTTCTGGAATATGCCCGCTTGAGGCATGTCACCGTTATCCCCGAAATAGAAATGCCGGGACACTCGGGAGAAGTACTGGCAGCCTATCCACAGCTGTCCTGTACCGGCAAGCCTTATACATCCGGCGAAGTCTGTATCGGAAACGAAGAGACCTTCAAGTTCTTCGAAGATGTGCTGGATGAAGTGATACGGCTGTTCCCTTCCCGGTATATCCATATTGGAGGTGATGAAGCCAGCAGACGCCACTGGAAGGCATGCCCCAAATGCCAGAAGCGCATGAAGGAAGAAGGGCTCAAAGATGAAAGTGAGCTGCAAAGCTATATGATAGTCCGCATAGAGAAGTACCTCAACGACAAAGGGCGTGAAATCATCGGCTGGGACGAGATACTGGATGGAGGCCTGGCCCCCAACGCAACCGTCATGTCGTGGCGGGGTACGGAGGGTGGCATTGCCGCCGCCCGCATGGGGCATTACGCCATCATGACACCGGAGAGCCACTGCTATCTGGACCACTACCAGGATGACCCTGAGACACAGCCGCTGGCGTTTGGCGCCTGCATCCCCATCGGACAGACCTACTCCTACGACCCGGCTCCCGATTCATTGGGAAGTGATATCTGCAAATACATATTAGGCGTGCAAGGCAATGTATGGGCTGAATATCTGCCCACTTACGAACATGCCGAATATATGATATACCCACGCATCATCGCTCTGGCAGAAGTAGGCTGGACTCCCATGGAGAACAAGCATCCGGAGAGTTTCAAGAGACGTATCAACAACGAAATACGATACATCCGGACGAAAGGGTACAACCCGTTCACCTTGTCGGAACAAGTGCAGACCAGCCAGACCGTTGACTATGCCAAGAAAAAAATCATGCTGTCCCTCACCTCCGAAAAACATCCGATTGACATCCGCTACACAACGGACGGCTCCGAACCGACTGTATCTTCCAAGTTATACAAGAAACCGTTTGCCGTAAAAGACTCCATATTGCTGACCGCACGCCTTTTCGACGGAGAAAAGCCTATCGGAAAAAGCCTTCACCTGCGCACCGACTACCATAAGGGCATAGGCAAAAAGATAACCTATGCACCGGGCGGCAGATACTATCAGCATAAAGAAGTATACAAAGGCGGCGGTGACGCCGGTCTCCTCGACGGACTTCGCGGCGGCAAAAGCTACATGGACGGACGATGGCAGGGCTTCTGCCCCAATGATTTGGATGCCATTATCGACCTGGGCGAAGTGACCGCCATACATCGGGTCATGGCCAACTTCATGCAAATCCGTACCCCACAAGTATTTCTCCCTGCCAAAGTGGAAGTATGGGCATCTGTTGATGGCAAGAACTTCACCCTGCTGGGCAGTGATATCTGCAGCGAGGAAGAGGCCGGAAAGGACGTGATATTCCGTGATTTCGGCTGGATTGGCACCCCCACTGAGACACGATATGTACGCTTCCATGCCATACAAGGGAAGAAGCAATTCTTATTTACGGATGAAATCGTCATACAATAACACACATCCGGTTTTTATGAAACAGAACAAAAAACGCATACGAGTAAAATTGCATGCGTTTTTTGTTTTCCTTTTTTTCTCCTCCCCACCGATTTTACGTATCTTTGCCCCCAAGAAGAAAAGATGAAGATACTCAAAGAAGTAACTTCAATCGTAAAATCGTAAATCGTAAAATCGTAAATATAACTATGATTCTTTTTTTCAGAACCCCATCCAAGAGTGTGATTGCCGTAGAATGTAATCATGAACTCCCCCAGGCAGACAGCGACAAACTCTGCTGGCTTTTTGGAGAAGCCACCCCCGAAAGTGAAGACAACCTGAAAGGACATTTCGTCGGCCCGCGCCGTGAGATGATTACTCCTTGGAGTACAAACGCCGTAGAAATCACCCAGAATATGGGGCTGGACGGCATCATACGCATCGAAGAGTACTTCCCCGTAAAAGATGAGAACGCAGACCACGACCCGATGCTGCAACGTATGTACAAGGGGCTGGACCAGAATGTATTTACAACCAACCGGCAGCCGGAACCGATTGTACACATCGAAGACCTGGAGGCATACAATGAAAAGGAAGGTCTGGCACTTTCCAAAGAGGAAATGGATTACCTCAAGAAGGTAGAGAAAGACCTCGGGCGCCCTCTGACAGACTCCGAAGTATTCGGCTTCGCGCAAATCAACTCCGAGCACTGCCGTCACAAAATCTTCGGCGGAACATTCATCATCGATGGAGTGGAACAGGAATCTTCACTCTTCCAAATGATAAAGAAGACCACACAAGAGAATCCCAACAAGATTATCTCTGCCTACAAAGACAATGTGGCCTTTGCCGAAGGTCCGGTTATCGAACAGTTTGCTCCGGCAGACCACTCCAAGCCCGACTATTTCCAAGTAAAAGACATCAAGAGTGTCATCTCCCTGAAAGCGGAAACACATAACTTTCCCACAACAGTAGAACCGTTCAACGGTGCGTCTACCGGTACGGGCGGTGAGATTCGCGACCGTATGGGCGGCGGTAAGGGCTCTTGGCCGATTGCCGGAACAGCCGTTTACATGACCTCCTACCCCCGTACGGAAGAAGGACGTCCCTGGGAAGAGATTCTGCCGGTACGCAAATGGCTGTATCAAACTCCCGAACAAATACTAATCAAAGCCTCCAATGGTGCCAGTGATTTCGGGAACAAATTCGGCCAACCGCTAATCTGCGGTTCCGTGCTCACTTTCGAACATAAGGAAAAAGATGAAGTCTATGGTTACGACAAAGTGATTATGCTTGCCGGAGGCGTAGGCTACGGTACCCAGCGTGACTGTTTGAAAGGTACACCGGAAGCCGGCAACAAAGTGGTTGTCATCGGTGGAGACAATTATCGCATCGGTTTGGGCGGCGGCTCCGTATCTTCCGTAGATACCGGACGCTACAGCAGTGGCATCGAGCTGAATGCTGTACAACGCGCCAACGCCGAAATGCAGAAACGCGCCTACAACGTGGTACGCGCACTTTGTGAGGAAGAGACCAATCCGGTGGTTTCCATCCACGACCACGGCTCTGCCGGACATGTAAACTGTCTGTCCGAATTGGTAGAGGAATGCGGCGGTTTAATTGACATGAGCAAGTTGCCCATCGGTGACACGACTCTGTCTGCCAAGGAAATCATTGCCAACGAAAGCCAGGAACGCATGGGCTTGCTGATTCAGGAAGAGGCCATCGAACATGTACGCAAGGTAGCCGAACGTGAGCGTGCCCCGATGTACGTAGTCGGTGAAACGACCGGCGACCATCGCTTTGCCTTCCAGCAAGCTGACGGTGTACGTCCGTTCGACCTCGCCGTAGAACAGATGTTCGGCTCTTCCCCCAAGACCTATATGGTGGACAAGACCGTGGAACGTCACTACGAAATGCCCCAATACGAAGTTTCCCAACTACACGAATACCTCACCAATGTGCTCCAACTGGAAGCTGTGGCTTGTAAAGACTGGTTAACAAACAAGGTGGACCGTTCTGTAACAGGCAAAATTGCTCGCCAACAGTGCCAGGGTGAATTGCAGTTGCCTCTGAGCGATTGTGGTGTGGTAGCTTTGGACTATCGCGGCGAAAAGGGTATCGCAACCTCTCTGGGCCATGCTCCCCAGGCGGCACTTGCCGACCCTGCAGCCGGCTCCGTTCTTTCCGTCAGCGAAGCATTGACCAACTTGGTTTGGGCACCGCTTGCCGAAGGTCTGGACAGCGTTTCCCTTTCTGCCAACTGGATGTGGCCTTGCCGTTCGCAAGAAGGTGAAGATGCCCGTCTGTACACGGCAGTAAAGGCCTTGAGTGACTTCTGCTGTTCCCTGCAAATCAATGTACCGACCGGTAAAGACTCTCTTTCCATGACACAGAAATACCCCGACGGCAGCAAAGTAATTTCTCCGGGCACGGTAATTGTTTCTGCCGGTGGAGAAGTTTCCGACGTCAAGAAAGTCGTATCTCCGGTGCTGGTTAACAATGAAAAGACTACCATTTATCATATAGACTTCAGTTTCGACAACCTGAAACTCGGCGGTTCCGCCTTTGCTCAGACCCTGGGCAAGGTAGGTGACGAAGTTCCCAGCGTGCAGGATGCCGAATACTTCCGCGATGCTTTCCTTGCCGTGCAGGAACTGGTCAACAAGGGACTGATTCTTGCCGGACATGATATTTCCGCCGGTGGTCTTATCACTACACTGCTTGAAATGTGCTTTGCCAATGTGGAAGGCGGTATGGAAATCAACCTGGATAAAATCAAGGAGCAAGACCTTATCAAGATTCTGTTTGCAGAGAACCCGGGTATCGTTATCCAGGTGAGCGACAAGCACAAGGAAGCTGTAAAGCAAATACTGGAAGATGCAGGCGTAGGTTACGTGAAGCTCGGCAAACCGACAGACGAACGCCATATTCTTGTATCAAAAGGCGATGCTACTTATCAGTTTGGCATCGACTATATGCGTGATGTATGGTACTCTACTTCTTATCTCCTTGACCGTAAGCAGTCCATGAACGGCTGCGCCAAGAAGCGTTTCGAAAACTACAAGATGCAACCGGTGGAATTCGCCTTCATGCCGGACTTCAAAGGCAAGTTCTCACAATACGGCATTAATCCGGACCGCCGTACACCGTCAGGTATACGCGCCGCCATCATCCGTGAAAAAGGAACCAACGGCGAACGCGAAATGGCCTACTCACTCTATCTGGCAGGCTTCGATGTGAAGGATGTTACCATGACCGACCTTATCAGCGGCCGCGAGACGCTGGAAGATGTAAACATGATTGTTTACTGCGGTGGTTTCTCCAACTCCGACGTTCTTGGTTCTGCTAAGGGTTGGGCAGGTGCTTTCCTCTTCAATCCGAAAGCAAAAGAAGCGCTCGACAAATATTATGCACGCGAGGATACGCTTTCACTGGGTGTCTGCAACGGCTGCCAGCTCATGATGGAACTTAATCTTATCAATCCCGAGCACAAGAAAAACGGCAAGATGCTTCATAATGACTCACACAAGTTTGAATCCAGATTCCTCGGTGTTACCGTCCCCACCAACCGCAGCGTAATGCTCGGCTCACTGAGTGGCAGCAAACTGGGTATCTGGGTAGCTCACGGTGAAGGAAAATTCTCCTTGCCATACGACGAGGACAAATACAACGTCGTGCTGAAATACTCATACGACGAATACCCTTCCAACCCCAACGGCTCAGATTATTCCATAGCCGGATTGGCAAGTGCCGACGGACGTCATCTGGCCATGATGCCCCACTTGGAACGTGCCATCTTCCCCTGGCAGAACGGTTGCTACCCCGCAGACCACGTAAACAGCGACCAAATCACTCCTTGGGTAGAAGCATTTGTCAATGCACGCAAGTGGGTGGAAGCCAATAAAAAATGAGCTGAACTTCCTTCTTTATAGAAATGTAACAAGCGCGGGTTATGAATAATCCCGCGCTTGTTACATTTCTATTCTTCGCTTTCTTTTTTTGCTTTTCTCAAACAAAAGCATTATTTTTGTGTTTATTTTCAACTCTCCCTCAGTACAACATTCAAAAAAACCGCTCGACAATTATGAAAAAGTACTTCTTTTTCTGCATACTACTATTATTGCCAATTATAGGCATTGCACAAACATACAAATACATCGGTGTGGAAGACGGTTTGAGCAACAGACGGGTATATGCTATTCAAAAGGGACCCAAAGGTTACATGTGGTTTCTTACCCACGACGGCATCGACCGATACAACGGAAAAGAATTCAAGCCGTACAAACTGATGGATGGAGATGAGGAAGTGAATTCCATGATGAACCTGAACTGGCTCTATGTGGATTCCAAAGGAACCATATGGGAAATTGGCAAGAAAGGACGCGTGTTCCGCTATGATACAAAACACGACCGTTTTGTCCTGGTATACAAGCTACCCGAAAGCGAAGTGAAAGGACGTCCAACCCCTATCAGTTACGGTTTTGTGGATGCCAACAGCGTAATATGGCTTTGCAATGAAGATGCTCTATATCTGTACGACAGCAATACCCAGAAGGTGACATTCATTCAAAACGAAATAGGAGAACGAATTACTGATATCGCACAGATTGATTCGACCCACTTCTTCATCGGGACCGACATCGGCATACATTATGCTGAGCTGGCCAACAACACCCTCACCCTCAGTCCCTGCAACCAATTGGACACCTTGAAGATACAAATCAACGAACTATACTATCATAAACCGTCTCACAAGGTTTTTATCGGTACTTTCCAACGGGGAATATTTACCTATGACCTGAATGAGCACAAAGTCATGCATATCCCATCCGGACTGATGGACGTTAGTATTAACTGTATCCGTGCCTACAATAACAATGAAATCCTCATAGCTACAGACGGGGCCGGTGTCTACAAAATGAATACCGATACCTATGAATCTATACCATACATTGTTGCTGACTATAACCGGTACAACTCAATGAACGGAAATACCATCAATGATATCTACATTGACAGTGAACAACGCATCTGGATGGCTAATTATCCCATTGGTATAACTGTACGCAACAACCGATATGCCGATTATCAATGGATAAAACACTCTATCGGCAATAAACAGTCACTCATCAATGACCAGGTAAATGCCATCATTGAAGACCATGACGGCGATTTATGGTTTGCCACCAATAACGGCATCAGCCTTTATTATAGCAAGACGAAACAATGGCATTCTTTTCTCAGCAGTTTCGACACCGCAAGCCATAGTAAAAACCATATCTTCATCTCATTGTGCGAAGTGGAGCCCGGCATCATCTGGGCCGGAGGATATAGTTCCGGCATCTACCAGATCAACAAGAAACTACTGTCCACAGAGTTCTTTACTCCGTCTTTATTCAGTAATCTGAATATCCGGCCGGACAAGTATATCCGTTCCATTATGAAAGATTCTTCAGGAAACATCTGGTCCGGAGGGTATTATAACTTAAAAGAAATAGATTATTCCAGAAAAAATATACGCCATTTCCCGGGCTTGAATGGTATCACTGCCATCATAGAGAAAGACTCCACACATATGTGGATAGGCACTTCCACCGGCTTGTACCTGTTGGAAAAAGCAACCGGTAAGTATACCTATATCCAGATGCCGGTAGAATCCTACTACATCTACTCCCTATGCCAAGCTTCCGACGGAATGCTGTATATCGGTACCAACAATGCCGGTTTACTGGTATATGATACGACCAAAAACACATTCAGACATTATCATAGAGACAACTGCGCCTTGATTTCCAATAATATCTATACACTATTGTCTGATGGTAAAGGAAATATCTTTCTGAGTACAGAACACGGTCTGTCCACCTTCTATCCTGTCGAAGAGACATTCCATAACTGGACCAAAGAACAAGGACTGAAGTCTGACCATTTCAACGCAGCCTCAGGCACCTTGAGGAAAAACGGCAATTTCATTTTCGGCAGTACGGATGGAGCCATAGAATTCAACAAAGACATGATCCTGCCTCGCGACTATAAGTTCAAAATGGTATTCAGTGACCTGCGGGTATTCTATCAGACCGTTTATCCCAAGGATGAAGGTTCTCCACTTATTCTGGATATTGACGAGACAAAAACCTTGCGTTTGAAGTACAACCAGAACATCTTCTCATTGCAGGTCTCAGACATCAACTATGACTATCCTTCCCTAATTCTGTACTCCTGGAAACTGGAAGGCTTCTATGAGGGTTGGAGCCGTCCGGGAGAGGAAAACGTCATCCGTTTTACCAACCTGAGTCCGGGCAACTATACCCTCCGCGTACGTGCCATCTCCAACGAAGACCGTCGTATTGTCCTGGAGGAACGCAGTATGGACATCATTATCGAGCAACCCCTCTGGCTCAGTTTCTGGGCGCTGATACTCTATGCAGTGATTATCATATCCATTGCAAGCATCACTCTACGAATAATAGTCTTGAGAAAACAGCGGAAAGAATCCGATGAGAAAATACGCTTCTTCGTCAATACGGCGCATGATATACGTACTCCACTGACGCTCATCAAAGCACCCTTGGAAGAAATCACCGAACGCGAGCAACTGACTTCCAGCGGACAGAGCAACATCAATACAGCCCTGCGAAACGTAAATGCCTTGTTGCGCCTGACCACCAACCTTATTAATTTCGAACGCGCAGACACCTATTCCGGAAGTCTATACGTATCCGAATACGAACTGAGCACATATATGGAAGAGACGATCGATGCTTTCCGTTCATACGCAAACATAAAACACATCAACCTAACCTACGAAAGCAGCTTCCGTTATCTGAACGTATGGTTAGATAAGGACAAGATGGATTCCATTTTGAAAAATATCATATCCAACGCACTGAAATATACACCGGACGGCGGCAATGTACATGTCTTTACTTCCGAGACAGAAGATACCTGGAGTATTGAGGTGAAAGATACCGGTATCGGAATTCCGGCTTCAGAACAGAAAAAGCTGTTCAAGATGCATTTCCGTGGCAGTAATGCTATCAATTCCAAAGTTACCGGCAGCGGCATCGGACTACTTCTGGTAGGGAAACTTGTACGCTTACATAAAGGAAAGCTCAACTTCAGCAGCATGGAAGGGAAAGGCTCTTGCATCAAAATAACGTTCCCCAAAGGGAACAAGCATTTCCGCAAAGCAATCCAACGCCCTCAACCCAAAAACGAACGGATTGTTTATTCGGCTTCCGGAGTGCCTATCAATGCCTCTACTACATCATCCCCTGCTTCCAGTGGAATCTACGACAAGACGCAACAACAGTCACAAAACAACAGTAACCACCAGAAAATTCTTATTGTAGAGGACAATGACGAATTAAGGGAATATCTGCGCAGAACATTGTCTGAACAATACAACATACAAGTATGCTCCAATGGAAAAGAAGCACTGACCATTGTCAAGGAGTATATGCCCAACCTCGTCATTTCAGACATTATGATGCCGGAAATGAGAGGAGACGAATTGTGTCATATCCTGAAGAACGACATCGAGACATCACATATCCCCATCATCCTGCTCACAGCACTGAATACCGACAAGAATATCATCGAGGGACTGCAAAGCGGAGCGGATGAATATATTGTGAAACCCTTCAATATCGGTATATTGCGGGCAAACATTGCCAACCTGCTGACTAACCGGGCACTGTTGCGCCACAAATATGCCAGCCTGGACCTGAACGACGAGAAGAACAATACGGATTGCATCAACTGCTCCAACGACTTGGACTGGAAATTCATTGCAACCGTCAAAAAGAGCGTCGAAGACAATATGGACAACCCAAGCTTCAACGTCGACGTGCTCTGCAACCTGCTGAATATGAGTAGGACCAGCTTCTACAATAAGATAAAGGCACTGACCGACCAAGCTCCGGCTGACTACATCCGGCTGATTCGACTGAAACATGCTGCCCAACTTCTGAAAGAACAAAAGCATACCATCACCGAGATTTCAGAGCTGACCGGTTTCAGTGATGCGAAATATTTCCGTGAAGTATTCAAGAAACATTTCAATATGAGCCCAAGCCAGTATGCCAAGAGAGGGAAGGAAGGGAAAGATGATAAAGAAATAAAGTAAATTACAACATTTTGAATATGAATATATATCTTGAAGCATTCTCCATTTTCTTTAAGATAGGAGCCTTTACCATCGGCGGCGGTTATGCTATGGTACCGCTGATAGAAAACGAAATCGTAACCAAACGAAACTGGATAGCCAAAGAAGATTTCATTGACCTGCTTGCTATATCACAGTCCGCTCCGGGCATCCTTGCCGTCAATATATCCATTTTTATAGGGTACCGGCTACGGGGAATACGAGGGAGCATAATCACTGCATTGGGAACCATACTTCCTTCGTTTCTCATCATCCTCGCCATAGCGTTGTTCTTTCACAACTTCAAGGACAACACCATTGTGGAACGTATATTCAAAGGTATTCGCCCGGCAGTGGTTGCATTGATTGCAGCCCCTACATTCAGCATGGCTAAATCGGCCCGGATAAACCGATACAACATATGGATACCGGTGGTTTCAGCACTGCTCATCTGGCTGTTGGGCTTCTCTCCCATCTGGATTATCATTGCGGCAGGTGTAGGAGGATACTGCTTCGGACGTTTTCAACGTCCGAAGAATTAAAAATTAAAGAATTAAAAATTAAAAAGGATAGCAACATTAATCACTAACCATTTATCATTAATTACTAATCATGGTTTTCTTACAGTTATTCTATACATTCTTTAAGATTGGGCTTTTCGGCTTTGGTGGCGGATATGCCATGTTGTCTATGATACAAGGTGAAGTAGTTACCCGTTACGGTTGGCTTACAGCGCAGGAATTTACTGATATTGTGGCAATCAGCCAGATGACACCCGGTCCGATAGGAATCAATTCGGCAACTTATGTGGGTTATACTACGATAGCTGATTGCTACGGTACAAGCTATGGTATTTTAGGTTCTATTATTGCTACGTTTGCCGTGGTGCTTCCTTCTTTCCTACTGATGCTGACCATCAGCAAATTCTTTCTGAAATACCAAAAACATCCTTCCGTGGAAGCGGTATTCAGTGGGCTCCGCCCGGCAGTGGTCGGTCTGCTGGCCTCAGCCGCGCTGGTATTGATGAATTCGGAAAACTTCAGTTCTCCCAAAGAAGACATATATTCCTTCGTCATCAGCTGCCTCATCTTCCTCGTGGCATTTATAGGCACAAAGAAATATAAACTGAACCCGATAGGAATGATTGTAGCTTGTGGAATAGCAGGATTGATACTTTATTAGGGATTAAGGATTAAACGTTAATGATTAATCCCTAATCCTTAATCCCTAATTTTTAAAGTTTAATCTTCTTTCCAACGGATTTCGATTCATTATGCAGACGGTCCAAGGCTGTCACCACATAGCGGTACTTTGTCTTTCCGTCTTCATAAGGAAGTTTATAGAAATTATCGCGCGTAATGGCTACAATATGGGAAGGGTCATCTATATTCACTTTCTCTTTGTCATTAAAGCAATAGACCACATATTGGACGGCACGGTTCATTTCCTCTTTATACTTGGGAGCTGTCCAGAAAAGAATATATCCGTCTTCCGTCCACACCGGTTTCATCTTACGTACCTTTGCCGGGGCTTCGTTATCCATGAAATCGAAAACGGGAGGTAGCGCCGGATACTTATGATATTCGGCAATCAGGGCATCGCGATACTTGCCTGCATTCTCTACAACCGCACTGGCAGGCCACTGGCAACTGCCACCGATGGTCTGATAGGCCCGTTGCAAGGCCATTTTGCGAGGAAGCTGATTTATCGACGGGTTCTTGGGGTCGGCATTCTGCACGGTGTTCATCACGGACTGGCCGATAAACAAGGGGCGGTTTTCCGTATTCCTGGCCCACCACTTCACCAGTGTCTCATAGTCGGCAACCGGATGTCCTATATGCCAATAAATCTGCGGAATATTATAGTCTATCCAACCTTCACGGGCCCACAGCAACACGTCCGCATAAAGGTCATCGTAGTTTTGCAGGCCTTTGGTCTTACTGCCAAGCGGGTCACTGCTTTCATTCCGGTAAATGCCAAACGGAGAAACCCCGAACTTCACCCACGGCTTGATTTCACGAATTGTTTCATGCAGTTTCTTAATCAGCACATTCACGTTGCTCCGGCGCCAGTCTCCTTTATTGCTGAAACCTCCGCCAAAACGTGCAAAACTTGCATCGTCAGGGAAATCCTTTCCCTTAATGGGATAAGGATAAAAGTAATCGTCCATATGAATGGCATCCACATCATAGCGGGAAACGATGTCGCTCACCACCATGCAGATGTGCCGGCGGCTCTCAGGCAGTGCCGGGTCAAAATACAACTGGTCGCCATAAGTGACAAACCATTCCGGATGGATATTGTACACATGATTGGGAGCCAACTCACTCTTCAAGGTCGTCTTCGTGCGATACGGATTAATCCATGCATGAAACTCCATACCACGCTTATGGCATTCATCAATCATAAACTGCATAGGGTCCCAATAGGGTTCGGGCGCTTTACCCTGCACTCCGGTAAGGAAACGACTCCACGGTTCCAGTCTGGAAGCATACAGAGCATCCGCTTCGGGACGTACCTGGAAAATTATGGCGTTGATTCCCGCCTTCTGCAAGGAATTCAACTGCCCGATCAGATTCTGCTTCAGTTTTTCGGTCGGCATTCCACGGAACTGTCCGTTTACTGACTGTATCCATGCTGCACGAAATTCACGTTTAGGATAGGCAGACCCGGTCTGCACTTGCGCAAATACTCCTCCCGCCATTAGCAGCAAGAAGAATACACATAAAAGGGATTTTACTCTCATTCTCTAATTACAGCTTTTTAATACTTAAAATAGTTTATAATTAAGGTTTGTCCTTCATCGGCCATTCCACAATAAAGCGGCATCCTCCGCAATAGGTGTCATCCAGATAAATCCGGCCTCCCACCAACTCCATTATCTCATTGGCTATGGCAAGCCCCAACCCGGACCCTTTGGAAAACGTGTCCACTTTATAGAAACGTTCGAAAATACGGTCCGACTCGTCCGGCCTAATACCTATACCGGTATCCTCTATCACGAAGCGCAATACATGCCGGGACTTATCTTCCTCGCAGGAAACGCGTATATGACCTTCTTCCGTAAACTTCACCGCATTATCCAACAAAGACACCAGCACCATTTTCAGCCATTGCCGGGCTGCATAAAAGGCCGCAATACCGGAAGCAGGCACATATTCCAGTTCAACTCCCGGCTTCAGTTCCGGGCGGAAGCCCTCAATACATTCCTTGCAACACGCATCCACTTCTATCTCCTCCCGCGGCATCTCCCACACTCGCGAATCCATATCCGCAATATTGAGTATGTTCTCCATCAGACTCAACAGATATGTATTGTTGCCCTCCACTTGTTCAACATACTCGCGCTTCTCCACATCATCCAGCTTCTCTTGAGCCAGCAAGGTAGAAAAGCCGACAATGGAATTCAACGGAGTACGGATTTCATGGGTGATATGCTGTATAAAGGAACTTTTGACCTGGCTCATTTTTTCCACCGCCCTGCGTGCAGCTTCCAACTTGCGGTTCATGGAGAGGGTACGGACATACAGATAAGTAATGAGCAGCAAGAGCAGCAATACCAGTCCGCCAACGACCAAGGCTATCATCAGTCTTTCCTTGTTCAATCTGGCACTCAGTTCCAGTTTCTCCATCTTCAGCCGGTCCACTTCAAACTGTGCCGTATATTTGCTTAGCTTGTCATCCATTTCTGCCGTACGCACGGAGTCACTCACGGCGCCATATCTGGCATAACTGCGGCAAGCCGCACGATAATCGCCCAACTGTTCCTGCAGTTCTCCTTTCATATAATGGTTATAAGGATAGCAAAGCCCCAGTGAATGCTGATAATCCATGAGTGAATCCACGTAAGCAATGTTACCTTTCAAATCACCGAGGATACGGCAACACATTATCTTATAGCCAAACCATGCTTCGGGCGTCGAGCTCTCCGGATGTTGACGGTAGAAGCGGTCGGTCTCCTCAATATAAGGCTCAGCAGCCTTTCTACCTTCATTGGCCAATAAGCCTATAACCCTGAATTCACAGAAACGCAGGTGCAGGGAAGGGTCTATGCCGACTTGTTTACGGTCCAGTTTGTCCTCCAGTTGCGACAATTTACTCAGATACTCGCCGGCTTCCGCATACTCACTGCGTGAAAGATAAGTCTGGATAATATTAAGCAACACCACGTATGCGTCACGATAATAGCTGCCCTCCTCGAAAAGTTTCAGTGCATTGTTGTAATTCTCTATACACAGTTTTACGTTGTTTCCAAAGACCCGATGGTTATACCCGATGCACATTTCGCCACATGCCAATCCGTATTTGTCCCGGGCTTGCTCGGCATCCTGATGGAGCCTGACGGTTTCAGCCATCGCCTCCTCCTGCATACCTTTCTCCGTCATGCGCTGAATGTACTGCCGCCACGCCATATACCGGTCTCGTGTCCGTTGGTATTTCCGGCACCAGTCCATATATTCATAGGTTGCGGCTTTCAAGTGGTCAATGTCCCCCAACTGATAATAATGAGAAATCAAGTTGTTATGGGCATCACTAATCTGTACCGTATCGTTCAGTTCGCGGGCAAGTTTTATCCACCGGGCATTGATGGAAGGCAGTCGGTCTTGTCCCAACACTTTCTGCGCACTATCTGCCAGAGCTTTCATCTCTCCATAAGGGTCTTCGGCATGCAGGATTGAGGGGCATAAACCTAACACCAGCACAACAAGAAGCCATTTTATATTACGCTTTACCATGTTCGGACATTAAAAGGAGTCGGACGCGAATTTAACGCTTTTATTTAATGTAAATTAGCAGTCATCCTAAAGTATAACAAATCTTAACCTTGCCTATCTGATGCGATTTTTCCAGCAGGTTCGTTTTATTCTACCCCGGTTTGCATTATCTTTGCAAATCCTAAATCACATAAGTGACTTTTATATGGCAGAAAATACATCGATTATCATAAAGGGAGCCCGTGTCAATAACCTCAAGAATATTGACGTAGAGATTCCCCGTAACAAACTCGTAGTCATCACCGGACTGTCCGGTTCCGGAAAATCCTCACTTGCTTTCGATACATTATATGCCGAGGGGCAGCGCCGCTACGTGGAGAGCTTGAGCAGTTATGCCCGCCAGTTTCTGGGACGTATGAGCAAGCCTGAATGCGATTTCATCAAAGGGATTCCACCTGCCATTGCCATTGAGCAGAAAGTAAGCAGCCGTAACCCACGGTCCACCGTAGGTACCTCCACCGAAATATACGAATATCTGCGGTTGCTCTATGCACGCGTGGGGAAAACCTTCAGCCCGGTCAGCGGACAGGAAGTGAAGAAACACTCGGCAGAAGACATCGTGAAATGCATGCTGGAGCATCCGGAAGGGACCAGGTATACTGTGCTCGCTCCGATATTGCTGCGCGAAGACCGCACGCTGCAACAACAACTGGAGATAGACATGAAGCAAGGTTTCACCCGTCTGGAAGTGAACGGTGAAATGATGCGCATCGACGAATACAAGCCAAAAACCGGAGACACCGTTTTTCTGTTGATTGACCGTATGACAGCCTCTTCAGAAAAGGATTCCGTCAGCCGCCTCACCGACTCGGCCGAAACAGCCATATATGAAGGAGACGGTGCCTGCCTGCTGCGTTTCTACCAGCCCGACGGGAGTACCTGCCTCTATCGTTTCAGCACCAAGTTCGAGGCAGACGGCATCACCTTCGAAGAACCGAACGACCAGATGTTCTCCTTCAACTCTCCCATCGGTGCATGCCCCGTATGCGAGGGATTCGGGAAAGTCATCGGCATCGACGAGCATCTCGTGATACCCGACCGCTCCTTGTCCGTCTATGATGGAGCCGTTGTATGCTGGCGGGGCGAAAAGATGGGCGAATGGAGGGATATGGTGATACACGGAGCCGAGAAAGCCGGCTTCCCCATCTTCACTCCCTATTATGAACTGACCGACGAGCAACGCCGGATGCTGTGGGAAGGGACACCCTACTTTGAGGGCATCAACGCCTTCTTCAAGATGGTGCAGGAAAATCAGTACAAGATACAATACCGTGTGATGCTGGCACGCTACCGCGGAAAGACGCTCTGCCCCAAATGCCACGGCACCCGCCTGAAGCCCGAAGCAAACTACGTACGCGTGGGAGGACGCAACATCTCCGAACTGGTAGATTTGCCCATCACTGAGTTGAAGCTCTTCTTCGACAACCTGCAGCTAGACCCACATGACGCCGACATAGCCCGCCGCATCCTGACAGAAATCAACAGCCGCATCCAATTCCTATTGGATGTCGGTTTGGGATACCTCACGCTGAACCGCCTCAGCAACTCGCTCTCCGGCGGTGAAAGCCAGCGAATCAACCTCGCCACCTCGCTGGGAAGTAGTCTGGTGGGCAGCCTGTATATTCTTGACGAACCGAGCATCGGCCTGCATAGCCGCGATACGGACAAACTGATACACGTGCTCCGCCAGCTGCAACAGTTGGGCAATACGGTAGTGGTAGTGGAACACGATGAAGAGATTATCCGTGCTGCCGACTATATCATCGACATCGGTCCCCGGGCAGGCCGCCTGGGAGGGAAGGTCGTCTACCAAGGAGATATGAAAGACCTTCAGAAAGACAGTGACAGCTATACCGTGCGCTATCTGCTGGGCGAAGAAACCATCCCCCTGCCGGAACACCGCCGCCCGTGGAACAACTACATAGAAATAAAAGGCGCGCGCGAAAACAACCTGAAGGGTGTAGAGGCACGGTTCCCGCTGAATGTAATGACCGTAGTCACCGGTGTCAGCGGTTCGGGCAAGAGTACGCTGGTACGCGACATCTTCTACCGCGCCCTGAAACGAGAGTTGGATGAATGCAACGAACGTCCAGGCGAGTTCACTTCCATTGGAGGAGACTTGCAGAACCTGCGCAATGTAGAGTTTGTTGACCAGAATCCTATCGGGAAGTCATCGAGAAGTAACCCCGTGACCTACATCAAGGCCTACGATGAAATCCGTAAACTATGGGCGGACCAACCGCTTGCCAAGCAGATGGGATACAGTGCCGGATACTTCAGCTTCAACAGCGAAGGCGGCCGTTGCGAAGAATGCAAGGGTGAAGGTACCATCACTGTGGAAATGCAATTCATGGCAGACCTTGTACTGGAATGCGAATCCTGCCACGGCAAACGCTTCAAAGCAGACACGCTGGAAGTAAAGTGCCACGACATGAATATCTACGACGTATTGGAGATGACCGTAAACCAAGCCATCGAATTCTTTACGCAACACGGACAGAAAAAGATTGTGAAGAAGCTGCAACCCTTGCAGGATGTAGGTTTGGGATATATCAAACTGGGGCAAGCCTCCTCCACCCTCTCCGGTGGAGAGAACCAGCGCGTGAAACTCGCCTTCTACCTCAGCCAGGAGAAAGCAGACCCGACCATGTTCATCTTCGATGAACCGACCACCGGACTACACTTCCATGACATCAAGAAACTGCTCGAAGCCTTCGATGCCCTGATACGCCGCGGGCACAGCATTGTCATCATCGAACATAATCTGGATGTGGTGAAGTGTGCGGACCATGTGATAGACCTGGGGCCCGAAGGAGGGGACAAAGGAGGAAACATCGTAGCTACCGGTACACCGGAGGAAGTGGCGAAGTGTGCGGCAAGTTATACGGGACAATTCTTGCAAGAGAAATTACACCCCTCGCTTCCTTAAATAGAACACAGAGGCACGGAGACACAGAGATATTAAATTCAAGGAAAAAGAATAAAACTCTATGCCTCGGTTGTGTAAATTAAACTGTGTCATGCTCTATTCTCATTCAATCTCATCGGTCGGGGAACGGCCAGCGCCAAGGGGCGGGACCACCCGTCCCGACGAGTGTAAAATTACAACAATTTAAACCTGTCTCCAAATTTTATCGCCAGTTGTTGTGCAATGGCTCCCCAGTTAGCCAGTGGCATGGTCCATTTCTTGCGTATATTGCGGTAAGCGAGGTAAACCAGTTTCTCAAGGGCGGTGTCGTTAGGGAACACGCCCTTGTTTTTTGTCACTTTCCGTATCTGGCGATGATAGCCCTCAACTGTATTTGTGGTATAAATCATACGGCGTATATCCGATGTGAACTGGAAGTATTCAGTAAGTTTTTCCCAGTTGTCCTGCCATGACTTGATGACAATAGGATATTTTTCTCCCCATTTCTCATTCAGATTAAAAAGTTCCGTTTCAGCTGCTTCTTTACTTACCGCACCATAAACCCGTTTCAAGTCTTTGAGGAATTCCTTCTGATGCTTGCTACCGACATATTTAATGGAGTTACGTATCTGGTGGACGATGCAAAGTTGTACTGTTGTGTTCGGGAAAACACTTTGGATGGCATCCGGAAAGCCTTTCAGACCATCAACGCAAGCAATAAGGATATCATGAACTCCACGGTTCTGCAAGTCCGTCAGTACGTTTAACCAGAAATTGGCTCCCTCGTTTTTAGAGATATACATGCCAAGCAAATCCTTGTGCCCTTCCTTGTCGACACCTAAGACGTTATAGATTGCGCGGGTAACGGCACACCCTCTCTCGTCAGTGACTTTGTAATGGATTGCGTCCATCCAGACTATCGGATAGACAGCATCAAGGGTACGGGAACGCCAGGCCTTTATTTCCGGGAGAACACGGTCGGTTATGGAACTGATCGTTTCGGCAGAGACACGGTTGCCGAGATTTTCCTCCATCCAGTCACTGATCTCGCGTGTGCTGTTACCAAGGGCATAAAGTCCGATGATACGGTCCGCCACGCCCTCCGCCAGGATGGTCTCACGTTTCTTTATAAACTGAGGCTCAAAACTTGAATTACGGTCACGAGGGGTAGACACTGTGACTTCACCCAATGGAGTCTGGACTTGCTTCTGCATTTTACCATTACGACGATTGCCCAACTGACGTTCTTCATCGGTAAGATGCGCATCCATTTCACCTTCCAAGGCTGCATTCAAGATACTTTCCAATAAGGGGGCAAAAGCACCATCCTTACCTAACAAAGGCTTACCGGCTTTCAGCTGCTCTATTGCCTTGTTCTTGATACTTTCAAAATCAAATTCTTCTTTCATAAAAAAACTGTGTTAGCAAAATTAATATTGGTAACTATATACCACTTTGCACTAAATATTAAATTCAATAAAAAATAGAAAGTTATGGAAATGAACGAAGAAAGTATCAAAAATTTATGGGTAATAGTAGAAAAGACCCATAAGCAAGTTTTAGCGATGAAGTTTTTAGGCGAATTTAAAGCTTATGTAGTAAGTGGGTTTTCAACGAAGACAAGGGATAACCCTTTTAATGAAGCTTACAATGCGATTGATATTACAGATATATCGGTTAACTTGCCTATTTTACCGTCGGAATTAAACCCTCAATCTTTTGAAGAAAAGCTACAAGGACGTTCTGTAAAGAATTTCAAATTTGGCGGCGATGATTATTTTTGGTTGATTAAATCTGGCAAAACAGAATATTTATAAGAAAAATATACTGTTTTAGTTGGATTTATGAAAAAATATTCGTATATTTAGATGTAAAAGGAGGAATATATTATGATAGGATTCAATTCGTTTAGTTCATTGTTTGAACTGTTAGAAGCATTTCCTACTGAACAGTCTTGTATCGAATATTTAAAGAAAGTACGATGGGGTGAAAAGGTGGAATCTCCTTTTAGCCCTGGCTCTAAAGTGTATGTATGTGGAAATAATACATATTTATGTAAGGACACCGGGAGAAGGTTTAATGTAAAAACGGGAACCATTTTTGAGAATACGAAAATGTCATTGCGAAAATGGTTTATGGCTGTATGGATGGTCCTTTCAAATAAGAAAGGAATATCATCTTTACAATTAGCAGGGGATATAAAAGTGACCCAGAAAACAGCCTGGTATGTGTTACAACGGATAAGAATATGTTTGGTATGTGAGAATAAAGGGAAATTACATGGAGAAGTAGAAGCCGATGAAACCTTTGTCGGAGGCAAAAATAAGAATCGGCATAATGACAAGAAAGTTAAAGCTTGCCAAGGACGTTCATTCAAGGATAAGACCCCGGTTTTGGGAATGGTTGAAAGAAAAGGAAAGGTTATTGGGAGAGTTATCAAGAATACGTCCAAAGAGGAACTTACTCCTAAAATATTGGAGTTTGTTGATAGAAACGCTATATTGTACACTGACGAATGGTACGGATATAATGATATAAACAGTATGTATTATCACTATTCCATAGACCACAGCAAGAAACAATATGGGTACGGAAGAATCAACACCAATACCATTGAGGGCTTTTGGACTTTATTAAAAAGAGGATATGTAGGAATATACCACTATATGAGTCCTAAACACCTTCAAAGTTATGTTAATGAATTTGTGTTCCGCTATAATACACGAAAAATTAGCGAGAATTCAAGATTTAATTTGTTACTTTGTAATACGAATTACCGTATTACATATAAGAAATTGACAGCATGAGTAAAAAGGAAATGACGATAGGAGAAGAATTTGAAAACTTTATGAGTTTTGCAATGCGATATAATTACAAGAAGAAGGATATAAGAAAAAAGAAGAAAGAAAAGAATTTACTTACACCTTCTGAGGTAAGAGATATTTTTAGGCAAAATTCTTGGTCTGATGAAATGCTTTATAAAAGACTTGTAGGAATTGGAGAAACCCCGGACAACGCACAAATATTAGTACAAAGGATTCTTCACCCTACAGAAAAAGACTTGGAATTAGAACAGTCTGTTAAGGAAAAAGACCTTTATTTGGATTGATTCTCTTCTTTGTCTGTTTCTTCTTGAAGTTCTTCTGAACTATCTAATATTACTCCTAATACGGGTATAACATCTTTAGTTAAGATAATGGCTGAACATTTTTGGCATGTATAGCCGGAGGAGGTTTTTACCCACTTATGCTTGCAATTATTTTTCATAAACTATTTAAAATCAATTTAACATGTATAATAAATGGAATCATACGTTTGCCGTGGAAATTGAAACTGTAGAAAAAGATGGTAAAGAGTTTAATAAAAGAACCGTTATCTTCAAAGATAATAAAACACAAGAAAGTGAAGTTGTCTTTGAAGATTTTGATTCGGACGATTTACCTACAAAAAATGAAAAAACACCAACACTTAACAATTTTATCATTTCTGTAATTCAAGCTATTGGGGTAAGAAAAATTAGAGAAATGATTCATTAGGAGTAAATCTCCATTTTATTTCAATTTCATTAAGATTATTGGGATTTACTGTCATATTCAGAATTACATTCAAATTTTCAGGTAAAGAATTAGGGTGAGATAAAACATCTAAAACATCTTCTAATGCTTTTTGAGTGATATTAAGTTCATCACACGCTATTTGTTTATTCAAAATAACAGTTTGCGTTCCATCTATACTTGGTAAATTTACGATGTAATCAAATACATGCGGTATATTCTTTATTACCGCCACCGAGTTTGCTTCCGAAATTCCCATAATATTTTCTTATTTGTTTGACATTGCAAATGTAGCAAATATCACTATATTTGCAAATGTTCTATAGAACAAATGTTTTAGAGAAAATATTCGGGAGTGCCTTACTTCGTTAAAATCGCCAGTTTTAACACGCACACAAGGCACAAGCCCTCACTGTACCAAGTGGGTTGCTTGTCTGCGTGTGCATAGGTCTCTGGCGATACCTTACGAAGTGTGGACTGTGACCCACTTCCTTTTAGGTACAGCCTTTATAGGTCACGTGAAGGCAGAAATACGAATAGTTATGAAAAAGTTTGTATTATTGATTTTGTTTGTTTTTTCTTTAATTTCGTCGAGTTTTGGGCAAATTAAATGTAGTGATTTGGTAGACAGTATGATGGTTTGGAAAGAGCAGAATGTAAGTATGCAAAGAATCCACCAAAGTTTAGCAAATCTTCCTAAACAGATTATAGGAAAAGACCAAGACCATGTAGAATATAAGTTAAAGGTATCTACAGTAATAGGACCTAAATTAGTATCGTTTTATTTTTCAAAGACGTATGGTGGTATAATTTCTTTTGAAGACACCAAATCTATGAGTATAAATGATATAATAGATTTGGTCGCAATGCAAGAAGAAATTATGAAAAAATATGGTGCAGGAGAAAAAGAAGATGTTAAAGATGGGAAAACGGGAAAGTCTATAGGATGGAAATATAAAGGTAAGAATGGCATTAAATCACTTTTTATGAAAACAGAGGTAATGGGAATACCGATAACTGGAATTACTTTTAGTTGGGGAGATATGTAAATTTTATTCTAAAACTAAAATAGAACGGTTATGAAAAAGGCAATTTTATCTTTAGTGATTTTAACGTTCTCCATTTCTTTGAACGCACAGCAGAAGTTTACATCGGTGGTACAGTTTATGGATTCTCTGGCAATATGGACGAAAAAGAAAACTCCTTATGCAGAGGTAGATTCTATAGTGGTGAAGAACGCGATAGGTATACGGCAACATGGAAGTATGTGGATATTGATTGGAGACAATATAGATGAAGACGCATTTAAGCTTGCTATTTTTGAAAATAGGTTCACAAAGACTGTTTCTCATTTTAGTATGATACGTTCTTACAACTACTATTGTAAAGAATTAGAAACAGATTTGGCAATAACTAAAGGTTTTTTAGAATCAAGTAAATTCATTAATCCGGTATTTAAGGAAATGGTAAAGACATCTAATGGTGCTGGATTTATGTACTTATCTAAGAATTTGGATATTTGTATAGGAATAAAATCTGTTTACCAGAATGGAAAGATTTATTTAACCACTATCTTTGCACCTAAAGAATTGTACGATACAATTAAGTATGGTGAATAAATGTATTGGGTAACTATATGCCTAAGCATTTTAGTGCAAAGTGGTATATAGTTACCTTAATATTTTATTCCTTGCTGACACAGTTTAAATTACATCTTCTATGCCTCCGTGTCTTTGTGCTTAATCTTACCGGTGCTACTACTCCAATTTAAAAGTAACCGGAAAAGTAAATTCCACCTTCACGGCTTTACCCTGCTGCATCCCCGGTTTCCATTGTGGCATCAATCCTACAATCCGTAATGCTTCCTCATCCAAGGCAGGATACCTGCTGCGCATAATAACGGGGGCCGTCACACGACCATTCTCGTCAATCACCACGCTGACAGCAACTCTTCCCTGAATGCCATTCTTACGGGCTTCTTCCGGATAACGGATATTCTTTTGAATAAAATCCATTAAGGCTTTCATACCTCCCGGAAACTCGGGCATCACTTCCACTACTTTATAGACCGGTTCCTCCATTGGCTCTTCCGTTATCAATTGTGGGCTTCCGCCCTTCCCTGCATCCGAAATATAAGGGGGAAGAGATGTCTTTTCCGCCGTTCTCCATTCTTCCTCATTGTCCGTCAATCTGAACTCAGCCATCATCAAGACAGGTTTCCTCTTGATGGTTATCTCATAAAAGTAACGGTAGCGTCCCGGCTTGTTGGGATGCACATCCGGATAAAGAGAGGCTTTCATAACCCTTTCCTCCCCATCCCGCAGCACATAGGCGATGTCCCAAAAGGCAGCGTTTATCGGCAATTCCCGCCAGGTACCTTTTTCGTCTTCGAACGTCAGGTAGTAATGCTCGCCGCAGGTCAAATCTCCGCCACTGTGATTGCTGAGGATGAATGTCGCATGAGGCGCTTTCGTTGAAAAGACTGGATATTCGGGACGGATATGGATGCCACGAATATGATTCCTGCCTACTCTCTCGTTGATGACGGGGACTTCTACACCATGAAAACAGAAAACGGGGGAGTCCATTATCTTCTCCCGGAACTCTTTCTGCCGCTCGGGAGTATTCACCATCAAATCTATATCGATGCAATGCAACCCCACCCCATATCCGGTCACATTCCTCTGAATGTGTGTATATGGTGTATTATTCAATCTTTTTCTCAGTTCTTCGTGAATGGCAAGCAATTGTCTTTGCAAGTAGTCACCATCATCCGCAATCCCTATCTTGAGGCTATCGCTCACTGTTTTTTTTCCCACCCCTTGGTCTATCCTTACTGTATCTATGGAATCTTCAGACATTTCCATGCGTTCCGTCTTATTCATTCGGCAAGATGACAAGCAGCAAAGCAATAAGGTAATACAAACTCTATTCATGGCATTTTGCTTTTAGGATTCATACTTCGAGTATAAATATAAGGATTTTTGCTATAATGTTCAAAACCAGCCTCTACTTTCATTAACATATAAAAAGTTTCACGTTATCCAGGCAACCAACAAATATCCACTTTTATAGTGGAATATTGGAGATATACATTACCTTTGCACAATGAAAACAATCTAAAAACAATGGAAATACACTTTGATAAGGAATACTTGCAACAACTATATGAGGAAGGAAAAACAAAGGATAAGAAATATCGCTTTCAGCCTCAAATGGTGAAACGATATCAGTTGCGCATAAAGACCTTGGAATACGTTCAAAATATCGAAGAGCTTTACGCCATTCGGTCGTTTCATTACGAAGTATTGAAAGGAGATAAAGCAGGTATTTCTTCCATTAGAGTAAATGACCAATACCGCATAGAATTCACAGTAAAGCAGAGTACATCTGAAACCGTAGTGACAATATGTAATATCCTGGAATTATCGAACCACTATAAATGATTATGAATATGGGAAATTATAAATGTCAACGCCCTATACATCCGGGTGAATTACTCAAAGAAGAGGTGGGAAATAGAAAATTACCCCAAACTAAGCTTGCTGCACAAACCGGCATCTCATATAAGGTACTAAACGACATCTTGAACTGTCGACGTCCCCTCACAACATCTACAGCATTGCTCTTTGAAGCAGCCTTGGGAATCAGTGCCGGCTTGCTGATGCGAATGCAGCTAGACTATAACATGCAATTGGCTGAAAGTGACCAAACACTCATGGAGCGCTTGAAACAAGTTAGAAAATATGCAGCATTGCTCTAAGCAAAACGTTACTGCAAAACCACTGCATATCTTTTGCAGTACTGCTGCAAACATTTATGCAGTGCCACTGCAACACATTTACAGCGGCACTGCAAAAAAACTTGCAGTAGCAGGAAAATAAGATTAGAAATAGAATCCGAAACCTACCTTCAGACCGAATTTAGAACGGTCGCTATTGACGTTCCAGTAAGCTGCAGGTTCGATGGTCACCGTGCGGGTCAGGAAGAACGCATAACCGGCTTCCAGACCGAAAGAGAACTTGGTATCATCCAAATCATGTCCCCAATCCCAACGGTCCACATTGACATCGGCACCCAGATACACGCCAATCTTGTCGAAATAATAACGTCCACCTACACCCAGCGTATAGACATCGAGGTCAGACCCTCCGGTATTCCAAGCAGCCCCGGCATGCACCAGCAAGGCGATGTTGTCGAGCAGGAAAGCACCTCCCTTGGCTTCAAGGCCAAAACTTGTCTTGTCGGTTCCCGTGTCATGAGAAAATTCCAAACCGGTGATGGACGGGTTCAAAATCCACTTACCTTTTTCAAACTGTGCCTGAGCTGCCACTGTGACAACAAGCAAGCAAACGAATAATGCCAGTTTTTTCATCTTGTTCTGTTTTTTGAGTAAATAATCAATGTTGTTTATTGTCTTCTTCGAATCGCTTGCGTTGCAGCGCCTCCTTCTTGCGAAGCACCAGCCACAGCACAAATACAATGAGGTACGAAGCAGCTACGGTGACATACTTCTCAGTATCGCTGATTTCCGTATTGCGGGGAAGGAAATAAGCGGCAGTAGCAGAAACGTAAATAAGCAGGGCCAACGTGAGCCCGGTAGATTTCTTGATTTTCTTCATTACCAAAGTTTTTTAGTCGTCTTAAAATACTAAATATTAAACCAAATAGCAGCCAGCACAACAGCTATCAAGGCTATGCCCAGCGCATAATTCGGACCGAGCCCGAAACCTTCGGGAGCAATGCAGATGTAAGTGGTACACACAGCCGTCATGAATAATGCCGGGAAATAGGTGACGTAATAATAACGTCCTTTCTTCTCGCGTACCAGATAGACCGTAATGGCCCACAACGTAAAGACGGACAGAGTCTGATTGGCCCAGGCAAAATAACGCCAAATCATATCAAATCCATCCTTGTCCCGCAGGCTGTAAAGCAACAAGCTAATGGCTACCAGGAACATCGGGATGCATATATATAAACGGCGACGCATGGATTTTTGTTCCATTCCCAAGAAATCCGCCACAATGAGGCGCGCTGAACGGAAAGCCGTGTCGCCACTGGTAATAGGCGCGGCAATAACACCCAGAATAGCCAATACGCCACCTACGGCACCCAGCCAGTCTTTTGTAATGGCGTCTACAATGATAGAGGCATTCGTCTCCCCCATCCCGTTCTCGTGGAAGAAATAAGTGGCGGCGGCAGCCCATATCAGAGCTACAATGCCTTCGGTTATCATTGCCCCATAGAAAACGGGGCGTCCGTGGCGCTCGCTTGTCATGCAACGTGCCATCAGCGGACTCTGCGTGGCATGGAAGCCACTGATGGCACCGCAGGCAATGCTGACGAACATGATGGGGAAGATGGGCAATGCAACCGCATCGGGATGCGTGTTCTGCAATCCGTCCCATATCTCCGGCAATGCAGGATGGTTGACGTAAAGCATTACCAGAATACCGACCGCCATGAACAGCAGGGCAACGGCGAACAGTGGGTATATCTTACCGATAATCTTATCTACCGGCAGCAAAGTGGCAAAGATATAATAAGCGAAAACAACAATAATCCAGAAGGTGGTATCCAAGCTGTCGGGGGTCAACTTGGCAAGCAGTCCGGCCGGCCCTGCCACAAAGACAGCTCCCACCAATATCATCAGGATGACGGTAAAGCCGCGCATCACCTGCTTAGTGGTCAGCCCCAGATAGCGTCCGATGATTTCCGGCAGGCTTTCCCCGTCATGCCGCAAGGAGAGCATACCGGCAAGATAGTCGTGCACTGCACCGGCAAAGATACTGCCAAGTACAATCCACAGATAGGATGCCGTACCGAACTTAGCTCCCATGATGGCACCGAAGATAGGTCCCAACCCGGCAATATTGAGAAACTGTATCATAAAGATTTTCCAAGTAGGCAGTGGAATGTAATCCACACCATCGGCTTTGGTAAGGGCGGGTGTTTTGCGGTCATCGGGACCAAAGACGCGTTCTATGAAGCGTCCGTAGATAAAATAGCCGGCTATCAACGCCAGCAGGCAAAGCGTAAATGTAATCATGGCGTGTTAATATCTTTAATGTATGCAAATGTAACAGTTTCCAAGTAAACAGCATAAAATAATCGGGTGTTTTGCTTATCTTCGCAGAGAAATATGACAGAAATAAAGAAGAAAAGAGAAAAATGAAACGGATTATTTCCATTTTACTATATATGGCAGTCCTGCTGCCGCTTGCCGCACAACCGCCCAAGCACGAAGTGCGTGCCGCCTGGATAACCGCTGTCTACGGGCTGGACTGGCCGCGGACACGCGCCACTTCGCGCGAAAGCATCCGCAAGCAACAGGCCGAACTGATTGAAATATTGGACAGACTGAAAGCCGCCAATTTCAACACAGTACTGTTCCAGACCCGTACACGGGGAGATGTCCTCTACAAATCAGCCATCGAGCCCTACAACTCCATACTGACCGGAAAGGTGGGCGGCGACCCCGGCTACGATCCGCTGGCTTTTGCCATAGCCGAATGCCACAAGCGCGGTATGGAGTGCCATGCCTGGATGGTGACCATCCCTCTGGGCAACCGCAAGCATGTAGCCGCCCTCGGTAAAGAGTCCGTCACCAAAAAGAAACGCGCCATCTGCGTACCCTACAAACGCGAATACTTCCTGAATCCCGGACATCCGCAAACCAAAGAGTACCTGATGAGCCTTGTCCGCGAAGTGGTGGAACGCTACGATGTAGACGGGATACACTTCGACTACCTGCGCTATCCGGAAAACGCCCCCCGTTTTCCCGACAGCTACGACTACCGCAAATACAGCAAAGGACGCAGCCTTGCCCAATGGCGCAGAGACAACCTGACGGAAATAGTACGCTATATATATAAAGGTGTAAAAGCCATGAAACCCTGGGTAAAGGTCAGCACCTGCCCGGTAGGAAAATACAAAGACACTTCCCGCTACCCCTCCCGTGGCTGGAATGCCTTCCACACCGTCTATCAAGACGTGCAGGGTTGGCTGGGCGAGGGCATCCAGGACCAGATTTATCCGATGCTCTATTTCCGTGGCAATCATTTCTATCCCTTTGCCCTCGACTGGCAGGAACAAAGTAACGGACGCCAAATCATTCCCGGTCTGGGCATCTACTTCCTCGACCCCAGCGAAGGGAACTGGACGCTGGACGAGATTGAACGGCAGATGCACTTTATCCGCGCCCACGGTCTGGCGGGCGAGGCACACTACCGCGTGAAGTATCTGATGGACAATACGCAAGGGCTTTATGATGCGCTGGAAGAAGACTTCTATACCGCCCCGGCCCTGCAACCCGCCATGCCGTGGATAGACAATGTAGCTCCTACACCTCCCTCCGGACTCACGGTGGAAACACCGGAAAACGGCTATTGGAAACTAAGCTGGCAACCCGCCACGGACAATGACAAGCGGAATGCTCCGATGTATGTAATCTACGGTTCGGACACTTATCCCGTAGATACCTCCAATCCGGAGAATATCCTGGCACAACGAGTACAAGGCACGGAATATACCTATGCCCCCATCCGCCCGTGGACTGCCCGAAAATATTTTGCCGTGACAGCCATAGACCGTTGCGGAAACGAAAGCGAAGCTATTCAGCAGCAGTGACACAGACAAAAGCCCGGTAACGGCTCTTCGGAGTGACCGGTACCAGAGGCAGATAGCCGGAAACAACCCTGCCGTCCTTCACCACCAGCGGATAGCTTTGCATATCCTGCTCATGCCGCTCCATCAAAGCTTCATGGGTCGGAAAACAATCAATGGAGAAACGTCCCTCCCCACCGAGGACAATGAAATGATCACTAAGCACATGGGAAACGATTCCCATATTCATCCGTAGATTTATTTCGACATGGGGGTTGATGGCATACGGATGCCCTTCCTTCTGACGGCAGACCATCATGTCCACACCCAAGAAACCCATATAAGATGTAGCATAACTCGTTTCCAATGCTTTCTGCATCATATTGCGTATGCGTACAAATGCTTCAAAGGGTACATATTGCTGAATCCATTCCTCCACTTGCTCATCCGAAGTAAGGATATTACCACGATATGCCCCTTTGTCATCCGTAACAAAACGGGAATAGCCGACAAAAAGAAGCTTTCCCCGACCATCCGAATAAAATTCCATGGCAAAGTCTTCCACCTTATCAAATATAGGCTCCATCACAAAACCTCTATTTTCTTTCAGCGCCCTACTACACCAATCGGAAACATTTTTCGTAAAGCCATGACGGCACCAACACAATCCCTTTCCACTTCCCGACCAAAGTGATTTGAACACACATCCCTCCTTGTAACGATCAACAATATCCGGAGAGATATCCGTCATTCTACCATCAGCCTCCACCAAGCAACAACCGTCACCACAAGTATAATCTATTTTATTGAAATAGAAAAGTGCGCGAAAAGCCAAAGCGTTACTACGGGCAGCCTTCATGCGATATTTATCCAAAGCATCCGGCGTAGGAAGATTTTTTTCCAGAACACCGCCTTTCAACATCCGTTTACGGATAGCGGGGTTCCATCCCCAAGGCATTACCCGCACATCAGCATAATCGGGCAGCTCCGGCTCTGTCACCAAATGCACATCCAGCCGGAACAACTGTTGCATCTGTTTCAGATAATCTGCATTATAGGCGGAAGAGGCCAGTACCCCACTACCCGGCTGGGCATACCAAATCGGCAACAAAGCCAAGTCTTCAGCCATACGGCGGATGGTAGCGGGCGCCATATAATTTTCTTCATTATTTCCCAATGCCATATCTGCATCAGGATTGAACACATAAAGTTTCATCTTTCAAATGTTAACCAATTACTCACGTTTTGTATGAGAGTGCAAAGTTATATAATATTTTGCCATCTCTACTTTGCAAATCTATAAAAAAGCCGTATATTTGTCGCCCGATAAACCGAATTTAAAGCATGGAAGCATTTTACCGTACACACGCTTATCTCGTAGAGCATACCAATGCCCCCGTACGCCGCGACCTAATGGACGAAATAGACTGGAATGACCGTCTTATCGGTATCAAAGGCACAAGAGGCGTAGGTAAGACTACTTTCTTGCTGCAATATGCCAAAGAGAAATTCGGCACAGACCGCTCCTGCCTCTTCATCAACATGAACAACTTCTACTTCTCCGGACATGGCATCGTGGAGTTCGCCGCCGAATTCCAGCGTCGCGGAGGAAAAGTGCTGTTGATAGACCAGGTATTCAAGTACCCGGAATGGAGCAAGGAACTGCGTATGTGCTACGACCGCTTCCCCAACCTGAAAATCGTGTTCACCGGCTCGTCCGTGATGCGCCTGAAAGAGGAGAATATGGAGTTGCGCGACATCGTGAAGAGCTACAACCTGCGCGGCTTCTCCTTCCGCGAATACCTGAACCTGCAGACGGGCATGAAGTTCCACGCCTATCCGTTGGAAGAAATCCTGAGCAACCACGAACAGATAGCCAAAGGCATCCTCTCCAAAGTACGTCCATTGGACTACATGCAGGACTATATGCACCACGGCTTCTACCCTTTCTTCCTCGAAAAGCGTAACTTCTCGGAGAATCTGCTCAAGACAATGAACATGATGGTGGAAGTAGACATCCTGCTCATCAAACAAATTGAGCTGAAATACCTTTCGAAGATAAAGAAATTACTATATTTGTTGGCCGTGGACGGGCCGAAAGCGCCGAATGTCAGCCAACTGGCAAACGACATACAGACCTCCCGTGCCACCGTGATGAATTACATCAAGTATCTGGCAGACGCACGACTCATCAATATGGTCTATCCGAAGGGAGAAGAATTCCCCAAGAAGCCGTCGAAGATAATGATGCACAATTCAAATCTGATGTATTCCATCTATCCCGTCAAGGTGGAAGAGCAAGACGTACTGGACACTTTCTTTGCCAACACAATGTGGAAGGACCACAAGGTGAACAAGGGCGACAAGAACATCTCGTTCATGGTAGATGAGGTGATGCCTTTCAAGATTTGTCCGGAAGGAACAAAGATAAAGAATAATCCGGGAGTTACTTATGTACTGCATAAGGCAGAAATAGGCCGAGGCAACCAAATACCTCTCTGGTTATTCGGTTTCTTGTATTAAGAGAGAGATTTTTTTACTTAAATAAATAATTCAATTTAGTTATGACTAAACAGAAGAAATTCATTACTTGTGATGGTAACCAGGCTGCTGCACATATCTCGTATATGTTCTCGGAAGTAGCTGCCATCTATCCTATCACACCCTCTTCTACGATGGCTGAATACGTAGACGAATGGGCTGCCGCAGGTCGTAAAAACATCTTCGGCGAAACAGTATTGGTACAGGAAATGCAATCCGAAGGCGGTGCTGCCGGCGCCGTTCACGGTTCTTTGCAAGCCGGTGCGCTGACTACAACGTACACCGCTTCACAAGGTCTGTTGCTGATGATACCGAACATGTACAAGATTGCCGGTGAATTCCTGCCTTGCGTGTTCCACGTATCCGCACGTACTTTGGCAAGCCATGCGCTGTGTATCTTCGGTGACCACCAGGACGTAATGTCTGCACGTCAGACAGGTTTCGCCATGTTGGCCGAAGGTTCCGTACAGGAAGTTATGGACCTGGCGGGTGTTGCTCACCTTTCTACTATCAAGAGCCGCGTACCGTTCGTTAACTTCTTCGACGGTTTCCGTACTTCTCACGAAATCCAGAAGATTGAAATGCTGGAGAACGAAGACCTCGCTCCGCTTATCGACCAGGAAGCATTGGCTGAATTCCGTGCACGTGCACTGAACCCGATGAACCCGGTTGCCCGCGGTATGGCCGAAAACCCCGACCACTTCTTCCAACACCGCGAATCTTGCAACAACTACTACGAAGCTGTTCCCGCTATCGTAGAGGAATACATGAACGAGATTTCCAAAATCACAGGCCGCAAGTACGGTTTGTTCGATTACTACGGTGCAGAAGATGCAGAACGCGTAATCATCGCCATGGGTTCTGTAACGGAAGCTGCCCGTGAAGCCATCGACTACCTCGTTGCCAACGGCGAAAAGGTTGGTTTGGTTGCCGTTCACTTGTATCGTCCGTTCTCTGCCAAGCACTTCCTTGCCGCCGTTCCCAAGACTGCCAAGAAGATTGCCGTACTGGACCGTACGAAAGAACCGGGTGCTAACGGCGAACCGTTGTACCTCGACGTAAAAGACTGCTTCTACGGTGCAGAGAATGCTCCGGTTATCGTAGGCGGCCGTTACGGTTTGGGATCCAAGGACACTACTCCCGCGCAAATCCTCGCCGTTTACAAGAACCTGGCTATGCCGATGCCGAAGAACCACTTCACTATCGGTATCGTAGACGACGTTACCTTCACTTCTCTGCCCCAGGAAGAAGAAATCGCATTGGGCGGCGAAGGCATGTTCGAAGCCAAATTCTACGGTTTGGGCGCTGACGGTACAGTAGGTGCCAACAAGAACTCTGTGAAGATTATCGGTGACAATACCGACAAGCACTGCCAGGCTTATTTCTCTTACGACTCCAAGAAATCAGGCGGTTTCACCTGCTCGCACCTGCGTTTCGGTGATACTCCTATCCGCTCTACATACCTGGTAAACACGCCTAACTTCGTGGCTTGCCACGTTCAAGCTTACCTGCACATGTACGACGTAACCCGCGGCTTGCGTAAGAACGGCTCTTTCTTGCTGAACACCATCTGGGAAGGCGAAGAGCTTGCCAAGAACCTGCCCAACAAGGTGAAGAAGTACTTTGCACAGAACAATATCACTGTTTACTATATCAACGCTACTCAGATTGCACAAGAAATCGGTTTGGGCAACCGTACCAACACCATCCTGCAATCCGCATTCTTCCGTATCACCGGCGTTATTCCGGTTGACCTGGCTGTAGAACAGATGAAGAAATTCATCGTTAAGTCTTACGGCAAGAAGGGTGAAGACGTTGTCAACAAGAACTACGCAGCAGTTGACCGTGGCGGCGAATACAAGCAACTGACCGTTGACCCGGCTTGGGCCAATCTGGCAGACGACGCCAAGGCTGAAAACAACGATCCTGCATTCATCAACGAAGTGGTTCGTCCTATCAACGCACAAGACGGTGACTTATTGCCGGTATCTGCATTCAAGGGTATTGAAGACGGTACTTGGGAACAAGGCACTGCCAAATATGAGAAACGTGGTGTAGCCGCATTCGTTCCCGAATGGAACGCTGAGAACTGTATCCAGTGTAACAAGTGTGCTTACGTTTGTCCTCACGCTTCCATCCGTCCGTTCGTACTCGATGCTGAAGAGCAGAAGGGTGCCAACTTCACTCAACTGAAGGCTGTAGGTAAAGCATTCGACGGTATGACATTCCGTATTCAGGTAGACGTTCTCGACTGTCTGGGTTGTGGCAACTGTGCCGATGTCTGTCCGGGCAACCCGAAGAAGGGTGGCAAGGCTCTGACTATGAAGCACCTCGAAAGCCAATTGCCGGAAGCTGCCAACTGGACTTACTGTGCTGAAAACGTGAAGAGCAAACAACACTTGGTTGACATCAAGGCCAACGTAAAGAACTCTCAGTTCGCCACTCCGTTGTTCGAGTTCTCAGGTGCTTGCTCCGGTTGTGGTGAAACTCCGTATGTGAAGCTGATTTCCCAGTTGTTCGGTGACCGCGAAATGGTAGCCAACGCAACAGGATGTTCTTCCATCTACTCCGGTTCAGTACCTTCTACTCCTTATACCAAGAACGAAAAGGGTCACGGTCCTGCTTGGGCTAACT